>Ga0299912_10000002_pt1:0-475000 | contig 551247 bp, 527 predicted proteins | sample RVTome_2_FD_207667 | JGI IMG/M metagenome (GOLD analysis project Ga0299912, IMG submission 207667) | Soil microbial communities from uranium-contaminated site in the Upper Colorado River Basin, Wyoming, United States - RVT95D214 (version 2) ... | reverse complement strand
ATCTTGGGCATGAGCGAGCACCTTACGATCGGCTTCCTGCCGCTGGTCGATGCCTGCCTGCCGATCCTGGCGCGCGAGCACGGCTTTGCCGAGCAGGAAGGGCTTTCGCTGCGCTTCGTCCGCGACGTCAGCTGGGCGACCGTGCTCGACCGCCTGCTTTACGGCCACAGCGATGCCGCGCACCTCGTCGCGCCGCTCGCCATCGCCACTACGCTCGGCCGCGGCCGCCCGGCCCAGCCGCTGAGCGCGCCGTTCGTGCTCGGGCTCAACGGCAATGCGGTGACGCTGCGCAGCGACCTTGCCGCCCGCGTCATCGAGCCGGGGCAGCTCGGCGATCCCAAGGTGCTCGGCAGCCGCCTGCGCGAGGAAGTCGCCCGGCTTGCCGGCGAGGGGCGCCGCCTGACTTTCGGCGTCGTCCACCGCTATTCGAGCCACAACTACAAGCTGCGCTACTGGCTGGCGGCGTGCGGGATTCGGCCCGACCGGGATGTCGACATCGTCACCATCGCCCCGCCGTACATGGCCGACGCGCTCGCCAGCGGGGAAATCGACGGGGCCTGCGTCGGCGAGCCCTGGAACAGCGTTTCGGTCGAGCGCGGCGTGGGCACGATCGTGCTCGCCACCGCGCAGATCTGGCGCCGCGGCGTCGAGAAGGTCCTGGCCATGCGCGAACCCGTGCTCGAGGAACGCCGCCCGGCGGTCGAAGCGCTGGTCCGGGCGATGCGCAAGGCCGGCGCGCACTTCATCGACCCGGCCAATTTCGACGCCAACGCGGCGATCCTGGCCCGCGCCGAATACCTCGACGGCGACCCCGCGCTGATCCGCCGCGCCATCTCCGACCGGCTGGTGCTGGTGAAGGGCGCCGAGCCGGTCCACTACCCCGATTTCATGTTCCAGCACAGCGAGGCGGCCAACTTCCCCTGGGTCAGCCAGGCGATGTGGCTCTACAGCCAGATGCTGCGCTGGGAAGGCATGGACTATTCCGCGGCGGATGCCCGCGCGGCCGCGCGCGTGTTCCGCCCCGACGTATACCGCAGTGCACTAAAAGGTACCGGGGATGCCCTTCCGGGGGCCAATTCGAAGGTCGAGGGAAGCGTCGAAAAGCTGGTCCAGGTGTCAACCCAGCAGGGCTCTATCACTTTGTCTCCGAACGTTTTTTTCGACGGGCGAACCTTCGACCCGGACGAGCTGCAGGCCTACCTTGCCGCATTGCCCTGACCAGGAAAAATTTGCTGCACTGCAAAATACGGCTTTACGGGCCGCCGGCGAATCGGTTACATCCCGTCCCGAACGGAGCACTCCACCCACTGAGGGGTGGGTCAATAGGGCTCCCGGAAAATCGAAATCAACCGTGGCAACGTCGCCGCCCGATCAGGTCCGCAAGGACCCGTGTCGAGGCGGCTTTTTTGCGTTGCCCGCCAGGGCCGGAAGGACGGATCGAATGCTGGGGATCGGGACTGCGTCGAAGCGATCGAAGGGCATCGGCCTGGCCGCCGCGCTGGCACTCGGGCTGGCCGTGGGCGCCTGCGGCGGCCCGGGCGAAACGTCCGAGGGCGAGACAGTCGCCCCGGCCGATCCCGGCGGGGCGATCGAAAAGCCCAACCTCAAGCTCGGCTTCATCAAGCTGACCGACATGGCGCCGCTGGCGATCGCCAAGGAGAAGGGCTTCTTCGCCGAGGAAGGCCTCAACGTCGAACTCGAGCCGCAGGCCAACTGGAAAGTCCTGCTCGACGGCGTGATCGGCGGCCAGCTCGACGGGGCGCACATGCTCGCCGGCCAGCCGCTCGCGGCGACGATCGGCTACGGCACCAAGGCCGACCTGATCGCCCCGCTCAGCCTCGACCTCAACGGCAATGCGATCACCCTGTCGAACAAGGTCTGGGACATGATCGACGACACGCTGCCGATGGCAGGTGGCAAGCCCAGGCACCCGATCTCCGCCGCCGTGCTCAAGCCGGTCGTCGCCAGCTTCGAAAAGCAGGGCAAGCCGTTCAAGATGGGCATGGTGTTCCCGGTCAGCACGCACAATTACGAGTTGCGCTACTGGCTCGCTGCGGGCGGCCTCAACCCCGGCTACTACACCGACGGCGACGTGAGCGGGACGGTCGATGCCGACGTGCAGCTTTCGGTCACACCCCCGCCGCAGATGCCGGCGACGCTCGAGGCCGGCACGATCGAGGGCTACAGCGTCGGCGAGCCGTGGAACCAGGCGGCGGTGAAGAAGAAGATCGGCGTGCCGGTGATCACCGACGACGAGATCTGGCACGACAACCCGGAGAAGGTCCTCGGCCTGCGCAAGGACTTCGCCGAGAAGTACCCGGCGACCACCGCCGCGCTGCTGCGCGCGATCATCAAGGCGCAGCAGTGGCTCGACGCCGAGGGCGGCGCCAACCGCGCCGAGGCGGTCAGGATCCTCAGCCAGCCGAACTACGTCGGTGCAGATGCCGACGTGATCGCGGCCTCGATGACCGGCAAGTTCACTTTCGCCCAGGGCGACACCCGGCCCGCGCCGGGCTTCAACGTGTTCTTCGCCAAGTACGCCGGCTACCCGTTCTATTCCGACGCGATCTGGTACCTGACCCAGATGCGCCGCTGGGGCCAGATCGCGGCCGACAAGCCCGACCAGTGGTATTTCGACACCGCCAGGGCCGTCTATCGCCCCGACCTCTACCTCGCCGCCGCCAGGCAGCTGGTCGAAAAGGGCGCGATCCCGGCCGCCGCGGTCCCCGAGACCGACGGCTTCCGCGCGCCGCAGGGCCAGTTCATCGACGGCATCACCTACGACGGCCGCAAGCCCAACGACTACATCGCCAAGTTCGGCATCGGCCTGAAGCAGGGCCAGACGGTCACCGCCGCCGGCGTGACCGGCTGACCCGGGCGATGAGCGACAGGAGTTCCACCATGGCCACCGCATTCGCAGACCTGCACGAGCCGGCCGGGACGGGAGAGGAATTCCTCGCCGCCCCGGACCCGCCCGCGCCCGCCCCGGCTTCTCGCGCCGCCCCACCGGCGGCGGCGGGGCGCCGGCCGAACCCGCTGGCGGCCAGGCTGGCCGCGATGGCGAAGGGCCTTGTCGCCCCGGTGCTCGGGATTGCCGCATTCCTCGCCTTGTGGGCCGCGCTGGCCCCGCAGGTGGATACTTCGCTCGGGGCGCTGCCGGGGCCGGCCGAAGTCGCCGGGCAAGGCGCCAGCCTGTTCGAGGAATGGAGCGCTGCCAGGCAGGCGGAAGCCGCGTTCTACGCCCGGCAGGAAGCGAGCAACGCCGCGGTGATCGCGGCGGGCGATGCGGGCGCGGTGCGCGAGTTCGACTATGCCGGCCCGCCGACGTTCGTCGACCAGATCCTGACCTCGATCGAGACGGTCGCGCTCGGCTTCGTGCTGGCGACGCTGGTGGCGGTGCCGATCGGGCTCGTGTGCGGCCTCTCACCGCTGGTCAATGCCGCGATCAACCCGCTGGTGCAGATCATGAAGCCGGTCAGCCCGCTGGCCTGGCTGCCGATCGTGACGATGGTCGTCTCCGCCACGATCACCAGCGCCGACCCGGTGCTGGCCAAGAGCTTCGTCATCTCGGCGATCGTGGTCATGCTCTGTTCGCTGTGGCCGACGCTGATCAACACCGCGATCGGCGCCGCCAGCATCGACAAGGACCTGATCAACGTCGGCCGGGTGCTCAAGCTCGGCTGGTTCGCCAAGCTCACCCGCTTGGTGCTGCCTTCGGCGCTGCCGTACATCTTCACCGGCATGCGGCTGTCGCTCGGGGTCGGCTGGATGGTGCTGATCGCCGCGGAAATGCTCGCCCAGAACCCGGGCCTCGGCAAGTTCGTGTGGGACGAGTTCCAGAACGGCTCGAGCCAGTCGCTCGCGCGGATCATGTTCGCGGTGGTGGTGATCGGCTTGATCGGCTTCGGCCTCGACCGGCTGATGATGGGCCTCCAGGCGCTCGCCTCGAAGAACCGGACGGTGTGACGATGGAGCAGGGCAATCCCGCGCCGATCCTCTCGCTCAGGGGCGTCGCCAAGCGCTACGGCGGCAGCGAAGTGCTCGCCGGCATCGATCTCGACGTGCGCGAGGGCGAATTCGTCGCCATCCTCGGCTTCTCGGGCGCGGGCAAGACCACGCTGATCAACGCCATCGCCGGGCTGGTCGAACCCGACGGCGGCGAGATCCTGCTGCGCGGCCGGCCGATCGACGGGCCGGACAAGGAACGCGGCCTGGTGTTCCAGTCCTATTCGCTGTTCCCCTGGCTCAACGTCGAACAGAACGTCGCGCTGGCAGTGGACGCGGTGCACAAGGGCCGCAGCAAGGCCGAGCGCGCCGCGCTGGTGCGGCAGAAGGTCGAGCTGGTCGGCCTCGGCCACGCGATGGAGCGCAAGCCGGCGCAGCTTTCGGGGGGCATGCGCCAGCGCGTCGCCGTCGCCCGGGCGCTGGCGATGGAGCCGGAGATCCTGCTGCTCGACGAGCCGCTCTCCGCGCTCGACGCGCTCACTCGCGCCAAGCTGCAGGACGAGATCGAGCGCATCCGCAAGGAAGAACGGCGCACGATCGTGCTGGTCACCAACGACGTCGACGAAGCGCTGCTCTTGGCCGACCGCGTCGCCGTGCTGACCCCGGCGCCAGCCGCCCGGATCGGCCGGGTGTTCGAGGTCGACGTCGCCCGGCCGCGCGACCGCGAGGCGGTCAACGACGACCCGCGCTTCCAGGCGCTGCGCAAGCGGATCGTGTCCTACCTCGGTTCGCTCAACGCGCAGGCGGGGACGGTCGGCGACAGCTCGGTCGACCTGCCCAACGTCACGCCGCTCGACCTTGCGCCCCCGCCGCAGGCCTATCGCGACGCGGCGAAGAGCGCGGTGACCACGCGCTACCTCGAATTCTTCAAGCTCGACAAGGTCTACCCGACCCCCGCGGGGCCGCTGACCGTGGTCGAGGATTTCAACCTGCTGATGGACCGCGGCGAATTCGTCTCGCTGATCGGCCATTCGGGCTGCGGCAAATCGACCGTGCTGACGATGGCCGCCGGGCTCAACGAGATTTCGGGCGGCGGCATCGTGCTCGAAAACCGCGAGATCGCCGCCGCCGGGCCCGACAAGGCAGTGGTGTTCCAGGCGCCGAGCCTGATGCCGTGGCTGACCGCGCGGCAGAACGTCGCGCTGGGCGTCGAGCGGGTCTATCCGCATGCCGCTAGGGCGGAGCGGCGCGATATCGTCGATTACTACCTCGACCGGGTCGGCCTCGGCGATGCCAAGGACAAGCTGGCCGCTGAAATGTCGAACGGGATGCGCCAGCGTGTCGGCATCGCCCGCGCCTTCGCGCTCAGCCCACGGCTGCTGCTGCTCGACGAGCCGTTCGGGATGCTCGACAGCCTGACCCGCTGGGACCTGCAGGACGTGCTGGTCGAAGTGTGGAACCGGACCAAGGTGACCGCGATCATGGTCACTCACGATGTCGACGAGGCGATCCTGCTGGCCGACCGGGTGGTGATGATGACCAACGGGCCCCGCGCCACGATCGGCAAGATCCTCGAGGTCGACCTGCCGCGCCCGCGCGAGCGCAAGGCGCTGCTCGATCATCCCAAGTTCTATCGATACCGGCAGGATGTGCTGCACTTCCTGGCCGAATACGATCACGGGCCGGCCGCAAGGGCCGCCTGACCTCCCGGGGGAGGAAAACGGGCCGGCAAGGGCGCCGCCCGTGAAGCCGATCGATGCGCCGCGCTTGCCGCGCGGTTTCCGGCGGGCAATGAAGCTCGCGTCTTTCGATGGGGGTGTGCTTATGCGTGCGAAGTTCTGCCTGCTTGCTGCGGTCTCGGGTCTTGCCTGGGGAACGCCCGCACTGGCCGCGCCAGGCGATCCGATGACAATTGGCGAAGGGGTCACGTTCGACCCGATCCTCGCCACGCGGCTGCGCTACGAGACGGTCGACCAGGCCAATTTCCCGGACAGCGCCGACGCGCTGACCTTGCGGGCGCGGGCCGGGGCCGAGCTGAAGGCGTCGGGCTTCTCGTTCCTGGCCGAGGCCGAGGGAACACTGGCGCTGTCCGAGGACTACAACGACACGCTGCCAGGCAATGGCGTCGAGCCGTTCCCGACGGTTGCCGATCCGGAGAACCTCGAGCTCAACCGGCTGCAGGTTTCTTACATGAAGAGCGGCACCGGGGTGACTGTCGGGCGCCAGCGTATCCAGCTCGACAACGCCCGCTTCGTCGGCAACAGCGGCTGGCGGCAGAACGAACAAACCTTCGACGCCGTGCGCGGCCAGGCGAAGTTCGGGCCGGTGGTGCTCGATGCGACATACTCGATCTCGCAGCGCACGGTGTTCGGCGTCGACAGCCCGAACGAACACTTCGATGGCGACTTCGTGCTGCTCAACGGCGGCGTGGACCTGCCCGTGGTGGACGCCAGGGCTTTCGCCTATCTGCTGGACTACGACACGCGCATCGCCTTCTCGAGCCAGACTTACGGGGTGCTGGTAACGGGTGAACTGGCCATTCCCGCGGTCGGCAAGCTTACCGGCTTGGCGAGCTATGCCAGGCAAAGCGACTACGGCGCCAATCCGGTGTCGTACGACGCGGACTATCTCAACGTTCAGCTCGGCCTCGGCCTGTTCGGGTTCACCGTTACCGCGGGTTACGAGGAGCTGGGCAGCGACGGCGGCGTGGCCGGATTCCAAACGCCGCTCGCCTCGCTGCACGTGTTCAACGGCTGGGCCGACCTGTTCCTGACCACCCCGGCGGGCGGCTTGCGCGACTACTATGCCGGCTTCGGCCGCTCGATCGGCGTGCCGTTCCTGCCGGGCCTCAAGGCCGATCTGACCTATCACGAATTCGACAGCGATTTCGGCGGGCTCGACTACGGCAGCGAGTGGGATGCCTCGCTCGGGTTCAAGCTCGGGCCGGTCGCCCTGCTGGCGAAGTATGCGAACTACGATGCCAGGGCCTTCGCGGCCGATACCAAGAAATTCTGGCTCCAGGCGGAAGTGGGGTTCTGACCAGTTCCCCTCCCGCTCGCGGGAGGGGTTAGGGGTGGGCAAGTGCGAGGGTGAAGCGAAAGGCCCACCCCCGGCCCCTCCCGCAAGCGGGAGGGGAGAATTCATGCTGCAATGCAATATATTGCTTGCCGCCGGGCTCTTGAATCGGTTATCCAGGAATTCAAGCGGATTGGCCCGTCCAACGATGGGCGAACGAGGCCGAACCGCCCAACAGCAGTCAAAGCGTGGCAATGACGCCGCCAGTCTCGCCCTCGGGCACGGCTTGGCGGCTTTTTTGCGTGCGCTGTCGGCAGAAGGGACCTTGACGGATGAACGCCCCGACGAGTTTCGATCACGCACAGCCGGCGCGCGAGCGGCTGGTCGTGATCGGCAACGGCATGGCCGGCTGCCGCGCGGTGGAGGAGATCCTCGAACGCGGCCGCGACCGGTTCGAGATCGTGATCTTCGGCGCCGAGCCGAGAGTGAACTACAACCGGATCATGCTCTCGCCGGTGCTCGCCGGCGAGAAGGCCTTCGACGAAATCGTCCTCAACAGTGCCGGATGGTACGCCGAAAACGGCATCGAGCTCGTCGCCGGCGACCCGGTCGACCACATCGACCGCGCGCGCAAGACGATCGTCAGCCGCTCGGGCCGGATCGAGCCGTACGACAAGCTGCTGATCGCGACCGGCTCGGATCCCTTCATCATCCCGGTTCCCGGCCGCGACCTGCCCGGCGTGGTGACTTTCCGCGACCTCGACGATGTCGGCAAGATGCTCGCCGCCGCCGATCAGGGCGGGAACGCGGTGGTGATCGGCGGCGGCCTCCTCGGCCTGGAGGCGGCGCATGGCCTGTGCCTGCGCGGCATGCAGGTCACCGTGGTCCACCTGATGCCGACGCTGATGGAGCGCCAGCTCGACGAGGCGGCCGGCTGGCTGCTCAAGCAGGAGCTCGAACGGCGCGGCCAGGTGATCCTGACCGGCGCCGACACCGAGGAAATCGTCGAGGAGGACGGCCATGTCGGCGGCGTCAGGCTGAAGGACGGACGCGTGATCCCGGCCGATATCGTGGTGATGGCGGTCGGCATCCGCCCGGCGACGATGCTGGCGAAGACCTGCGGCCTCGAATGCGAACGCGGCATCCTGGTCGACGACCACATGGCCACCTCGGACCCGGCCGTGTTCGCGGTCGGCGAATGCGTGCAGCATCGCGGCCAGTGCTACGGCCTCGTCGCGCCGCTGTGGGACATGTGCCGCGCGCTGGCCGACTGGCTGGCCGGCAGCCCGAGCGGTTACCAAGGCTCGGTCGCTTCGACCAAGCTCAAGGTCTCGGGGATCGACCTGTTTTCCGCCGGCGACTTCGCCGGCGGCGAGGAGTGCGAGGACATCGTCATGCGCGATGCCGCGCGCGGGGTCTACAAGCGGGTGGTGCTGAAGGACGGCCGGATCGTCGGCGCGGTGCTCTACGGCGATACCGCCGACGGCAACTGGTACTTCGACCTGCTGAGGAAAGGCGAGGACGTCTCGCCGATCCGCGAAGGGCTGATCTTCGGCCAGGCCTTCACGCTCGGGGGCGCCCTCGCGGACCCTAGCGCCGCCGTTGCCGCCTTGTCGGACGATGCAGAGATCTGCGGCTGCAACGGCGTTTCCAAGGGCAGGATCGTCCGGGCCATCGAGGGCGGCGCCGCGAGCATCGACGCGATCCGCTCGACCTGCAAGGCCAGCGCCAGCTGCGGATCGTGCACCGGGCAGTGCGAGGCGCTGCTCAATATCGTGCTGGGCGACGAATACAGCGGCGAGCGCGTGGTCGGGACGATGTGCCAGTGCACCAGCTTCGGCCACGACGAGGTCCGCCGCCTGATCGTGGAAAAGGCGCTCAAGGCGATCCCCCAGGTCATGCAGGAGCTGCACTGGACCACGCCCGACGGCTGCGCCGCGTGCCGCCCGGCGCTCAATTACTACCTGCTGTGCGCCTGGCCGGGCGAGTACGAGGACGACCAGAAGAGCCGCTTCGTCAACGAACGCCTCCACGCCAACATCCAGAAGGACGGCACCTATTCGGTCGTCCCGCGGATGTGGGGCGGGATCACCTCCCCGCGCGAGCTGCGGGCGATCGCCGACGTGGTCGAGAAGTTTGGCGCGCCGATGGTCAAGGTGACCGGCGGCCAGCGGCTCGACATCTTCGGCATCAGGAAGGAGGACCTGCCCGCCGTGTGGGCCGACCTCAATGCCGCGGGAATGGTTTCCGGCTATGCCTACGGCAAGTCGCTGCGCACGGTGAAGACCTGCGTCGGTTCCGAATGGTGCCGCTTCGGCACGCAGGATTCGACCGGGCTCGGGGTCAAGCTCGAGCAGATGAGCTGGGGCAGCTGGATGCCGCACAAGTTCAAGATGGCGGTCAGCGGCTGCCCGCGCAACTGCGCCGAAGCGACGATCAAGGATTTCGGCGTGGTCTGCGTCGATTCGGGCTACGAACTGCACGTCGGCGGCAACGGCGGGATCAAGGTCCGCGCGACCGACCTCTTGTGCAAGGTCGCCACCGAGGACGAAGCGCTCGAAACCTGCGCCGCCTTCATCCAGCTCTACCGCGAGGATGCGCATTACCTCGAACGCACCGCGCCGTGGCTCGAGCGCAAGGGGCTCGAGTGGATCAAGGCGCGGCTGCTCGACGATCCCGAAGCGGTGAAGCGCCTCGCCGCGCGGTTCCGCTATTCGCAGAAATTCATGCAGGACGATCCCTGGGCGAAGCGCGCCGCGGGCGAGCGGCGCGACTTGCACCGCCACCTCGGCCGGGTCGTCCCCCGCAAAATGGAGCAAGCGTGATGCAGGCAACCTGGCTCGACATCGGCCCGGTCAACCAGATCGAACCGGGCATGGCGGCGACGCTGCCGGTCGAAGGCGGCCCAGAAGGCGAAACCAGGGAGATCGCCGTGTTCCACACGCTGCGCGGCGAAGTCTTCGCGCTGGTCAACAAGTGCCCGCACAAGGCCGGGCCGCTGAGCCAGGGCATCGTCCACGGCGACAGCGTCACCTGCCCGCTGCACAACTGGCGCATCTCGCTCAAGAGCGGCGAGGCGCTCGGCGACGACAAGGGCTGCACGCCGACGATCCCGGTCAAGGTCGACGCGGGGCGGATCTACCTCCTGCGCGAGGCGGTGGTGCCGGTGCGGGCGCCCTTGGGGGCGAAGGCGGCATGATCCTCCCCGGAACGGGGAGGGGGACCGCGCGCAGCGCGGTGGAGGGGATTCTCCGCCTGGCACGGCGCGTGGGGCGAGTCCCCTCCACCATGCCCCCCGGTGGGCTATCGCCTGCCGGCTACTTGAGCCCGGGCATGGTCCCCCTCCCCCATCGGGGGAGGATTTACCGATGAGCCCAATCCGCACCACTTGCCCCTATTGCGGCGTCGGTTGCGGGATTTCGGCCACGGCGACCGGGCCGCGCTCGGTCGAGATCGCCGGCGATCCGGACCACCCGGCCAATTTCGGCCGCTTGTGCTCGAAGGGCACGCACCTGGGCGAAACGGTCGGCCTCGAAGGCCGCCTGCTCGATCCGATGATCGGCGACCAGCGGGTCGGCTGGGACCGCGCGCTCGACGAAGTCGCCGGCCGCTTGCACCAGACCGCCGAACGGCACGGGCCCGACAGCGTCGGCTTCTACCTTTCCGGCCAGCTGCTGACCGAGGACTATTACCTCGCCAACAAGCTCGCCAAGGGCTTCGTCGGTACCGCCAATATCGACACCAATTCGCGCCTGTGCATGGCCAGCGCGGTCGCCGCCCATGTCCGCGCGTTCGGCGAGGACGTCGTGCCGTGCACTTACGACGACCTCGACCGGGCCGACCTGATCCTGCTGGTCGGCTCGAACACCGCCTGGTGCCACCCGGTCGTGTGGCAGCGGATCGAACAGGCGCGCGAGCAGCGCGGCGCCCGGCTGGTGGTGATCGACCCGCGGCGGACCGAGACCGCCGAGCGGGCCGACCTGCACATCGCCGTTCCGCCAGACGGCGACGTCGCGTTGTTCAACGCGTTGTTGCACGAGATGCGGCGGCGCGGCGCACTCGATGCCGGCTTCCTCGAAAGCCGCTGCATCGCCCCGCCCGGCTTCTGGGACGCGCTCGCCTGCGATCCGGGCGTTGCGCCGGCCGATTTCGCCGCGCTGGCCGATCTGGTTGCAGCCCATCCGCGGATGGTGACGCTGTTCAGCCAGGGCGCCAACCAGTCGGTCGGCGGGACCGACAAGGGCAATGCGATCATCAACCTGCACCTTGCCCTGGGGGCCATCAACCGGCCTGGCGCCGGCCCGTTCAGCATTACCGGCCAGCCCAACGCGATGGGCGGGCGCGAAGTGGGCGGGCTCGCCAGCATGCTCGCCTGCCACCTCGATTTCTCGCCCGGCGAGCGAGACGAGGTGGCGCGCTTCTGGCACGCGCCTAGGCTCGCGCGCCGCCCCGGGCTGAAGGCGGTCGACTTGTTCCGCGCGGTGCACGAGCGGCGCATTCGCTTCCTGTGGGTCATGGCGACAAACCCGGCGGTGTCGATGCCCGATGCCGGGTTCGTGCGCGAGGCGCTCGCCCGCTGCGAGACGCTGGTCGTCTCGGACGTGATCGCCGATACCGACACCGCCCGCCTCGCCCATGTCCGCCTGCCGGCGCTCGCCTGGGGCGAGAAGGACGGGACGGTGACCAATTCGGAACGCCGTGTGAGCCGCCAGCGCGCGCTGTTCGCGGCGCCCGGGGAAGCGCGCGCCGACTGGCGGATCGTCGCCGACGTCGCCGCCCGGCTCGGCCATGCAGAGCAGTTCGATCATCGCTCGGCGCACGAAGTCTTCCGCGAATACGCCGCCATGACGGCGCTTGCCGCCGGTCGCGGCAAGTGCCTCGATCTGACCGGCTGGGCCGCCTGCGATGCCGGGCAATACGAGGCGATGGAGCCGTTCGTGTGGGGCGGCGAGCGCCCGCTCGCACGGCGCTTTCCCACGCCCGACGGCAAGGCGCGGCTGGTCGCCGTCGCTGCGCCGGTGGCGGCGCGCGCGGCGGCCGGGTTCCCGCTGCGGCTCAACACCGGGCGCTATCGCGACCAGTGGCACACGATGACGCGCACGGGCCTGAGCGCCAGGCTCTCGGCCCACCGGCGCGAGCCGCTGGTGGAAATCCATCCCGCCGACGCGGCGCGCGCCGGCCTCGCGGACGGCGGGCTGGCGCGAGTTGCGACCGCGCAGGGCTCGGCGATCTACCGAGTGGCGTTCGACCAAGGGCAGCGGCCCGGCGAGATCTTCGTGCCGATGCACTGGAGCGACGCGACGGCGGCGGGCGGACGCACCGGCATTCTGGTGCATTCGCTCGCCGACCCGGTCTCGGGCCAGCCGGCATTCAAGAACGTCCCCGCCGCCGTTTCGGCGGTCGTGCCCGATTGGCGCGCGTTCCTGGTCACCCGCGAGCCGGTCGTGCCGCCGGCCCTCTACTGGGCTCGGGCGCGGATCGCCGGCGGCTGGCTGTTCGAGATCGCCGGCGACGGCGCCGTTCCGGCCGACGAGCTGCTTCCGGCCGGGCCGCGCAGCGAGGCGGCCGACCATCGCCGGGGCATGCGCCGCATCGCGGTCGCCGACGGCGACAGCGGGCTCTGCGCCGCGCTCTACGTCACGCGCGGCGGCACGCTGCCCGGGCGCGACTGGATCGTCCGCCAGTTCGCCGGCCGCGACGCGACCATGGCGGAGCTGCTCGCCGGGCGCCCTTCGGCCGGGCAGGTCGACCGCGGCAAGCTGGTCTGCGTGTGCTTCGATGTCGGCGAGCGGCAGATCGAGGCGGCGGTGCGGGCAGGGGCGGGAACGGTGCGGGAAGTCGGCGCAGCCACCCGCGCCGGGACCAATTGCGGCAGCTGCCGCCCGCTCGTCGCGCGCCTGCTCGAAACGGCCGGGGAGACCGTATCGTGATCGAACCGGGGGAAGTCTGGCTGGTCGGCGCGGGTCCGGGCGATCCGGAGCTGCTGACGCTCAAGGCCGCCCGGCTGATGGCGGCGGCAAGCGTGATCTTCCACGATGCCCTGGTCGGCCCCGGCGTGCTCGGCCTGGTCCCGCCCGAAGTGCGGCTGGTCGCGGTGGGCAAGCGTTCCGGCCGCCATTCGCAGGACCAGCGCACGATCGACGCGCTGATCGTCGAAGCCGCGCTCGTCGGGGAACGCGTGGTTCGCCTGAAGGGCGGCGACCCGGCGATCTTCGGCCGCGCCACCGAGGAACTCGAAGCCTGCCGCGCCGCCGGCATCCCGGTCCGGATATGCCCGGGCGTGACCGCCGCGAGCGCCGCGGCGGCATGCATCGCCAGGTCGCTGACCTTGCGTGGCCTCGCCCGTCGGCTGACGCTGGTTACCGCGCATACCCGCGCCGGGGAGGCGATCGGGCTCGACTGGCAGGCGCTCGCCGATCCGCAGGCCACGCTGGCGATCTACATGGGCAAGGCGGCAGCGGCGGAAATCTCCGCCCGGCTGATCGGGGCCGGCCTTTCGCCGGCGACGCCGGTCGTGCTGGTGGAAAACGCCAGCCTGCCCGAGGAACGGCATTTCTCGACGCGGCTCGACCTGCTGCCGCTGGCGGCCGACACGGCCCTCGGCGAGGGGCCGGCGCTGATCCTGGTCGGCCAGGCGATGGCATTGCCGGCCGCGCGCCCCGCCGATGCCGCCGTGAGCGCGAGGTCGCGGATGGCCTGAGGCCCGGTCTGCGGCGGTTTGCGATGCGCAAGCGCCTTTCCTCGCGATCCGCAGATCACTATCAGGCGCCGGTTGCGTCCCTGATCAGCGGTGGCCCTTGCCCGACGACACTTCCAGCGACGGCCTCGAAGCGGCATTTCTCGCCAATCGCGAGAAGCTGCTGCGCTTTCTCGCCGCGCGCGGGGCGGGGGATGCGGCCGAGGACCTGCTGCAGGAATTGTGGATCAAGCTCTCGGCCGGCCGCACGGGCCCGGTCGCGTCGCCGCTGTCCTACCTCTACCGCGCCGCCGAAACGCTGATGGTCGATCGCTACCGCTCGGGGCGGCAGGCCGAAAAGCGCGACCGCGCCTGGACCGAGTCCCATGGAGGCGACGCGCCCGGCGTTTCGGACTCGCCCTCGGTCGAACGGCACCTTATCGGCCGCCAGCAGGCGCGGCTGGCGGCCGAGACGCTCGACCAGGTCGGCCGGCGCGCTGCCGCGATCTTCCGCCGCCATCGTATCGACGGCGTCCCGCAGCGGCTGGTGGCGGAGGAATTCGGCGTGAGCCTGAGCACCGTGGAAAGCGACCTGCGCGCCACTTACCGCGCGCTCGCAGAACTGAAGGAGCGGCTCGATGAGGCTTGAGCCGGTTGACTCCGTCCTGTCGTCAGGAGGACTGCCCGATGCCGCATGACGACCCGATCCGGGAACAGGCCGTGGCCTGGGCCGTGCGAACCGGCGATCCCGGGTTCGCCGACTGGGAGGCGTTCACCGCCTGGCTCGAGCAGGACCCGGCCCACGCCGAGGCCTATGACCGGGTGACCGCCGCGGTGGCCGATGCCGCCGCCGGGCTCGCCGCGCTGCCGCCGGCCGCGAACGACGAGGCGCCCGCTTTCCCGCGGGTCCGCCGCAGCTGGCTCGCCGGCGCGCTGGCCGCCTCGCTGGCGGCGCTGCTCGCGATCGGCGTGTGGCAGGTCTCAAGCGATCGCTACACGATGGAAACCGCGCCCGGCGAGATACGGACCTTCGCGCTTGCCGACGGCGGCGAGATTGCCCTTTCCGGCGGCACGCGCCTCGAACTCGACCGCGACGATCCGCGTTTCGCCCGGCTCGAGCAAGGCCAGGCGCTGTTCACGATCCGCCACGACGCGGCCGATCCCTTCCGGCTTGAGGTCGGCGACGACACGCTGGTCGATGCCGGCACCGTGTTCGACGTGCGCCGCTCGGCGGCCGCGATGAGCGTGGCGGTTTCCGAAGGGGCGGTCGTGTTCAATCCGTACGCGCAGAACGTGCGGCTCGGCCCGGGCGACATGCTCGCGACCACGAACGGTTCGTATACGGTCCGCAAGGTCCCGCTCGGCCAGGTCGGCGAATGGCGCGAAGGCAGGATCACCTTCCAGGACGCCTCGCTGGCCGAGATCGCCGCCGACCTCACTCGCGCGACGGGCATTTCCTACACCGCCGGCGCGGGCGCGGCCACGCGGACCTATTCGGGCAGCATCGTGGTGATGCCGCTGCGCGACGATCCGCGCGCGCTCGGCCCGCTGCTGGGCGTCGGCGTCAGGCCTGCGGGCGACGGCTGGGTGATCGAGCCGCACTAGCCATGCGTCCGGCGGGGATCCTCCTTTTCGCGGCGCTGGCCGCGCTGGCCGCCCCGGCGCATGCCGGGCGAGTGCCGGTGGACGCGCCCGCCGGCCGCGCGGCGGACGCGGCGATCGCCATCGCCCGGCAGACCGGCACGAGCATCGTCATCGCCGATCCGGCCATCGCCGACCGGCGCGTGCGCGCGATCGAGGGCCGGATGGAGCCGGAAGACGCGGTCAGGAAGCTGGCGCGAGCGGCGGGGGCCCGCGCGGTCGCGGCCGGGCCGATGGCGTGGCGCCTGCTGCCCGCGCCGCGCCAGGCCGAGCGGGATCGGCCGCGCAGGGCCGAACGCGCCGCGCCGGCCGTGCGGGAGCCCTCCGCGCCAGCGGCAGCGACTGAGCAAATCGTCGTCGTCGCCAGCAAGCGCGACCTGCTGCTCGGGGAATACCCCGGCCAGGTATCGTTCGTCGACGGCGCCGACCTCGTCCTCGGCGGGGCGGGCGGGACCGAGAAGATTACCCAGCGGATCGCCACCGTGTCCTCGACCTACCTCGGCAGCGGGCGCAACAAGCTGTTCATCCGCGGGATCGCCGATTCCAGCTTCACCGGCCCGACGCAGGCGACGGTCGGGCAGTATTTCGGCGACTTGCGGCTGAGCTACAACGCGCCCGACCCGGACTTGCGCCTGACCGACCTCGAGCGCGTCGAAGTGCTCGAAGGGCCGCAAGGCACGCTCTACGGCGCGGGCTCGCTCGGCGGCATCATCCGGCTCGTGCCCAACCAGCCCGTGCTCGACGAGACCGAAGCCACCGGCATGGTCGGCGGCTCGCTGATCCAGCATGGCGCCGCGGGGGCCGACGCCAACGCCACGCTCAACCTGCCGCTCCTGCCGGGAACCGCGGCGCTGCGCGTGACGGTCGATGCCGCGAGCCTGGGCGGATATATCGACAAGCCACTGCTCGGCCGCAAGGATGTCAACCGCACCGAGATCGTCGGCGGGCGGGCCACGTCGCGCTTCGAGATCGCGCCCGACTGGACGGTCGACTTCGTCGCGCTCGCCCAGTCGACCGGTTCGGCCGACAGCCAGTACGCCGACCGCGGCGGGCCGCGGCTCGACCGCGCGGCGCGAGTCAGGGAAGGCGCCGACGCCGATTACGTCCAGGGCCAGCTCGTTGTGTCCGGGCGGATCGGCGCGGTGCGCTTGCGCTCGACCACCGGGATGACCTGGCAGAACCTCGAAGAGCGCTACGATGCGACCCAGCCCGGCGGGCCGGCGCGGCTGTTCGTGCAGGCCAACGACACCGAGCTTGCCGCCAACGAGACCCGCCTGTGGCAGCCGCTCGGCGAGCGCTTCGGGTGGCTCGCCGGGTTCAGCTTCACCCACAACAGCACCAGCCTGACCCGCGCTCTCGGCAGCCCAGACCAGCAGTCGCGCACCACCGGCGTGCACAACAGGATCGACGAGGCGACGGTCTACGGCGAAGCCAGCCTGCGCCTGTTCGACGGCCTCGTCGCGACCGGCGGCGCGCGCTACACCCGCTCGCGGCTCGGGGGCGAGGGCGAGGACGTGCCGCTCGCCATCGCCATCGCCGGGGCCGATATCACCACCAAGCGCACCGAGACGGCATTCCTCCCGTCCGCCTCGCTGCTGGCCGAGATCCTGCCGCAGACGAGCCTCTACGTCCGCTATCAGGAAGGCTTCCGCCCCGGCGGCCTGGCGATCGAGGGCGATTTCGTCCGCCGCTTCCGCAACGACCACACCGCGACGTTCGAAGTCGGCGCGCGCCATGGCCGCGCCGGATCGGGCCCGTTCGACCTCGCGGCCAGCCTGTCCTATACCCTGTGGGACGACATCCAGGCCGACTTCATCGACGGGGCGGGCTTTCCCAGCACCGCCAACATCGGCGACGGCCGGGTGTGGTCGGCGAGCCTTTCGGGCGGCGTCCGCATCTCGCCCGCCCTGCGCCTGGCCGCCGGGGTCACCTGGAACGACAGCCAGGTGGACGAACCCGCCCCATTCGCGTTCGCGCGCACCACGCAAGTCCCCAACATCGCCCGCATCGCCGGGCGGTTCGGCTTCGACTACTCGCGCGCGATCGGCGGCGACCTCGAACTGACCGCGCAAGGCTGGGCGAACTACATCGGCCGTTCGCGGCTCGGCATCGGCCCCGAACTGGGCGATCCGCAGGGCGACTACTTCGACAGCGGGCTGGTCGTGCGCGTCGGCCGCGCCCCGTTCGGCGTCTCGCTGGGCGTGACCAACATCGCCGATGTCAGCGGCAACCGCTTCGCGCTCGGCACTCCGTTCGCCATCGGGCGCGACCAGGTGACCCCGCTCCAGCCGCGCACCTTCCGGCTCGGCTTCGACGCTTCCTTCTGAGATTTTTTCGGGTTCGTCCAAGGCAAGCGGCCGAGGGCTCCGTCATGCAGGTCGACAGCGACCTGGAGAGGGAACCCGATGCATCGTTACCTGCTTGCTTCCACCGCCGTGCTGGCGATCAGCGCCCCGGCGGCCGCGGAAGACATCACCACCCAGAGGACCACGCCGGTCCTGACCTCGACCGTGAAGGCCGGCCTGCCGGATTCGGTCACCATCACCTCGACCGGATCGGTCGTGGTGGCCGGCGGCACCGCGGTGACGATGGACAGCGACCATTCGGTGACCAACCAGGGCACCGTGACGATCGGCAACGCCAACGGCGCGACCGGCATCGGCGCGCTCGCCGGCACGAACGGGGCGATCGTCAATTCGGGCACGATCACGATCGACGAGCCCTACACCGCGACCGACGGCGACAACGACGGCGACCTCGACGGCCCGTTCGCGCTCGGCTCGAACCGCGCCGCGATCCGCACGCTCGGCGCGCATGCCGGCACTATCACCCACACCGGCACGATCACCGTCGAAGGCAACGATTCCTTCGGCATCGTGCTCGGCGGCCCGCTGGCCGGTGCGCTCGTGCATGACGGCAAGACGACCGTGCTCGGCGATCGCTCGGTCGGCGTTTCGGCGCAGGACATCGCCGGCAACGTCCGCCTCGCCGGCATGGTCACGGTCACCGGCAAGGACGCGGTCGGCGCCCGCTTCGCCGGCGACGTCCAGGGGGCGATGGTGGTGCAGGGCGCGATCACCTCGACCGGCTACCGCTACACCACCGCGCCGGCCAATACCTCCAAGCTCGATGCCGACGACCTGCTGCAAGGCGGCTCGGCGCTGGTCGTCGAAGGCGACGTGACCGGCGGGATCATCCTCGCCGTGCCGCCCAAGGACAACAATGCCAGCAACAACGACGAGGACGGCGACGGGATCGAGGATGCCAAGGAAGGCAGCGCCAGGGTCGTGACCTACGGTTCGGCGCCGGCGATGGTGGTCGGCGCCACCGCCGGCGACATCGCCATCGGCCCGGTCGCCTCGACCGCAACCCATTATGGCCTGCAGGTCGATGGCGCGGTGAGCGCCATCGGCGTCTATGCCGGGATCGACGCCAACGGATTGCAGATAGCCGGGCGCGGCGGCGCGGTGACGATCGCCAACGGCATCGGCGTCACGGGCACGGTCTCCGCCCTCGCGGTCTCCGGCAACGCCACGGCCATGCGCCTCGGCTCCGGCGCCGCCACCCCGGAAGTCCGCAATTCCGGCACGATCGAAGCCAAGGGCGGCGGCGCCACGGGCAACCGGGCCACGGCGATCGCCGTCGATGCCGGCGCATCGCTCGGCGCGATTCGCAACAGCGGCTCGATCAAGGCTTCGGCCGCCGGCGAGAACGGCTCGGCCACGGCGATCCTCGACCTGAGCGGCGGGCTCACGCTGGTCGAGAACAGCGGCGCGATCGGCGCCACCGGCGCGAAGAGCGATTCGGGTCGCAATATCGCCGTCGACTTGTCGGCGAATGCCTCCGGGGCAACGGTCAGGCAGACCCAGGTCGGGTCCGGCTTTGCCGCGCCGTCGGTCGATGGCGATATCCGTTTCGGCTCCGGCAGCGACTTGCTCGACGTGGCCGACGGCACCTTCAAGGGCAGTGCCTTTTTCGGCTCCGGCAACGACAGCTACGCCCTGTCGGGCGACGCGGTGCACACCGGATCGGCCATGCTGGGCGCGGGCAACGACACGATGGCCCTCTCAGGCACCTCGGCGTTCGCCGGCCAGGCCGATTTCGGCGGCGGGGCGGACGCGCTCGGCCTCTCGGGCACGGCGCGCTTCAGCGGCACGCTGGCGAATGCCGCGGGCCTTGCGGTCAATGTCGCCGGCGGCACGCTCGACGTCGCCAAGCCGGCCTCGATCGCCTCGCTCACCGTCGGCGCGGGCGGCATCTTGCGCGTCACGCTGGACAAGACCGCCGGTTCGGGCACGGCGTTCGACGTGGCCGGCACGGCCAGCTTCGCCAGCGGCTCCAAGCTGACGCTCAACCTTGCCGACGTCGGCAACGCGGTCGGCAGCTACACCGTGCTGCAGGCCGGCACGCTGCAGGGCGCATCGGGCATTTCGCTCGACACGGCGGCGATCCCGTTCCTGTTCAAGGCGGCGATGGCTGGCAATGCCCTGCCCAACCGGATCGTGGTCGACGTGGCCAAGCGCAGCACGCAGGAGCTCGGCCTCAACCGCTCGCAGGCGGCGGCCTACAACGCCGTGTTCGCCGCGATCGGCGCGGACGACCAGATCGAGCGGGTCTTTCTCGGCATCACCGACGGCGACCTGTTCCGCCAATCGGTGCGGCAGATGCTGCCCGACCACGCCGGCGGCGCGTTCGAGGGGATCAGCCTCGGCACCCGGGCCTTCGCCCGCCAGGTCGCCGACCCGCCGAGCCCGGTCTATTCGACCGGCGGCCTCGACGTGATCGTGACCGCCGCGGGCTGGTCGAGCGACAAGGACGAAGGCCTTACCGCGGCTTACGAACTCGGCGGTTTCGGATTCTCGGCCGCGGGCGAGATCGATACCGGCGTCGGCGCTTTCGGCGCTTCGCTCACCTGGCTGTGGAACGATTACGACCAGGGCACCAGCTTCGACCGCGTCACGTCCGACGCCTACGAGCTGGCGGCCTACTGGCGTGGGGAATGGGGCGGCTTCACCGCTTTCGGCCGCGGCTCGATCGGCACGGCCGATTTCCACGGGCGCCGCACGTTCGTCGGCATGGTCGGCACCCAGACGATCGAGCGCAACGTCTATGCCGAGTGGAACGGCAGGCTGATTTCGGCCTCGGGCGGGATCGCCTACGAAGGCGGCGGGAGCCACTTGTTCTTCCGCCCGGCGGTGACGATCGACTACCTCAAGCTCGACGAGGACGGCTACGGCGACACCGGCGGCGACGGCCTCGACCTCACCGTTGAGGACCGCAAGAGCGACGAGCTCGCGGTCAACGGCGGGCTGACGCTGGGCGTCGACTTCACCGGCAACCGCCGCCGCGACAGCAACTGGATGCGCGTGGAAGGCGAAGGCGGCTGGCGCGAGATCGTCGGCGGCGGCCTGGGCGCCACGACCGCGCGGTTCGAGGGCGGAACCCCGTTCACGCTCGAGCCGGAGCAGGTCGACAGCGGCTGGTACGCCCGGCTGCGGGCGATGGGCGGCACCTCGATGTTCGAAATGGGCGGCGAAGTCGGCGCCGAAGACCGCCACGGCTCGACCGCGCTGACACTGCGGGGAACGCTCAAGTTCGGCTTCTGAGCATCGATCGCAACCGACCTCCCGCCGATCGATGCCCGGCCGGGAAGGGATTCCGCCGCACCACTGTGCGAGCGGGGTCCCTTCCCCATCCGGACGCGCTTGCCGGCCGTGAAAAATCGGCCCTTGCCAAGCCAGCGCTACAAATGTAGCACTACGCTACAGATGTAGCTCTTGGTGATTCGATCATGCTTGCAAGCCTGCCTCCCCGCGAACGGCAAATCGTCGATATCCTGTACGAACGGGGCCCCAGCGTGGTCGGCGAGATTTGCACGGCGCTGGATAACGAAGTGTCCGGATCGGCCGTGCGCGCGATGCTCAAGCGGCTCGAGGACAAGGGCTTCGTCGCCCGCAAGCCGTCGGAGAACGGCTTCGTCTATTCGCCGTCGCTGCCCGAGGCGACCGCGCGCAAGTCGGCGCTCGGCCAGGTGGTCAAGGTGTTCTTCAACGGCTCGCCGGTCGGCGCGGTCAGCGCGCTGCTCGGCATGCAGAAGGGGCTCGGCAGCGAGGAACTTGACGAGCTCGAACGACTCATCGCCGAAGCGCGCAAGGGAGAGGTGCAGTGATGCTCGATGCGACCATGCTGTTGGAACTGGCGCTCAAGTCGGTTGTCGTCGGCGGCGCCACGCTGGCCGTGCTGCGGCTGACCCGCCAGCGCAGCGCCGCCGAGCGATCGCTGATCGGCCACCTCGGGCTGGTCGCGTTGGTGGTGCTGCCCGCCGTCTCGCTGCTGCTTCCCGGATGGAACCCGCTGCCGGCGAGCCCCGCGGCCGCGCCCATCCGCCTCGACCTCTCGGCGGCGCCTGCCGCCGCGGCGCTTGATAATGTGGCCGGCGGCCTGGCCGAAGGCGCCGGGGCGGCCGGACCTTCGTTCGCGTTGCCGAGCGCGGGCGAGCTCGCCGTCTGGCTCTACGCCCTGCCGCTCGTCCTGCTGCTCGCGGCGATGGTCGTGGCCGTGGTCCGCCTGGGCGCGATGCACCGCCGCGCCAGTGTGATGGTCGAGGCGCCGTGGCTGGCCGCGCTGGCGCAGGCGCAGCGGCGCATGGGCTTCAAGCACGGCACCGCGCTGCTGGTCAGCGACGAGCTGCGCTCGCCGGTCAGCTGGGGCCTGATGCGCCCGATCATCCTGCTCAGTGCCCAGGCGGTCGGCGCGGTCCGCGAAGCCGAGGCGATCATCGCCCACGAGCTGGCGCACGTCGCCCGGCTCGACTGGGCCAAGCTGCTCATCTCGCGCATCGCCTGCGCGCTGTTCTGGTTCAACCCGCTGGCCTGGCGGCTGGCGCGCGAATGCCACCAGCTGCGCGAGGAAGCGGCCGACGATGCCGTGCTGCTGAGCGAAGTCGACGGCGCCGAATACGCAACGCTGCTGGTCAAGGCCGCGCGGCATGACAACCGCGCGCTGCTGCTGGCCGCCCACGGCGTCGCCCCGGGCAAGGATTCGCTCAAGCGCCGGATCACCCGCGTGCTCGACGCCGACCTCGCGCGGGGCCCGGCGAACAATGCCTGGGCCGCGCTGTGTCTGGTTTCGCTGGTCGCCGTCGCCGCGCCGCTGGCCGCGTTCGATCCGACCGCGCAGGGCAGGGCAGTGCCCGCCGTCGCGCCCATGGCCGCGGCGCAGGCGCAGCCCGGCCTTCCCGCTAGCGCGCCGGCAGCCGTGCAAGTGCCGGCGATCCCCGTCGCGCTCGCCCAGGCGTCGGGCGACGAGGACGGCTCAAGTCCTGCCGCGCGCGACGGGCGGCGGGACCGCGACACCGACCGCGAGATCGACAGCCTGATCGCCTACAAGGCGGTGGGCATGAGCCCGGAATACATCGCCGCGATGCGCGCGGCCGGTTTCGCCGGCGCGGACGCCGACGACCTCACCGGCGCCCGCGCCGTGGGCGTGACGCCCGAATTCGCCCGCCAGATGCGGCGCACCGATCCGTCGGTCGATCTCGACACCGTGATCGCGGCGAAGGCGACCGGGCTCAGCGCCGACTATTTCAGCGAGATGCGCCGCATCTTTCCCCGCCTCTCGCTGGAAGACGCTGTCGGCATGAATGCCGTCGGCGTGACGGCCGGCTTCGCCAGGGAAATGCGCGCGCTGTTCCCGAAAGCGACGGCGGAGGACATCCAGGGCATGAAAGCCGTGGGCGTGACGCCAGCCTTCGTGAAGGAAATGCGCCGCCAGGGGCTTTCGGCGAGCGATCCCGACGAAGCGATCGAGGGCCGGATGCTGTCGGCGAACATGCGCGGCGCGCCCGTCGCCAATGCCGTCGGCCTGGCCACGGCGATCGCCGGGTCGGTCTCGCGCGGCATGGTGGTCCCGGCGCCCGTGACGCCGCCCGCGCCGCCCGGCAGGCCGCGCGACTAGCCCGCCCGCCGGCGAACCGCTTTTCGAATTTCGTGCTTGTTCGGCCCGCATTGCGCGGGAGACGCCATCCCCTTGCCTCCCGCAACCGAGGAGACCCGCGATGTTCCGCACTTCCTTCCTGGCCGCGCTCACGCTTCTCGCCGCGTCGCCGACGCTGCCGGCCGCAGAGCCGCCCGCCCGCTCCTATGCGGCGATCGAGCAGGTCGGCTGGACCTATGGCGACGAAGCCTATCCCGGCGGCACCACCCGGCTAGTGCGCTTCACCCACGACGGCGGGACCAGCAGCCTCGGAGAAAGCGAGGCGACGCGGATCGTCGGCGAGCTGGCCGCCGCATCGCTCGCCCGCCCCGGCGAGGCGGTGGCCTTCACGCTGGCGCGCCAGGCCGGCTCGCTTGCCTGCACCGGCCGCGTCGAGAGCCGCGGCCGGGCTGCCGGCACCTGTCGCTTCGACCCGGACCAGGGATTTGCCGCCGAACTGGGCCGGCGGGGGATCGTCCCCGAGGACTCGGATGAGATGATGGCGCTGGCGCTCGTCGGCGCCCGGCTGGACATGGTCGACGGGCTCCAGGGCCTCGGCTACCGCTTCGGCGATGCCGGCGATCTCGTCGCCGTCGCCGCGCTTGGCGTCACGCCGGCCTTCGCCGGCGAGCTGCGCGATGCGGGACTGGCGCTCGACGACCTCGACAACCTCGTCGCCGCGCGCGCCATCGGGCTCGACGCCGGCTGGCTCGGCGAGATGGCCCGCGCCGGTTATCCCGACCTCACCATCGACCAGGCCATCCAGATGCGCGCGGTCGGCATCACGCCCGACTATGCCAGGCGCATGTCGCGCGTGCTCAGCGCGCTCGGCGAGATCCAGTAACGATTGGCCCGCTGCCGAGCAGCCGCTAGGCAGGATGCCGGGGAGACCGGCATGAGCGGCAACGGCGATTCAGGTTTCGACGGCTGGGCCACGCGCTTCGGCGAATTCTACGAAGCCGGATCGCGTCCGGAGGCCGAGTTCCGCTTCTCGCGCATGCTGATCCTCGCCGCGCGGCGCTGGACGACGTTCATCGACGAGGCGATCAAGCAGAAGACCGGCCAGCCGCGCGCGCGCTGGCAGACGCTGTCGGCACTGGCCTTTTCCGACGGGCCGATCGCCACGATCGAACTGGCCGAGCGCATGGCCGTGCAATGGCCGACGCTGGTCCGCACGCTCAACGAGCTCGAGCACGAGGGCCTGATCGAGCGGAGGATCAATCCCGAGGACAAGCGCAGCCGCCTCGTCACGATCACCCCGGCGGGCCTCGCCGTATTCGTCGAGGTCAAGCGCGTGCTCGACCCGACCCGCGGCGCGATCCTGAGCGGCTTTGCCACCGAGGACCTCAAGGCCGCGGAATTGCTGCTCGAGCGGTTCTTCGCCGCGATGACCGCCGAGGCGGGACCTGGCGCGCCCTAGCGCGGGGCCTGCGCCCGCTCCCCGGTCGCCGGGCCCTTGTCGCCGGTCCTGCCTTGCGCGGATGCGGCGGGCGGCGGCTCTTTCGCCAGCCTTGCCGCCTCGCCCAGGACATAGCCGCGGATCGCCTCGACCTGCGCTTCGCTCAGCCACGGCTTGAAGCCGATCATTCCGTTGTCGGCCAGCGCGCCGTCGTAGACGACCGACTTCCACGCGTCCCTGCTGGTCGCGACCTGCGAGCGGAACAGGTTGGGATTGACCGGGCCGCCGTGGCAGATCGAGCAGAACGCGAGGTACTGGTTCATCCCTTCGGCCAGCTGGGCGGGAGTGAAGCTCTCCTTGCTCGCGACATAGGGCGCTGGGGTCAGCTCGGGCAGCGGCGCGAGCCGGGCCGTGCCGCCCAGCTTGAACACCAGCATCATGCCGTCGGGCGGCGGGCGGCGCATCCAGTCGCTTTGCGTCGCCATGCCCATCGAGCCGCCGTAACCGGCCAGCACCGCGACATATTGCACCCCGTCGACCCGGTAGGTGACCGGCCCGGCGAGGATCCCGCGTTGGGCATCGAACTTCCACAGCTCCTTGCCGGTGTCGGCGGCATAGGCGTGGAACCAGCCATAGGGATCGCCCTGGAACACGAGGTTGCCGCCCGTGGCCAGCGTGCCGCCGTTCCACGGCCATTCCTTCTCGATCGTCCAGGCGGCCTTCTGCCTGACCGGGTCCCACGCGACCAGCGCGCCGCGGTTCATCGCCGCCAGCGCCGCGCGGCGCTGCAGCGGCGTCGCCCCCGGCACCGACCCTTCGGGCGGGGCGAGGAAGCTGACCCCGGTGTTCCAGCGGCCGATGTGGCGCACGTAGTCCGCGTCGTCGCCGTAGGACAGCGGCACGTGCATCATGGGCAGGTAGACGAGGCCGGTCTTGGGCGAATAGCTCATCGGCATCCACGCATGCGCGCCGATGCCCGAGGGGTAGATCACATAGGGATTGTCCTTGTAGCGCGCGCCCGGCTTTTCGACCGGGCGGCCGGTCGCAAGGTCGATCCGCTCGGCCCAGTTCTGCGGCGCGTAGGCCTCGGCGCTGATCAGCTTCCCGTTGCTGCGGTCGATGACATAGAAGAAGCCGTTCTTCGGCGCCTGCATGACCACCTTGCGAACCCTCCCGTCGATGGTCAGGTCGGCCAGCGTCATCTGCTGAGTGGCGGTGTAGTCCCAGCTCTCGCCCGGGTTGAGCTGGTAGTGCCATTTGTAGGCCCCGGTGTCGGGATCGAGCGCGAGGATCGAGGCGAGGAACAGGTTGTCGCCCTTGCCGGCGCTGCGCGCGCGGTGGTTCCACGGGCTGCCGTTGCCCACGCCGACCAGCAGCTGGTCGAACTCGGGATCGTAGACCACCGAATCCCACACCGTGCCGCCGCCGCCCATTTCCCACCACTTGCCGGACCAGGTCTTGCCCGCGGGGCCGGCCCAGACCGGGTCGCTCGCCGCACCATCGGGCCCGTCGGCCGGGTTGCCGGGCACGGTGTAGAACCGCCACACCAGCTTGCCGGTATCGGCGTCGTAGGCGGAAACGTAGCCGCGCACGCCCAGCTCGGCGCCGCTGTTGCCGACGATCACTTTCCCGCGCACCACGCGCGGGGCCATGGTGATGGTGTAGGGCTTGGCCTGGTCGACGGTGACCACGTCCCACAGCTTGCTGCCGCTCGCCGCTTCGAGCGCCACCAGCCGCCCGTCGATCGTGCCGACGAAGACCTTGCCTTCCCACACCGCCACGCCGCGGTTGACCACGTCGCAGCAGGCGTGCGCGCCCTTGGCGCCGATGGCTTGCGGATCGAACTTCCACAGAATCTCGCCGGTCGCGGCATTCACCGCCATGACTTTCGACCAGGCGGTGGAGAAGTACATCACCCCGTCGACCACGATCGGCGTCGCTTCCTGCCCGCGGTTGGTGTCGAGCTTGACCGCGAAGGCGAGGCCGAGCTGGCCGACGTTGGCGTCGTTGACCTGGTCGAGCGGGCTGTAGCGCTGCTCGGCATAGGTCCGGCCGTGCCCGAGCCAGTTGTCGGGGTCGCTCTCTGCCGCGAGCAGCCGCGCTTCGTCGACCTGTCCGGGCCCGGTGCTCTCCTGCCTGCCCGGCTGACCGCAGCCCGACAGGGCGCCCACCACGAAGGCCAAGGTCGCAATCGTGCTGCACCAACCCCTCACCGGCCTCTCCCTCTCCATCCCGGCGCAAGACCTGCCGGGCGATTCTCGTTTTCCGCAGGCTAGTGCCATTTGCCGCGCGCTCAAGCATGCAGGCGTTCGCGGCCGCTTCGGCGCGCCGCCGCGACCGCCTTCACCCGGCCCCTCGCCGGGGGTATGCTCCGCGGGGAAGCGACGTTCGCCAAGGGGAGCTTGAGGTGGCTGAGGCAATATCCGCCGACGAGATCGCGATCTCCAGCCCCGACCGGGTGATCTTTCCCGAGAGCGGCCGGACCAAGGGCGAGTTGGCCGATTACTATGCGCGGGTGGCCCCATTGATGCTGCCGTGGGCCGCGGGGCGGACGATCAGCCTGGTGCGCTGCCCGCAGGGGCGGGCGCGGAAATGCTTTTTCCAGAAGCACGACACCGGCGGCTTCGGCCCGCACGTCCACCGCGTGGCGATCCGCGAGAAGAGCGGCGAGGTCGACGACTACCTCTACGTCGAGGACGCCGCCGGCCTGCTCGCCTGCGTGCAGATGGGCACGATCGAGTTCCACGGCTGGGGCAGCCGCGCGCGCGACGTCGAGCAGCCCGACCGGATGGTGTTCGACCTCGATCCGGGCGAGGGGCTCGACTTCGCCGACGTGAAGCGCGCGGCAAGCGACATCCGCGTCCGGCTGGCCGGCATCGGCCTCGCAAGCTTCGCCTTGCTGACGGGCGGCAAGGGCGTGCACGTGGTCGTGCCGCTCAGCACCGGCCATTCGTGGGACGCGCACAAGGACTTTTCCAAGCGCTTCGCCGAGGCGCTGGGCACGGCCGAGCCCGAGCGTTTCGTCGCCACGATGAGCAAGGCCAGGCGCAAGGGGAAGATCTTCGTCGACTACCTGCGCAACCAGCGCGGGAGCACCGCGGTCCTGCCCTACTCGGCCCGGGCCCGGCCAGGCGCGCCGGTCGCGGCGCCGGTCGCCTGGGACGAGCTGGAAGGCTGCAGGGACGCGCACCCGTTCGACATCGGCGACGCCAAGCGCCTGATCGACCGCGCGGCGAGCAAGGGGCTGGCTGGTTGGGGCTTCGCCGAGCAGGCGCTGCCGGACCTGTAGCTGCGGCGCCGCCGCTCAGCCGTCGATGGCCGCGTAGGCTGCGCGCTGGAAGTCGAGCACGCCCGCGGCTCCCGGAAGGTGCGGCAGCTGGCCGTCCGTGGGCGGGGGCGGCAGGCAGTCCTGGAGCCAGATCAGCACCCGGTCCTTGGCTGGGTCCGCCAGCCACCACCCACCGTAGGCGCCCGGCCAGCTGAAAGCCCCGGCCTCGCCCACGCCCCGCACGGCATGGCCCTGCGCGTCCATCACCACCGACACGCCGAGCCCGAGGCCGCCGTTGGCGAAGATCGGCATGCCCATGAGCGTCTGTTGGCGCTGCTCCGCGGTGAGCCGGTTGGTGGTCATCAACTGGACGGTCTCCGGCCTGAGCAACCGGCCATCAGGCATCTCGCCGCCGCGCAGCAGCATCCGAGCGAAGGCGAGATAGTCGACTGCGGTCGAAACCAGGCCTTGGCCGCCGGAAGCATAGGCGGGCGGCTCGGGTGCGGTATAGCCCGGGATCGGTGCGGACATGAAGTCGCCCGGCGCGCGCGACAAGGTGTTCACCACCAGCCTGTCGCGGGTGGCCGGCGGGACCCAGAAGCCGGTGTCGGTCATCCCCAGCGGGTCGAGCAGTTCGTCGCGCAACGCCTGCTGGAAGCTGGTCCCCGCCGCGCGGCCGACGATGAACCCCAGCACGTCGATTGAATGACCGTACTCGAAGCGTTCGCCAGGCGCCGAAGCCAGCGGAAAGCCCGCGAGAGCCGAGATCCAGGCGTTAGGATCCAGCGGGCTGTGGAGGCCGTAGCCGAGGGTTTCGAGCAGGGCGTTCGCCAGCGGCCCGCGCGAGGTGAAGCCGTAAGTCAGCCCTGATCGGTGGGTCATCAGGTCTTCGATGGTGATCGCGCGCGGCGCCGGATAGGTTTCGTCGAGCGGCCCGCCGGCCCGTTTTAGGACTCGCATCTCGGCGAATTCGGGCACCCACTTGGTGATCGCATCTTCAAGACGCAGCTTGCCCTGCTCGAGCAGCCGCAGGGCCGCAGCCACGGTCACCGGCTTGGACATCGAGGCGATCGGGAAGATCGCCGAGCGCTCCAGCGGCCGCCGTGTGGCGACATCGGCGACGCCTGCGGCGTGGAGATCGAGGGTCCGGCCGCCCTGCCAGACCAGCGCAACCACACCCGGAATGTCACCGGTCTCGACCGCCGCCGTGGCCGGGGCGCGCAGCCGTTCGAGCGCGTCCGCGGGAAGCGCGGCGCCGGTGGGATCACTGGTGTTCATCGGGTCCTCCTGTGGGGTCACGAGATCACGCACCGGCCGGCACGGGCGAAAGCGCCGCGGCGCGCGCGGGCGCGGTGGACCAGGGGGAAGAGCACCGCACCCAGTCCGGACAGCACGCCGACCAGCACGAGCGGCGAGACATTGGTGTAGATCGCCCAGACCTTGAGGCCGTAGAGGCGCTCGACGACGAGGTTGCTTGCGGCGAGCGCGAAGAAAGTCGCGGACCAGACATAGCCCCAGGCGACCAGCAGCCGCGGGAAGGCTTCGCGCGCGCGCGCCGGCGAATAGGGCACCATCCAGCCGGGCCGCAGCATCATCGCCGCGAGGCCGCCTTCGAAGAGCGACGGCTTGAGCACGACGAAGGCCGGATTGCGGGTCAGGATCGTCGAGCCGCCGAGCCCGATGATCAGGATGAGCGCCATCCACTGCATTGGGTCGACCTTCTCCTTGCGCGAGATCGCCCAGGCGACCTGGCCGATACCAGTCACCACCCCCGCCGCCGTCGCCAGGTAGATGTCGTCGGTGATCAGGAACAGCGCCAGGAATATCCATCCGGCAAGAACGTCGATGGCCAGCCGCTTGAGCCCCATCGCGGGCGCCGGCTCTGCAGGCTCGATCATGGCAACACTCCTTTTCCTTCGATAGGGTCATTATTAAATAACTAGATTATTTTATATGGCAAGTGCTATATCGTCGGCATGGAAACCGAACCCTCAGCCCCCAGCCGCCGCGGACAGCCCAAAGGTGACAAGCGCGCGCGCACGCGGACGAAGCTGATCGAAGCGGCGATCGCCCTGATCCGCGAGAGCGGCTACGAAGGCATGACCCTGGCGACTGTCGCCGAACGCGCGGGCATGACCACCGGCGCGATCTACGGCAACTTCAAGAGCCGCACCGATCTGCTGATGGCGGTCGCCGAAGTGAGCGGCGCGCCGATCATCCCCAAGGCCTGGCCGGGAATGAGCTTCCGCGAGTTGATGCGCGCCACGGCCGAAGCCGTCATCGAGGCCCTGCCCCAGCGGCGCGCGGCGATGGTCGGCACGCTGGGCTTCCACATCCAGGCCCTGACCCATGAGGACTTGCGCGAGCGGTCACTGGCGGAAACCGAAGCGATCTATCGCCGGGCCGCCGCCGGCACCGCGCAGCTGATCCCCGCCGACCAGCTGCCGATGCCGGTCGAGGTTCTGTTGCCGGTGATGCACGCGCTGATCGACGGGCTGGTGCTGCACCGGACGCTGACACCCGAGCTGGTGAGCGATGAGACGATCCATGCGGCCTTCGCGGCCTTTGCGCGGCCCGCCTCATGCAATCGGCATGGGTGACTCTTCCATCAATCCCGGCATCCCACTCGCGTCATCGCCACGAAACGGTCACAAACTGCGTGTTTGACTTTGGCCGCCCCGCCCGGCCAATCTGATCCGACGCCCGCCTATCACAGGATTTGCCGATGCAAGCAGACCGCCGCCGCTTCCTCCAGGCCACCGGCAGCGCCTTTGCCGCGCTTGCCGCGAGCGGATGCGTGCGGGGCGGCATGGCGCCGGCCGTGCCCGGCCTCGGTTACGGCCCGCTGGTGCCCGATCCCGCGGGTTTCATCGACCTGCCGGCCGGCTTTTCCTACCGGGTCATCTCCAGCCTCGGCGACGCGATGAGCGACGGCGGGACGGTGCCCGACAATGCCGACGGGATGGGCTGCTTCGACCTCGGCGGCGGCCGCCTCGCGCTGGTCCGCAACCACGAGCTGGTGCCGGGGGAGGACGGCGGCGGCGCGAGCGGCCCGGCGTTCGACACCGTCGCGCGCAGCCTGGTCCCGCTGCCCGGCGGCACGACCACCATCGTGCTCGACGCGCGGACGCTGGCGGTCGAGAAGCAGTTCCGCTCGCTCGCCGGCACGATCCGCAATTGCGCCGGCGGCACGACGCCGTGGGGCAGCTGGCTGTCGTGCGAGGAGAACACCGCGAAGGCCGACGGCAGGATCAACAAGGATCACGGGTGGGTGTTCGAAGTGCCGGCGGCCGGAACCGGGCTGGCCGAGCCGGTGCCGCTGACGGCAATGGGCCGCTTCAATCACGAGGCCGCCTGCGTCGATCCGGCGACCGGCGTGGTCTACATGACCGAGGACCGCAACGAGGGCCTGCTCTACCGCTTCGTCCCCAGGGTGCCGGGCAAGCTGCGCGAAGGCGGCACGCTGCAGGCGCTGGCGGTCGACGGCATCCGCGACACGCGCAACTGGGAAATGGGCGCGATCGCCGTCGGCGAGTGGCACGGCGGCCGCTGGATCACGCTCGACAACCCCGAATCGCCCGAAGACGACTTGCGCCTGCGCGGCGCCGCCGCCGGGGCGACGCTGTTCGCGCGCGGCGAAGGCATCTGGATGGGCGAGGGCGTGATGTACTTCTGCTGCACCAGCGGCGGCGCGGCCAAGATCGGCCAGGTGTTCCGCCTCAAGCCGAACAATCACGGGCTCGACGCGCTTTCGCTGTTCTTCGAGAGCACCAGCCCCGACCAGTTCAACTTCGGCGACAACCTGACCGTCGCGCCCAACGGCCACCTCGTGGTGTGCGAGGACCAGTACACCCCGGTCACGCAGAACCACCTGCGCGGGATCACGCCCGACGGCCGCGCCTATACGCTGGCCCTGCTTCAAGCGCAGACCGAATGGGCCGGAGCCTGCTTCTCTCCCGACGGCAAGTGGCTGTTTGTCAACGCCTACAGCCCGGCAAGGACGCTGGCGATCACCGGGCCGTGGATCGCCTGATGAGCGCGCGTCAGGCGCCGATCATCTTCACCGCGGAAACGACCAGCATCGCCGACAGCGCATAGCGCACGAGGTCGTCGTTGATCTTGCCGGTGGCCAGCGAGCCGAGCACGATTCCCGGGATCGAGCCGAGCAGCAGGCTGGCGAGCAGCCAGCCGTCGACATTGCCGAGCCAGCTGTGCCCGATCGCGGCGACCAGGGTCAGCGGGATGGCATGGATGATGTCGGTGCCGACGATCGTCTTGGCGCCGAGCCGCAGCGGGTAGATCAGCGCCAGCATCACCGCGACGAGCGCGCCGGCGCCGACCGAGGTCAGGGTGACGAGCGCGCCGACCGCCGCCCCGCCGACGATGGTCACCAGCAACTGCCAGCCGCGCATGCGGACGAGCGCCGACCCGAGGCCGGCGCGCATCCGGCGCAGCGGCGCGGTTATGTACGGCTTGAACACCAACAGCGCCGCGGTGATCAGCAGCGCCGCGCCCAGCAGCTTCATCAGCAGCCGCGATTCGAGATGCCCGTCGTGATACATGCCGAGCCAGACGAGGGTGAGCACCGCCGCCGGCAGGCTGCCGACGGCGAGGCGGGCGACGATCTTCCAGTCGGGCGAGCCGAGGCGATGGTGGACGAGGCCGCCGACCGTCTTGGTGAGGCAGGCGAACCACAAGTCGGTCCCCACGGCGACGGCCGGGGAAAATCCGAACAGCAGGATCAGCACCGGCGCCATCAGCGATCCGCCGCCGACGCCGGTCAGCCCGACGAGGAAGCCGACGAAAGCGCCGGCGAGCGAATAGGCCAGGTCCATCAGCCTGTCGCGACCAGGGCCCTGAGCGCGGACAGCACCGGCTCGGCCCATTCGGGGCGGCAGATCAAGAGGTCGGGCATGTAAGTGTCGCGCCGGTTGTAGACCAGCGGGCTGCCGTCGATGCGGCTGGTGTGCAGGCCGTGGGCGCGGGCGACCGCCACGGGGGCGCAGCTGTCCCATTCGTACTGCCCGCCGGAATGGAGGTAGATCTCGGCTTCGCCGCGCACCACCGCCATCGCCTTGGCCCCGGCGGAGCCCATCGCGACGAGCTCGCCGCCGAGCCGTCCGGCGACCGCGACCGCCTCGGCCGCGGGGCGAGTCCGGCTGACCAGCAGGCGCGGCGCGCCGGCGTGCTGCGGGACCGGGCCGGGCCGGTCGGTGCGCAGGACCACGCCGCCCCCCGAACCGTCGGGATCGAGACCGGGCAGGGCGACTGCGCCCACTTCGGCGACACCGTCGATCGCCAGCCCGACATGAACCGCCCAGTCGGACCGCTCCTCGCCGTATTCGCGCGTGCCGTCGACCGGGTCGACGATCCACACGCGCGACTTGGCGAGCCGCTCCTCGGTGTCCTTGCTTTCCTCCGACAGCAGGCCGTCGTCGGGCCGTGCATGGCGCAGCGCGTGGACGAGGAACTGGTTGGCCACCTGGTCGCCGGCTTGCCCGAGCGCTTTGCCCTCGAACAACCTGCTTGCGCGCACCTCGATGAGGATGCGGCCGGCGCATGCCGCGAGATGGGCGGCCAGCTCTGCGTCGGTCATCGCTCTCGGGCCCCCATTTGCTCGGGCCTAGCCGATCAACTTGTCGACAATAAGGTCGGCTGCCTGCTCGGGCGTCATCGCGGTCGTGTCGATGCGGACCTCGGGTCGTTCGGGCTCCTCGTACGGGCTGTCGATGCCCGTGAAGTTCTTGAGTTCGCCCGCGCGGGCTTTCTTGTAGAGGCCCTTCACGTCGCGCGCCTCGGCAAGGGCCAGCGGCGTGTCGATATGCACCTCGACGAACTCGCCCTCGGGCAGCATTGAGCGGACCATTTCGCGCTCGGCGCGGAACGGGCTGATGAAGGCGGTGATCACGATCAGGCCGGCGTCGGCCATCAGCTTCGCCACCTCGCCCACCCGGCGGATGTTCTCGATCCGGTCGGCCTCGGTGAAGCCGAGATCCTTGTTGAGGGCGTGGCGCACGTTGTCGCCGTCGAGCAGGAAGGTGTGCCGGTTCATCCGGTGGAGCTTCTTTTCGACCAGGTTGGCGATGGTCGACTTGCCCGAGCCCGACAAGCCGGTGAACCAGAGCACCGCGGGCTTCTGGTTCTTGAGCCTGGCGTGCTCCTCGCGGCTGATTTCGAGCGCCTGCCAGTGGACGTTCTGCGCCCGGCGCAGGCTGAAGTGGATCATGCCCGCGGCAACGGTGGCGTTGGTCAGCTTGTCGATCAGGATGAAGCCGCCGAGCTGGCGCGATTTCTCGTAAGGCTCGAACGTGATCGGGCGGTCGGTCGTCACTTCGGCGACGCCGATCGCGTTGAGGTCGAGCGTCTTGGCCGCCAGGTGCTCGAGCGAGTTGACCTCGATCTCGTACTTCGGTTCGGCGACGGTCGCCGAAACGGTCTGCGTCGCGAGCTTGAGCCAGTAGCCGCGGCCGGGGATCAGCTTGTCGTCGCTCATCCACACCAGCGTGGCCTCGAACTGGTCGGCGCTCTCGGGCGGGTTGTCGGTCGTCGCGATCACGTCGCCGCGGCTGCAGTCGACCTCGTCGGCCAGGGTCAGCGTGACCGACTGCCCGGCCACGGCTTCGTCGAGGTTGCCGTCCATCGTCACGATCGACTTGATCGTGCTGGTCCTGCCCGAAGGCACCACGCGCACCGCGTCGCCCGGCTTGACCGTGCCGCCCGCGATGAGCCCCGCGAACCCGCGGAAGTCATGGGTAGGGCGATTGACCCACTGCACCGGCATGCGGAACGGCAGCGCCTGCGCCGCCGCGCTTTCGATCTCGACCGCCTCGAGGTGGTGGATCAGGCTCGGCCCGTCGTACCACGGCGTGTTCGCCGACGGCGCCTGGGTGATGTTGTCGCCCTTGAAGCCGGAGATCGGGATCGCGGTGAAGTGCTCGATGCCGATGCTGTCGGCGAATTCGCGATAGGCGCCGACGATCGCCTCGAAGATCGCCCGGTCGTAATCGACCAGGTCCATCTTGTTCACCGCCAGCACCAGGTGCCTGATGCCGATCAGGTGGGCGAGGTAGGAATGGCGCCGGGTCTGCACCAGCACGCCCTTGCGCGCATCGATCAGGATCACCGCGAGGTCGGCGGTCGATGCGCCGGTGACCATGTTGCGGGTGTACTGTTCGTGCCCCGGCGTGTCGGCGACAATGAACTTGCGTTTCTCGGTCGAGAAGAAGCGGTAGGCGACGTCGATGGTGATGCCCTGCTCGCGCTCGGCGGCGAGGCCGTCGACCAGCAGCGCGAAATCGATCTCCTGCCCCTGCGTGCCGACGCGCTTGCTGTCGGCCTCGAGCGCGGCGAGCTGGTCCTCGAAGATCATCTTCGAATCGTACAGCAGGCGGCCGATCAGGGTGGACTTGCCGTCGTCCACACTGCCGCAGGTGATGAACCGCAGCAGCCCCTTGTTCTGGTGCAGATCGAGATAGGCCTCGATGTCCTCGGCGATGAGGGCGTCGGTCTTGTAGACGGGTTCGGGAGCGTCAGCCATTCCCACCTCCGTCATGCTGAACTTGTTTCAGCATCCATCGAGCCGATAGCGCCGCCGGCTCGTGGGGAGAGATGGACCCTGAAACGAGTTCAGGGTGACGATGAAGGGGAGAGGGAAGCACTAGAAATAGCCCTCCTGCTTCTTCTTCTCCATCCCTGCGCCGCCTTCGTCCTTGTCGATCGCGCGGCCCTGGCGCTCGCTGGTGGTGGTCAGGAGCATTTCCTGGACCACTTCCGGCAAGCTCGCCGCCTCGCTCTCGACCGCGCCGGTCAGCGGGTAGCAGCCCAGAGTGCGGAAGCGGATCGAGCGCATCACCGGCTCCTCGCCCGGCTCGAGCGGGAAGCGGTCGTCGTCGACCATCAGCAGCAGCCCGTCGCGCTCGACCGTCGGCCGCCTGGCGGCCATGTACAAGGGCACGATCTCGATCCCTTCGGCCATGATGTACTGCCAGATGTCGAGCTCGGTCCAGTTGCTGAGCGGGAACACGCGGATGGATTCGCCCTTGTTCTTGCGGGCATTGTAGAGGTTCCACAGCTCGGGCCGCTGGTTCTTCGGGTCCCAGCCGTGGCTGGCGGTGCGGAAGCTGAAGATGCGCTCCTTCGCGCGGCTCTTCTCCTCGTCGCGCCGGGCGCCGCCGAAAGCCGCGTCGAAGCCGAACTTGTCGAGCGCCTGCTTGAGCCCCTCGGTCTTCCACATGTCGGTGTGGAGCGGGCCGTGGTCGAACGGGTTGATCCCGCGCTCCTTGGCTTCGGGATTGTGATAGACCAGCAGCTCCATCCCGGCCGCCCTGGCCGCCTTGTCGCGCAAGGCGTACATGTCGCGGAACTTCCAGGTCGTGTCGACGTGCAGCAGCGGGAAGGGCGGCGGCGAGGGATAGAAGGCCTTGCGCGCAAGGTGCAGCATGACCGCGCTGTCCTTGCCGACCGAATAGAGCATGACCGGCCGCTGCGCCTCGGCAACGACCTCGCGCATGATGTGGATGCTCTCCGCTTCGAGGCGCTGGAGGTGGGTCAATCGCTGCATCGCTAGGTGGGATTGCATATTGCAGCGCACAATCGCAAGCGTCTCGACGCGGAGTTTTTCTTTTGGGACACTAAGCCGCAGGCGGGAAGGGGCTCCATTCGTCGCCTTCGCCGAGCGGCGCGAAGATCGCGTCGAGCATGTCGGCGGTGACAGCTTTGGCCGTCGCCGGGCTCCATTTGGGCGCGTTGTCCTTGTCGACCAGGACCGCGCGAACGCCCTCGGCGAAGTCGGGCCTGAGCATCATCCGCGCTGCCAGCCGGTATTCGGTGCGCATCTCGTCGGCGAAGTCGGTGCGGAACGCGGCTTCGGCGAACTGGCGCAGCGCGACCTTGGCGGTGGTCGGGCACTTGGCGGCGACGGCCTTCAGTTCCTTCGCGGCCCATTCGGACGGATCGGCTGCCAGCGCGGCGATGATCCCTTCGAGGCTGCCGGCGGCGAACAGGCGGTCTATCCGCGCCGCGTTGCCGGCGATTCGCGCGGCGGGGGGCTCGGCCGCAAGCTCGCCCAGGATCGCCGCGATCGCGCCCGGCGCCTCGGCGATGCGCGTCTTTGCTTGCGCCAGCCGCTCGCTCGGCAGGTAGTGCGTGGCAAGGCCGGCCCACAGGCATTCGGCCCCGTCGAGCCGCGCGCCGGTCAGCGCCATGAACGCGCCGGTCCGGGCACATTTCTCTTTGGGCAGCCGCGGCAGGTACCAGCCGGCGCCGACGTCGGGGAACAGCCCGATCGCCCCTTCGGGCATGGCGAACAGGGTGTTCTCGGTAGCGACGCGGTATGTCGCCGGCTGCGAAATGCCCACGCCCCCGCCCATCGTCACCCCGTCCATGAACGCGACCACCGGCTTGGGGTAAGTGAACAGCAAGTGGTTGAGGCGGTATTCGGCGAAGAAGAACGCCCGGCCCGCCGCGCCGCCGTCCTCGAGCGCCGAGCGGCGGACCAGCGCCACATCGCCCCCGGCGCAGAAGCCGCGGCCGCCGGCGTGGTCGATCATCACCGCCTCGATCGGCGGATCGCTTCGCCAGCCGAGCAGCGCCTCGCTCATCGCCTCGCACATCCCCTGCGTCAGCGCATGGAGCGCCTTGGGGCGGGTGAGCGAAATGTGGCCGACGAGGCCGTGGGTGTGCAGGTGGACTTCGTCGGTCATGCGCGTCGCCTCCCCGGCACGGGGAGGGGGACCGCACGAAGTGCGGTGGAGGGGACTCGCCACGCGCGCTGCACTGGCGGAGAATCCCCTCCATCAGCCGCCTTTGGCGCTTGCCACCTCCCCGTGCCGGGGAGGAAATCGAGCGCTCGCCGCGTCACTGCCTGAGCAGGTCCCGCCCGACGATCATCCGCATGACCTGGTTGGTGCCTTCGAGGATCGAATGGACGCGAAGATCGCGCCAGAAGCGCTCGATCGGGTAATCCTGCAGGTAGCCGTAGCCGCCGTGGAGCTGCAGCGCGCGGTCGACCACGGCGCTGCCCGCGTCGGTCGCGAAGCGCTTGGCCATGGCGGCGAAGCGGGTCTTGTCGGGCGCGTTCGCGGTCACTTTTACCGCCGCGCGGTAAAGCAGCGCGCGCGCCGCCTCGAGCTCGGTCGCCATGTCGGCGAGGGTGAACTGGGTGTTCTGGAAATCGGCGATCGCGCGGCCGAACTGCTGGCGTTCCTTGGTGTACCTGACCGCTTCGTCGAGGCAGCGCTGCGCCCCGCCGAGCGAACAGGCGCCGATGTTGATCCTCCCCCCGTCGAGCCCCGACATCGCGATGCGGAAGCCTTCGCCTTCGCCGCCGACGATGTTTTCCGCCGGGACGCGGACGTTGTCGAGGTTGAGCGCCGCGGTCGGCTGCGAATGCCAGCCGAGCTTCCTCTCCTGCGCGCCGAAGCCGACACCCGGCATGTCCTTCTCGACGACGAGGCAGGAAATGCCTTTCGGCCCGTCCTCCCCGGTGCGGATCATGACGAGGTAGATCTCGTTTTCGCCGGCGCCGGAAATGAACTGCTTGGTGCCGCTGACGAGCCAGTCGCCGCCGTCCCGGACCGCGCGGGTCTTGAGCGCGGCCGCGTCGGAGCCGGAACTGGGCTCGGTCAGGCAGTAGCTCGCCATCCGGTCCATGCCGACCAGGCCGGGAAGGTACTTGTCCTTGACCGCTTGGCTGCCGAACCGGTCGATCATCCACGCGGCCATGTTGTGGATCGAGATGAACGCGGATGTGGAGGGGCAGCCATAGGCCATCGCCTCCATGATCAGCGCCGCCTCGAGCCGGCCGAGGCCGATGCCGCCCGATTCCTCGCTGACGTAGATCGAGCCGAAGCCGAGCTCGGCGGCGGCCTTGATCGTGTCGCGCGGGAACAAGTGCTTCTCGTCCCACTCGGCCGCGTGCGGGGTGATCGCGTCGGCAGTGAAGCGCTGCGCCATCTCCTGGATGGCGAGCTGGTCGTCGGTCAGTTCGAATTGGCCGGTCATGGTCTCGTCCCGCGAAATTGGCTGGCGCTCCCCTATGGCGCGGCGCCGGGGCGGGCAACCGGTTTCTGGTGAAACCGCCTCAGGTGCAACTCACCGAGGTGATGCGGTAATCGTCGTCGTAGCTCACGGTCAGGCGGTCCGGGCTGAAATCCATCGTCACCGCGGTGCGCGGCGGGACCCAGCGGAGGATTTTCGCGCCGGTCGCGGCGAGCATCTGGCGGCCGACTTCGGCGCTCGCCCTCATCCCGATGAAGCGCTGGCCGGGCTCGCGCCGGCAGCTCCCTTCGATGTCGCGCACCGGCGGCGTCTCGTTGGGCGGCGGGATGGTCGCGGTGCAGGCGGCGAGGGTGGCGAAGGCGGCAATCGCAATGGCGGCTTTCATCATTCGTCTCCAATCACGGCTTCGGCCTCGATCTCGACCTTCCAGCTCGGGTGATACAGCGCGGCAATGGCCACCAGGGTTCCCGTCGGGCGCACATGGCTCAGCGCGCGGCTGAAGGCGGCGGTCACCGCGTCGGCGTCGGCGATGTCGGTCACGAACATGCGCACGCGCACGACGTCCTCCATCCTGCCGCCGAGCTGCTCGATGTAGCTCCCGATCAGCGCGAAGCAGCGATCGGCCTGCTTGCCGGCATCGGGCGAGACCGAGCCATCGGGCTCGACCCCGATCGTGCCCGAACAGACGATCCGGTTTCCGGCGCGCAGCGCGCGGGTGAATCCTGCTTCCTGCTCGAAGGGGGACAGCGGCGGGATGCGGGTTCTTGCCATGCCGCTCTATAGCGCCTTGCGGAGCCTCCGTGCTAGGGTCGCCGGCACCAGGAGGATGCGATGGCCGGATTGTGGTTCGAGGAATTCGAGGTCGGGCGGGTGTTCGACCATCCGCTGCGCCGCACCGTGACCGAGACCGACAACCTGCTGGTGAGCACGCTGACGCACAACCCGGCGCCGCTGCACCTCGATGCCGAGTTCATGAAGGAAACCGAATACGGCCAGATCCTCGTCAATTCGTGCTTCACGCTCGGTCTGATGGTGGGGATTTCGGTCAACGACACCACGCAGGGGACCTCGATCGCCAACCTCGGCTGGGACCAAGTGCGCTTTCCCGCGCCGATCTTCATCGGCGACACGCTCAGGATCGAGACCGAAGTGCTCGATGTGCGCGAGAGCAGGAGCCGCCCCAACCAGGGCATCGTGACTTTCGCTCACCGCGCCTACAACCAGCACGGCGAACTGGTGGCCCACTGCAAGCGCGCCTCGCTCCAGCGCAAGCGGCCCGCCTGAGGGGGTTCAAATCTTCCGCCGGATGTTTTATGTAGCGTGATACATAGTTTCGGAGAGTGACGAGATGCCGCTGAAAGTCGACCCCATCCTGCCGCGCTTCGGTGCCGAGTGCTCGGGCCTCGACCTGACGAAGCCCTTGACCAAGGATGAGGTCAAACAGGTCACCGACGCGATGGACACCTGGGGCGTCACGGTCTGGCGCAACACGGGCATGAACGACGACCAGCACGTCGAGTTCAGCCGCAACTTCGGCTATCTCGAGCGCGTCCCCCGGCGCGAGGGCGTGCGCTTCCGCCTGCCGCACCGCGAGCTGTTCGACGCCTCCAACCTCAACGTGGAGGGCGAGATCACCCAGGACCCGGCGGCGATTCAGTACCGCAAGGGCGACCGCCTGTGGCACACCGACAGCGCCTTCATGGAAAAGCGCACCAGCTATTCGCTGCTGCTGGCGCACGAAGTCCCGCCCGAAGGCGGCGAGACCTGGTTCGCCGACACCCGCAGCGCCTACGAGGACCTGCCGCAGGAGATGAAGGACTTCCTCGAGGACAAGGTCGGCATCAACTCGCTGTGGTGGAGCCGCAGGATGGCCGGCGCCGACATCTCCGACGAGGAAATCGAGGAGCGCCCGCGCGCGAAGCACCCGCTGGTCCACGTCCACAAGGGCTCGGGCCGCAAGACGCTGTTCATCGCCGCGCACACGATGGACGTCGAAGGCATGCCGAAGGAAGAAGGCCGCGCCCTGATCAGGCAGCTGATCGAGCACTGCACGCAAGCCCGCTACGTGTTCAGCGTGAAGTGGCACGTCGGCGACATGGTCATCTGGGACAACCTGTGCAGCATGCACCGCGGCGGCGAGTTCGACTATTCGAAATACAAGCGCGACATGCGCCGCACCACGGTGCGCGAAGGCACCGAACCGCACACGATGGAAGTCGGCGACGATCCCTTCAGCGAGCTGTTCGCCCGCCCGCCCAAGATCGTCGACATCCAGGGCGCCCGCTACGCCGGGCGGTAAGGCAACTTCGGCCTCGGGGGAAATGATGCCAGAAGAGGACTCGAACCTCCACGGGGTTTCCCCCGCCGCCACCTGAAGACGGTGCGTCTACCAATTCCGCCATCTGGGCACTCGGGCCGCGCGGGCGTCTCAGGCCGTGCGGCGGGTAGGGGCGGGCCGATAGCGAAGCGCCGGGCGCATTGTCAACACGAACCACACGCGCGGCCGCCGCGGCGGACTGCCCGGTCGCGCGGGCAGGCCGGCCCCGCGCGATCCGCAAGGTGCAGGTTGACGGCGGTCGGGTGGCCGTGGCAATCGCGCAGCGCGCCGCGGCAATGCCGGGCGCAGGACATATCGCGTCAGGCCGCACGGCCACCGGAACGCGGGCGTAGCTCAATGGCAGAGCAGAAGCTTCCCAAGCTCCCGCAAGGCACGGTTTTCCGCCGTTTGCGCGGTAAACTAGGCCAAAATCGGCCTCTTACATTTCAAGCACTTCCGAAAACGCTGTAAACCGAAAATCAGGCTCTTGGCGTGCAACCGGTTGCACTGTCAGGGTTGCGGGCGGGGGCTTTCATGGCGCTCACATTCAATATGTTGCTGCTGGACGAGGGGATCGACCCTCGCGATGTCCGGCTCTTGCGCCATCAAACTGTCGCGAAGGATGGGCTGACGCCATACGCGCTCTGGAGAGATACCCCGGCAGAGTTCGAGCATTACCGGAGTGCGCAGCGGGCGGATCGGCGGGGTTACTTTGCCAGCAGGGATTGGGCGGGTTTCGTCTCTCCACCAGATGGCAGCACATTATTCGTCGGCTTGTATCAGATTGGCGGCCACGAGCCGGTTCCGCTCGAATGGGTCGATCCCTTGATGCGTGCGACGGCAACTCAAATGGGCCGAGAGTTGGACATCTACCATCAACGCCGTTTGCCGGAGTTTGATCACCTGATCGGCTGCTTAAAGGTCGAATGGGGATCGGGGACGCGAACGTGGGCGCAAAAGGCGAATAGCAAGACCGGGGACAAGCCGATCTTTGAACTGGTGCAGTCTTTCCGGGAACCTTACTTTCCCGGTTTTACCGGCTTCATCGGGAACCTTGGTGGGCTGCTCACTTTGCTGTTGTCTTGGGTCGCCGCACTGTCCGCCGCATGTGGCGTCTACTTGCTCACCTGTCCACGGACGCGTGAGCAGTATGTCGGCTCTGCCTATGGCGCGGATGGGTTTTGGGGGCGGTGGCAGTCCTACGTCGCGACCGGCCACGGCGGCAATGTGGGCCTCAAGAGCCGCGACCCATCCGACTATCAGGTCAGCATATTGGAGGTCGCCGGATCGGCAGCCACGATTGATGAGATCATTGCAATGGAGCAGCTTTGGAAGGCCAAGCTGCAAAGCAGGGATATGGGCCTTATGGCGACCTTGCCTTCGTCCAGCATATGCTCGCCAGCCTGAAGGATGACGGGATGCTCGCGGTGGTCGTGCCGCACGGCGTCTTGTTCCGTGGCGGGGCCGAGGGGCGGATCAGGGAGGCCATGCTGGCCGCAGACGTGATCGAGGCCGTCGTGGGCCTCGCCACCAATCTGTTTTACGGAGCGGGAATCCCTGCGGCCCTGCTGGTGTGCCGCAATATGAAGGTTGGAATGGGAGACATCCTTACTCACCGGGCTAGCTGAAAGCGTAGCGAGATCGCGGCGATCTGCCACAAGACCTACACGCCGGTTTCGCTGGACCTACTTCGACGCAGGCGTCTTGAGCGAACATTCGGCACCGCCAATGTGTTCTCTTGGACGTTCCAAAACATGAGCGAGAAGGACGCGCGTGCACTCGATGCGGCCCTTGCCGACCTGCCATATTACCTCGGCGCGATGGACTTCGACTTCGCCCAGCCCATCCATTTAGTCATGTTTCTCCTTCCCGAGTTTTATCGGCTGGAAGGGACCAAGTGTTCGTTGTTCTATTCTATGGGGTCGGATGAGGACGCGGAAACGGGCTTCGGCGAGGTGTTCAAGAGTTACGGCTTCGACATTGACAAAGAAGATGCTGGCGGACGCCGAACGATCTTCGATGACTTCGATACGCCCGAACACTTTGCTCGGGTAAGGGCATTCTCGCAGACATTTGAACAGTTCGAGGGTCTGGACCATGACACAGTGTCGGACTTGGCGATGGCGCTAGAGGAACTACACCCTAAGGTTTTCGACGGCTTCGCGGCTGCGGCGAGAAGCTTGGAGCGCGCCGAGACGGATGAAGACCTTGCGCAAGTCGCACTTTCGGGCTGACGCCTACTTGAGCAGATCGCCGATCACCTCTTTCCGGCGAGAGACGAGCCTTTTGAGGGTCGGAAAGTCGGGCAAACGCAATACAAGAACCGCCTTTGCGCCTACGTAGAAACGACCATCCAAGACGCAGCGATCCCGGATAAGTCGAACGTCTCGGCGAAGTAGATCAAGGAGTTGGATAGGCTTTCAATGCGGGCTTGCACGCGACGGCATCACGCAAGCCCATAGAGGCGGTTCTCCAGGACCTTTCTCTTTGGTTGATGGCAGTGGTCGCCCTCGACCGTCGAAAAGCCCGGCGTCCGTATCTTGCTTACAGTGAGAATATCCTCGACATGTTGAGATCATCTGCACGGCGCAGGAGTGAAGGAAAATCGGAGTAACCCGATCTTCCTATACGGCCCTGCCCATGTGGGAATTGGCACCTTCGCATGGATGCGTCCTACTGAAGTCGGTTTGGGTTTTTGGGATGGTCTTCCAGCAAGGTCATAGAACCTAGTGAGACGCTGCAACGGGTTGCACACCACCGCTCTTTCGCCGCGATCCTAGCCGGGCATCCCCGGAGCAAGCGAATAACTGGTGCTCCGTCCGCCTGCTGGGTCTTTCACGAGGATACCGCGTTCGACCAGATCGTTGATGTCGCGCAAGGCAGTGTCAGGCGATGTCTTTGCGAGCTTCGCCCACTTAGAACTGGTGAGCTTGCCCTCGAAGCCGTCGAGTAGCCGATTGATGATCGCGTGCTGTCGGTTATTCAGGGGCTGTGGCGCGAGTTTCTCCCAAATATGTGCCTTGCGCATGACGTTCGCGAGAATGACCTCGGACCCGTCGAAAGCACGATCAAGACAGCCGATGAACCAGAGTAGCCAAGGCGTGATGTCCAGGCCGCCCTTCTGTGTGGCCTCCAGCATGTCGTAATAGGCTTTGCGCTCGGTCCTGATCTGCGCGGACATGCTGTAGAAGCGTTGCGGCATGCCTTCCGCGCGCGCGAGCGCCAGATCGGTGATGGCGCGCGCGATGCGTCCGTTGCCATCATCGAACGGGTGAATGGTGACGAACCAGAGATGGGCGATCCCGGCCTTGAGAACCGGATCGGGTTCGGCACTCTCGAACCAGTCGAGAAACTGCGCCATCTCCCCTTCCAGCCGGTCTGCTGCCGGTGCCTCGCAATGGACCCGCTCGCGTCCATATGGCCCTGACACGACCTGCATGGGGCCAGTGGTGTCGTCGCGCCACGCGCCCACAATAATGCGGCTCATGCCGCTGCGCCCGGTCGGGAACAACGCAGCGTGCCACGCAAAGAGCCGTTCGGCGGTGAGTGGCTTGGCATAGTTCTGCGCCGCGTCGAGCATCATCTCGACAACGCCCTCGACATTGCGATCCGTTGGCACCAAGCCGCCGATGTCCATGCCGAGACGGCGGGCGATGGACGAACGAACCTGATCCTTATTGAGTATCTCGCCTTCGATCTCGCTCGACTTCAGCACGTCCTCGGTCAAAGCGTGCAGCACCGCTTCTTCCTGTAAGGGAAAGCCGAGAGCTTCCATGCGACCGATCAGCCGTCCCTGTCGGTGGCGGACGGCGGCCAGCGGTTTGGCTAGCCTCTCGTCGTCCCAATGCAGGTTTGGCCATTTGGGTTGCTCGTGGATATAAGACATAATCACCGCACTCCTTGCGGAGATTATAGGGCCCATTCTCCGCAAACGGCAAGCTTAATCTCCGTACAATGTGCGGTGAATGACGATCCTATTCTCCGCACGGCGATGCACCGGAGTAGCTGCGCGTTCAAGCGCAACAGCCATTTTATGGATAAAAATAGCGTCTTTTCCGTGACTTAAATGCCATTTGATGGCAATCTTCTCCTCGACCATATCGAGGAAGATCAGATGCTCGTCGGATATGCGAGAGAGAGCACGACCGATCAGGTCGCCGGGTTAGGGGCGCAGGAGTGCGAGCTTGGTGCAACAGGTTGCACGAAAGTGTTTTCGGAGCGGGTCTCATCCATTGCGCAGCGAGGCCAGTTAGAGGCAGCGCTCGACTTCGTCCGCGAAGGTGATGCGCTCATTGTGTTGCGGCTGGATAGACTGGCGCGCTCGACGGCGGACCTGCTGGCGATCATCGCCAAGCTCGAAGGCAAGGGTGTCGCGCTCCGCATCCTCGACTTTGGCGGGCAAGCTGTGGACACGCAGTCGCCATCGGGGAAGCTGATCGTCACCATGTTTGGGGCAGTAGCTCAATTCGAGCATGAGTTGCTTCTCCAGCGTCAGAAAGAGGGCATATCCGCCGCACGTTCCGCACCAACATGGCTCGCCTCAAGGTGCCCCGCGACGTGTGCGAGGTGCTTATCATTCACGCTCCGCTAGTGCTCGATGAAATCTACGACCGCTATGATCGGCTGGAGCAGAAACGCGAGGCTCTCGCCAAGTACGAGGCCTTCCTGTTACAACTATTGCGCTCGGGCAAAACCTGAGCCGTCGCGACGGCTCCCTTCAGGGAGTCCCGCGATGAAGTTGCTATCGAAGAAGCAAGTGCGAGAGAAGGTTCTCTACAGCTTCGCACACATAGCCCGCCTCGAGGCGGCCGGCCGGCCTTTTCCCTTTGCGGACATTCTTCGGCTGCAGCTGCCTTCCAAGAGTGGACGTCAATGCCGGGAGTCATTGCCGCTCTTGTGCAGTGCGATCTCCCGGTGCGATCCGCCCCGATCTATGCCCAGGGTCTTGGTTTGATCGAAGGCGATGTTCTCGAAATCCCTGAGCGGTTCACGTCGCTGCTGTGGGGCGAGCTCCTGATCGGCCTCCTGCTCGGCGTAGCGGAAGCGCCGGCGGTGATGGAGATAAGACGGCGCGCCAGCGCCGCCATTGATGCCATCCTTCGTCCAAATGCGGCGCCCCTGAAAAGGCGACGCCGTTAAACAGACGAAGCAATCTGAGCGAGCTCCTCAGGCTAGTTCGCCGCGCGTTCAACAGCCCGCAGCAAAACCAAGCGCAGCAAACCAGAGATATGCGCCGTAATGAGGTGGAAACGAAAAGAGCTAAAATGGGCGGGTATGTCGGGCAACACCACCGGGCAGCTCACGGACCTCCTGGGTTTGCGCGTCGGCCCTCAAGATGGGATGTTGCTGTAACCCTTCAAAGTCGAAAGACCCGGTCACACGCCAACTTGCGTCATCGGCCGAACGTGATGCACCCCATCGGACACGGCCGGAATACTAACCAGCTTGGTATGGCAGCATTTCGTCTCTTCTATGGCCGTGTATTTGAAAAAGGCATCGTGCCAGTCTTCGACTTGCAGAGCCAGCGCTCAGGTTTTTCCCGGAACGTATTCCTGTCGTACACAAGTTCGGCCTTGCCACATGCGCTGCGCTCGAAATGCGTTTCAGTATAGGTTTGGACGACAGTTGCGCGCAGGTTCCCATCTTCCGCAAGCGTCTTGACCAGTTTGATTGCGGTTTCGGCTGTCATCTTGTCAGCGCTGGTCGCATGTTCTCCCCCGGATAAGGTAGCTTTGTCCGCGGCTGCTTTCGTGTCTCGGGAGTTCTGGTCATGGCAAGGCGCTGCAGCAAAAAAGCAGCCAAGTGGCGGCGGCAAGAGTCATAACCCGAGTCATCCCTTGCGTCACTTCATCCACTTGGCGCGTAAGCGGAATTCCTCAACCAGATCGGGTACCTCAACCTGGATGATGCCGAAGGCAGGAGCAAACCATGTCGGGAAGCGGTTGGGATTCCCTCACACCGAACGACGAGCGTCCGTCATGTGTTCGATCAACGCAAGCAGGCCTTCGAGGAGCGCCTCGGGAGTCGGAGGACAGCCCGCAATATGCAAGTCGACCGGCACTACCGCCGAGACGCCTCCCGCGACGGCGTAGCTGCCGGCAAAGCACCCTCCGTCGACTGCGCAATCTCCAACCGCCACCACCCATTTCGGGCCCGGCGTGGCGTTGTAAGTCCGCTCCAGTGCTTCCCGCATATTCCTGGTGACCGGACCAGTCACGAGCAGGACATCGGCGTGGCGTGGAGAGGCGACGAAACGAAGGCCAAAGCGCTCGATATCGTAGAAGGCATTGCTGAGAGCATGAATCTCGAGTTCGCAGCCGTTACAGGAACCGGCATCGATCTCGCGGATCGAAAGGCTCCGGCCGAGCCGCCGGCGCGCCGACTGGCCGAGCGCGGTGGCGAGTTCCGCGAGCGCGGCCGATCCGGCTTCCGGCGGCGCTTCCGTCAGCGGCGCTCGAAGCAGGCTTTCAAACAGGAGCTTGCGCATCATTCTGCCTACAGGTCGTGCCCGGAATAGGAGCAGTTGAACGATTTGTTGCAGAGCGGGAAATCCGCGACGATGTTGTCCTCGATCGCCGCCTCGAGCACCGGCCATTGAAACCAGGACGGGTCGCGCAAGTGGCAGCGCTCGACGATGCCCGCCGGATCGAGCCGGAGCCAGCACAGGACGTCGCCGCGAAAGCCCTCGACCAGGGCAATGCCTTCGCGCGTTTCCGCAACGCCGCCGACGGCGGCGGAGATGCCGCCCTCCGGCAACCCCGCGAGAATCTGGTCGATCAGCGCCAGGCTCTGTTCCACCTCGCGGATGCGGACCCACAGCCGCGCGTTGACGTCGCCTTCGTGGAACAGCGGCACCTCGAAGTGCAGCGAATCGTAGGGCGGGTAGGGAAGGTCGCGGCGCGCGTCGAACGAACGTCCGGACGCCCGCCCGACATACCCTCCGCAACCATATTGGCGGGCCAGTGCATGCGACAGCCTTCCCGTGCCGACGGTGCGATCCTGCAGCGAGGCGGTTTCGTCGAACAGCTCGATCAGGGGCGGGAAGGCTTTGCGGATCGTTTCTGCAAGCGATCGGATACGCTCCTCACCGGCGCGATCCAGATCGGCCGCGACGCCCCCGGGCACGATCTTGTCCATCATCAGGCGATGACCGAAGCAGGCGCTCGATTGCCGCAACACGCGCTCGCGCAGCACGGCGGTATGCGCATGCATCAGGGCGAACGCGGCATCGTTGCAGACGGCACCGATATCGCCGAGATGGTTTGCGATCCGCTCCAGTTCCGCCATCAAGCCGCGCAGCCAATGCGCGCGCGCCGGAATCTCGATCCCGCGGGCCGCTTCCACCGCACGCGCGAACGCGATCGAATAGGCCACCGTGCTGTCGCCCGAAATCCTCGCCGCGAGGCGCGCCGCACGCTCCAGCGAGGCTCCGGCCATCAATGACTCGACGCCCTTGTGGGTGTAGCCAAGCCGCTCCTCGAGGCGGACGATGGTCTCGCCGTTGGCGGTGAACCGGAAGTGCCCCGGCTCGATGGTGCCGGCATGGACCGGACCGACTCCGATCCGGTGCAGGCCTTCGCCTTCGGCGGTCAGGAAGACATAGGGCTCCCCCTCGCCGGACGTTTCGATGGCGGTTCCGAGGGGATGGCCGACGCGCCAGCGCCCGTGATCGAGCCAGGGACGATCGTCAGGCGCGCCAACCGGCTCCAGACCGAACAAATCGTTTACGGTCCGTTCGAGCCGATGCGCCGGTGCGTGATGGCGGGCGATCGAGGGAAATTGGCCGGTGGGGCAGCGAAGCGTCGCGACCACCAATCCTCCCTGGCCGCTCTGGGCATTGTCGAGCAGGGCCATGTGGACAGCGTCGGTGTCCCCCCACAGGCCGGCCAGCGTCCAGCGGCCGTCGGCCAGTTGCCCGGCGATGGCCGACCAGGTGTCCGCGTCGACGATCCGGCGCGGCCACGGATTGTGCGGATGCGGCGAGGCCGTTCCGGCGAGCGCCTCGATCATTCCTGGCATGTTTCCTCCCAGGTCAATGGAGGAGCTCCGCGACGTGCTGGAACCAGGCAACCAGCGGAGGAGGCAGATAGAACCCCGCCACGAAGACCAGCCCAAGATGAGCGATCATGGGAAGATGAGACGCCTTGACCGGGTGGCTGACGCCCGTCGGTTCGCCGAACGCAAGCCCATGGACCTTGAGCATCAACGCGCCGAAGGCGACCAGCAGGCCTGTCACCAAGGGGATGGCCAGAAGCGGGAAACGCGCGAAGGCCGAGCTCACGACCAGGAATTCGCTCATGAAGACCCCCATGGGCGGCATGCCGGCGATCGCGACCACGCCGGCGACGAGTCCCCAGCCCAGCATGGGATGGCTTACGGTCAGTCCGCGGATGTCGGCGATCTTCTGCGTTTCCTTCGCTTGCGCGATATGACCCACGGTGAAGAAGATGGCCGATTTCGTCAGGCTGTGCATCGTCATATGCAGCAGTCCTGCGAAATTCGCGAGCGGGCCGCCCAATCCGAAGGCGAACGCGATGATACCCATATGTTCGATCGAGGAATAGGCGAACAGGCGCTTTATGTCTCTTCGCCTGTACAACATGAACCCGGCGAAGATCAGGGAAACCAGCCCCATCGTCATCAGAAGCGGGCCCGGCGCGATCGCCCCCGGGTTTGCGGCCAGCAGCAGCTTGAACCGCAAGACCGCGTGCAGCGCGACATTGAGCAGCAGACCCGACAGCACCGCCGAGATCGGTGTCGGGCCTTCGGCATGCGCATCCGGGAGCCAGGCGTGCAGCGGTGCGAGCCCGACCTTCGTGCCGTAGCCGAGCAGCAGGAAGACGAAGGCGAGGTTGAGCAGCGCCGGATCGAGCGCGGCGGCGTGCTCGATCAGCACGGTCCAGACCATGCCGTCGGGACCTTCGCCGACCACGGGGCGGGCCGCCATGTAGATCAGGATCGTTCCGAACAGGGCCAGCGCGATACCGACGCTGCCGAGAATGAAATATTTCCACGCCGCTTCCAGCGCCTCGTGGGTGCGATAGATGCCGACCATCAGCACGGTCGTGAGCGTCGAAAGCTCGATCGCAACCCACATCAGTCCGATGTTGTTCGCCAGCAGCGCGAGATTCAGGCCGAACAAGAGGATCTGGTACATCGCATGATAGAAGCGCAGCTTGCCCGGGGTCAGACGGCCCGTCTCCAGTTCGTGACCGATATAACTGGCGCTGAACACGCTCGCGGTGAAGCCGACAAACGTGTTGAGGACGATGAAGACGATATTGAGATCGTCGACCAGCAGATAGGGGCCGGGCGCCGGCTTCAGCACGAGCAGCGACAGCGCCGCCAGCAGCGTCAGAAAGGCGGACGCGGCGTTGAGCCGGGCGGACAGTCCATAATTCGAGATGAACGCCAGCAGGACAGCGGTCACCAGCGGGATCGCCAGGATCAGACCGTCGCCGCTGGCCGGCATCCCGATCACCGGCGCTCTCCCCGGAATTCGTCCAGGGCCTGGAGATCGACCGAGTCGAAGCGCTCGCGGATCCGGAACAGGAAGACGCCAATGACGATAAAGGCGACCAGGACCGAAAACGCGACGCTGATCTCGACCACGAACGGCATGCCCTTCGCGCCGGTGGCCGCCAGGATCAATCCGTTCTCGAGCGACATGAAGCCGACCACCTGGCTGACGGCGTTGCGCCGGGTGACCATCATCAGCAAGCCGAGCAACACGACCGACAGGGCAAAGGCGAGATCTTCGCGGGCGTAGATGTCGGCTTCCGCGGTCACGCGCAGGATCACGACCATCGACAGCGCGACCAGGCCCAGACCGAACAACATCGTCGGCCCGATATTGATGGCGGTTTCGACCTCGCGGTGGATGCCCAGGCGCCTGATCATCCGGTGCAGCGCGACCGGGATGATGATTGCCTTGACCGAGAGCGCGATCGCCGCCGTCAGATAGAGATGGGGGGCGTTCTGCACATAGGCCTGCCAGGCGACCGACAGCGCCAGGACCAGCGCCTGGAACGCGAAGACGTTCAACAGCGCCGACAGGCGATCCTGATAGAGCAGCATCAGGCTGACAAGGACCAGGCCTCCAGCCAGGAAATGCGCGACGTCGAAGGCAAGCTTGTCCAAGCTACAGGCTCCGAGAGACAAACAACAGAAGAGTACCGAGAAAACCGAGCATCAGCGCCGCGCCGAGAAAATCGGGCACGCGAAACACCCGCATTTTCGCGATCGTGCTTTCGAACAGGGCAAGCAGGAAGCCGGCGACGCCAAGCTTCCCGACATAGATGGCCGCGCCGATCAAATGCGTATGCAGCGGCGCGCCTGCGGGTGCGAGGCCCCATGGCGCGAACACGCAAGCGATCAGGGAGCAATAGAGGAGAAGCTTGACCGCCGAGGCGAGTTCCAGCAGCGCGAGGTGGCGTCCCGAATATTCGAGCACCATCGCTTCGTGCACCATGGTGAGTTCAAGGTGGGTCGCGGGATTGTCGACCGGCATGCGCGCGTTTTCGGCCAGCGCCACGATGATGAGCGCGACCAGCGCCATGGCGAGCGAGACGCGCAGGCCGAGCCCACCCCCAAGCATGATCTGGGCCATCGTCGAAAGCTGGGTCGAGCCGGCAAGGAGCGCGAGCGTAAACACGATCATGATCAGCGCCGGTTCGGCCAGCGTTGCGATCATCGCCTCGCGGCTCGATCCGATTCCGCCGAAGCTGGTGCCGACATCCATGCCGGCGAGAGCGAGAAAGAAGCGGGCGCCGCCGAGCAAGGCGATGATGACGATGAGGTCCGCCGACCAGCTGAACAACAGCCCCGTGGCGAATGTGGGAACCAGGGCAGCCGCGACCCAAGTCGCGGCAAAGACAATGTAGGGAACGATCCGGAACAGCCAGGACGCGCTGTCGGCCACGACAGCTTCCTTGCGCGCAAGCCGGAGCAAGTCGCGATAGGGCTGCAGCAGCGGCGGCCCGCGGCGGCGCAGGAGCCGCGCCTTCACCTTGCGCACCAGTCCCGTCAGCAGTGGCGACAGGACCAGCACCAGCAGCATCTGGGAGGTCTGGATCGAAAGACCGTCGAGCACGGACCAATCGATCATGGCCACGAGGCCAGAATCAGCAGGAGCAGGATCAGCGAGCCGAAGACGAGGCTCAGATACCGCCGGATGGTGAGAAACTGCAGATAATTCAACCGCTCCGCGAGGTACGCGACCAACCGGACGATCGGCACGTAGATCGATTCCCAGGCAAGGTCGTGCAGGGTGACCGTGATCCGGGCCGGACGACCATCGCCAGGCGGCGGCAGGTCGACCGCTTCGCTGGCACGGAAGGCGAAGCCGCCGAAGACGCGGCGTACCGGCTGCGCGAAGCTGTCCGCGGTATATTGGGCGGCCGGACTGGCGTCGGGGAAGCCACAGTCCCATGCGGGCGCGCGGCGCACTTTGGCCGAGGCGAAGCGGTGGAGCGCAAGGGCGGCAAGCGACGCCGAAGCGGCGATGAAGAGGAACACCAGAAGGCCGTTGTAGGAGCTCCGGCTTTCGACAATCGGCACGATCGAAAGCCAGGCGACATGGGTCTGGACCGGCATGCGCGCGCCGGTGAGCGCGCTGACGACCGGTGCGAGCGCGTCGATGACGATTGCCGGGAAGATCCCCGCAAGAAGGCACAGGACCGCAAGGCCCGCCATCGCGGCGATCGACAGCCGATCGACCTCATGGGCGCCGGCTGCCTCCGGGCTCCTCGGCCTGCCGAGGAAGGAAATGCCGAACGCGCGAATGAAACAGGCGGCCGCCAGCGCCGCCGCAAACGCGAGCATCGCACCGACCGCGGGGACGAGAAGCTTCAACGCCCATTGCGGAAGCTCGGGGCTGAGCAGGATGGCCTGCAGCATGAGCCATTCCGAAGCGAAGCCGTTGAGTGGGGGCAGGGCCGAGATCGCGACCGCTCCGACGAGGAACAACAGTCCCGTGGCGGGCATCCGGTTGAGCAGCCCGCCCAGCATCTCCATCCGTCTCTCGCCGGTGGCGGTGAGGACGGCGCCCGCGCCGAAGAACAGCAGGCTCTTGAACAGCGCATGGTTCAGCACGTGAAACAACGCGGCGGTCATCGCGAGCGCCGCGGGCGCATTCATGCCATTGCCCTGGAATGCCAGCGCCAAGCCGAGCGCAACGAAGATCAGCCCGATATTCTCGATTGTGCTATAGGCCAGGACCCGCTTGATGTCGTTCTGCATCAGCGCGGTGAGAACGCCGAGCGTCGCCGTGACGGCGCCGGCGAAGAGTACCGGAACCGCCCACCACCAGGAAACCGGCCCGAGAAGGTCGAAGGCGATCCGTATGAAGCCATAAACGGCGACCTTGGTCATCACGCCGCTCATCAGCGCGGACACGTGACTCGGGGCGGCCGGGTGGGCGAGGGGCAGCCAGACATGGAGCGGCACGAGACCGGCCTTTGAGCCTGTTCCCAGCAAGGCAAGGCCCAGCACAAGGCCCGCAAGTTCCGGCGGCGCACCATGCGCGCGCATGGTCGCGAAGGCATATCCGCCCTCGGGGCCCGCCAACAGGCCGAAGGCAAGCAGCAGCGCCAGCGTGCCGAAGCTCGCCATCACGATGTAGACAAAGCCCGCCTTCCGGTTCTCCTCCTCGCGATGATGCGTCATCACCAGCGCCCACGACGCCAGTGACATGAATTCCCAGGAGAGCAGAAAGGTGAAGGCATCGGCCGCCACCAGCACCAGATTCATTCCGGCCAGGAATAGCGGGAAGAAGGGCAGAACCCGCTCGGGCGCGGACTCGTGACGGCCATACCCTAATCCGTAAAGGCTGGCCGCGGCCCCGCCCAGATTGATCACGGCGAGGAAGAACGCCGCGAGGGCATCGACGCGAAAATTCGCACCGATCCAGGGCAGGCCGAGTGGCAGGACAATTCCGGCGGCATTCCCCGGACCGCCGATCAGATGAACGATCGCGCTGGCGCACGCGGCCGCGCAGATTGTGAGACTGCTACCGTAGATCAGCCATCTGGCCCATTCGTGGCGCCCGATCGTCACCGCGACGACGCCGGTTGCCAGCAAGGCTGCGGCGCACCACAAAGTCGCGATGACGGGTGCGATGTCCGGCATTTATGCCGCTAGTGATCTGAATGGCATCCAATCGCCGGAACGACCGGCCCAGCCGCCCTCTCCCTGCCTGGAAAACCGGAAGCCGCGGTCGCCAGCTCGGGATTGGGCGGTGATCATTATTTCCTCATTGTCTCGAATGCGCGAAACATCACTAGCGCCCCATCGGTCATCTTCAAGGGCTTTCGGTCGCAATCCGCCAGGCCTGATCTCAGATCGCATAGGGCTGCTTTGGGTTGAGTTGCAGCTCTCGTCGTCCCGCCGGAGGAGTACCGCCTCAGCAAAGAGCTTCAACGGCGGAAATCGATCACTCGTGCGCAGTTCCGACGAACTGCGGCTTCGGTCAGTCACGGAAGACCCACTTTCGGCCACGAGCGCTCGAGCACGGCCGAGCGGCTGCTGCCGCATTCGTTCTTCGGGTCATCCCGACCCAAGGAGAACCGCGATGGGTTACTCAGCCTTTGATGGTCGTGCAAAGCCGGCATGGAACGCCGGCCGTAAGGTTGGCGCCAAACGAGCGCTGAAGCAAAAGGAAGTGTGGGCGATCCGCTTCTGGCTAGAGCAGGAAGGGCTGTTGCGAGATCGCGCGCTCTTCGACCTGGCGATCGACAGCAAGTTACGCGGCTGCGACCTCGTGCGGGTCCGAATTGGGGATCTGGTTACGGGCGACAGAATCAGAGATCGTGCCCTTGTAGTGCAGCGCAAGACTGGACGGCCGGTTCAGTTCGAGATCCTCGAGCCTGCGAGAACAACGCTCCTAGCTTGGCTCGAACGGCGAGGCGGCTCGCTAGAGGATTATGCCTTTCCCAGCCGCTGCAACCATTCGAGTCATCTCAGTACGCGTCAGTACGGCCGTCTGGTCGACGAGTGGGTATCGGCGATCGGGCTTAAGGCTCAGGACTACGGTACCCATTCGCTGCGGCGGACCAAGGCATCAATAATCTAAAAGCAGACCGGCAACCTGCGAGCGGTGCAGATCTTGCTCGGCCACACCAAGATCGAAAGCACAGTACGGTACCTGGGCGTTGACATCGAAGACGCTCTGGAGCTCGCCGAGGCTACGGAAGTCTGAATATGGGCGCCGCCGCTTCGGCGGCGGCGTTACGACTGCTTTGGGTCGTGTGCAGACCGACACCTACCTGAATTGGCCGTTCACGAGCGGTCGGTCTGCTATCGGCCACGCTCAGCCGAGTGCCGCCCGCTCCCATGCTCGTGCGACAAAGGCCGACGTGACAGTCTGCAAAACCACAGAATGGGATGAGACTGCCTGGACGACGTCTGCCCCAGGGTGATTCCACTTGCCGAAACGATCGGCGGCCGCGACGCAGAATACAGGACGGCTTCTCTCCAGCAGCTCGGGATCGAGACTGTGGCTTGAACCATGATGGGGAAGCGTCAGCGTGACGACTTGGTCAAGGAGCTTATCGTAATGCGCAAAGAAGTCCGCGCGCCGCTGCTTGTGCTTGAGCGAGGCGTCCCCTGTCCCCAACCAAGCGATCCGGGCGTCCGGACCGGCGTTGCTGTGCCACACGGGCCCGAAGCGCCCTTCGCAGTGCCTAGTCAGGCCTTGGCTCAATCCGGGGGACCAGAATAGGGGCAGAGCGATATTATGTTAAGGTCGCCGGTGACGGCGTCATAGGCGGCCGCAAGCTTGTCGAGCTCGGTCGTGATCAGTGCCTGAACATTGCTGGTTACAGCGAGCCAGAGGGCGAGGCGCGTACGCGCGATGCCAAGCTGGCTCGCGAGCTCGCTCAGAAAGGCGTTGCGGTGCGCGGCGATCGTCGGATCGACAAAGGGCGCGAGAAGCCAAGCCCCTTGTCGGATAGTGGCCGCGATCGCGACGGTGTCCGGCATGATCAGCTGCAGGAATGACGTGGCAGTACCAGGCGCAGATGAAGCCTGACGAACCGCGCCACGTCCGACTAGCTTCCAGCCGAGCCCCCGATCGGGATCAGGACGCACAACCATGTCCGGCCCATCAGGCGATACCAGTGGACGTTCGATCGCGTCGGGTGCGCCATCGCCGCGGAAGCCCGGACCGACAAAGATAATCCGGCGCGGTCCGAAGCGACCCAGGGTAACGCCCGGATCCATAACGAAGTCGCGATAAAAGCCATTCTGCGCCGACGCGCGATCTTCGGCGGTCGTTCAGCCAAGACTGAGCAACCGTTCGGGAATGTCCGTCAGCGACAGCACGATTGTATCAACCTGAAGACCTGTCGTTGAATCGAGCAGTCGCTCGACGCCGTTCAAGTGGTTAGCATGAATGTGAGACAGGAAAAGCAAATCCAACGTCGAGCGCGCACCAAGAAAGGAAATATGGCGGTCGATTTGCCGGATCCGCTCGTTCGCATAGCGCTGCATCGCACCGCAGTCGTAGATATAGAAGAGTTGGCGGACGCCATCTTCGGACAGCAGGCCGGAGTGAAAGAATCCTTGGCCCACGGGGTGTTGAAAACGCCAGTTCTTGATCGTCATGCCGCTTCCCCCTCCTCAGTGTCTTAACTGGCGCTCGCTGTACGGTCTGCAAGAACCTACGGCTTAGCTGCCCGCCAGAGGAAATGGCAGCATCATGCCCTATATTTCTGAAAGCTGCCTGTCGGCTTCCGGCCAATAGCAGCCCTACTCCCAGCCTGCCCCCGCTTCCGCTCTCCCTGCGGCGCGGCGGGCCGGATTGGTCGCGGTCAATCGGGCCGCTCAGGGCCTGTCGAACGAAGCCGCTGGCCACAGGTCGCGTATCCCTTTCGGCAGCGCGTTGCGCACCTTGGCGAGCTGCCCCTCGGAGACGTGACGGTTGAGCACGGTGAGAACTGCGGTGACCGCATCCTTGGGGTCCACGGTCCGCGCGTCCGCGAGCCATTTCGCCACCTCGTCGAGAAATTCCTCGCCGCTCGAGATACCGCTCGGCTGCTTGGCCGGCTCGTAGAGGTCGTAGTAGACGCCGCGCACCAGCAGCGGCAGCTGCGCGCCGAGGTGCGCGGCGAGATCGGGCTGCAGGCAGTCGCGCAGCTTGTGCAGCACCGTCGAAAGCACCTTCCACGCCGTGTGGCGATCCGGACCGATCATTTCCATGATCTCGTCGAGCCAGAGATTGGTAGTTTGAAGGGTCTTGTCGAAAACCGTAAGTCCGGTCTCACTCATGAGCGTGCTCCTTGACTGCAGAACAACCAGTCTGGACCCATCGGTTGAGCGCTTCACTTGGGAAATGTCCTGAGCGGGAGCCTTCGAATTTCAGCAGCTCGTCGGGCCGAAATCTCCGGTGATCTACTGATTCCCGAGAACCGCCCGAAGGCGAATTCTGGCATCAACCGATGGAGGTGAACATGAAAGCCAGTGACGTGATGAGTCGAGGGGTCACCTCGGTTGGGCCGACGGACAGCATTGCGCATGCCGCACTCGTAATGGGCGAGCTGGACATCGGAGCGCTGCCGGTCGTCGACGGCGGCAAGATCGTCGGAATCGTAACCGACCGCGACCTGGCGGTACGCGGCCTTGCCGGCGGCCTGCACGGCGGCACCCCGGTGCTGCGTGTCATGAGTAGCGACGTGCTGACCTGTCGCCAGGAGGACGACCTCGATGACGTGCTGGAGGTCATGAGCTGGCAACAGATTCGCAGAATGCCGGTACGTTCCGAGGCCGGCGAGCTGATCGGGATGATCTCGATGGGCGATCTTGCCCGCAACGACGCCGACGAGGACGAAGTGACGGAAACGCTTCGCGACATCTGTCGGCCCGCCGGACTGCATTCGCAGCACATTTCGCCTCTGCTGACGCAAGTCGAAGCTCCCCTCCAGGCCTAGGCGGTGCATCGGAGCTGCGCCATGCTTCGAGCGCAGCTCCTTCTGCCGCCTCGCCTCGGCACGTCGGGACCTCTGCCCTTCGCCGACATCGGTTGCAGCCAAGCGTGACGGCGAGCATGTGGAGCCATGACATGAACCAGGGCGGCACAAGCCAACCCGTCAAGCTGCTCCGAAAGCCGGCGGCGGTCCGTGCCGCCGCGAACCTGCAAGGCGATCCGTCCGCCTCGGGTCTCGACTGGGAAAGCTATCGCGCGTGGCTGGATGGGCTGCCGAGCGGCGGCCTCAACATCGCCTACGAAGCGGTCGATCGGCACGTGCTGCACGGTCGCGGCGGCAAGGAAGCGCTGCGCTGGATCGGCCGCGATGGGAGCCGCCGCAGCTACAGCTACGCACAGCTGAAAGCCGAAACCGACCGCTTCGCCAGCCTCCTGCATGCGTTGGGCCACGCAAAGGGCGCGCGGGTTTTCGCGCTCCTCGGCCGTGTGCCGGAACTGTACATCGCCGCGCTCGGCACTCTCAAGGCGGGCGGCGTATTCAGCCCCCTCTACTCGGCGTTCGGGCCCGAGCCCGTGCGTGCGCGCATGACCATCGGCGAGGCCGAGGTGCTCATCACCAGAGCAGCCGATTACGAGAAGAAGGTGCGGCCGTGGCGGAACGAGCTGCCGTCGCTTGCCAGCGTGCTGCTGGTGGACGACGCGGCGGGCGTGCCGGATGCGACCAGCCTCGCCGCCGCACTGGACAGCGTGACGGCGGAATTCGGGCCGATCGAGACGAGCCCGGACGACATGGCGCTGCTGCATTTTACCAGCGGGACGACCGGGCGCCCCAAGGGGGCGATCCACGTGCACGAGGCGGTGGTGGCGCACCATGCGACCGGCCGCCTCGTGCTCGATCTGAAGCCGGACGACGTTTTCTGGTGCACCGCCGATCCGGGCTGGGTGACCGGGACGTCGTACGGCATCATCGCGCCGCTGACGAACGGCGTCACGATGGTCGTCGACGAAGCCGAGTTCGATGCCGAGCACTGGTACGCCACGCTCGAGCGCGAGCAGGTCACTGTCTGGTACACCGCGCCGACCGCCATCCGCCTGCTGGTCAAGGCGGGCGCCGATCTCGCCGGGAAGCACGATCTCTCGCGCCTGCGCTTCCTCGCCAGCGTCGGCGAGCCGCTCAATGCCGACGCGGTGGTGTGGAGCCAGGAGACCTTCGGCAGGCCGTTCCACGACAACTGGTGGCAGACCGAAACCGGCGGCATCATGATCGCCAACTTCGCCTCGATGGACGTCAAGCCCGGATCGATGGGCAAGCCGATCCCCGGAGTGGAGGCGGCCATCGTCTCGCTCGAGCAGGATCGGGCCGAGCCGATCGAGGGGCCGATGGCCAAAGGACAGCTCGCGCTGCGCCCCGGGTGGCCCTCGATGTTCCGCGGCTACCTCAACGAGGAAGCGCGCTATGCCGCCTGCTTCAAGGACGGTTGGTACCTCACCGGCGACCTCGCGATGCGCGACGAGGACGGATACTTCTGGTTCGTCGGCCGCGCGGACGACGTCATCAAGTCGTCCGGCCACCTGATCGGCCCGTTCGAAGTCGAGAGCGTGCTGATGGAGCATCAGGCAGTGGCCGAGGCAGCGGCGATCGGACTTCCGGACGAGCGCGCCGGCGAGGTCGTCAAGGCTTACGTTACGCTCAAGCGCGGCTTCGACGCTTCCGACGCGCTCCGCCGCGAGATTCTCGCCCACGCGCGGCGGCGGCTGGGGGCAGCGATCGCGCCGCGGCAGGTCGAGATCGTCGCCGGACTTCCGCACACCCGCTCGGGCAAGATCATGCGCCGGCTGCTGCGTGCGCGCGAGCTGGGCCTGCCCGAAGGCGACCTCTCGACGCTGGAAGGCGGCTCATGACCACGACTGCGAAGGTCCGCCTGGACCGTGCCCATTGCCTCGAACTCCTGCGGCAGATGATCCGCATCCGCCGCTTCGAGGAGAAATGCGCGGAGCTCTACACGCAGGAGAAGATCCGCGGCTTCCTTCACTTGTACATCGGCGAGGAAGCGGTCGCCGTCGGTGCGATGCAGGCGCTCGGTCCGGCCGACGCCGTGGTCGCGACCTATCGCGAGCACGGCCATGCGCTCGTTCGCGGCATCCCCGCGAATGCGATCATGGCCGAGATGTACGGGAAGCAGGAAGGCTGCAGCCGCGGACGGGGCGGCTCGATGCACTTGTTCGATGCGAAGAGCCGCTTCTACGGCGGCAATGCGATCGTCGGGGGCGGGCTTCCCGTAGCCGTCGGCCTGGCGCTGGCCGACAAGATGGCCGGCCGGGCCAACGTGACCGCCTGCTTCTTCGGCGAGGGCGCCGCGGCCGAAGGCGAGTTCCACGAGAGCCTGAACCTCGCCGCCCTGTGGCGGCTCCCGGTGCTGTTCGTCTGCGAGAACAACCTCTACGCCATGGGGACGGCGCTCGAGCTGTCGGAGTCCGAAACCGACATCCACGCCAAGGCGGCCTGCTATCGAATCCCCTCGGAATCGGTCGACGGCATGAATGTCGTCGATGTGGAGGCCGCCGCCCGTCGGGCCGCATCGGCGATGCGCGCCGGCGAGGGGCCGCGCTTCCTCGAGTGCCGGACCTATCGGTTCCGCGCCCATTCCATGTTCGATCCGCAACTCTACCGGCCCAAGGAAGAAGTGGAGAGCTGGAAGGAGCGCGATCCGATCCCGCGCTTTCGCGATTGGGCCATGGCCGCCGGCGAGATTCACGAGGAAGACGTTGCTGCCATCGAGCACGAAGTGGCGACCGAGATCGCCGAAGCGGTGGCATTTTCCGAAGCCGGCACCTGGGAGCCGGTCGAGGACTTGTTCAAGGACGTCGGAGCGGAGCGGCGGGCATGACCGAGATGACCTATCGCGACGCCATGCGCGCGGCCATTCGCGAAGCGATGCAACGCGATGCCCGCGTCTTCCTGATGGGCGAGGACGTGGGCCGCTACGGAGGGTGCTATGCGGTCAGCAAGGGCCTGCTCGAGGAATTCGGGCCGGAACGGATCCGCGACACGCCGCTGTCCGAAAGCGGCTTTACCGGCGCCGGCATCGGCGCGGCGCTCGGCGGGATGCGGCCGATCGTCGAGGTGATGACCTGCAACTTTTCGCTGCTGTCGCTCGACCAGATCATGAACAACGCCGCGACCATCCGGCACATGTCGGGCGGACAATTCAACGTGCCGGTCGTGATCCGCATGGCAACCGGCGGCGGACGGCAGCTCGCCGCGCAGCATTCGCACAGCCTCGAAGGCTGGTACGCGCACATTCCCGGCATCCGCGTGCTCGCGCCAGGCACGGTCCAGGATGCGCGCTCGATGCTTGCCCCGGCGATCGAGGATCCGGACCCGGTGCTCATCTTCGAGAACGTGATGCTGTACAACGGGACCGCCGATATCGACGAGGCGGCGGCGGTCGACATCGACCGGGCAGCCGTCCGCCGCGAGGGAAAGGACGTGAGCCTGATCACATACGGTGGCTCTCTCGGGAAAACGCTCGAGGCTGCCGAACGCCTTGCAGGCGAGGGCATCGCGGCCGAAGTGATCGACCTGCGCGTCCTCCGCCCGCTCGACGACGAAGCCATCCTGGCCAGCGTTGCCAAGACGCGCCGGGCGGTGATCGTCGACGAAGGCTGGCGCTCGGGCAGCATCTCGGCCGAAATCACGGCGCGCATCGTCGAAGGCGCCTTCTGGGAGCTGGACGCCCCGGTCGCGCGGGTCTGCAGCGCGGAAGTGCCGATTCCCTATCCCAAGCACCTCGAGGACGCTGCCCTGCCGAGCGTCGAGGGGGTAGTCGCCGCCGTCCGGTCGCTCCTCGGAAAGTAAGCCGATGGGCACCTTCACCATGCCCTCGCTGGGTACCGATATGGAGGCCGGCACGCTCGTCGAATGGCTCAAGCACCCCGGCGATGTCGTGCGCCGCGGCGACATCGTTGCGGTCGTCGAGACGCACAAGGGCGCGATCGAAGTGGAGATATTCGAGGACGGGACGATTGCCGACCTGCTGGTGCCCGAGGGCGAGAAGGTGCCGGTCGGCACGCCGCTGGCACGGATCGCCGGCGCGGGCGACTTCGCTGCCGAGCAGCCGCTTCCTCCTGCTCGCGAGCAGCAGGCTCCTCCTGAAAAGGCCGCCCCGGCTCCGTCCGCCGCGCCGAAGGGGCGGGCAGCGCCGCCGCCAAGCCCCGGACGCGCATCACCCGCAGCCCGTCGCCTTGCGGCGGCAAACGGCGTGGATATCTCGGCCATCGCAGGCTCGGGGCCGCAAGGCGCCGTCGTCCGGGCCGACGTCGAAAAGTTGTTGGCGCAGGCTCCACCCAAAAGGCGCGCCGGCATCGACCTCGGGCAAATGCGCCTGGCCATCGCGGCGGCGATGGCGCGCTCCAAGCGGGAGATACCGCACTATTACCTGACGCACAGCTTCGATGCCGCGGCGTGCACCAGGGCGGTCGAAGACTATAACGCCGAGCGGGCTCCCGAAGACCGCATTCTGCTGGGTGCGCTGCTGGTCAAGGCGGTGGCGCTGGCGATGCGCGACTTTCCCGAGTTCAACGGCTTCTACGAACCCGATGGCTTCCGCGCCAGCAAGTCGATCCACGTGGGACTGGCCATTTCGATCCGCGGCGGCGGGCTTGCCGCGCCCGCGATCCACGACACCGACAAGCTGCCCGTCGCCGCGCTGATGGCGAAGATGCGCGACCTGATCGGCCGCGTCCGCCGCGGCGGCTTCCGCTCCTCCGAGATCGCCGACCCGACGGTGACGGTATCCAGCCTCGGCGAGCGCGGCGTGGAAGCGCTGCTCCCGATCATCTACCCCCCGCAAGTCGCGATCGTCGGCTTCGGCGCGGTGCAGCAGCGCGCATGGGTGGCCGGCGGCAAGGTGGTGCCGCGCCCCGTGCTGACCGCGACCCTGGCCGCCGACCACCGCGTCAGCGACGGGCACCGCGGCGCGCTGCTGCTGAGGCGGATCGAGGAACTCCTCCAGGCACCGGACGAGCTATGACCAACGACGACCTGCGAGCAGCCATAGTCGAGGAGATCGGCAACATCGCGCCCGAGGCCGATCCGGCGAACATGCCCGGCGATGCGGACCTGCGCGAAGCGCTCGATCTCGATTCGATGGATATCTTCAATCTCGTGGTGGCGCTCAGCAAACGGCTGGGGATCGACATCCCCGATGCCGACGCCATTCGCCTGGTGACGCTCGACGGCGGAACCGAGTACCTGGCGCAGCGCCTCGGGCCATCCGAAGCCGCCTAGGGCGCGTTCCCGCGCTTCTACCGGCTCGAGCGAAACGGGCCCCCGCCGCGCGGCGCCTCCGAGATCATCATGTTCTCGAGCAGGTTCTCCACGGTGATATACCCGACAAGCTGCCCGCTCCGATCGACCACCGCGACCGCGGGCGCATCCAGGAGGGACCGGGAGAGGATGCCGTCGAGCGCATGAGCTGGGCCGACCACCGGTATGTCGGCCTGAATGTATCCGAGGACCCGGGCATCGCGGCCGGCCTCGTTCAGGCCCGCGACGATCTGTTTTCGGGTCAGCATCCCGCGCAACCGACCGCTGCCGTCGATCACCGGGAATTCGGATTGCGTGGTCCGGATCAGCGCGTCGGCCGCATCGCCCAGGCTCGCGTTCGCGGGGAGCACCTCGAAACGGGTGATCATGACATCGGCCGCGGCGAGGCCGCGCATCGCGGCGTCAATCCGCACGGCTCCGGTCTCGGACGAGGCGGCGAAGAACACGAATCCCGCTATCAGCACCAGGATGATGTTGCCGGAGCTCAGGCCGAGCAACGCGAACAGCACGGCAAAGCCCTGTCCGACCCGCGCGGCCGCGCGCGTAGCGCTCACCCGGCTCATCTTCGTCGAGAGCGCCGCGCGAAGAATACGGCCACCGTCCAGCGGGAAGGCCGGCAGCAGGTTGAAGGCGGCGAGAACTAGGTTGAGCAGTGCGAGTTGCGCCAGCGGAAGTCCCCCGGCGGCGAACGCTTCGGGCGCGAGATCGGCGTAAGTCGGAAAGCGGCCGAGCAAGACGATCGAGACACCGGCAATGGCGAGGCTGACCAGAGGGCCGGCGAGGCCGATCATGGCCTCCTGTTTCGGATTTTCCGGAATCTCCTCCATTCGCGAAGCGCCGCCGATCGGCAGCAGCACGATGTCGGGGGTTCGTACGCCATAGCGGCGCGCGACGAGAACGTGGCCGAACTCGTGCGCCGTGACGCAGGCGAAAATCAGGATGACGAACACCAGCCCGGACAGCGCGGCTCGCGCTCCGCCGGCTGCGTAATACGCCAGCGCAATCCAGGCCAGGAGGATCAGCAGCGTGTAATGGACCCGGACGACGGTGCCCCTGAAGCTGCCGATCGAGAAGCTCCAACTCATCCCTTGGCCCTCAACTGACGTCCGTGAGCCGCAGGCGGGAACGCGGTTCGTCCCAACCCCGCGGAAAGGGCGTAGCCGCGTATTCGTTGCCGATCGACGGCGGAACGATCGCCATCCTGCCGCGCCGCCAGCCGGCGGGCGTTGCGATGCGCCTGGCGTCGCCGAACTGGAGGGACAAGGCCGATCCTTTCTGCGTCAAAAATCGAGTTCGTCCTTGAATAGCTAGAGCCGCGCTTCGCCCTGCGAACTGCGTAATGTTCCGGGAGCGGCCTGTCCGTCCCGATGGTCAACTCGCGCCGTCCCGAAACAACCGTGTTCCAGCCGGCAGGGCGCCGCATCGCAAGGGCAAGGGTGGGCCCAGAGCTGGCCGGAAATCGGGTTCCCCCAATTAGCCCTTTAAAATCAGTAATTTGCGAGAATAGATGGTGCCCTGAAGATGCCCTCCCATATCCCGCGCTCGGCCCAACGCACGAAGCGGTTGTAGAGCGTCTTCTTCGGCCCGTAGACCTGCTCCGGGCAGTCTCCCCAGCGCCCGCCGCTCTGCAGCGCATGCACGATCCCGCTCAGTACGCGCCTGTCATCGACCCTCGCATTGCCGTGCGTGTTCGTCGGCAGCAACGGCGCGATCCGCGCCCATTGCGCATCCGAAAACCAAAAGAAATCCGCCATCTTCAACGCCTCCTCACCAGAAGCGTTGAATCACATCGCCACCGCCTTGGGAATCCCGTTTACGGGTCCGGACCTTAGCTAGTGCTCTCCGAAAGTTGCCACGCCGGCTCGATCCCAAGGCGGAGGAAAGATGGGCGGAAGCCGCAGTGTGTGCCTCGTTCTGTGACGGAGTGACACACGTTGGTGTACGCGCGGTGGTTCTTCGCAAAACACGGCAGAAGAGCTGCGCATCCTGGCTTAGGATATTTTCGTCCTGCGCGGCGGCCTCTTGGGCTTCGGCTACAATCCGGATGACAACCAGGCATCCCCCCTTAAAAAGCGCCGCGCGCTGCCGTAGTGGGTTCATGCCCGAGGACGGTCGATCCTCTCCGACGTCCGTCATGCCGGCCCTTCGCTGGCTGCGGTTTGGTGGAAGCAGCGCTTCTGGGCGACCCCGGCAATTCCCGGCACGCGACGCCGAAGCCGTGGCCCGCCTGGCGCGGGAAGGGCGGCGCGAGCTGCTCGACGAGATCGGCGCGTTCCTTCTCGCCAACGATCTCGCCGTGAATCCCGCCATCCTCGCTATCGCCTGGAAGGCCTTCTCCGGCACGTTGCCCAACCTGCGGCGACGGATCGACGACAGGGTGCTGGCGGGGGAGTCAATCTCGCAGCCATGGCTCGACGAAGTTGCCGCTTGCGCTGACGAGGAGCGCGAGCGCGATGTACTTCGTCGGGCGATGGACGAGCTGAATGAGAGCGTCACTCGCTTCACCCGCACCACGAGCGCCGCGCGCAAGGCCACCACTTCGTACAATTCGGCGCTCGGCCGGCATGTCCTCGAGTTGGGCGAGTTGGGCGAGGACGGCGACATGATCCAGCGCTTGGCCTCGCTGGCCGAGGAGATGGCCGAACGCACGCGAGTCGCCGAGACGGAGCTCAAGAGCAGCGAGCAGGAAGCCAGGGCCCTGCGCCGACGGCTCGACAAGGCGCGGCGCGAGGCCGAGCGCGACCATCTGACCGGGCTGCCGAACCGTCGCGCCTTCGAGGCCGAGCTTGAGCGGCAGCACGCCGAAGCCAGCGCGAGCCACGAGGCGCTTTGCGTTGCGTTCTGCGACATCGACCACTTCAAGCGGATCAACGACCGGCACGGGCACGACGCGGGCGACCGGGTCCTCAAGCTCATCGCCCAGATCCTCGCGAAAAGCTCCGACGACAATTGCCACGTCTCGCGCCACGGCGGGGAGGAGTTCGTCCTGCTGTTTCGCGGCCTGGCGCCGTCCGAGGCGAAGGCACGGCTCGACAAGGCGCGCGGGGATCTCGCCGGCCGTAGGCTCCTCAATCGCGAAACCGACGAGCCGTTCGGTCAAATCACCTTCTCGGCCGGCGTTGCGGACGTCTTCGCCCATGTCGATCCGCGCGATGCGCTCAAGGCGGCGGACGGAGCGCTTTACCGGGCGAAGGAAACGGGCCGCAACAAGGTCGAGATAGCCTGACCGCCGGCGGGCGGTGGCGGTCAGGCTATCTCGAGCGCCCGCGCGATTTCGACGAAATCCTGCCGCACGCGGCCGAGAAGCTCCGCGTCGAACGAGACGACGCTGGCGAGGATTGCCTTGCGCGCGGCGCCGTAGAGCTGGAGCAGCGCGTCAGCCAGTGGCGCGGAGCGATCGACGCCCATGTCGAGTGCGGTGACGGCCGAGAGCGCGCGGGCGAGCGCCTTGCTCCGCGCAGCCGGATCCTTGCGCTCGTTGGCGATGATCGCCAGACCGAGCCCGCCGATGGCCTGTTCGTAGCACAGGCGGACCAGGTCGGCCGGATCGGTGCCCCCTTCGACACGGGCATCGATCTCGCTGCGGCGGTAGGCCTCGCGCGGATCGGTGAAGGCCAGCATCAGTCCTTAGTCCTTACCCGCGTTCCAGGCGTCGATCTGCGACTGCAGGAACGACAGCGTGGACTGGGACGCGCTGATCCGCGTGTCCGCCTTGGCGAAGCGGGCGACCATGTTCGCGCGCAGCGTCTCCTGCTGGTCGGCCAGCTTGGCCAGCGCTTCGCGCACGCCGGTCGATTGCGACTGGTAGCGCTTGATCGAGCCGCCCAGCGATCCGGGATCTCCGGTCGTCGATGCAGAGCGGGACAGCTTGTCGAACGTGGAATAGACGCCGAACAGGCCGGCGGTGAACATCGTCGCCGCGCCCGCCGGGTCGCGCTCCAGCGTGGCCTGCAGCCGCTTCGAATCGAGCCGGAACGTGCCGTTGCGCTCGATCGCCAGCCCGAGATCGGACAGAGTGCGCGGCGCGCCTTCGGGCGCATTCGGCATCACGATTTCGCCGGCGAGCCGCGACAGCGAACGTTGCAGCGAGCGGGCGCCGGGGTCGCGGGCGAGATCGCCGGTCAAGGGATCGGTCGCCGCGCGCAAGTCGCCGACGACTTCGTTGAGGGCGCCCACCAGATCGTTCATTGCGGTGGTGATCGAGCTGCTCGGGCTGGTGAAACGGACCTGCGTCGGCGAGCCGATGTTGGTGCCCGTCAGCGTCAACGCCAAGCCGGGCGCGACGGCGCCAGTGGTGTTGCTCGCGCTGGTCATGGCGAGGCCGTCCAGTTTGAACGAGGCGTCGCCCGGCTGCACCAGCAGCCGCGCGGGATCGCCGCCGAGCACGGGATTCCAGGCGAGCGCGGCAAGGCCTTCCTCGCCCAGGTTTTCGGTCGCCTCGACGACGAAGCCGTTCTGCGCGCCGTCGGTGCCCTTAAGCACCAGCTGCGCGCCTTGCGCGGTCTGGGCGACATAGGCGGTCACGCCGGCGGCCTTGGCGTTGATTGCCGTGGCTACATCCGACAGCGTTGTCCCACTGGCGATCGTAACCGTGATGGGCTGCCTCGCGGCATCTTCGCTGAAGGTCCCGGCGGTCGTCGCGCCGAAACGCAGCGTCAGGGTGCCCGAGCCGACCACGGTGGTGCTCGCCGCGAACGCGGGGCTCGCCAGGGTCTGCGACTTGGCCAGCGCGAAGACCTCGAGCGAGTAGGTGCCCGAGCCTGTCGAGCCGACCGGGCTCGAAGCCGTGGCGACACTGGGATTGGCGACGCTCGCCTGCGACGAGAGGTCGCCCGTCCGCACCCGGTCGCCTAGCGCGGACGCAAGCATCGCGAGCGAATTCTTGATCGAGGATGCAGCAGAGATTTGCCGGTCGAACCGCTCGCTCTGCTCGGCGAGCCGGTCGTTACGCAGCGCGAATTGGGCCGCGGCGAGGTCGCTCGCCAGCTTGACCATATCGACGCCGCTGCCGCCGCCGAGCGCTGAAACGATGGATCCGATTTCACTCATGCGCAGGAGAACGGCGAGCGCGGGGTGGGGTTAAGTGGCAGGACGACCGTCCGCGTCGAACCGCAGCTCCACCGGAACCTCGATCTGCGGCGCGCTGGGACGTTCGCCGCGCTTGAGCGAATAGACGAAGGCGAGAATCGAGGCGATCGCCGCATAGAGCTCCTCGCGGATCGTCTGGTTCTCGCGGGTGGTGAAATAGACGGAACGGGCGAGCTGCGGCAACTCGAGCATCGGCACGTTGAGCTCGCGCGCCAGCTCGCGCATCGCCAGTGCCTTCTCGCCGCGGCCCTTGGCGAGCACGATCGGCGCCGAGGCGCGCTTCGGATCATAGGCCATCGCCACGCTGAAGCGGGTAGGGTTGATAAGCACGAACTGCGCCTCGCGCATCGCATGCGCGACGCCGCCCATCGCGATCTCGCGCTGCCGCTGGCGGCGGAACGCCTTGGCCTCCGGCGAGCCTTCCGCCTCCTTGTTCTCGTCGCGCATCTCCTGCTGGGTCATCTTCAGCCGCTGCATGCGCCGTGCCCATTGCACCGGCACGTCGATCAGTGCGATCACAGCCAGCCCGGCCGTCAGCGCGAAAAGCAGGCCGGTCAGCGCGCCCCAGCCGGCGGAAAGCTGCTGCGACAAGTCGCCCTTACCGAGGCTCGCGAGGGTGGCCAGCCAGCTGTTTCCCCAGACACCGGCGATCGCGCCGAGGAGGCCGACCTTGAGCAGTCCCTTGCCCATCTCGATCAGGCCGTTGACGCCGAACATGCGCTTGAGGCCGGACAGCGGATTGATCCGGGAACCCTTGAAGGCGATGTTACTGCCGACCCAGCGGCCCTCGCCGAAGCCGAGCTGCGAGGCGACCGCGAGCAGCATGATCGGGACCGCCAGCGTCGCCAGCGGCGTCATGACGGTGAGGGGGATCGTCCTGAGCATCGGCCCCATGTCGAACCGCATCACCGCCTCGCGGTCGAAGGTCAGGCTGGCGCGCAGCAGGCCGGCGATGTCACGCAACAGCCATGGTCCGGCGAAGGTCAGCCAGGTGGTGCCGAACAGGATGACGGCGGCGGTGGAGAGCTCGCGCGAGCGCAGCACGTCGCCTTTTCGGGCGGCGTCGCGGCGGCGCTTCACGGTTGGCGCGAAGCTCTTCTCGCCAGCGCTCTCGCTCATTGCAACACCACGCCTTCGGCTTGTTCGAGCGAGAGAATGACGATGCCGGCGAGCTGGTCATAGATCACCGGCGCGGCCAGGATCAGCGCAGTGATTCCCGCCAGCACGCCTGCGGGCAGTCCCAGCGCGAAGAGGTTGAGCGACGGCGCGGACCGGCTGAGCACTCCGGTCAGAATCTGCACCAGCAGCAGGACGAGCGTGACGGGCAGCGCGATCCGTACCGCGGTTTCGAACATCGTGCCGGCGAACGAAGCGATCACCGAAAAGCGGTCAGCGCCCAGCCAGGTCTGGCCCGGCGGGAAAGCATCGTAGCTTTCCACGACAAGGCCGATCCAGTGCAGGTGCGCGCCCATCGCCAGGAAGATCAGGATCAGCACAATGGTGAAGAACTGACCGAACGCGGTGGTCTGACCGCCGCCGCTCGGATCGGCCGACACCGCCATGCTCATGCCCATGCCGCCGCCGATCAGTTCGGCGGCGATCGTCGGCGCCGCGAAGGCGATCTGCAGCACGAAGCCGAGCGCCAGCCCGAGGACGACTTCGCCGGCCACGGCCAGCAGCCCGGCGAGCGAGAATAGCGCAGCGGGCGCGGCAATGGCGGGCATCCACGCGGCGACGAAGATCGCCACCGCGCCAGTCGCGCAGATGCGCACGGTTGCCGGGATCGACGCCGCGCCGAAGAACGGTGCCGCCATCATTGCCGCGCCGATCCGCGTCATCAGGAACACGACGCGCCAGAAGTCCTGTTCGAGCGCGCCGAAGCCGAAATCGAGCGCGATCATTGCCCGGTCCGGGCAATCTCGGCGAAGATCTCGAGCATGAAGTCGCCGAGCAGGGTCATCATCGATGCGCCGAAGATAACGAGGACGATAGCGATCGCCGCCAGCTTCGGGACGAAAGTGAGCGTCTGCTCGTTGACCGAGGTGGCGGCCTGCACCAGGCCGATCACCAGGCCTACCGCGAGGCTCGCGATCAGCACGGGCGCCGCGACCAGCGCGGTGGTCCACAGCATCCGGTCGGCCAGCGAGAGGAGGATGGGAAGCTCATCCATGGCTATGCGAAGCTGGCCGCCAGCGAGCCCATCAGCAGCGCCCATCCATCCACCAGGACGAACAGCAGCAGTTTGAAAGGCAACGAGACGAGCATCGGGCTCATCATCATCATGCCGAGGCTCATCAGCACGCTCGAGACCACGAGGTCGATCACCAGGAACGGCAGGAACAGCATGAAGCCGATCTGGAAGGCGGTCTTGAGCTCGCTGGTCACGAACGCCGGCAGCAGGATCGAGAACGGCACGTCCTGTGGCGAAGCGAACTTGGGCGCGTCGGCCATATCGGCGAACATCGCGAGGTCGGTCTCGCGCGTCTGGCGGATCATGAAGGCGTGGAACTCGCCGCCCGCCTCGGCGATCGCCTGCTCTGCATTCATCTGCCCTGCCGAGTAAGGCGCGATCGCATTGTCGTTCACGCGCTCCAGCGTCGGCGCCATCACGAACAGCGAGAGGAACAGCGAGAGGCCAATCAACACCTGGTTCGGCGGCGTCTGCTGCAGGCCGAGCGCCTGACGCAGGATCGCCAGCACCACGATGATCCGTGTGAAGCTGGTCATCATCAGGATCAGCGCCGGCAGGATCGTCAGCAGGCCCATCACCAGCAGCAGCTGGAGCGACAGGCTCAGCGGCTCGCCCCCCGCGCCGGACATCGTGCTGAACGCGCGGTCGATCGCGCCGGGAATGGCAGCCTCGGCAGCGGCGGCCTGCGCGAACGCGGCCCGCGGCACGGCCAGCGCGGCCAGCGCGCCTAGAGAAAGGACGCGTTTCATTACTCGGGGTCCTGGGCCTGGCGGGCGGGGACTTCGGCCAGGCGAGTGAGGCCGTGACGCGAGGTGGAAACGAGGATCTCGCGCCCGTGAAATTCAATCACAGCGAGGCGCATCGTCGGCGAGAGCATGGTCGTCTCGACGATCCGCAGAGCGCGGGTGCCGCCCTGCGGGGCGCCGAAGCGGCCCTGCAGGCGCTGCGTCAGCTTCAGGCTGCCCCAGATCATCAGCCCGATTAGGGGCAGGAGCAGGAACAGCTTGAGAATGTACCAGAACATCAGGCGTGCGCCTCCATGCCCACCCCGTCGTTCGCCGGGGCGGTGGGGCGCGCGGCATGGTTATCGGCACCGACCAGCTCGATGATCCTGAGGCCGAAGCGGTTGCCTTCGGCGATCACTTCGCCGCGGGCGATCAACTTACCGTTGACCTTCACGTCGAGCGGCTCGTCGGTCAGGCGGTCGAGCATGACCACGCTATCCTCGCCGAGCGCCAGCACCTCGCGCAGCGGCATGTCGGCTCGACCGAGCTCTACCGTGAGGCGGACGTCGATATCCTGGATGAGGCCGAAGCCGGGTGTGAAGACGGTCACTTGATGTCCTTTCGAGAAGGGATTGCATTGGTGATCTGGAGGGCCACGCGGTCGTCGAGTTCGCCGACCGTGCCGTGCGCCACGATCGTGCCACCGACGCGCAGAGGAATGGCGCGCGCCACGGGAATCTGCAGCGTCTGCCCCGGCGCGAACGTGGCGATACGACTGAGCGGGATGCGCATTTCGGTGAGCACGGCCTCGAGTGTGAGCACGATGTCGGCGAATGGGCTGTCGAGCGGGTCTGTCGCTCGCCCGCGCGCGCGCCGGCGCGCATCGGCCGGGGGCAGGATGGCGGCGAGGCTCTCAGCCTTGGCGGCGAGCCGCATCGGCAGGGGCTGCGCACCCGCTCCGATCATTTCGAACGAAAGCACCGCAAGCGTCTCGCCCTTACGGAACGGAGCGAGCGCGGCGTAGGAGCTGTCCCGCTCGACGACGCCCAGCGGCTCGGCTACCTTGATGAGTTGCGCGAGCAGGCCCGCGACGCTCTGCTCGACACGCTGGGCCATCAGGCCGGCGGAAAGGGGCAGTGTGGCCGGCAGCTTGTGCCCGATCTCGCCGGTGCCGCCGAACGCGCGATCGAGCTGTGCGAGCAGCGCGGCTCCCTCGATCGAAAACAGCAACCGGATCTTGCTCGAGCCGATGGTCATGAGCGAGTTCGCCGCCAGAGGACCGATCGCACCGGCCAGCTCCGCGCCGCTCTGGCGCTCGACCCCCGCCACCCTGACTTCGAGGGCATTACCGCCGCCGAAGGTCGCGAGCATCGGGCCCAGCTGGCGCGCCAGCCGTTCGCCGAGCCGCCCGAACTCGGGCAGCAGGTCGGGCGGCTCGGCGCGCTGCCGGAACAGCGCGTCGCAATGGCTCGCGGCAAGCCCCGCGGTCTGGAGGGGACGTTCGGGCTTCACTGAACGATGAACGAGCGGAAGTGAACGTTGTCGACGCCTCCGAAACCTTCGTTGGTTTCGAGCACGTCGTTGATCGCGGCGGTCAGGCGCTTTTGCAGCCGCGCCTTGCCTTCGGGTGAATAGACGTCTGCCTCGTCGGTGTCGGCGATCTCGACCAGCAGTCGCGACCGGATCGCCAGCTGATGCTCGTCGAGCCACATCAGGACGCGGCCGTCGTAACGGGTGGACGCGGCGAGGCTCAGCTGGACCATGCCGTCGGTATTGCGCAGGTTCGAGGTGAAGTCCTCGGGGAAGCTGTAATATGCGATGCGGTAGTCGCTGCCGCCTTCGCCGTGGACCAGTTGGAGGCCTTCCTCCTCGCCCTTGCCGGCGGGGCGCGCATAGGGGTCATCTTCGCCCTTGCGGACCAGCTTCGGCTTGTCGTCTTCCTTGGTGTGCCCTTGGTCGATCATGCCGGTGGCAACCAGCGCGTAGGCGCCGCCGCCGCCCGCCCCGATCAGCACGAGGCCGAGCAGGAGTTTGACCATCAGCCCCTTGCCCTTCTTCGGCTTGTCGCCCGTATCTTTCTTGCTGCTCATTTGTTCCTCGGGATTTCAGGGTGATTGGTTCAGGCGAAGACGCCCGCTTGCGGATCGGCCGCGCCGGGTTCGGCTTGAGGCCGAGCCGGCGTGCGCCGCTGGCTCAGATCGCGATCGTGGCCGGGCTGGCCGCGCTCGCCCGAGGCTGCCTCGCCGCCGGCGGTGGACCCGCGCGGGTTCGCCATGCCCATGGATCGGCCACCGTCCCCTTCGGGCCCAGTCGAAAAACCCCGATCGGCTGCCACCGCCGCCGTAACTGCGCGCTGCAGGTCAGGATCGGCGGCCCTGAGCTCGGCCGAAAGCCGGCCGTCGGACGACTGTTCGAAGCGGATCGAGACTTCGCCGAAGTCGGCGTGGTCGATCGCCAGCGCAGCTTCTACCGGGACGAGCGCCTCGCGCGCGGCCACCAGGCGGTTGAGCGCGGCGTTGATATCGGCCGGCGAGGGTGCCTGCGCGGGTGCGCTCGCGACCTGAACGGCCTGGATTGGCGACGCGAAGTTCGGCTGCGTGGGGGAGAGCGAAGCATAAAGGGACTGGTGCGACGGCAGCGACGCTTCGACGCGGGGCCGCTCGGCCGGGCGGACCGGCTTGGGTTGGATCGCCGCCGCAAGCTCGGCTGGCGCGCTAGCGGTCGGGGTGACCGGCGAGGCCTCCGGCCGCGTGGCAACCGAAATCTGCACGGCCACGGCGGATCGAGCATCGGTTGCCTGTCCATCGGCGGCTTGCGGTTTGGGCTCCGAGGTGACCGGCGCGCGGGGAGGGGAAGTGACTGTGGCAGTCGCGGTCTTCACGGACAACGGCTTACCGGCCCGGATCGTTGGCGGAGCAGCGGCGCCGACCAAGGCGGCCTCAGAAGAGAGCTCTCCCGCCAGAATCGCCGAAAAGGCGGGCGCGATGGCCAAGCCGGGCAAGGCGAGCAGGGGATCGACGACGGCGGCGGCAGGCTCCTCCGACTGCGACTTATCGGGCCCCTCTGGAGCGTCTTTCGCGACAAGCTCCGGCTCCCTGCCCATCTCTGCCGCTTCCGGCAAGGCAACCGGCAAAATCTTGCCAGCTGCGGTCTCCGCTTTGGCCGCACCTGCCGCTTGTGCCGGCGCGTGCTCGGCAGCAACCAAGGTCTGGGAGTCCACAACAGGTTCCTTGTTGTCGGTTGCCACTGCGGCGGGCCCACCAGGCAGGCCGACGGAGACGGACGACGAACCTGCCTGCGTGGGCAGCCCCTTCAGCAGCCCGGCGAAGCCCGACACCGCCTGCCCGCCCGCGAGCGGATCCGTTGCGCCGGCCGCAGCGTTGAGCGGGGGCAGGGCGGTGGAAAGGAGGAGCGAGGAGGAAACAGAGGAGAGCATCGATTTTCCATTCACTGTGATCCGCCCTCTTCTATTCAAGGTCCGTGCCAGACTGCTTCGCGAGCTGTGGCTCGTGCCGCATTGCGCGTTCGCTCAGGCTCGTGGCGAGACCGCGGTGCATCTCGTCCGCACGCTTGTGGCGGCGGTCGGCGGAAGCGAGATCGGCCAGCTTGGCATCGGCTTCCTGGCGCGCGTGGTCCGCCTGACGGGCGGCGGCGAGGCCGAGCGCGTGGAGTTGGGCGGACAGCGCGACCACACTGTACATCTCCGCGCCGTCGCCGATCTCCGACCGGCCGGCATAGGCCTGCCCGAGCAGCAGCGTGCGTTCGGAGATTCCGGCCAGCTTGGCGCGCCTCGCTTCGGCCGCGTACGCGTCGGCCGCGACGCGCTGCTTGTCGGCCCGTCGGACGCGCTCGATCAGCTTCGCCCGGCGCAGCTTGGCGCGATCATCCGTCATGGCCGAGCAGCTGGGCCAGGCTCTGGACCGACTGGTCGAGCGACACCAGCTCTCCCGTGGGCTGGGAGAGGAACTGCGTCAGGTTGTCGTGCATCGCGATCGCCCGGTCGACCACCTGGTCGGCTCCGGAGCGATAGGCACCCATCAACACCAGGTCCCGATTGCCTTCGTAGGCCGCGGAAAGCGCCCGCAAGCGCCGCGCCTGCTCGGCGTGCTCGGGCTGCACGATGTCGTTCATCACGCGGCTGAGTGAAGCGGCGACGTCGATCGCCGGATATTGTCCGCGCTGGGCGAGCTCGCGCGAGAGCACGATGTGCCCGTCGAGGATAGAGCGCGCGGTATCGACGACCGGGTCGTTATGATCGTCGCCGTCGGCGAGCACGGTATAGAGGCCGGTGATCGAGCCGCCGCTCGCGGCCGAATTGCCGGCCCGCTCGACCAGCTTGGTGATCGTCGCCAGCGCGGAGGGGGGATAGCCGCGCGCCGCGCCGGGTTCGCCCAGCAGCAGCCCGATCTCGCGCGCCGCGTGGGCGATGCGCGTGAGGCTGTCGATGATGAGCAGGACGCGGTGTCCGCCGGCGCGGAAATGCTCTGCCAGCGAGGTCGCCAGCATGGCACCGCGCAGCCGCAGGTTGGGCGCATGGTCGGCGGGCACCGCGACGAGCGCGGTGCGCTGCGCCTTCTCGCCGGCCATGTGACGCTCGACGAAATCCGAGACTTCGCGCGCGCGCTCGCCGATCAGGCCCACGACGACGATGTCGGCCTTGGCTCCGTGCGCGATCATATCGATGAGCACCGACTTGCCGACGCCCGAACCGGCCATGATCCCCACGCGCTGCCCGACGCCGAAGGTGGTCAGCGCATTGATCGACCGGATACCAGTGTCGAACGGCTCGATCACGCTCGCCCGGTCGAGCGCTCCCGTGCGCACGCCTCCCGCCGGCCAGTCGCCGGTCGCGTTGAGCGCGGGGCCGCCGTCGATCGGCTTCCCTTTGCCGTCGACCGCACGCCCGAGGTAGGCAGTGCCGACCGGCAGCATTCCGGGGCGTCCTTCCGCGCGCACCCGCGCGCCCGGCCGCAGCAGGACCGCGTCGCCGAGCAGCATCATCATCGTGCGGCCGTTGCGGAAGCCGATCGCCTCCGCGGTCAGGGCCGCTCCCTTGCCGTCGTCGATGCGGCAAAGCGCGCCGACCGGTACCGACAGGCCGCTCACCTCGATCACCCCGCCGTCGCATGCCGTGACGAGGCCGAACCGCCGGGGGCCCAGCTCGACCGGGGCGACCGCAAGCTCGTCGAGCAGCGCGTCGAGCTGCTTCAGCATTCGCGAAAGGCTTCGGCCAGGTAGCGGCGCCAGTGGCTCGGCCCGTCCTCGATGCCGCCATCGGCGGTCTCGATGCGCAGGCCGCCGCGTTCGACGTCGGCATCCGGCTCGACCTGGAACGAGCCTGGAAGACGGTCGCCGACCAGCGCAAGATCTTCGGGATGAAGCCGCACCACGCGCTCGTCTTGTGCGCGCTGCAGCATCGACACCGCACGCTCGACCCGCGCGGCGAGCCCCTCGGCATCGAGGGCCAGTGGAAGGACCGCGGCTTCGCAAAGCGCCAGCACCGTCTGGCGCAGGCGGTCTCGCAGCTGGACCGCGTCGTCCTCATCGAGTTGCCCGAAGGCAAGCTCGATCGCGTGGCGAGCCGCGTTGCGCTTCGTCTCGGCTCGAAAGGCTTCCTCGGCGGCCATGGCCGCTCCTTCGCGAAAGCCGCGCTCGTAGGCTTCGGTCAGCGGATCGGGCTGCGACGAGGCCTCGGCAGGTCGCTCCGCCTGAGCGCCGAACGGCCCAGCGAAGCGCGCGTCGCGCGCGAAGCCGGCGGGCCTGGCCAGCTGCGTGAGCGCCAAGCTAGACATATTCGTCGCCGCCGTCGCCGAGCGCGATGGTGCCTTCGGCTGCGAGCCGCTTGGCGATCGCGATCACCGCTTGCTGCGCCGCCATGACGTCGGCCTTGCGCACGCGGCCGCGGACCTCGATCTCGTCGCGCACCCCGTCGGCCGCCCGCATGGACATCGCGGCGAAAAACGGCTCGCGCTCTTCCTCGGGAATGCCTTTCAACGCGTCGATCAACGTCTCGTTTTCGATCTCGCGCAGCAGCGTGCCCATCATCTTCGGGTCGAGTCCATAGAGATGCTCGAACTTGAACAGCTCGTACTCGAGCTCCTTGGCGAGCTTCTTGTCGATCTTGCCGATCTCCGGCATCACCCGCTTCTCGACCGCGCGGGCCGCATTGTTGATGATCTCGGCCGCTTCGCGCACGCCGCCCATCGTCAGCGGCATGTGGCCGTGGGTGCGGGCAATCTTGGCGGTCAGCAATTCCTCGAGCACCCTCAGCGCCTCGGGCGCGACCGGGCCGAGGCGAGCGATGCGATGGACCACCGGGGTCTGCGCTTCCGCAGGCAGCCCGGCGAGGACTTGCGCGGCCACTTGCGGGTCGAGCTGCACCAGCAGCACGGCGATTGCCTGCGGATGCTCGTCGGCCACCAGCGAGACGATCACCTCGGGGTCGAGCCAGCGGGCCAGCTCAAGCGAAGTGGTCGGCCGGTACCCTTCGGGCGGGGCGAAGCGGCGCATCAAGTTGTCCGCCTTCAGCTCGCCGACCGCGCCGGTCATGATCCGCCGCACGTCTTCCGAGCGGTCCTGCGCGGGAAGCCCGGCTTGGTCGGCGCGCTTGGCGAACCCGGCGATCGCGTCGGCGATGGCATCGGGGCCGATTTCGCCGAGCTCGCACATCTTGGCACCGAGCAGGTGCAGCTCCTCGGGCGAGAGGCGTGAGAGCAGGCCGGTGGCGTCGTCCTCGGCCAGCAGCATGACGAGTACCGCGGCCCGCTGCGGATCGGCGGAAGTGGAAGTGATCGCGTTCATCGCGCCAGCTCCTGCTGCTTGCGGCGCTCACCGAGCATGCGGCGCAGCGCCAGCAGGGCGTCGTCGGGTTTCTCGCGGACGATCCGCTGGGCCAGCTCGATCTGCGCGGCGAGCCTGTCGCGGTCGGGCCCGAAATGGCTCGCGGGCATCGGCGCGAGCCGGCGCGCGTATGGAGAGGCCTCGCCCTCCTCGTCCTCGCCCTCTTGGTCACGTTTCTTCCTGCCGGCGACCGCCTTCAGCAGCGGCCGCACGCCGAGCAGCAGGACGAGCAGCACGCCCAGGAGCGCCACGACGTTGCGCAGGATCGTCGCGAACCACGGCGTCTCCCAGAACGGCAGCGCTTCCAACACGGCTACTTCGAAGGGGCGGACGACCAACGCCACCTGATCGCCGCGCTGCGGATTCGCGCCCACGGCCGCCCCGATCAGCTCCTCGATCTTCTTCAGCTCGGCGGCGTTGGTGCCCTGCATCGCTTCCTTGCTGAGCGCGACAGCCACCGACAGCCGCTTGATGCCGCCGGGCGCGCTGTTCGAGACCGCGACCTCGCGGCCGAGCTCATAGGTCCTCGTCGCGCTGCTCTCGCCGGTGGTCGGCTGCTGCGGCGCGCCGGCGGGAGCCCCCTCGGGAGCTCCCGGCCGCGCCTCGGCATCGGCCGGCGGCGTGTTCGATAGCACGCCGGGGACCCCGACGGCGGCTCCGCCGACGGTCTGGCTTTCCTGCTGCGTCTCGCGGCGAATCGCGCCGTCTTTGTCGTAGCTCTCGCGGGCCGAGGTGACCTCGTTCATGTCGAGCTCGATCTGGATCTCGCTCGAGAAATTGCCTTCGCCCAGCATCGGCGTGAGCAGCTGCGAGAGTTGTGATCGCAGCTTGCTTTCCATCCGCGACTGCAACCCCAAGCGGTCGGAATCCGCGCTGTCGGATTGAGAGAGCAGCCGCCCATGCTGGTCGACGATGCGCACCGCGTCGATGGCGAGTCCGGGCACCGAGGCGGCGACCAGATTGGTGATCGCCGAAACCTGGCTGTCCGCCAGCTGGCGACCGCGCGCCATGCGCAACATGACCGAAGCGCTGGGCGGCGCGTCCTCGCGCACGAACACCGACCGCTCTGGACGGGCAAGGTGCACGCGCACCGCCTCGACCCCGTCGATCTCCATGATCGTCAGCGTCAGCTCGCGCTCCTGCGCAGCGCGCAGGCGGTCGCCCTCGAGCGTGCGGCTGGCGCCCATCGGCAGCGAGTCGAGCAGCTCGGAGCCGGTCTCGGGCGCCGCCAGCGCTCCCTCGGACGCGACCAGCATCCGCGCACGGTAGAGATCACCTTCGTCGACCGTCAACGCGCCGGTCGCGTTGTCGATCGTGTAGCTGATCGAAGCCTTGTCGAGCGCCGCGGCCACGTCCGCCCGCTCCGCGTCACCGAGCGAGGAATAGAGCACGCGCTGCGGCGCCGGCGAGAGCGCCGCCCAAGTGATAGCCAGGAGGCCGATCCCGGCAACGCCGGCGAACCAGGGCAAGGCCTTCCTTACGGGCGGCTGCGCGGCGAACGCGCGCACGCGCTCAAAAGCGCTTCCCGCGGTCGGGTCGCGCAGCGGGTCGAGCAGCGTAGCGGGGCGCGCCAACGCTCCGCCCGCCGGGGCGGGTACGAGATCGCTCATCTAATCAGACCCCCATCCGCATGATGTCCTGGTAAGCGGACAACAGCTTGTTCCTGACTTGCAGCGTGGCCTCGAAGGCGACGCCGGCTTCCTGACGGGCGAGCATGACCTTGGCGATGTCGGTCACTTCGCCGCGCTCATATGCTTCGCTCAGCTCGGAGGCGCGCTGCTGCGTGGCGTTGACGCCGTCGAGCGCGGTCTTGAGCGTGTCGGCGAACCCGCCGGCGGCCTCTTTCGCTTCCTGTGCTCCGCCCGCCTGCTTGGCTTCGTGCAGCTCCTTGAGCAGGCTGGTGCGGTCGATGATCTGTTGGCGCAGAGCGATGATTTGCGCGACCGATCCGCTGCCGATGCCATTCATTCCGCTCATCGCCTGCCTCCGATCGCGAGGCCAGCCTCACGGAACGACGCCAGGCGGTAGCGCAGCGTACGCTCGCTGATGCCGAGCTGACGCGCGGCCTCGGCTCTGCGTCCGCCGCAGGCATCGAGCATTTCCATGATCGCCCGCGCCTCGGAGATCAGCACGATCTTGGACAGCTTCTCGCTCGAACCCGTCTCTGGCTCCTCTAGTGCGGCAGTCGGCTCGACCAGGCGCACCGCGCGGTCGAAGACGATGTGCTCTGGGCGGATTTCCGGCTTCCCGGCGGCAAGAATCAGCGCGCGGCGCAACACGTTCTCGAGCTCGCGAACGTTGCCCGGCCAGCCGTGCATGCCCAGCATCGCCAGCGTGGCGTCGCTGATCCACGGCGCCGGGGCTCCGTCGGGCGAATGCCGCAGCAGCAGTGAGAAGGCGAGCGGGGCGATGTCCGCCGGCCGCTCGCGCAGCGCCGTGAGGCTCAATGGAAAGACGTTGAGGCGGTAGTAGAGGTCGGCGCGGAAACGGCCTTCCTCGACTTCCAGCGGCAGATCGCGATTGCAGCAGGCGATGATGCGCACGTCCACTTTTATCGGCCGCGTCGCGCCGACTGGGACCACTTCGCCTTCCTGCAGCGCGCGCAGCAGCTTGGCCTGGAGCGCCAGCGGCATCTCGGTGATCTCGTCGAGGAGCAACGTGCCGCCGTCCGCCGTGCGGAAGAAGCCTTCGCTGGCGGTGGTCGCGCCGGTGAATGCACCTTTCTGGTGTCCGAACAGCAGCGCCTCGATCATCGTTTCGGGGATCGCGGCGCAGTTGACGGCGACGAACGCCTTGTCCTTCCGCTCGCTGCGATTGTGAATGAAGCGGGAGAGGACTTCCTTGCCGGTTCCCGTCGGCCCGTTGATCAGCACCGGGATGTCGGTGGGCGCCAGCCTGTCCGCCATCGCGAGAACCGAAAGCGTCTCCGGATCGGCTGCAACCGGCTCGCTGCGGCCGGCGAGAAGCGCGATGAGCGCAGCGAAAGTTCCTTCGGACTCCGGGTCGGCATAGGCGAGCCGGGCGCGGCTCGCAGTTCGGCTAAGTCCCGGTCGCTCGCCACGGGAGACGCTCACCGTGGCGGCGCGGTCGGCCAACAGCCGTTCGCTGTCTTCACCGATCGTGAGGTGCCGCCCGGGAAAGAGCGACGAAGCTATCCCCGCAAGCCTGTTTGCCAACCCAAAATGATTTTTCTTGAATGCATCCGACGTTTCCAACGACCCCACTTGCGTCCCCAAATGTTTGAATTTCCTGACAGACCGGCTGTGGCGCGCGGACGGCCAAATTAATCGTAATTTCAGGCTACGTGGAAATACGACATTCGGGTATTTCTCTGCCGAACCCGTGCGGTGTTGGCGGAGGACGGCGGCTTAAATCCCACCCAGCCGCGCCGGTCTTGGTCTCGGCTGCCGCATGCCAACTATCACCGGCAGCGCACGAACCGAACCAAGGAGCCTTCTCATGTCCGTTATCAACACCAACATCGGCGCGCTGCGCGCCGCCAACGCTTCGAACAAGGCCGACAAGGCGCTCGGCATCGCGATGGAGCGTCTCTCCACCGGCAAGCGCATCAACAGCGCGAAGGACGATGCCGCCGGCCTCGCCATCAGCACCTCGATGACCTCGCAGATCCGCGGCATGAACCAGGCCGTCCGCAATGCGAACGACGGTATCTCGCTGGCCCAGACCGCCGAAGGCGCCCTGCAGGAAGTCACCAACATGCTGCAGCGCGTCCGCGAACTGGCCGTGCAGTCGTCCTCGGGCATCTACGACGATGCCACCGATCGTTCCTACATGGCGGCGGAAGTCACCGAGCTCAACGCGCAGATCACCAGCATTCTCGCCGACACCGAGTTCAACGGCCAGGCCGTTCTCGCCGCCGGCGCGGGTGACACCTTCGACATCCAGGTCGGCCCGAACGCCGGCGACACCGTCACGCTGACGGTCGACGCGATCGCCATCGGCGCGCTGGACGTCAGCACCGCGGCCCTCGCCAGCACCACGATCACCAACGTCGACACCACGCTCGACGCGGTGAACGGCGCCCGCGCGACGCTCGGCGCCGGTCAGAGCCGCCTCGAATCGGCGGTCAACAACCTGACCAACAACGTCACCAATCTGGCCGACGCCCGCTCGCGGATCGAGGACACCGATTACTCGGCGGAAACCACTGCGCTCGCCAAGGCTCAGATCCTGAGCCAGGCTTCGACCGCGATGCTGTCGCAGGCCAACCAGAGCCAGCAGAACGTCCTCTCGCTGCTGCGTTAACAGACCGAACGCATCGGCGTTCACTCCGGCCCGGCGCTCGACCCCCCGAGCGCCGGGCCTTTTCATGCGTTCGAGCAACAATCCTCTCCGTGCCAGGGGGAACGAAAAACCATTTTGCTCGCGCTTCCTCGATCGCCTCGCCGCCTGCGGCAATGTCCGCTCCGCCTTCGCCCACGTCGGCATGTCGCGCGACGCGGCCTATCGCCTCAGGCGGCGCGACACGCTGTTCGCGCGTGGCTGGGCGGCGGCGGCGGTGAGGGCGCGCGAGAACAACATCGGACTGCTCGCCGACAAGGCCACCGAAGGCATCGAAGAGGAGATCTGGTATCGCGGCGAGCTGGCGGGCACCCGCCGCCGCTTCGACGCCCGCCTCCTGCTCGCGCACCTCGCCCGGCTCGACAGGATGGTAGAGGAGCTGTCGCCGCAAACCGCCGATGACGCCGCTCGCTTCGATGAGCTGCACGCCTGTATCGGTGGGGCGCAGGGGCTGGAGCACCTCGAGATCGAGGACGAGCCGCTCCCGCTCGGTCGCGAGTCCGCTGTCCTCCTGGCCGGGGACGAGGCCCGCGAGACGGCCAGGGAACTTTGCGACGAACGCGAAGCCGGGAAGAGGAAAGGGCGGCTCACCCAGGAGGAGCACTTCGCCCGCGAGGGCGAGATCGCGGCCGAGTGCGCCCGCGCCCGCGCCGAAGCCGGTGCGCTGTGGGACGCCTGGTTCCAACGCGCCTGCGATGCGGTCGACGACCTCCTCGGTCACCCCGACAAGCAGCCCTTGCCGGGTCTGCCGCGCAACCCGCTGCCCGCCTCGTCATCTTCAGCCTCGAACGGATGTGCGCAGATCGCGCCGCATTCGTTCGCCAGGACTGTGTCGGATGTGTCGACTTCCGCGCTCGCGCGCGCTTGCCGGGCCCGCACAGGGCTTTGTTGCACCGCCTCGCTCGCCCTTCCAGGCGCCGCGATCGGAATGAGCGTCCTCGAGCGGGCTGACCGGCTTCAGCCCATGATCAGGATCGACATCCGGCGGTTGCGCGGGTCCTGCGGGTTGTCCTCGATCAGCGGCTCGCGATCGGCGACGCCCTCGATTCGGCGGAAGCGACGCTCGCCGATCCCTTCGCGCATCAGCGCCTGGCGGGTCGCCTCGGCGCGGCCGGCAGAAAGCGACCAGTTGTTGGCCTGGACTCCGCTCTTCCACGGCAGCGCGTCGGTGTGGCCGCGGATCGTGACGAACCCGGTCTCGGGTGCGACCGTGTCGGCGATCGCGTTCAGCAGGGTCCTGGCGTCCTGGGTCAGCACCGTGGTGCCGAGCGAGAACATCGAGAAGTCGGCATCGTCGACCAGATCGATCCGCGTGCCTTCGGTCGTGTCGACCATCCGCACCTGGCGCACCAGCTGCTTGAGGCGCTCGCTGGCCTCCACCTTTTCCTGCAGGCGTTGACGCATGCGCTTGATCTGCGAGGTGCCTTCCCTGGCGCCGCCGCTGGCGTCGCGGGGGACGGTGATGGCCATCGTGCCGGTCTGCGAAGCGCGATGGGGATAGTTGTCCGGATCGGTCAGCGAGGAGCCCCCGAGCAACCCATCGGAGCCTGCGCTTTGCTCCTTCAGCTTGACCAGCGTCGGCGTGAAATAGTCGGCCAGGCCCTTGCGCTGCGCTTCGGTCGTGGAGCCGAGCAGCCACAACAGCAGGAAGAACGCCATCATCGCGGTCACGAAGTCGGCGTAGGCGACTTTCCAGGCGCCGCCGTGATGGCTGTCGCCACCCTGGACGATCACCTTCTTGACGATGACCGGAGGGAGTTCGTTGTTGCCCGCGCGCTGGGCCACGTCAGCGGCCCCGCAGGCTGTCGAGTAGCTCCGTCAAGCGCGGCCGCACCGCATCGCCCAGCCCGGATCGGGCGCTCTCGACCACTAGCGGCTGTGGATGGCCGTGCAGGCTGGCGATGATGACCTGCTTGACCGCGTGAAAGATCTGTTCGTCCTGCTCAAGCACTTGCTTCAGGCGCGAAGCCATCGGGCCGACGATGCCGTAGGCGAGCAGCACGCCCAGGAAAGTCCCGACCAGCGCGGAGCCGATCATGCCGCCGAGGATGGCCGGCGGCTCGTCGATCGAGCCCATCGTCTTGACCACTCCGAGCACGGCGGCGACGATGCCCAGCGCTGGCAGCGCATCGGCCAGGCTCTGCAGCGCATGTTGCGGCTCGTGAAGCTCGTGGAAATGGGTTCGCAGCGCGTTGTCCATCACCTCCTCGACCGCGTGAGTTTCGAGCGACCCGGACGATACGACCAGCAGTGTCAGCGGGTCGGAGATCACGTCGATCAGCGCCTTGTTCGCCAGGAGGTTCGGGTACTCGGCGAAGATCGGCGAGCTCTCGGGCTCCTGGACATGGGTTTCGAGCGCGACCGGCCCGTCGGCGCGCAGCAGGCGCATCAGCTTGGTCGTCAGCGCGATCGCATCAATGTGGTCTTGCTTGGTGTGCCGCGGCCCCTTGAACACCTTCTTGAACGATCCGCCGATAGCCTTGAGTTGGTGCAGCGAGTTGCCGGTCACCAGCGCGGCCACAGAGGCGCCCCCGATGATCATCATCTCGTGCGGAATCGCCTCCATCACCGGGCCCAGCGCGCCGCCCGTCAGGGCGAAGCCGCCGAACACCATTACGATGAGCAGAACGATCCCAATTGCCGCGTACATTCCGGAATACCCCTTGGTCCGCTTCAGCGGAGCTTGTCGAACAGCGAAAGGCCGGCGACGCGAATGAAGCTCGCCTGGCTGGCCTCCAGCACGGTCATGACTTCCTGCAGGCGCGTCATGGTCGTGGCGAGGTCGGCGCCGCCAAGCTCGGCGCGCTCCTCGGCCACGAGCTCGCCGGTGGCCTCGCGGCGCTGGTCGATGATCTCGATCCAGCCCATCCGCGCGCCGACGATCGTCTGTGAGGTCGTGATTTGCTGCAGCCCGGCATCGAGTCCGCCGATCGCCAGCTGGGCGGCGCCGAGGTGATCGGCGGCCGGGTCCTGCAGCGCGGCGCCGAGCGCGCCGAGCACCGCGAACAGGTCGGTCGCGGCGCCGCCGTGGTCGAAGCTGAGCACTTCGGGTCCGGTGAGCGCGCGTGTTACCGTCTGGCCCTCGCCGATGCCGACCTCTTCCGCGCTCGCGGTGCCGACGTACGTCACGCCGGCGCCGGTGTCCTGATAGGCGAGCCCGGGCGCCTGGCCCCCGAACAGCGCCTGTCCGGCGCCGTCGCGGCTGTTGGCGACCATGAGAAGGCTTTCCTGCAATCCGTTCAGCTCTGCGTTCAGGAGCTGGCGTTGCTCGGCGCCCATTGCCTGGCTGGCGGCCTGCATCGCCAGTTCCTTCGCGCGGATGACGAGGTCCGCCATCGAGCCGAGCGCCTTGTCGGTCAGCTGTAGGTCGATCAGCGCGCGGTCCGAGCTCCTCTGGTCCACTTCTGACAGCCGCTCGCGCCGGGCGAGCGTGCGCAGGCGGGCGGCGGCGACCGGATCGTCCGAGGAGCGCGACAGGCGGTCGCCGCTGCCGATCTGGTCCTGAAGCTCGTTCGCGCGCTGGCGCAGGCCGCCGATCTGGCGGGTCGCGCGTTCGAAGAAGGCCCCGGTGCTGAGATTGATCATCGGCTCATCCAATCGCGATCAACGAATCGAAAACGTCGGCAGCGACCTGCATCGCCCGGCCGGAGGCCTGGAACGCCTGCTGGTAGCGGAGTAGGTTGGCGGCTTCGGTGTCGAGATCGACGCCCGCCTGCTGCTCGAGCGAGATACGGGCGGAGGCGGCGATCGCGTCGAGCGCGTCGGTGGTGATCTCGTGTCCGGCGACTCGGCTCGAGACGTCGAACAGGAGGCCGTTCATCAGCTCGGCGACGGCACCCGTCTCCAGTGCGCTGCGCAGCGCCGCGAGGTTGCTCGTGTTGCGGCTCCCCGCAGGCGATCCTGCCGGAGCGGTGGCGATCAGGGAACCGTCGCTGAAGGCGGTGCGGATCGTGCCGGCGGTCGTGCCTGTGAACAACGGCTGGCCCGCCGATCCGTCGAGCGCCGCGCCGGCCGCCTGCGCATCGTTGGCCATGGTCGAGATGGTTTCGGCGAGCGTGTCGAGGCGGGTGCGAACATCGGCGACCTCGCCCAGCGCGAGCGCCCGCCCTGCCAGTGATCCACCGCCGAGCGCCACCGCCGTGCCGCCCACGTCGAACGTCAGCGTTCCGCCTGCCGCAACGGCCATAGCCAGCGACGAGGCAGTTCCGCCGGCCACGAGTACCGGCCCGGCGCCGCCGCCGACGCGGACGCTTACGCCGCCGTCGGCGCTGAAGCTGGTCGTGATGTCGGCGATTCCGCTCAGGCGTTCGAGCATCAGGTCGCGCTGGTCGAGCAGGCTCGCGCGGTCGCTGCTGCCCGCGCCGGCCCGCGCCAGCCGCACGTTCACGCGAGCCAGCTCGGCAGCGATGACATTGGCCTCGTCGATCGCCGCGCCCGCCTCGAACTGCGCACCTTCGGCCACGGAGGCGAGGCTGTTCGCGGCGATGTTGAACTTGTTGGCCAGGGTTTCCGCCGCGGCCACAGTGGCCGCACGCAGCGAAGGATCGACCGGATCGGAGCCCAGCTGGCGCAACGCGCCTTCGAACTCGACGATCGCCGGGAAGATGCCCGCCTGCTCGACGGCGCTCTCGATGTTCTGCAGCCCGGAAAGCTCGGCCGTCGCGCGGGCGGCGTCGGCGTTCGTGCGCCGCACTTCGGCCTGGCGGAACATGTCGGCGTTGCGGGCGATGCCCGAGATGCGCACGCCCGACAGAGAGATGTCGCCGACCCGCAGCTGACCGCCCGAAGCCGCGACTTCCTCCATCTGTGCGCTGCGGCGGACGTAACCGTCGGACGAGGCGTTGGCGATGTTCTGCGCGGTCACGTCCAGCGCCCCGCGCGCCGCGCGCGCTCCACTGGCGGCGATCGAGAGGAGGTCGGACGCCACGGGTTACCCTTCCGCCTTCAATTGGCGGGCGAGCTGCGCTTCGATCCGCTCGGCCAGGCCGAGCGTTCCGCTCTCGCTGGCAACCTGGGCGAACTGCGCATCGCGCATCTCGCGGAAGGTTTCTTCGCCTTCGCCGCTGAACAGCTCGTCGCCGCCGAAGTCGGTGCTGCGGGCGGCGGCAAGCATCTGGCGCAGGAAGATCGCCTCGAACTGCTGCGCGGCTTCGGTCAATCGGGTGCGTTCGCCGCCGCCCACGGAGGCGGTGGCGAACGCGGAGACGGCGCCTTGAGGAACGGGCGCGATCATATCACAACCATCTCGGCCTTGAGCGAGCCGGCCTGCTTGAGCGCTTCGAGGATCGCCACCAGGTCGGCCGGGCTCGCGCCGAGCATGTTCAGCGCGTCCACCACCTGGGCCAGCGACGCGCCGGGCTCGAACATCGTCACCCGGTTGCCGCCCTGCTCGAGCTCGATCGCGCTGTCCTCCTCGACCGCCGTCTGGCCGCGGCTGAACGGTTCGGGCTGCACGACCATCGGGTCCTCGTCGATCCGGACCACCAGGCTGCCGTGGCTGATCGCCGCCGGAGCGAGCCGCACGGCGCTGGAGATGACGACGGTGCCGGTGCGGCTGTTGACGATCACGCGCGCGGCGCTTTCGGCCGGCTCGATCTCGATCATCTCGATCGCGGCCATCATTCCGGCACGCGCATCCGAGTTGAGCGGCAGCCGCAGCGCCAGCGTGACGCCGTCCTCGATCAGGGCGGTTGCCGGGAATTGGGCGTTGATCGCGTCGCGAACGCGCGAGGCGGTGAGGAAGTCGGCCTGCGCCAGGTTCCAGCGCAGGATTTCGGAATTGTCGAAGCCCGTCTGCACGACCCGCTCGACACTCGCCCCGTCCGGGATGCGGCCGACGGTCGGCACGTTGACGGTCAGCTTGGAGCCGTCGCGGCCCGAGACGCCGAGGCCGCCGACTGCTAGGCTTCCCTGCGCCATCGCGTAGATCTCGCCGTCAGCGCCGTAGAGCGGGGTCATGATCAGCGCGCCGCCGCGCAGGCTCTTGGCCTTGCCGATCGCGGAGACGGTCACGTCGATCCGCTGGCCGGGCTTGGCGAACGCGGGCAGGTCGGCGGTGATGATGACCGCCGCACCGTTCTTGAGCGCCGGGTTTACGCCGGGCGGCAGCTGCAGCCCGAACCGCCCCGAAATGCCGCGCATGGCCTGGGTCAGGTAGGCGAAGTTGTCATCGCCGGTGCCGTCGAGCCCGACCACGATGCCGTAGCCGGTCAGCTGGTTGGAGCGAACCGCCTGGAACGTGCCCAAGTCGCGCACGCGCTCGGCGGCGGCCGGGGTGGCGGCGAGCGCAAAAAATGCGGAGAGGGCGAGGAATATCTGGCGGATCATGCCCCGGCCCTCAGAACGGCGCGACGAGGTTGAAGAAGTGCGACAGCCAGCCTTCGCGGCTCGCGCGCTGGATCGCGCCCTTGCCGGCATAAGTGATCTGCGCGTCGGCGATCCGCGGCGAGGCGATGCGGTTGTCCTGGTCGATGTCGGCCAGGCGGATGATGCCGGCGAGCTGGACCCACTCCTCACCCTGGCTGAACTGCATCACCTTTTCACCTCTGACGAGAGCCGTTCCGTTTGGGCGAACATCCGCGATGGTGACCGTGAGGTCGCCCCTCAGGGAACTGGTCTGCGAAGCGTCGCCGTCTCCATTGAACGACGACGAGCCGCCGGAATTAAGGATATTGGGATTGAAAGAGAACGGACCGGCACTCGGCGGCGTGATCGAGATGCTTCCATCGCGCGCGGTCGTGGCGTCGGCAGACTTGCTGGTAGTCGTGCGCTCGATCAAAACCACTGTGACGAGGTCGCCCACCCGGTGCGCCCGCTGGCCGAAGTAGAGCGGGGCGTAACCGGCCGAGGCGCTGAAGATTGAGCCGTTGGCCGGGGCGGGCGCCGCTTGTGGCATGGGCGGCAGAGTCGCGGCGAAGCCGGCGGGCTTCTCCGCCCCGCAGGCCGCGAGCACGAACGGCAGCGCGGCGCAAAGCGCGGTCTTGCGGATCATTGCGGGCCTCACAGGGTCTGGTTGGCGTTGCGGAGCATCTCGTCGACCGACGAGATCATCTTCGAGCTGATCTCGTAGGCGCGCTGGCATTCGATCATGCTGACCAGCTCCTCGACGATGTTGACGTTGGAAGCCTCGAGCATGCCCTGCCGGATCTGACCGCGGCCCAGCTCACCGCCGGGGCCCATCTGCGCGGCGCCGCTGGCGGCGGTCTCGACCAGAAAGTTGTCGCCGATCGCCCGGAGGCCGGCGGGATTGGTGAAGCTGGCGACCTCGATCTGGCCGAGCTCGGCCGGTTCGCTTTCGCCAGCCAGCACCGCGGTGACGATGCCGTCGGGCGACACTGCGATCGCGCCGGCCCCCTCGGGCACGGTGATCGCCGGCTGCAGGGCATAGCCCTGCTGCGTCACGACCGTGCCTTCGGCCGAGCGGGCGAAGTTGCCGGCGCGGGTATAGCCTAGCTGCCCGCCGGGCAGCTCCACCTGGAAGTAGCCGTCGCCGTCGAGCGCGAGGTCGAGCGCGTTGTTGGTCGTCTGCAGCGCGCCTTGCGTCACGATCTGGCTGGTCGACTGGACCGCCACGCCAGTGCCGAGGTTCAGCCCCGTCGCGTAGGCCGTCTCGCCCGACGAGCGCTGCCCAGCGACGCGGGCGTCCTGGTAAGCGAGCGTGGCGAAGTTCGCCCGGTCCTTCTTGAACCCGGTGGTGCCGACGTTGGCTAGGTTGTTGGCGATGACGCGCATCCGCGCATCCTGCGCCTCGAGCCCGGTACGGGCGACCTGGAGAGCCGAAACTGGCATTTTCTGTGTCCTTTCCTCAGCCCAGCCGCATCAGTTGCGAGCCGCCCTCGTCGACGTCGCGGGCAGTGGCGATGAGCTTGCTGCGCATGGCGAAGAGGCGCTGTGCGTCGATCATCTCGACCAGCACCTCGGTGGTGTTCACATTGGATTGCTCGAGGCTGCCGCTCTTGACCGTCGCGGCTTCGTCGCGGGGCAGCACGCCGCCGCCTTCGATCCGGAACAGCCCGTCGAGCCCCTTCGCGATAGGGCTACCCTGCCAGCCCGCCAGCTTGATCCGCCCCAGTTCCTGCGGCGGCTGGTCGGGCGCGGCAGGATCGGCGAACATGATCGTGCCGTCGGGCGCGATCGTCGGATTGCCATTGGGGGGCAGCGTGATCGGGCCGCTGTCGCCGAGCACCGGATAGCCTTCGCCGTTGATCAGCACGCCGCTGGCCGAAAGTGTCAGGTCGCCGCGCCGGGTATAGGCTTCGCTGCCGTCCGGCGCCTGCACTGCGATCAGCGCTTCGCCTTCGACCGACAAGTCGAGCGCACGCCCGGTCTCGACGATCTCGCCGGCCGACATGTCGGCCGAGCGCACGCCAAGCTTCTGCATCGCGCGCGCCTCCAGCCCGGCGCCCTTCAGGGTTACCGGGCGCTGGTCGAACTGCTCGGCGCGAAAGCCGATCGTCTGCGCGTTCGCCATGTTGCTGGCGATCACGCGCTGGCGGTTCATCGACGCCTGCATGCCCGAAAGGGCGGTATAGACTAACCGGTCCATCGCTTATCAGGTCCGCAGGTTCATGATCGCCTGCGACGTCTGCGTGGCGGTATCGATCGCCTTGGCGTTCGCCTGGAAGTTGCGCTGGGCGGTGATCAGGCCGATGAGTTCCTCGGCGATGTCGACGTTCGAACGCTCGAGCGCCCCCGACATCAGCGAGCCGTAGGCGCCCTGGCCCGGGATGCCGAACGTCGCGGCGCCCGAAAGGCCGGTCGCTTCCCAGTTGGACGAGCCGACCTGCTTGAGGCCGGTCGGCGAGATGAAGCTCGCGAGGGCGGCGGTGCCGACATAGACGTTGCTGCCGTCGGCATAAGTAGCGACGATCTGGCCATCCTCGGCAACCGAGACGCCGGCAAACTCCGCACCGCCGTTGGTGGACGGGATCTGCGCGTCGGTCGGCGTCATGCTGGTGATCGCGCCGGTCGCGTCGGTCGGGAAGACTTGCAGCCGGTTGCCCGAGCCGTCGTGGATGAAGCCGTTCTCGTCGAGGCCGAAAGCGCCGTTACGCGTATAAAGCGTCCGCCCGTTGGCCGACTGCGTGGCGAAGAAGCCGTCGCCGGCGATCGCTACGTCGAGCCCGCCGCCGGTCTGCTCGACCGGGCCGAGCCCGAAGTTCTGGGTGATCGCCTCGACCCGCGCGCCGATACCCTGGATCATCCGCGGATTGGCTTGCGCCGAAGCGACGACGATGTCGGCGAACTCGGTGCGGCCCTTCTTGAAGCCGTTGGTTTCGACGTTGGCGATGTTGTGGGCGATCACGCCAAGGTCGGTCTGGGCGTTCTTGAGCCCGTTGAGCGAAGTGTAGAAAGACATGGCAAGGTTCTCCTGTTCGTCACTCGGACGTTTTCGTGGGGGCGAGAGCGTCGAGCTTCGCCGAGATCTGCTGAAGGGTGGAATTCACGTCGTTGATGCCGGCGAGTGAGGAGAACTGCGCCATCTGCGCCAGCATCTCCTTGTTATCGACGGGATCGAACGGATCCTGCTGCTGAATCTGCACGGTCAGCAGCCGCAGGAAGTCCGCCTGGCCGAGCGAATCGAAAGTCCGTCCGGTGGCGGCGCTGGCGGTGCTGGCCGAGGCGGCTCCGAAAACAGAATTGACCGTCATTTCATCCTCATCGTTTCGAGCATCAGCTGCTTCGCCGTGGAGAGCGCCTCCACCACGTTGCGGTACTGGCGGGAGGCTTCGAGCATCTCGACCATCTCTGCGTTCTCATCGATGGGCGCGGTCCACACGTCGCCGTTCTCGTCGGCCAGTGGGTGGTCGGGATCGTGGATCTTGGTCGGCGCGAAGTCGGCGCGATAGACGCCGTCCACGCGCACCGAACTGAGCCCGGTCGCCTCATCGAGCTGCTCCGCGAAGACGGGGCGCAGCGGGCGGTAGGCCTCGCCCTCGCTGCCGGCGACGCTGCCGGCGTTGGCGAGGTTGGAAGCAGCGGCGTTCATGCGCACGAGCTGCGCCGACATGGCGCGCTGGGCAACGTCGAATAGGGTCATCGGGCCGGCCATCGTCATTCGCCCTTCAGCGCGCGAGTGACCGTCTCGATGCGGCCGCGCAGGAAGCCGAGCGTGGCCGAATAGGAGACGGCGGTTTCGGCAAACGCGGTCTGCTCGACCGACATCTCGACGGTGTTGCCGTCGAGGCTCGGCATGACAGGGACACGGTACTCCGAGGCCGACCCCGCGGCCGCCTCGGCATCGACGCCACCCAGGCGCGCCTGCAGCGCCGCAGCGAAATCGATGTCGCGGGCCTTGTATCCGGGAGTCGCCGCGTTGGCGATGTTGGAGCTGAGCACGCCAAGGCGTTGCGCCCGAACTTCGAGCGCCGCTCCATGGATGCCGAAAAGACCTTCGCTCATGGGTCGTCTCCCGTTGCTACGCAGGCACTTCAGCAAGGAGCGTGCCAATTGAGCGGGACCGCTCGGCGGCGGCGCGCCTCGCGCAGGGAGCGGCAAAGCCTTGCCGTCCGGCGGCAAATTTCCGCCACAGGCTGAAATGGCTGAAATTACGCCGTTCTTGCGGCAGAGGAGAAAAAGGCATGGATGCAATTCCGCTGCTCGATCCGGCGTCGGCGGCCTTGGTGATTTTCGGTACCCTGCTGGCGACGGTGCTGCGCTGCGGCCGCACGGAAACGCGCGTCGCGCTGTCGGCGCTGGCGCATCTGTTCGCGCGCCCATTCGATGCCGTGCACGCCCGCGCAGAGCTGGCGATCCAAGTGCAGGAAATCGAAGAGGACGGCCTGGTCCGTGCCGAGCCCCACCATATCGGCGACGGCGAGTTCGACGAGATGACCGACGCGTTGTTGAAGACGCGATCGATCGAGGTGCTCTACGAACGCCACACGGCCCATCGAATCCGTCGTATCGAGTCGGCGCGCCGAGCCGGGGCGGTGCTGGCCAGCGCGGCCGAGCTCGCCCCCGTGCTCGGTCTCGTGGGGACCCTGATCTCGCTCGGCGGGCTTTCCACCGCCGTCGCCGCCGACGGGGACTATGCGCGAGCTATCGCCATGGCGGTGGCGACCACACTCTATGGCCTGGTCGCGGCGAACTTCGTCTTCGCCCCGCTCGCGGCTGTCGTCGCACGCCGGGCCGAGGCCGAGGACCGGGCCCGCGAGGACGTCATCGCCTGGCTTCTGGCGGCCGTGGAAGCGTCGTGCCAGCGGCAGCCCGAGCTCGCCCGGTGCGCGGCATGATCCCGCGAGTCGCCGGCGGCTGGCAGACCACGATGGCCGACCTCACGCTGATCCTGTTCATCGTCAGCGTCGCCGGCCTGCAAACGGGCAAGGAGGCCAAGGCGGAACCCGGGCTGCCGGCGCAAGGCGAGCCGCTCGCGGTCTACAGCGCGGGCGAGGGCGCCCCGCCGCTGGGCCAATGGCTCGCCGACCAGGCGCCCGATGCGCGCCAGCGCCTGACGATCGTCGCGCAATACCGCCTGGGTGGCGCCGACGCGGCCGCCCGCCGCGCACTCCTCCTCGCTACCGAGGCCGCCGCCGCCGGGCATTCCGCGCGCATCGTGCTCGAGCAGGGCGACGGCGCGGAACCCATCGTATCGCTCGCCTACGATCGCGCTCCGGCAGAGGTGGCACGGAGCTTGCAAGGAAAGCGGCAAGACTGACGCCGCGAAAAAAGGACTTCCGATGCGAGCGAAACTTGCCGTTGCCGCAGCCGCCCTGTGCGCCGTCTCGACGCCTGCCGTCGCGGCCGGCTTCGCCGATCCCGCGGCGATCGACCGGGCCGTTGCCCAGTTCACGGGCGCGGACATCGGCGCGCCCGGAGGGGCACGCTCGCCCGTCGACCGTCGCTTGCGCTTGGGTCAATGCAGCGCGGCGTTCGCGCTCGAATGGTACGGCAGAGCTCGCGACACGGTGCTCGTGCGCTGCCCCGACGCCGGTGGCTGGCGGATTTTCGTGCCGCTGGCGTTGGGCGGAAGCCAGCAGGCCGGCCCGGACGTGGTCGGCCGCGGCGAAGGGGTGACGATCACCGTCCGCGGTGCTGGCTTCACGTTGTCCCGGCAGGGCGAAGCGCTCGAGAGCGGCGCGGTCGGCGAGTGGATTCGCGTGCGCTCCGTCGACAAGAAGGCAGACCCGCTGCGCGCCCAGGTCCTGCGGCCGGGCGTCGTCGGCATGGAGTTGCCGTAAGCTGGCAGGCTTTGCCCGGCGCGAAACGACGCTGGGCTTAAAATCCTCTTACCGCCGCCGTTCTGGCAGGTGTCCAATACGGAGCGGTACGATGAAACCCATCGAAATCTCAGGGCCGAACGGGGTTGCACCCCGCGCGATCGCCAACCCGGCGGAGTCCGTTCGCAGCACCGAGCCGGTACGGCCTGTCCGGCTGGAACATGGCGAGCCGCATGGCGCCGGCGCTCTCTCGGCGAAGAACGCCGGCGATTCCGCCCCGGTCGATACCCAGCGTGTCGAGGAAATTCGCAAAGCAATCGAGGAAGGCCGCTACCCGATCATCCCGATGCGCATCGCCGACGCGATGCTCGCCGCCGGCCTGCTGTTGAGGACCGAATAATGCCCACTTCGCCATCCCTGAGCGAGGGCCTGCGGCAAATGCTTGCCCTTCTCGAAGGCGAACGGCAGGCGCTTGCCGCCCTCGACCTCGAGCGCATCGTCACGTGTACCGACGGCAAGCTGCAGCTTTGCAGTGGGCTCGACGGGCGCGGCGCGGAGCTCGACGAGGAGTGCCGCGGCCTGCTCGACGCGGTGAAGCGGATGAACGAGGTCAACCGCAAGCTGCGCAACCTGCTCGCGGCCAATGTCCAGGCACGGCTCTCGGCGCTCACGGGCGGCGGCGCAGTCTATCGGGCCAGCCCTGCGCCGGCGCTGCGGGAGCTGCCGCGCTAGCCGTTCATCTGGCACGCTTGTTGCAAGATCCGGACCGAGTGTTTCGATCCGGGGGAAGACGTGTCCGAAGTCAGTTCCGTCCAGCGAAGCGATGTGCGAGCGGCGATTGCCCGTGCGTCCGCGGCGACCGGCGTCGATTTCAATTATTTGCTGGCGCAGGCGAAGATCGAGTCCGGTCTTCGGCCGACCGCGCGTGCGGCCACCTCGAGCGCGGCCGGCCTGTACCAGTTCACCGCCGGCACCTGGCTGGACATGCTCGACCAGTACGGCGCGAGGCACGGCCTGCAATGGGCCGAGGATGCGATCGACCGCCGCGGCGGGCGGGCGGTGATCGGCGATCCGACGATGCGTGCGCACGTGATGTCGCTGCGCTTCGATCCCGATGCCGCCGCGCTGATGGCCGCCGAGCTAGCCCGAGACAATGCCGGCGAGCTGCGCGGCGTTCTCGGGCGCGAGCCCGACGCGGCGGAGCTGTACTTGGCGCATTTCCTCGGTGCGGGCGGCGCGAGCTCGTTCCTGGCGGCGCTGCAAAACGATCCCGGCCAGTCGGCCGCGTTACGGTTTCCTCAGGCCGCCACAGCCAACAGGCCGATCTTCTATGACAACGATCGCCCTCGTTCCGTGGGGGACGTGATGGAGCTGATGCGGGGCAAGGTTTTTTCGGCCATGGAAGGCGGCGCGCCCGGCTGGAGCCATCCTTCCGCCCCGCCGTTCCAGACGGCGAGCGAACGACCGCCGTCGCCGCCGGGGGAAGGCGCGCCGCGGCGGCCTTCCATGGCCGAGACTCTCCAAGCTACGTTCGGGGCCGCCGGGCAACTGCCTGGGGACGCGGGTGAGCGCGTCGACAAGGCCTATGCCGCATTCAAGGCGTTCGACCTGTGAGCGCCATCCGGTCCGTCCTTTCGCCCTCGCTGGCGCTGCCGGCGGGCATCCTTACCGTCATCCTGCTGATGGTGGTGCCGATCCCCGCCGGGATGCTCGACCTGTTTTTCGTGCTCAACATCGCTCTCTCGGTCGCCGTCCTGATGGCGGCGATGAACTCCGAAAAGCCGCTCGACTTCTCGTCCTTCCCTTCGGTGCTGCTGTTCGCCACGCTGCTTCGTCTGGCGCTCAACGTCGCCTCGACCCGCGTGGTCCTGCTCCATGGGCATGAGGGCGAAGCCGCGGCTGGCAAGGTGATCGAGGCTTTCGGTGCATTCCTGATAGGCGGCAGCTTTGCCGTCGGTTTGTTCGTCTTCCTGATCCTGATGATCATCAACCTAATGGTGGTCACCAAGGGCGCAGGGCGGGTGTCGGAGGTGTCCGCCCGCTTCACCCTCGATGCCTTGCCGGGCAAGCAGATGGCGATCGACTCCGACCTCGCCGCCGGCCTGATGACCGCCGACGAGGCTAGGGCTCGCCGGCGCGAGGTGGCGACCGAAGCCGACTTCTACGGCTCGATGGACGGTGCCAGCAAGTTCGTGAAGGGCGACGCGATCGCGGCGCTGCTTATCCTGTTCGTCAACATCGTCGCGGGGCTGGTGTTGGGAATGGTCAGCCACGGGCTCTCGATGTCCGAGGCGGGCTCTCGCTACGTCACGCTCGCGGTCGGCGACGCGCTGGTCGCCTCGGTGCCCGCGCTGCTGCTGTCGATCGCCGCGGCCGTAATCGTCACGCGCGTCGCCGACAACCGCGACCTCACCGGGCAGATCGGCGGTCAGCTCGCCGATCCGCGCATCTGGCTTCCGGTGGGGTGCATCCTCGCGGCCATCGGCCTGATTCCGGCGATGCCGCAGACGATCTTCCTGCCGCTCGCCGCCGCCGCCCTCTGGCTGTGGCGCGCGCTGCGCAGGCGGGCGGCGATGGCGCTGGTGCCCGAGCCCGAAGTGAAGCCGGATCCGTCTCGCATCTCGATAGAGGAGATCTCCGAGCAGTCGCTCGTCACGGTCGAGCTAGGCTACGGGCTCGTGCATCTTGCCGACGAGCGCAAGGGAGCCCCCCTGGTGACGCGGCTTACCGGCTTGCGACGACAGCTGTGCCGGTCGTTCGGCTTCGTGGTGCCGCGTTTCCGGATTCGCGATTCCTTCGATCTCGCGCCGGACCGCTATCGCGTTCTGCTCGGCGGGGCGCCCCTCGGCTCGGCGCAGATTCGCCCTGATCGCGTGCTGGCGATCGACACCGGCGAGGCTGCCGGCTGCGAGAGCCTGCGCGGCGAGCCGACTTTCGATCCCAGCTTCGGCTGCCCGGCGCTGTGGATCGAGCCGGCCTCCCGCGATCTCGCGGTGGCCGAGGGGTACCTTGTGGTCGACGCTGAAAGCGTGATCGCCACCCACGTCAACCAGCTCCTCGCCGCGCGTCCGCATGAGTTGCTCGGCCCTGACCAGGTGCGCGAGCTGCTGGACACCGTGCGTGACCGCAACGCTCAGCTGGTCGAGACCATCACTCCGCAGCCGTTGTCGCTGGCCGCGATAACCCGCGTGATGCGCTCGCTGCTCGCCGATGGCATTGCCTTGGCGCATCCGCTGCCGATCCTCGCCAGCCTCTCGCAGGCGGCGCAGCAGACGACCGATCACGACCGGCTCATCGACATGGTCCGCGCTGATCTGGGCGCCATGATCGTCGGCGGCATTTGCGCCCCCGACACACGCCTTCCCGTCATCACCCTGGCCGCCGAGCTGGAGGAGATGGTCGTCGGCGGCATGCAGGACCCGAGCACCGGACAAGTCATCATCGAGCCGGACCTGGCGCGCTCGCTTGGCGAGCGGGTGGCGGCGATCGTCGCCGCCCGCCAGCCGGGCGAAGGCGCTCCGGCGCTCGTCGTCCAGCCGCGTGCACGGCGCCCGATGAGCGCGCTGCTCAAGCTGCGCGCTCCGGGATGCCTGGTGATTTCCATCAACGAACTACCGGTCGCCCAGCCGATCGACGTGATCGCCGTCATCGGCGGCGAGAGCGACCGGCCGCAACAAGCTCAGCTGCTATCCGAAATGGCGCCGTTGCCGGAATACGAAAGGGAGGCCTTGGCCGCATGATTCAGGATCATTCCCGCTTCTCGGCCGCCAGGGCCTATCGCGGCCAAGTCGGCGACCGGGTGGCGCGCTTCCTGCCGATGGTGCGCAAGCTTGCCTGGCATCTCGCCGGCAGTACCGGACCGTCGCTCGATGTCGACGACCTGATGCAAGCCGGGCTCGTGGCGCTGACCGAGTGCGCGCAGCGGCACGAAGGCTCGGGTGAGGACGGATTCGCGGCCTATGCCAAGCTCCGGGTGCGCGGCGCGATGGTCGACCTGCTGCGTAGCTCTTCGCCCGAGGCACGAGGAGCCCGGGAGAAACGTCGTCGCATCGAGCAGACCGAGCGAGATCTCCGCGTCAGGCTCGATCGCGCGCCGAGGCCGTCTGAAACCGCTGCCGCCATGGGCCTGTCGGTCCCCGAGTTCGAGAAGTTGCGCACCGACTGCGCCGCGGTTCACCTGGATACGATAGAGGAATGCTATTCCGACAGCTCGCCGCTGTTTGCCGGAAGCGACGACACCGCGGAGGCCGTCCTCCTGATGCGGGAAGATCGCGAGAGGCTCGCTGGGGAGATCGGGCAGCTGCCGGAGCGGCTGCGGCTGATTATCCAGCTCTATTTCGTAGAAGAGCTCAATCTTACGGAAATTGCCGAGATACTAGGAGTGAGCGTCCCACGCGTTCATCAACTGAAGTCTGCTGCCTTAGAACGGCTGCGCCTTTCGCTGGTCGACTGAGAACGAGCTTTGCCGGCTGAGCGCCATACTTCCTTTGGGAGCAAGGTGAGGTCAGATTGACAGCACCGTTTCGGCCGGTGCCGGCAAACGCCGGAGGAACGGTCGCCAAAGAAGGCACGTCCTGCGCTGAAGTGTAGCGTGCCGCAGTCGCAGGCCAACTGCGCCGACAGTTTCCGCCGGGTCATGCGTCGGGAAATCTCATCCGTTGGCAATGCCGTTCAGTTGGAACCCAAGCAGTCCAGAGCGGTCGCTCTAGAGCCACATCGTGGCACTCGCTCATCAGCGCGGCAATGTCGACTTTGGGTCGTTGAACGAACCAGCTTGCGTGCGAGGTCCGGCCGGTCGAGCGTGTGGGTGAAGAAGAAGCGTAGCGCCGAGACGATGCTGTTCATGGTCGGCACCGGAACGCCGGCCTCGCGCTGCTCGATCTGAAACCGGCGCAGATCCTCTGCCGTCGCCGCATCGGGAGGGCGGCCGAGGAAGGTGGCGAACCGTCCGACATCGCGGATGTAGTTACGCTGCGTCTCACGAGAGAAGCGCCGCATGTTCATGTCGTCGATCAGGCGCTGGCGCAGCAGGCTGACAGGGGCAACGGGAATAAGCTCGTTCATCGTTCGACTCCTTGATTGAAGGAGCCGAAATGCTCTGCCGAGCCGTGCGTCGTTAAATCGGGGCGTGACGCTCGCTGTTCTACCTCAACCTCACCGCCAGCGCCCCTCCCGCGAAGCGGGTTCGGTCCTCGGAGACTTTCGTACGCCTGACGGCGCCCGAAACCCTTCACGGTTGCGCACCGTCTGCTTCCCGCCAGTATCAGCCAAATTGGATGACCGGACAGTGCACGACCGGCCACCCGCTCCTTCAGCAGGAGTGTCGGCAAGACTCTTCGCGGCGGCTCAGCTTGGAGGAAAGCCAGTCCAGGACTTCGGCCTCAACCCATCCCACTCTGTTCGGACCAAGCTGTACCCGCTGGGTGAATTGCCCGGCCTTTTCCAAACGCGCGACGTGCTGCGGCGAATACAGAACCAACTCCCTCAGCTGACGCTTTGAAAGCATATTCATCACGGTGTCTCCTTGGAAGAGAGCATCGCGATGCCCCGGTTACGACAATACCCCGAGGTGCTGCGAAGCTATCAGGCTTGGCGAGAGTCGCAAAATCAGATGCGCATACGTGCTCATGGCGGCCCGTTGCATCGCGTGACTAAAGGCGGACCAGACGGTGGTCCAAAAGTTGGACATTCAAACAAGCTCTTGATAAATCACGATTTATAGGAAAAAATGGTGCCCAGAAGAGGACTCGAACCTCCACGGGGTTTCCCCCGCCGCCACCTGAAGACGGTGCGTCTACCAATTCCGCCATCTGGGCACTCGGGCCGCGCGGGCGACTTAGGCCGTGCGGCGGGTAGGGGCGGGCCGATAGCGAAGGGCCGGGCGCATTGTCAACACGAACCACATGCGCGGCCGCCGCGGCGGACCGCCCGGTCGCGCGGGCAGGCCGGCCTCGCGCGATCCGCAAGGTGCAGGTTGACGGTGGTCGGGTGGCCGTGGCAATCGCGCAGCGCGCCACGGCAATGCCGCAGCGCAGGACATATCGCGTCAGGCCGCACGGCCACCGGAACGCGGGCGTAGCTCAATGGCAGAGCAGAAGCTTCCCAAGCTCTTCGCCAAGCTACCCATACGTTCTCATAGCATCTCAAAAGTGAAGTAAGTCAATAACTTGCTCGCCAAACGCCTTCTCATCTGGCACATCTCTACTCGCTCCTACGCCTCGTATTTGAGAGACAAAAAGGAGACAGATTGTGCCAATGGTTCATCTTACCGACCTTTCCGTGAAGGCGCTCAGGCCTTCCGAAAAGCACGTCACGTACTGGTCGGACACAACGCCCGGCTTTGGTATCCGCGTGGGCAAACGAAGCCGCACGTGGACCGTGATGCGGGGGCGTGCGCGCGAGCGCGTCACGATCGGGCGGTACCCTGACGTATCGCTCTCCGACGCCCGCAAGGAGGCGCTCCGTCTCCTTTCCGAAGAGCCTTCCGGGCCTCCTCCGGTTTCGAAGACCTTCAAGGCTGCGAGGGACGAGTTTCTTGCCGAGCACTACCGGGGCGTAACCTCGCGGTGGCCGCAGCTGGTCAAACTCATGCTCGAAAAACACTTCAAGAAGATCGAGCACAAGCAGCTTGGCGAGATCACGGACGAGGATGTCAGCGGCGCACTTGGCAAGCTCGCCGCGACTCCAAGCCAGCAGCTCCACGTATACCGCGCCGTGCGCACGTTTCTGACCTGGTGCGCCCGCCCGCCGCGCCGGTACCTGCCGCGTTCGCCCATGGAGGGATATCCGCCCCCGGGCAAAGATCGGAAGGGCACGCGTATCCTCTCGGATGACGAGTTGGGTGCCGTTTGGAACGCTGCCGGCAGGGGCTCAAGGCTCGTGGTGCGGCTCCTCATCCTTTGGGGCACCCGCAACGAGGAGACCTGTTCAGTCGCGCGCGTCTGGCGCGACGGGGACGCGCTCACCATTCCCGGCGCGCACACCAAGAACGGCCGCGATCACGGTATTCCGCTCTTGCCGCTTGCTGCCGCGATCCTAGAGGAACGACCGGAGGCCGGGGATTACTACTTCCCCGGCCGATACGGCAACGACAAGCCGCTCACGGCCGGTAGCCTTAACCGTTTCAAGCGCGAAATCGAGGAAGAGACGGGCGTGTGCGATTGGACGCTGCGAGACCTCCGCCGCACGTTCCGCTCGAACTTGGCGCGGCTCAAGGTGCCGCGTGACGTGTGCGAGGTCTTGATCAACCACGCGCCGCCTGTGCTGGACGAAATCTATGACCGGTACGATCGTCTCGAGGAGAAGCGGGAAGCACTCGCCAAGTACGAGGCGTTCCTGTTACAACTAACGCGCTCGGGCACCACCTGAGCCGTCGCGACGGCTCCCTTTGGGGAGACCCGCGATGAAGTTGCTATCGAAGAAGGAGGTGCGGGAGAAGGTACTCTACAGCTTCGCGCACATTGCCCGCCTGGAGGCGGTCGGCCTATTCCCCAAGCGGGTACCGCTTGGCCCCGGCCGGGTCGGGTATGTCGACGAAGAAGTCGAGGACTGGATCAGAAACCGCATCGCCCTACGCGATCAACGCACCGGCTCCTAACGGGGCCACTGAGGCCGGTGGGGGCGACCCTGCCGGCCTCTTTGGTAAGGCATAGGCAGGGGCATAGGCGGCCGTATTCTGTGTGCCGCTTCTTACCGGGTCAAAAGGATTGAAAGACAGCGGTTTTTCCCCGTGCGCCGAGTCCGACACGTAGGATTTCGCCTTACTCCCAAACTAGAGATGTTCGTAGGTTCGGTCGGACTACCCCACTATCCAATAGGAGAAGACGAATCCCCTAGACTCTTCTTCTTGAAAAGGAGAGATTTAATACAATACGGGGGGAACCGTCATGCAGCTCAAAATAAGGCGCTCTCAGCGAGAGGCTGGGGTTGTTTCAACGAACGTTGTCTTTTGCCTTGATGCGCGGGTGGAGTTCACTCGACAGGAACAGGCAAGCCTCCAGCGATACAAGCTCGGGCGGGAGGTGCTCTACAACAGCGAGGCGCAGCAACGCTTGCTTGATAGGAGCGCAGCCAATCAGGATGGCTCGCTTCGGGGAAACGCAAAGTCGCTGGCGCTCGCGGTTTTCGCGGCGACCAAGCTCTACGTGACCGTCGGTTCGCTCGCCAAAGGCCAGCACATCGAATGCAAGAGCCTCGAAGAACTCTTGGGAGCCGAGGAGGCTCTTCTGGTCGCGTGCCGAAACCTCAAGCAGTACCTTGAGGCAGCCGCGACCTTCGATGGCCGCGAGGTGCTCGTCGACTTCGGCACGGAGGGCGAGGCTACCCTCGTTGCGGAAAGTGTGGCTCCGGCTCCTGTTCTGGTGACGAGCTCGCCGGTCGCTCCGCCGCCGGAGCTACCCCTGCCTTCCGCAACTTTGCACTACGACGCATCGAGCGCCGTCCAGACCTACGACGAGCCGGTGAATGAGACGATGCACAGCTTCGGCCAGCAGGTTCGGGATATGTTTCCACCCGGCCCAGAGGGTCAGACGCAGATGAAGGTCGCGATCGGCACGGGCATCGCCGTTGTAGTGCTGCTTCTTGTGTCGCTGAAGCTGGCCTTTGCCGTCGCGGTCATCGGCGGCATCGCGTTCCTCGTGGTTCGAACCCGTGGAGCCAGCTAAACCCTCGACGTTTACGCCGCTGTTGCGCCGTCTTTTCGGCAACGAACAGCAGCGCGAATTGGATGAACTCCGCGCGCTCTACGTTCGGGTCAGCAGCCGGCAGGACGCCTTTCAGGAAACAAAGCTTTCCATCGGAAGGCGCATCTACGCCTACATCGACAATGTGCCCGAGAGTGCCCGCCGCCCCTTCATGTTCGCGCTTCACGATCTGCTTGAGGCGGAGCACTACCTTTGGACGCTTCCGCCGTTTCAGCCCGACCGGCTAAGCATGAAGGAGTTCGTCGAACTCCGAAATCTCCTGCACCACAAGGAGTACTTCTTCGCCAATCAGGAACCGCTCCTCGAGCTTTTGCACGAGGGGCTGGTTCGCTCGCTTGCAGGTGTTGGAATGGAGCTTCCCCGAATGGAGGAGCCCACACCCTTCACCATTCCGCTCGTCTACGCGCTTCCCGAACCTCGGCTCGCGGTCGAGCAGTGCTTCGGCACGCTTCAGGCCTACTATGAGCGCGGTCTCTTCAAGGCCACCGCCGACCAGCTCTACCAGAACGTCATCGCTGCATCCGGCTATCCGCCCCACGGCAGGAAGCCGCTGGTCTACCCGACGGCGAGCGACCTGCCCCTGGATGCGCTCGTCGAGACCTATCTGGCCGGAACGCCTTTCCGCGACCTCTTCATGGCCCCGGTTCCGCTCAAGCTCACCCACGAAGACCGCTTCAGCCATATGCACGTCATCGGCGGGTCGGGGAGCGGCAAGACCACGCTCATCGAGAACCTGATCCGGCACGACCTCGCCTCGCCCGATCGGCCGAGTATCGTGCTCATCGATCCGCACTCCGACTTGGTGCGCAAGCTCGTCCGCTCCGATCTCGGGATCGAAGACCGGGTCATCCTCATCGACCCGCGAGACACCGAGCATCCGCTTGCGCTCAACCCCTTTGCCGTAAATCGCGAGCGGCTCGCCGGCTATGACGCAGCGACGCGCGAACAGGTTACGGCCGGGGTGATACAGACGTTTGGCTATCTTTGGAGCGGGCTCACCAATCTCTCGCTAACCGGCAAGCAGGAAGTGCTCTTCCGCTACGTCACCCGGCTCATGCTCTCTCTGCCCGAGGTCGAGGGCCGCAACGCTACCATCCTCGACATGCTTCGGCTCATGAGCGATCCGGCACCATATGCCGTCGCCATAGAGCGATTGCCTGAGATCCCGCGCGGCTTCTTCCTCAACGATTTCGCGAGCAAGAGCTTCGAAGGAACGCGGGAGCAAATACGCTACCGCCTCCAAGCGATCATCGAAAATCCCACGATGGCGCGGCTCTTCACCGCGCCGGAGACCAAGCTCGACTTCTTCACGGAGATGAATCGCGGCGGGATCATCTTGGTCGACACAGCCAAGGACTTCCTCAAAGAAGGCTCGTCGATTTTCGGAAAGCTTATTCTCTCGTTGATCCTCCAAGCCGTGCTCGAGCGCGCCGCAATTCCCCAAGCGGAGCGCACGCCGACCTTCATCATGGTCGACGAGGCCGGTAGCTTCTTCTCGACGAATATCGACGATCTCTTGACCGAGGCCAGGAAGTACAAGGCGGGGCTCCTTCTTGCCCATCAATACCTCGATCAGGCTTCCTCATCGCTCCGGGCGTCCTTGGCGGCAAATTCAGCGATCAAGTTTGCTTCGGGACTTTCGGCGCAAGATGCCGGCGCGATGGCGCGGGATATGCGCACGACGGCCGAGTTCATCCTGGCGCAGCCGAAGCTTCAGTTTGCTGCGCACATCAGGAACGTGACCCCGTCCGCGGTTTCAATTCCGGTGTCGCCGATCACGAGCCCGCCACAGCTCACAGAGGACCAGTACGCGCGCCTCATCGCACGAAACCGAGCGCGCGTAGCCATGGCGGGGATAGAGCGTGCGGAGCGCGCGACGCCTCCCGAAACGAGTGAGGACCTTTCGACGGAATGGTGAAATATTTGAATGGCGCATAGCCGCGCATGGCGCGCGCTGCGCGATCTTGGCGTTCCATAGCGACCGGTTACAGCGCCATTTTCGCCCGCTACTCGCACGCCATGCCTGCCGGTGCCTTGAAACGGCGCGTGCGTTACGCAGCCCCCGACCCTCGAGCGCGCCGGCTCGTGCTCACCGAGGCCGACTTCGCGTTGTTTGAGGCGATCGATCGCCATGGACCATTGCCGTCGAGCTACCTCTACGCATTCACGCGGCACCTGCGCAAAGACCGTACGCACCTTCAGAACCGCCTTACGGAGTTCTACAACGGCGACAGCCGCGGAAGCCATCTCGTGCGACCGCCCCAGCAATTCGCCTCGTACGAGGCCCGGTATCAGCATCTCATCTACGACCTCTCCCCCCGCGCCCGGCGCCTTCTTGCCGAGCACGGCACCAGCTCCGCACATATGCGCCGGCGTGCCGACCCGTTCGTCCACCGGTTCATGAGCGCCTGTGTCAGCGCGTCGTTTGAGCTTGCCGCCGCCACAGAAGGTCTGCGCTACATTTCGCTGCGCGAGATCCTCGACCGCCCGGTCGGCGCCGCGGCCCGGCAGAGCAGAGAACCGCTGGCGCTGCCGATCGCTGGTCAGTCCGCTCTCATCCCCGACTTACTGTTCGGTCTCGAATATCCGGGCAAAGGATTCAGGTTTTTCGCCGTCGAGTGCGATCGAAACACAGAGAGTATCGAACGCAAAAACCTGCGCCAAAGCGCCTTTGCGCGAAAGCTTCTCGGCTATGCGGCGGCGCTTGACGCGCAGACATACCGAAACTGGTGGGGCGTACCCAATCTACACATGCTGACTGTCACTACGAGTGCGCTGCACGCCGACAACATCCTAAGATTCATCCGCAGCCAGCTCACCTCCTCGTGCCACCAAGCCTTCGGCATTCAGGTGACGAATACGTTTGGAGCGAACTGGCACGTGCCCAAGATCCCGTTGTCGTTCTTGTTGGCTTCCCCCTGGCGGACAGCTGTCGGCACGAAGGACATTTCGAAGCCATAAGTCGCGACGCAATTTGGGACTGTTGGTAAGCAGACGTTGGTTAGCTTCTGCGCATATGCGGCATTACGGTAGTTTGCAGAAGCCATTTGGCCCTGTGATAGGTCGGACATGGCGATCGTGGCCTACATTGGTGCTGCACTCGCCGAGATCGCGGTTGCTCGACGACCCTTGGCTGCGAGGTGTCCTCCCCGCATTCGTAATTAGTCGACCATAGCCGCCTCGCCGCTGTTTCAAGCCAGCGTTCGGAATCCGCCAAATCATGGAGCTCCTTGCGTGCGTTGCAGACCTTTATCGGTTGAAACTCACGAGGCAGCTTGTCACCGGTCCCGCCGCAACGAGGCGCCCGCGTAAGGATCGTAATTCGCCGGGGGGAGCGGTCCGGGTTCCGCCGGTTCGGCTATGATGACCTGTTCGCCGCCGATCCCGCGCGATCCTGCGACACCTCCCGCTAATTGCTGCAACTCGCCGGCAAGCAGCCCCGCGCCGAGCAGCAGGAAGCAGCCGAGCACGACCTCGACGCCGCGGCGAACCTTCAGGCGGCCAGCGAGGAGCAGCAGGCCGAGGATGGCGATGGCGATCACGCAGAGCGAGGTCGCAAGGCTGCCGCCGAGCACGCCTTGGGTCCATTCGCTTGCCGCACCGAGCACCGGCTGCGAAGGCCGATCGAACAGCGAGGCGGCGGGAACACTCACGTCAACCGCCGCGCACCATCAGCGCCGAAACCTTGCGCCTGCCGCCTTCGCGCTCGAGCTGGACGTAGACGTCGATGCTGGCGCGGACATATTGGAGCACGTCCTCCCAGCGCAGCTGCGCGCCCGATTGCAGCACCAGCAGCGCCAGCTGCTCGACCGCGCGCTGCGGCGAGTCCGCGTGAATCGTGGTCATCGAGCCGGGATGCCCGGTGTTGACCGAGCGCAGGAACGTGAACGCCTCGCGCCCGCGCAGCTCGCCGAGAATGATGCGGTCGGGCCGCATGCGCAGCGCTGCGATCAGCAGGTCCTCGGCCGTGAGGTCGGTCTCGCTGAGCTCGCTGCGCGCGGCGAGCAGGCCGACGGAGTTCCGGTGAGTAAGTTCAAGCTCCGGCGTGTCCTCGATCAGGATCAGCCGCTCTCCAGGCGGTATCTCCTTGAGCAGCGCATTGAGAAACGTGGTCTTGCCGCTCGAGGTGCCACCGGCGATGAGGATGTTATGCCGCTCGCGCACCGCGTCGGTGAGGAAGGCCGCCGCATCGCGCGGATCGACTTGCCTCAGCGGCGCCTCGGCGGTCAGAGTGACTTCGCCGGTCCTCAGCTCCTCGAACGAGCCATCGCCCGCATAATCCGCGAGCGTCCGGTCCGCCGAGACATGCTTGCGGATCGCGAAGACGATGGCGCCGCGGGTCGCCGGCGGGGCGACGACCTGGACGCGTGAGCCATCGGGCAGCGTGGCGGCAAGCAGCGGGTGCGCCCGGCTTATCCCTTGCGCGCTGCGCGCCGCGACCTGGCGGGCGAGGCGCATGAGCACAGGCTCGGTAAGCGCCGGACAGGAATGCGTTTCGATATCGCCGCCGAGCGTCTCGATCCACAGCTCTTGCGGATGATTGACATAGACATCGGTCACGTCCGGCCGCCCGAGCCACGGGGCGAGAGGCGCCAGCAGGCTGTCGAGGTAGATGCCGGTCTCGCTCACGCGGCACTCACCTGTCGACGGTCGAGAAATCGAGATCGCGCGCCACAAAGACCGAGACGCTGGTGCCCTGCTTGACCCGCAGCGTCGGCTGCACCTGACCTGGCTGGACGCCGGTGATGTTCTGCGTGCTGCCGGGGAGGGCCACGACAACGCCGTTGTCGCTGACCGAGCGGGTCGCCACACCCACGCCGATGTCGAGCACCGACTGCAGGATTGCCCCGCCGAAACGCGCGAAGAAGTGGCTGTCAACCTTGCCTTCGACCCCCGCCCGCCCGAGCGGGTCGGCCGCCGGGGAATCGAGGTTCACGATCACCGCGTCGGGACGGGTGAGCCGCTGCCAGCGGATCAGCGCGCGCTTTTGTCCGGAGCTCACATCGGCCCCATATTCGCCATAGAGCCGGCTGCCGCGGGGAATGAGCACCCGCGTCCCGTCGAAGCCCATCACGTCGCGCTGGACGATCGCCCGTACGCCTCCAGGACGGGTCGAGTCGAGCGCGGTTTCGAGCACGGCGGCGATCACCGTTCCCTGAGGCACAGTGAACGAGGGATTGCGCAGGCGGCCCGCCTGCACGCGGTCCTCGCCTCCCGCCGGCACTTGTGCGCTGGCGGCCGGAAGGCGCGATGAGGGCGCCTCGATGACCGTTGGCTGGGCAGCGAACGCCGCCGGTGGAGTGTCAGACAGGCCCGCAATCGGGACGGGCCGTTCGATGATGCGCGTGATGACCTGAGGCGGTGGCGGCGGAGCCGTCGTTACGGCAGGGCGAAGGACCGGCGTCAGGCGCTCGTCAGCTTCGCCAGCCGCATCGCCGAACCGCGGCGGCAGTGTCAGAGGCGGCGGGGCGGTCACCAGGGCGCCATTCGAGGGCACGATCCGGGTTGCCGGCGCGCTCAGCGCTTCGCGCCGGGCATCCAGGGCCTGGAACAGCAGCAGGGCGGCGATCAGCAGCACGCCGCCAAAGATCAACAGCGAACGATTGCCGCCAGGCGAAGTCCGCACGATGGGCCGGACGCCTGGATCCGTGGCCGGGGCCGCTGCGTTCTCGGCTGTCATTGTGCGTCCTGCCGCGTGGCGGTTGTCTTCAGGCGATCGATCCGGAAGACGAGCTCGGGATAGATCCGGTCGATCGTGAATATCCCGCCGCGCATGTAGCCGGCGACCACTTCCTCCTCGCCAGCCGCGCCGATGCCGAGCACCGCGGGGATCGACTGCTCGCTTCCCCACTCGATGTAGGTCTTCCAGCCATCGTCGGCGATCCGCTCCGGGCGAAGCGAGCGTTCGCCCTTGAGCCGGTAGCGGCCGCTCATCGTTTCGAGGTCGGGCTGCAAGTCCTGGCGGAAATCTTCCACCGTTTCGACAAGACGCACGACATAGGCGGCGGCGAGGCCGCGCCCGGTCTCGAGATCGAATTCACGGCGGCCCCGGTTCGTTTCAATTGCCATCGCCGCGACAGCGCCTGGCCGCAGTGGAGTGATGCTGAGGCTGTCGGCATCGCCGGTCACGGCGACGCGGAAGGCGGAGCTGTCGGACAGGATCACTCTTGTCACGCGTTCTCCCTGGCGCATGATCAGCGTGAGCGAGGCATCGGGAAAGGCGACGAGCCGGGCCCGATCCCCGTGCCGCTGGACGAGCGTCTGCAAGCGCGGATCGTCGGGCCCGGGAACCGGCGCGGACTGTGCAGCCGCCGGCACGGAGGCGCATAGCAGCAGCAAGGCCAGGCACGTCCTCATCGCGGCTGCAGCGCCCTGACCGGCGGGATTGCTGCATCCGCCGCGTTCAAATCCCGGGTTTCGACAGTTTCGGGAAGTGTCTCGGCGTCCTTGCGATAGCGGATCACCTGGAAGCCGAGCGGGTTGTCGAGCCGGTCGGCGGCGCTCATTGCGGCGTCGGTGTAGCGGAAGCGGATCGTGGCCACCCAGTTCTGCGCCACTTGCTGCCCTCCGCCCCTGTCCGTCCGGACGGTGTCGAACCGCACCAGCGCCGTGTTAGCCGCCAGCGAGGAGATGCTGCGGATCCGGACATCGATCACCGCCTCGCGCGGCAGGCTGGCAAGCGGGCCAGCCGGGTTGCCCGAGCGCATCCCGGCGAGGTAGCGGTCCCGCGCCGCGCCTGCCGACCACAGCCCGACCTTGCGGTAGTTCGACTGAAGCGTGTCGGCATCGAAGCTCTCGCGAGCGATCACGTACTGAACGAGGAACGAGCGGGTCAGCGCGGCATCGGCGGTCAGCTTCTCGATCTCGAGCGGGCGCAGCGCCTGGATATACCCGGTCTCGCGGTCGACCATCAGCGTGTAGGGCACCTCGCGCTTGAGCGGTATCAACGCGACCAGCGCGAAGGCTTCGAGCACCGCGACGAGCGCCGCAATCCCGGCGACGATCCACGCGATCCGCCGGGAGCGGCGCTCCGCCCGCTCGCGGTCCTCCGACCAGCTCTCGGCCGAGGCATAGTATTCGTCGAGATTTTCGCGCGGCATGTCGTTCATGAGCGGCTGTCCCGCCTGGTCTGCGCCGCGGTGGCGCGCTGCGAGGTCCGCCGCCAGGACGAGCCGACGGGCGTCGCTGGCGCCCCTGCCTGCGAGAGAGATGGTGCCGACGGACCCTGCAGCGATCCGATCTGGCGCGGACCCCCGGGCCTTGCCTCTTCGTACCTGACCAGCTTCATCACTCCTTCGCTGACGGTGAGCGCCCGCGCGTGAGCCGTGGCCTCGATCGGCACTGCATTTCGAAGCGGCAGTGCCGGCCCGGACGCCCGGTCCATCGTGCCGGTTTCGCGATGGACCAGAGGAATCGGCCAGGCATTCTGGAAGGCCACCTTGCCGAGAAGAACGAGCAGGCCCGCGCCGGCAATCGCAAAGGCCAGCGCAAGGGCCAGAAGTTCGGTCGGCGCCGAGGGAGTCGCATAGCCGAGACCGCGGCGCAGGAGCGCATCGGCCAGCCAGGGCTCCACCACCGCGACTTCGACCGACAGCAGCACGGACATACCGAGCGAGCCCAGTGCGACCAGGACGAGCCCGCGCAGCCAGCCCGCGAACAATCCGCGGGTCAGATCGAACAGCAGCAATCCGGCAACCAGCGGCGCCAGAGCCAGCAGGAGTCCCCCCGCAACGCGCAGGATCGCCAGCGCGCCAATCACCGAGCCGAGATAGATCGTGCGAGCCCAGCCCAGAGCGGTCTCGTCTTCCATTGCGATACTGCGGAAGGCACTGTCCTGCCGCTCTTCGAGTTCGAGCGAACCGGTCTGGCGACCGCTGCCGGCCAGCGTCAGCGAGGCGATGCCGGTATCAATCGTCTGAAGCCGCTGCGCAAAGCCTGCGCCCGTCTCGGGCATTGTCGTCGGCGTCATCAAGGCCGCAAGCTCGGCCGGCGCCAGCAGCACGGTGTCGTAGGCGAGGATGCGCCAGGCCGGCCAACTGACCGCCAGCGTCAGCACGATACCGACCTTGATGATCGCGCCGACCGCGTCGCCGGGCTGCGTTTCCCGGCCCAGGAGCATGCGAATGGCGAAGAGCGCGATGAACAAGGTCAGGAGGCCCGTCAGCGCGAGCGAAGCGGGCGAGCCTGCCGCAGCGAGCGACTGGAAGCCGAAGCCGCCGAGCGTCTGCGCCTGGCAATCGAGGTGACCCAGCGTCTGGGCCAGGAACTGGCCGCCGGTCGTGACGGAAGGGCAGGCGGTCACGCGGCCTCTCCCACCAGCCGGTCTATCCAGTCGGCCGGCGGCCGGCCAGTGCTCTCGACCATCTCGTCGAACCGGCGCACGGTGCTCTCGCGGCCCGAGAGGATCGTCAGCAGGTCCTGCTCGCCCGAGAGGTCGAGCCGCGCGACCACGCTGTCGCGGCCGTGTTTGACGAGAAAGCAGTGGGAGCGATCGGGCAGGGTCCGGATCAGCTCGAACTCGTGCGGGGTCAGGCCGAAGCCGTTGATGTAGTCCTCGGCGCGGGCCTTGGGATTGATCATGAAGATCTGCGTCGCGGCCTGCTCGATGATCGCGCTGGAAATCCGGCTTTCGAGCGCGTCCTGCGCGCTCTGGGTCGCAAAGCCGACAATGCCGTTCTTCTTGCGGATGGTCTTTTCCCAGTCCTTGATCCGGCGCACGAACACCTCGTCGTCGAGCGCCTTCCAGCCCTCGTCGACGACGATGATCGACGGCGTGCCGTCGAGCCGCTCCTCCACGCGGTGGAAAAAGTAGAACAGTGCCGGCGTGCGTGCCCTCGGATCGTCGAGGATCGCGGTCATGTCGAAGCCGACCGTTTCGGCCTCGAGATCGGTCCGGTCTTCCTCGTTGTCGAACAGCCAGGCGCGCTCGCCCTTGCCCCACCAGGGTCGCAGCCGCGACCACAGGTCCTCGGCGTGCGGCCGGCCATACCCGCGGAACAACTCGACGAGGTAGCGCAGCCGCCGGCGCTGGGGCTCCTGCGCGAAATTGGCCTCGATCGCGTCGTGGATCTGCTCGGCTTCCTCGCTGTCGACGCCGCCAGCGAGGAGCGCGAGCCAGTCGGCGAGGAACTGACGGTTGGTAGCGTTATCGGGAAGTTGCAGCGGATTGAGGCCGGACGGCTCGCCCGGCCGCAGGCGGTCGTACTGCCCACCGATCGCGCGGATGAACAGCTCGGCGCCGCGGTCCTTGTCGAAGAACACGATCCTTGGGTGAAGCTTGCGCGCCTGGGCGAGGAGGAAATTGAGGACCACCGTCTTGCCCGAGCCCGAGGGCCCGATGACCGTGAAGTTGCCGAGATCGTTGTGGTGGAAGTTGAAGAAGTAGGGGCCCGCCGCGGTCGTCTCGAGCAGGGTGATCGCATCGCCCCAGTGATTGCCGCGCGCCTGCCCGACCGGGAAATTGTGCAAGGACGCAAGCCCGGCAAAATTGCGCGTCGAAACCAGCCCCTCGCGCGTTGCATAACGAAAGTTGCCGGGGAACTGCGACCAGAACGCGGGCTCGAGCGCGATATCCTCGCGCACGGCGTTGATGCCGAGATCGCCGAGCATGGCAATGACCTCGGCGATCTCGCCGCCCAGCGCCGCAAGGACGTCCGAATGCACGGCGATCGTCGTGTGGTGCTCGCCGAAGGCGGCGCGGCCGGCGGCGACCTCGTCCTTGGCCTGGTAGAGCTCGTCGCGCAGGCTCAGCGCCTCGTCCTCGGCCGAGCGCATACGCCGCAGCGCCAGGTTCATCCGGCCGAGTGCGGCCCCGCGTTCGGCGAAGGCGAAGCTCTGGCTCACCGTCATCTCGAACGGCAGGCGGTAGAGCTCGTCGAACATGCCTGGAAAGGTCTGGCTGGGGTAATCCTTGATCGAGACCAGCCCGACGAAGCGCCGCGGCTCCTGCCCCGCCAGCCCGAGTTCGGCCGTGTCCTGGCCGAAGCTGATCCGCCGCCAGGGCAGGTGCAGGCCGACGTCGCCGTGCGGCAGGGCGACCGGGCGCATTGCGCCGTTGTAGAGGCACGAGAGGAACTCGAGCGGTTCCGAGCGGAAGCCCTCCGCCGTTTGGTAGACGCTGAGCACGCGCGGCGCGTACTGGCTCAGCGAAGCGACCAGCGCTTCGCGCGCGGCATTGAGGGACCGCAGGTCGGCGGCGAAGGTGACATCGCGTGGCTCGACGCTGCGGGCGAACGCCCCGCGCAACCGGTCCGCCCAGCCGATCCGGCCGCGCAGCGGGCGGCGCAGGATGGTGACGAACAGCTCGTTCACGTACATCTGCTTCGCCCCAAGCCGCTCGCGCCAGCGCTCGTCGAGCCGGCGCGAAAAGTCGTCGGCGAACTCGCCTTCGAGCGCGGCATCGGCGCGGCGGCGGATGACGTGGTGATGGATCGCGAAGCGGGAGGAGCCGATCGCGCGCAGCATGGCGTCGCGCAGCTCGGCGCGGTAGTTGAGCTCGTCGCTGTCGGCGGTCTCGAACAGCAGCCCGCCCAGGTGGATCGTCTGCATCAGCAGCCCGTCGCGCGTCTCCAAGGTGACGTTGTCGACATGCCGCGCATAGGGCAGGTGCGCGCCGGCCAGCTGCTCGCGCCCGGCGGCAGCGGCATCGTCGGTCAGGCGCGGTAGGAGTTGCATCGCCACAGCTTGTGGTTTTTCACACGCGGACATGTGCGCACACGGGTCAGCCACAAGTCGGTGAAGCGCGGCTCATGGAGCGAGGCGAGCATGCCCCCGCCGTGGATCAGCAGCGCGGCGAGCAGCGCCCACAGGCTGCGGAAGATGAGGAACAGCTCGACCGCTATCACCGCATTGATGACGAAGAAGCTGTAGGGAACCCCGGCAAACATCTGCGGCCGCGTCAGCGCGACGAACAGCGTGTCCCTGCGGAGCTCCCCGGCCATGCGTCCCCTCTCAGCCGCCCACCGCGGCGGCGCGAATCCCGGCGACGATACTCGCCGCACCGAACAGGATAAAGCAACCCAGAATGACCACCGCGCCGTGGCGCCAGTTGATCCGCCCGGTCAGCATCATGAAGCCGACCGCGGCGACCGCGATGACCGCCACGGTCGTCGCGACGGTGCCCAGCAAAGTACCCTGCAACCAGTTTACTGCGCCGATTATTACGCCCGAACCTTCAGGGTCTTGCATTGAGTTTTCCGCCTCCCGTCCTGTCTGACAGAGGACTGCGGAACGGCCGCCGAGTCAAGCGCTGGATGGGAGGGAATTCGGAGAGAGCCGTGCCTTCAGCCCGCGCTTCTTCGGCCGCAGCGTCAGGCCGGTGCGTTCTTCCATGTGGGCGAGCCACTCGCTGCTGCCGACCGGGCGGCCGACGCTTTCGGCCTTGCGCAGGGCGGCGTAGCTGAGCGCCTCGTCGAACGGCTCGCCCAGGAAGGCGGCGAAGTCGCCGACCCGCTCGAGCGCCGGGGCCACCTTGACGACATGGTCGTCCTTGCCTGCCAGATGCGCCCGCGTGCTCGACCAGCGCCAGTCCTGCGCCCGTTCGGCGAGCTTCGCGCGCACTGGATTGAGCGCGACATAGCGAAAGGCGCTCACCAGGTGCGCCTCGTCCATCGCCACCGAGGCGAAGCGTCCCTGCCACAAGTGCCCGGTCACCCGCAGGCGCGCATTGATGTAGCCGGTGTAGTGACGGTGGACATAACGAAAGCAGCGCCTGAGGCCGTCCTCGTCGCGCGGCACGGCGACGATGTGCACGTGGTTGGGCATCAGGCAGTAGGACCAGATCTCCACACCCGACCGCCCGGCGGCGTCGGCGAGCAGGTCGAGGTAGAGCGCGTAGTCGCCCTCTTCGAAGAAGGTCCGCTCGCGGCGGTTGCCGCGCTGGGTCACATGGTGGGGGAAACCGGGAAGGACGAAGCGCGGGAGGCGGGCCATGGTCCGTGGCTAACAGGCGCGATGCAGAGGGTCAATATTTAGGGGTTATTGCACGTGTCACCGTAATTACACCGCCATCCATCGTAATCCCAGGGCCATGAGAGGCGGGATCGGAAGCAATCCACCAACAGCTCCAGAAGGTCTAAATTCACACCATCACCGGAATTTACTGATAATAAATCCTATCAGGAACCAAAAAAACGGAATGGAGGCCAAGATAGTTATGACCGAAATTCTTTTCGACATTATAGACTTAATCAACAAAAATGCGAAGGCGATGACCCAAACCCCTCCAAGAATTATAATAAATCCCTGAAAATTCACGATCACCGCCTCCCTTGAGCATTATTAAATGCATCTCTGGCTGGTTGATAAAGTGGGTTAGGTATACCAAACAACATCAACCCTAAGCCATACACACTTCCAAAAACTGAACAAAGTGGGTTTGACCCGGCTCTTGCGTTGCAAATTTCTGTCATATCAATAGCCAACTGGGCGTCGCATCTTTCCTTAACAACACCAGGTGTGCTGTAGCAAACATCGTGCGCAGCGCAGGCTTCTTTCCAATTTCCATCTGGCACATTTGCACCACCACTGCCGCAATAATGCTGATTGGGATCAAAAGGCGGTTGCTTGGGAGGGGTCTGGTTACTTTGCGGCGAATTACCACCGCCGATATCGCCCCCGCTGACTTGACCGCCAATGTTCTGCCCCTCGTTGGCCCGCTGAAAGCCTGAAACATCCGAGATACACATCATCACTCGACATCGATCGCCGGTGACGACAATTTCATGGGTATCGAGTTGGCCAATAACGACGATATCGAAGGGGCACCCGGAGACTGTCGAAACTGCAAACTTCATCTCGGTGGAAACGTTTTCACACCCCAACCCCGTCGGATCGACCCCATTCACCGGATCGTTCCCGACATACCGGTACATGTTCATCCCATCGCCATAGCCGATCGGATCGGTCTGCATGAACCTTCCTAACGTGGGCGAGTACATCCGCGCCTTATAGTAATTCATGCCCAGCTCTGGCAACCACGCCTGCCCGGTGTAGCCGAACCGCCCGGCGTTGCCCGAGCCCGGGATGCCGTACTCGTCATAGGCGTTGATCCCGCCGCCGATCACGGCGCCGGCGGAATCGGTCACCGCCACGATCGAGCCGCGCTCGTCGGCATAGAGATAGCGCCGGGCGGTGTCGGCCACGCCGTTGCCCTCGAACCACACCAGCGGATCATCGCCCGAGCCGAGGGCGTGCATGTAGCGCCGCAGCAATGTGCCCGAGCCGTCGTACTCGGCGACAAGATCGTCCCCGTCATGGAGGAACCGCGTGCTGCTTGCCCCGCTTACTACCTCGTAGAGCCGGCCGAGCGGATCGTAGCGCAAGGTCGCGCTGCCGCCGCCGCTGCGCGTCACCAGCCGGTTCTCGACATCGTAGACGTACGTGTTGGCGCCGTCCGAGGTCAGATTGCCGTTGGCGTCGTAGCCAAAGCCGGTCCCCGCGACCGCCGAGTACTGGTTGAGCCCGTTGGCGGTATAGCCGCGGTTGGCAATCACTCCTCCATTCCAGGCATAGCTGTCGTTGTTGCGAGCCGCGGTCGCGATCTGCGAGGCCGGGTTGTAGGTGAAGGACGTCGTCGCGTCGTAACTGGTGCCGGCGGGGTTGGTCGTCAGGCTCGCAAGCCGCGACGCCGCGTCATAGCCGGCGCTGGTCAACTGGTTGGACCAGCTCCCTGCCGACGTATCCCAGCGGCGGAGCGAGGCCACGCGGCCCACCGTGTCGAGGATCGGGTAGAACAGATTCGATGTGTTGTTGAGCCTGGCGTAATAGAACGCGCCAGCCGAGCGCCGGTTGTACTGAATGTAGTTGCCGTCCGGATGCGTGATCCGGGTGAGATTGCCGGCAACGTCGTAGAGGTAGGTCAACGCCCGCGAGGTGCTGTCCATGTTGGTGGTCGTGCCGGTGACTTCGCCGAGCGCGTTGAAGGCGTTGGTGATCCCTTCACCCGAGGCGCTGTCGAATCGCGCATAGGTCATATCGCCGAACAGATCGTAACCGAAATAGACGTCGCGCGTGTGCGTGGTCGCGAGGCCCGAGCGCGTGGGTACGTCCTTCAAGGTCAGCCGGTTGAGGTTGTCGTAAGTCAGCGTCAGCGTTTCGCCGCGGCGTGTGCGGAAGGTGGTAACGTTGCCGTTGGCGTCGTAGGTGACCTGCTCGTAATCGGTGGTCGAGGCCGTGCCGGCGCCCTTGGTGGTGTTCGGATAGCGGGTCTTCACCACCCGGTCGTGACCGTCGAGTTCGAACTCGGTGAGGTTGCCCTCCGCATCCTTGACAGTGCGGATCAAACCATTGCTGCTATACTCGAAGGTCTGGACATCGGCCGCGGCGCTCGTGCCGTATCCGGTCGTCACCGTGCCCAGGCGATCAATCCACGACTGATAGGTATTCTTGGTCACCCGGTCCGGCCCGTACGGCCCGCTCGTCTGTGGCGGGGTGCAGGAGGATGCGACCGTGCTCCATTGCGAGGGATCCATCCGCTGCATCGTGCAGGCGACGCGGCTCTCGCTGTCGTAGACGATGTCGCTCACCTGATAGTCGGTGGTGCTGCTGCCGGCCTTTTGCCGAACCGGCCGGCCGTAGGTGTCGAACTGGCTGGTCGTACGGCTGACCTCGGAGAAGTTGGTCCAGTCGGTATCCGACAGGCCGGCCACCGTCCCCGTCTGCACCAGGTACGGATGGCCCCAGCTGTCATAGGTGTATTTCGTCGCCGGGAGGTTGGCCGGACCCGTATCGTCGGGATCGGGACCGACCTGGCCAACCACTTCGCCATGCGCGCTGTATCGGATGCGCGCGGTGTCGGCGGTGCCGGAAAGCGGTCCGTCCACGGTCAGCACCTGACCGAAATCGTTGTAGGCGATCGCTGTTGTCGCGGCGAGCGTGTTGTTTCCGAGCTGGGTCGTGACCGAGATCGGCTGCGCGTTGCTGGCGGCGCTGCCGGAAGGATAGGTGATCGCGCTGACCTGCTCGTCGGTTGTGCCGACGCAGGACGGCGCCGTGCCCGTACGACAGCTCGAGATGCTCATCGGCATCGAGATCGAGGTCGGCGCCTGCACCAGCGTGCCGGAGCTGTTCTTGTAGCGCGCATAGACGCTCGAATAGGCAATGCGCATCTCAGGCCGCACGCCGCCGCTGTCGGCCGGCGGCTTGATCGAGGTCAGCGCGCCGGTGCTGCTGTCATAGGTGTAGTTGGTGACGTGGCCTCGGCCATCGGTCGTCGTGGTCGGTTTGTTGCAGGTCCTCTGGTTGGTGCAGCTCGACGGATAGGTCGCGCTCGTGACGATATTGGTGACACTTGGGCCTGCCCAGGTCGTGCTGGTGACATTGCCGCGTGCGTCGTAGCCGTAGGTAATCGTGGCGGTAGATTCCTTGGTTGTCGTCTTCAGAAGACCTTCCGGACAGTCGGTACCGTTACAGTAAGTGAAGTATGTGTTGATGCCGCCTGCCCCGCCAAGCGTTTTCTCCGTCACTTGCCCCGCGCTGTTGTGCGTGAGCGTCTGCATATGCGAGCCGGGATCGGTGACGATGGTATAGTTTGCGTAGACGTTATAGGCCCAGGTTGAGCCCAACTGGGTTACGCTGCTCACTTGGCCGCTGGTATAACCGTAGGTGGTTGTGTTGGAGCTCGCCCCGGGTACACGCACGCCGGTGAGATTGCCCGAAGTGTAGCTGTAGGTGGTGGCCCGCCCTTCGGGATCGGTCACGCCGGTGAACTGGGTGTAGCTCGAGCCGACCGTGTAGGTCACTTCCGGCCAGGTGTTGGTCAGCGAGCAGCTGTAGGCCGCGGGATCGCAATATTCGACCGCGTTGTTGATCGCCGTTGACTTGGTGATCGTATTCCACGCGTTGATAGTCGCCGCACTGGCGGTGTTCGACGAATAGGTGAGTTTGATCTGGTAGCCGGTGGTACTGGTGATCGACGACAGGCGAGCGACGTAATAGGTTGTGTCGGAGGTGTAGCTGGCGGTGGTGTAGGTAAAGTTCCACACCGTTCCGTCGGGCCAGGTGACTTTGGTTCCGAGACTGCCCGTGCCGAGCAGGTCGAACATCGTGTACTGATAGCCGGTGACCCCGAAATCGATCACTGTGCCGTCCGAATCGACGAATTGCGTGCGGCTGGAATTCAGCGTCGAGCCGTCCTGGAAGACCGGGACATAACTTCCGCTGACCGTTTCGAACGGAATGGATCGCCCGCGGAACGACACGACTGGATCGGTCGTGCTGCCGCTGATCGTTGGAATGTCGGACAGGCGCCAGCCGGTGCCGACATACTGACGGCCAAGCTGCAACCCGTGCTCGTCGGCAGGACCGATCGAGAGATCGGTGCCGCCAAGGACGACCTTACCCGAAACCCAGTCGACCGCATTTTCGTCAACGCTGTAGGGGTTCGGCGGCGCCGGAACTGATTGCGCCGCCGCCGGTGCGGCTGCCAGCAACGCATAGACGGCCAATGCGGCGATGAACGCCGCCAAGCGAGAAGCCAATCGCGATCCGGCCCTATGCATCCACCCCCCCATCGATCTTCTCTAATCGCGATCTGGATTCCTATTGTGCCGAGTCCGCGCCACTGCTCGGACGCGCTTGCTCGAGTGCGAGCTGCTGCCCAACGCTGATTTGCCTGATCTGCGCCTCTGTCCCGCCCTGTTCCTTGTCTCCGGCCTTGCGCTTCACCGCGATCGCGCCATCCGAAGCGAAACCTGTCAGGTCGACAGTTACGTCGTCGATGGCGGACATCGGCCCCTTGCCGGCCGCACGAGCGATCTGACCGGTAAGATTTTCGACCATGGGCAGGCCGTCTTTCCCGATGCTTAGCAACAGAATCCGGCGGTCGCCCTGGTACTGCACGTCGACCAGCATCGTGTTGAGGTTGTCGTTGGCGAGGACGGAAAACTCCGACACCGGCCCGAGCACCAGCCCACGGTCTCCGCAGATTGCGTGCAGTTCCTGGGCAGCGCCCTGCGCGAGATCGACCGACTGCAGCTCGCAAATGTGTTTCGGCGCTTCGGCCTGCGGCGCGCTCGCAGTCTCGCTCTGCGCACTTGCGGGTAGCGCGGACGCCAGGAGCGCGAGGCCGACGACGGCCGCGAGCGAGCGAATGCCTCTTAATCGATTGTTTGAGACATGCACCAAGGTCTTCTCCTCACAAGAGCATCGCGCAGCGATGATGGATTACAGCCGGAGCGCGGACACATCATGGGTCGCTTGTCCCGTAATAGGCCGGGTCAACCATCAACCCCGCGCCAAAGCTGTAGCCAGTGTCAAAGGCCACACCGACCGTGCCATTGTTGTTGGCGTAGAAGTAGACCTGATTCGATGTCGAACTTACCACGCAACTGGCCGTGACGATGCCGTACATCTGGTAGGTATAGTCCCACCCGCAGCTATATGTGCTTTGATGCGCGGGAAGGACGTTGAGACCGCCGTCCGTGAGCTGAGTCAACACGTCGTTGTCGTTGATCGTGCCGGTTCCCGTGCCGGCGCCGGTGGCGATCACCGACCCGCTCGACGGGCTCGAAAGGCTCACGGTCATCGTCTCGGCGGATTCCGGCGAGGTGTCATCGGTCGTGTTGACCGTGACCGTCTTGGTGGTCTGGCCTGAAGTGAAGTTGAGCGTGTTCGAAACCGCGGTGAAGTCGGTGCCCGACGTCGCGGTGCCGCTGGCGCTCGCGTAGTTCACGCTCACCGCGCTCGACGTGTAGCCGGAACGAGTCACCGTAAAGCTAAGGCTGCCGCCCTCCGTAACACTCGCATTGCCGATCGACAGGAACGCGGTGGTGCTGTCGGCCGAAAGGTAATTCGTGCGGTTGCCGGCCTTGTCGTACGTGATGTCGACCGCGTCGCCGCTATTGACCGAACCCGATCGATCCACGGCGATGACCTGGCCTTGCGCGTCATAGGTGTAGGTAATCGTCTCGGTCGCGGAAGCGGGCGAGGCAAGCAGCACAAGGCCTGCCGTGCAGACAGCCGCCCTTCGAAGCAGTCCCCCCATCGACCTCGCCCCCTTCATGCCGGCGTGACCACATCACTCCGGCGCCTGCAATTCCCCCCAGGAAATTGCCTGACCCAAAGTCTCAAAGTACATAGTCCAGAGTCAAATCCAACTTATCCACAGGCCGCTCGATTGATTGATGTATTGCCAATGGCGCCTCCTTGCCCTGTAACGGCAAATCTTCGTCTGACGCACGGCATCTCCAGGCAGCCAGCTACAGTTTGATGACTTGTCGACATGCTGGCTGCTTCCAGCGTGGCTGGCGATGGGCCGCGCGTCATATATGAAACAGCGACACATCCTGTCGCAGGTCAGAACGCTCGGCCAATCCAGTGCGCTGCCTGCTTCGTTCGCCGCAACGCGACCTTGGGCTGAGTGTCTCAGGCGGGGCACGGGAACTGGCGTTATATTGATTGCAGGTTCGTGAAGGGCTCGAGAAGCTTTCGATAGGGGTCCGCCGCGCCAATTCCCATCCGGCTGATCGGTTGGCGGACCTGCATTGCGCTCGACGTCGTCACCGCGCGGCGGTTCTCGTGCGGCGAAAACGCCGAGGACTCCTCGGGCAGCCCGCAATGCGCCAGGATTCGGCGAATCCACGGCTCCGGTTCTGACACCAAGGCCTCGTACGGTACGACCAACAGCCGATCACGAAGGATTTCCTGCCAGCGCGACAGCAATTCATCCTCGAGCCGAAAATGATAGGCGATGTCCTCAAGATCGTAGCTCCACGCCGCGTCGCCAGCGAAACGCGTGCGAAAGCATGACCAGGCGCAATCGAGCGGGTCGCGTGTCACCCAGACTAACGGAGCCTCCGGAAGCAGCGCTGCAGCAAGCCCGAGAAAGCGGCTGTTAGTGAGTGTCTTGTCGACGACCCGACCGGGCGTGGGAAAGCGCTCGTCGAGCCAATGCTGCCAGAGACGCGCCGCCTCCGGCGCGCCCACTTCGGCGACATGCTTCTGCAGAGCGGGATAGGACGCCCCGCCGACCTCTTTGGCGAACAGGGCGAGACGATAGATTTCTGCCCCGTCCCTAACGGCGCTGTGGCTGGTAAGGATTTGTTCCACCAACGTCGTTCCGGATCGCGGCAAGCCCATAACGAAGATACCCCGGTCGGTCGGCTCGCTCTGCAGTCGCGCAACCGCGGCGATCCGGTCGGCGTCATAGCCCCTCACCGCCTCGGTCGCGGAGTGGCGATCACCCTCGCGGCTATAGGGGAAATCGCCCTTCGTCAGGCGGGCGCCGCGGGCATAGGCATTGAAGGCCCGCGAATGCTCGCCGCGGTCGGCATAAACCTTGCCGAGCGTGTAGTAGTAGCTGCCACGCACGGCTGGCGGCGCGCTCTCCATGTTTCGCTCAGTCGCGATGACATGTTCCGCGAGTTCCGTTTCGCGCCTGAAGTCGACCAGCAGATTGAGCGAAAGCCACGGTGTGCCAACTTGCGGATGCTGCCGGATCGCCTCTTCAAGATGCAGCCGTGCCTCCTCATTCTGGCCGAGATAAAGCGCCGCTGTCCCCCGGGTGTAGGAGTAAGAGGCCGGCTTCGGTTGGTTCGGGGGCCACGCCCGCAATAGCGCCAGGATCTCCTCCCACGCCCCAACTTGCGCCAGCAGGTCCACCTTTCTGAAGGCCGCAGCGGAATCTCCCGCGAAGCTCTCCAAATACAGATTGAAGGCTTCCCGGGCGAGACTGACTTCACCATTGTGAGCGACGATGAATGCTAGCGAGAGCCATCGCTGCGCCAAGGGCGGGCGCAGCGAAACGAGTTTCCGCGCGTTCTCGACGATCGCTGCGCGGTCATCCCGCTGGAGCGACGACTCGAATTTAGCGATGAGGCCGAGCGCAACCGTCTCGCGGTGTCTGTCGGTGTGCGCACCTGGCGGTGAAGGCACGTCAAACAGTCCGCTAGTTCAACGCAATGCAGCTTGAAAAGGCCAAGCGTTCGCCGACTTCATACTCAAAAGTGTCTCGAATTGCCATTATTTCGCATGCTAAGCGGTGATAGTGTGGTGCGCTCCCGCAATCAAGCCTGCTGCGAAAGGCATGCAACGTAACGTCAGCTTACCACTCATTGCGACCGTGGTGACCTCCCGAGTGGCAGCGCCTTTCGCAAGACTTCGAGTGCTTCGGCGAGTTCCAAAGCGTCTCCTATGTCTACGCCCAAGCGCCTATTGGGGCCGAGAAGGATCTGTACCGCTCCCGTCTGTTCGGCGACGATGACGACCGCGGCTTTCGCCCATCACGATGGTGAGGCGTGCGGTTAAACGGCTGAAGGCATAGTGAAATTGTGGACTTCCCGGCCGAAGGCACGATCAGGGGGAGTTGTCATGGTCCGCACTGCCAGACTGACGATTGTCGCGCTCACCATCGCCGGCATGTTTGCCTCGGCCGCTTCGGCCACCGAAACGATCACCTACACCTACGACGCGAAGGGGCGGCTGGTTCAGGTCGTGCACACCGGGACGGTCAACAACCAAACCTGCTACAAGTACGACAAGTGCGACAACCGGACCAGCGCCACCACAACCCGCGCTCCCTGACCCGCTAGCGCAGCCAACGCGCCGGTTCGGCTGCGGACAATCCGCATAACGCCAAGAGCGATAAGCGGTGAGGCCAGTCAAGCGTCCCTGTGGACGTGTCAAGCGCGCTTGGCCTCCTCACGCTATAGCGGCGAGCTGCGATGTACCTCCCAATTGCCAGTATGTCATCGCGACCGCAGCCGCGGCAAAGATCGCCATCCGGCGCACTTCGCTCTGCCACGCCTTGCGCCGCGGCGGCACCAGCGCCCTGAGCGGCTCGAGCTGGCGACCCACCGCGTCGGCGATGTCTTGCCACGTGAGTGCCCCCACCGAGGCGTAGCAGCGATGAATGTCCTTGCGGGAAAAGACCGCGAGGTCGACCGAACGGCCGTGGCACAGCGCGGCCATGGCCCGGTACAGCCGATCGATCCGAGCCGATCGTCTCGGCAGGTCCGAAAGATCTTCGAGCACAACCGTGTGCGGATCGTAGCGATCGAGCAGCGCGGTAAGTTTAGCGAGGCAGGTCGCGTTCTTGTCCCTGGGCGCCTCCCTCGTGCCCCAATCGACCAGCGAGAACGGGCCCGACATGACGACGAAGCCGAAACCCCGCGAGGTTGCGTGAAGCGCCAGGATCGGCGGATGCTTGAGCTTCATGCGGGAGGGTTTGTGACCTTCGCCCTCCCTACTATGTCCTGAAGCAGGGCGAGCTTCGCTTTGGCCTTCGGGTCGTCGAGCTGCCGCCACACGGCTTCGAGCTCCGCGGCGCGCCGCATCACCGCTTCCTCCACCACGCCGTGGAGCGCGGAGAAGATGCGCGACGGCGCCTTCCCGAATACGATCTCCAACCCCAGCATCGCTTCGACATCGGCCAGCTGGGCGCGGGCGCCTTGCTCGATGCGCAAGATCATTGAGGGCGAGACGCCGATGAGATGCGCCAGTTCGTCCTGGTTGAGCCGATGCGTGCGGCGATGCACGCGAAGCTCGTGTGTGTGGTTCATATGGAATGTGCAAATTAGGCTCGGCCTCGAAGGACCGTTCCTCTATCTTCCGAGTATAAGCCTCGCCGTGCACGGCACCGCGAAATGCATGGACGCACCCGCATCAATGATTTCTTCACCGGTGAATCCTTCACCCTTGCAGTTTTCGCGCGCTTCGCGCGCGAACCAATCCCGCCGCTACGCCATCGCGGATCCTTATGGCGCATGACGCGCGACCCACTCCCCCACTTTCGTGCGCTCAGACGCCGGCACAACGTACACGCCTCTCGTCTTGGTGGTGGCGAGCCCGAGCTCGCGGCGGATGATGTGGCCCGCCGACTTGGCCGAGAGCGCCACGTCCGCTTCCGTGTTGAACGCCTCGGCCGCCGCCGAGACCGGCACATAGGGTGACTGGCGGAACAGCCTGTCGAGCACCCCCGCCATGGCGACATGCGGGAGGGACGCGCGCCGGGCTGCCGCCCGCGCTTCCGCAGCCGCCAGGCGGGCGCCGATCGCATGCCTGAGCCCCGGCTCGTCGACGAGCGACAGCAGCGGCAAAGCCATCTGGTTGCCGCGGGGCGAGAGCGCCTCGATGGCGCGAGCCGGATCGATCCGGACTTCGTGGCGAGCCGCAAAGCGCCAGACGAGCAGGCGATTACGCAGCTCTTGCGCCTCCCGTTTCATCGCGTCCGGCAGGTGCACGGGAATGTCCGGTCGCATCGCGCAGCCATCCATGTGCTCGGTCAGGAAGCGGCTCTCGAGCGCCTCGTCGCGAAAGCTCCGCCGCATGGCGACAATCTTGGGGCCGAACACCCGGAACGCTTGCGGGTTAAGCTCGCGGTGCCGGTTGGTCATCGTCCGCAGGACCGGAAGGCCTTTCATCGTGCCGTTGTTGAGGATTTTGACCAGATCGGCCGTGGCATCCGAGAAGCGCAGGTCAGCCTCGTCCAGAACCAGCGTGCCGCCAAAAGCGTGGAGTACGTGGAAGATCGGTGAGACCGTAGACGCTCCAGAGGCGAAGAATCCCTTGTGCACTAGCGAGCCGAGCACCAATAGCGCGCGGGTCTTGCCGGAGCCGTATTCCCCCGCGAGCCTCAGGTACGGCACCTCGTTGAACGCGTCGTAGACCCACGACAGCAGGACGTAGTGCGCGGCGATGTCCTCGAAGATGTTTGAGAGGCCGACGTAGCGATGGATGAAGGCCTTGAGGTCGGCGAGAAGCGCCGCCTTGCTTCCCGGGTCTCTCAGTGCCGAGGGCAGCAGCACGCAACCCGAGGTGAGCAGATTGTTGCTCGCTCCATAGGGAACAAGGCATTCGCCGTCGGGCATGGTGAACCAATCGACCAGCGACGGCGTGCCAGTCGGCAGGCAAACGGCAAGCGCCGTCGTGCCTGCAGCGGAGTCGAACACCAGCTCGATCAGCGTCCCGTCGGCAAGGATGCGCGAGATCGTTGGAGTTGGCGGTTTCGACATATGCCTCCATCATCGCCACGCCCGCCGGTCGGGGCACGGCGTCGCCGGCTGCATCCGCGCCAGGGAAGACGCCGTGGCTCACCGCCCCGCCGGCCCAATGCTGTCCACACGCGCGATTCGCGCGAGCGCCGTCCGCGGCGTATGATTCGATTCCCCTTTGGAGTCCCGAGGGACGTAGGGACTTGGGGGACGTAATTTTCCGACCTCTATGCGCTACTTCATCTATTGCCGGAAATCCTCCGAAGGCGAGGAGCGGCAGGTGCTCTCGCTCGCCTCGCAGCAGGAGGCGCTCGCCAAGGCCTTCGACGGCAAGCCCGATATCGAAATCGTCGGGGTCTACGAGGAAGCGAAAAGCGCCAAGACGCCCGGACGTCCGGTCTTCGCCGAAATGCTGCGGCGGATCGAGGCCGGCGATGCCGACGGGATCGCAAGCTGGGCGCCCGACCGCCTCGCGCGCAATTCGGTCGACGGCGGCCACATCATCTACCTGCTTGACCGGGGCGTGCTCCACGACCTTAAGTTCGCCACCTACACCTTCGAGAACAACTCGCAGGGCAAGTTCATGCTCGGCATCATGTTCAACCAGTCAAAGTACTACAGCGACGCCCTGTCGGAGAACGTGAAGCGCGGCAACGCCACCAAGGTCGCCATGGGCTGGCTTCCGAACTGCCCGCCCCTCGGCTATCTCAATTGTCCGCAGACCCGGACCATCGTGCCCGATCCCGAGCTGTTCCCGCTGGTCCGGCGCCTGTTCGACCTGTTCCTCACCGGCGCATACACGCCCCGCCAGATCTGCCGGATCGTTCAAGACGACTGGGGTCTGCTGACGCCAAGAAAAGCGCGCAGCGGCGCGAGACCGATCGGCCGCTCGACGATCTACCGCATGCTCGCCAATCCCTTTTACAAGGGAGCTATCCTCTGGGACGGCGCCGTTCACCCTGGCCGGCACGAGCCCATGCTCTCCCCCGTCGAGTTCGACTGCGTGCAAGCTCTGCTCAAGCGGCGCGAACGGCCGCGGCCGGTGCGCCACGCCTTTGCCTTCGCCGGCATTCTGTCCTGCGGAGCTTGCGGCCGGACGATCACCGCCGAACGCAAGGTCAACCGCTTCGACTCGCGCTACGTCTATTATCACTGCGCCGCGCGCAGTCGCGTGTCCGGTGCCTGCCATGAGCCGTCGATCGAGCAGGCCGAGCTCGAGCGGCAATTCGCCGCCTTTCTTGGCTCGATTGCCCTCAGGCCCGGCGTGGCAGGCTGGGTGCGCGATCGCCTTCGCAGGGAGGAATCGCACAGAAAGGAAACAGCCAGCCAGATTGCGGCATCGCAAGAGGCCGCCTTGGCGGAGATAACCACCCAGCTGAACGAGCTCACCTCGCTCCGGCTGCGGCGAATGGTGGACGACGAGGAGTTCGTCCGCGAGCGCCGCCGGCTCGAGTCAGCACACACCTCGCTGGAACGCGCCCGCGAGCCGGTCTCTCCCGCCAGCATGTTCGAACTTCTGGACGTCGCCGAACGGATCAGCATTCAGGCCGCAAAATGGTTCGAGCGAGGCGATCCGGTGAAGAAACAGAAGATCACCGGAATGCTGTGTTCGAACCCGGTTCTGAAGGCCAGGAAAGCGAGCATCCAGGCCGCGAAACCGTTCATCAATTACGGCGCAATGGACGATGGTGTCCCTCTGCTGGGAGTCGTGGACAAAGTTCGAACCTCCGTCCGCGAAGGAAAGCAGCTCCTCGCCAATCTTCGGGACATGGCGAAGAGCGGCGAAGCCGCCGCAGCCATCGCCAGGCTCAAGGAACTCGAGCGTCTGTGCCTTGACCAGGGTCGGTCGCCAGAAGCTCGAACACCGCCAGCACGCGCGCGGCCATCTCCCGGGCCTCGGCAGGCGAGATCGCCTCGCCGAAGTCCTCTTCGTAAGCAAGGATGAACGCCTCGAGGTCCGCATCCGAGAGCATCATACAGAACGAGGATGCCCCCGATGCAGTCCGCCGGCACGGCGTCGCCTCCCGCACCCCTGATGGCGATCCGGGCATAGAGGACCGGGTCCCAGTCCCCCAAGTCCCCATGTCCCTCGGAAGGTAGAGGAAACCTGCACCCGTGCAGCCGCCGACGCCGTGCGCGGCGCCCGGGCCGGCCTCACACTGATAGCGGAAGCTTCGGGATCGCTCGGCAATGGCCTTGAGACGGCCGCGCCCGACGCGGCCGGCGGTTCTTTCACATCCCCCCTCGCCCGAGTGCTTTCGCGCTTCCCACGAAGCCGCGGAAACGGTTCCGCGGCCATGGCTCAAGAAGGAGCAAGCCCATGTCTGCCCAATCCACTGCCCGCATGCCGTCCCACCGCCTGTTCACCGTCTCCGGCGAAGGCGAATCCGCCAACTGGACCCAGATCGGGGCCGCCTGGCCCAACAAGGACGCCAAGGGGTTCAACCTCATCTGCCGCGCGATGCCGCTGACCGGCCTGATCGTTATGCGCGAAGTCCCCGAGAAGGACGAAGCGGCAAGCGACCAATGAGCGCCGCGGCTTCCGATCGGATCCGCGCGCTCAACGATGCCTTCCGCGCCGCCGGACCCTTCGCGGGCACCTGGTTGGTGGCGGCGGGCGTCGAGGCGCTCGGTCCGGTCTTCGTGCTCGAGGCAATGCGCCAGGTGCAGGCGTTCGATCGCTTCACCGCGGACAACGATCCGCACCGCGAGCACGACTTCGGCTCGTTCGAGTTATCGGGCGAACGGCTGTTCTGGAAGATCGACTACTACGGGCCAGACCTCGCGTCGGGCTCGAACGATCCGGGCGATCCGGCCGTGACCCGGCGCGTCCTCACTCTCATGCTGGCCTCGGAATACTGAGGCCAGCTTTTTTATCTTCGCAGGTCAATGGCGCCTCGCGCCTGCGGCGCGACCGAGCTCTGCTTCGCCGAGCCGCCGGCAAGGCCGCCGTCTCGTCCCTAACGGGCGACGATCTCTGGCGCGGGTCCGGCTATCGCCGGACGAGCGGCGCTCCCTTCTAGGCCGCCGCGGCGCGCCGCAACCCGGCCTGCGGCCAGGTCCTCCACTGCGTTACGGTCCTACCGGATGCGGCGCGCCTCTGACGGCGGCCTCTCCGATCGCTTCTCGCCGCCCACCCCTTCCGGGGCCGGTTCGCGCCGGTTTTTGGCGGTGAGAAGGAGTAACGAACATGAGACTGGAACACATCGAATTGGACCGGCTTTCGGTTTCGCCCGCGAACATGCGCGCGAAGCAGAAGGCTCCCGACATCTCCAACATCCTCCCCTCGGTCCGTGCGCGGGGCGTCCTGGTGCCGCTCTTGGTGCGGCCGAACGGGGAACCCGATGCCTTCGAGATCGTGGCCGGCCGGCGACGCTACTTCGCGGCCAGGGTGGTCGCCGAGGAACAGGGCGAGAGCGCTCCGCTTCCCTGCGCCGTCATGGAGGCCGGGGACGATGCGGCGGCGCTCGAAGCCTCGCTGATCGAAAACTTTGCGAGGTCAGACCCCGACGAGGTGACCCAATGGGAAACCTTCGCCCGGCTGGTTAGGGAAGGCCGCAGCGTCGAGGATATCGCCGCCACTTTCGGCGTGACCGAGCGGCTGGTCCGGCGCATCCTCGCGCTCGGCAACCTCCTGCCGCGCATCCGCTCGCTCTACCGCAAGGAGCTGATCGACGCGGCGACGGTGCGCCACCTCACGCTCGCGACGAAGGCGCAGCAGCGCGACTGGCTTGCGCTCTACGACAGCCCTGACGGCTACGCCCCGACCGGGCAACGTCTCAAGGAATGGCTCTTCGGCGGTGGTGCGATCCCCACCAAGGCGGCGCTGTTCGATCTCGCGACCTATCCCGCGCCGATCGTCACCGACCTGTTCGGCGAGGACAGCTACTTCGCCGACAGCGAGGCGTTCTGGACGCTGCAGCGCGCGGCCATCGAGGCGAAGCGGCAAGCCTACCTCGACGAGGGCTGGCTTGCGGTCGAAGTGCTCGAGCCCGGCGAATACTTCGCCAAGTGGGACTTCGAGAAGCGCTCGCAGGCCAAGGGCGGCAAGGTCTACATGACCGTGTCCGCGCGCGGCGAGGTCGAGGTCCACGAGGGCTGGCTGCCGCGCAAGGAGGCGCGGCGTGGCGAACGGGACGACGCACCGCCCCCGCTTCGGCGCGAGGTCACGAGCGCGCTCCAGACCTACATCGACCTGCACCGTCATGCCGCTGTCCGCGCGCGGCTCGTCGAGCACCCACACGTGGCATTACGGCTTGCGGTCGCCCACGCGATTGCGGGTTCCGCGTTCTGGAGCGTCAAGCCGGACCCGCAGCGGGCCGACAAGCCCGCTACGATGGAGAGCGTCGAGACGAGCGCGGCCGAAGCGGTCTTCGACGCGAAGCGCCGCGAGGTGCTCGCGCTACTCGGCTTCGACGCCGAAGCGCCAACGGTGCTCGGCGTGTTCGCGGACCTGACCGACCTGTTCCAGCGGCTGTTGCAGTTGCCGGATGACACCGTCCTGGCGGTGCTGGCGGTGGTCATGGGCGAGTCGCTCGCTTCGGGAAGCGGAGTGGTCGAGGCGGTCGGCGTTCACGTCGGGGTCGACATGGCCGCGCTCTGGCAAGCCGACGACGCCTTCTTCGAGCTGGTCCGCGACAAGGAGGTGCTGACCGCCATTGTCGCCGAAGTGGCGGGAGCGGAGGTCGCCGCCGCCAATTCCGGCGAGAAGGGCAAGACGCTCAAGACCATCGTCCGCGACTGCCTCGCCGGCGAAAACGGTCGGCCCAAGTTGGAGGGATGGGTGCCTCGCTGGCTGCGGTTCCCCGCGAGCAGCTACACCGCGCGCGGACAGGTCGTGACGGACGAGCAGCCGCTCGACGAGGCAGCTTAGTCGCTAGTGACCGGGCAGGTGGGCCGTTGGTCTGCCTGCCCGGCCCCTTTTTCATTTCAATCGCTGCTGGGCTTCACAGAGGCCTCGGTCCCACCTGCGCAGCTCGTGGCGCCATGCCGCGAGGCCGCGCCGGTGCCACCATCGGGCGATGGACGTCTCCTACTTTGGTGAAACCACTCACCGCCGGAAATTCGTGCGCTTCGGCATCCGGCAGGTCGATCGCCTCTCGCACATGTATGCAATCGGCAAGACGGGCGTCGGCAAGTCGACGCTGCTGGAGGCGCTCGCTCGTGGTGACCTCGCCGCCGGCCGCGGCTTCGCGCTGATCGATCCGCACGGCGACTTGGCCGAGCGCATGCGCGATGCGGCGGTCGAGAGTGGACGCGAGTTCGTCTACCTCGACGCCGCCCTTCCAGATCAGCCTTACGGCTACAATCCGCTGCGCCGCGTGCGGGCGGACAAGATCCCGCTGGCGGTTTCGGGTCTGCTCGACGCTCTGAAGAAGCTTTGGCCGGACGCCTGGGGCGTGCGCATGGAGCACGTGCTGCGGAACAGCCTCTATGCGCTGCTCGAGCGCGACGGCTCGACGCTGCCCGATATCCTCCGGCTCTATGCCGACAAGGATTTCCGCAAGAGCGCCGTCCGCGAGCTCAAGAACGAGGTCGTGCGCGATTTCTGGCGACGTGAGTTCGACAAATATCCCGACCGCTGGCGGGCCGAGACCGTGGCGCCGATCCAGAACAAGCTGGGCGCGCTGCTCACCGACCCGCGCCTGTACCGCGCCCTGGTCGCGCCGGAACAGCCCATCAGTTTTCGCAAGCTGATGGACGAGGGCGGCATGCTTCTCGTCAACCTCGCCAAAGGGCGCCTAGGAGAGGACAGCGCCAACGTGCTCGGGAGCTTGCTCGTCGCCACGATCGGACTGGCGGCGCTCAGCCGGGCCGAGGCGCCGCCTGAGGACCGCCGCCCGTTCTTTCTCTATGTCGACGAGTTCCAGACCTTCACCACGCTCGCCTTCGCCACGATGCTGCCCGAGCTGCGCAAATATGGCGTCGGCTTGGCATTGGCGCACCAGTACCTCCATCAGCTCGATGACGACGTGCGCCATGCGGTGCTGGCGAATGCGGGCACGCTCGTCACGTTTCGGGTAGGACCAGAGGATGCGCTGCTGATCGGCCGGGAGATGCAGCCGGTGTTCGGCGTACTGGATCTGCTCAACCTGCCGAACCGCAGCTTCTATCTGAAGCTGATGATCGACGGAGCGCCGAGCCGTCCATTCAGCGCGCGCACAATCAGGCCGGGCACACCGCTTTAACTGCGAGGTGAAGAAGTCCGCGTGCGGGATGCGATATCTGACCAGTCGCCCATGACGTGCGCGAATGCTTTGCCGCTAGTGCGCATTGTGCCCTGCATCGATGCACCTGACGACGCCGTTACACCTTATCGCGGACCTGCGAGAATCTGCATTGCTGGACGCCCTTGCGGCAGACCTTTTCGAATGGCGCGGCGGTATTCGTTCAGCTGGCCAAGGCGGCTCAAGCGCACCTCGTGTGATGACCCGGGATCGGCGTGACTTGCTCAGGCGGCTTCCGGAACCGCGCTCAAGACCCATGTCGAGCCCGTAAAGCGCACCAGCCCGCAAAAGATGAAACACGGACGCGGGGCGGATCACGAGCCGAAACTAAGAACGGACCGCTCGGTCCGTTCTCTTTTTTGCTGGGTCCTCTCAAACCGGAAGAGCCTAGCCCTGTGCCTCAGCGGCTTTGAGGACGTCGCCCGGCTCCAGCTCGAGTACGCGGCAGAACCGGACAAATTCCCACGCGTCGACACGGCGCTGACGACGCTCCACGCGGCTGATGAACGATTGGTCTTCGCCATATGCCTCGGCGAGCTCGATTTGAGTCATGCCGAGTTCGCGGCGCCGGGCAATCAGCGCGTCGATTATGGCTATGTACCCATCTTCGAAAGCGGATTTGCGCGGTTTGGGCATGGCCGCGCGCCCATAGAAGGGAAAAATCTAATAGTGCAAAACTCCCTATTCGTGGTATCGCTATGGGCCTAGTGATGGGGGAGGATGCAATGAGGCTGGCGTTGATCGTGGTGGCGGGTTGTTCAACCTTGGTGGGCGGGTGCGTTGCTCCGCTCATTGCCGGCCTTGCTGCGGGCGGGGGCGTGCTCGGAGTAGGCGAAGGCACTGACGCGCTCGCGCGGCGGGCGCAGTCCGGTGATGACCGTCTCAAGCACATAACCGCGGCGAGCCTGCAGATCAGCTCTGCCGATATTGCGACGGTTGGAGAAAAGGACCGACGCGGGGGCATACTGCACTGGGTCGCCATCCGCACCAACGGCGAGACATTCAGGTGTGAGGAAGGCGCGGGAACGGCGATTTGCTCGCCATTGATGCCCTGAGCGACGAAAACGTCCTGACTACGGCGTCTCGTTGGCCAAAGGCATTTCTGAAGTGCCGGAGGGTTAAGCGCGTGCCAAGCTAGATCTCAACCTTCTGCAGAACATTCCGCGTGGCGAAGGGAAGGTTTCGACGGACTACCAATTCATTTTCCACAAACACAGAAATCTCACTCTCCTGCTCGAGCATTTCCGCGACTTTCGGATCGGCGGGCTGGCCATCGGTCAGTGGCCCTGAGAGTGCGATGATTGAGCGATGCCCGTCCTTTGCGGTCGCCAGGATAGGGGCGATCACCGGACCGTTCGGAGTGTCGACCGAAACCTGAATTTGATAGTCCACGGTGCCTCCGGACTGTCTTTGCAAGTCGTGGCCTAATATGGCGGCCGAGCTACTTAGACGCCTGGCGTCGAACAGCGGCACTTCTCCGTCTAGCAGATACTCGATAAGGGCCGCGCCGACCTGCCGATCCAGCAATCCGTGCTCGAACTTGTTTTTGAAGCTTCTCAAGCAGCGATAACAGGACGCGTCGCAGTTTTCGGGACAGGTCTTCATCAGCGTAAGCGCGAGCCGGAATAGCTCCTCACCTCTGCCAGCAATCTGGGTGGAGAAACCAGCGCCGCCGGGCAGGGTATCGTACAAGAAGATCTCAGCCTCGAGCCCAGCGATTCCTGCCGGAGTAAGCGCCGGCCGAAACTCAGCCATCAGCTCACCGGTCTCGACCTCTAGCAAGAGGCATGCCGCTTTTGCTAACGCCTCGCTCACAGTCCGGAGGGCAACGGCGGTCGACGAGTGTCCCGGCTTCAATCGAAGGGGGGCGGCGACCTGCATTGAAAACAGTGCAATGTCAGTGATGAAGTCGGTTCCGAGCACCAGATGGCGGCTCGTCGCGGCACCGTCACAAATCTTCTTGTCATCGTCGTCGGGGTAGGGCTTCCGATGCGGCATTCCCAGCTTAGGGCTGGTTTCGGTACTTGCTTCGATACGACCGCATTTGGTGCAATAGCTATACCCTTCTCGGTCCGGACCAGTGTTGGAAACAAGCAGGTGTCGTCGAGTGGGGAGCACACGAATGTGTTCATTTACCAGAGCCCATGGGGTGTTTTCATCCGTCCCCATCGTAAGTTTGGCGCGTGTAGCGGGGCTGGTTTCGGGAACATCGTCGGGCGATGTGACTTCCTCTTCGTTTTCGGGATGAGCGAAGCCTGGCGGACGCAGCCAGTAGCGTGCTGGGCCAAAGGTGCTTTCCCCGCTGCACGCCTCGCAGTCGCGTGTCTCACCGCGGTTTGCTTCCTCAATTCCAAAAGTTCTGGCGAAGCCACACTCGCTGCATTCCATATAGATGCGCTTGTCTTCCCAAGCCTGGAATCGGTCGTCCGACATTACAGAATAGATCGCGCCGGAGGTGTAGCATTTGTTTGAAATCCAAACCTGCTTGCCCGGCGCATATTGGCTAAGTGCAATCGGAAGGCCCTGCGACGGGACAAACCGCATAATCGGCCGAAAGCGTGTTGAGCGGTCGCGATCGAATACGTGGAAGGTCGCGACATCTGTCGGGAAAGCGTAGCGCGGGAGCGCGCCTGCGTAGAGTAGCCGGTCAAGCAGCTTACCGGGGCGTGAGCCCTGCCGGGGACGCTCCTCTCCAACTTCGGGCGCCTCCTCCACCTCCTCATCATCGTCGTCTTCGTCGGTCAGCGTATCGGTTTCCCCTGGGCCGGGCCGGATCGCCTCATCAACCGCCCTTAGGCATTCTTCGCCCATGCTGGAAAGCAAGGTGGCGCGATCCTCCGCGGATAGCTGGTGAGGCACCCATCCATCCACACGGGCCTGCAACTCGTGATCATGCTCCTTAAGCCATGCTGCAAAGTCGTCGCGATTCAGGAGCGACTTCCCATTGCGGAACTCTGAGACTGAACCAAGGACGGAAAACAGATTTGGCGGCTGGGATGGATCAAACTCAGGAAGGCGGTCCTGATGATAGCTCTGAAGCAGGAAAGCGCTGACATGCCGACGCACGATTTCGAGGTTGTCGAGCGTCAGCTTGGGATCAACAACCGGGCCTCGGATCATACCGTCCGGATTTGAGAAATAATGCTCGTCGTGGCTATCGGCGCTGCCAAATGCAATGACTGTGGCGACCGCGTTGCCGCGACGGCCAGCCCGGCCAGCTCGTTGCTGATAATTCGCTCGTCCGGGCGGCATATTCCGCAAGGCGACTCCAGAGAGCGCGCCAAGATCGATGCCTACTTCCATCGTGGTCGTGCTTGAAAGAACATCGATGGCGGTGGAGCGGCTGCCGGCGGAACTGGCAGACAGTTCGATGTCCTGAAAGAGGAGTTCATTCTCTTCCGCTTTGGAGAACACATCGTCGTTCTGCGGGGCATTCAATTGCGCTGTGTGCTCTGCGGCCACGAGAGCCATAGGCTGACGCTGAAGAGGCGACAGCGCATCTACCACCGGCTTACGGTAGAAGCCTTTCCTCGCAAGGAACACGGCGTCTGTCGCCGGATCGAGCTCCTTCGTTTCAAAGCTGCCGCAGTCGAGACAGTGAGAGAGGCCGGGCACCGGCCGGTGCACAGATTTACACCTGCTGCAGTGAACCCAATCGCCATCGAATTGGAGTGAAAGCTCGCTCCCTCTCAGTCGCTTGAAACCGCCATCCGTCTCTTGCGTAAAAAGGGTCGATAGGATCGGAGCCCACTGATCCCAGAACAACTTCGCTGCCGCCTTGTCGTTGAGAACGGTGTCCATAGCCTTGAACTTGCCCTTCTGGCCGCGGACGCTTGTTCCTTCGGAACGGGGGCGACGCCACCAGACGAGCGGCATAGCACTGAGCCAAAAACCGTGGCTATGCCAACAGCGCAACCAAGCCCGCGCGAGACCAACCTTGGCTTCGGGTGTTTCTGCAAAGCCGGGAATGTTTGGCAGTTTCTCAATCGCAGCGGTGTGTTTCGCGCGCTCGATGATTGACGCCAACGCGAGCGCTTCGAAGCCTAAGAAACGGTCTCGGACCGAGGTGATGATGTTGTCCAAGAGTGCCTCTGGAGGGCGCTCATTGCGTAACTCCATGCATAGATTGAGTAGGCCAGCGTCGTCATCCGCGTCGCCCGACTTGATCGCGTTCTCGACTGCGATTTCGGCATCAAAATTCTCGCCGAACTTCATTTCCGGTCGCAGACGGACATTGAGCTTCTTGGATGCCAGCAGCACGGCAAGATAGAGGTCCTCGAGACTGAGGTTAGTTCGCAGCACGCCAACGTTCTGAAGTCGCGTAAATCCCCAGGCGATCAATGGCCGCAAGGAATCTCGGACCGAATACATCTGGAGGTTGGGCGCGAGACGCGCCGCAACTTGTCGGGAGTCGGAGAATGCGAGAACCTTTCGGCCCTGGAGAGGCGCAAATCGCGTAGGAGGAACGTGGCCGGGAGGCTGGATCTGAATCTGTCGAGCGACAAGCGCCTGGAATGGCTGATCGCCCTTGGTTTGATGATCTTGCACATAGCTGCGGCCGAACCGCGCGGTCTTTCCGCATACAGCGCATGGCGCAAATTGCCCGCGCATATCGAATCTCGGCGGGGGTTCGTTCTCGTCATCGACCGCTTCTAAGAGGCGCGCCGTGCGAAGAAATACGCTCCGCATACGCGGGCCGTGCACCTTTGGGTTAAGGCGCCCTGTCTCCAGATCGTAGTCCGCGGGTTCCGCGGCGTCACTGTTGACCGGCTCTTCGAGGAGTAGGTCGAGCGGCAGCAGGGGACCAGTTTCGCCTCCGGGCATTCGTAATCGTTGTCCGGGCTCGGACCATAGCGAAGCTGGCGCGTCTAAGTCGTCGGAGTACGATCGCGCGTAGGCAGTCCCGCAGTTTCGGCAGGTGAAGAGTTCCAAAACCCTTGCATCGCACTCGCATTTTTCGCGGGGCTGGCTGTGCATTTTGCCGCAGATGCCGTCCCGGTGTTCGTCTGCAATCTCGGTGCAATTGGGATCCATGCAGACCCACAGGCCAGGCAGCCCGCGGAAGAAATTGTGGATACGGCAAGGCAGGAGCCCTGGCGTCTTCGGATCAAGGCGCGCGACGCTGCCCAACGTCATCAAGGCTGTGACCGCCGCGTCCGCTTTGTCTTGAGCGGTCGGGAAAATGTCGTGTCCCAAACCGGCGATCGGCAGCGCCTCCTTCATCGTGGAATTCACGAGGAGGCCCATCGGGCCGAAATCCTTCAACGCATGATAGAGCGCTGCCTCGGAACTGTGGTCGCCTTCAACGTTGCGGTGCACCAGGAGGGGCTGGACGGCGGCGAGCCGATCGGCGTCAGTGGTCGCATTGTGATAATCTGCCAAACTGATCGCCGCGAGAACGTCTGCGTCATGCTCAGACCCAACTGCGCTATGCGGTCTGAAATCGAGTTCGCCCGTGACAGCTTCAAAGCTCTCTGCGGGAACGCCCGCTAGTTGGGAGCCGAAGTCAGGCGCATAATCTTTTTCGCGAAAACTCGCCGTAGCGCAGATCACTTGCAGTCGGTCTGGAGGGATCCCCAGGCGATCGCGAAGCCTGCGCAATAGCAGGCCGACCTCCGCTCCAGCGGCACCGCGATACAGGTGGGCCTCGTCGAGGACGACGAGGAACTTTTCAGTCGGGTTTTTGGAAAGCCATTCCCGCGTGCGATCGAAAATCGAGCGCTCAATGGGGCGCATGAGCATATATTCGAGCATGGAGTAGTTAGTGACCAAGAGGTCGGGCGGTGCCGCATGGACCTCATGGCGGGTCAACAACTCGGAATCATTGGGCAGGGTTACCGCGCGAATGAATGCGCCGGTCTTATCCTGCCATCGGCTGCCCTTTTCGCCGAACCACTCCGCCAGATTCGGTTTCGCTGGCCATTTGCCGCGCTCTTTCAGAGCTTGAAGTAGGGCAAGCGCTTCCTCCCGCTGCTCTGGGTCGTCGCCAAATGCACGCCGCTCGATATCGACATAAAAATCGTCGAACGATTTGAGTTTCGTGCCGTCCTTTTTCGAGGACCGGACGCCTGCGTACGGCGTGCGGCTGGTATAGCGCGCAAAGCGCGGTGGCCGCCCCGCCCACTTCTTGAACAGCCTAACCAACCGAGGATCGCCAAACAGCGACCTCAGCCGCCCGAGTTGGTCATTCACTAGCGCGTTCATCGGATAGAGAATGAGCGCCCGCATGGCGGGGCTGTCTCCAAAAGCGCTCCCAGTAGCCTTAGCTTCTCGCGCAAACTTGCCGATGATCGGGAGTAAGAACGATTCGGTCTTTCCCGATCCCGTGCCGGTCATGATGACTAGGTTCTTCCCGCCGATCAGCGAGTGGCGAACGGAGGCAGACTGGTGTTTGTAGGGCGGATCATAGATCAGCCGAGGCAATTCCTCCGACGGCTGCGATAGCACCAAGAATGCTTCAAGGGCGGCATCGGGCAGCCCCGTCATTTGGGCGAAGGGCTCGCCGGTTTGATAGCGGGGCGTCGATTCCAGATATGGGACTTGATGGATGACGCCGGGTCGCTGCAGCAACTCCTTGCGCTGATCTATCAAAGTCGAAGCACTAATATGGTAGGTCGCTTCAATGTAGTCCTGCAATGAGGCATGAAGCTCATGGATGGACTCTTGTATAGTTTGCGCCATTGCCCCTCTTTATCCTGAATCTTCTATACGATCCAACCAAAGTCTTTGTCGTAAAAAATCCTCCTCGGCTTCCGCTTGAGAGACCGGCAGGAAAAAAGACATAAGACAGTTCGCTCGCGGAACGGGCTGACCAAAAATCATCATACGCCGCTGGGACCATTGCGGAAGCGGCGAAAAGAAATCGAAGCGCACACCATTTGCATCAGACTTTCTGCGGTAGAGTTGCGGTGCACCGCGCGAGTGATCGATTGCCATCTGAACATGCCACGCGATGTCGCTGCCCCGCCAGCGGGACCTCCTTGGGGGCAGGTCGATCAACTTGAGGACCTGCCCTTCGTTTAACTGGGCCAAACACCAAATCGGAGCCCCGAATTCTTGGGGCCGCCTTGCGACGAATGTGCCCGAGTGATTGGTGGATGGTGAGGTCCAGCGCTTGGGATAGAAGCGGACTGACGAAGTCGGATCAAGGATCAGCATTTCCCGCACCTCACCACTGTGCGGCTGCAATTCCAGTTGTCGCTGATACCCCGACAACAGGACTTCCGGCGTCTCAGGCTTGGGCGACTTCAACCAAACTTGATCGGACAGTTCCTGGAGGCCGAGATCGAGCAACGCACTCACCATTTCTTCGTCCTGCTCTGGCCTCAGCACTCTGACGAAACCCTCGTGCCGAACGCGAGATGCGAGGGAGGGAGGCAAGAACGTGTCTTGGTCAGGCACGGTGCCGGTCAGGAAAATGCTCCTATCCGGCCGTTCCACGAAACTTGGCGGCGCAGCAAAAACCCACGTGCCTTTGGCGGCTTGGTCGGCGGTCGTAACGTCGTGAAGCTCAAGCAGATCGCCGCCGATAATGAGACCCTCGAGGATGGAATCGATACGGTCTGATAGCGAGGCATCTTCGGACAACCCCTGAAGGCTCTCAAGCAAGGCGGCGCGAAGCGCAGTGCGTGAACATGGACAAAGAATTCCGCCAGCTCGTCGGAGAAGCGCAGCAATCAAAGTGTCATCGATCGGCTCGTCCGAACTCACCGGAAGACCGAGCGTTTGCCGACAGCCGGTTAGGACTTGCTCGCCTGTTATTTCCTCGATCACAGTCCCCACCTCGGAAAGAGGCGCGCGGGCCCTGCATTGCCGTCATTCGCAGAAAGTAGTGCCAACATGCGCGCGCCCCTAAGGACCGCGGGACTCTCCCGCAGCACGTCGAGCATACTGTCGAGTTCATCCCCTGCCATTTGAGAAAAACGATGCGGAGCGGCGGCGAGGCGTAGCGCTGCATCGCAAACGTTTTGCTCCGCGCATATGTCGTATCTGCGGGCGAGATCGGCATACCAAGCTGAAGCGCGGTCGAAATCGTCCTCCATGCGCTGGTAGTCTCGCCTGAGGACTATGGCGAAAGCGGCACGGTTATGAACGCTGTGCCGAAGGCCATCGATGGCATTGTCCGAGCGCGGAGCCGCCAAATATGCGCGCTCTGCTCTGGCCCAATGCCAACCGCAGAGGTGTTTGTAGATGGCACATGCCAAGCCGTCGGTGAGTTGTAACCTGCGGGCGTCGGGCAGAAAGCCTGCAAGACGTGCCTCACTCCAGAGTGTCAAGATACGGCAAGCGTCTGCCGAGCCGACTGACCCGTCGTCGAGTTCAGCAAACGTTGGCGCGATGCCTAAGCCCTGCAGGCCAGTTCCGCTCGGGTCCGCGCTGACCACTACCGCGTCACGATAGGAGTCCAATTGCGCAACAAAAAGGCTGCCGGGCAACGGCACCTCGACCCCGGCGTGGGCATGGTCGGGTGATATCTCCGTCGCAGCAAGGGGCCGCTCCATGTTGCGTGTGAGATTCCGGGGCTCACAGCCTTCTTGACCGGCATCATCGATCAACCGCACCGTGATCGACCCTCCGTTTCGACGCATCGCCCACCGAACGGGGGGCAGGTTACGCTCAAAAAGCATACGAAATTCGCCGAGTTCGTCGGCCTTGATGGTGAGGCACCCGGAAGTGGCCTCTAGATACCCCAGGGCACAATCCTCGTGATCGACCATCTTCGCCAGTTGCTTGCTCCATAGTTCGGGTGTGACGGGCAGGCTCATCGTATCGCCAACCTGTTCACGCAGAATCTCGGTTCCGTCCCCTTTGGCAAGCGAGAGCTCGCAATGGACGTGATGACCCTCTGGCCCGACAATTGAGACGCTGATCCGGTTTTCCCAGAGCGCATCGAGGTCGGCGTCCGGTGGATCGAGCGTGACGATTAGGCCCGAATGAAACGCTCGGCCCGGTCGCCATGCCTCCGGTTCACGGACGCTGAGGATCAGATGGCCTTCGGCATCCGGAGACGCATCGCGAGGGGGAGAACTTCGCCGTGCCTCTACCGATAAATAATGCTGGCCGGCCGGAAGCGGCGGAAGGCGTACATAGGAGGAAAAGCCGACCACGCCCGCTTCAATAAGCGTTTCAGGCCCATCATTTAGGCGGAGGATGAAGGCCTGAATGACATGGTCGTGTACCATACCAAAGCAGGGCGCTTCGGTCGTCAACCATTCGCTGCTGCCTTCGCCGTCCCATGCACGCCCCGGCAGTCCGGCAGGCCAGACGCGAATGGTTCTGGCGACCTGTAATCCAATTCTCTTGATGCGGGCTTCATCATGTTCCGACAGGCTAGCAGGAACGCGCATCCGGCATGCCCGAACACCGGAACAGTCGATTTCGCACTCGTTGATCCAGTCGCAGGTTTCAGGAAGCGTCGCGATGGTCGTAATGATGTAGTCGATGCCTGGGCGAACAATCCGTCCTGTAATCTCGCGAGCAAGCCCTCCGGCTCCAATACGGAATAGCCAAATGGGCCCTTCGCTCATCAGGCAATCGCTATTGACGAGATGATCCACGACGGCGTGCCGCTGCTCGAAGTGTATGAGCGGCGCCTTCGGCGGCGGCCAGGATTTCAGGACGGCTATTCTGGTTCCGCCCAACAGCCAGCCTGCGGGCCGTGGTGCCTCACCTCCGGCGATGTAGGAGCGGGTGGATCGCAGGAAGTCGCGCACCGATGCATTGAGCGCAGTGCATCCGAAGTCCGGAACTTCAAGGACTACCGACCAGTTGCCGGCTCCCGACGCGCGCAACAACACGTTAGGCCTTATGGTGGGTCGTGGCGCATCAGACGTGGAGACGCCTGACGAAACCGGAGTGCGCGCCGCTGCCGGACCACTGCCAGAACCTATCCCCGTGAAGCGGGCCCGCACCACGCGGCGGGCCTCACGCAACCATTCACTCCCATGCCGAACCTCGTCGAGGTCGGAAACGATCCGATTAAGGGTCGAAGGACTGATGGGATCCGTGGTCCCTGCGGGAGTTTCCCCAAGCAACGCCAGAACGATCCGGCCGGTCAATTCCTCCTGTTGCAGGAATTCCTCAAACCGGCTGCTCGCGTGCGCATGGACAGCGAAGAGCCTGCCTACGGCCGCCGCTTCGAGATGGGCCAAGGCGGCCAGCCGGTGGCGAAGATCATAGAGTGCTCGGGCAAATTGACGCTGAAGGTAGCGTGGAAGAATCGCATGGGTGATCGGCCATGCGATGATTCTGAAGTGGGATGCCCAGGGTCCCGTCGGGACCACGCCGTCGAACTGCTGCTGGAACTTTTTGAACCACCCCGCGAGACTGTAGCGGTACGGGCCGGCCCAAAACGGCGTCTGCTCCTCGAAGGACTGCCAGTATTCCTCGCCGTTATAGCGATATCCAAGTTCCGCGGCGTAGACGACCCAAGCAAGCCAGTGCGGGTAAAGACGTTCGCTGGACCTTAGGCGTGCGCGTAGAAGTGTGCCGATCTCGTCAAGCTCAGGATCGGCAAGGCCATGCTCCAGCGCGAAAATATGGAATCCTGAATTGGCGCGCTTATGCGCGAGGGCGCGGAAGTGTGCCTCAAGTTTCTTTTGCCACTGATCGAGAGGCGTTCCCACAACTCCTGCCCACCCTTTGTCCCTTCATTAGCTCAGCCAGCCCTTTTCATCATGGCCTTAAGCACGCGAGCTTGTCCTCCAAATAGGTCGAGCAAGTCGCTCGATGTCCATGTGCGATATTCAGGCCTGCGTTGAGCCCGAGGAATCATCCACCGTTCAACGGCGAGGTTCGCCACGTCGGACAATGGAAGAAGCGAACTGATATCTGGCACACCTTTCCCCGTTTTCAGAATGTCGCGGCCATTGCTCGCCAGCCAAGACAGAAACACTTCTCTGCGGATGCCGTGCTTCAGCATGTCGTCACGAAAGCCGAGCGCATCGAGCGCGGCGCGGGTCGTGCGCAGTCGCCAGTTTGGACCATTGCCGAAGCGATGAAGGTCAGCATATTGGTGGCCAGCGTCGCGCAAATAGGAGCGCAGCTCAGCAAAGAGCTTGTCGGGGATATGAAAATGACCCCAGCCGCCTGTGTACCCTATCGGCTCAAAATACTGCGTGCCGCCTAGCTTTAAGCGGTTGTACACGGACGATCGGCCTAGCGACGACGAGGTGGTGATCGCAAGCAGGCGTGCCTTTTTCCTTTTCTGCGAGATGATCCCTGTTGTGCCACCGTAAAGTTCGGCGAAGTCATCATAGATTTCACGGCTTCGGAGCAAGCAAGCGACCAGTTTTCCGCCTAGCAGCGTGTTGTAGGGAGGGACTGCTCCCAAGACGTAAGCATCCATGATGTTGACGAGGCGCGCGCCGCGGTCATGGACGTCCCATCCTATGAGGTTGTCGCGAACGGAGAGGTTGAAGACCGGATCCCCGATCGCAATCAAGCCGATGAGTTTTCCGTTGTTCTGGTCCCAGACCAGATATCTCATTCGGCGACCGAAGCCGTTGGAGACGGGGACGGACCAAGTGAGGGAGGCCAATCTAAACAGATCGCCGCTGGTGGAGTCTGCGGATACGCGTTCCACAAGCGGCGATATCTTTTCCGGATCGATTTCGCTGCCCGAAGCAAAATGCTGAAGAAGTTGCGCCCCCCGTTGTTGGAGGAAATCAGAGCTTGCCTTCAGGCGCTCGACACGTTGTGCGCCATGAAGGGTTCTTATCACCTCTTTGCCAGCGCCGCTGGCTTGAAGAGAACCGTCTGAGGATTTGGTGAAACCAAGCGATTTAAGGTGCCGACGCAGCCGCCGCTTTAGGTTCGCTTCCCGCGATGCAATGGCGACCACTCGTCGTTTGGTCATACACTCTTTATCCCCGAACCACATGTCAGCGCTCGCGCGAACGCTTTCTAGTCTGAAAGCGTATAGCGAAAAACCCGAAGGTCCAATACTACGGCAGGGCGGCCTCCTGGCGATTCACTGGGGTCGGCTAGGCTCAGCATTGATCTCGCTGCCATCGCCACGCCACCCCGCCCGCGTCTGCAGACCTTACCGGATGAGCCAGCCCCAGGAGGAGATCGCGCGCCTCGGGCCATAGAGGCCCACCTGGAAGACGTCGTAAGTGGATCTAAAAAGCGATATCGGCTAAAAAGCGATATCGGCCAAGGTCGCAATTCGAGCCACCTTAGCGATGCTCCTAGGAGGCGTTGACAAATTGGCGCATCCACAGTCGGATTGAGACGATGTGGATGAAGCCGAGGTAGCTGTCGGCGGTCTTGTCGTATCGGGTTGCCAGCCTGCGAGCGTTTTTGAGCTTGTTGAAGCAGCGCTCCACCATGTTGCGCAGGGCGTAGATGTCGGCATCGACGGGCAGCTGGATCAGTCGGTTCCGCCTGGTCGGGATCATCGCGACGCCGCCGCGCTTCTCCATATCTTCACGAATGAAATCAGCATCATAACCTTTATCAGCCAGCAGCACCTTGGGTGCTGGCCCGTCGGCATCCATGATCGGCAAATAGCCTTTGAAATCGGAGACTTCGCCGCCGGTCAGGGCGAAGGCTATGGGTAGGCCCAGCGCATTGATGCGGAGATGGATCTTGGTCGTAAAGCCACCTTTTGAGCGGCCAAGACCTTGGCGTGGAGTCCCCCTTTAGCGCCGGCTGAACAATGGTGCGCCCGGATTATTGTGCTGTCGATCATCTGCAAGCTGGGGTTGCCCCCGCCGCTGTCGTTGAACGCTTCGAGCAGCAACTCCCACAGGCCGGACAGGGTCCAGCGCCGGAACTGGCGATAGACCGAGGACCATTTGCCAAAATGCTCATGCAGGTCGCGCCAGGCTACACCCGTTCGCGCAATCCAGAAAATCCCATCGAGAACAAGGCGATGGTTCCTCGGGCGTCGACCGCTCCGGCTACCACGTTCGATCACGAATGGCTCAAGACAGTCCCATTCCTCGTCGCTCATCAAACCCCGGATCACGGCAGCCTCCCCAAAAGCCACCTTGATGATGTGGACGCCCCTGCACCGACGGTCAGCCGCTATGCTGCTGACCGTCACCCGAAGCAGGAAGAGGAGCGTTTACCATGACAATTATTACGATGGGCCTGGATTTGGCGAAGAGTGTGTTTCAGGCACACGGTGTGGATGAGCACGGCGCCACGGTGCTGGTGAAGCGGCTGCACAGGAAGCAGATGCTGCCTTTCTTCTCGAAGCTACCGCCATGCCTGATCGGCGTGGAGGCCTGCGGAACGGCGCACCACTGGGCGCGCACGCTCGCCGCGATGGGGCACGATGTTCGCCTAATCCCGCCGTCCTACGTGAAGGCCTATGTGAAGCGCGGCAAGAGTGACGCGCTCGATGCCGAAGCGATTTGCGAAGCCGTGCAGCGTCCGACGATGCGATTCGTTCCGGTTAAGACGGTCGAGCAACAAGGCATCCTCATGACCCATCGCGCCCGGTCCTTGCTCGTGCGTCAGCGCACCATGCTCGCCAATGCTTTGCGCGCGCATCTGGCCGAGCTGGGCTTCGTCGCGAACCCCGGTATCGCCAACCTTGCAAAGTTGGCCGAGCAGGTGATTGCCGATAAGAACGCCCTGCCATCATATGCGCAGGCGGCTTTGAAGATACTGATCCGCCAGATCATGACGATCAGCGGCGAGATCGCGGAACTCGACCAGCAACTCATCACCTGGCATGCCCAGAACGAGGCCAGTCGCAGGCTTGCTGCGATCCCCGGCCTCGGCGTTATCACGGCGACGGCTATTGCCGCCACCGTTACAAATCCCGATCAGTTCCGCTCGGGACGGCAGTTTGCCGCATGGGTCGGCCTGACCCCGCAACAACATTCGACAGGCGGCAAGACCAGGCTTGGCGGGATCTCGAAGCAGGGAGATCGATACCTGCGTCGGCTACTCGTTGTCGGCGCCACAGCCGTCATGCGTCACACGAAAGATAAATCCACGCCAATGGCCGACTGGATAAGGAAGCTCCTGGAGAAGAAGCCATTCCGGCTCGTCTCCGTCGCGCTTGCCAACAAGCTGGCCCGGATCGCATGGGTCGTGCTGACCCGAAAGGAAGACTATCGGCCCTACGAACTGGCGACCTGACACACCACCGATCACCCGAATTGGCAGTGGCAGTCGATGATGAGTAACGATCGAGCCAATGGTGAGGAAAACCCGTCTGATTCAATGCGCTTCACAAACGCGCCATCTTGATCAGGGACCTCACCGGCGGATTTCCATCAAGGCCAGCGGCAACCAACCGCCGCACAAACAGGCCGGACATATGAAAGCAACCGATCAAACCGTATCGAAAAAAGCCCTTGCCATAGGTGGCGTCCACATATGAATCAGAACTTGCCCCAATTGGGAATCCCCTTTGTCAACGCCTCCTAAGCGCCGCGTCGTGAGCCGCCCTACAAATGGTAGTTCTTGAAGTCGTCGCGCCTCAGACGCGCCGACGGCAACGAGGTCCTCAGAGTTTAAGCAGCTCGGTTGACCGTACGCAAACGAGTCACAGGCCTTCCGATAAAAAGTTGGAACACTGCTCTCCATGCCGCCAAGGATCGGAAAAAGGTATGGAGAACCATGAGAAGCGGACCGGTAAGAACGTCGACGTCGCGAATCCATCCACGAGTGCGGAAAAAGATGCAGGCAGCCGTGAGCTCAATATAATATGTCAAAAGTGTCGCGATAGCAAAATCCGTTCCTAATATTGCAAGTATAAATACGCTCACTAGAGCCGGAAAAAGAAATATCCAATTCAAACATGTTGCGAATCCAAACATAGATATAATAAACGAACGTAGACGGTTCTGCGCAAACTCCTCCGGAATCTCTACTTTCATTAGATTTCTGAATTTGTAATAGGCCAGTGGACCGAATGCCCAAGTTTTTTGCTGTGCCATTGCTGCGCTCAGCGTATCGGGAGTGTCAGACATTTCCAATGTCCGGATTGAGCGAATGCGTCTCCCACTAGCAACGACATAATAGCCAAAGTGCAGATCCTCAGATACCGTCGATTGAGGTAACCCACCCAACGCGTTAAATTCGCTAAGCTGAATATAGGCGCCATGGCCAACTATGTGAGAAACATACCATCCTGTCCGATAAGCTATGGTGTTATTCTTTATCTCATGGGATAGAGTCCACCTGCTTTGATAGAGAGCGTGTCCCTTCTGAGTTAAAGGCAGCGTAGCGAAATCGGCCAAAAAGACTGAATGCTGCTGAATAAACGCTTCTCCTCGTTGCATCTGCGTTCTAGCCTCGAGCAGTGCAGACGCATTGAACCTCGTATCGATATCGATGAGAAAAAACCAGGTCTGCTCGCTAGAAGATGTCAACGTGGTTGCTCGAACGCCAAAATTAACTTGATGCGCCTTTCCCCAACATGGCTCGTCAGCCTCGATTACTCTAAAGCGCGGATCAGTTGCAGTCGCGCGCACGGCGGCGTCTAATGTCGGGTTTCGGCCGGCCTCATCGCGCTCGCGCGGGGTCCCTACAATCACGCACTCCTCGACACCGGCCTCCGTCGCCATTCCCGAGAGAAACCTAACGGCGTCATCAATTCGAGTGGTTTCGTTCAGTACCGGCAATATGACTACAACGCGCAGATACCTCTCCGGAGGGTCCCCCGGCATGGGGACCTCACGTGCTTGCGACAGGAAGCGGAGAGTTAAGAACAACGCCAAGAGGTTCGCCCCAGCCCTGACGAGCACGACAAGGGCGAACGACGCACCGAGGTTCACGTCTCACTCCGCGACCATGGTTCCGACAGCAAAATCAAAGAATGTCGTCTCCCACCCCGGTTCCCGCGGATCATTCACAATTGCCCGCACTTTATCAATGATTGCAGCGAAATCGAAGTCCCTGCCTTCGTTGGAGATGAACTCCACATATCCACTGGAACTCAACTTCGCAAAATACTCGGCGAAGTGATCGTTGAACGGGCGATCCAAGAGTGGAAAAGGCATCACCGAGCCGGTGTCTCGCTCTGCGCTTCGGGTTTCGCGCGTTTCGTGAGAGACGTCCAAAAAGACATACCCATCTGGGAGCAGATAACTGGCGCGCATCATTTTCTCTGAAGCCACGATTAGTTCTTGCCGAGAAATGAGAGAAATGCGAGCCGCTGCATATCGAAAGGCAGCAAGCGTTAGAAACGAACGATCTAAGCAGTGGCATGATGCTGGTTCGACAAAATTGGAGCGGCGGTCCTCCGCAACGAGGAACAGATCGATGGTGTCCGCTCCTGAAAAATCAAAAGCCGCCCGCTTCTCGTTGTCAGAGACTACATCCATAAATTCGGGAATCGATTTCCACCCCAGGGATCGCTCCACCGCCGCCCTGACCGTTGTCTTGCCTGCACAGACGCCACCGTCGAAGGCGACCCCCCGAACTTTCCTCATTCGGGCTAGATATAACGACTGTCTATTCCAGGATAGAGAGGAGTTGCCTCAATTGAGAACTAGTGTCCTTGGTATTTCGGACTTGGATGGCGCGTCCGCCTAGATTCGAAAAAACCCGGCAAACCTCTGGACTGTCGTCGAGCAATACAGCTTTACGTAAATCGGCACCGGTGCTGTCAGCTACGATTTTAAATAATAATCCGTTCTTATCTTCTTTGAGAAGACCAAAATCGGCCGAATTTGCGATCCGATCGAACACGTCGAAAAGGCGGAGCTTTCGAGCCACGGCGGCGAAGCAGTCCATATTCGCGGTAATAAGCACGAGCTGATAGTGAGCGCGCAATCTGATCAGATCGCGAACTACGTTCCGATTAACAGAGAACTGAGAACAGCTATCCAAGAGTTGGGAAAGTAAATACGTCTCGCAAAGTCCAGTTAAATCCGACGCAAGTCGGCACGCGGCGCGGCTATCAAATACGCCCCGCATCCAGCCGCCGACAAAGTCCGAATTGGAAAAGATTTTCGCTTGTATGATCTCTTGATGATCACGGTCTAAAGTGTTCCAGAAGGTTTGATGTGAGATAGTGCCATGAAAATCGACGAATAGAATAGGTCGATAGTCTCGCCAAGTGAACTTGGATTGAATTTGCCTATAGGCAAGGAGCGTCACGTCAAGCTGTTGTCCGGCGGGAGTGCCGCAAATGCATGCGTCCTGAGGTTCAGTCATGCGTGCGGCCTGCTGTCCTTCTCAGGCACCCCGTCGGTGCCGGATACCACATTCCGAGCACCCCCTTGCGGATGACCCCAATATGTCGTTGGTCAATATGAAGCCCGGCGGAGCTGGATCGCACTTCGAGGTAGCGACGGTGTGGAAGTTGCGGAAGGAACGGCATACGGGAAATGTGTGGATAAACATACAATAGCATGAGGGACCGCCTGGGGTGGGGTAAGATCGACGGGGCTACTATTTCGTCGTGACTTCACGGCCCTTCGTTCGTGACCATGCTTCCCGAGGTCAGGAAATACGGAGTCTCATTCACGTTGGGACATCAGCATCTGCATCAGCTTGAGCCGCAACTCCGACAGGCGGTGCTCGGGACGCGGGAGTCCTCATTTCTTTCGCGTGGAGCCAGAAGACGTGGGCGTGATGGCGTCCGAGTTTCAGCCCACGTTCGCCATCCGCGACCTGATGACCCCCAAACAGGGTATTCTAACTCAAGCTCATGATCGACGGGGCGCCGAGCAATCCGTTCAGCGCACGCACACCCGACCAATAGCGCATTTAGGACGTGTGAAGGCGCTAGCTGCATTGAACTTGCCAAGATCGCTCAGCCATCGACATGAAGGGGCTTGATGCAATCGCCCTGGGCGTGAATAGAGGAAGGGCGAGGTTTCGGAGCCAGAAAAGAGCCAGAGCTAAGAGTGAAGGCGCGCAAGGCTTTGAAATGCGGGCGTAGCTCAATGGCAGAGCAGAAGCTTCCCAAGCTTACGACGAGGGTTCGATTCCCTTCGCCCGCTCCAACTCATTCGGCGCAATCCGAACCCTCGCTCCCGGCGCGCTGGCGCGCGCGGAGGGTTCGATTGTCCTGCGGACGTCTTCGACTCCCCTTCGCCCGCTCCACTTTCTCCCCGCACCTGATACATTCGCCGCATGCCGGCCTTGTTCCTTGCCCTGCTGACCTCCGTCATGGCGATGACCGGCGGACGCAGCGCCTTGCTCACCGCCCGGCTGTCCGGCGCGCTCGGCGGGAGCGTGGCGCTGCTCGCGGCATGCTGGCTGACGGCGATCGCCAGCTCGGCGCTGGCGGCGTGGGCCGGGTCGCTGCTCGCCCCGACGATGCCGCCCGCGGGCAAGACGATGTTCGCCGCCGCGGCGCTGGCGCTCGCTTCGATCGAGCTGCTGTTCGCAAGGGTTCGCGCGGCGCCCGCCGAGCCGACCCGGTCGCTCGGCGCGATCGTGCTGGTTCTCGCTGCCGGGCAAGCGACCGACGCCGCGCGCTTCCTCGTGCTGGCGATCGCCGTGGCGACCGGCGTGCCGCTGCTGGCCGCGGCGGGCGGGGCGCTCGGCAGCGGCGCGGTGCTGACCGCGGCCTGGGCGCTGGGCGCGGAGTGGGAAACGCGGCTGCCCCTGCGCGCGATCCGGCTCGGGGGGGCCGGGCTGTTCGCGTTCGCGGCGATCGTTATCGCGCTGGTCGCGCGCGGCGTCTTCGGCTGACACGGCGCGCCGCACGGGATTGCTTCGCTTCGCTCGCAATGACGAGCTAATGAGATCGCAAATGGCCAAGATCGAGATCATCGAGGGCGCCGACGACGCTGCGGTGGCGGCATGGCTGCACGGCCGGCTGGCGGCGGCGCTCGCCGCGAGCGGGCGGCCGGTGGCGATCGCCGTCCCCGGCGGCTCGACCCCGTTCCCGATCCTCGAGCGCCTCGCCGCGATGCCATTGGACTGGCGCCGAGTGACCGTCTGGCCCGGCGACGACCGCGACGTGCCCGAGGACCATCCGGCGAGCAACACCGGCAGAATCCGGGCGATCCTCGAGCCGGCGGGAGCCGAAGTCGTGGCGCTCAGCGTGATGGAGCAAGTCCCGCATTTCGCGCTCGCCTGGCTCGGCATGGGGGCCGACGGGCACGTCGCCTCGCTGTTCCCCAATACCGACCCGCAAGTGGACGACCCGCAGGCGGTGCGCATGCTCACGCCCGACCCGCTGCCGCCCGAGGCGCCGTTCGGCCGGATCACGCTGACGCTGCCGGCGCTGCTCGATTCCGACGAGCTGCTGTTCGTGATCCGCGGCGCCGACAAGCGCCGCCTGTTCGAGGCCGCGGCCCGAGGCGAGAACGACTTGCCGGTCGCCCGCCTGCTCGGCGCCGCGCACCAGCCCGTCACATGTTTCGCCTGATCCCCGCGCCGCTCCACCGGCAGGCGCTGCGCGTCGGCCACCGGCTGCGCAAGCAGTGGCGCCAGCACACCGGGCTGCGCAGCGCGGGCGTGTCGGTCATCGGCCTCGACGATGCCGGGCGGGTGTTCCTGGTCCGCCACAGCTACGGCTCGGGGCGCTGGACGCTGCCCGGCGGCGGGATCGGCCGGGGCGAGGACCCGGCGGCCTGCGCGCGGCGGGAAATGCGCGAGGAACTGGGCTGCGAGCTCGAGCTGGTCGAGCTTGCGCTGGAGTTCGACGAGATCCTGTTCGGCGCGCCGCATCGCGCGTTCGTGTTCACCGTGCGCTTCGCCGGCGAGCCGTTGGCCGACGGGCGCGAAGTGATCGAGACCGGCTGGTTCGCGCGCGACGCCCTGCCGCCCGACATGATCTCCTTCGCCGCCCACCGCCTGCGGCGGGTGTTCGGCGACGGCTAGAGCAGCGAGAGCTGCGCGGTGTCGGGTTCGCGCTCGTCGCCTTGCTCGCCTTCGAGGTTCGCCAGCGTCAGCCCCATCAGGCGCACCGGCAGCGGCAGCGGCAGCGCCTCGTCGAGGATCGCCTGCGCCAGGCGGGCGAACTCGGCCTTGCCCTCGATCGCGCGGGGGAGCGATTTCGCCCGGGTCATCAGCTGGAAATCGGTGAACTTGAGCTTGAGCGTGACCGTGCGTCCGCGCGTGTCATGCTCGGCGATCCGCTCCCAGACGATATCGACGATGTCGCCGAGCGCGGCGCGCAGCGCGGGGCCGCTGGAAATGTCCTCGTTGAAGGTGCGCTCGCCGCCGAGCGACTTGCGGACGCGGTTGGCGCGCACCGGCCGCAAGTCGATGCCCCGCGCCGCGCGGTAGAGGTAGTCGGCGAAGCTGCCGAAGTGGGCGCGCAGCCAGGCGATGTCCTTCGCCGCGAGGTCGGCCCCGGTGTCGATGCCGAGCCCGGCCATCTTCTCGGCCCCGCGCGGGCCGACGCCGTGGAAGCGCCGGACGGGCAGGCCGGCGACGAACTGCGCGCCCTGGCCGGGGCGGATCACGCAGATCCCGTCGGGCTTGTTCTGGTCGCTGGCGAGCTTGGCGAGGAACTTGTTGTAGCTGACTCCCGCGCTGGCGGTGAGTTGCGTTTCCTCGCGGATGCGAGCGCGGATCAGCTCGGCGATGCGGGTCGCCGAGCCGATGGCGCGCACGTCGTCGGTCACGTCGAGGTAGGCCTCGTCGAGGCTGAGCGGCTCGACGTGCGGGGTAAAGTGGCGGAAGATCGCGCGGATCTGCTGGCTGACCTCGGTGTAGACCTCGAAGCGGGGGCGGCAGAAGACGAGGTCCGGGCAGAGCCGCTTGGCGGTGACCGAAGGCATGGCCGAGCGCACGCCGAACAGCCTCGCCTCGTAGCTCGCCGCCGCGACGACACCGCGCCCGCCCGCGCCGCCGACCGCCACCGGCTGGCCGCGGAGCGCGGGATTGTCGCGCTGCTCGACGCTGGCGAAGAAGGCATCCATGTCGATGTGGATGATCTTCCTCAGGCCGAGATCGGGCTCTTGCTCCTCCATCGGCCGATCCTACTATCCCCCTCCCGTGTGCGGGAGGGGCTAGGGGTGGGAATCAACACCGTCACTGTAATGGCCCACCCCCGACCCCTCCCGCAAGCGGGAGGGGAGAAAGGGCTATACCGCACTGCAACATGGGTCTAGTGCGGCGCTCCCATGCCGACTGCCGCCGCCTCTCCTCCCGCGCATTCGATCGGCCGGCGCGAGCTGGTCGTGCTGATCGCGCTGCTGATGAGCCTCAACGCGCTGGCGATCGACGCGATGCTGCCCGCGCTCGACGACATGGCGCACGAGCTCGGCGTCGCCAACGGCAACCAGCGGCAGCTGATCGTCGGCGTCTACCTGCTGGCCAACGGCATCGGCTGCCTCGTGCCCGGCTCGTTCGCCGACCGTTACGGCCGCAAGCCGGTGGTGATGATCGCGCTGGGCGCCTACGTGCTGTTTTCGCTGATCGTGGCGACGATCAATCACTTCGAGACGATGCTGGTCGCGCGCGGGCTGCAGGGCCTGCTGTGCGGCGGGCTGATGGTCGCGCCCAACGCGATCATCCGCGACCGCTACGAAGGCGACAAGATGGCGCGGCTGATGAGCACGATCGCGGCCGTGTTCATCATCATGCCGGTCGTCGCGCCGAGCCTCGGCCAGGCGGTCCTGCTGGTCGCCGGCTGGCGCTGGATCTTCGTCGGCCTCGCCATTCTCGGCGGTATCGCCGCGCTGTGGGCGTGGATCCGCCTGCCCGAAACGCTCGACCCGGCGCACCGCCAGCGGATCGCCCTGCCGGCGATCGCCGGCAACATGCGGCTCGGGCTGCTCAACCGGCCGTCGATCGGCTACGTGCTCGGCGCGGCGCTGCTGGTCGGGGCGGTATTCGGCTACGTCAACAGCGCGCAGCAGCTGGTCGGCGAGCATTTCGGCGCGGGCGCGTGGTTCCCGGTGGTGTTCGGCGGCACCGCGGCGATGATGGCGGTGTCCAACATCGTCAACAGCCGGATCGTCGAGCGGTTCGGCGCGCGGCGCGTGTCGCACACCGGCGTGATCGTGTTCATCTTCGTCAGCCTGGCGCAGATCTGGGCCGCGACCTATCGCGACGGCGACATCCGCTGGTTCCTGCCGCTGATGGCGACCAACCTTGCCCTGCTCGGCTTCCTCGGCGCGAACTTCAGCTCGATCGCGATGCAGCCCTTCGCCCGGATCGCCGGGGCGGCAAGCTCGGTCCAGACCTTCATCCGCATGTTCGGCGCGGCGGTCGTCGGGCTGGTCATCGGCCAGTCGTACGACGGCTCGGCGAGGCCGTTCGCCTATGCCCTGCTGGCCTGCTCGTGCGGCGCTCTCGCCCTCGTGCTCTACAGCGAGAAGGGGCGGCTGTTCCGCCGCCTCAACAAGCCGGGCGCGCCGCGCCCGCCCGCCTAGTCCACGTGATCGATCCGCCGGCGGAAAGTCTCCGGCAGGAACAGCAGGCCGACCACCAGCGTCAGCACCGCGACCCCGACAGGGTACCACAGCCCGGCGTAGATATCGCCGGTCGCCGCGACCATGGCGAAGGCGATCGTGGGCAGGAAGCCGCCGAACCAGCCGTTGCCGATGTGGTAGGGCAGGCTCAGCGCGGTATAGCGGATGCGCGCCGGGAACAGCTCGACCAGCAGCGCGGCGATCGGCCCGTAGACCATCGTCACCAGCAGCACGAGCGCGGTGAGGATGGCAATGACGAGCGGGATGTCGATCTGGGCAGGGTCGGCCTTGGCGGGGTAGCCGGCCTCGGCAAGCGCTTCTGCAAGATCGCCCTGAAACGCGGCGATCGCCTCGTTGCCGCTCACGGACGCCGAATGCGGGGCGATCAGGACCTTTGCGCCGATGCTAACCGTGGCGGGGGCATACGTCTCCTGGGCACGCCGGACGTTGGTGTACGGAATGCCCGCTTTTGCCAAAGCGGCCTGGGCGATGTCGCAGCTGTTGCTGTCGAACTTGTTCTTGCCGATCGGATCGAACTGGACGGAGCAGTGAAAGCCAGGGTCGGCGGTTACCGTGACCGGCGCGCTTGCCTGCGCCTCGGCCAGCGCCGGGTTGGCGGCGGCGGTGAGCGCGGAGAACAGCGGGAAATAGGTCAGCGCGGCGAGCGCGCAGCCGGCCATGATGATCGGCTTGCGGCCGATCTTGTCACTCAGCCAGCCGAAGATGACGAAGAACGGCGTGCCGATGACGAGCGCTGTGGCGATGAGCACGTTGGCGGTGCCGCCGTCGACCTTGAGGATTCGCTCGAGGTAGAACAGCGCGTAGAACTGCCCGGTGTACCAGATCACCGCTTGCCCGGCGACCGCGCCGAGCAGCGCCACCAGCACCAGCCGCAGGTTCTTGCCATTGCCGAAGGCCTCGGTCAGCGGGGCCTTCGAGGTCGCGCCCGCATCCTTCATCTTCTGGTAGACCGGGCTTTCGTTGAGCTGCAGCCGGATCCACAGCGAAACGCCTAGAAGGATCGCCGAAGCGAAGAACGGCAGGCGCCAGCCCCAGCTGGCGAACGCCTCCTCGCCCAGCGCGGTGCGGGTGCCGATCACCACCAGCAGCGCGGCGAACAGGCCGAGTGTGGCGGTGGTCTGGATGAAGCTGGTGTAGAACCCGCGCCGGCCTTCGGGCGCGTGCTCGGCAACGAACGTCGCCGCGCCGCCGTATTGCCCGCCGAGCGCCAGGCCCTGCAGCAGCCGCAGCGCGACGAGCAGCAGCGGCGCGGTGACGCCGGCCGTCGCATAGCTCGGCAGCAGGCCGACCGCGAAGGTCGATGCGCCCATGATCCCCATCGTCACCAGGAAGGTGTTCTTGCGCCCGACGAGGTCGCCGAGCCGCCCGAACACCAGCGCCCCGAACGGCCGCACCGCGAACCCGGCGGCGAAGGCGGCGAGCGCGAGGATGAACCCGGTGGTTTCGTTGACGCCGGAAAAAAACTGCGCGGTGATGACCGTGGCGAGCAGGCCGTAGAGGTAGAAGTCGTACCACTCGAACACCGTGCCGAGCGAGCTGGCCGCGATCACCTTGAACTGGGATGGGCGCAGCGGTGCTTCGTCGGCGGCTTCGGCCATGTTCGGCAATCCCCCATCCTTTGTTTGCGCTAACACTGCCGCAGGGGCCGTAGGTTGACAACGGTGAGCGGGACGAACTCTATCCTCGTCATTCCCGCTTTCGCGGGGATGACGAAAAAAGGGATAGGGTGCGGCCTTTACTCCGCCGCCTTTTCCACCAGCGCCAGCAGCGCCTCGACCTGGACCTGCTGGCCGACTTCGGCGTTGAGTTCCGCCACCCGCCCGGCGAACGGCGCGGCCAGCGCATGCTCCATCTTCATCGCCTCGAGCACCACCAGCCGCTGTCCGGCCTCGACCTCCTGGCCCTCGACCACGTCGACCGCGATCACCCTGCCCGGCATCGGCGCGAGGATCGCGCCGTCGGCGGCGGAGATCGCGTCATGCGATCGCGCCGGTTCGAGCGCCAGCACATACGTCCTCCCGCGTTCGGTCACGATCACACGATCATCGTCAAAGTCGGAAGCGACGTCGGGCACGGGAGAGTCCGTCGAAACCTCGTAGCGATCGTTGCCGGCGAACACGGGCAATTTCGAAGCTGCGACCGCATTGAGGCGAAATCCGAAAAGGCCCTCGCGGAAAGCCCACTCGCCCAAGTCGCCCTGCCGCGTCACGTGCCGGCGTATTCGCCAGCCGGCACCCGCGAGGACCCTTTCGGACGGTGCCCGGTCCCTGACCAGGTCATCCTCGTGCCGGCCGATCAGTCCGGTATCGAGCTTTCCCTGCCGAAATTCCGGCAGGTCGAGGCACTCGTAGAGGAAGGCCTTGTTGGTGGTCAGCGGCAGTATGAAGCTTTCGTCCAGCCAGCGAAGCAGGGCATCGATTGCGCCATCGCGATCCGCTGCCTTGCAGATGACCTTGGCAATCATCGGGTCGTAGAAGTGGGAGACGACGTCCCCCTCCTCGACAGCCGTTTCAATTCGCGCCCGGCAATCGAACAACATCGAATCGACGCGCCCCGGGCTTGGCAGGAATCCCCTGGCCGGGTCCTCGGCATAGAGCCGCGCTTCGATGGCGTGTCCGCTGATGGCGATATCGACCTGTTCCAGCGGCAATTCCTCGCCGCTCGCCACGCGCAGCTGCCATTCGACCAGGTCGACGCCGGTGATCTCTTCGGTCACCGGGTGCTCGACCTGCAGGCGGGTGTTCATTTCCATGAAGAAGATGCGGTCGGCGGAAAGCCCCCCACCTTCTTTGGCGCCGGCATCGGCGATGAACTCGATGGTGCCGGCGCCGACGTAGTCGACCGCCTTGGCGGCGCGGACGGCGGCGGCGCAGATCGCCTCGCGCGTGGCCGCGTCCATGCCGGGCGCGGGGGCTTCCTCGATCACCTTCTGGTGGCGCCGCTGGAGGCTGCAATCGCGCTCGAACAAGTGGACCACATTGCCGTGGCTGTCGCCGAACACCTGCACCTCGATATGCCGTGGGCTTGTGATCCATTTCTCGAGCAGGACATCGGCATTTCCAAAGCTCGACTTAGCTTCACGTTTGCAGGATTCGAGCGCGGCGAGGAAATCTTGCGCCGCGTCGACCTTCCTCATCCCCTTGCCGCCGCCACCTGCGACGGCTTTGATGAGTACCGGATATCCGATTGAATTGGCTTCCTTTTGCAGGCGTTCGGGCGACTGGTCCTCGCCCATGTAGCCCGGAGTCACCGGCACGCCGGCGTCCTGCATCAGCTTTTTCGCCGCGTCCTTCAGGCCCATCGCGCGGATGCTGTCCGGCCTGGGCCCGACCCATATGAGCCCGGCGTCGATCACCGCTTGCGCGAAGTCGGCATTCTCGGACAGGAAGCCGTAGCCGGGGTGGATCGCCTCCGCCCCGGTCGCCTTCGCGGCCTCGATGATCTTGTCGCCGACGAGGTAGCTTTCGGCCGCCGGCGAAGGGCCGATATGCACCGCTTCGTCGGCCTGGCGCACGTGCAGTGCCTTGGCGTCGGCATCCGAATAGACCGCCACCGTGCGGATCCCCAGCGCCCGGGCGGTGCGGATCACGCGGCAGGCAATCTCGCCGCGGTTGGCAATGAGCAGGCTTCGTATCATCCGAAACCGGTTATTCGATTTGCTTCGTCATTGCGAGGGGCGAAGCCCCGCGGCAATCCATGGCGGCAAAGTGCCGTCCTGGATTGCCGCGCCGCCTTAGGCGGCTCGCAATGACGAGGATGAATCACACCCCCTCGTCGGGCAATGGCGTCATTGGGACCGGCGCGATCGACCGCCCCGCGCGGGCCAGGGCCGCCAGCTCGCCGCGGGTCCAGCGGGGCATCGGGTCGGGCCGCGGCGCCTGCCGGAACGCTTCGGGGAACGCGCGGGCGACCATGCGCAGCTTGACGGGCGCGCCGGTATGCACGCGGTGGTCCCATGCCGCCGGGCCGCGCGCGCGCACTTCGCGGCCGATCGCGCCGTAGATGCTCGCGGCCGACAGCACCGCCCAGCGCTGGCGGAAGGCGAGGCGGCCGGCGCCGGCGCGCGCCGCCGCTTCGTGCGCCTCGGCGAGGTCGACCAGCCGGGCGACGAGCATGACCAGCGCGCCGCGGAATTCGGGCTTCATGTGCTGGCCGGGCGGAATGTCGGCTTCGGCCAGCCATTCCATCGGCAGGTAGCAGCGCCCGGCGGCATCGTCCTCCGACACGTCGCGGGCGATGTTCGAAAGCTGGAAGGCGAGCCCGAGGTCGCAGGCGCGGTCGAGCGTGTCGCGGTCTTCGGCCGGCACGCCCATTACCCGCGCCATCATCACCCCGACCGCGCCGGCGACATGGAAGCAGTAGCGCATCAGGTCCGCCTCGGTCCGCGGCCGCCACCCTTGCGCGTCGAGCGCGAAGCCGTCGATCACATCGTCGGCCATTTCCCCGCTCAGCCCGCATTCCGTCGCCACCTGGCCGAACGCGTCGAACGCGGCGTCGCCGGTCGGCTCGCCGGCGAGCGCGCGGCGGGTGAGCGCGCGGATCGCCTCGATCCGGCCCGGCGCGCCGCTTTCGTCGGGCATCAGCGTGCCGCCCCCGGGATACCGACCAAGCTCCTGCCCGTCGGCGATGTCGTCGCAGCGGCGGCACCAGGCGTAGAGCAGCCAGGCGCGCTCGCGCGTCGCCCGGTCGAACAGCCTGCTGGCGAGCGCGAAGCTCTTGCTGCCCGTGGAGATCGACCGGCGCGAGAGCTCGACCAGCGATTCCCGCCCGGGCCTCACAATTCCCCGGCCTTCATGCGGAAGATCGGCGTGTGCGGGCGGTAGGCGGCCATCCGCTCGAGCAAGGCGCCGAGCTCGCTTTCGGCGATCAGGATCTCGCGATGGACCTGCCGCACGAAGCCGACGGCGGCCATGTGATCGGCAAAGGCGATCAGCCCGTCGTAGAAGCCGAAGGCGTTGAGCAGGCCGACCGGCTTGGCGTGATAACCGAGCTGCGCCCAGCTGACCGCTTCCCACAGCTCGTCCATCGTGCCCACGCCGCCGGGCAGGGCGACGAAGCCGTCGGCCAGGTCGGTGAACGCCTGCTTGCGCTGGTGCATCGTGGCGACCACGCGCAGCTCGGTGCAATCCATGTTGGCGACTTCGGGAGCGATCATCGCCTCGGGGATCACCCCGATCACTTCGCCCCCGGCCTCGAGCGCGCCCGTTGCCAGCGCGCCCATCAGCCCGAGCCTGCCGCCGCCGTAGACCACTCCGATGCCGCGCCCGGCGAGCGTCTCGCCCACCTCGCGCGCCAGCGCCAGGTAGCGCGGGTCCTGCGGCGAGGCGGAGCCGCAATAGACGGCGAGGCGGTTCACCGTGCCAGATCCTCCAGCATCAGCCCGGCGGTCGCCTTGGCGCTGCCGACCACCCCGGGGATCCCCGCGCCCGGATGGGTTCCCGCGCCGACGAGGTAGAAGTTGCCGATCACGTCGTCGCGGTTGTGGCCGCGGAACCAGGCGCTTTGCGTCAGGATCGGCTCGAGCGAGAAGGCGCTGCCGAGGTGGGCGTTCAAATCGAGCGCGAAATCGCGCGGGGCATAGTGGAACCTGGTGACGATGCGGTCGTGGATGTCGGGGATCAGCCGGCGGCCGACCTCGTCGAGGATGCGCTTCTCCAGCACCGGGCCGACCTGCTGCCAGTCGATCGCCAGCTTGCCCATGTGGGCCACCGGCACGAGCGCGTAGAACGTGCTCTTGCCCTCGGGCGCCATGCTTGGGTCGGTCACCGTCGGGTGGTGGAGATAGATCGAGAAATCGGCCGGCAGCACGCCGGTGACGTAGATGTCGTCGAGCAGGCCCTTGTAGCGCGGACCGAACAGGATCGTGTGGTGCGGGATTCCCGGCCAGCTGCCCTCGATGCCGAAATGGACCACGAACAAGCTCGGCGAATAGCGCTTCTTCACCAGGCGCCGAGCCATCTGCCGCCCGCGCGGGCTGCCCGACAGCAAGTCGCGGAAGGAATGGACGATGTCGGCATTGCTGGCGACCGCGTCGAAGCGCTCGCGCCAGCCGCTTTGCGTCTCGACCTCGCTCGCCCGGTTGCCCAGCGTGTGGACCTGGACCACGGGGTCGTGCAGCCGGATCGTGCCGCCGAGCCGCTCGAAATGGCGCACCATCCCGGCGACCAGGCGGTTGGTCCCCCCGCGCGCCCACCACACGCCGCCGTCCTTCTCCAGCTTGTGGATCAGCGCGTAGATCGCGCTGGTGGTCATCGGGTTGCCGCCGACCAGCAGGGTGTGGAAGCTCAGCGCTTCGCGCAGCTTGTCGTTGCGGACGTACTTCGAAACCATGCTGTAGACGCTGCGCCACGCCTGGTGCCTCGCCAGGGCAGGGGCGGCCTTGAGCATCGACTTGAAGTCGAGGAACGGCACGGTGCCGAGCTTGACGTAGCCTTCCTGGTAGACCTTGGCCGAATAGTCGAGGAAGGCGTCGTAGCCGGGGATGTCGGCGGCATCGAGCCGGGCGATCTCGCGCCGCAGCGCGGCATCGTCGTTCGAATAGTCGAACATGGTCCCGTCGGGCCAGTTCAGGCGGTAGAACGGCATGACCGGCATCAGCTCGACATCCTCGGCGATGTCGTGCCCGGTCAGCTCCCACAGTTCCTTCAGGCACGCGGGGTCGGTGATCACCGTCGGCCCGGCGTCGAACGTGAAGCCGTCCTCGCGCCAGTAATAGGCGCGCCCGCCGGGCTTGTCGCGCGCCTCGACCACCGTGGTGGCGATACCCGCCGACTGCAGCCGGATGGCGAGCGCGAGCCCGCCGAAGCCGCTGCCGATAACGCAGGCGCGCTTGCCCTCGGCGGTCATAAATCCTCCCCGGCACGGGGAGGGGGACCGGCCGGAGGCGGGTGGAGGGGCACGGGCGGCAGGCTCGGCGAGTGTGGCGGGTGCCCCTCCACCATGCTTTGCCCTTCGACGCCGCCTGCGGCGTCGCTCAGGACAGGCATGGTCCCCCTCCCCCGGTGGGGGAGGAAGACGCCAAGCGCCCGCCCGAGCGGAACCGGCGGCCTGCCGCACAGGATGCGCAAGCGGTCCGCGCGGGTCGATCGGGCGGCGTAGAAGCGCTCGATCAGCGGCGCGGACAGGCGGTAGAAACGGGCGAACACGCGCCAGCGCTCTTCCGGCCGCGCGGCGTCGAACAGCATCGCGCCGAGCCGGCGGTAGAATTTGGTCCGCCGCCAGTGGCCGCGCGCCCGCGCCTCGAGCATCGCGGCGAGCTGGTCGCCCGGCAAGTCGGCCTCGCGCGCAACGGCCAGCGCGGTCTCGACCGCGAACGGCAGGGTATAGCTGGTCAGCGGGTGGAGGAACCCGGCGTGCGCCCCGGCGCGGGCGACGCCCTCGATCCGCCGCTCGGCCTGCCAGCGGGCGAAATCGCCGCCCGTCACCACCGGCAGCACCCCGGTCTCCGAGCCGAGCAGTTCGCCTTCCCAGCCGTTCTGCGCGCAGTATTCGTCGATCCGCCGCGACAGGGCGCTGCGGTCGAGCGCCGGGCTGTCCTGGTAATAGGTATCCTCGAGGAACAGCTCGTCGGCGCCGAGCGGCAGGACGTAGAGGAAGCGGTAGCCGCCTTCCTGCGCCACGGTCGCGTCCATGATCACCGGGCGCTCGACCCCGTGCGGGCCAGACGTGCGCATGCGCCGGCCGAGGAACACCTGCCAGCCGCCGGCAAGGTGCGGCGTCGGGCGGAACTCGCGGCAGTCGATCACCGTGCGCGCCGCGATCCGCTCGCCGCCGCCGAGCGTGACGCCGCCGGCGTCGAGCGCGGCCGCGGACCGGTTCGTCAGGATCGTGCCGGCGGGCAGCTCGCGGGCCAGCCCGGCGGCGAATTCCTCCGACGCCAGCGAGTTGTATGGCGTCGCCAGGCGGCGCACGTGGCCCGGAAAGCCGACGTCGTAGCCGTGGTCCCACCGCGTCGCGCGGAAGCGCGCCATCAGCAAGGCACCCTCGCCGGACAAGTCGCTCGAAAACCAGCTCCAGCGGTGGTTACCGCCCGGTGCCGGGCCAGCCTCGACCAGCCGCACGACGACCTCGGGTCGCAGCCGCGCCAGCGCGAGCGCGATCAGCCCGCCGGCGAGCCCGCCGCCGACAATCGCCATGTCACAGTCGCGCCCGCTCATCGTCGATTGCTGTAGCGCTTGGGCCGGCGCGCGCAATGCTTGCGCGGCAGCTTTCACGCGCGCAAGAAGCGACCGGATGAACCGCCTGTTCCCGCATCGCCGCGCGATGGCCGCCACCGCGCTGATCGTGGCGATCGCCGGGGCGGCGCTGCTGGCGATGGGGCGCACGCCGATCTGCACTTGCGGCTATGTCGAGCTGTGGCACGGCGTGGTCCAGTCGAGCGGGAACAGCCAGCACCTGACCGACTGGTATTCGCCCAGCCACTTCACCCACGGGGTGATCATGTATTTCGTCGCCTGGCTGCTGTGGAAGAAATGGAAGCTGTTCGGCGGGCGGCCGATCCGCTGGGCGCTGCCGATCGCGGTGCTGGTCGAAGCGTCGTGGGAAGTGATCGAGAACACGCCGATGGTGATCGACCGCTACCGCGCGGTGACGGTCAGCTGGGGCTATACCGGCGACAGCGTGATCAATTCGCTGGCCGACATCTGCTGGATGGTGGCCGGCTTCCTCGCCGCCTCGCGCCTGCCGGCCTGGGCGAGCGCGGCGCTGGGGGTATCGCTCGAACTGTTGACGCTGTACACCATCCGCGACAACCTGACGCTCAACGTGGTCATGCTGTTCTGGCCGATCGAGGCGATCCGCCAGTGGCAGGCGGGTGGCTGAGGAACCCGGCCGAATGATCCTCGTTGTAAAGGAAAGCCGAACAGGGGCGCCCAAATCATGAAAAGCTTTGCCATTGCCGCCGGGGCGCTCGCGCTCGGCCTGGCCGCTCCCGTCGCCGCGCAGGACCAAGGCGCGGACGAGGAATCCGTCTACGACGGCGATTACCTCGCCGTCGGCATCGGCGTCGCCTACGCCCCGAGCTACGACGGGTCGGACGATTACGTCGTCTACCCCGTGCCGCTGGTCCAGGCCTCGTTCCGCGGCATCGAGATCGATCCGCGCACCTCCGGCCTGGCGCTCGATTTCGTCCCCGACGGCGACGGCAGGGTCGGCTTCGACCTCGGCATAGCCGGGCGATTGCGGCAGAACCGCGCCCGCGGGATCAAGGACCCGGTGGTCAAACGCCTCGGCGAGCTCGACACGGCGATCGAAGTCGGCCCGACCGCCGGCGTGAGCTTGCGGCGCGTGCTCAATCCCTACGACAGCCTGTCGATCGGCGCCGACGTGCGCTGGGACGTCGCCGGCGCGCACGGCGGGATGACGGCTGATCCGCGGATCACCTATTTCACGCCGCTCAGCCGCGGCGCCGCCGCCTCGCTGACGCTGTCGGCCGATTACGGCGACGGCGACTTTGCCGACTACTACTATTCGATCACCCCCGCCGGGGCGGCCGTCAGCGGCTTGCCGGCGTTCGACGCCGACGGCGGCTTCACCAAGGCCGGGGCCAGCCTGCTGTTCGGCATCGACCTCAACGGCAACCTCGAGGACGGCGGCTTCGCGCTGGTGCTGGCCGGCGGCTACCAGCGGATGCTCGGCGATGCGAAGCGCTCGCCGGTCACTTCGATCCGCGGCAGCGCCGACCAGTGGCTCGGGGCGATCGGGATCGGCTACACCTTCTAGGCCTGCCCGCCGGCGCATCCGCACGCCGCTTTCGTCCGCGGGCAATCGGGCGTAAGCTGGCCCGATCCTGCCGCTCCCGGCAAGCGACCGCCGGCACCGGCGGCAGGAGGGAGCACAGCCCATGGCCCATTCCGCCGACATTGCCGCCTGGATCGCCCTGTTCCTCGGGATCTATTCGCTCGCCGCCGCGGTCGGCGAATTCCGCGCGCCCGGCGGGTGGGTGGCGATGCTGGCCGATTTCGAGCGCAGCGCCGGATTGCGCTACCTCGCGGGCCTGATCTGCCTCGTGCTCGGCGCGGCGATCTACCTTGTGACGCCATGGCGGCCGGGCGACTGGCTGTCGCTCGCGGTCAGCGCGATCGGCGGGCTGTGCGTGGCCGAGGGCGTGCTGATCTTCGCCGCGGGCGATCGCTATCTCTCCCTTGCGCGCAAAGTCATCGGCAATGCCGGAGTCGTCTGGGTCGGCCTTGCCGCCTTGTTCGGCGCGGGCGCGATCATCGCCGCGCTGGCGCGGCTTTAGGCAAATAAAATTCGCCCTAAAACGCGATCCATCCTTGATCCAGCGCATGGACCTGCGGGCCGAGTTCCGGCATCCTCATTCGATAAGAAGGAGCGGAGGAGAGAATGCCCGGGACGATCGACCTTACTGGATGGAGCGCCACGTTGCTCGGCCTGTTCGCGGTGTTTGCCGCGATCGGCGCGCTGCGCCAGCCCGGCACGTGGCAAACGATGATCGCCGAGATCGAGAAATCGCCCGCGCTGCAGATGTTGTGCGGCTTTGCCGAGCTGTTCGTCGGCTCGGCGATCTATCTCGCCAATCCGTGGGACCCGAGCCAGGTCCTCACTTGCGTGATGAAGACGTTCGGCGGGCTTATGATGATCGAGGCGCTGGCGGTGATGGGCTTTTCGGACATTTACTTCCAAATGTGGCTCAAGAACCTCTCGGCGGTCCATCGCGGGTGGGCGGCAACGACGCTGCTGGTCGGTCTCGTGCTGTCGATCGCGGGCATGGCGCGCTTCGTCTGAGCGGAAAGGCGCATCGATGCACACCGTCATCGTGAAGTACCCGCTGCCCGGCCCGGTGCCGCGCGCGCAGATGCTCGAGGCGTTCCGTGCGGCCGAGGCGCAGTTCGCCCAGGTGCCCGGGCTGGTGCGCAAGTACTTCTGCTACGACGAGGCGGCGCATTGCGGCCACTCCGTCTACCTGTTCGAAGGCGCCGAGGCGGCCGCCGCGTTCTTCGGCCCCCGGTTCGCCACCACGATGCAGCAAAAGTTCGGCGCCACGCCCGAAGTGTTCGGCATCGACACCCTGATGGTCGTCGAGGGGCCTGCGGCGCAGGGCTAGCCGCCCGGGCCCGGTTCTCAGAACTCGCCCGAGAAGGCGACCGATGCGCCGGTGTCCTTGCCGCCCGCATGCGACACGCTGGCCGAGATCGCGAACGGGCTGTCGGTGTCGAGGCGGTGGGTGATCCCGAGGCTGAAGGCGAGCTCGCCGCGGTACACCGCGCCCTTGCCGATGTAGCTGGTCTTGCCCGGCGCCGAGGGCATCGGCGCATCGGCCAGCGCCATCGCCGCGGCGATGCCTTGGCGGGTTTCCTTGCGCTGGGTGCTCGAGAGGTCGAACAGCGTGCCGATCGCCCCTTCGAGCCCGTCGACCCGACCCGACAGCGCGTTGAACTGGGCGTCAGTGACCGCCACCGCGCCGGGTGCGGAGGCGACCGCCGAATTCATGCGCGCGCCCTACGCGGCGCTGAATTAGCCCTCCCGCTCGAAGCTGGTGAAAGCGGGAATACTTCCTACTTGGCGACGCACCTCTTTCGTGGGACCATTCCCGAAGGGGGACCAGCACGTGCCAAAGAAGCGCCGCAAACGCCTTGTCTTCTGTTTCGACGGAACTTGGAACCGCCTCTCGGCCACATGTCCCACCAACGTCGTAAAGCTGGCCCAGATGGTCAGGCCAATCGCGGCGGACGGAACGCCACAGATCGTCTATTACGATGAGGGAATCGGGACCGACAAGAACTGGTTCGGCCGCGTTTCGGATGGCATATTCGGCAAGGGGATGCTTCCCATCATGCGCGAGGCCTACCGTTTCGCGATCTTCAATTACGAACCGGGCGACGAGATCTTCGTCTTCGGCTTTTCGCGCGGCGCCTACACCGCCCGCTCCTTTGTGGGCTTCATCCGCCATGCCGGAATTCTGGATGTCGTAAGCGCCCCCCAGATCGACGAAGCTCAGGACATTTATCGCCTCGCGCCAGCGGGCGTCACCGGCGCGGAATCAGGAGTGGCGCTGCGGTTTCGAGCGAGGCACTGCAAGGGCGTGTGCGTCAGCGAGGCGGACCGAGAGTTCCGCATGCGCGTTGATCCGCGGTTCGATCCCGAAGCGCCCATGCTCGACGTACGCTATGTCGGCGTGTGGGACACGGTACGGGCGCTTGGCCTTCCCGAATTCCTCCCGGGATCGGCCTGGTTCAATCGCAAATACGGGTTCCACGATGCTGTCTTGACCAGCAAGATCAAATCGGCCCGTCATGCTGTGGCGCTGGACGAGCGCCGCCTGACCTTCCTGCCCACTCCGTTCGGCCACGATAGGATCGCCGAGCTCAATGCCCTAGCCGAAAAGGAGAAAGGTGCGCCATTCGAACCTTGGGCAAGGCCTTATCAGGAAAAGTGGTTCCCCGGAGTTCATGGTGCGGTCGGCGGCGGAGGAAAGCGTCGCGGCCTCTCCGACGGCGCGATGCAGTGGATTCTTAACGGCGCGCTGCGGGCCGGGCTCGACATCCGCAACGACGTGAGCGCGGTGGCTTTCGATATCGCACCCGACGCACTCGACGAACTCTACAATGACGATCCGGGACTGGTCAAAAAGCTCCAGGCCCTGCTTCACACTCTGTTCCGGATCGCGCGTCAGGGCCCGTCGCGCGAAGAGGAGATATCGCTCAGCACATTTCAACGCTGGACGGCCGCGCATGGCGGCAAGGCGAAGCCCTATGAGCCGCGCTCGCTCCGGCGGGTGCGCGGCTTGCTGGATGGCTGGCCTTATCGCAACCCGGTCGAGTTCACCTCCACCAGCCCGCCAGACTTCGAGGAATACGAAATCGGCACAAGGGACACGCTGTCACGGCTCGCTCGTGATCGGTTGGGCGATCCACTTCGCTGGCCATTCCTGTTCGCGCTCAACCGCGACCGGATGGACGATCCTGACTACATGGCGAACGGTCTCAAGATTCGTCTTCCGCGCGGCAAGAACGGAACACATGCCGCTGGACCGTGAGCTGTTTGCGATCTAGGTCCTCTCCATCCCCGGGGAGCCGCGTGGCTGAGAGGTGGGCATCGCACCCCACGACCCGTCGAACCTGAACCCGTTAGCACGGGCGGAGGGAGTGGGCGGCCGCGATCCGGCACTCGCTCTCCGTCCGCCCGAGGAGAGCATTTTCATGGCCGACATTCCCAGCCACGTCGAACAGTCCCCGCCGGGGGCGGAAATCGGCGTCACCACCGGGCCGATCCGCGGCAGCCGCAAGATCCACGTCGGCGAACGCCGGGTGGCGATGCGCGAGATTTCGCTCGAGCCGTCGAGCGGCGAGCCGCCGGTGCGGGTCTACGACACCTCCGGCCCCTACACCGATCCCGCCGTGACGATCGACATCGCCGTCGGGCTCCAGCCGCTACGGCGCGAATGGCAGCTCGCCCGCGGCGACGTCGAGGAATACGCCCCGCGCGAAGTGCGCCCCGAGGACAACGGCCAGCTCGGCCCCGACCGCTCGGGCGGCGTGCCGCCGTTCCCGACCGCGCTGCGCCGCCCGCTGCGGGCGAAGGCCGGGATGAACCTGTCGCAGATGCACTACGCCCGCCGCGGGATCATCACGCCGGAGATGGAATACGTCGCGACACGCGAGAATCTCGGCCGCGAAATGCTGCGCGACCATGTCCGCGACGGGCAGGACTGGGGCGCATCGATCCCCGACTACGTCACTCCCGAATTCGTCCGCGACGAAGTGGCGCGGGGCAGGGCGATCATCCCCTCCAACGTCAACCACCCCGAAGCCGAGCCGATGGCGATCGGGCGCAATTTCCTGGTCAAGATCAACGCCAACATCGGCAATTCCGCCGTCGCCAGCGATGTGGCCCAGGAGGTCGACAAGATGGTCTGGTCGATCCGCTGGGGCGCCGACACGGTGATGGACCTCTCCACCGGCCGCAACATCCACGACACCCGCGAATGGATCATCCGCAACAGCCCCGTGCCGATCGGCACGGTGCCGATCTACCAGGCGCTGGAAAAGGTCGGCGGCGTGGCCGAGGACCTCACCTGGGAGATTTTCCGCGACACGCTGGTCGAGCAGGCGGAACAAGGAGTCGACTACTTCACCATCCATGCCGGCGTGCGCCTGCCGTACATCCCGATGACCGCCAAGCGCGTCACCGGCATCGTTTCCCGCGGCGGCTCGATCATGGCCAAGTGGTGCCTCGCGCATCACCGGGAGAGCTTCCTCTACGAACGCTTCGACGAGATCAGCGAGATCATGAAGGCCTACGACATCGCCTATTCGCTCGGCGACGGCCTGCGCCCCGGCTCGATCGCCGACGCCAACGACGAAGCCCAGTTCGCCGAGCTCTACACCCTCGGCGAGCTGACCAGGCGCGCCTGGGCGCAGGACGTGCAGGTGATGATCGAGGGCCCCGGCCACGTGCCGATGCACAAGATCAAGGAGAACATGGACAAGCAGCTCGCCGCCTGCGGCGAGGCGCCGTTCTACACCCTCGGGCCGCTGGTGACCGACATCGCCCCCGGCTACGACCACATCACCAGCGGCATCGGCGCGGCGATGATCGGCTGGTTCGGCACCGCGATGCTCTGCTACGTCACCCCCAAGGAGCACCTCGGCCTGCCCGACCGCGACGACGTCAAGGTCGGCGTGGTCACCTACAAGCTCGCCGCCCACGCCGCCGACCTCGCCAAGGGCCACCCGGCCGCCAAGGTCCGCGACGATGCGCTCAGCCGCGCCCGCTTCGAATTCCGCTGGCGCGACCAGTTCAACCTGTCGCTCGATCCGGACACGGCCGAGCAATACCACGACCAGACGCTCCCGGCGGAAGGGGCGAAGACGGCGCACTTCTGCAGCATGTGCGGGCCCAAGTTCTGCTCGATGAAGATCACGCAGGAAGTCCGCGAGTTTGCCGCTAGGCAAACGCCTCAGGACCGTCCGGGGGACGGTTCTGAAGCGCGGGCTCGGGACTTCGCGGCGAAGCAGAATGCGTCGGCGGACACATTCCTTGCGGCGGATGAGGCTGACGCGGGGATGGTCGAGATGAGCGAGAAGTTTCGCGAAAAGGGTGGGGAGATTTATTTGCCCGCTACCGACTGATCTCCATAATCCGATGATCGCTGGAAAAAATACGCACTCGGCGCAAGCTTCTATAAAATATGAAATCGGCGCTTCGCTAGTAGCAGTGCTTGACGTTATTTGACTCTTCAAGTCTGTCAATGATATTGTCCGGACTTAACGAAGAGGGATGCACATGGCAGAGGCAAAGGGCTCCGATAGCGAACCGAGCGCGCTTGAAGGATTTCTGAGGGAGGCCGAAGCGTTTCTCGGCACTACTCTCGAAGTGATCGCAAAGTCGATCGGCGACGCCGACGACGCGCCGCTCATCCTGGCGCATTCAGGCGCTGCGCGAGAACAGCTCGCGAAGCTGACGCAGCATGTCCGCGTCCATTACGGGCGCGCCAATGTCGAGCTTCGCCGCGACGTCGACGAGTTCATGCAGGCTCAGGCGGCGACGACGCTCGCGCGCAACGGGCAGGCGGCGCTCACGCAGGTCGCGGCCAAAGGGCTATTCGGCGACGGAGTCTTCTCGTGGATCGAGACGATCATGCATGAGGTCAAGAAGCTGATCGAATGGCTCAGCGAGATGTTCCACTGGCCAAGCTGGATCACCAAGCTGATCCAGCTGCTCGATCAGATCATCGCGGCGATCCTGGGTCTTTTCGGCGGCGTGCTGGGCCGCAGCCGTTCGAAGATCATGACCGAGCTCTCTTCGATGGAAGTCGAATTCTGGAACGAGCTCGCTGCCCACAAGCGGTTCGCGCTGCTTGGGATGCCGGAGCGAGCGGAAGAGGATTGATTAGCCTCTCGCTCGACCCCGATACCGCGGAAGCATTCCACGACCAGACGCTTCCGGCCGAAGGCGCCAAGACGGCGCATTTCTGCAGCATGTGCGGGCCCGGGCCGAGGCCGCTTCAGCGGCCGACGCGAACGAGCGAAGCGAGGACAACTTCTGCTCGATGAAGATCACGCAGGAAGTGCGCGAGTTTGCCCTTAGGCAAACGGCTCAGGACCGTCCGGGGGACGGTTCTGAAGCGCGGGCTCGGGATTTTGCGGCGAGGCAGAACCAGGAGAGCGAGGGATTCATCGCGGCGGAGGAGGCGGAGGCCGGGATGGCGGAGATGAGCGAGAAGTTTCGGGAGGAGGGCGGGGAGATCTACCTGAAAACCAACTGACCCGGGAACTCGCGCGACATCTCAACACTCTCCTGTCGCATATTGACATAGCAGAGTAGATAACCTACTCTACGTTGTAGATTGTCCGGAGGTGATGCGATGCACGTGCTTGGTTTTTGGAATAACAAGGGAGGGACCGGCAAAACGAGCCTCTCTTTTCAGACGATCTGCGCGTTCGCCTCGCAGAATCCGACTTCGCGAATTCTCGTCATTGATGTTTGTCCCCAGGCGAACTTGAGCGAGCTATTTCTCGGTGGCCAAGAGCACGAGGGCGGTAAGAATCTCTTGGTTCTCCATGGTAATCCCGGCCGCCAGTCTATCGGCGGGTACTTCCAGACCCGGTTACCTAAGCCGTTTGACAAGGTGGGAATCGCCACGAGCGGCTTTATTTCGCACCCCGCAGATTTTAACAGCACAATACCGTCCAACGTGCACCTTCTCGCTGGCGACCCACTGCTTGAACTTCAAGCCAACGCGATATCAACGCTTGCGAATACTCAGATTCCCGGCACGGACAGCTGGATAGCGGTTGCGTCTTGGATTAGAGATTTTATTGAAGGTGCAGCAGACGACTTCGACTACTGCTTCGTCGACATGAATCCGAGCTTTTCGATGTACACGCAAATCGCGCTCGCAGCATGTGAACGCGTTGTACTCCCGGTAACCGCAGACGACTCATCTCGTCGCGGCATTCAGAACGCCATGAGCCTGATCTTCGGAATCAAGCTTCCTTCTGAAATCTACGCGCAACATAACTTTCACACGCGAATGACAGCAGGAAACATTCCACTGCCAAAAATTCACCTTATTGTGAAGAACAGATTGACTCAATATATTAAAGTGGCAAAAGGTTACGCTGCAGTCCTTGATGGTATTTCAAAAGACGTTGAGTCTATTCTGAGTGACTATCCTGATTTTTTCACCTTCACGGATATTAATGCTGGAATTCAGGAAGTGAAAGACTTTCAAACCTCAGGCGTCGTTGCCTTCGCCCGGGGCACTCCTTTCGTTTCTATGAATTCAGGAACACTAAGCATTGCTTCTCAGCGGGTGAAGGTGAACAAAGAGCAACTCGATGAGAACCGCGATATTGTCGATGAGCTCGCCAAACGTCTCTGGTAGGCGGGCGCCAATCCCTCCTCACTCAATCACCTCTGGCCCGAGCCGCTTCAGCTCCAGCCGATCCTTCATCGCCTAGAGTTGCTCGGGCTCCCTTCGACAGGCTCAGGATGTGCGGACTGGCCTTACCAGGGCTCGACCAGGCTGATCATCTGCAGCCGGTCGGCCGTGCGGCAGAAGGGGGTCCGAATGACGCAGAGGCGATATCTGTATTGCGGAGCGCGTTTCTCATATCCCAGTCAACACTTGCCTGAAATGTGAGATCTCACGTTAAGAAATGGAAAGCTCTCGTTCCTCGCCATTTGGGAACTTCGCCGTAAGCACCAAAGAGCCACCGAGCGAATCAATTAGCTTCTTTATTGTGCCTACTTTCATTCCAAGAAGATCAGCTTCACCCTCAAGCTGGGACAGACCGCCCTTTGTAATATCAAGGCGATCAGCGAGAGCAGCCTGGGAAATGCCGCGCAATTTCCTCAGGTTCGACAAGCCAACTGGGGCCTGAAATTCCGTGCCCTTCCGACTTTCGACCAAGAATGTCACACGGTCAAAAACGAGACTGGCGCTCTCGTAAATCTCGTCAAAAGAACCGCCGAAAGCCACGTCGTAGCCCGTCGTCAGCATAAAACCAGTGTACCGGTTCCAAGCTAGCGATACGAGGAAGTCATCGTCAAAGACCAAACTGCAAGTCCAGAAGCCTCCTTGGTTCAGTGGACGCGCAGAACGAAAGACCAAATTAGGCTCTTCGCTATACTGGGTCTTCAGCTTGTCAATAACTTCTTCAAAAACATTCATATCTAACAAAATCACCTTGGGCAGAACTTTCCATCCACACCTGGCTTGTCGAGAAGGGTTTGCCCTTTGCGATCAAGGATCATGAAGGCTCCATTGCTGTGGATCAGCGTTACGTGACCAACATGGCCATATTCCACCAATCCATCAAACTCGGTAGCCGCCGCAAATTTCCTCGATGGCCCGTAGATGCGATCGGGAGAACGTCCGTCTGGATCATATGGATCCGGAGAATGCTCATCCTCGAATGTGTCTATGATCTCATTGATCGCACCAAACGCTTCATCGTGTGTTCCAAAAAGTCCTGCACTTCCAAACTGGGTAAGTATCAACGTTACCCGCTCACGCTTCTCCATATAGTTGCTCCCGGCGGATCTGCGCCCTTATTCCCCCTAATTACATCCATCGCTGCCACTCCTGTGCTAGATGAGGTTTAGTTACAACTAAACATCGCTAGTGTCAAGGGGTTCCGGCGCTGTCGGGCTAGGTGCCAATCACAGCGCGGTGACGTCACTGCGAACATACGCCAAGCATCATTCAATCCTTGAGCGATTCCCCACCCACCCGTCACCGCTTCCGCACAAACTCCGCCCGCAGCACCAGGCCCTTGATGCCTTCGTACTTGCAGTCGATCTCCTGTGGGTCGCCGGTCAGGCGGATCGACTTGGCAATTCCGGGCAATTCCGGAGCAATTCCGGGGACAGGGAGCAATTCCGGGGACAGTATACTAATTTCGCGGTGGCGAGTCTCCCATCCGCGCATGGCTCGACGCCGTGCCCCCTTTTGACAAGTTCAGGCCAGGCCAAGTGGAATTCCAGTGGAATTCAAGCAGGAATTCCAGGCACAAATTCCGGGGACACGATACAAATCAGGGGAGCCCGACCTCTTCACGGCCCGAGCGGCGTCCCACACAAAGACCTTTCCTACACACCCCCTCTTGTGCCTCATCCTCACCGATGACGCACCAGGCCCCGATCACCCCCGCCGCGTCCGCCGAGGACGCCGATCCCGACCCCCGCCCGGGCGACCGCTGGACGGCGCCAAAGATGGCCGCGTTCCTGCGCATGCTCTCCGCGACCCATTCGGTCAGCGCGGCGGCGCGGTCGGTGGGCATGAGCCGCCAGGCGGCCTATCGCCTGCGCTCGCGGCTGAAGGGCAAGCCGTTCGACCTCGCCTGGGACGTCGCCTTCCACCACTCCTACGACAACCTTGCCCACGCCGCGCTCGAACGCGCGCTCAACGGGGTCGAGGTGCCGGTGTTCTTCAACGGCGAGCAGGTCGGCAGCTACCGCAAGTTCGACGAGCGGCTGACCGTGGCGCTGCTCGCCATGAGCACCCAGCGCGGCGTGCCGGTGCTCGGCCGCCATGCGCCCGAGGCCGAGCGCCACGCGGGGCGGTTCGAGGCGCTGGTGGCCGAGGTGGAATCGGAAGGGGCCGAGGATACGCCGGTCGCGGATAAGCGGCGGGCCCCTTCCGGCGAATTCGCACGGCTCCGTTCGGTAGAGCTGTCACCCCCGTCCGACGCCGCCGTTCTGGCGGAATTGCGCGGCCTGGCGGGCGAGGGCCGAGGGTGACGGGGTGTCGCTTGTGTCACCCTCCCGCGCGCGGGTGGCGGGCGCGGGGCCGCTCGGTGCTTGCGCGCGCTAGTAGGGATTACGGTGACAGGTGCAATAACCCCCAAATCGCCCCAGCCTGACCGGGGTCCGGATCATTGCGGATGGCCGCCCGGCCGGCCGCGAGTACCCTGCGCATCCATCGCAAGCGTCTCCGCGCACAAGCAGCGGGGAATTCGAGGAGTATAAGAGATGTTCGGTCGGCTCATCCTGATCTGCGGATTGCTTTCGGCAACCGCGGCCACCGCGTCCGCGCAGCCCGTCATCGTGCCGCGCTTGCCGCCCAGCGTCATCCTTCAGCCCGTTCCGCCGACGCCGCCCGAACCTGCGGCTCCGGTCCATTTCGACGACATTTGCGTGCGTGTCACCGGGATTGCGGTGGGTGGATCGTCCTTCAGCTTCACTTGCCAGCTCCAGGGCGGGCAGAGCTACGATTATCGGGTGGCGAATTACGAGGACACGACCGGCACCCACTTCGACATTGGCCAGTCGTCGTCGGTAATCACCTTGCTTCAGAACGTGGCGCAGGAGATCCGCATCAGCCAGCGGTTCGCCGGCGCCAACAGCAATATCTCGCAGGTCGTCACGACGTTCCTGCTGTTCAAGCAGGCCAATCCGGACTCGCAGAAGCTCATGCTGATCCGGGGTGTCTATTCGATCGATCCGACTCCGGGCAATAACGGAGATCGCGCGGTTCAGGTCGTCGATTTCCATCCCGGCTGAGCGAACACGGCGTCCGCGCGTAAGCGGTGCCATGGAACGACGAATTCGTGTCGTGTCCCCGGAACTCCCGGTCGAGTCGAGCGGCCCGGTGGCGCGGACCGATAACTCGGCGCTATCGGGTCACCACGATGCTGTCGATGCCGCCGAACGTCCTGCCCTCTGACTGCTGGGCGATGAACAGCAGCCGGTACATGTCGGCCGTGGCGCACTTGGGATCGAAGGTCAGCGGGTAGGCGACAGACCGGCGGCGCACCGAGGTGGCGTAGCCTTCGTAGAACATCTTGTGCTCGGAACTGAGCTGGTAGTAGTTTTCGGAAACCTGCCGGTAACAGCCCAGCTTGATCGACAGGTTGGCATAGTCCGGCGCGGCGGTGAGATAGATGCGCAGCATCTTTCCGCCCGTCACGGAGAAGTCCCACTTGAAGGCCTTGGCGGGCGGCTGCGGGTTCCAGAAGATCTGCTTGTTGCCGCTCCACTCGCTGCCCCAGCCGCTCATGTCCTGGACCGTGAAACCGAGTTCGGGCATCTCGCCCCAGTCCTCGGCCTCGACGGTGAAGTCCAGGATCGCCGGGATATCCAGCTTGTGGACCAATTCGGGCGCGACGGCTTCGTTCTTGGACAGGGTCGCGCCGCTCACCACGCGCGGGGCGATCGCCCGCTTCTGCACCTGAATGGGGGCCTGGATCCTGGGCGCCTCGATTCTCTGGGCCTCCTGTTGGGTCGCTTGCGCAAGGACCGCCGATCCTCCGCCCGCGGCGAGCAAGGCGCCGAACGCGACAAGCAGGCGGGTGCGGTGGCGGGCCCTTCTGGCTATCGTCGTCTCATTGCGGCCGTCCATCCGGTCTTCGACATCCATCTTCGTTCTCCATCGCCGGTGCGCAGTGCGACACCTGCGCCAGAATGGCGAATGGGGCGGGACCCGCTATTCGTAATGATCCTGAAGCGACCGGACGCCGAACCGCCTTCCCCCGCCATGCTGAACTCGGGAATTCCGGGGACAGGGGAATTCCGGGGACAGCATACCAACTGGCTCGCACCGCGCATTGCGGCATTGGGTTCCCACCTACGCGGGAATGACGGAGAAGAGATGGACCCTCGCCTGCGCGGGGGCGCTCCGTGTCCATGCGGGCATCTTCGTGCCTTTGCGCCTTCGTGTGAACAAGGAAGTCGAAGCGGGATCCCCGCTTGCGCGGGGATGACCAAAGGGAAAATGGACTCTGAACCGGGTTCAGGGTGACGATCCGGGGATGACCACCGCCTGTGCGGGGGCGCTCCGCGCCTCGTCTTCGACTCCCGCGCATAAAAGCTCGGGCGGCCGTTCGGCCTTGCGGTCGGCTGGCCGCCGACCGGATTGGCCCAGCATCGAATGCCGGAAAGCTCGATCCGCCGCCGCGCGACACTGCCGGGCCGGGGTTGGAAAAATAGGTGAAAATACCTAGATACCGGTTAAGTCGACCCCCATGTTTATCGCAGAGCGGGGGCAAGAAAAAAACAAGGTCGCATGGGTGCCGCGTGGGAACGATGAATGACATGCCTGGTTCGCCCCAGGCAGCCGATGATCTTCGGAAAAATATGATCGAGTTGGCGCGGCGCATCGACGAACTCGAGGCGCGCGCCCGCGAGGACGGTGTTCCGCGATCGCTCGGCTTCAGCGACGACAAGATGGCGACGATCGCCAGCTCGATCTATCGCTCGCGCAAGTTTCGCGCGAACTACTTCGGCGACGCGCTGTTTGCCGAACCGGCATGGGATATGCTGCTCGACCTGTTCATCAACCGGATCAGGGGCGCGCGGGTCTCCACCACCAGCCTGTGCCTGGCGGCCGGCGTGCCGCAGGCGACCGGGCTCCGCTGGCTCGAGACACTGGAGCAGCACGAGCTCGTGCGCCGTTTCCGTGCACCGGACGATGCGCGGCTCAAGCTGGTGGAGATCACCACCAAGGGTTTCCAGCAGATGCGCCGGTTCGTCAGCGAGAGCGTCACTCGCTTCGATATGCCGTTGCCCGATTGACCGCCGGCAGCCCGCAGATCGCCAAGCACTATGGCGGTGACGGGGGCGGTGAGGCGAAGCTGACTTCCTCCATTCTGGCGCCGTCAGTGCTTGGGAATTTGCGAGTTAATGGTCAACGTCGAAATCCACGCGATTATTCCGCCTAGGCAATTGCAAAGTCGGGAAAGCCAGGTATCCTTAACCAGGGTTGCTCGTTGCGTATGGATGCCGCGCTGTGTGAATAACAGGGGATTGAACCCCGCCGTTGAACCCCTCCGTTGAAGCAACCGATGCACGAACTCTTCTATTTCCAATCGGCGCTCGCGCATCTCGCAATGGCGCTCAAGCTTCTCGACAAGCTGGGCGCGGATGTCTCCGCCGCTCATGTCGATGCTGCGTTGGAGAGCCTGAAGCTTGAGCCCGCCGCCAAACGGGTCTTCCCCAAGATCGTGGAATTACGCGAAGCTGACTTCGATTTGTTCGATAAGATGGTGATCGAAATATACGGCGGTGAAGCGCGGAACGCCTCAAGCGCCTGAAAATTCGCTTACGGCAGTTGAAACTTGTATAGTTTTCAGAGACAACGTGCTCATGAAGGACGTCGTCTCTTCGCATCCCGATGACAAGGAGATCAGCGGCGAAGAACCGAAAGACGCGGCGCAACTTATCCAGCGCTTACTGTCGTTTCTCGGCGACTGGGTAGATCGCTACCGAGTCGCCGATTTGCAGGACGTCGGGTCGCTCGACCCGGAAGAACTGTTGATCGTCAGGGAGGCGGGTGACTCTTTGCGCAAGCGCAAACCGTTATCGATCGCCTTGGACGAATGGGCAGGCCTTGCCTACGCGGAGCGGCGATTGCGCAGTAAGTTGTTCGAGGATCCACAATTGTTCGGTGAGCCCGCTTGGGACATGCTCCTGGACATCGCATTGGCCGAAAGCAAAGGCGTCCGTTTGTCGGTAACAAGCGTCTGCATTGGAGCATGCGTTCCCTCGACCACGGCACTGCGCTGGTTGAACATTCTGGAAGGCAGGGGGCTGATCAGGAGGGAAGACGACTTTGAGGATTGCCGGCGCTCGTTTGTCCGCCTGACGACCGAAAGCATGCGAAAGCTCGTCCGGTATTTCGAAGCGGTGAGAGAACTGCGCCGGGGGCACGTCTAGGCCTCCTCGACCGCGACGACGGCAAGGTCGCGCATTTCTGCAGCATGTGCGGGCCGGGCCGAGGCCGCTTCAGCGGCCGACGCGAACGAGCGAAGCGAGGACAACTTCTGCTCGATGAAGATCACGCAGGAAGTCCGCGAGTTCGCCGCGAAGCAGAATGCCGAGGTGGAGACGTTCGTGGCGGCCGAGGAGGCTGAGGCCGGGATGGCCGAGATGAGTGAGCGATTCCGGGAGGTTGGGTCAGAGATTTACGTCGGCGCAGGTGGGCGCGAGCACGACTGATCGATAGCCCGCCTTCGATTTCAGGACTGTCCGCACACTCCCTCAAAGTCAGCAGTTAGCTCGGCTTGCGAATTTCGATGGGATGTGGCGATGTCCATGCCGTGGGCGAAGCAAAGCGGAAGAGAGAGGCGGTCCTAAACGGACCATGTCCATGCGGCTCGGCACGGTCAGGCCGCGAGTGCTGCTTCACCGGTCGTTACTGGCATAAACTCCCTACGACCATTGGCTTACAGAAGTTGCCTGCGACGACTGTCGTCGATCGCTGCTATATGAGGGAGCTTGGCTCCTGTGTTGCCCCAATTTCCGGGGAGCACCTGATTTCAGAATCCGTCATCGAGGTGTTGCAGGGCGACGGGGGTTTCTCCATTTCTGGTGTGCCGTGGCTGGCAAAAGGCGCGGAGAAAATAGTAGGACCAAAGAGTCTTCGCGCGAATTGCCTTTGCACGAAGCATAACAGTGCCCTCAGTCCAATCGACAACGCGGCCCGTTTTGTCTTCCGCTCCCTGAAGACGTATTTGGAAGCTGACGTCGGCGAGCCTCGTCATGCGCTGGTATCCGGCCATGACCTCGAAAGATGGCTATTAAAGACGGCCAAAGCGCTGGCCGCGTCTGGCAACCTTGCGAGAGGGGAGGAAAAATTGTCGGGTGCGTTCGCGCAGGATCGCGCGCTCATCGCAATGCTTGACGATCCTTTGGCCTGGCCCGACGGAGCTGGGCTTTATTGCCTGATGAGTGAAGGCGATTTGATGGTGAACCACTCTCGGTTCCAACTTATGCCTTGGACCGACGAGAAGGATGAAATCGTAGCGCTTCAGGTTAACATCTTAGGATTCATATACCTGCTGCTTCTTGAACCCTTGGACACCGAGAAATACCCACTCCTCGCCAATGCCAAATATCGGCCTGGGCGCATTGAGATTTTGTATCCAACCTCCCAAAGCTGGGTGACATTCAGTTGGGAGGACGGCCTTGGCCACGAAACCTTGCGGGTGCAGTTTGTTCAGAACGTGCCGAGGGAAGGAGGCCGGGCTTAGCCGTGCGCGCGCCTCGCATGCGACCGAAGGTTTGAAAGAAGGGAAGTATGGACCGCACCGAGGCCTTCGCAAGAGATTTTCTAGAGCATCTTGGACACCAAGACCCTGTCTACGAGCCCGATGGCAATGTGCCGCCTGACTTTCTCCTGGCCGACGGAACTGCGGTTGAGGTCCGACGGCTCAACCAAATCCATATCGACGAACATGGAAATACGCAGGGTCTTGAGACGGCCGATGCCGCAATTTGGCGAACCATAGGAACGCTACTAGATGCCTTTCAAACATCCCACAAAGTCGACTCAACATACGGCGTCTTTTACGAGTTTGGACGCCCCATACCCCCCAAGCGGGTGATCGAACGAGAATTGCGAGCCGAGCTCGAAAATTTTCTAAACGGGAACCGTGACACTAGCGTGCGCAGGAGTCTGCCTTGCGGCGTAAAGATAAGACTCTTTGATTGGGGTATGTGGAAGGGCACGCCATTCCGACTGGCAGGGAATCTAGATCGCCAGCGAGGCGGCTGGATAGTTGAGAAGCTTGCAATCGCTATTCGACATGCGTTGGTTGAGAAGACCTATAAAATATCAGCATTTAAGGCGAATTATGCTAGATGGTGGCTTGTATTGATTGATCAAGTCATTTGGGGAACCGACGAAAATGACCGGCGCCAGTTGCACAAAACTGGCCCTTTTATACATTCTTTCGACAAGGTCGTCGTGGTCAATGCTCAAGACGTCACCGACTTTTTCGAACTTTGATCCATGGGTTACGGTGGGGGTTACGGTGACAGCGATTACGGTGACACGATTACGGTGACAGTGCACGGAATTCCGGAAATTCCGGGGACAGCATACTTAATTCCCGGCCCTTGCGGGTAACAGCCGTATCCGTTATAACGCTCGTATGAACACCACGCTCAAGATCACCAAGATCGGCAATTCCGCCGGGATCATCCTGCCCAAAGAGGTGCTGGCGCATCTCGGCGCCGAGCCGGGCGAGAGCCTCTCGCTCGTCTCCACGCCGCGCGGGATCGAGCTGTCCGCCGAGGAACCCGATTTTGAAACCCAGATGGCGGCCGCCCGCGAGGTGATGGCGCGGCGCAAGCGTGCGTTGCGCGAACTGGCGAAATGATCGGCGTCTCTCTCCCCTCCCCGGCGGGGAGGGGCCGAGGGAGGGGGTTCGTCCCCCGCAAAGTCGCACACCCCCACCCTGCCTCCCCCTCAAGGGGGAGGAGATAGTTGGCCGCAGACTGGCTCTGGATCGCCACCGACGTGGCCTTGGCAGCCCATGCCGAGCAGCTGGCCGAACATGGCGGCGGCGAAGGCGTGCGCGACGCAGGCGCGCTGGAGAGCGCCATGGCGCGCCCGGTCAATCTTTCACTGTACGGCGAACCTGACGCCGCAGCGCTGGCGGCGGCCTATGCCTTCGCCATCGCCCGCAACCACCCCTTCGTCGACGGCAACAAGCGCACCGCGGCGGTGGTCAGCGAAACCTTCCTGGCGCTCAACGGGCACACGCTGGGTGCCAGCGATGCAGAGCTGGCGGTGGCCTTCGTAGCCCTCGCCGCCGGCGAGCTGTCCGAGGACGAACTGGCCGACTGGTTCCGCGAGCACATCGCGCCGCGCTGAAAACCATTTTCCTACACACCCCATTCTGTGCCTCATCCTGCCGGATGACTCACCAGGCCCCGATCACTCCCGCCGCGTCCGCCGACGACGCCGATCCCGACCCCCGCCCCGGCGACCGCTGGACGGCTCCGAAGATGGCGGCGTTCCTGCGGATGCTGTCCGCGACCCATTCGGTCAGCGCGGCGGCGCGGTCGGTGGGCATGAGCCGCCAGGCGGCCTATCGCCTGCGCTCGCGGCTGAAGGGCAAGCCGTTCGACCTCGCCTGGGACGTCGCCTTCCACCACAGCTACGACAACCTTGCCCACGCCGCGCTCGAACGCGCGCTCAACGGGGTCGAGGTGCCGGTGTTCCACGGCGGCGAGCAGGTCGGCAGCTACCGCAAGTTCGACGAGCGGCTGACGATCGCGCTGCTCGCCATGAGCACCCAGCGCGGGGTGCCGGTGCTGGGGCGTCATGCGCCCGAGGCCGAGCGCCACGCGGGGCGGTTCGAGGCGCTGGTGGCCCAGGTGGAATCGGTCGGGGTCGAGGATGCGCCGGTCGGGGATAAGCGGCCGGCTCCGTCCGGCGAAGTCGCGCGGCTCCGTTCGGTAGAGTTGTCACCCTTGTCCGACGCCGCGATTCTGGCGGAATTGCGCGGTTTAGGCGGGGGGGAATGAGGGTGACAGGGTGTAACTTGTGTCACCCTGTCACCCGGGCGGCGGGGGATCGGGCCGGCGAGAAGCGCGCGCGCTAGTAGGCGTCGGGGTCGTCCGCCTTCACGCATTCGGGGCAGGGCTGCCAGGACATCATCTCGGCTTCCTCGCGATCCTCGAACCTCTCCAGCGGGAAGGCGTCGTCCATGCCGGCGATCTTCTCGAACTCGCGCTTGGTCTTCTGCCAGGCGGGGCAGGTTTCGTAGCGATGGTAGACGCCCGAATAGCGCCGGAAGAACTTCTTCGGCTTGGGCGGCGGCTGCGGCACCGGCGCCGGCATCGTCGCCGGCTTGACCCGCCACGTGCCGTTCTTCTCGAGCTTCTCGCATTGCGGGCAATAATGGAGCTCGCGCCGCTTGGCCTCGCCGTGCGACCAGATTTCCTCGAGCTTGACCTCGCCCAATCGGATCAGCAGCGGACACTTGGAAAAATGATATTCGCCGACGCCGCGCCCTTCGACCGGCGTTACCAGCGCAAGCGGCTCAGCCTCGGCCATTCGCCCCACTCCTGCAAAAAAGGGGGCCGGAGAAGCCGGCCCCGGACTGCGACGATCGTCAAAGGTCTTCGGCGGTCGCCTCGCCTTCGTGGCCGAGCAACTCCTTGTTGGCCTTCTTCTGCGCGGGAATGTCGCTCGTCTTCCCTTCGGCGGCGAGCCGGCTGATGATTTCGTTCGCCTTCTGCTTGCGGCGGTCGTCCATTGTGGGTTCGTCGTCGGCCATTTCATGCTCCTTTTGGTTGCGCACGGCGACATCGCCGCGCCTGTCCCAAAATGAACCATGGCTCGCGGCCGGCCATTCGTAATGTCCCGGGGCGAACGCCGGAATTGCGCGGACCTATTGCCGCTGGCCCCGCCTCAGCGCTTGCGCTCCAGCCGCACCAGCACCTCGTCGAGCGCCTGCAGGAACCGCGAGCGGTCCGCCTTGGCGAACGGAGCCGGCCCGCCGATCGCATCGCCGCCGGCCCTGAGGTCGGCCATGATCGCGCGAGTGGCGATGGCGCCGCCGATCGAGCCGTGGGTGAACGGGCGCCCGTTCATGCCGATCACCGTCGCGCCCGCCTTCAGGCAGCGGTCGGCGAGGAGGATGTCGGCGGTGACCACCACGGCGCGCGCGTGGGCATGCCCGGCGATCCAGTCGTCGGCCGCGTCGAACCCGCCCGAGACGACCACGCGCTCGACCAGCGGATCGATCGGCACGCGGAACGGGCTGTTGCTGACCACCATGACCGGCACCTTGCGGCGCTGCGCGACGCGGTAGATCTCTTCCTTCACCGGGCAGGCATCGGCATCGACCAGGATGCGGATCGGCTCCATCGGGCTAGCGCTTCTTCACGAACTCCGCCCGCAGCACCAGGCCCTTGATGCCTTCGAACTTGCAGTCGATCTCTTGCGGATCGCCGGTGAGGCGGATCGACTTGATCAGCGTGCCGCGCTTGAGCGTCTGGCCGGCGCCCTTGACCTCGAGGTCCTTGATCAGCGTCACCTGGTCGCCGTCGGACAGGAGGTTGCCGACCGCGTCGCGCACTTCGACCGTCCCGTCGTCATGTGCGGCCTGCTTGGCAGCCAGCTCGGACGCCGGCATCCATTCGCCGCTGTCCTCGTCGTAAACGTATTCCTCGTCCTTGCCGGACATCGCGCGCGCCTTTCGTTCGTTCGGGCTGCCCCTGTGGCAGAGCCGCGCCGCGCTGGCCAGCGCGGAAGTCCGCTCGGGCGAAGGCGGCGCTACCTGCGGGGCGAGCGATCTGGTATGACTCGCCGGGCGATGAACGCTGCTGCCCCCTTGATGCTCGCGCTGGCGCTCGCCGGCTGCGTCAGCGCGCCGCCGCCCGGCCCGCTGGGCGGGAACTGGGGCGGGCGCGGCGTGGCCCTCACGCTGGATGCCCGGCAGGGCCGCCTCGAATACGATTGCGCGGCGGGAACGATCGACGGGCGGCTGCTGCCCGACGCCGCCGGCCGTTTTGCCGCCACCGGCACCCACACGCCGGGGCAAGGCGGGCCCGAGCGCATCGACCGGCCGCCCGCGTCCTTCCCGGCCCGCTATACCGGCTCCGTGCGCGGCGGCGAGATGCGGCTGGAGGTCGATGTCCCCGCGCGCGACCTGCACCTCGGCCCGTTCACGCTGCGCCGGGGGGCGGAAGCGGTGCTGCTGCGGTGTTTGTAGGGGCGCCCACGGCCTAGAAGAGAGAATCCGGTGGCGTGCTTCAGGCACGCTGACGTAAAGGCCCAGCCGCAATCCAAAGGACCCCCATGGCCGATCTCTATCTCAAGGCGCTCGAATCCGAGCGCAAGTCGCTGTGGGCGAGGTGCCGGTTGAAGGGGCTGGCGAAGGACACGCCCGAGCGGCAGCGGATTGCCGAGCTCGATGCCCTGATCGCGGCGCACAAGGCGCGCGGGGGCGAGTGACGGGCGGGCGGCGTTGCGCCCCCGCCGGCCGCGCCGATCAGCGGTTCTTCATGTTCTCCAGCCCCTTGATCCCGCCGGGCTTGAGGCTGGGTTGCGAGGCGTTCTGCTTGGGCGGCTTTTCGGCCTTGGGCTTGCGCACTTCGCGGCTCGATCGTTTCTGGCTCTTGGCCATGTCGATTTCCAATCGGGGCGGAATGCCCCGTGCGCGAGTATAGGCGTTTTTCGGGGCCCTGGCGCACGAATTCGCCGCGCCGCGCCGGGCCCGCGCAAACGCGAGAGAATCATCGGGTTTTCGCGAGGTACGGGTGGTACCTGGCCTGCCGCTCATGCCACGCTCGCTGCGGCGCGATTAGGTGTTTGGCCCGTGAGGTGCTATATACGCACCGCTGACGTCGAACTATTGCGACGGACTTCGGCTTTTGACGACCGCCGCTTGCCCTTTGCGGGCCCCGGCGCAAACCAGACGACGACTTCCTTTCGATTGACGACCCGACGCACCACCCCGTTCCGCATGTCGCGGCCGGACACCAGGTTTCTCGAAAGGAAACGCATCATGCCCGTAGGCACAGTAAAATTCTTCAATTCCGACAAGGGTTACGGCTTCATCCAGCCCGATGGCGGCGGGGCCGACAGCTTCGTCCACATCTCCGCGGTCCAGGCCGCCGGGATGCAGTCGCTCGAAAAGGACCAGCGCCTCAACTACGAGGTCGAGACCGGCCGCAACGGCAAGTCTTCCGCGGTCAACCTGTCGCCCGCCGACTAAGCCCCTTACCGACCCGGGCGCGCACGCCGCGCCCGGGTCAACAGGTTCCCGTCCCCCAAGGAGAGGCGACCTCGTGTCCCAGACTTTCCACTATTACGACGAACGCGCCCGCGAGGCCGAGGCGGAGGCGGCGAAGGCCGACCTCGTCAACGTCCGCGAGCGCGCCGAACGTTCGGCCGCGGTGTTTCGCCAGCTCGCCAACCAGGCGCGCAAGGTCGCAGTCGACCGCGTCAAGGCGGAGGAAATCCGCATCGAGCGCCGCGCCGCCGAGGCCGAGGAATCCGCCCGCAACGCCGCCGCCCGCGCCGCCGCGTTCAACGGCTGATCCCTTCCTTCGCCGGTTCGGCCGGAGCGGCGAACATCGTGCCGGCGGCGATCTTGTCGCCGCGCAGGACCAGCACCAGGCGGTCGCCGGCGGCGATGGTCTCGGTGCTCTCGGGGTGGGGGATGGTGACGCCGCCTGGCCGCTCGGCCCGGACGATGAAGAAGGCACCCTTGCCGCGCGCCTCGGCCTCGCCGACCGTCAGCCCGGTCATCGCGCCGCCGGGCACTGCAGTGACCACCTCGATCTCGAGCCCGAAATCTTCCAGCGAGCGCTTCAGGTCGAGTAGGTGCTGCGCGCCGCCGCCGGGATAACGCGAAGTCGCCGGGTAGAGGATCAGTTCGGCGATGTGCTCGGCGCCGATATGCGTCGGCAGCACCACCCGGTCGGCCCCGGCGTGGATCAGCTTGCTCTCGGTCGAGGGCAGCTCGCCGCGCGAGATGATCTCGAGCGCCGGGTTCATCTTGCGCGCCGAAAGGGTGATGAAAACGTTGGCGGCGTCGTTCGGCAGGACGGTGGCGAGCACGCGGGCCGTGTCGATCCGCGCTTCGGCCAGCGCGCCTTCGTCGGTCGCGTCGCCGCCGACGACCAGGTAGCCGATCTGGCGCGCCTCGAAGGTCTTTTCCGGGTCGCGCTCGATGACCACGAACGGGCTGCGGCCCTTGGCGAGCTCGCTCGCCAGCTGTACCCCGATGCGACCGAAGCCGCAGATGATCGTGTGGCCCGAAAGCCGGGCGATATCCTTTTCCATCCGGTCAACTCCGAGCAGCCGCTTGATCTGGTAATGCGCGAAAGCCTGCACCAATGCACCCGTCAGCACGATCATGCCGGTGCAGCCGAGCACGATCGTCGCCATGGCCAGCGCCCTCAGCCACGGCGTGTCGATCGGGTGGACCTCGCCGTAGCCGACCGAGAAGATGGTCAGCGTGACCATGTACAGCGAATCCGACAGGTTCCACCCCGCGGCGAGGAAGCCGATCGTCGAGAGGACATAGACGCTCAGCACGAAGGCGAGCGCGCGCAGCAGGTTGCGCGTGGGATCGCCCAGCGCATCCTCTGCCGCCGCGATCGCCGCGGCCGACCGTTTCAACGCCATTGCTCGCGCCCTCGCCGTTCGCCGGATCCGGCCGCGTTGTGGCTTGGTTCGCGCGGCTTGTCGAGCAGCCCGGGCGCCGGACATTCGCCGCAGCCCGCAAAGGGAGGGTATCCGAACGCGGGCGGCGACCCTAGATTGGTCGGCATGACAGCCATTCGCCCCGCCTTCGCGCTCGCAGCCTTCGCGCTCGCGCTCGCCGCTTGCGACAGCGAGGCCAATCCGCCCGATGCCGCCGGTCCTGCCAAGCCAGGAGAGGAACAGGCGGTCCCCGCCGACACCTTCGGCGCCGGGGAGCCTGAGCCCTACGCCGGGATCGGCGAGGGTGAAGTGGTACACTTTACCGGCACCGAGCCGTTCTGGGGCGGCGAGGTCGCGGGCGGCGTGCTGACCTACATGACGCCCGAGGACCAGCAAGGCGCACGCGTCGCGATCTCGCGCTTTGCCGGGCGCAACGGGGTTTCGTTCTCGGGCAAGCTCGACGGCGGCGATTTCGTGATGGCCGTGACCCCCGGCGCCTGCAGCGACGGGATGAGCGACCGGACCTATCCCTTCACCGTGACGCTGCGGATCGGCAACGAGCAGCGCGTCGGCTGTGCCTGGACCGATGCGCGGCCGTTCACCGGGCCCGAGCGCCCGTGAGCGCGCCCGTGAGCGAGATCGCCGCGCCGCGCCAGCCGGCGCTGTACATCCCGCACGGCGGCGGGCCGTGCTTCTTCATGCCCGATCCGCGCGGCACCTGGCGGCGGATGGAAGCCTATCTCAAGGGCATTGCGGCAAGCCTGCCGGCAAGGCCGAAGGCGATCCTGGTGATCTCGGGCCACTGGGAGGAGCGCGCTTTCGCCTTCAGCGGCGCCGAGCACCATCCGGGGCTGGTGTTCGACTATTACGGCTTCCCGCCCGAGACCTATCGCCTCGAATGGCCGGCGCCGGGTGCGCCGTGGCTCGCCTGGCGCGGCAGCGAGCTGGTCGAAGCGGCGGGGCTGCCGTCGTCGATCGACCGCGAGCGGGGATTCGACCACGGGGTGTTCGTGCCGCTCAAGGTCGCCTTTCCCGATGCCGACGTCCCGGTGGTGCAGATGAGCCTGCACGCATCGCTCGACCCCGCGCTGCACCTTGCCGCGGGCCGCGCGCTGGCGCCGTTGCGCGACGAAGGCGTGCTGGTGATCGGCTCGGGCATGAGCTTCCACAACCTGCGTGCCTACGGCGATCCGCGCGTGACGCGGCCGGCCGCCGAATTCGACAGCTGGCTGGTCGCCGCGGCGCAAGCGGCGGGCGGAAAGCGCGCGGCGCTGCTGGCCGACTGGCAGTCTGCCCCGTGGGCGCGCCTTTGCCATCCGCGCGAGGAGCACCTGCTGCCGCTGATGGCCGCCGCCGGCGCCTCGGCCGAGCCGGGGAGGCACGATTACGGCGAGGAAGTGCTCGGCGCCGCGGTCTCGGGGTTCAGCTTCGCCTAATGCCCTATCCGTCCCGCGGCGCGCGACCGAACTGCCGGCGCAACTCCTGCTTCGCGTCCTCGAGCACTTGTTTCCGGTGCGGGTCGAGGCCCTTGCCCGCGCGATTGATGTAGAATGTCAGCATCGACATCGCCGAGCGGTAGGGGTCCGACTTGCGCCGCGTGCTCCTCTCGGCCGAGCGCTTGAGCGAGCAGGCGACCTCCTTCGGGTCGTCACGAGTGAACACACCTTCCTCGAGGTCGAGCGCGTTCGAGTGCTCGGTGACGTCCTGCGACCATTTCCTGGCCACCGCTGCCGCTCTCCTAATGCCGTTTGAAGTACTGCACCACCTTTTCGTGATGCTTCGCCGCTTCCCTGCCGTCAAACGTGCCGAGGTCGCGGCGCCGGCCGGTCTTGGGATCCTTCGTCATCGAATAGAGCCCGTATTTGCCGGAGGCGAGCTTGCGGAGCGAGAACGCCGACAGGTGCGTCGCGGCTTCCTCGTGCAACTCGATCCGCAAGAGGCGCATCCGCAACAGCAGCCCGGCGCCGGGGATCATCACGGCCAGCAGCACCATGGCGGTGGCGATCGTCAGTTGATGGAACATGTTCACTTCTTCCATGATGGCGCAGCGGCGGGTCGCGTCAATCGCCATAGCGGAAACATGCCCGGGCAAGGGCGGTTGCGAAGGCATCCCCCCGACGCCCGGGGTCCGTACTCGATGCCTATAACGGCCATTGCAGGTATCGAGTACGGACCCTAGGGTCGGGACAGAAGGAGACAAAGCAGGCATGAACGATCGCGTCCCCGCCTGGCTCGGCAAAGCGCTCAAGAATGTCCGCCCCGGCCATGGCGGCCTGGCGATCGCCGGCCTGGGCGGCGAAGGCTTGCTGAACAAGGGCGGCTTCCGCTTGTCCTCGCCCGCGTTTCGCGACGGCGAGCAGCTCGATCCATGCTTCACTGCCGAGGAGGAGGACGCGGTCGCCCCGCCGGTCGAATGGACCGCGCCGCCGCCTGGTGCGCGGGAACTGGCGATCGTGGTCGAGGATCCCGACGCGCCGGGGGCCGAGCCGTTCTGCCACTGGCTGGTCTGGGGCCTGGCCCCGCAGCAGGGCAAGCTGCTCGAGGGCGAAGCGCCCCCGCGGGTCGGCAAGAACTCGTTCCGCAATTCCGAATGGCTGCTGCCCGATCCGCCCGCCGGCGATGCCGCGCACGATTACGTGTTCCAGATTTTCGCCCTCGACCGGCCGCTCGCGCTGTTGCCGGGAGCGGCCCGGGAGGACCTCGTGGAGGCCCTGAAGGGCCACGTCGTGGCGGCCGCGGTCCTTACGGGAACATACGCAAGAAAGGAAAATGGGGATGACTGGGGGGAGGAGTAGGACGAAGCGGACGATTTCGACTAAGAGGGCGACACCGAATCTCTAGCCTGGAAAGGATGGGCCGATGGCCAAGAACAATGCACTGCAAAAACCCGTGAACCTCTCGGCGCAGCTCGAAGCTGTCGTCGGCAAGGGTCCGATGACCCGTGCGCAGGTCACCAGCAAGGTCTGGGACCACATCAAGTCGAACGGCCTGCAGGACAAGACCGACCGGCGCATGATCAATCCCGACGCCAAGCTCGGCCAGGTGATCGGCAATGACCAGATCTCGATGTTCAAGATGACCGCGGCGGTGTCCAAGCACCTGACCTGAGCGGGATCGGCCGGGCGGAGGGCCCGGACAGGCATTACGGACGGGCGAGGCAGGGAGAGGCTGCCTCGCCCGTTTCGTTTCGGATATATGAAATTTTCATCCATCCGGAATTTTGACTTGTCGCAAAGCGTTTCCAAATGGCATCATGCATGCCAATTACCGCGCCAGGCGCGGCACAGCGCTGCTTCGAGAGGAAAGGCCCCAACAATGGCAAAGATCGTCGGCGGCATAGCCACGTCGCACACGCCCACCATCGCCTTCGCCAAGGACGCGAACAAGATGGACGATCCCGTGTGGAAGCCGATTTTCGAAGGCTATGAGCCGGTCCAGCAATGGCTGCGCGACAAGAAGCCCGACGTGCTGGTCTATATCTACAACGACCACATGACGGCGTTCTTCGAGCATTACAGCCACTTCGCGCTGGGCGTGGGCGAAAGCTACGGCCCGGCTGACGAGGGTGGCGGCCCGCGCGACATCCCGGCGATCAAGGGCGATCCGAAGCTGGCCCAGCACATCGCCAAGGCGATGGTCGCCGACGAATTCGACCTCAGCTATTTCCAGGGCAAGAATCTCGACCACGGCGCCTTCTCGCCGCTGAGCGTGATGGTCGATTACGACGAGAATGGCTGGGCGACCAGGATCCTGCCGATCGTTTGCGGCGTGCTGACCGTGCCGCTGCCTTCGGCTCGCCGGTTCTGGAAGTTCGGCAAGTCGCTGCGCCGCGCGATCCAGTCCTATCCGGAAGACATCAAGGTCGCGCTCGCCGGTACCGGCGGCCTGTCGCACCAGGTCCACGGCGAAGGCTGCGGGTTCAACAACACCGAGTGGGACATGCAGTTCATGGAGCTGCTCGAGAAGCACCCCGAAAGCCTGCTCGACTATCCGATCGCCAAGCTGGCCGAACTCGGCGGCTGGGAAGGCGCCGAGGTGGTCATGTGGCTGATGATGCGCGGCGCGCTGTCCGAAGAGGTCGAGTGCACCCACAAGACCTATTTCCTGCCGTCGATGACGCCGATCGCGACGATGATTTTCGAGGAAAAGCCCGAGCCCGTGCCGCACGAGAGCGACGAGGCGCTGCGCGAACGCATCGAATGGGATTGGAAGGGCGCCGAAAAGCTCGCGGGAACCTATCCCTTCACCATCGAGCGTTCGGTCAAGGGCTTCCGCATCAACCACTTCCTCCACTCGCTGGTCGATCCGGAGATTCGCAAGGCGTTCCGCGAGGACGAGGAGAAGTGCCTCGCCGCAGCCGACCTTTCCGACGAGGAGCGCGACCTCATCCGCCGCCGCGACTGGATCGGCATGATCCGCTACGGGGCGATCTTCTTCATGCTCGAAAAGCTCGGCGCGGTGACCGGGGTGGGCAACATCCACATCTACGCCGCGATGAAGGGCATGAGCGTGGAAGAGTTCCAGAAGACCCGCAACGCCGCGATCACCTACGGCGTGGCCGGCAAGGAGAAGTAGGCCCGGAGCCTAGCCCCCCGGCCGCCATTCGGGCGGGGCAAGGGTGAAACCGGCGAATTCGAACGCCGGGGCGACCACGCACGAAACGAGCGCATAGCCCGCGGTGGCCGGCAGCGGCGCGGCGGCCTGCCATTCGTGCGGCGCGACGACGTGGTGCGGCAAGTCCCCCGCGGCGACGTCGGGGCCGAGCCGCATTTCGCGCACCGGGCCTTCGTCCCCGGCGCTGAGCGACAGCAGCAGCGGGTCGCCCGCGTGCCACAGCCAGACCTCGGCGGCATCGACCTTGTGCCAGTGCGAACGCTGCTGCGCCTCGAGCAGGAAATGGATCGCCGTCGCCTGCGCCCGCTCGCCGCCGGCGGCGGGCGCGCGCCAGGTTTCGCGGAACCAGCCGCCTTCCGGATGGGGCGACAGGCGCAATTGCTCGATGATCGTCCTCGCCGCGCTCACGCCCCCGATAATCTCGACTCCGGCCGGGAATGCAATGCGCCCCGGAGAACTTTTCCGGTTCGGGCCCAACTGGACCGGATGCCGCGCATATGCCAAGTCCGCGCCGACGGCCGGGCAGATGGAAGGGTGCAATCGATGAAGCGTTTGGTTCTCCCGCTGGCGGCCTTGGCGATGGCCTTCCCGCTGGCCGCGCAGACGCCCGAGGAGACGGCCGCCGCAGCGCTCAAGGCGGCGCCGGTGTGGGACGGGCACAACGACGTGCCGGAGAACCTGCGTGATCGCTATCGCAACATGCTGGCCGGCTTCGACTTCAACGATACGAGCGTGGTCGCGCCATGGAGCGGCGACCCGCAGGCGACGAGGATGCAGACCGACCTGCCGCGCATCGCCAGCGGCCGGCTCGGGGCGCAGTTCTGGTCGGTCTATGTCGATGCCACGTTGCCCGAGCCCGAGGCGGTGCGGCAGACGATCGAGCAGATCGACGTGCTCAAGCGGCTGGTCGCGCGTTATCCCGACCATCTGGCGCTGGCGACCACCTCGGGCGAGGTCGAGCGGGCGATGAAGGCGGGCAAGGTCGCCTCGCTGATCGGCATGGAGGGCGGCGGATCGATGGGCTCGAGCCTGGCCGTGCTGCGCCAGCTGTACGCCCTTGGCGCCCGCTACATGACGCTGACCCATTACAAGACCACCGGCTGGGCCGACAGCACGGACGATGCGCCGGCCCATGACGGGCTGACCGATTTCGGCAAGGACGTGGTGCGCGAGATGAACCGGCTCGGCATGCTCGTCGACCTCAGCCACGTCAGCGAAGCGACGATGATGGACGCGCTCGACGTGGCGCGGGCGCCGGTCATGTTCAGCCATTCGAACGCCCGCGCGGTCGATGGCGACAGCCGCAACGTACCTGATGCCGTGCTGCGCCGCGTGGCGGAAAACGGCGGCATCGTGATGGTCACCGCGGTGCCCAACTTCATCAGCGACGCGCAGTTCCGCTATTACGCGCAGCTGCGGGCGGAGGAAGCGCGCCAGGCGTACCTCTGGCAAGGCCAGCCGGACAAGGCGCGCGAGGCCGTCGACGCCTGGAAGCAGGCGCACCCGGTTCCGCAGGCGACGCTCGCGCAACTGGCCGACCATATCGACCATATCCGCTCGGTCGCGGGAATCGATAACATCGGAATCGGCGCCGATTTCGACGGCATGCCCGGCGGGCCACCGGGCATGGAGGACGTTTCGGGCTATCCGGCGCTGTTCGCCGAACTCGCCCGGCGCGGCTATTCGCAGGCCGACCTCGAAAAGATCGCCAGCCGCAACATGATGCGCGTGCTCAAGGCGGTCGAGGCCTATGCCGCCGCGCATCGCGCCGACCCGCCGATCGAGCATCCGGCCGGCCGGTAGCCGCGGTCAGATCAGGTCGAGGGTGAGCTTGTCGCGCTCGCCGGCATAGAATGAATCGATCGCCTTGCCGAACAGCGCCGGACCGCCGGCCGCCTCGAACAAAGTCATCGAGCTGCGGAACTTCATCGCATCCACCTCGCCGAGGATGCTTGCGGCATCCTTGCGCCCGGCCCAGCCGAGCATGGCCTCGGTGCATTCGGCGAGCCGTGCCCCGAGAACCGGATGCGCGAGGTATTCCCGCGCCTCCGCGAGGCCCCGGATCGCATAGACACGTGCGGTCGGGCTCCAGCCGAGCCCGGCGACCTGCGGGAACACGAACCACATCCAGTGTCCGCGCTTGCTGCCCGCGCGCAGTTCGGCAAGCGCGCCTTCGTAAGTCGAAGCTTGCGCTTTAATGAATCGTTCGAGGCCCGCTTCCATCAATCCTCGTCGCCGCCGCGCTCGCTCGCCGGCGAAGCCGCGACGCTCGCCACGGCGGCCGGCGGGCCGTCGTCCGCCGTCAGCGCGCCGAAGATCCAGATTGCCGAAAGCAGCACGATCGCGGCGAGCAGGCTGGTCGCCAGCACCCAGCGCACGACATTCGGCGTCGAAGCGGCGCGCGCCTCGTCGGTCTCGACATGAATTTCATCGCCCTTGCGTTCCATTGTGCCACACTCCCGAAGCGGGCGGCCCAATCGGGCTCCGCCGGAACTACGGCCGGGCGCGGCGAATGTTCCGCCGCGCGCCGCGCGGTCAGACGAGGCAGATGAAATCCTCGAACTTGCCCGAGGGCGGCGAGGGCAGGCGCCCTTCGAAATAGCGGAATTCGATCCTGAACGGGTGCTCCAGCGAGCGCAGCATGCGCTCGACGATCCGCTGTTCCTCGTCCGCGGTCAGCGGGCGTTCGGTGACAAGGCGCATCTCGATCAGATCGAGCTCGGTCTGGAGGCACTGGAACTGGATGATCGGCACGGTGTGCAGGTAGCCGTCCGGGCCGAAGCCGCCGAGCGAGGGCCAGACCCGGTCACCGTCCGGCAAGCGGACGAGATTGCGGCTGCGGCCGACGATGCGGCGCAGCGTCGGCAGGCCGCGGCCGCAAGGGCAGGGCGCCGCCACTTCGGCAAGGTCGCCGAGGGCATAACGCACGATCGGCGTGGCATGGTTGTGCAGGTCGGTGATGACCACCTTCCCCGTCTCGCCTTCCGCGCAGGGATTGCCATCCGGCCGCAGCACCTCGACGACCAGCGCCTCGGACATGAGGTGGTAGAGCCCGCTTTTCGGGCATTCGAGCGCGATATAGCCCGCTTCCTGGCAGGTGTAGGCATCGATGATCGGCACGCCCAATATGGCCAGGCATCGCTCGCGCAGGCTGTCGGTGACGACCTCGCCGACCGTGCGCACGGTGCGCAGGTTCGCCAGCCGCTCGCCGCGGGCCTCGGCGGCGTCGACCAGCGTGCGCAGGGCGTTGGGATAGATCAGCAGGTTGCCCGTTTCGAACTCGGTGAGGATGTCGAGCATCTCGTTCCCCGGCATGTTGACGCGCAGCGTCATTGCCGGCCCGGTCTCGAACAGCAGGTTCGCCGGAGCGCCCCAGTTGGGATAGCGCGTGTGTCCGGGGTTGGGCGCCTTCGCCGTTGCGAGCGGGACCGAGAAATCGGTGTTCCACCAGACATGCTCGCGAAGCATCATCGCCAGCCAGATCAGCTGGTTGACGCGTGTCCGCCTGACGCGGATGAACTCGCCCGTCGATCCCGAAGTCACGTTCGTGCCGACCGGCTCGTGCCCGGGCGGAACGGCATCGCAATCGACATCGGGGAATTCGCGGAAGAAGCGCCGGTCGATCGGCGGAAGGGCGGCGAGGCCTGCAGGCGTGGCGAGATCGCCGGGCGAAAGGCCGGCGTCTGCCAGCCGCCGGGCGAACGCCGGCGAGTGCGCGGCAAGCCACGGCGCGAGCAGCCGCAGTTGCGAGAACTGCTTCTCCCGCAGCGCTGCGGCGCCTTCCCATTGCGACGCTTCCAGATGGCGCGACAGGGCAAGGAGCGCGGCGGCATCGCCTTCGACCAGTGGCGGCCATTCGATCCCCGGCACCGTCTTGCGCACAAAGTCGAGCAGCGAGGGCATCAGCCGGCCCGCTCGGCGACGAGAAAGGGACAGCGCTCGGCGAGCGGATAGTCGCCCGAGCTCACGAACCGCGCGTTGACCAGCGAGGCGGGGAGGGTGCCGAGAAGGTCGGCCCTGGTTACGAAGCTGAAGCTCAGTGTCGCCCGGGCGAAGGAATCGAGGATCAGGTCGATGCCTTCCACGCTCCATCCGGTGCAATCCGCCAGTTCCGTCGATGGCGGAAAAGCGCGCCGCCAGGTGGAGGCCAGGTCCCGGGCCCTGATGCTTCCTTTCGCGTCGACGGCCGCCATGGCAATGCGCCATCGCGTGGCATTGCATTCGCGCTCGCGGCCGCTGAGCACGGCGCGGACGACATCTTCCAGCTTCTCGGGGGTGTCGGGCGCGATGAAGCAGCGGATCACCAGCAAGCCGCCCGGCACAAGCGAATCGGCAACGCGCTCGAGCACGTTGCGGTATTCGTCGGGCCAGGCGAGCGTGGAAAGGCTGCCGTCGCCGATCGCGGCGGTAAAGCCTCCGCGCGGAAGTTCCATGTCGCGCCAGTCGCCGCGTCGCGCCCGCCTGTCGGGCGCGTCTCCCGGCCACATTCGCTCGATCTGAGTCTGGCTCAGGTCAATGGCGGTGAGGTCCTTGCCGATTCCGGCCAGCGCACGCGTGATGCCGAGCAGCAGAACCCGCTGGTCCCGCCCCGCAATCAGCTCGGCATAGCGCCCGACGATCGCGGCGTCGGGAATCTGCGGAAGGCCGAGCACGGCGGCGCGCTTGTGGAACTCGCACCACCCGCCATCACTGCCTCCGACCTTCACCTGAAGCCTAGAACCTCAGGTTGACGCCAAGCACCCCGAGGAACATCGTCGATTTGACCGTGGCCGAGATGCTGCTCGGCGGCGCGGAATCGGCAAGACTGTCCGAACCGAAATCGATGTGCAGCAGGGTCAGCGCCACGCTGACGTTTTCGGTCACTTGCACTTCGCCGCCGCCGCCGACGGTCCATCCGGTGTCGACTTTGGCCGAATCGGCCAGGTTCGCGGTGAGGGTGCCGATCGTCTGGCTGCCTTCGCCGCCGTCGATCACCACTTCGGAGACGTCGGTCGCCGTAAGGCTGTGCTTGAAGTTCGAAAAGGCGGCGCCGCCGGTCACGAAGATCAGTGCCGGGCCGGACGCGACACCCAGGCGGGCGCGGACCGTTTCGAGGTCGGAAGCGTGCGAACGCAGGGTGTAGGTCGCGTTGGGCGCCGTCCGGGTCACCGTCTCGGTGAAGCCGAAGAAAGTGGCATCGGCTTCCGCGCCCAGAACGAAGTTCCCGCTCTGCCAGTTGAAGCCCAGCCTGCCGCCGCCGCCGAATTCGGTGTTGCCGAGCTTTTCGTCTATCGGGTCGGTCTGCAGCGCGGTCGTGAAACTACCCTCGGCGCCGTCCACCGTCTGGTAGATGTTCGCCCCGGTCCATTCGGCATCGGCGTCGACCACGGCGCCGTTCGCCCCGACATAAAAGCCGGTCCAGTTGAAATCCTGTGCCCCTGCGGGCGTGGCGGTCGCGGCGATCGCCAGCACTGGAGCGGTCAGCAAGAACTTGGACATTTCAGTCTCCACGTAGGGCGGGAATGCCAATGCGACCGTATTTTATTATTTGTTCATAGCACATGCAGGACGCGGTGCAATCTCGACTAGTCGCGCAACAGGTCATTTATCCCGGTCTTCGCTCGCGTCTGCGCATCGACCGTCTTGACGATCACCGCGCAGTAGAGCGAGGGGCCGGGGCTGCCGTCGGGCAGCGGCTTGCCGGGAAGGGCGCCGGGCACGACCACGGCGTAGGGCGGCACCACGCCGCGATGGACCTCGCCGGTGGCGCGATCGACGATCTTGGTCGAGGCGCCGAGGTAGACGCCCATCGACAGGACTGCGCCTTCCCCCACGCGGACGCCTTCGGCCACTTCGGCGCGGGCGCCGATGAACGCGCCGTCGCCGATGATGACCGGGCCGGCCTGGAGCGGTTCGAGCACCCCGCCGATCCCCGCGCCGCCGGAGATGTGCACGTTACGGCCGATTTGCGCGCAGGAGCCCACGGTGGCCCAGGTGTCGACCATCGTCCCTTCGCCGACATAGGCGCCGATGTTGACGAAGCTCGGCATCAGCACCGCGCCCTTGCCGATGAAACTGCCGCGGCGAACGACCGCGCCGGGCACCACCCGGATGCCGGCATCGCGGAAGCGGTTCTCGCCCCAGCCGGCGAACTTGCTCGGCACCTTGTCGAAGGCGGGCGCGCCCGCCGCCGCGTTTTCCATCACCCGGTTGTCGTTGAGGCGGAACGAAAGCAGGACCGCCTTCTTGAGCCACTGGTTGACCAGCCAGCCGTCGCTGCCGTCCGGCTCGGCCACGCGCGCCTTGCCGCTGTCGAGCAGCTCGATCGCCGCCTCGACCGCGTCGCGCACCTCGGTGCTGCCCGGGGTGACCGTGTCGCGCACGTCCCAAGCGGCTTCGATTGCGGTTGCCAGGCTGTCGTTCATCATGATTCCTTAGAACTATTAAGCTTCACTTCCCGTCCAATCGAAAAGCGCGAGTGGCGGGTAGACCGCCTCCCGCCGAGGGGCAAGGCGTGTTGCGGCGTGCCTGCCCCAGCGATAGGAGGCCGGCTTGCCTGTGATCAAGATCGTTGCGACACCGCGAAGTATTCGAACGGCGCGTCCAGCATGGGATCGAAGCATGACGGGTAGCAGATCGGCCTTGCGCGCGCTGCATTGCGGGATCGCGCTTCCTGCAATGGCGCTGGTCAGCGCATGCGGCGGCGGCGGGGGCGGCGGCACGATCAGTACGCCGGCCCCGGCTCCCGCGCCGGCCCCCGCGCCGTCGCCGAGCCCGTCCCCTTCTCCGTCGCCCACACCGGCGCCGTCACCCGCGCCCAGCCCGAGCCCCGCGCCGGTGCCTGCGGTATTCAATACCTCCGAATTCCGTCGCTCCGACGGGCCGCTGCAGCACAATGCGGCGAGCGCCTGGAACGCCGGCTGGACCGGCCAGGGCGTGACGATCGCGGTGGTCGATACCGGGATCGACATCGACAGCCCCGAATTCGCCGGGCGCATCTCGGCCGCCTCGAAGGACATGTTCACCGTCGCCGGGCGCAGCTACGACGCCACCGACGACCACGGCACCAACGTGGCGATGGTCGCCGCCGCCGCGCGCGACAACACCGGAATCCTCGGCATTGCCTGGGGCGCGACGATCATGGCGCTTCGGTCCGACACGCCGGACACTTGCACCAGCGACACCGGTTCGACCGATACCGACGCCGACTGCTCGTTCGAGGACAATACGGTGGCGGACGCGATCAACTACGCCGTCGCCAACGGGGCCAGGGTGATCAACTTGTCGCTCGGCGGGGATCCGCCGAACAGCGCAATGCGCACGGCGGTCAGGAATGCGGTCAATGCGGGCGTGGTGATCGTCGTTTCCGCCGGCAACGACGGCGATGTCGAAATGGACCCCTTCGGGGCCGGGCTCGACGTCGCCGGCAGCGGCGGCGTGATCGTCGCCGGCTCGGTCGACGAAAACGGGGTCATTTCCGATTTCAGCAACCGCGCGGGCAGTCAGCCGGACCACTACCTCGCCGCGCGCGGCGAGGCGGTCTGCTGCGTCTACGAGGACGGTACGCTCTATGTCGACGGCGACGGGTTCGTTTACCTGTTCTCGGGCACGAGCTTTTCGGCCCCGCAGGTCGCGGGCGCGGCGGCGCTGCTGGCGCAGGCTTTCCCCACGCTCACCGGCAAGCAGATCGTCGACATCCTGCTGCGCTCCGCGTTCGATGCCGGCACCGGCGGGACCGACGCCACCTACGGCCGCGGGATCATGGATATAGCCAGGGCCTTCCAGCCGCTGGGTTCGACCAGCCTGGCCGGCGGGACGACGATTATCGCCCTGGGCGACAGCAGCGGGGTCACCTCGGCGGCGATGGGCGATGCCGCCGCCGCCGCTTCGCTGCGCACCGTCGTGCTCGACGAATACCGGCGGGCCTTCGGGGTCGACCTTGCCGGGACGCTTGCCGGGGCCCGCGTCAGCGAACCGCTGCGCGGCTCGCTCGGGAGCCAGCGGCGGCAGGTCGTCGCCGGCAACGGCAAGGTGGCGCTCGCCTTCACCATTGACGCCAGTGGCCGGCACGGCGAAATGCCGCGCATCGCCCAGCTGCGCCTGCCGCGCGAGGACGCCGAGGAAGCGCGCGTGCTGGCGGCGCGCGTCGCGCTCCGGCTCTCGCCCGAAACCCAGCTCGGGTTCGCCTTCGCCCAGGGCGCCGACGGCCTGGTGGCGCAGCTGCAGGGCCAGGATCGCCCGGCGTTCATGATCGCCGGCGGCGCGGCCGGGGACGAAGGGCTTTATCGCACGGCCGATGCCGCGTTCGCCGTGCGCCGCCAGCTCGGCGCCTGGGGCCTGACGGTCAGCGCCGACCGGGGCGAGACGTGGAGCGCCTCGGTCATGCGCCGGGCGGCCGAGATGCGCGGCCAGCGCGACGGCGGCCAGGTGCGGGACTTCGGCTTCGCGGTCGACCGGCGGTTCGGCGGCGTCAGCGCTTCGCTCGGCCTCGACTGGATGCGCGAGGACACGACACTGCTCGGCGCGCGGTTCCACGAAGCCTTTGGCCTTGCCGGGGCCGACACGGTGTTCCTCGACGCCGAGACCGGCTGGCGCTTTGCCGCGGGCTGGCGGCTCGGCGCGGCGCTGCGCAACGGCTGGACGTTCGCCCGCGATGCGGGAACGGTCGCCGGCGGATCGCGCTTGACCAGCCGCGCCTGGTCGCTCGACCTCACGCGCGTCGGTGTGTTCGCCGCGAACGACAGCCTCGGCCTGCGCCTGGCGCAGCCGCTGCGGGTCGAAAGCGGCGGGCTCAACCTCGAGCTGCCGGTCGATTACAGCTACGCAACGCAAGGCCCGACCTACGGCATCCGCACGCTTTCGCTATCGCCGCGCGGGCGCGAGCTCGACGCCGAGATCGCCTGGCGCGGGCCGCTGCTGGCGGGCGAGGGGTCGGCCAGCCTGTTCTACCGCAAGGACCCGGGCCATTACGCCGGCCTGCCCGCCGACAAGGGCCTGGCGTTCAGGTGGTCGAGGGAATTCTGACCCTAGCGCATCAGGTCGCGGGTGAAGTCGACCAGCCCGGTCTGCCGGGCCCGCCGCAGCCGTTCCGCGCGCAGGATACCGTGGACCTTCTCGAAGCAGCTGACAATGTCGTCGTTGATCACGACGTAGTCGTAACCGTCCCAGTGGCTGATCTCGGCGCGGGCGCGGGCCATGCGCCCGGCGATCACGTCGTCGCTGTCGGTCCCGCGGGCGCGGAGCCGCTGCTCGAGCTCCTCGATGCTCGGCGGCAGCAGGAACACCCGGACGACGTCGGTTTCCATCCGCTGGTAGAGCTGCTGGGTGCCCTGCCAGTCGATGTCGAACAGGAAGTCCTGCCCTTCCTTGAGCCCGGCCTTTATCTGCGCCTTGGGCGTTCCGTAGAAATGGCCGAAGACTTCGGCCCATTCGAGGAATTCGCCGCGCTCGACCATCGCCTCGAAGCCGGCCAGGTCGGTGAACCGGTAGTCGAGGCCGTCGACTTCGCCGGGACGGATCGGCCGGGTCGTGACCGAGATCGACATGGCGATCTCATAGTCTTCCTCGAGCAGCTTGTGCGCGATGGTGGTCTTGCCCGCGCCCGACGGCGAAGACAGCACGAACATCAGCCCGCGCCGCTTGAGCGATCCGGAACCGGAAGAATGCGCTTGGGACATGCGCGCTGTTGGCTCAGGCGGGGCGGCAAAATCAAGTCCTGCCGGCGGGCTATGCTCAGGCCTCCGCGTTTCCCGCCTCGCCCGCCTGCTCTTCGAGCGCCCGTTCGCCGCGGCGGCGCGACTTGCGGCGCGACAGGCTGCGGTCGAGGATCGACTTGGCGACCAGCCCGCCCGCCACCAGCAGCGCTCCCGGCACGGAGCGAGTCGCCACGCGGGCCATTGCGTCGCTCACCAGCGAGCGCCCGTAGGTGCGGCCCTCGACGATGTCGTGCGCCGTTTCGGGGGGGAACTTGGCGCGCAGCAGGCCCCTTTCCACGCTCCGGCGGAACAGCCGCGTCGCCGCGCGCATGGCGATGTCGGCGATCAGCAGGTTGGTCGCGGGATTGGTGCTCGGCCCCGGCACCCTGCCGATTCCGTCGCGGGTCCTGGCCAGCGCCCGGCGCGCCGCGCGACGGGTCTTTTGCGCAGGTGGTTTCCCCGTGCCGGTCATGTCCTGCCCCCTGGACGCGCGAAACCGTAGGCGCGCGCGGCTACTTCTTGCGGCCGAAGTCGATCGTCACGACGTTCGACCCGTCGTCCACGGGGGCACCGTCGGCCTTCGCGCCGCGCTCCGCCTCGCCATCGGGTGCGTCGTTTTCCGCAACGTCGTGCTGGGGCGGCGCGACGTCGGCGGCAACCGCCTGGAATTGCAGGCCGAAATCGACCGCCGGGTCGACGAAGGCAGTGATCGCGGCGAACGGGATCTCGAGCTTGGCCGGCACCTGGTTGAACGACAGGCCGACGGAAAATCCCTCCTCGTCGACCGTCAGGTCCCAGAACTTGTTCTGCAGCACGATGGTCATCTCGTCGGGGAATCGTTCCTTGAGGTTCCGCGGGATCGAGACGCCGGCCGCGCCGGTCTTGAAAGTGATGTAGAAGTGATGGCTGCCCGGCAGCTCGCCGCCGGTGCGCTCGACCTCGCCGAGCACGCGGCCGACCACCGCGCGCAGCGCTTCCTGCACGATCTCGTCGTAGGGGATCAGGCTGTCGGGCGTATCGTCGCTCATGTCAGCCGGATAGGTGGCGGCGAGGGGACGCGTGGTCAAGCTTCAATCGGTTGCAGCCGCCGCAGGCCCCATTTCGCGGCGAGCCCGCCCGTTCGTTCCCAAGCGGGAGAGTGCTTGCGCTGGAACGCGACGTGCTTATAGCGCGGGGCCATGCGCAAGGCCCGGATCAGCCGCGACACAAGCGAAACGAAGATCCTCGTCGAGCTCGATCTCGACGGGACGGGCGCCTTTGACGTCGCGACCGGGATCGGTTTCCTCGACCACATGATCGAGCAGTTCAGCCGCCATTCGCTGATCGACGTCACGCTCAAGGTCACAGGCGACCTGCACGTCGACCAGCACCACACGACCGAGGACAGCGCGATCGCGCTCGGCCAGGCGATTGCCGAAGCGCTCGGCGACAAGGCCGGGATCGGCCGCTACGGGCACGCCTATGCCCCGATGGACGAGACGCTGGCGCGCGTCGCGCTCGACATCTCGGGCCGCCCGTTCCTCGTGTGGAAGGCGCGCTTCACGCAGGAAAAGCTCGGCGAATGGGACACCGAGCTGATCGAGCACTGGTTCCAGTCGGTCGCGCAGGCCGCCGGGATCACGCTGCACGTGCAGCTGCTCTACGGGCAGAACAACCACCACGTATGCGAGGCGGTCTTCAAGGGATTCGCCCGGGCCATGCGCGACGCGGTCGCACTCGATCCGCGCAAGGGCGGCGCGATCCCGTCCACCAAGGGCCAGCTCGGTGGCTGACGTCCGCCATGGCTGACGCGATTGCCCTGATCGATTACGGCGCAGGAAACCTCCACTCGGTCCACAATGCGCTGAAGGCGGCAGGCGCCGAGCGGGTCGCGGTCACCGCCGACCCGGCGATCGTGCGCGGCGCGCGGCGGATCGTGCTGCCCGGGGTCGGCTCGTTCAAGGCCTGCGCGCAGGGCCTCAAGGCCATTCCCGGGATGGTCGAGGCGATGGAAGAACGAGTGTTGCAAGGCGGCATCCCGTTCCTCGGAATTTGCGTCGGCATGCAATTGATGGCGACGCGCGGCCGCGAACACGGTACGACACTCGGGCTCGGTTGGATCGAGGGGCAGATCGAACTGATCGAGCGAACCGACCCGGACATCAAGGTTCCGCACATGGGCTGGAACGACGTATCTCCGCTGCCGCACCATGACGGCTCGTCGCTGGTCGTGCCGGGCGAGGCCTACTTCCTCCATTCCTACCATTTCGCCGTCGCCAACGGCCGCGACATCGCGGCGATGACCGACCACGGCGGCGGGCTGGTCGCCGCGGTCGCGCGCGACAACCTGCTCGGCGTGCAGTTCCATCCGGAAAAGAGCCAGGCCTACGGCCTCGCCCTGCTGGCGCGCTTCCTGGACTGGCGCCCGTGATCGTCTTTCCGGCTATCGACCTCAAGGGCGGCCAGGTGGTGCGCCTGGCCGAAGGCGACATGGATCGGGCGACCGTCTACGGCGACGACCCGGTCCGCCAGGCGCTCTACTTTTCCGAGTGCGGGGCGATGCACCTGCACGTGGTCGACCTCGACGGCGCCTTCGCCGGCGAGAGCCGCAACCGCGCGGCGGTCGAGGCGATCGTCGAGGCGTTCCCCGGCCACGTCCAGCTCGGCGGCGGGATCCGCACGCCCGAGGCGGTCGCGGGCTGGTTCGACCTCGGCGTCAGCCGCATCGTCATCGGCACCGCGGCGCTGACCGATCCGCAGTTCGTCAGGGACATGGCCCGCGAGTGGGACAACGGCATCGTCGTCGCCGTCGACGCGCGCGACGGGATGGTGGCGACCGCCGGCTGGGCGGAAGTTTCGAACGTGCCGGTGGTCGACATGGCGCGGCGCTTCCAGGATGCGGGCGTCGCTGCGTTGCTGTTCACCGACATCGGCCGCGACGGGCTGCTTACGGGCTGCAACATCGACGCCACCGTCGACCTCGCCCGGCGGACCAACCTGCCGGTGATCGCCAGCGGCGGGGTCAAGGGCCTCGACGACATCCGCATGCTTGCCCTCCACGCCGCATCCTTTAGTGGTCCTGGAGGCATCGAAGGCGTGATCACCGGTAGGGCGCTCTACGACGGGCGGCTGGACCTGGCGACCGCGATCCAGATGGCGGCACAGGCATGAGCCTGCGCTTCATGGCCATGGCGCTCGAGGTCTTCCTCGTCATGACGATCGCCACGCTGCTGTTCGCGCTGGCGAAACGGAAAGTCCTCGTCGCGGGGCGGTTCATCGCCCGGGACGACAAGCCCGGCTGGTATTGGTTCTGGGTCGCCTTCGACGTGTTCGTGGTAGCGTTCGTTTTCGTGCTCGTCCGTGACCTCGGCGGCAGGCTCTGGCCATGACCGTCCGCATCCGCGTGATCCCCTGCCTCGACGTGGCCGACGGCCGCGTGGTCAAGGGCGTCAAGTTCGTCGACTTGAGGGATGCCGGCGACCCGGTCGAGCAGGCCCAGGCCTACGACGCCGCCGGGGCGGACGAATTGTGCTTCCTCGACATCTCGGCCAGCCACGAAGGGCGCGGGACGCTGCTCGACATCGTCCGGCGGACGGCGGAAGTGTGCTTCATGCCGCTGACCGTGGGCGGCGGGGTGCGCACGGTCGAAGACGCCCGCGCGCTGCTGCTCGCCGGGGCGGACAAGGTGGCGGTCAACTCCGCCGCGGTGGCGCGGCCCGAAGTGGTCTCCGAAATCGCCGCAAAAATGGGCAACCAGTGCGTCGTCGGCTCGGTCGATGCGCGCTGGGTGCACGACCACTGGGAAATCTTCACCCACGGCGGGCGCCGCGAGACCGGGATCGACGCGGTCGAGCACGCGATCAGGCTGGCCAAACTCGGCGCCGGCGAGCTGCTCGTCACCTCGATGGACGGCGACGGCACCCAGCGCGGCTACGACCTCAGGCTGACTCGCACCATCGCCGACGCCGTTTCCGTGCCGGTGGTGGCGAGCGGCGGAGTGGGCACGCTGCAGCACCTCGTCGAAGGAGTGACCGAGGGCCATGCCAGCGCAGTGCTGGCCGCCTCGATCTTCCATTTCGGGACCTACAGCATCGCCCAGGCGCATGCGGCGCTGAGGGCGGCGGGTTTACCGGCGCGCGCCTGACGGTCCCGCCGCGGGACATTTACATTACTGCGCTTGCGCGACCGCCGGGGGGTGGCATCACGCGTGCATGATCGTTCGTGCCCTGTATTCGCTCGCGGTGATGTTGTCCGCTTCCCCGGCCTTCGCAGGCGGCGGCGCGCAAGTGCCCGAAGGCTCGCAGCTCACGCTGTTCGCGCTCGGCCTGCTCGGCGTGATCATCGGCCGCCGCGCTTCGGTTCGCAAGCCCGGCAAGGATCCCAAGCAGGATTGACGCCGCGCGTCCCGGTGCGCCATGCCGCGCGCATGGACACCTTGACCAGCCTCGCAGCCACGATCGCGCAGCGCCGTGGCGCTTCGCCCGACGAAAGCTACGTCGCGCAGCTCCATGCGCGCGGGCTCGCGGTGATCGCCCGCAAGCTGGGCGAGGAAGCGGTCGAGACGATCGTCGCCGCGCTGTCGGGAAGCCGCGAGGAGCTGGTCGGCGAGGCGGCCGACCTGCTGTTCCACCTGCTCGTCCTGCTGGCCGAAAAGGACGTGCCGCTGGCCGAGGTCATGGCCGAGCTCGAGCGGCGCGAGGGGCTTTCGGGCCTGGCCGAGAAGGCCGCGAGAGGCGCGCCGTGACCATCGACGCGACGCGGCCCTACGACGACCAGAACGTGTTCGCGAAGATCCTGCGCGGCGAGCTGCCGTGCACCAGGGTCTACGAGGATGAGTGGGCGCTGGCCTTCAACGACATCGCCCCGCTGGCGCCGGTGCACATCCTGGTCGTGCCCAAGGGGCCCTACGTCAGCTGGGACGACTTCTCGGCCAGGGCGAGCAGCGACGAAATCGCCGGTTTCGTCCGCGCGATCGGCCATATCGCGCGCGAGCAGGGGCTGGTCGAACCCGGCCATCGGCTGCTGGTCAACGTGGGCCACGACGGCGGGCAGGAAATCGCACATCTTCATGTGCATATCTTCGGCGGCCGGCCGCTGGGCCGCATGATCGCCGGTTGATCGCAAGGATCGGTCCACCGCCGTTACCGGACGACCTGACTTTCGAAACTTGTCAGTCGAGTCGCGCTGCGGCTAAGGCCGCGGCCAATGAATGCTCACCCTTCCCCGCCGGGCGGCAGCCTGGACGGAACGACACACGTCTTTCCGGTGCGTGTCTACTACGAGGACACCGACCTGACCGGCGTGGTCTATCATGCGAACTACCTCAAGTGGTTCGAGCGGGCGCGATCGGACCTGCTGCGGGTGATCGGGATCGACCAGCGCGCGGTGCAGGAAGCGGGCGAGGGGTTCTATGCCGTGGCCGAGCTGACGATCCGCTACCGCGCCCCGGCGAAGCTCGACGACGCCATCGTGATCGAGAGCCGCCCGGTCGAGCTGCGCGCCGCTTCGTGCCGCTTGCACCAGCAGGCCTGGCGAGGCGAAGAACTGCTCGCCGAGGCACATTTGCGCGTCGGCTTCGTTGGTGCCGACGGACGGCCGCGTCGCCAGCCCGATGCCTGGCGTGCCGCATTTGCAACCCTCATAGGTGATACGACAACCGCATGACGACGATTTCGCTCCTCGCCGCCGCCACGCAAGGCCTGTCCTCTGCGCCCAGCCGGCTCAATCCGCTGCAGCTGTTCCTCGATGCCGACATCGTCGTGCAGGTGGTGATCGTCGGCCTGGTGCTGGCGAGCGTCTGGGTCTGGGCGATCATCGTCAGTTTCTCGCTGCGGATCGGCCAGCTTTCGCGCCGCAACGCGGCATTCGAGAAGGAATTCCTCAAGGCCGATGCACCGGCGAAACTGATCGACGGCCGGCGCGGCGAAACCCCGGCCGCGCGCGTAGCCGCCGCCGGGATCGGCGAGCTGGAGCATTCCACCGGGCCCGCGGGCCGCGTGCTCGATCGCGAGGCGACGCGCGCCCGCGTTGCGCTGGCGATGGAAGGGCAGGTCGCGAGCGAGGCCGATGCCCTGGCCGAGCGGCTCAACTTCCTCGCCACGACCGGCTCGGTCGCGCCGTTCATCGGCCTGTTCGGCACCGTATGGGGCATCATGAACAGCTTCTTCCAGATCGGCCAGCAGCAGAATTCCTCGCTCGCGGTCGTCGCGCCGGGCATTTCAGAGGCGCTGTTCGCCACCGCCATCGGCCTGTTCGCGGCGATCCCCGCGGTGATCGCCTACAACCGCTTCAGCCACCGGGTGAATGCCTTCGAGGCGCGCCTGCAGCGCTTTGCCGACCGGGTGCACGCGCAGATCGGCCGCGAGATGGAAGGGCTCTGACGGATGGCGATGGGTGTGCATCGATCCTCGCGCGGACGCTCGAAGCGGCGCGCGCCGATGGCCGAGATCAACGTCACCCCGCTGGTCGACGTGATGCTGGTGCTGCTGATCATCTTCATGGTCACCGCGCCGCTCCTGTCCAGCGGCGTGCCGATCGAGCTGCCCGACAGCCGCGCTAACCCGCTCGACCAGGAACCCGACCAGGTGACGCTGTCGATCGACCGCGACGGCTTCGTGTTCATCGACCAGGACATCGTCCCGACCGGGACCCTGCCGGAGCGGCTCGCCGCGCTCAATCGCACCGGCAGGCCGCCGCTGGTGACGCTGCGCGCCGACCGCGGGCTCGACTACGGCCGGGTCATGGCGGTGATGGGCGAACTCAACCGCGCCGGTTTCAACTCGGTCTCGCTGGTCACCAACGGTTCATCCGAGGCCCCATAGCCGATGGCCATGGCCGGACATTCGCACCTCCTGCGCGAAGAGAAGCTGGGCCTCGGCATTGCCGTCGCGGCGCATGTCGCGCTGCTCGCGGCGCTGGTCATCCGCGGCACCCAGGACCTGCCGCTGATCCCCCCGGCCGAGCGGATGACGGTGAGCCTGGCGAGCGATGTCAGCCTCGAATCCACCGCGCCCGACCCGTCCGACGCGGCCAGTGCAGCGATCGCGCCGGTCCTCGCGCCCGAATCCGCGCCGATCCCGGCGCCGGTGACCGTGCCGGTCGAACGGCCCGCGCCGACCGCACGGCAGGCGAGCAAGCCGCGCCCGCAGCCGAGCCCGACCCAGCGCAGCGGCGGCGGCAGCCGGCTGGGCGACGATTTCCTCGCCGGCACGAGTTCGCTCGACCGGTCGCGGAGCGGCACGCCCGCCGCCACGTTCGGTCCGGCCGAATCTGCATCGCTCGCGCAGGCCATCGCCCGCCAGCTCAAGCCGCACTGGTCGGCCCCGCAGGGCCCCGACGTCGAGAAGCTGGTCACGATCGTGCGGTTCCGGCTGGCCAAGGACGGCAGCCTGATCGGCAGCCCGACGGTGGTCAGCCAGTCGGGCGTTACGCCGACCAACGAGGCGCAGAAGGCGCGCCATGCGGAACAGGCGATCCGCGCCGTCCGCCTGGCCGCGCCGTTCGACCTTCCCGAGGAATTCTACGACAAGTGGAAGACCATCAATTCGACATTCGACAGAAGGCTCTGAAAACGATGCTCCGGCTTGCCGCCATCCTCCCCCTGCTGCTCCTCGCCGCGCCGGCCGTCGCGCAGGACAGCCCGCCGCCGCCCGAAACGTCCGAGGATGAAGGCCTGTCAGTCACCGTCACGGACGAGAACGCCTGGCAGGACCTCGGCATTGCCATCCCTGGCTTTGCGACCGACCGCGACCAGCCGACCGCGGCCAATTCGGCCGGAACGGCGGCGCTCGGCCTCGAGCTGTCGCGCGTGGTTTTCAACGACCTCAGGAACAACGGCCTGTTCCGCCCGACCGGCCCGGATTCGCTGCCGCGGCCGAGCTATGAGCAGATCACCGCTCCGGCCTTTTCCACCTGGCGCGGCCGCTCGGCGGAAATGCTGGTGCACGGCTACGTGCGCGCCGCCGCCGACGGGCGGCTGACGGTCGGCTGCTACCTCTATGACGTCGCGCTGGGCGAGGAACTCGAACGGGCCGGCTGGGCGGTACAGCCCTCCGACTGGCGGCGCGCGGCGCACAAGTGCGCCGACATGGTCTATTCGCGGCTGTCGGGCGAAAGCCCGTTCTTCGATTCGAAGATCGCCTATATCGCCGAGACCGGGCCCAAGGATCATCGGGTCAAGCGGCTGGCGATCATGGATTCGGACGGCGCCAACCACCGTTTCATCACCAACGGCCAGGCAACCGCGCTGACGCCGCGCTACTCGCCCGACTATTCGAAGGTTTCCTACGTCAGCTATCTCAACGGCAACGCCCGTATCTACGTCTACGACATCGGCAGCGGCCAGCAGACGCTCGTGACGCAGAGCGAGAACCCGACGTTCGCGCCGCGCTGGTCGCCCGACGGCAAGACCATCCTCTATTCGATGGCGATCGGCGGCAACACCGACATCTACTCCGTCCCGGCCACCGGCGGCCGCCCGGCGCGGCTGACCGACAGCCCGGGGATCGACGTCGGCGGTTCCTATTCGCCCGACGGTTCGAAGATCGTGTTCGAGAGCGACCGTTCGGGCAGCCAGCAGATCTACATCATGGATGCCGACGGCTCCAACCAGCGGCGGATCAGCTTCTTCGGCGGGCGCGCGGCGACGCCTGAGTGGAGCCCGCGCGGCGACCAGATCGCCTTCACGCATATCGTCGGCAACCTGCGCATCGCGGTGATGAGCCCCGCGGGGCGCGACTTGCGCTACCTGACCGACAGCTGGCAGGACGAGGCGCCCACGTGGAGCCCGAACGGACGCATCGTGCAATTCTTCCGCACGGCGCAAGGTTCGGGCGAGGCCTCGATCTGGCAGGTCGATTTGACAGGACGCAACGAACGGCGCCTGAGGACGCCGGTCGGGGCTTCTGATCCGGCCTGGGGACCGGTATTGCCGTAACCGCGTTGTTCCTCTCGTGGGACGCCCTGGAGCCCTGCGCGACGCGATCGAAGAACAGGAGAATGGATATGAACCGCCTTGCCATCACTTTCGCCGTCGCGAGCGCCCTGGCCCTGACTGCCTGCGCCAAGAAGGCACCCGAGCAGCTGCCGCCGGCGCCGCAGCCGACTGCCACCACGCCGCCGGTCGTGAATGTCGCGCCGAGCGCGCCGATTCCCGGCACCCAGGCGCATTTCAGGACGGTGATGAACGGGCAGGACGTGATCTACTTCGATACCGACAAGTTCGACATCGACAGCCAGGACGCCGCCGCGCTGCGCAGCCAGGCGCAGTACCTGCTGCAATTCGCCAACGTCCGCGCGACGATCGAGGGTCATTGCGACGAACGCGGCACGCGCGACTACAACCTCGCGCTGGGCGAACGGCGGGCCAATGCGGCGAAGAACTACCTCGTCAGCCTCGGCGTGCCCGCGGCGCGCTTGTCGACGATCAGCTACGGCAAGGAACGCCCGGTGGCGCTCGGCTCGAACGAGGCCGCTTGGGCGCAGAACCGCCGCGCGGTCACGATCGTGCTGAACTGAGGAGTGTCGGGAGCTGTCGGGCTACTCAAAGGCCCGGCAGCGATACCTCGAACGTGGAAGCGACGACGCTCCCCGGAGCCCGTGATTGGTCGGTTGGGATCGCGGAAGGCGCCGCCGCTAGCACGAATGCCGCCATCATGAAGACGGAAACGGCGGCAGAAATCGAAAGCTGCTTGCTCACGTGAAGACTCCTTGCGCGCCGATATGGTGTGCAAACGCGATATTGCAATGCAGCATTTGTGTTAAATTGTCGTCAAACGCCCTGCTTGGCAGCGCAGCCGGTGCGCGCCTATGATGGATCGATGACGAAGGAAGTGCCTGCATGAGCCGTCCGCGCCGTTCGCTCGACTGGGGCTTTCCGCGCTGGCGCGGCTATGGCGGCGCGCGCGAGGCGACGACCGTGCGGCTGTGCGACCGGCACGGCTGCGAAGAGCCGGGCGATTGCCCCGCGCCCAAGGCGCCCAACAGCCCCGAGAAGTGGTATTTCTGCCAGAAGCACGCCGCCGAATACAACCGCCAGTGGGACTATTTCGAGGGCCTCGACAAGGAAGAAGCCGAGGAACGCGCCCGCTCGGAACGACAGGCCAGTGCGGGCTACGCCGAAGCCGCGCACTATGGCTGGGCCGGGTCCGGCGACGGCACCCGCAGCGCCGATGAAATGCGCGCGCTCGAGCTGCTCGGGCTGGAGGCGGACGCCGACTTCGAGGCGATCCGCAAGGCCTGGCGGGCGAAGGCCAAGGAAGTCCACCCCGACGTCAAGCCGGGCGACCCCGAGGCGGCGAAGGCGTTCCAGGCCTATGCGCTCGCCTACGAAGTCCTGCGCCAGGCCGAGGAACGGCGCGAGTGGCAGGGCTAGCCCGCCCTAGCTGACGCCGAGCAAGGCATCCGTCATCAGGGCCGCCGCCTCGGCCGGAGCAAGGCCGGCCTGCGCCAGCGAGCGCCAGCAGGCGAAATCGATCGCCAGGGCGAGGAGCGGCAGCGCGCGCGGCGCGCCTTGCAGAACGGCTGCGCGGCGACCCGGCGTGCAACCTCGAACTGGCCGACCTCGCCCGCGTGGCCGGCGCGAGCGCGAGGACGATCCAGCGGCTGTTCCTCGCCGAGGCCGGGCTCGAAGCCGGCAACGCCGGCACTAGCGCCTTCACCGCCGCCTTCCGCAAGCACTTCGGGTTCACGCCCTCGCAACTGGCGTGAGGCGCTCCTTTTCGTTCCGGCATTAGATCGAGCCAAGAACCCCTCCCCCTCGAGGGGGAGGGTTGGGTGGGGGTGCTCCGCGGTTAGCCGGGACGCGCGACCTGCGGTCGCGTTCCCCCACCCCCGCCCTCCCCGCGGGGAGGGGGGATTCACGCGAAGCCGCAGAGCCTCTAAACCGCCGCCAGCGCCTGGTCGAAGTCGGCGATCAGGTCGTCGGCGTCCTCGATTCCGATCGAGATGCGCACCAGGTTGTCGGTGATGCCGAGCTGCGCCTTGCGTTCGTCGGGTACCGAGAGGTGAGTCATCGCCGCCGGGTGGCTGGCGAGCGTCTCGGTGCCGCCGAGGCTGACGGCGAGCTTGGCCACTTTCAGTGCATCGAGGAAGCGGAAGCTTTCCGCCTCGCCGCCCTTGATGAACAGGCTGAAGGTGCTGCCCGGGCCGGTGCAGTGGCGGTCGTAGATGTCCTTCTGCCGCCCTTCCTTCAGCAACCCGAGGAAGCCGACTCCCTCCACCTTGGGATGGCCCTTGAGGAAGTCGCACACCTTGATCGCGTTCTCGGTCGCGCGCTGCATGCGGATCTCGAGCGTCTCCAGGCTGCGCAGCAGCATCCACGCGGTGTTGGGATCGCAGATGCCGCCCATCGTGTTGCGCAAGCTGCGGACCGGGTCCATCCAGCGCTTGGCGCCCGAAACGCCGCCAGCGACGAGGTCCGAATGGCCCCCGGCGTACTTGGTCAGCGAATAGGCGACGATGTCGGCGCCGTGCTGCAGCGGGCTCTGCCACAAGGGCCCGAGGAAGGTATTGTCGATCGCGATCGGGGTGACGTCCGGATCGAGCGCCGCGTCGCGCGCGGCTCGAACCGCCTCGATGTCGACCAGCGCGTTGGTCGGATTGCCCGGGCTTTCGAGATAGATCATCGCCACCTTGCCGCCCTGCTTGGCCGCCATGTCCTTCGCCTTGGCCAGCACCGCATCGAGCTCCGCGCGCGTCGCGCCGGCGGGGAAGTCGACATAGGTCACGCCGAACTTGCCCAGCACCTTGGCGACGAAGCCCTCGCTCGCCGCGTAGAGCGGGCCCGAATGGACGATCACGTCGCCCGCTTCGCAATAGGCCATCATCAGCACGCAGATCGCGGTCATCCCGCTCGAGAACACCAGCGCATCCTCGGCCCCGTCCCACACGCTCAGCCGGTCCTCGAGGATTTCCTGGTTGGGCCCGTTGAAGCGCGAATAGACCAGCCCGTCGGCCCCGCCGGCGCGCTTGCCGGTAATGCCCTCGAAGTGGCGCTTGCCGGCCTCGGCGCTCTCGAACACGAAGGTGCTGGTGAGGAAGATCGGCGGCTTGAGCGAGCCTTCGGACAGGACGGGATCGTAGCCGAAGCCCATCATCAGCGTGGAAGGCTTGAGCGCGCGCCCGCCGATGGTGGTGACTTCGGGCTTGGGCTTGCGCCGCGGCGGGGTGATAGGGTCGATGGGATCGGACATGGTTTCGCCTGTAACCGGATTGGACGAGGCGCGCCAGTCAGAACACCAGGGCGTGCACAGTCCAGACCACGCCCACGATCAGGAAGGTTCCGGCAATGTCGAGCCAGAAACCGGCCTTGATCATCCGCGGCAGGGTCAGGTGGCCGGTCGCCCAGGCGATGGCATTGGGGCCGGTGCCGGCGGGCAGCATGAAACCCCAGGTCGAGGCGATCGCCGCGGGCAGCGCCAGCAGGATCGGGTCGGCATGGAGCGAGGGCGCGAGCGCGGCGACCACCGGCATGATGCCGCTGGCGGTGGCGATGTTGCTGGCGAATTCGGTGACCAGGATCACGAAGGCGACCACCACCAGCACCACGATCGGCAGCGGCACCGCGGCGAGCGGCAGCAGCGCCTCGCCGAGCCAGGCGGCGAGCCCGCTCGCGGTCATGCCCATCGCCATGGCGAGCCCGCCGCCGAACATCAGCACCACGTCCCACGGGGCGCGGTTGGCTTCGGGCCAGGAGAGCATCGGCCGGCCGGTCCCGTCGCGCAGGAGGAACATCGCCAGGCCCGCGGCGGCGGCGATCGTGCCGTCGGTCAGCCCGCCCTTGGGGAATAGCGGCTCGGTCCACGGCTGGCTCATCCACGCCAGCATCGCCAGCACAATGACGACCATCAGGCGTTTTTCCGCGACCGACCAGGCGCCGCGCTCGCCGATCGCCTGGCGCGCGGCGACCGGGTCGAAGCGCTCGTCCGCCATGTGCTGGACCTTCGAGATGATGAACGCGGCCAAGGGCACGCTCAGCAACACCAGCGGCAGCGTGTAGATGCTCCATTCGAGGAAGCTGATGTGAACGTGGAGCGTTTCCTCGATCAGCCCGACGGCGATGGCGTTGGTCGGCGTGCCGATCATCGTGCCGAGCCCACCGATCGAGGCGGCGAAGGCGATGCCCATCGGCAGCGCCCCGGCAAACCCGCGCGTCTCGCCCGGCATGATCCCGCCGGCCGCCAGCATCGCCAGCGCCATCGGCATCATGATCAGCGCGGTCGAAGTGTTGGAGATGACCATCGACAGGATCGCCGTCGCCATCATCACCCCGAGCAGGAGCTGCCACGACTTGGGCCCGGCGAGGCCCATGATGAACAGCGCCAGGCGGTGGTGCAGCCCGGTCCGCTCGATCGCGAGCGCGAGGAACGCCCCGCCGATGAACAGGAACATGATCGGCGAGTAATAGGCCGCCGCGGTGGTGTTGGCGTCGGCGACGCCGGTCAGTGGCAGGACCAGGAACGGCAGCAGCGCGGTGGCATAGAGCGGGATTGCCTCGGTCATCCACCAGGCGGCCATCAGCACGACGAGGCCGGCCGCATACCAGGCAGGTTGCGGCATGGTGCCGGGCGGGGGCAGCAGCAGGGTGGCGAGGAAGGCTGCGATCCCGATCCACAGCCCGATGCGTCTGGCGGTCATGCCCGCTGTCCCTCCACCATCACCCCTGCGCAGGCAGGGGACTATCCACCCTCGCTCTTAGAGAGCAGAGGGTAGTGCCGGAGCGCAACCGTTATCTGGGCCCCCGCCTGCGCAGGGGCGACGAGGGCGGGAATGCGAGTAGTGCTCCAGCCCTTACTTGGGCGCCAGCACCATCAGCATCTGGCGGCCTTCGAGGCGCGGGTAGGCTTCGACCTTGGCGATTTCCGCCGTGTCGTCCTGGACGCGCTTGAGCAGGTTCATGCCGAGTTCCTGGTGAGCCATTTCGCGACCGCGGAAGCGCAGGGTCATCTTCACCTTGTCGCCGTCCTCGAGGAATTTGGTCACGCTGCGCATCTTCACGTCGTAATCGTGCGTGTCGATGTTGGGACGCATCTTGATCTCCTTGATCTCCTGCGTCTTCTGCGTCTTGCGCGCGGCGTTGGCCTTCTTCTGCGCCTCGTAGCGGTACTTGCCGACATCGAGGAACTTGCACACCGGCGGATCGGCGTTGGGCGAGACTTCGACCAGGTTCAGCCCGACTCCGGCCGCCTGTTCGATCGCTTCGCTGGTGTACATGACGCCAAGGTTCTCGCCGTTTTCGTCGATCACCCGGACTTTGTCCGACTGGATCATTGTGTCGTAGCGCGGGCCGCTCTTTACGGGCGGGGCAAGTGTGCGCCGGGGTGGACGGGCTATGGGGCGGTCTCCTGTGGGTTGCGAAATTGGACGGCGGTTACTTAGGGGTAAAAGCAGTGGCGCGCTAGGGGGTGAGACTCTATTGATTGCGCCCTCAAACGCCGGGCGCGGGCCATCCGGCTCGCTTGGCTTTCCTCGCATAAGCTCGGGCGGCCGTTCGGCCTTGCGGCCCACTAGTCGTGGGCCGTTTTCACCGCCAACCTGATTGGCCTGGAATGGATCGGGCTGCGACCAGCAGCACGCAAGCGCGAACGCGCGCCGGCCGGTCAGGCCGGAAGCCAAGCGGGCCGGATGGCCCGCGCCCGGCGTTTGAGGGCGCAAACAAAAGAGCCCCGGATGGGCTCCGCCGGCGCCTGAGGCCAACAAACTACGCCGCCTTGCGCCAGAGCGGTACCTGCGCCAGCCGGCCGGCGGCCGGGACCACCGCATCGATCGCCACCGCTGGCTGCAGCGCTTCGAGGATCGCCGGGTCGGCCGCGTTCATCCCGCCGGTGAGCGCACCGAAAGCCGGCAGGATCATCCGCCCGCTGCCGTCCGCCGCGCGGCTCATCACCGCGCACGGGCGGCGGACCGCGCGGTCGCGGACGGTTACCTGCAGCCGCGGGTGATAGTGGCCGGACAGCTCGGGGCGGGTTTCCCCGGGCTGCGCCTGGTGGCGCAGCACGATCCCGGCGATTTCGAGCTCTCCGGCCAACGTCCCGCCGGCCGCGGCATCCATCGCCGAATCGTGGTTGCCGGTGATCCACACCCAGTCGGTCGCCAGGGTCAGCGCCGCGAGCATGCCCGCGGCATGCGCTTCGAGTCGGGCAGGGCCGGCGCTGTCGTGGAAATTGTCGCCCAGCGTATAGACCCGCCGCGCGCCCGTCTCGCGGATCGCCAGCGCCAGGCGCTCGAGCGTCTCGCGGCTGTCGTAGGGCGGCAGCAGTTGGCCGCGCGCGGCGTAAAAGCTCGCCTTTTCGAGGTGCAGGTCGGCGACCAGCAGCGCCCGCTCGCGCGGCCAGTACAGCGCGCGGCCCGGGCCGAGCGCGAATTCCTCGCCTGCGAACGAAAGGGGAACCATGCGCGTCCCTTGCCGCGCCCCGCCGGGTTTGGCAAGGGAACTGCGATGACCGACTGGACCCAGCAGACCGAGCGAGCCCGCGAGTGGTTCGAATCCCTCCGGAATCGCATCTGCGCCGAGTTCGAGGCGATCGAGCGCGAGGCGGGCTCGGATGCGGCGTTCGACTACATCCCGTGGAACCGCGAAACGCCCGACGGCTCCGAAGGCGGCGGCGGGGTGCGCGGGGTGATGAAGGGCAAGGTGTTCGAGAAGGTCGGGGTCAACGTCTCGACCGTCTCGGGCGAATTCGCCCCCGGGTTTGCGCAGACGATCCACGGCGCGAGCGAGGACAATCCCGGCTTCACCGCCACCGGCATCAGCCTGGTTGCCCACATGGCCAACCCGCACGTGCCCGCGGTGCACATGAACACCCGTTTCCTGACCACCAGCAAGGCCTGGTTCGGCGGCGGCGCCGACCTCAATCCGCCGATTCCCTACGACGAGGACACCGAGCAATTCCACGCTGCCTTTCGCGCAGCGTGCATGGGCCACAACCCGACCTATTACGAGCGGTTCAAGAAGTGGGCCGACGACTATTTCTTCATCCCCCACCGCCATGTCGCGCGCGGGGTCGGCGGGATTTTCTACGATCACCTCGAATGCGCCGACGAGTCGCAGTTCGAACGCAATTTCGCCTTCACCCGCGACGTCGGCGAGGCGTTCCTCGACGTCTTCCCGAAGATCGTCCGCCGCCGGATGGGCCAGGAGTGGACCGAGGCCGAAAAGAGGCAGCAGCTCGAATGGCGCGGGCGTTATGTCGAATTCAATCTCGTCTACGACCGCGGCACGCTGTTCGGACTCAAGACCGGCGGCAACGTCGACGCCATCCTGATGAGCCTGCCGCCCGAGGTGACGTGGAGCTGAGCCCCGTCCCCCCGCCAAGGCCCGTCCGTGGTGTTTGGCAAACGCATCCTTAACCGAATTTCGGTAAGCCGGGCCTTCGTTTTCCTCCGAATGAGCATTCGCATGCACGAGTTGACGGAGCGCCCCGTTCCCGGCCAGCAGGCGTCCGCCGGCGACTGGCTCGGTTCGGGCTACCTGCCTTGCGCGCAAACCGTGCGCCGCACCTTGCTGTGGGTGGCGGCCGCGATCATCGCACTGGGCTGCCTGCGCGAATGGCTGAGGCTTGGCTTCGGCATCGAGGGCACGAGCTTCTTCAACCTCAACCGCGAACAGAACATCGGCGCCTGGTTCAGCGCGACGATGCTGGCCGCATGCGCCCTGCTGCTGTTCACCGCGGGCCAGCGGGCGAGGGACACCGGGCAGCCGGTCGGCTGGTTCTGGTTCGTGATCTCGTTCACCTTCGTCGCGCTGTCGATCGACGAGGCGAGCAGCGTCCACGAGATGCTGATGGTGCCGATCCACGATGCGCTGCACGCGGACGGCATGTTCAAGTACGCCTGGGTGGTTCCGGCATTGGTGCTGGTGCCGGCCTTAGCGTTGTCGAGCATCCCGTTTCTCCTCAGCCTGCCGCGGCGAACCGCGTTGTGGTTCGTGGCCTCTGGCGCGATCTACGTCGCCGGCGCGCTCGGGTGCGAGATGCTCGAAGGACTCACCGACGGCAGCGGGCTGACGTTCGTGTTGCTCTACCTGGTCGAGGAATCGCTCGAGATCGTCGGCATCGTCTCGTTCTTCTTTTCGCTGATGGATTTTCTCGCGAGCCCTCCTCCAGCCGGGTTTTCCTAGCAGGCCCGCCACACCGGTTTGCCGCACGGCTCATCACGCGTTAAGGAGCCGGCGTCTCTTCGGGGACACCTGCCACAGTGCGGACCGCTCGCGCCAGCGAGCCTGCCGTCGACGGAGTCCTTGATGCGCCTTGCCGCCGCCACGCTAGCGTTGTTCCTCGCCACCGCCTGCACCGCAACGACCGCCGATGCCGGGCCGCCCGCAGCGGCGATCTCGCCGATCCTGACCACTCCCGATGCGCGCGACAGCGCCACGTTCGCGCAGCCCGACGTGGCCCGCGTTACGCACATCGCGCTCGATCTGGCGCTCGATTTCGCGGCGAAGCGGGTCTCTGGAACGGCGACGCTCGACATCCTCGCGCAGCCCGGCGCGGACGAGATCGTGCTCGACGACGATGGGCTCGAGATCGCCCGGATCACCGACGAGCACGGCCGCGAGCTGCCGTTCGACATCGGCGAGCGAGTGGCGGGCAAAGGCGCGCCGCTGACCGTGGCGATCGGGCCCGCCCGCCGCATCGCGATCGAATACGCCGCCAACCCCGATGCCGATGCGCTGCAATGGCTCGCGCCCGAACAGACCGCGGGCAAGCGGCAACCGTTCCTGTTCAGCCAGGGCCAGGCGACCCTCAACCGCGGCTGGATCCCGCTGCAGGACAGCCCGGGTATCCGCCAGACCTGGGAAGCGCGGATCACCGCGCCCAGGCCGCTCACCGTGGTCATGTCGGGCCTGCGCGTCGGCGAGCCGGAGGATCTCGGCGACGGGAGCCGCGCGTTCCGTTTCCGGATGGACAATCCGGTCGCGCCCTATCTCATCGCCATCGCCGCGGGCGATCTCGGCTTTCGCGAGCTGGGCCCGCGCACCGGCGTCTGGACCGAACCTGCCATGCTCGAGCGCGCGGCGCACGAACTGGCCGATACCGAGCAGATGGTCGCCGCAGCGGAGAAGCTTTACGGCCCCTACCGCTGGGGCCGCTACGAGATGATCGTGCTGCCGCCGAGCTTCCCTTACGGCGGGATGGAGAACCCGACGCTGACCTTCCTCACCCCGACCTTCATCGCCGGCGACAAGAGCCTCAACGGGCTCGTCGCCCACGAGCTGGCGCACTCGTGGTCGGGCAACCTCGTCACCAACGCCAACTGGACCGACAGCTGGCTCAACGAAGGCGTGACGAGCTACTTCGAGAACCGCATCCTCGAAGCGCTCTACGGCAAGCGGCGTGCCGAGCAGGAAGCGGCGCTCAGCTTCGCCGAAGTCGAGCGCGTGCTCGCCGAAGTCGGCATGGACGACCCGGGCACCGCGCTCCACCAGTCCGATGGCGTCGAAAGCGCGGGCAGCGAAATCATCTACGACAAGGGCGCGGCGTTCCTGCGCACGGTCGAGCATATCGCCGGCCGCGAACGGTTCGACGCCTGGCTGAGAAACTGGTTCGACCGCCACGCCTTCCAGCCGGCGACTTCGGCCATGCTGCTCGCCGACATGGAGGAAAACCTCGTGCGGGGCGATGCGGCGCTGGCCGCGCGGCTCAAGCTGCGCGAATGGATCTTCGAGCCGGGCCTGCCCGGCAACGTCGTGCGGCCCGATCCCGCTGCGTTCGCCGAAGTCGACGCGGCGGCGGCGGCCTATGCCGCCACAGGCACGATTCCCGCGGCCTGGGCCCGCTGGACCAGCGCCGAACGCCAGCGTTTCCTCAAGGGCGTGCCCGACGAGCGCAGCGCGGAGCAGCTCGCCGCGCTCGATGCCGCGCTCGCCCTCTCGCAGTCGGGCAACAACGAGGAGCTGTTCCTGTGGCTCGAGCTGGCGATGCAGAACCGCTACGAGCCCGCCGTGCCGCAAGTCGAACGCTTCCTTGCGAGTGTCGGCCGGACCAAATTCGTGCGGCCCCTGTTCGAGGCGCTGATGAAGGGCGGCGACTGGGGCGTGCCGATCGCCAGGCGGATCTACGCCGCGACCCGCGCGGGCTACCACGCGGTGACGCAGGCGAGCGTCGACCCGGTGGTGAACGCGGGCGGCTAGGCGGGCCGCCAGCGGCTCAGCGGGATTCGGCTTTCCTACAGGGCTCGCGGCGCGTCAGGGTGCCGGCCATGAGTGCGGCAGCCTTCATTCGTACCACGGACCGGCGCGAGGCGCGGGGGGCCGCGCTTGGCCGCGGGCGAAGCGAGGCTTCCGTGGCCAGGGCGAAACTTTTCCCTGGACTGTGTCACATGTGTCAACCCGGCGCCTTGCGGTTGCATCGTTCGCAACACCACCGCGCGCTTTCCCCTTGCTCCGCGACGATGAATACGCACATCATTCCCGAGATGCTGCGCCAGTACGAACTTGTGGAACGGGTCAAGGCCTACGAGCCGGACGCCGACGAGGCGCTGCTCAACCGCGCCTATGTCTTCACCGTCCAGAAGCACGGCAGCCAGAAGCGCGCCAGCGGCGACCCCTATTTCAGCCACCCGATCGAGGTCGCCGGGCTGATGACCGACCTCAAGCTCGACCAGGACACGGTGATCACCGCGCTGCTCCACGACACGGTCGAGGACACGCTGGCGACGATCGAGGACATCGAGGCGCAGTTCGGGCCCGACATTGCTCGGCTGGTGGACGGCGTTACCAAGCTCTCCAAGATCGAGCAGCTGACCGACGACGAGCGGGCGGCCGAGAACCTCAGGAAGTTCCTCCTCGCCATGAGCGAGGATCTGCGCGTGCTGCTGGTCAAGCTGGCCGACCGGCTGCACAACATGCGCACGCTGCATTTCATCAAGAGCCCGGAAAAGCGCCAGCGCATCGCCCGCGAGACGATGGACATCTACGCCCCGCTGGCCGAGCGCGTGGGGATGTACGAGTACATGCGCGAGATGCAGCTGCTCGCGTTCGAGCAATTGGAGCCCGAGGCCTATGCCACGATCACCGGACGGCTTGAGCAGATCAGGAGCTCGGAAGGCGGGCAGGTCGACGCGATCGCGCTCAAGATCAAGCAGGCGCTGGCCGAAGGCGGGGTCAAGGTCGAGGTCTCGGGGCGCGAGAAACACCCCTATTCGATCTGGAAGAAGATGGCCGAGCGCCACGTCAGCTTCGAGCAGATCACCGACATCATGGCCTTTCGCGTCGTCGCCGAGACGGTCGAGGACTGCTATCGCGCGCTGGGCGTGCTGCACCAGGTCTGGCAAATGGTCCCGGGGCGCTTCAAGGACTACATCTCGACACCCAAGAGCAACGGCTACCGCGCGCTCCACACCACGCTGATCTACGAAAGCTCGATGCGCGTCGAAGTGCAGATCCGCACGCGCGAAATGCACCGGCTGAACGAATTCGGGCTCGCCGCGCACTGGGCCTACAAGCAGGGCGACCGGCCCGACGGCGCGGTCGGGTGGTTGCGTGACCTGATCGAGATCGTCGACGCCAGCCACGATGCCGAGGAACTGCTCGAACACACGCGGCTGGCGATCTACCAGGACCGCATCTTCGCCTTCACTCCCAAGGGCGCGCTGTTCCAGCTGCCCAAGGGCGCGACCCCGGTCGATTTCGCCTTCGCCGTGCACACCGACCTCGGCGCACAGACCGTCGGCGCCAAGATCAACGGGCGGCACATGCCCCTCAGAACCGAGCTCCACAACGGCGACGTGGTCGAGATCATCAAGGGCAAGATCGCCGAGCCGCAGCTTTCCTGGCTCGCCTTCGTCGTTACCGGCAAGGCGCGCGCCGCGATCCGCCGCGCGGTGCGGCAGAAGGAGCGCGCGGAAGTGGAATCGATTGGCCGCAAGCTGTTCGACGACATCGCCGGGCGCGTTCCGGCCAAGATCGGGCGCAAGGCGATCAAGGCGGCGGTCGAGCGGCTCGAGCTCGAGGACGAGGACGCGCTGATGCACGCGATCGGTTCGGCCAAGCTGTCGGACCGCGAAGTGATGGAAGCGCTCGTCCCCGGCTGCACTGCCGACTTGCCCGAACTGCCGGCACAGGAACAGGCGATCTCGATCAAGGGGCTGACCCCGGGCGTAGCCTTCACCCTTGCGCCATGCTGCCATCCGGTGCCGGGCGACCGCATCGTCGGCTTGCGCCGGCCGGGCGAGGGGGTCGAGGTTCACGCGATCGACTGCCTGAAGCTCGCCAGCGGGATCGACGCCGACTGGGTCGACTTGTCGTGGGGCGAGCGCTCGAAGGGCGCCGTCGGCCGCCTGCGCGTGGTGCTGTACAACCGGCCGGGGACGCTCGCCGAGATGGCCGGGATCTTCGCCCAGAACCGGGCCAACGTGATCAACCTCGAACTGTCGCAGCGCGACGATCCGTTCCACACATACGAAGTCGATCTCGAAGTCGGCGACCTCGCCCACCTGACCCGCATCGTCAGCGCGCTGCGCGCGAGCGAGGCGGTGGCGCAGGCCGAGCGGATCTAGCAAATCCTCCCTGTTCTCGCGTAGCGAGAATGGGGAGGGGGACCGCGACGGCGCAGTCGTCGTGGTGGAGGGGCTTGTCGCACCCTTGCCCCTCCGTCAGCCGCCTGACGGCGGCTGCCACCTCCCCATCGCTGCGCGACAGGGAGGATCAGAGCAGCTCTAGCTCGACCTCGACCGGCTCGCCCTCGGCAAGGTCCTCGGCGCGCTGGATCGCCTTCTTCACCGGCAGGAACCAGCCGCCGCCGGCCTGGGGGAAGACCGAGGTTCGCCAGCAGCTGTCGCCGACCGTGACCTCGACCTTGACCGACCCAAACCCGCGGCGCCGGCCCAGTTCGAGCCGCCGGACCAGCTCGTGCGCGCTGACCGCCTCTGCCGCCGCGCCCTCGATCAGGACGTAGCCGATCCCGCCGTACTTCTCGGTGTGCCACACCAGCAGCGGCGCCGCGAAACGGACCGTGTCGGCGCTCACTCGGCCGCCACTCGCCGGATCGGCACCTGCACGTTGCACACGTCGATGCCGCCGGCGGGCACCTTGTAGAAGGCATCGTTGCGGTTGGCCCGGACGCGGACGTATTCGGCGAAGCTCTTGCTGTCGCTCGCGAGGTACTCGAACCGCGGCTGCTCGTCCGCCGGCAGTTCGTCGCCCAGCCGCACCGACACGATCGGTACCCGCAGCGCCGGATCGTCGTAGACGCCCGCCTCGCCCTTGCCGCGCGGCAGGGTCGAGAGGTGCTCGATTCCCTCGATCACCCGGCCGACGACGGCGATGTTACGGTCGAGCTGGCGCGGCGCGTGGCCGATGACGGCGTAGAGCTCGGCGCCCGAGCCGGTGTTGGGCGACAGACTTCGGGCCACGCCGACGGTGCCGTAACAGTGGGTCGGCCATGCCGTGGGCTCATCCTCGTTTGCGGCGATAGGCCAGCCCCGGAAGAACGATTCCAGGTCCGAATAAGGGCCAACTCGCGGGAAGTCTCCGTTGCCATTTCGCCATCCGAGCAGGGAGTCGGAGAGCCATTCGTAATCGTCCTGCAATGCGCCGCCGACCGCGTCGCCTGCGGAACCGTTCGTATCCACGACATACTCGCTCTCCGGCACCACTCTCAGCCCCTCGGGCAGCGGCTTCGCCTTGGCCTCGTCGTCCTCGCCGTCGCCCCATTGCGCGACCCAGTTGTCGACCACCCGGTAGACGCTCGTCCCGTCCCACCAGTGCGCGCGGGCGAGCGCGCGGATGTTGCCGGTCCAGCCCTGGCTGAACGGCGGCGGGATCAGCTGGATCACGACCTGGCGCGGATTGCCGTCGCGGTCGAGCGCGAGGTCCATCACCAGCAGGTCCGCGGGATCGATCACCTTCCACTCGCTCGGCTGCGCGGCGGCGACGACCGACGCGGGCGTCGGCGGTTCGGCGGGCTGGTCCTGCCCGGCAAGCGGGGTTGCGGCGAGAACGAGGGCGAGGGCGGGGAAGCGCGCATGTCTCATCGCCCCGATGTGCCACCGCCGGCCCGCTTGCGAAAGCCCCCCGGCCCGGCTAGGGCGCGCCTTCCCCGAACGGGCATGCGGAGCGGTGGCCGAGTGGTCGAAGGCGCACGCCTGGAAAGTGTGTATACGTCAAAAGCGTATCGTGGGTTCGAATCCCACCCGCTCCGCCACCTATTGCCTTGAGTTAGCTCAGCTTTTCGGCGTTCCCTGCACTCGCGCGGTACGTGCGGGTTTGCGCGGTTCAATCCGTCACGATTCCTGAAATCCCCATCGTTCTCCGGGCGCTTTTCGGGCAATTCCGGCCGTGCGTCTCTGCGCCGAACTCAATCGGTTCAGGCACTGTCAAAGCAAACTGGCTGACCGGGCAGGGCGCTGCTAACCGCGGCACATGAGCCAGTCCGAAAGCCCGTTCCGCTACTTCAACTCATCGCCAGAAGTGATCCGCCTGGTCGTCATGATGTACATCCGTTTTCCGCTGTCGCTGCGTAACGTCGAAGATCTGCTTTTCGAGCGGGGGATCGACATCTGCCACGAGACGGTGCGGCTTTGGTGGAACCGGTTCGGGCCGCTATTCGCAGCCGACATTCGACGCCAGCGCGTTTCGCACATGCGCGGCTTTCGTCATTGGCGCTGGCACCTCGACGAGATGTACGTGAAGATCAACGGTGAGTTGCATTATCTCTGGCGCGCGGTGGATCACGAAGGCGAAGTTCTGGAGACCTTCGTCACGAAGAAACGTGACAAAGCCGCGGCTTTGGCCTTCATGAAGAAGGCGCTGAAGCGCCATGGTAAGGTTGAGACCATCGTTACCGATGGGCTGCGATCCTACCCGGCGGCAATGCGCGAACTGGGCAATCCTGACCGGCTCGAGATGGGCCGCTGGCTCAACAATAGGGCCGAAAACTCCCACCTTCCGTTCCGGCGACGAGAGCGCGCAATGCTGCGATTTCGCCAGATGAAATCGCTACAAAAGTTCGCCTCGGTTCATGCCAACGTGCACAACCATTTCAACCAGGAACGCCACCTCGTCGATCGCCAGACCTACAAGGAACGACGCTCGGCCGCCCTGGCCGAGTGGCAGATCCTTATGGCCTAGGCATATGCTGGAAAGGGGTGAACTGCGTCGATCGGAGACAAGTTGCGATTAGACTGACAGCACCCTTCGGGCCATTGTTTGCCGCAGATATTCGAAAGCAGCGGGTCAGCCGGATGCGCGGCTACACCCAGTGGCGCTGGCACCTTGATGAGGTGTACGTGAAAATCAACGGCGAGCTTCATTATCTTTGGCGCGCAGTCGATCACGAAGGCGAGATCCTGGAGTCTTTTGTCACGAAGAAACGGGATAAATCCGCAGCTTTGGCCTTCATGAAAAAGGCGCTGAAGCGTCACGGAAAGGTTGAGGCGATTGTCACGGACGGCCTGAGATCCTACCCCGCCGCAATGCGCGACCTGGGCAATCTGGATCGCCGCGAAATGGGGCGCTGGTTGAACAATCGGGCCGAGAATTCACATTTACCGTTCCGAAGACGAGAGCGGGCAATGCTCCGATTCCGAAGGATGAAGAGCCTGCAGAAGTTCGCTTCGGTTCACGCCTCGCTACACAACCATTTCAATTCGGAACGCCACCTCGTGGATCGTCAAACATTCAAAGCCCACCGCTCGGCTGCCCTGGCCGAGTGGCAGTCGCTTATGGCCTGATCATATGCCGATCAGGCGCCAGCTGCGTCGATCGGAGACAAGTTGCGATTGGACTGACAGCACCTGGTCCGAAGCCTAGCGATGATCGACTGATCGGGCTTGCGGCGTTCCCCAAGGCATTGTGTCGAGAGACACAACGGACCAGGGGGCGCCGCAAGTTTCCTTTTCATTCCTCGCCTGTGCTCCGAACCCAGCGTCAAGGCTAGTGAACCTCGTTCGGTCGCTGGCGTTCGGCGGCTCCGTACGATTCCCGATATCGCGAATTGCAGCAGGAATGCACAACCTCAATCGACCGAGCGTCCGAACGACGGCTGCCGAGCGGCCTGCCATTACCTTGGGTCCGATGGGCAAAGAGGCGAGAAGCGAATGATCATCGTCAGTGGGCATGTGCGATTTGCGCCAGGCGAGGTCGATCGTTTGCGCCCCATCTTTGAGCAAAGCATCGCCGCGACACGCGCCGAGCTCGGATGCGCTTCCTTTTTCTCCGCGATTGATGTCCGCGAACCAAGCTTGCTGCATGTCAGCGGCCTCTGGAGCGACGAGCCCGCAATCGAGGCGCATATGCGCAGCCGACATATGAGCGAATTGCTGGAGGCGCTCGGCGCTGCGAAAGTCGAATCGATCCGAGTCGATGCGTACGAGGGGCATTACCTGCGCACTTTGATCGGCGAGCCAGCTGCTGCGGAAGACTGAGGGCCCGACTTGCGTGTCTGGACCCTAGCCCTTGATGCAGATCAGCGGCTTCAAGCGCGCCACGCGTCGAGCGAGACCGGCTTGTTCGGAAGCGCGCACGACCGCGCCGACGTCCTTATAGGCGCCCGGCGCTTCCTCGGCGACGCCACGCATCGAAGGGCTGCGGACGATGATGCCTCGGGCGGCTAGCTCGTCGACCACTTTGCGCCCACTCCACAGCTTGGTCGCGCCGTGGCGCGACATGGCTCGCCCCGCGCCATGGCAGGCAGAGGAGAACGATTTGGCTTCGCCCTCGGTCGTTCCGACCAGCACATAGGATCCGGTTCCCATGCTGCCGCCGATCAGGACCGGTTGACCGACCGCGCGAAGCCCCTCGGGCAGGCTCTCGGCGCCGGGACCGAAGGCGCGGGTGGCGCCCTTGCGGTGGATGTAGAGCTCGTGAGTGCTTCCGTTCACCTTGTGCCGTTCGGCCTTGCAGGTGTTGTGCGAGACGTCGAACAGGAGGGTCAGGGTGGTGCCTGGGAAGTAGTGCGCGAAGACGCGGCGCGCATAGTGGCCGAGGATCTCGCGGTTGGCGAGCGCACAGTTGGTCGCCGCGCGCATGGCGCCGAGGTAGCGCCGGCCGACGTCCGACCTGATGGGTGCGCAGGCGAGCTCTCGGTCCGGAAGCTCGATCCCGAGCGCGTCCGCGGCAGCGGCCATCTCGGTCAGGAACTCGCTGCCGATCTGGTGTCCCATGCCGCGCGAGCCGCAATGGATCGTGACGACCACTTCGCCAGGGACCAGGCCAAACACCTTCGCGACCTCGGGATCAAAAATTTCCTCGATCGCCTGGACCTCGAGATAGTGATTGCCGGAACCCAGCGTGCCCATCTCGCGCCGTTGGCGCTGCCGGGCCCGGTCCGAGACGCAGCCGGGCTCGGCATCGGTCATCGTGCCATGTTCCTCGATGCGCTCCAGATCGCCTTCCTCGCCCCAACCTTGCGCGACCGCCCACGCGGCACCGCCGGTCAGCATGGCCTTCATCTCGACATCGTCCAGCGTGATGCCGCCACGGCTGCCTAGCCCGGCCGGGATGTCGCGGGCCAATGATGAAGCCACCACCTGCTGTACGCGCTTCACTTCCTCGATGGGCAGGCCGGTCAGCATGGTGCGTACGCCGCAGGAGATGTCGAAGCCTACGCCCCCGGCCGAAACGACACCTTCATCCGGGTCGAAGGCCGCAACGCCGCCGATGGGAAACCCGTAGCCCCAGTGGGCGTCGGGCATGGCATAGCTGGCTTTCACGATGCCGGGGAGCATCGCGACATTGCTCGCCTGCTCATAGACCTTGTCGTCCATGTCGCGGATGAGGCCCTCGTCGGCGTAAATGACGGCTGGTACGCGCATCGCCCCAAATGGTTCGATCCGCCAGCTTGTCGCATCGATGCGGGTGAAGCGACCAGGATCCATCGAACCACCTCCTCAGACGTCGACGACGCAGCCCGCTGACCAGCTGCCGTCGGCTTCACGTTGGACCGAGAGGGCGGTGCAGGTTGCGCCCTTGGGCTCGCACGCGGGGGAATGGCGGGCGACATCGACCGGCTCGCCCCATAGCGTGGCCTCGAGATCAGTCCCCTCAAGGCGCACGTCGAAATTCCCGAACAGCATCTGACGCACGGCCATCTCGAAGATCACCGCGTTGAGCCACTCGACGAGCAGGATCTGGATGTCAGCCGCGTGCGCACTGACCTCGACCGAAGTCCCCGGTCTTATTTCCGCCTCCGTCACTACCGCGGTGAGCGCATGCGCGGCCTGCTCAAACGCTTCCGAGGGCGAAGCACCGAACCCGCGCACGCCGACGTCGGCACCGTGAGGGAAATGCTCCCAGTGCGCGTGAGACGGGAGCGGCTCGACCGTGTTCACCGTTCGCTCGGTCGGCATGACCGAGTCTTGCCGTGAGTGGTGGTGATCTCGAGGCGCATGTACCCGCGGCATTCAGGTGGGAAGGGGAGAGGGAGACGCGGCCGAGCTCGGCTCCAGGACGGGCTCTGCCGTCCAAAGCGCACGAATGCCCTGCGGCAAGGCAGCGCGTACCTTGGCGATCTCGCCTTGTGAGACGTGCCGGCCGAGGACCTGGAACACGGCCTTGATCGCATCTTTGGGATCGACAAGGCGCGTGTCGCTGAGCCACTTGGCTACCTCCTCCACGAACTCCTCGCCAGTTGCGAGGCCGCTGGGCTGCTTCGCGGGCTCGTAAAGGTCATAATAAACCCCGCGCACCAACAGCGGCAACTGCGCGGCCAGATGGGCGGACAAATCCAGCGGTAGGCGGTCGCGCAGCTTGTGCAGCACGGTCGACAGCACCTTCCAGGCGGTTTGCCGGTCGGGCCCGATCGAGACCATGATCTCGTCGAGCCAGATGTTGGTGGTCTGAATGGTCTTGTCGAAGACGTCGAGGCCGGTTGCGCTCATCGCCGCTCTCCTCAAATCGTAAAAAATCATTATGAACGATCCGAGCGAAGCCTTCGCTCCGGATACTTACGGAGCACGAGGACGTTGCGTTGATTGGGTCGTCGGACGCGCAGCTGGCCCGACCGGACATTTACGGATGCCGCCGCGCGCCAGATTTCGTTCATTCCCATTCCCGCCCATAGGCGGAGACCTTGGCCATGCCGGTCCACAACGCAGAGATAGCGGCCATGCTCGATCAGACCGGGGAGCTCCTCGAAATCCGGGGGGACAATCCGTTTCGGGCGCGCGCCTATCGCCGCGCTGCACGCGTGGTCCAGGGGCTCGCCAGGACCGTGCCCGAGATGATTGCGGCAGGCGAGGACCTGGATGACTTGCCGGGCATAGGCGAGGACCTGGCCGCAAAGATCGCCGACATCGCGCGCACCGGCCATTTCGCCTTGCTGGATCAGCTGAAGGGCGAATTGCCCGGCGAGCTGGGAGAGATCGCCGCGTTGCCGGGCGTCGGGCCCAAGCGCCTGAAGCAGTTCTACGATCGCCTCGGCATCCGTTCGCTCGACGATTTGCGGCGATGTGCCGCCGCCGGACGATTAGCGGAGCTGAAGGGTTTCGGCCCCAAATCCCAAGCCAAGCTGGTTGCCGCGCTCGAGAAGGCGCAGCTCCCCCGCCGCTTCCGTCTCGTCGTCGCAGAGGCGGAAGCAGACGCGTTGGTGGGTTGGCTGCGCGGCGGAATGGCCGGTGGCGATATTACCGTGGCCGGGAGCTTCCGCCGTCGGCGCGAGACGGTCGGCGACCTCGACATCCTCGTCGCCTCGGATGAAGGCACGGCGATCGCCGATCGGCTGATCGCCTACGAAAATGTCGCGGAAATCCTCGCCCACGGACCGGCGCGCACGACTGTCGTGCTGCGGTCGGGCCTGCAGGTCGATCTAAGGGTGGTGAAGCCGCAGAGCTACGGCGCGGCGCTCATGTACTTCACCGGATCCAAGGCGCACAACGTCGCCCTGCGCGGCATGGCCAATCGCCGCAGCTGGAAGCTGAACGAATACGGTCTCTTCGATAAGCAGAACCGACGCCTCGCCGGCGCGACCGAGGCGCAGGTCTACGACAAGCTCGGCATGTCCTTCATCGCACCGGAATTGCGCGAGGACCGGGGCGAAATCCAGGCCGCGCTGCAGAAGCGGCTGCCGAAGCTCGTTGCGCTCGCGGACATTCGCGGCGACCTGCACGTGCATTCGAACTGGACCGACGGAACGAAGCCGATCGCGGTGATGGCGGAAGCGGCCCGTGCTCGCGGCTACGAGTATATCGCACTGACCGATCACAGCCGGCACCTGACAATCGCGCATGGGCTGGATCCCGATCGTCTTGCCAGGCAAATCGACGAAGTCGACCGGCTGAATGCCACGTTCGAGGGCTTCACCGTCCTCAAGGGGGTCGAGGTCGATATCCTGGCCGACGGCAAGCTGGACCTGCCTGATTCGATACTCGAGCGGCTCGATCTCGTCGTGGCGGCGGTCCACTACAAGTTCGACCTGTCCGCCGCCGCCCAGACCGAGCGGATCGTTCGGGCGATGGACAACCGCCACGTCACCATCATCTCCCATCCGACGGGGCGGCTGCTCGGCCAGCGCGAAGCCTACGCGATCGACATGGAACGGCTCATCGCGGCCGCGGCCGAGCGCGGTTGCCATCTGGAAATCAACGCGGAACCGGACCGCCTCGATCTTTCGGACGAGCACGCCCGAGCGGCGAGGACGGCTGGCGTCATGGTGGCGATTTCAACCGATGCACATGCCGCCGCCGCGCTCGATTTCATGCGCTTCGGCGTCGACCAAGCCCGCCGCGGATGGCTGGAGAAGGCCGACGTCCTCAATACTCGCCCGCTCGGCCAGCTCCGCAAGCTGCTCAAGCGTTGAGCCCCATGGAGGTTGCCGCTCCCCCGAACATGGACGCACCCTTGCCGATCACGCAGCAGATCTGGCAGGCCAAGTATCGCCGAGTAGGGCTCGACGGTGATATCGACCTCACGCTGACCGACACCTTTCGGCGCGTGGCCAAGGCCCTCGCCGGAGCCGAGCGCTCGCACCGTCGTCGCTGGGAGCAGTGCTTTTTCGATGTGATGGATTCGCTTCGTTTCCTGCCCGCCGGGCGAGTCCTTGCCGGCGCGGGCGCGTGGGGCGATGCCACGCTGTTCAATTGCTTCGTGCTGCCTCCGCCCCGCGACGAGAGCCTTGCGCGGACCCTGGAGCAGGCCCTCCGGACCCAGGCGCTGGGAGGCGGGGTCGGTTTCGATGCTTCGCTGATGGCGCCAAAGGGCCGCCTGGCGAACGGCCGTCCCGCCCAAGGCCCGATCGCCTTTCTCGAAGCGCTCGAAAAGCAAGGCAGCGCGCGCCTGGAAAGCGGCGAGCGGCGGGCCGCGATGATGGCCGCGATGAGTTGCTCGCATCCGGACATCGGAGCCTTCATCCGGGCAAAGGTCGAACCGGGCGCGCTTCGCCACTTCAATCTGTCGGTCCAGGTGACCGAGGCGTTCCTCGCCGCGGAGGCCAACGGCCGCATGTGGCCGCTGCGATTCGACGGGCGCGAGTGGGCGCGCGTCCCTGCCCGAGCATTGTGGGACGAACTCCTTGTGACCGCATTCACGACCGCGGAACCAGGCGTCCTGTTCGTCGACTGCATCAACGCCTTCAACAATCTCTGGTACCGCGAGCGGCTAACGGCGACGAACCCCTGCGGCGAGGCGCCCTTGCCGCCGTTCGGCGCGTGCGTGCTCGGCTCGCTCAACCTCGCGCAGTTCGTTATCTCGCCCTTCGCCGCGGAAGCCCGCATCGACGAGGCGGCGCTCGCTCGAACGGTGCCTGTCGCGGTGCGCATGCTCGACGACGTGCTCGACGTTTCCGGGTTTCCGCTTGCCGAGCAGCGGGTCGAGACGCTTGCCACGCGTCGCGTCGGGCTCGGGGTCATGGGGATAGCCGACGCGCTCATGATGCTCGGCCTGCGATACGACAGCATTCAAGCGAGAAATTGGCTGCGTGAGGTCATGCGCCTGATCCGCGACGGAGCCTATCAGGCCTCGATCGAACTCGCCCGGGAGCGTGGCGCGTTTCCCGGTTTTCGGCGCGACGATTACCTGGCCGGAGGATTCGTCGCGACGCTAGATCGCCGCTGCCGCGACGCGATCGCTCGCCACGGAATTAGAAACAGCCATCTGCTCGCGATCGCGCCCACGGGCTCGATCAGCCTGCTTGCGGGAGGGGTGTCGAGCGGCATCGAGCCGCCATTCGCTGCCGAGTATGAGCGCCCCGCGCCAGAGGTTCGCAACGGTGAGACCATCAAGGTAATGAATCGAGCTGTCAAAATGTGGCGTGATCGATTCGGTGCGGTGACGCTCCCGCCAGCCTTCATCGCCGCGGCCGAGGTGAGGCCATCTGACCAACTCGCAATGCAAGCCGTGGTGCAGGGGTACGTCGACGGGGCGATCTCGAAAACGGTGCAACTCGCGCCGGATGCCGATTTCGAAAGCTTCCGCAGGGTATTCGCGGATGCCTACTCGCTGGGGCTCAAGGGCTGCACCGTCTTTCGCCCGGGGACACCGCGCGGCAGCCTCCTTGCTCCGGTTCCGCCCTGCTCACGGCGATAGTCGGAAGTTGAACTGCCTTTGTCAGGGATCACGGGCCAAGACGCTGCGCCAGGTACTCACTCCCTCCGCCGAGCGTCAGCTGGCGATGAGGTGCTGTGAATGCAGCCCGGCGGGACGGCAGATGTCGCGCAAGGTTTCAGTGACCTCGTCCCGGTCGCGATCCCACTTGGCAAGGTCGCCAACCGATATCATTCCGATAAGGTCGCCGGCCGCGGACTGGACGGGCATTCTGCGGATCTGCTGCGTGCTCATGGTCTCGAGCACGTCGTCGAGATCCTCGTCCTCGCCGCAGATCTTCACGTCGGTGCTCATCACGCGCAACACCGGCGCACCGCCGTGCAGACCCTCTGCGAGCCCGCGAACCGCCAAGTCGCGATCCGTGACGATTCCGATCACATTGCCGCCCTCGACCACCGGCAGCACGCCGATGTCCTGCTGGCCCATGACATGCGCGGCATGTGCAATACTGTCGGTCGGTTCCACCGTGGTGACCCCGGGGCTCATCACTTCTCTGGCTTTCATGTTCGCCTCCATCGTTAACGGAGAGAATTCAATTTCGGGCGAGCGTCGGAAATTGGTAAATGACCGGAGACGGTGGTCAGGAGGCTACCTTCGTCGATTGCGCCGCTGCCAACAGTCGGACTCCGGGCAATTCCCAATGCCAAGACACGAAACGACCCGGCAAAGAAGGTCAGGAGGCGCTTGGCGTGTCCCGTCTGGTCCAGTTCATCGAAGAGCCTGCGCTCGGAAACTGAATGGAGGCGAACATGAAAAGCGACAGCAAACTGCAACAAGACGTCCTCCCCGAACGCACGTGGGAGCCCAGCGTGGACCATGCGGACATCGGTGTTTCGGTCACCGACGGTGTCGCCACCCTCAACGGATACGTGAAGAGGCAGACGACCTTCGGCGGCGGCACCCGCGAACTGTTGGCCAACCCGCCGCTGTCACCGTTCAACGCCTGGCGAGGTGTTCGATGACAAAGCCTCTCAAGCACGCGATCATTGCCTGCCATCCGTCCGAGATCAGCTTCACGTTGGCGATCGCCCGGCGCTATGCAGAAGCCGTCCGCACGCACGGACACGAAGTAATCGTGCGCGACCTCTATCGACTTGGCTTCGATCCGGTGCTCAAGGATGACGAGCGGCAGGGGCAGCCGGGCGCCGACGTGCTCGCTGAATGGGACACGCTCGGCGAAATCGACGTCTTCGTCCTTGCCTACCCAATCTGGTTCGGGGCCCCACCGGCGATGCTGAAGGGCTATATCGACCGCGTGTTCGGCGCCGGCCGCATGCGAGGCTCGACACGCGAAGAGGGGCTGAGCAGGATCATCCAGGGCAAGCAACTGGTCTCGCTGACGCTCTCGGGCAGCATGAGTGCATGGCTCGACGAAAAGGGCGTGCTTGAATCGCTGCGCAACCTGTTCGACCGCTACCTGGGGGAGGTCTTCGACCTAACCGAAACGCACCACTACCACTTCGACGGGGTCCAACCTGGCCTGCCCGAGCGCGACTATGCATTTCATCTGGCCGACGCGGAAAACGCGGCAGTGGAAGTCCTGGCCGGCCATGCGTGGTCGAACAACCCCGGCGCTGGCGACTAGCGATGTCTCACTGGAAAGAACAGATTCCCGACTGCTTTGGGCCGCAAGACCTGGTGTTCGCCGGCACTCCGACCGGAGACTCAAGGCCTCGAGAGCTTGAGTCTGAGATGATTAGGACAGCGATACCGCGCATCCCGGTGGAGCACGCAAGCGAAGATCGGCTTCAGCAGCAAACCTCAAACACGGGCCAGCTTTATGAACAGATGGCACGAGTAAGGGCGTTCTTTGACTATTGATCAGGTGCCGCCAGTCGCACCGCCATGCCTCTCTCCAGATGGCGGCGCCGAAGCATTGGTCCTCCGGCCCGAGCCATCGCGCGTGGTTCTTCGCCCATTTATCCCGGCGGAGAACGGTGGTGGGCCGATTCACGGGCGGCCGCGGGTCGTCCGGATTCTCAAGCGAATTCTGGCAATGAGCGGTCCAGACCTGCAGGCCGAACTAGATCGCGTTCTCGCCAAGCTTCGGGAGCGCCACCGCGACGCCGAGCGGGTCCTGAAGCATCGATATCACGAGGTGGTCGACCCGCACGGGAACGGAACGGTCGTCAATGAGCAGCAGATGCTCCTGGCCGGCGCATTCTTCACAGAGGAATATTCCTTCGAGGCAGCGGCGCTGTTCAATCCGAGCGTGGTGCCTCACCCGAATCAGCATGGTGCGGAGGCCGGCTCGCTGCGTCTGGTGTTTTCGCTGCGGGCTGTCGGCGAAGGGCATATTTCCTCGATCACCTTTCGGACTGGCCTACTTACCGCTGAAGGCTCGCTCGCAGTCGATCCGCCCAGCCCATGGGCGATTTCGCCTCAAATCGAACATATCCCCGGAGGCGTCCCCGAAGACCCGGGTCTGCGAATCTTCTACGGAGAGCACCAGGACCTGTCGCAGCTGGTGATCTTCCCCATCACGTTGCCACAGCGCCATGGGATCGAGGACTTGCGTCTCGTTCGTTTCGTCGACGACGACGGCCATGCCATTTTTCTTGGTACCTACACTGCCTTCAGTGGTGAGGCAGTGCGGCAAGAGCTTCTTCGAACGAGCGACTTTGTAACTTTCGAACTTAACGCTCTGCGCGGCGAGTTGAGCGCGACCAAGGGCATGGCCCTTTTCCCGAGACGCATCGGCGGCCACTACGCCATGCTCGGGCGCCATGATCACGAAAACATCTGGTTCTTGAAGTCGAACGACCTCTACGAGTGGAACAGTGGCGAGGTCATTTTCGCTCCCCGCTGGCCCTGGGAGTTCGTGCAGGTGGGTGTCTGCAGCCCTCCCATCGAGATTGAGGAAGGTTGGCTCGTCATCACGCATGGCGTGGGTGCGATCCGCAGCTACTGTCTGGGCTGCTGCCTGCTCGACAAGAGCGACCCTTCCAAAGTCCTCGCTCGCTCAACCGAGCCGCTGCTCCAGCCGGGCACGATGGCCCAGGACGGGTATGTGCCGAACGTCGCCTATAGTTGCGGTGCCATCGTACATAATCGCAACCTTCTCCTGCCCTATGGGGTGGCGGATACTTTTACCGCATTCGAAACCCTGTCGCTCGATGCAGTGCTCAAGACGATGAATTAGTCCCTGCGGGAATTTCGTCATCGGGCGCGGAACCGAAACGGGAACGACAATCGCCTCGGTTGAACGCACGTCACCCGCCGGAGCCGTCCTGGTTCATCCGGGCGTGGTCGTCGAATTGATGGCCCTTCATTGCAGGTCGGATCCGCAAGCGAAATGTCATAGATGATAGCAAAGTGATTACAGGAGCTGAGATCGCACATTCCTTCCTCGCAGAAAAATGGCGGAAAAACTGGCCTGCCCGGAAGGACTAGAAGGTCCGGTCCCGAGATTCGTAGCGTGATGCTTCGCGGCCGCTTTCGAGCAGCAGCAAGAGTGAATTCATTGTCCGGGATGGGCGCGAAGCAGACGTTCAGCGATGGGAAGCCGGCAGAAATCTGGCCATCTGCTCACTCCAGTTGCCTCGTATCGCATCCGTCTTCAGTAACACACCGCCACTTAGTCTCGCCTTTCCCGGCCATTGCCGGAAGACGGCTGCCAAAACGCGGGTCTCTGGTCGAGCTTGCCCCGGACATCGTCCAGCTCGTTGCAGGCGGTTATCGCCCGCACGCATCGGGGTGGAGCCGTGAGCGGCCTGCTTGCCTGCGATTGAAGGTCCCGGCATTGGGGAAACTCCTAATGGGCAAATGCGCGGCTCGGCCTACCATTCCAATTCCTTTCTATCGCGGTGTCCGCCAGCTGCAGCACGCGAGCTGTCGTGCCGCCCAATCAAGGTGAGTGACCATGCAGGTTCCGGTGCAGATCGATTTCCAGGGCATCGACGCAAGCGACGCCGTGCGCCAGCACGTGCATGAGCGGATCGCCGATCTGGAGACCAGGTTCGGCAGGATCACCGCCGCGCACATCGCCCTCAAAGGGCCCGGCGGGCACCACCGGAAAGGAGGCAACTACCTCGTCCGGATTCATCTGGCGCTGCCCGAGGGACGCCAGGTCGATGTCGATCGCACGCCCGATGCGGACGAGCGCCACAGCGAGCTACTCTTCGCCATAGACGATGCGTTCAACCGGGCGCGGCGGCAGCTGCAGGACAAGGCCAGGCGGATGCAAGGTGCCGTAAAGGCGCACGAAGGCGCTCCGATCGCCACCGTCGTCCGACTGGACCCTTCGGGCGACTATGGCTTCCTCGCGGTCGCCGACGGCGAGGAAATCTACTTCCATCACAACGCGCTGGTGAACGCCAAAATGCGCGACCTGTCGGTCGGCACGCGCGTGACCTTTGCCGAATCCGTGGGCGACGAGGGCCCGCAGGCAAGCACCGTCCGGCTCATCGGCAAGCACCAGCTGCGGCTCTAGAGCGCCGCGTGCCTTCCTTCGGCGAGAGACTCCGGCGGTCGGCGGACACGAGACCCACGGCCAGTTCGGTCAGGTCGAGTCGGTCCTTCGCGGCCAGTTCGGTCCCTTCGCCGGGCTTGATCCGCACCGCGCTCCAGCGGCGCAGTTCTTCGCCGCCGATCATGCCTGATCCCTGGTTGACGAACAGGAAGCGCAAGGCGTGGGCGGGCGGGATTGTGTGGCGCGCCCCCGCATCGATCCGCCAGCCGTTTATTTCCAGCGGTCGGTGCGGAAATACGCCGATGCGCCGCAGCGAAACGCCGTCTTCGTCCGTATCCGCCCACGCCAGCGCCTCGGGCCGCATCACGATCGGCGCCTTGTAGGCGGGCGGGGCATAGCTGGGCGCCGCGCCCTTCACATGCTGCCAGACCGCCTCATAGGCATCGCGATTTGAGCGCCCCTTGCCGGTGCCGATCGAATATACGCCCTTCTCGAAGGTGCCGGTCCGCTCCATTTCGAGCCGCGCCTGCTTGAGCCGGTCCGGTCCGATGAAACCCTGCCCGCTCGCCCCGCCAAACTGCAACAGCACCACGATCCGGTCTTCGCCGCCCTCCTGCGGGCCGTAAGGCGCGCTTTCGGGAAAGTAGGCGATCTCGCCGCCTTCGACATAGAGCCCCTTGGCGATCGGGATCTTGCCTTCGAGGCAGAAACGGACCTGGTCCCACGGATGGCGATGGCGCGGCGAGAAATAGGTTTTCGGCTCGCGCGACATCACCAGCATGTAATTGTCGGGGCTGCCTTCCTCGCCCTCGAACAGGCGCTTGTGCGCCACGCCTTCGGTATCGCCGCGCTGGGCGACGAGGCTTTCGCCCCACGGCATCTCCGCGCAATGGACGATGTCCATCTTCAACCTCTCGCCGCCGCCTCGCGAGCGGCGATCCGCCCGAAGGTGAGCGCGCGCAGAACCGAGGTGCCCGCCGGATATTCCTTGTAGTAGAGCCCGGTGACCTCTCCCGCGGCAAAGAGTCCGGGGATCGCCGAGCCGTCCTTGCGCAACACCCGTGCGCGGCTGTCGCTGCGGATGCCGCCGAAAGTGAAAGTGATCGCGGTGGTGAGCGGGTAGCCAATGAAGGGGCCATTCGCGATCGGGGTCGCCCAGTTCGATTTTGGCGGATCGATCCCCAATGCCGCCTTGCCGTCGCGCATGCTGCGGTCGGTTTCGCCGGGTCCGATGGCGGCGTTGTATTCCGCGACTGTTGCCGTCAGCGAGGCGGGATCCAGGCCGAACGCCTTCGCCAGCCCTTCGATCGTGTCGGCTTCGACCGGCGGCTGGTCGGTCAGCATGATGTCGGCAACGCCCGGCCAGTCGAGGATCGCCTTTTCGCCGACGAACCAGGCTTGCTGCTCCTGCTTGGCCCAGATCTCGTAGCCGAGCCGCTCGAAGGTGGAATCGAAACTGTCCTGCCCCTCGTCGAAGAAGCGCTTGGCATGGCGGTTGACGAGGATGCCGAAGGGATAGCCGTAGATCACCGCATCGGGCTTGGAGGAGCGCGTGTCGACCGGTTCGCCATGGAACATGTCGAACTGCCCCGCGACGTCGCCGCCAAGCGGGGCGGTAAGACGGATCCCGTCACCCCTGTTGTTGACGAGCGTCGGCGCGATAACCGGCATTTCCGTTCCGCGCGGGCCAAGGTGCTCGGTCAGCATGTCGGGGGCGCCCTCAAAGCCGCCGCAGGCGATCACCACCGCCTTGGCGGAAAGGAGACGTGCGCCTTCGGGCCCGTTGACATGGACGCCCGACACCCGGCCTTGCGCATCGGTTTCCAGTCTGGTCGCCTCGGTCTCGTAATGAATCGCGGCGTTGGGCAATCCGTCGACCACCGCAGTGAGCGTGTCGACGATCGCAACCCCGCCCGGGACGGGCATGGCGAGGCCGCCGCCGGTGTTGCGATTGGCGAATGGCTGCTCGAAATAGACCCACGGCACATCGTGCTTGTCCAGGAAGTCGAAAGTGGCGGGAACTTCGCTTGCAAGGACGCGGCAATAATCGAGATCGGCCCTGCCTTCGCTCACTCGCTCCATCGTGTCGACAAAGGCGGGATCGAGCTGGCGGTCGGCGGTGATGCGGAACCAGCTGCTGGTCCAGCGCGTCGCCCCGCCGCGGCCTTCGCGCGTCGCTCGCTCAAGCACCGCGATCCGCGCGTCGCGCCCCGCGGTATCGGCATAGGATACCGCAGCGGACAGCCCGCCCGCGCCGCAGCCAATCACGACCAGGTCGTATTCCATCTCATTCCTCTCCGAGGCCGGTCCTGAATTCGACCTTGTTGCCCATATCGATCCACACGCTTTTCACTTCGCTATAGGCGTCGAGCGCATCCGCGCCCATTTCGCGCCCGATGCCGCTCTGGCCATAGCCGCCGAAGGGCAGCGTGTGGCCGATGACGCGATAGTTGTTCACCCAGACGGAACCCGCGCGAACGCCATGGAGCATCCGGTGCGCGCGGCGCAGGTCATCGGTCCAGATGCCGGCGGCGAGGCCGTAGCGCGTATCGTTGGCGATCCGCAGCGCTTCGTCTTCGCCAGTGAAGCGGGTCAGCGCGGCGACCGGGCCGAAGATTTCCTCGCGCGCGATGCGGCTGCTCGGCGGCACGTCGCGATAGACGGTGGGGGCCACGAAATAGCCTTGCCGCTCGAGCCGCTCGCCGCCAATCGCGCAGGCGAGCCCTTCATCCCGGGCGATGGCAAAATAGCTGAGCACCTTTTCGAGCTGCGCGCGCGAGGCGAGCGGGCCGAGCTGGCTTGCCGGATCGAGCGGATCGCCCGCGACCATGCGACTGCCGCGTTCGCAGAGGAGATCGCAGAAGCGATCGAACACCGGCGCTTCCACGAGCACGCGCGAGCCGGCCATGCAGCTCTGTCCGGTGGCGGCGAAGATCCCCGCCATCACCCCGTTCACCGCCTGATCGAGATCGGCATCGGCGAAGACGATCTGCGGCGACTTGCCGCCCAGCTCCAGCGTCACGCGCGCGCAGCGCCTCGCCGCCTCGCCGGCGATCGCCTGCCCGGTCAGGGTCGAGCCAGTGAAGGCGATCTTGGCGACATCGCGATGCGCGACCAGCGCCACGCCGGTCTCGCGTCCGCCCGTGACAACATTCACCACTCCATCCGGGATGCCCGCTTCGAGGCACAGGGCGGCAAGCATCAGCGTCGAAGTGGGCGTGACTTCGGAAGGCTTCACCACCACCGTGTTGCCGGACGCGAGCGCGGGAAACAGCTTCCAGCCGAGCAGGCCCAGCGGCGTGTTCCACGGCGTGATCGCGGCCACGACGCCGATGGGCTCCTTGAGGGTGAAAGTGGCGAAGCCGCGCCGCGCAGGGGGCACGGTCGCTCCCCCATGGATCTCGGCCAGCCCGGCGAAGAAGCGACAATCGCCCGCCAGCGCCGCGGTGCCGGGGCGCATTTCGGAGATGAGCTTGCCGTTCTCGAAAATCTGCTGCGCGGTCAGCGCTTCGGCCTCGCGGTCGATCAGGTCTGCCAGCCTCAGCAGGATCCGCGCGCGCTCGCCGGCAAGCAGGCCCGACCAGCGCCTGTCCGCGAAGGCCCTCGCTGCCGCGGAGACCGCCGCATCGACATCCTCGGCGCTTGCCTGCGCGATGCAGCCCCAGTCACTCTCGAGGAACGGATCGTGCGCCGCGAATGTGGCGCCATTTGATGCGTTCCGCCATTTTCCATCGATGAGCAGGCGAAAGCCGGCGGGGGCGGGATCGCCTGCCTCGACTTTCACTCTCGGTTTGGGTCGCATCCGGTCTCCTCCCAAGCCAAGCGTCTAGGTTGCTGATCGAGGGGAGACAACCGGCGACCTGCGGGCCGGCCGATCAGCCGAGTCCCGAGGATCCTTCTTCCCCGAAGCCGGAGCAATGCCGATCGAGCGGTTGCGGGACAAGCGAAGCGCTGCACCGATTGGTAGCTGCGTCACAACGGCGGCCGGTGGAGTTCTGGTGTGGGCTAACGTTGGCGGTGCAAGCGGCTCGCTCTCGATCAGCCTGCTCACGCAACGAGCGCCGGTCCGTTTCCTGACCGTTGAAGCGATGCTGTTCGGCGCCGCCAGCGTCGTCTGGTTCGGGCAAGGGCAGGACACCGGCCTGCCAGAGACAAGTTGCAGCCTGACTGCCCGGCTCCGCCAGCCCACTTGAACTTTCCCGCCCCTATGACGCCGGTGCGAACTTTCTGAGTTCCTCGAGAAATCGCGAAACCGGCGGCGCGATGAAGTTCTGGCGTCTGCGATAGACAAAGAAACGCCGCGGCACGTCCAGTTCTTTGACGGCGATCGGACTGATCATGCCAGCAGCGCGCTCGGCTGCGAAAAGGGGTTCGGGAAGCCACCCGAGGAACTGCGTCGCGGCGACCATGGCCTTGATCGCTGCCGGCGAGCGCGTCTCGACGCGGACAAAGGGGCGCCAGTCGATGTCCAGCCGGTCAAGGACACTGTTGAGGAACTTCCGCGGTGCCGCATCCTCTGACGGCATCACCCACTCTTGCTCGAACAAATCTTGCATCGCCAGGTCCGTGCGTCCGACAAAGGGATGGTCTGCGGAACCTATAACACTGTAACGGTCCTGGAAGCCGTGCTCGCTGACCCTTACGATCTCGTCGCTCTCCGACATTTCTCCTGAGATCGCCACATCGATTGTGTTGCTTGCGAGCGCGACGAGCAGCCTGTCCTCGACCGCTTCGTTGATCTGCACCCGCAAGCCCGGCCAACGAAGCAACAGCCGCTCGAGCACGGGCGGCAGGACCATGATCGCAGCGCTTGCGACAGCGCCTATGCGCAATATCCCATGCTCGAGGCCACGCAGGGCGTCGATTTCGGCCACGGCTTCCTCAGCTTGGCTGTCCAGAAGGTTGGCATGGGGAAGGAGTGCCTGGCCAAAGCTCGTAAGCTCCATCCCGGTCGTGCGCCGCTCGAACAATTGCACTTCCAACAAAGATTCGAGGCGCTTGATGGTCCGGCTCACTGCTGGCTCGCTGAGGTGCAGCAGCTCTGCGGCCCGGCCAAGGCTGCCTGCCTCAACGACGGCAAGGAATGCCCTGAGCTGGCGCGGGTCCAAGGCCATACCAATTCCTTATGGGTTTGGTTCAAATCGGTAATTGTCCTCTTTCCGAGATCCCGTCAAGTTCAAGGCGCAACAAGAGCGCTAGGGGAGGATGCCGCGGGATTTCTGTTGGACGGACGCGCGCAACGCACCGGTTAGGCTGGTCCGATGCAGCGAATTCGCCATGACCGCGTACCCAATTGCAGTTTTCTGCGAGACCCCGATCACTCCTCCCCGATCGCCGGGCAAAACAACAAGCACTCAAGGGCACGACGAAAGTGGCCGAGGAGCATATGGGAGGGTTCGAAATGTCCAAAATGCTGTCGCGTCAAAGAATGGCGCTCTATGCTAGGGCTTCCGTCCTGGCCGTATCTGGTTTTGCCGTCATGGCTTCGATGCCAGCAAGTGCGCAGGACGAAGACGCCGCCGATGCGCGCAGTTCGAGCCAGGTCCAGCAAATCATCGTCACCGCCGAAAAGCGCTCCGAAAACTTGCAGGACGTGCCAATCGCGGTCCAGGCATACACGGCCGACCAGTTGCAGAATTCCGGGGTCTCCAAGCTCACCGACGTGATGCAGCTTGCGCCTAATCTCAACCTCGTGGAACAGAACGCGCTCAGCCAGCACATCGTCATCCGCGGTGTCGGCACCAACGAGTTCTTCGGTAACGCCCCGTCATCGGTCGGAATCTATGTCGACGAAGTGACAATGAACTCCTCTTACATGAGCACACTCAGCCTGTTCGACATCGAGCGGGTCGAAGTGCTGCGCGGGCCGCAAAACAGCCTCTTCGGGCGCAACACCACGGGCGGCGCGGTCAACTACGTCTCGCGTATGCCCAAGGTCGGCGGCCCCGTCGAAGGATATTTCGAGGCCGGTTACGGCCGCCACAACCTGCTCGAACTGGAAAGCGGCGTTACGCTGCCGTTGGGCGACGCTGCGGCCCTGCGCCTTGCGGGCCGCTATCATAAGCGCGACGGGATCTGGAACAATCTGGCAGACGGTGACGACAGCTATGGCGATGAAGACCGTTTTGCCCTGCGCGGCACGATGGTGTTCGAGCCGGGGCCGGACACGCGGATCACGCTGAGCGGTCATTATGCCGAGGATGACAGCCAGGCCTCGCCGCAGAAGGTCACCGGCTCTCTCGCCAACAATCCGCCGCTGCGCATCAACGACACGGTGGGTTTTGCCACCGACATTGACTGGCGCAACCCGACGCTGACCGCAAACCTCGTCAATATCGAAGGTCTCAACCACACCACCTTCCGCTGGAAAGATGTCTATGCGGGCGGCGGGGGCATCCAGAAGCTCAAGCAGGGCGGTGCCTATCTCAAGCTGGCGCATGACTTCGGCGGCGTGGAGCTGACTTCGATCACCTCCTACGACGAAACCCATGCATGGTACGAGGAAGACAACACCGGCACGGTCAACGGGCCGGCCGGCCTGAACCATGATGTCCTCGTGATCGACATGGACCAATTCTACAAACAGTTCACGCAGGAACTGCGGCTCGCCTCGACCGACAATGGTTCGCCGCTGCACTGGATCGTGGGTGCCTATTACCTCCAGGAGGATTCGGACCTTGCGCAAAGCATCCGCTTCGGCAGCAACGGTTTTCCGGGCGCGCATCCCTCGGCCGCCGGCATCACCGGCCCCGAGCTGTTTGACGTCATCCCCAACCCCTATGGCAACACGGCTTCGTTCAGCATTTCCGAGCTGCACGACAAGAGCTTCTCGGTATATGGCCAGCTCGATTACGACCTGACTGAGAAATTGGGCATCACGCTGGGCATGCGTTACACGCATGATGACAAGACTAACCCGCACTTCCTGGCGGGCGCCTTCAGCAAGCTGGGAATTCCTCCGGCGACCTATTACGACAAGGCGTTTCTGCTGGCCCACCTGGTGGATGTGCCGTGCCCCTTCGGGGCCGGTTTGGGCCCGCCCTTCCTCAGTAATTGCTCAGACGACATCACCAATCGCGAGCCGTTGAAGAACGGTGAAGTGGGCGGCAAGATCGGGCTGCAGTATCACTTTTCGGACGACGTGATGCTCTACGGCAGCTATTCGCGGGGCTTCAAATCCGGCAAGTTCGACCTCGAATTCCTGCACACGAACGACACGCCGTTCCCGCAGCGCTCGCTCGATCCGGAAACGCTCGATGCGTTCGAACTTGGCCTGAAGTCCGAACTGCTCGATCATTCGCTCGTGTTCAACGTGGCGGTCTTCTACAACATCTGGAAGAACCAGCAGGTCTTCAACGTCGGCGTGCACGGGCCGGAATTCGACAATCTGCCCGAATCCAAGATCTATGGCGCCGAATTCGAGCTGACCTGGGTTCCGGCCGAAGGCTGGCTGGTCAATGCGGGCCTTGGCCTGTTGCACACCGAGCTGAGCGATGTGACCGGGCTGGATTTCGCGCTGGGACAGGGCGATTATCAGAAGGGGCACGAACTGCCGCTTTCGCCCAAAGTATCGGCCAACGGCTCGATCGCCAGGACTTTCGACATCGGGAGTGCCCGTCTGACGCTGGGCACGGACATGCGGTACCAGAGCTCGTCCAAGGCGAAGTTCAGCCCGCAGCACCCGATCGACGAATATCGCCAACGCTTCGAGATGAACGCCCGCGCCTCGATCGCCTTCGGCAACAGCGATCAGTATCTCGTTTCCGTCTACATCAACAACCTGACGGCGGAGAAATACTGCAACGAGCTGCAGGACCTGCGCGGCGTGTCCGGCTCGTACTACTGCGTGCCCAATGACGGTGAGGCACGGTGGGGCCTGCGGGGCAAGGTCTCGTTCTAGACTGGTCCGGGCCCGGGTGCCGCAAGCTCCCGGGCCGCTGCTTCGGCAAGCCATGACCTTACAGCTCCGCGCATAGACCGACGGGATCGCTTTGTCTTGATTCGTAGAGTCGACGGTGCGGCGGCTGTGTTTTCCCGACACCCCGGCCGTCGCGCCAAGACGCCTGCCGCCGCTCCCGCCACGGGAGCCACCGCTTAACCTGCCGAGCCGGTCGGCACGGAAACAAAGGAAGCGTTCCATGCCCAACCAGCGCGGGCGTCATTATGAGGCCCTGTTGATCGGACTGCTGAGCCTGAATTTCGGCATCCTCTTCTTCGACAGGAATGCGCTCAATTTCCTGATGCCATTCGTGCAGCCCGACCTTGGGCTCTCGAACACGCAGGTGGGCCTGATCGCCTCGGTTTTCTCGCTTGCCTGGGCGATCGCGGGGCTGCTCGTCGGAAGCATTTCGGACCGGACAGGCAAGCGCAAGCCGATCCTTATCCTCGCGACAATGGGCTTCGCGGCGTGCTCGGTCTTGTCGGGGCTGGCGACCACCTTCGTCATGCTCTTCGCCACGCGCCTGTTAATGGGCGTGCTCGAAGGCGGCGTGCTTCCCGTCAGCCAGTCGCTGACCATGGCCGAGGTCGCTCCTGGCCGTCGGGGCTTCGCGATGGGCTTCATGCAGAATTTCGGCTCGAACGTTCTTGGTTCGACTGCAGCATCGCTGATCCTTGTCGCGCTGGCGACACATTACGGCTGGCGCAACGCCTTCTACCTCGCCGCGATCCCGGGACTGGTGAGCGCGTTGCTGATGTGGCGATGGGTGCAGGAACCGACGCAGGAAGAACAGGCTCGCGAAGAACCGGTCCAGCACCTTTCATTGCGGGACGCGCTTGCCCGGCGCAATGTCCTGATCTGTATGCTCATTTCGATCCTGATGGTCTCGCTGCTCGTGCTCTGCTTCGCCTTCATGCCGCTCTACCTGATCCAGGTCCGCGAGCTGGATCCAGAAACAATGGGGTGGCTAATCGGGGCGCTAGGTGTTTCGGCAGGCATCGCCGGATTCGTGGTACCTGGCATTTCCGATTGGGTCGGGCGCAAGCCGGCGATGGTGATCGCGCCGCTGTTCGGCGTTCTCGCCCCGCTCGGCGCGCTCTACTACCATGGCTCTGTGTGGGGCCTCGCGGCAATCTTCTTTGCGGCATGGACGGCGATCGGGACCTTCCCGCTGTTCATGGCGACGATCCCCTCGGAAACGATCGATCCCCGCCACACCGCGACCGTGCTCGGCCTGATCATGGGCGCCGGCGAAGGATTGGGCGGCGTACTCTCGCCGACGCTCGCGGGCGCGGCCGCGGACAAGTGGGGGCTGCAGGCGCCGCTGTGGATCATGGTGGCGATGCCCGTTCTCGCGGCTGTGCTCGCGCTGGCCCTGCGCGAGACAGCGCCGCGCCGGCTGGGAACGCTCGGACAGGGCCTGGTCCATGGATAGGAAGCAGGCGGCGGCGATTGTGCGAAGCGTCGCACCGGGCGTGACAATGACAGTGCGCGAATGCGCGTTCGAACTGTTCCGCGCATTCGGCCTCGACACGATCTTCGGCAATCCGGGCTCGACCGAGCTACCGATGTTCCGCGAGTTCCCCGACGAGTTCCGGTATGTCCTCGGCCTCCAGGAATCGATCGTTGTCGGCATGGCCGATGGCTACGCGCAGGCGACCCAGAACGCTGCACTGGTTAATCTCCACTCGGCGGTCGGTGTGGGGCACGCGCTCGGCAACATCTTCACCGCCTACAAGAACCAGACGCCGCTGGTGATTACCGCTGGGCAGCAGGCACGCTCGATCCTGCCTTACGAACCATTCCTGTTTGCGCAGGATCCGGAAGTCTTTCCCAAGCCCTATGTCAAATGGGCCTGCCAGCCGGCGCGCGCCGAAGACGTGCCCGCGGCGCTCGCCCGTGCCTATTATACCGCGATGCAGGCGCCGCGCGGGCCGGTCTTCGTCTCGGTCCCGGTCGACGACTGGGACCGGCCGTGCGAACCGCTCGCCCCGCGGGTGGTCAGCCGGACAATGCTGGGTGATCCTGAGCTCCTCGCCGATGCTGCGATTGCGCTGAACAAGGTCGAGCGGCCGGCAATCGTGGTCGGTGCAGCGGTCGCGCGCGATAATGCCTGGGACGAGACGATCGCGCTTGCCGAACGCCACAAGGCAGCGGTGTGGGTCAGCCCGATGTCGGGCCGCAATTCCTTCCCCGAGGATCACGAGCTTTTCGCGGGCTTTCTCGCTTCAGACCGTGAGAAGATCGTCGCCAGCCTCACCGGATACGATTTCATCCTTGTGCTCGGCGCGCCCGCCTTCACCTATCACGTCGAGGGCTTCGGGCCCTTCATTCCCGAGGGCGCCACGCTGGTGCAGTTGGTCGACGATCCACACATCGCCGCCTGGACGCCGGTCGGGACCTCGATAGTCACCGGGATGAAGCTGGGCATCGCCGCCCTGCTTGCCGGCGCTTCGCCGCCGCAACGCGCTCGACCGCGATTGCCCGCGCGCGCACCACGCCTGGATGGCGAGAGCCTGACAGACAAATATCTGCTTCAGCAAATCGCCACCCTTCGGCCCAAAAACAGCATCATCGTCGAGGAAGCGCCAAGCAGCCGCGGCGCGGTGCACGACTACCTGCCGATCCTCGACGAGCATGGCTTCTACACCTGCGCCAGCGGCGGCCTTGGCCACGGGCTTCCGGCTGCCGTCGGCATCGCGCTCGCCCGGCGCGACGAGAAGGTCATCTCGGTGCTCGGCGACGGTTCGGCGATGTATGCGATCCAAGGCCTGTGGTCGGCGGCGCAGCTCGGGCTCGCGATCACCTTCGTTATTATCAAGAACGGCCGCTATGAGGCGCTCAACGACTTCGCCCACCATTTCGGGCTCCAGAAGCCGGTCGGGATCGACCTGCCGGAGCTCGACTTCTGCGGATATGCGAAGGCCCAAGGGCTGGAAGCCATCCACGTCGATTGCACGGAGGACCTCGACGAGGCGCTGACGACGGCGTTTCGTTCGCCCGTGCCGATCCTGGTCGAAGTGGTGGTCGACAGCTAAGCGACCGGCTTGGATAAGGGCCCGATGGAGAATCGGAGGCAGATGCAATGGACGTAAATCTTCTGATCGGCGGCAAGGATGTCCCCGCCACGGGTGGGGCGACCTTCGAACGGCGCGATCCGGTAACCGGCAAGGTCGCCACCACGGCCGCGGCGGCAAGCGTGGCCGATGCGATGGCCGCAGCGGACGCGGCGCAGGCAGCCTTCGCCGCATGGTCGGAGATGGGCCCGAGCGAACGCCGCGGCCTGCTGCTCCGCGCAGCCGAAGTGATCGAGGCGCATGCCCCGGACTTTACCGAAGCGATGATGGGCGAGACGGGCGCCACCGCCGGCTGGGCGGGGTTCAACGTGATGCTTGCCGCGAGCATGTTGCGCGAGGCCGCGGCGCTTACCACGCAGGTGACTGGCCAGGTGATCCCCTCCGACCGGCCCGGCTGTGTGGCCCTTGCAGTGCGCCAGCCTGCCGGGGTGGTGCTCGGCATCGCCCCGTGGAACGCACCGGTGATCCTCGGAGTGCGCGCGATTGCAGCGCCGCTCGCCTGTGGCAACACAGTAATTCTCAAAGCCTCCGAACAGTGCCCCGCGACCCATGCGTTGATTGGCCAGGTCATGCGGGAGGCGGGCCTGCCGGACGGGGTGGTCAACGTTGTCAGCAATGCACCGAGCGATGCAGGCGCAGTAGTCGATGCGCTGATCGGGCATCCGGCCGTGCGCCGGATAAACTTCACCGGCTCGACCCGGGTGGGGCGGATCATTGCCGAAGCGGCGGCACGGCAGTTGAAGCCGGTGCTGCTCGAGCTGGGCGGCAAGGCGCCGCTGATCGTGCTCGACGACGCCGACCTCGATGAAGCGGTGAACGCAGCGATTTTCGGTGCGTTCATGAACCAGGGCCAGATCTGCATGTCGACCGAACGGATTATCGTCCAGGACGGCATCGCCGACGCTTTCGTCGAGAAATTCGCCGCCAGGGCCGCCGCGCTTCCCGCCGGGGATCCGCGCACGGGCAATGTCGTGCTCGGCTCGGTGATCGGTCCCGAAGTCGTTACCAGAGTACGGGAAATGACTGACGATGCGGTGGCCAAGGGAGCCGTGCTGGCTGTCGCCGACGAGGCCAACGGCACGGTCATGTCCGCCACGGTGCTCGACAGGGTGGTCGACGGTATGCGGATCTACCGAGAGGAATCCTTCGGCCCGATCGTCTGCATCATCCGCGCCAAAGACGACGATGAGGCCGTGCGCCTCGCGAACGATACCGAATACGGCCTTACCTCGTCGGTCTACACCGAGAATATCCGCCGCGGGTTCAAGATCGCCAAGCGGATCGAGGCGGGAATGTGCCACATCAACGGCCCGACCGTGCATGACGAGGCGCAGATGCCCTTCGGCGGGGTGAAAGCCTCGGGCTATGGCCGCTTCGGCGGCCAGGCAGGCATCGCCGAATTCACCGACCTCAGGTGGATCACGATCGACACCGAAGAGGTCCACTATCCCTTCTGAACGGGATCGGGCAGACACGCTTACCCAAACAATGCGATCGAAGGGGCGGAGTTGGCGATGGTGGAGAATCCCCGCGGACGGCTCCAAGGCAAGATCTGCGTGATCACCGGCGGCGCGGGCAGCATCGGGCTCGCCAGCGCACGATGCTTTCTTGCCGAAGGCGCGCGCGTGATGCTTGTCGACTGCGATGAGGCGGCGCTGACCGAGGGCGCGAAGCAGCTCGGCTCCCCTGACATCGCCTATCGCGTTGCAGACGTCGGCAACGCGCAGGACGTGCAGGGCTACATTGCCGCGACCGTCGAGGCCTTCGGCAAGATCGACGTGCTATTCAGCAATGCGGGCAATATGGGCCCGATCGGCCCGATCGCCGATTATCCGGAAGACGGCTTCGACGATGTCTACCGGGTCCATGTGCGCGGCGCATTCCTCGCCTGCAAATACGGCATCCCGCAAATGAACGACGGCGGCAGCATCATCATCACCTCGAGCGTGGTCGGCCTCCGCGGCGATCCCGGGCCCTATGGCTACATCACTGCCAAGCACGCGCAGGTCGGGCTGATGCGGAGCGTTGCCAAGGAAGCGGCGCGCCGGGGAATCCGCGTCAATACCGTGCATCCCGGTCCGACGCAGAACAGCTTCCAGGCCGGTGTCGAACAGCATCTCGGCAAGGTTCTCGGCCGCGACGCGGGCGAGTTCTTCGACGAGATCATCCCGCTGGGGCGCCATGCTTCGCCCGACGAGATTGCACGCAGCGTGCTGTTCCTTGCCTCGGACGACAGCAGTTTCGTCACCGGCAGCACGTTGGTGGTCGATGGCGGCATGAGCGCCTGAATCTGGCGCGAGGGACCGCCGCACGACACAAGATCAATCGGCGAGAGTCAGGAGACGAGTTGTGGTTAGACTGACCGCTCCGCCAGCTAGTCCCACAATTCGGCGGGGATTCCTCTGAACCCGTTTCGTTGCGCGGTTCCGTGCCAGCACCGTTGGACATTAATCCATCGGCGCGATGCGCAATTCCAGCCCATCCAATTCATTGCTCAACGGGATCTGGCAGGACAGGCGCGAGTTTTCTTCCCGATGGTCGGAACTGTCCAGCAGACCGTCCTCGTCAGGTGACATCGCCGCCAGTTTTCGAGAATGGTCGGCATCGATTATGACATGGCAGGTCGCGCAGGAGCAGCAGCCCCCGCACGAGGCCAGCAATTCGTCAAAGCCGTTTCCCCGGATGGCTTCCATAAGTGTGCCCTCGGGCTCCACGCTGATTTCGCGGGTATTGCCGCCGGGAGTTTGGATTTGCAGTGTGATCATGTGAGGGGCTCCGTTGCGTGCGCGCTCAAGCGGCGCGGTAGGCTGGGTTGGAGGGCTTCGAGAAGCGGGAGACCTCCCCGCTTACGTCGGTGCCGGTCAGGCATCCGATAAACTCTTGCGGAAGACGGACTTGATCAGCCATGGCTCGAGGAGTCGTCCGACGACATAGAGAACGGCGAAGATCGCCGCAAAGACATAGGCGGGCGTGGGCGAGGGTCCCTTATCTTCCTCTTCGTCCTTGTCGTCTTTTTTAGGCTTTTCGGGTGCGGGTGCGCCGAGGGCTTTGTCGATCGGGTGTTGCGGCAGCTCCACATTCTCCTTTTTTTCGTCCTTTTTCGACTTTTCCGAAGCTTCGGTCGACGTTTTTTCGAGCATGCCGATGGCTATGGTAAGCTGTGCGAAGGCCAGAAACAGCAGCGGCGCCAGAAAGCACAACAGCAAGGCCCGGCTGGTTAAATGATAGCGCAACACAGACCCGGCCGCGCCTTTTTCAATCTGCAAGACGCCACCGTCGAAAATAGACATCTTGTCCTGCGCCGCCTGGTCCTTCTTGCGGAAAGTCAGCGTGTCGCTTGTCCGTTCGTGGCTGGTGCCGCTCTCGCGGAACAGAGGGTCGAGCCTGTCGAAGGCTTCATCGCTCGATTGCCCGGGAGCGAGCGCCAGGCTGCCCCTGATGTGCCAGATCCAGTCGATGAAGCTCGGGTTCACATGATCTCCTGTCGAGAGAGATTTTTCGAGGCTGCTCTGCGCGGCCAGGCTCGCGTCGGGCCGCTCATGGGGGCCCGGCCTAGGCAGGACGAATGGGGGCATGACGAACGGGGTGACGGAGATTGCGCGGGCGGAGACGGTCCGTCACTCGGCCGGCACCGCCACCGGCCGGCCGTATCGTTCCTTGAGCGTCTTCCAGCCCTCGGTGAAGGGATAGGCCATCGTCTCGCGGATCGTCATGCGGCGCCCGCCTTCCATGCCCAGCAGTTCCGCCTCGCCGTCCACGCAGGTGCCGAACACGCGGTCGATGATGATCCAGGTGCCGGCATAGTTGCTTCGGGTGGCCTCGTAATCCTGTGAATGGTGCACGCTGTGGTGCTCGGTGGTGTTGAACAGGAACCGCCACCAGCGCGGCGTGTTGAACCGGACATTGATGTGCTGGTAGGTGCCGACCGCCAGGCCGAGGGTGCCGGCGAGCAGGGCGGCCCGCGGCAGGAAATCGAAGAATCCGCCGATGCCGAGCCCGATCAGGAACAGTTCGACCGGATTGCCGACTGCGCCTTTGTTGATGTTCAACTGGGTGATGTAGTGATGCGGTGCATGGGTCAGCCACAGCGGATGCCAGTTATGCATGCCGCGATGCATCCAGTACTGGCCGAAATCAAAGATGAACGAGATCAGCAAGGCCTGCACCAGCAGCGGCAGGCCCATGAACCACTTGAACGCGTCCCAGTCAAAAGAGTTCTGGACGGCTTCAACCATGGCTCCGTCGCCGATATAGCTGTCGACCATGCGGAGCAGCGTATAGCCGAGCCCGACATAGAATAGGTCGGTGGCCAGTTCCTTCCAGGTCAGGCGCCAGCTCGCATGGCGCGGGTTCACCCACTCGAGCCCCAGCAGCAGCACCTTGAAGCCGATGCCGATGCCGATGGCGGTCGATGCCGTGGCGATGGAATTGGGTGCGTAGTACCAGAACGCGAGGAGCGCGAACAGCACCGTGGGCTGGAACCAGGTAAAGATGAACTGCTTCACCGGGCCGCCTTCCACCTTGGGTATGTTCTCCCATCCCACGGTGACCGGCGACTGAGCGCCTATGATCCGTTTGCCTACGCGAACTCCGTTCATCTCCACGGAAAGTCTCCCTCGTGCCGGGGCGCCCGCCGCCCAGCCTTTCAGAATCTCTCCTGCTCGCGTGTTTTTGATTGTTGGGGGCAGAGTATGGATATTAACGAATGCGTCAAGCGTAATAATCAGCGTTGCGGCTCGCAGCTCAGTTTTCTTCGATTTGATGAGTGGTAGGCTTGTCAGTCTCGCTCGATATAAGCGCGCCAGCCGCCGAGATGGGTGATGTCTTCCGCACCGGTCAGTGCGCGGGGTTCGGCAACGAAGCCTTTGACGCTGGTGCCGTCGGCCAGGGTCACTGTGCCGATGGCCAGCGGCGCCGGAACCTCGACAACGAAGCTGCCGAAGGCCGCCACGTCGAGCTTGTAGACCTCGACCGCGATCGCCGCGCCGTCCTCGCTGTGGACCAGCGCCGGCTTGGGCGGGACGCTGTCGGCCATCGCATAGAGGCGATAGGTGGGGGCGGTCTCGAAAGCGCCGACGAACGCGGCATTGCGAGAGGTCAGCTGCCAGTGCAGCGGCATGTCCTTCAAATGGGCGCCGACGACGGCCAGTTCCACGCTTTCCATTTTTCCCTCCAGGTCGAGCGGGGGCGGGGCAGGCAGGCCGGCCGCCGCGAGATAGGTTTCGGCCGCGGCGAGCAGGCCGTGGTCGCTGTCGGCGGGGCCGATCAGGGCAAGGCCGAAGCCGGTCCCGTTCGCACGGATCCCGGCGGGCACGGCGACCGCCGCCATGTCGAGCAGGTTCACGAAATTGGTGTAGAGGCCAAGATTGCTATTCAGCGCGATCGGCGCAGCGAGCAGTTCGGCGACGCGATAGGTCGTGCCGGTGGTTGGAAAGGCGAGCAGATCGACCGATTGCCACAGCTCGTCCGCATGGCGTTTCAGTTCGGCGAGCCGGTAGATGCCCTTCCACAGCTCCACGGCGCTCATGTCCTTGCCCGGTTCAACCACGCTGCGGACCGTCTCGTCGATCGCATCCGGATGGCTGGCCAGCAGGCCTTCGATGGCAGCGGTGCGCTCCGCAACCCATGGGCCGCCATAGAGGAGCCGCGCTGCCTCCAACAGCGGCGTGATGTCCAGCTCGACCATCTCGGCGCACGCGGCGAGCCGGTCGAGCGCGCGGTCGTAGAGATATTCGGATTGGCTGTCGCCAAACCACACGCGCTGGTCGCCGCGGGGCACGCCGATGCGCTGCGGGCGGACCGGTCGGTCGGCCAGCGATTTTGAATAGGGATCGGCCGGGTCGAAGCCCGCGACGACGGTATCGACCAGCCGGGCATCGACGACCGAGTCGGCGAAGACGGTGATGCAATCGAGCGTGCGGCAGGCAGGGACGAGGCCACGCGTGCTCCAACGGCCTTTGCTGGGCTTGAATCCCACCAGGTGATTGAAGGCGGCGGGCACTCGGCCCGAACCCGCCGTGTCAGTGCCCAACGCAAAGGGCACGAGCCCAGCCGCAACGGCGATCGACGAGCCGGAGCTGGAACCGCCGCTGACATAGGCGAGGTTATAGGCGTTGCGCGGGATGCCATAGGGGCTGCGGGTGCCGACGAGGCCGGTGGCGAATTGATCGAGATTGGTCTTGCCGATGCAGATCGCCCCGGCCGCTTGCAACCGTTCGACAACGCCCGCCGATCCGGCGGGCCGATAGGCGAAGGCCGGGCAGGCCGCCGTCGTCTCGAACCCGGCAACGTCGATATTATCCTTTGCCGCATAGGGCACACCGGCAAGCGGAAGCTTTTCGCCGGCCGCGACCCGCTCATCCACGGCGCGGGCAGCGGCGAGCAGATCGGCCGGGGCGATCCGGCTGATCCAGACCTGCGGCTGGACGGCGTCATAGGCAGCGAGGCGGGCGAGCGTGTCCTCCGCCACCGCAAGTGCGCTCGATGTACCGCTATTGACTACGTCGGCAATGGCGGCCGCGCCGCGCCGGTCCAGCGCAGTCATCGATGCCGCCTCAGCGCCAGCATCGGCGCTCCGGGCTGCAAGGATTGCCGTTCCTGCATGTAGAGCGCAGCAATCGTACCACTACCCGGGCTTTCCAGCGGACATTCCATTTTCATGGTCTCGATCACCGCGATGATGTCGCCCGCTTCGACGGTGTCGCCTTGCGCTACCATCAGTTTCCAGACACTGCCTCCGAATGGCGCCTCGATCAGGTCCGCCCCTTCCGGCACCTCTATGGCTGCAATCTCGGGGGTGCCCGCGTCGCTGCCGTCCGTCGGGTCCGTGATGCGATCGAATTCGCCGGACCGCTGCCACTCGGCGCGCTCCTCATCGAAGGCGGCCTGGCGCTGCGCTTCGAAAGCGGCGATGGACCCGGCATTCTCCGCAAGAAAAGCGCGATAATCGGCGAGGCGGAATTCGGACTGCTCGACATGGATCGAGCGGCGGCCATTGGGGAAGTCCCGGCGCCACTCGGCGAGTTCCTCGGCATCGACCTTGAAGAAGCGGATCTGGTCGAAGAAGCGGAGCAGCCAGGGCTTGCCCTCGACAAAGGCATCCGTCTGCCGGTGCGTGTTCCACACCTGGATGGTCCGCCCGAACAGCTGATAACCGCCCGGCCCTTCCATTCCGTAGATGCACATGTAGGCGCCGCCGATGCCCACGACATTGGGCGGGGTCCAGGTGCGGGCGGGATTGTACTTGGTCGTGACCAGACGGTGCCGCGGATCGACCGGGGTCGCCACTGGCGCACCGAGATAAACGTCACCGAGGCCAAGGACGAGATAGCTGGCGTCGAAGATCAGGCTTTCGACCGCGTCGGCATCGGGCAGGCCGTTGATGCGCCGGATGAACTCGATGTTGTCGGGGCACCACGGGGCATCTTCGCGCACCGCGCCCATGTATTTCTCGATCGTCTCGATCGTGGCCGGGTCCCGCCAGCTCAGCGGCAAATGGACGATTCGCGAGGGGGCGGAGAAGTCCTCAAGGTCGCCCAGAGCTTCCTCGGCCACCATCAGGGCCGCCAGGGCGCCGCGCTGGTCAAGCACACCGCCGTCGAAATGCAGCTGGAGCGAACGAATGCCGGGCACGATGTCGATCACGCCGGGCAACGCCAGCTCCTCGAGCTCGGTCATCAGCGCGTGGACGCGGATGCGCAGCTCGATGTCGAGCACGATCGGGCCGTATTCGACGAGGATGTTGCGGTCGCCCTGCTGGCGGTAGACGGTGCGCGGGCGCGCGCCCTGCGCCGGGATGTCGGCAAGGATCGGCGAAAGTGCCGCGATGTCGCGCGCCGACTCTTCCGCCGCAATAAATGCAAGCGGGGCATTGGCTGCAGCTGCAGCGTCTTCGGCAGTGACCGGCACAAACCGCAGGCGATCGTCCGGGGCGAGTTGTCCGATCTTCCAGCGATCCGCCGCGATAACGGTGAAGGGACAGACGAATCCGCCGAGCGAAGGGCCGTCGGGCCCCAGGATAATCGGCATGTCGCCGGTAAAATCCACCGCGCCGATTGCATAGGGATTGTCATGAATGTTGGAGGGATGCAGGCCCGCCTCGCCCCCATCCTTTCGCGCCCATTCCGGCTTCGGCCCGACCAGGCGAACGCCGGTGCGGTTGCTGTTGTAATGCACCTGCCATTCGGCGGCGAGGAAGGCGCGAATGTCGTCGTTGGTGAAGAAGTCCGGTGCGCCGTGCGGGCCGTAAAGAACGCGCAGCGTCCATGTCTCCCCGAAGTCCGGCATCGGGGTAGCGGAGGCGTACGTGCCCACGTCCGCCGTACCCAGATGCAACGTGTCGCCCGCGAGCAGCCGCCGCGCCGCATGTCCGCCGAACTGGCCGAGTGCGAAAGTGCTGCGGCTATTGAGATAGGGCGCGATATCGAGCCCGCCGGCGAACAGGATATAGCCCCGCATGCCGCCGCCGGAGGCTCGGCCCAAAGCGAGCGTCTGGCCGGCCAAGACATCGATGGCTGTGGCGCGTTCGACCGGCCGGTCGTCCAGCATGGCGCCGAAATCGGCTCCCGTGACGCACACCCGCGCGGGTGCGTTAAAGACGAGGGTCGGCCCGCTTGCGGTGATCTCCAGCCCCGCCGTACCCTCGGGATTGCCGAGGAGCCGGTTCCCGATCCGGAACGAGCGATCGTCCATCGGGCCGGACGGCGGCACGCCGATGGCCCACAGGCCTTGCCGCCCCGGCCAGTCCTGCACGGTGGTTGCGGTGCCGCCGCTAACTACGCGAATGCTGCGCGGGTGATAGGCGACCGTCTCAAGCAGCCGCGTCGAGACTTCCCCGCTGGCGAACTGTTCGTTCCGCACGACGTCGCGCAGCCAGCGCAGGTTGGTTTCGATGCCGTCGATCCGGCTCTCGTCGAGTGCGGCCTGCATCGCCGCTATCGACGCTTCGCGCGTGGGCGCGTGGACGATCAATTTGGCGAGCATCGGATCGTACCAGGCGCTGACCGTGCTGCCCGCCATGCACCAGGTTTCGGCGCGGATGCCTTCGGGGAAGCCGACGGCGGTCAGCGTGCCGATGGTTGGGCGATAGTCGAGCGCGGGGTCCTCGGCATACAGGCGCACCTGCACCGAATGGCCTTGCGGCACCGGCGGTTCGGCGTCGAGGAAGGCGAAATCGCCGGCCGCGCCGCGGATCATCCATTCGACGAGATCGATCCCCATCACCTCTTCGGTGACGCCGTGCTCGACCTGCAGGCGGGTGTTCATCTCCAGGAAGAAGAACTCCTGCCGGTCGGCATCGAACAGGAATTCGACTGTTCCCGCGGAGCGATACTGTGCGGCTTCACCGAGGCGGACGGCGGCAAGAATGAGTTCGGCTCGCTTGGTTTCGGACAGGAGCGGGGCCGGCGCCTCTTCCACGACCTTCTGGTTCCGGCGCTGGAGCGAACAGTCACGCTCGCCGAGCGGCATGATCCGGCCTTCGCCGTCACCGAATATCTGGACCTCGATGTGGCGCGCGCGGCCGATATAGCGTTCGAGGAACACACCTGCATCACCGAAATTGCCTTCGCCGAGCCGCGCGACGCCCGCGAAGCCCTGCCGCACCGCGGCCTCGTCCTCGCAGATACGCATGCCGATGCCGCCGCCGCCGGCAGTGGCCTTGAGGATTACCGGGAAGCCTATTTCCCGCGCCGCGTTCGCGGCCTCCACCTCGTCCGTGAGGAGGCCGGTCCCGGGCGCCAGCGGCACGCCATGCTCGGCCGCCAGCGCCCGAGCGCTGTGTTTCAAACCAAAGGTGCGGATGTTCTCCGGCGTCGGGCCGATGAACGCGATCCCGGCGGCGGCGCAGGCTTCCGCGAATTCGGTATTCTCGGCCAGGAAGCCGTATCCCGGATGGATCGCGCCCGCGCCGGTGTCCTTCGCCGCCTTGAGGATCGTTGCGATGTCGAGATAGCTCTCCGCCGCCGGAGGCGGGCCGATGCACACTGCGACGTCCGCCTGCGAAACGTGGACCGAGCCGACATCCGCCTCGGAATAGACCGCGACCGAGCGCAGGCCCATGCGGCGCAATGTGCGGATGACCCGGGTGGCGATCGCCCCCCGGTTCGCAACCAGGACTGTATCGAAGCTCATTCGGTGACGATCATCCGTACGGGCGTGGGGTTGAAGGCGTTGCAGGGGTTGTTGATCTGCGGGCAGTTGGACACGACCACGATCACGTCCATATTTGCCCGCAGGTCGACCGTTAGGCCGGGTGCGGAAATACCGTCGACAATCCCCAGCGCGCCGTCGTCCTCCACCGGCACGTTCATGAAGAAATTGATGTTCGAAACCATGTCGCGCTTGCCGCGCCCTTCGGTAAGGTTCGCCTCGAGAAAATTCTCGACGCAGGCGTGTTGCGACTTTGTGTGATGGCCATAGCGCAGCGTGTTGGACTCGCACGAACACGCGCCGCCGATCGTGTCGTGATATTCGACCGAGGTGCCGACGATGGTCATCATCGGCCGCCCTTCGTTAGAGCGCAGCACGGTGCCGGTCCGCAGGAACAGATTGCCTTGTGCCGCGACGGTGTCCTGCGCGCTGTAGCGCTCGGCATTGTCGGCGGCGGCATAGAGCAGGAAGTCGACCGCCTGGTTGCCCTCGAGGTCGACGATGCGCAGCGTCTGGCCGGCGGCGACATGGTGCAGCCAGGGTGCCCGGGCGGGGACGACCTCATCGTGAACTACAGTGCCGGAAAGGCCCGAGAGGTCCGGATCGGTGGTCATTTCGGCCTTGGCGTCCTTCCTAGCGGCGGAAATAGTCTTCGACGTTCAGGAAGGCGCGCAATCCCTCCGGCGTGGCAGTGCGAATGGGGTCGGTCTCGGGCGTGATGGCGCCGCGCCAGGCCGAGACGCGCAGCGGCGTGATGCTCCACGTATCGCGCGGGTCGAGCACGTGCGGACAGTTGGCGATCACGACGATCACGTCCATTTCCGCCCGCAGGACCATGGCCCGCCCGGCGTCATAGGGGCCGATCAGCGGGGTGATGGTCCCGTCCGTCTCGATCCGCGTGCCCTTGAACAGGTTAACGCAAGGGTGGACGTCCCGGCGCTGCAGCCCATGCTTCGCCGCGCCCAACAACAGGCGGTCCCGCCCATTCGGAAAGGGGCCGCTGTTGCGGCCTTCGCCATATTTGGCGTGGTTCGTCGCGGCGTTGGAGGTGCCGCAAAAAGCGTCATGGGTGCCTGCCTCGTCAACCTGAATGCTCATCAGCACGCGGCCCATGTCGGACAACAGCAGCTTACCCGCGCCGAGATAGGCGTTCCATTGCACCTTCACCGTGTCTGCGACGTTGAGCCGCTCGGCCGGCATCTCGGCGTTGAAGATCAGCAGCGACGCGCACGCATCGCCCTCGACGTCGACGAGCCTGAGGCGCGATCCGCGGGCAAGCCGGCGGGTCGCATAGCCGCCCGCAGCGATCGTCTCTTCCCACAGCAGGTCTTCGGCAGAGACATCCGCCGGAAGGTCGTCGGCGACCGGCGGCAACAAAGGCATCGCTTCCACGACAGCGCCGGCCATGGCGCGCGCATGGTCGCGCGCGGCCATGGGATCGGCAAGTGCTCCCGTCATGCGGCGACTTCCTTGGTCCGGCCCCTGGCGGACGCGGCGCCGTCCCCATTTTCCGGACCGTCCTGCTCATGGAGCGGCGGAAGCAGGGCGGTGGTGGTGACAAGCTGCAACTGATGCACGCCGCGGATGCCGCGCAACGCATCGCACAGTTCCTTCAAGCGCATTGCCGGACCCTGCACCAGCAGCACTTCGAGCGACTGGTCATCCTCGAGAAAGACGTGCTGGGAAGAGATCACTTCTTTCAGGTAATCGGCCTGGGTTTCGGCGAGTTGCTGCCGCACCCGGCCGCGATTTCCACGATAGACCAACGTGACAGTCCCCGCGAGCATGTCTTCGGGCCGGGTCAGCGCCTCGTGCTCGGCGAGTGCGTGGCGGATCAGTTCGGCGATCAACTGCGAGCGGGAAGGCAGGCCGCGCTCCTCGACCATCATGTCCAATTGGCGAAACAGTTCCGCCGGGAGGCTCATGCTGAGCCGGGCGAGACTGGTGGGATCGGTGCTCATCCTGCTCTCCTGTCAGTTATTATTATTTCTGTCAATCGTAATACTACCGACATGATCCTCGCCGACGCATCCGGGCGCGGGCTTGGTCAACGACAAGTCATACACCGCCGTCGCGCCGAAGCGATGGGGGGCGTGTGGATCGTGGCGCCGCTTGTCCAGCGTGAGGACGCGCGTGCCGAGCAAGAACGCTTCCTTGATGTCGTGGGTGACCATGATGACGGTCAGCGAATAGTCGCTCCACAGCCGCGTGATGAGCGCGTGCATGTCGGCCCTGATTCCCGGGTCGAGCGCACCGAAGGGCTCGTCGAGCAGCAGTATCCGCGGGCGCTTGATCAGGGCCTGTGCGATCGCAAGCCGCTGCTGCATGCCGCCCGACATTTCTGCCGGATAGATGTGCAGGCTGTCATCCAGGCCGACCGCTGCCAGCATCTCTTCCGCCTCGGCCACGGCGGCGCGGCGGCGCGCACCGAACAGCCGGGCCGTAAGCGGCGCCTGCGCGCATTCGAGGCCGAACAGCGTGTTGCGCAGCACAGAGAGATGCGGAAACACCGAGTAGCGCTGGAACACGACGCCGCGGTCGGGTCCGCATTCGGGGGTCAGCGGTGCGCCGTCGAGCAGGATCGAGCCGCGCGTGGGGGCCTCTTGGCCGAGGATCACGCGCAACAGGCTGCTCTTCCCCGCACCTGAAGGCCCAATGATCGACACGAAGGATCCTGCGGCGATATCCAGTTTCAGGTCTTCCAGAACGACCTTGTCGCCGTATTCGACCCAGACGTTGCGGAGGCTCAAGAGCGCGCTCAATGTCCGGCTCCGTGGGCCCAGGGAAACAGGCGGCTGCTGAACCGTGCCAGGAGGAAATCCATCGCCACGGCAAGCAGCGCGATCCACGCGACGTAAGGCAGGATGACGTCCATCGAGAGGTAGCGGCGGACGAGGAAGATCCGGTAGCCCAGGCCGATGTCGGACGCGATCGCCTCTGCCGAGATCAGGAACACCCAGGCCGGGCCGAGCGACAGGCGCACTGCCTGAATGAGGCGCGGCATTGCCTGCGGCAACGCCACGCGCAGCATCAATTGCCAGCTGCTGGCGCCCAGTGTCTGCGCCTTCACGATCTGCTCCCTCGGCAGCGCGGCGACGTGAGCGGCAACGTCCCGGATCATGAACGGCGCAATGCCGATTACGATCAGCGCGACTTTCGAGGTCTCTCCAAGGCCGAAGACGATGAACAATATCGGCAGCAGCGTGATCGGAGGGATGACCGCGATCGCCGTCACCAGCGGGCCGAAGGTTGCCCGGATCGGCGGGAGAACGCCCAGCACAAGGCCCGCCAGCAGTGCCGAAAGCGTCGATATGCCCAGGCCCATTCCGAGCCGCTCCAGGCTGGAAAGAGTATCGGCCCAGAACAGCAACCGCCCGGAAAGCTGGTCCGGCTGGAACAGCAGCGCCGCCATTGCCTCGGCCATGGCCCCGGGCATTGGCAGTATCTTGTCGTTGGGATTGTCCGCGTGACGGCCGGCTGCAGCCACCAGGTAGACCAACACCAGCAGCGCGATCGGAATCGCGCCCAGGATGATACTGCTACCCCGCCGGACCCGGCGGTTCACCCAGCGCATGAGATCGATTTCTGCTAAACCTTGCCCCTTCAGAGCTTACCAGCGGCAGCCATCTGCATGAAGCTCGCGTCGAAGCGCAAGGTAATGCGTGTGGCATCGCCCAGCGTCTTGTTGCCCGGGAATGACATGCCGATGGCGTCGGCAGATTTCGCCCCTTGGCCGAAGAGGCCGTTGGCAAAGCTGAAGTCCCGCACGCGATTCATCGTCGTGATGAGGGCGGGGGACGATGTGGCTGCCACCGCTGCCTTGGGATCGGCGTAGAGATAGGTCGTCGCCAACTGGCTCTCGAACTCCTCGGGCGTGGCGCCCGCGAGCTTTGCCATGGCGGCCCGCGCCGCTTTTCCTTCGGCATCCTGACGCTGCATCAGCGCCATCGTCTCGTACCAGATTCCGGCAAGTGCCTTGCCCAGGTTGGGATTGGCCTTCAGCGTTGCGGTGTCGACGACCAGCAGGTCGAGGATCTCGCCCGGGATGTCGGCGGAACTGAACACCTCCTTGGCGCCCGGCGCGGCCTTCATTGCTGAAAGCTGCGGATTCCAGGCCACCGCCGCGGTAACTTCCGGAGCGGTAAAGGCGCCGGCGATGTCCGCGTCGGAGGTGTTCGCCGTCGTCACGTCGGTCATCGGCATCTTGATCGATTCGAGGCCGCGCGCGAGCAGGTAATGGGAGACCGAAAGCTCGACCAGATAGACCTGCCGGCCCTTGATCGCGGCCAGGCTATCGGCGCTTTTCAGCAGGATGCCGTCATTGCCGTTCGAATAGTCCCCGACGATGATCGCGCTGGTATCCTTGCCGCCGGCGGCGGGAATGGTGAGCGCATCCATGTTGGCAACCGTCACGCCGTCCAGCTTGCCGGCCGTGTACTGGTTCACCGACTCGACGTAGTCGTTCACCTGTACGATGTTGATCTTGAGGCCGTATTTATCGGCCCATTTCTTCACGATGCCGGACTGCTGGGCATAGGGCCAGGGGACCCAACCGGCATAGATCGACCAGCCGATGTTGAACTCCGTGCGCGGCTCCGGCGCGTCCGCCGAAGGCGAGCACGACGCTACCAACAGAGCGCACGCCATCAATGCAATTCTTCCCGCGCTGCGGATCCCGTTGAGCATGATTCGACTCCTTTCGCACTTGCAGCATTGCCGCAAAGCGAGGCGTTGTCCACCGGCAATTATTACCGTTGATATAGTTTGTAATATCGATATGATGATCGCCTCGCGGGCCGGATCGGGTTTCGATCGGCAAGCCGCGGCGTCTGGGAGGGCGTGCATCGAAGGCAATCGGTCAAGGCCGCATCCGCGGCCCTTTCGAAAGATTTCGATGCCTGAAACGCCCAGCCCTACCGCGACCTACAACCCCGCGCTCTCCGGCAATCCGCAGTCGGCAACGGCGCGCGCCTATCCCAACGGCAATCCCGATCTCAGGTACAATCCCGCCGGCGCCCGCAACACCGACAGTGCCGTGCCGCTGCATCGCAAGGGAGCGGTCGTCCACGATTATGCCTGTGACGGTCCGGCGCCCGGAAACCTCGCCTTTCGCTGGACCTACGGTTCCAATGTCGCAGCCAGGAACCGCGATCCACGTGTGCAGGTGGTGCAATATAATGAAGATACCTTCGTGCTGCGGCAGAACGTCTGCGCGCATTGGGAGGCCCCGTTCACGTACCTGCTGTTCGGCAACGAGGGCGCGCTCCTGATTGACAGCGGCGCGACCGCGGATGCTGATCACTATCCGCTGCGCAAGACGGTCGATGCGATCGTCACGCGCTGGGGTCAGGCGCGCGGGCGCAGCCGGGTTCCGCTCACGGTTGCGCTGACATCGGGCGAGGACATAGCGCAGAACCAGGGACTGGTGCAGTTCGCCGGACGGCCCGACACGACGATCGTTCCCGGGCCGCTCGGAGCGATGAAGGACTTCTACGGCCTCGCAGGCAGCTGGCCCGCGGGCATGGGCAAGATCGATCTCGGCGACCGTGTGATCGAGGTGATCCCGACACCCGGTACGCACAAGGACGGGGTGAGCTTCTACGATCCCTATTGCGACTTCCTGTTCACCGGCGACCTCTTGTTCCCCGGCAAGATCAATATCAGCCACGACGGCGATTTCGTCGCCTCGCTCGAACGTCTCAAGGCCTTCGCAGCGAGCAGGCCGGTCAATTGGGTTCTCGGTGGTCACATCGAGATGATGTTCGTGCCGGGAAAGTATTACGCGCGCTTCGCGACCTACAAGCCGTACGAGCGCTTGCTCGAGATGGAGCCCGCGCTGATCGACGAGGCGATCCAGTATGCGCGCGAGGTCCAGGGCAAGGATATGATGCTCATCCGGCCCGACTTCGCGCTTTTCAACGGCGTCAGCCCTGACCAGCGGACGCAGGTCTGGCCCGAGGGCGTGCCCAACATCAACGCTCCGCGCCCCTTCTGACGTCAGGGAGCATTCATGGATCGCCGCACCTTCCTCGCTTACAACGCCGCGGCCGCGGTCCCGCTGGCCGGCGCCGGACTCACCTCGATTGCCCAAGCCGCATCCGCTGCCGCCAGCGGGACGCCGATCGACTTCAAGAGCAATCTCCCCGCCCCGGGCAGCTTTCCGAAGAAATGGATCTGCGGCTCGCCGTCCTGCATGGACAACACCGATCCGCCGGTGCAGGTCCACTGGTACAATCCGCACACGGCGATCTTGCGGCAGAATAAGGCGTATAGTTTCGAGGCGCCCTTCGCTCCGCTCTATTTCGGCAACGATCGCGTGTTGCTGCTTGATGAAGGGTTCGTGCAGCTGCGCAACGACTGGGACCTGCGCGGTGTCGTCGACCAGTGCATCGACGACTGGTGCCGCCGCAACGGCCGCGATCCCGCCAGCCTCGAACTGCTGGTTGCGTTCAGCCACCTGCATGCCGACCACTATGCGGCGGTCAACCAGTTCGCGGATCGGCCCAACACGCGCTACATGGGCCTGACCCATGACGAGATGGTCGGCTTCTGGGGCATGACAAATTTCCCGGAAGAACGCGTGGCGCTCGACCTCGGCGGGCGCGACATCCTGATCTGGGGTTCGCCCGGCCATGTCGTGTCGGAATTCGCTTACTACGACAGCTACACCCAGATCCTCTACACGGGCGACATGTTTTACCGGGGGCGTTGCTACATCAGCTTCTGGGAGCCCTGGTTCGACAGCATGAAGCGCCTGATCGACTTCTGCGACACGCATCCGGTGACGCACGTGATGGGTTGCCATGTGGAGATCAGCAACGTCGGCGAGGACTATGCCTACGGCATGACCTGGCAGCCCGACGAGGCGCCCGTCGAGATGACCGTTGGGCAGCTGCGGGAGGCGTTCGACTATGCAAAGACGATCACCGGGCCCGGCATCTATTTCACCGGCACGGTCTTCCTCTGCAACCAGACGCGGGGCACGACCACGATCGACAAGAACCCGTACCGTTACAGTTGAGCGGCGAAGGCCAGCACAGGAGCAAGCGCATGAAGAAACCCGTTGGTCTGGCACTGGCGTCGGCCGCACTCTGCGTTTCGGCGCCGTCACACGCGTCGGAGTTGACCGAGCGCGAACTCAGCGTGCCGGGATTTGCCGACTTCCTGGCGATCGACGGAAACACGGTGTGGACCACGAATGACGGCCGCGTCGAACAATGGTCGACCGAGGGCAAGCTGGCGTCGACCGACGTGCCGAGGCCCTGCGGCGCGATGTCGGTCGCTTTCGGTTCGCTGTGGGTCGCCAATTGCAAGGACGGCGAACTCTATCGGATCGATATCAAGACGGCGAAGGTGCAGGCGGTAATCCCGACCGGCATTGCCAATCCCAAGGGCGAGACGAACGTCGTCGCGGGCGCGGGGTCTGTCTGGGTGCCCAGTGACGGGGCTGGCAAGGTCGCCCGCGTGGACCCCGCCAGCAATTCGGTCATCGCCGCGATCGCCGTCGACCCCGGCACCTTCTATCTCTCCTTCGGGTTCGACGCGCTCTGGGCCGTCAGCAGCGACGGTCAGTCGCTCCAGAAGATCGACCCGCAGACGAATGCGGTCGCCGGCAAGGTCGCGCTTGGCAAGCAGCCCGGTTTCCTCGCCGCGGGCGAAGGGGCGGTGTGGGTGCAGGAGCAGGGCGACGGCACGGTCGCGCGGATCGATCCCGGCACGCTCGAAGTGTCCGGCCGCACGAAGGTCGGGGCAACGCTGATTTACGGCGATATTGACACCGGCGGCGGGAAGGTATGGCTGCGCACGACCGAGGAACAGACCTTCGCGGTGATCGATCCGCAGTCGCTCGAAATCCTCGCGCGCGCCGGCAAACCGTCCGGCAGCGGAGCGCTGCGCTATACGCCGTCCGGCATCTGGACCACGGCGCACGACCTGCAGACCCTGTCATGGTGGACCGGGACGCCCAAAACCGAAAATTAGGGTGTCCTGGCGCGGCTTCGGCCGGAGTTCGGCGAATCGGCGGGAAATGCGCGGATTGCGACTGTTGCAGGGGTGCTACCCGCCCGCCCCGATGCGGGACATTCTTTGCGATTTCAGGTGATACCAGTTCTTGGAAAAATGGTGATGTTTCTAGGTCTTATCGGTTTTCATCATCACCAAATCCGTCCGAAATTAATACGCTTGACGTATTAGGTAATATCTATAGCGTGTCCATTGTCGCCGCCAAGAGCGATTTCACAGGGCTGGAGAGAGGATCTGCAAGGTCAAGCCGGACACCGGCTTGATATGGAGATTTTCGATGGATCAACAGCCGTCAAGCAGCGGTCCTCTTCCCAGCGATATGCGAGCCGTCGCGGCTGACGCTGTCAGCGCAAGCGAACAGGGCCGGAGCGGCATCAAGACTACGCTCGTCAACCTGCTACCGCCGGCTACGCTCGCGGCGGTCGTGCTGTTCTGGGGACTCGCCCCGGAGGCCGTGGTCAAATATCCTTGGATGCTCGTGTTCGTGGGCGTCGCGATCATGGCCTGGATACAGGGCCTCGAATGGTTCTTCGAGCGGCATGAGGGTTGGCGCCTGAACAGGCGCGAATTCGCCACCGACGTGTTTTACGTGGTCCTCAGCTACACTGCGATCTCATGGGTGTCGGACAATCTGGCCGAAGAGCCATTGCTTTCGATCAAAGAGTCGCTGGGCATCACGACCCCATGGTTGAAGCAACTGCCGTTCCTGGTGCAGGCCCTGATCGTGATCTTCATCATCGAGTTCGGCCAGTACTGGATGCATCGCTGGATGCATAACTGGTACCCGCTGTGGCTGACCCACGCACCGCATCATCACATCACCCAGCTGAACGCGCTGAAGGGCGCGGTGGGCAATCCGATCGAATTGTTCCTGATCAGCCTCAGCGTAGTGGCGCTGCTCGATTTCGATCAGGCGGCCGTGTTCTGCGCTCTCAACATGGGGGGAGTGATATCCGGCTTCGCGCACGCCAATGTGCGCTCCGACCCGCCAGTGTTCTATTCGTTCTTTTTCACGACCATCCGGCATCACAGCCTGCATCACACGGCGCTCAGCTACGAAGACACGCGCTGCAATTACGGCAACTCCTTGATCGTCATCGACCGGATATTCGGCACCTACCGCGAAGGTGAATCGTCAATCGTCGGCCAGGACGAACGCAAGCGGCTGTCGATCTACGAGCAGTTCATGTTCCCGTTCCAGCCACTGATCGACGGGATCAAGGCAAGACGGGGAAAATCGGCGCCCGCGCCAAGCTGACTTTAAGCGGGCAGCAGGAAGAACATCGGATCGCAAACCTCGACAGGTTCAATAAGTCGAGTAGCAAGCGGGCCAGTCGATAAGCCGAAAAACGGCGACTGGGGCAGCGCAAGGTCCTCAAATCAAAGGCCAATCCGGTCCTGGTGTCCTCCAGGGCACGGGGAAGCTTTAACCCAAACAGGGGGTAAGAAATGACATATTGCGCGAAATTCAGGTTGGGCCTTTTGTCCGCAACCGTACTCACGAGCGCGGTGCTCGCCATGCCGGCACGCGCGCAGGACGAGCCGGCTGCCGTTTACGATGACGATGACAATGCCATCATCGTCACCGGTACGCGCCGCAGCACCACGATCATGGACACGCCGATCAATATCTCGGCCGTCAGTGGCGAGGCGATCGAGGACCAGCGCATCGACGACGTGCGCGACCTGGCCGCTTTCACTCCAGGCATGACCATTTCCGACACGGGGCCGCGTTCGACCGGCACGGTCATCCTGCGCGGCCTGCGCGCATCGGATCAGGATTCGTTCGGCGCCGACGCCGACACCGCGCTGGGCGTCTATCTGGGCGAGGTTCCGCTCTACTACGACTTCAAGCTGCTCGACCTCGAGCGTGTCGAGACGCTGCTCGGGCCGCAGGGCACGCTTTACGGCCTCGGAACCCTGGCCGGCGCGATCCGCTATATCCCGGAACGGCCCGATGTGGTCGACATCGAAGGCGAAGTGCACGGCCGCTATTACGCCAAGGATCACAGCGGTAAGCTGGGATACCAGGTCGACGGCGTGATCAACCTGCCGATCGTCACCGATCACATCGCCTTCCGCTCGGCGACCGGTTACTATTACGATCCGGGTTTCATCGACTACACGCTCCTGCTGCAGGAGCCGGGCGTGTCCCTGCCGCAGCCGGACGGGCCCGACAGTATCTCCGATGCAGGCTATGCCGCGAACCTATACGAGGAGGAGGATCTCAACTTCGAGCGCACCTTCACCACGCGCAATCAACTGCTGTTCCAGACCACCGAAGACTTCAAGGTGATCTTCACCTACGCGTTCCAAAAGACCGAGACCGAAGGCACCCAGTCCAACAGCGCCGGTGTGCTCGGGACGGGCAAGTATGAGTATGGCGGCCGCTACACTGAGCCGGTGACCCGCCGTGCACACCTCGCCAGCATGGAAATCAATGCGAACATCGCCGACATCGTCGATCTCGTCTCGACCACGGCCTATACGGACGTCCGGACCCAGGCGTTGGGCGATGTCACCGACCTTCTGCTCGACCTGGACTACGATTACGAACTGTTTCCGGCCTTTTCGGCCTGGAACGAAAGCGACGCCAAACGCGAGCAGTTCAACCAGGAAATCCGCCTCGTATCGCGACACGGCGGCCCGTTCCGCTGGGTCCTCGGCGGATTCTACAACGAGCAGAAACTGCAGCGCGACTATGCCGAGCATACGCCCGGCCATCCGTGGGTCGATCTTCCCAGCAATCCTGACGAGCTCGAATACGTCTCCTACACCACGTCGAAAGTGACCGAGAAGGCGATCTTCGGCGAAGGCACGTTCCAGGTGACGCCCGAATGGCAGGTTACCGCCGGCGCGCGCTATTTCGAATATACCTCGGAGATCGCGGGCGCGCAGACCCTGCCGCTGCTCGGCCAGCCCCTGAGCCCCTACGACAAGACTGTCCGGGGCGGCAGCGCAAAGAATGATGGCTGGGTTTGGAAGTTCAACACCTCCTATAACTTCACCCCGGACCTGATGGTCTATGGCACCTACAGCAAAGGCTATCGCATCGGCGGCCCGAACACCGTCGCGCCTTGCGACAATCCCTTGCCTCCCGGCCAGAACATCTGCGCCCTGCCGGACGAACTCCAGTACGGCCCGGACACGACCAAGAACATCGAACTCGGCGTGCGCGCGCAGTTGTTCGACCGCATGCTGAGCCTCAGCGCCAACGTCTTTCACATCGATTGGGCGGGGATCCAGGTCGCCTCGGCCACCGTCAACGGCGCAACCGGAATCACAGTGAACGGCGGCTCAGCTCGGTCGAAGGGCTTTGAAACGTCGTTCCAGATCATGCCGGTCCCGGAATTGTCGATCCAGGGCACCTACTCGTACACGGATGCCTATTTGACCGAGGACGTGCCGGGCATTCTCACCATTCGCGAGACTCCGAACGACTATTCCAACCGGTTCGTCCAACTCGACGCGCTGGCCGGCGACCGCCTGCCTGGCTCGGCGAAGAATTCCGGAAGCCTCGGCGCGACCTACACCACGCCGGTGATGGACGGGGACCTGATCGCCAACTGGACCGCAACCTATCGCGGAAGCGTCGTCACGCGGCTGGGCTGGGATCGCGCCTATGGCGACAAGCTCCCCGGCTACGTGCTGCACCGCGCATCTTTGACCTATGAGACCGACACGTACAGTGTCACGCTGTTCGCGAACAACATCTTCGACGAATATGCGGTGGCCGCGGTCGACAACGATCGCTCGCGGATCGGCGTCAACGACGGAGTTGCCGTGCGCTATTACCGGCAGACGGTGATCAGTCCGCGGACTTTCGGCATCGAAGGCCGCTTCAGGTTCTGATCAGGGCACAGTGGGCGGGGCGCTTGCCGGAAACGGCGGGCGCCTCGATCCCGTAGCCTCCTATTCTATCGCAATTCCCTGTGCTTCCAGCCAGGCGGCAACCGGGCGCAACGCTGCTTCGTGCGAGCGCCATTTCCCCACTGCATCGGCATTGAGCGGACGCCGGACCTGCGCCGCGCTGGGTGTCGCTACGGCGGCGCTGTTCTCGTGGAACGAAAGACAGGCCTCGTCCCATTCGAGGCCGCAATGCTCGAGCAGACGCCGCGTCTGCCCTTCCTGGTCGGCAACCAGCCGTTCGTAGGACAGTTGCAGCACCCGCCCCGGAAACAGGCTTTCCCATAGGCGCATCAGCCGGTCGAAGCGTGCGTAGTAACGCGCCGTATCCATCAGGTCGTAGGAATAGGCGTAGTAGGCGGACTGGGTGGCGAAGAGGTTCTTGTAGTTGCTCCACACCGCATCCATCGGATTGCGGCGCAGGCACACGATCCGGGCATTGGGCAATGCGCGCGCGATGTGGCCGACAAAGAGGAAATTGGCCGGCAGCTTGTCGGTGAAGCGCGGGGTGCCTTGGGGCCGGTGATGACTGGCCTGGGCGAGATAGGTGCCACCGATCGCTGCCGGATCGATATTGCCACTCGCCATGACCGTAGCCGGATCGATGACAGCGCGGGACGAGGTGCCCGCCAGCCGCTTGACCGCCAGGGGCATCGCTTGCAGCTCTCCCGCCGATCCCACATCGCGGTGCGAGGACAGGATACGATCGACGAGGGTGGTGCCCGTGCGGGGCATGCCCACCACGAAGATCGCCGCGTGATCGGGGTTGCCCGTGCCGGCGGCGAGTGCGCTCGCACCCTCGGCGAACAACGTCTCGATCGCGTCAAAGATCGCCGCGTCCTGCGCGAAATCGTATCGGATGGTGCGCTTGTGCTCGGCATTGGCGGCGGAGAGGTGCCCGAAGGCCGCGGGATTGCCGATGTCTTCCAACTCCTTCGCCAGCGCATAGCGGATGCGCAGCGCGTCTTCGGGCCTGCTCGCCGCGGCGAGAGCGGTTTCCAGCCTCGGCACATGGTTGGCCTGTGCGGTCTGGCGGGAGAGAATGGCGAGGGCATAATGCGCGCGTGCATTGCCGGGATCCGCGGCGAGGATCGTCTCGTAATGAGCGCGCGCTTCGTCGACCTGGCCGGTGAAGCCGCTCGCCGCCGCGAGGTTGTATCGATAGTCGAGGTTGCCAGGCTCGGCTGCAACCGCCGCCGTAAACGGTTCGATCGAATCCTCATGGTCTCCCAGCCGGGCGAGGACGCATCCGATCGTGTCGAACGTCAGCGCGTCGCCGGGCCCCAGCGCCATCGCCTCGCGCGCTGCATCGGCGGCTTCGCCATCGCGCCGCAGCAGGATGAGCAGCTTGGCCAGTTGCGCCAGATGCTCTGCCTCCGGCCCGCGCTCTACCGCAGCCTCGATCAGCGGAATCGCCTTGGCGATCTGGCCGGCTTCGGCTGCGGCAATCCCCAACAGGAAAAAACCGGCAGGTCGATCGGGGCTCGCGAGGGCAAGTTCCTTGGCAGCGGCCGCGGCGGCAGCCAGGTCGCCGCGCTTGAGCGCTGCCCTCGCTTGCGCTTCCAGCGTCACCGCATCGATGTCGGGAATGGCGTCGCAACCACGTTCATATGCTCAGCATATGAAGCGGTACCGGCCTTAGCAAACGTAATATCTTGAGAGGGCCGGCCGTTCCCCGGCCCGGATTCCGGGCCGGGGAACGGTGGCCGAAAAGCTCAGCGGATAGAAGCGAGCTGCGTGCCCGAGGCTTTCGTAGCCATCCGGGCTTCGATCTGGGTACGGATGTCCGCAATCACGGCGGTCCGGCATTCTTGCGCCTTCGCGCCGGCGGCGAGGTGCACACTCGCCAAACGATCGCCGCAAACCGCGCGGGCGGCCTGATCCATGCGGATCGCGAGGCGCTGCTGTCCGTCGGAGGTTGCGAGGTCGAGTCCGTCGAGCCGCAGGATCGTCTCGTCCTTGGCGAACGGATTCTCGGTTGCGGTGGCGGAAATAGAGGTCACCAGGGCGCACGCACCCAAGACCAAAAGGCCTTTCTTCATCATCATCTCCTGCGTAATCGGTTTCGACCGCTCTGCGGCGGTTTAGGGGCGCCCTATAGCGTCCGGTGCCTGCACTGGCAAGGATTGGCGGAATTCAGCCGTTTTTTCCGCTTTGCAGCAAACTCTGCCTAGCGAACGCTGACTACCAGCGAGGCGAGATCCACTCCGCCGAGCAGGCCGATCGGGAGATCGACGCTGGCAGCGGTTTCGAGTTGCGTTTCCGGGTCTTGAAGCGAGACCTCGATCGTCCGCGCGTAAGGGGCGGACCACTGGCGCACGACCTCGACCGGCAGGTGAACTTGCCAGCTGCGTTTGCCTTCGACGGGCACGACACGACCGTTGATACTGACGATCGAGGCCGGATCGTCGCGATACCCGTTAACCCGCAGGCAGCTTTCCTCTCCACAGCGGACCAGCCTCGTACTGGGCTCGGACGCCGCTATCGCGGGCGCTGCGAGGCTCCCGAAGGCAAGCGCGCCGATCACTGCCAGGGCCCGCTTGCGAACAGGCCTGACGGCGGGTCGAAGTCGCTCGGGAGGAACTGGCGATGTGCGCCCCGGGAAAACAGCATTGAAGGCCGAGGTTCGGTCCATTGAGAATCTCCCGCATCGAACCGGCTGCCGGCACGATGCTTACAGATCCTCTCCCAATGGCATGGTCCTATCAGACCTGAGCCCGAGACTATCAATATTACACAATGGGTCAAGCGTAACATCTGGTGCCCGATCCGGGTCCTTTCAGCGCCGTCTTTTCGATCCGTGGGCATTCAAGGAGCCAAGCCCGTCGCCTTGGCCGCTCCGTGTCCCGTATGTCCTGAGAGCTTGCCGATCAGGCGATCGCTGGGCCGATTGGAGACGAGTTGCGCTTAGACTGACAGCACCGCCACTTAGTCTCGCCTTTCCCGGCCATTGCCGGAAGACGGCTGCCAAAACGCGGGTCTCTGGTCGAGCTTGCCCCGGACATCGTCCAGCTCGTTGCAGGCGGTTATCGCCCGCACGCATCGGGGTGGAGCCGTGAGCGGCCTGCTTGCCTGCGATTGAAGGTCCCGGCATTGGGGAAACTCCTAATGGGCAAATGCGCGGCTCGGCCTACCATTCCAATTCCTTTCTATCGCGGTGTCCGCCAGCTGCAGCACGCGAGCTGTCGTGCCGCCCAATCAAGGTGAGTGACCATGCAGGTTCCGGTGCAGATCGATTTCCAGGGCATCGACGCAAGCGACGCCGTGCGCCAGCACGTGCATGAGCGGATCGCCGATCTGGAGACCAGGTTCGGCAGGATCACCGCCGCGCACATCGCCCTCAAAGGGCCCGGCGGGCACCACCGGAAAGGAGGCAACTACCTCGTCCGGATTCATCTGGCGCTGCCCGAGGGACGCCAGGTCGATGTCGATCGCACGCCCGATGCGGACGAGCGCCACAGCGAGCTACTCTTCGCCATAGACGATGCGTTCAACCGGGCGCGGCGGCAGCTGCAGGACAAGGCCAGGCGGATGCAAGGTGCCGTAAAGGCGCACGAAGGCGCTCCGATCGCCACCGTCGTCCGACTGGACCCTTCGGGCGACTATGGCTTCCTCGCGGTCGCCGACGGCGAGGAAATCTACTTCCATCACAACGCGCTGGTGAACGCCAAAATGCGCGACCTGTCGGTCGGCACGCGCGTGACCTTTGCCGAATCCGTGGGCGACGAGGGCCCGCAGGCAAGCACCGTCCGGCTCATCGGCAAGCACCAGCTGCGGCTCTAGAGCGCCGCGTGCCTTCCTTCGGCGAGAGACTCCGGCGGTCGGCGGACACGAGACCCACGGCCAGTTCGGTCAGGTCGAGTCGGTCCTTCGCGGCCAGTTCGGTCCCTTCGCCGGGCTTGATCCGCACCGCGCTCCAGCGGCGCAGTTCTTCGCCGCCGATCATGCCTGATCCCTGGTTGACGAACAGGAAGCGCAAGGCGTGGGCGGGCGGGATTGTGTGGCGCGCCCCCGCATCGATCCGCCAGCCGTTTATTTCCAGCGGTCGGTGCGGAAATACGCCGATGCGCCGCAGCGAAACGCCGTCTTCGTCCGTATCCGCCCACGCCAGCGCCTCGGGCCGCATCACGATCGGCGCCTTGTAGGCGGGCGGGGCATAGCTGGGCGCCGCGCCCTTCACATGCTGCCAGACCGCCTCATAGGCATCGCGATTTGAGCGCCCCTTGCCGGTGCCGATCGAATATACGCCCTTCTCGAAGGTGCCGGTCCGCTCCATTTCGAGCCGCGCCTGCTTGAGCCGGTCCGGTCCGATGAAACCCTGCCCGCTCGCCCCGCCAAACTGCAACAGCACCACGATCCGGTCTTCGCCGCCCTCCTGCGGGCCGTAAGGCGCGCTTTCGGGAAAGTAGGCGATCTCGCCGCCTTCGACATAGAGCCCCTTGGCGATCGGGATCTTGCCTTCGAGGCAGAAACGGACCTGGTCACATGGCACCTAGATCCGACGAGGCTTGGAGCCCCAGATCGGAGACTGGTTAGCGTTAGACTGACAGCACCCGCCTTCGCGGCAGGTCAGGTTTCCTGCGGCTTGCGGCGGCCGTCGCGGAACGAGTTATAGGATTCGAGAACCTTGCGCAGCCGCTCGATCGCTTCCTGCCGATGCGCCTCGGGAATGCGGCCGAGGTCGCCCTTCAACCCGGTGACGAGATCGGCGTAGGCATTCTGCCAGTCGCGCCCGACAGCGTTCTGCGCTGCCAGGCTCCCGGTGGTGAGCCGGCTGGCCGGCTCTCCAGGGACAAGGCCAAAAGTCTCGCCGATCCTCGGCAGCCGGACTTCCAGCCTCGGCTGGCGCTTCTGCAGCTCCACCCGCATCGCTTCGAGTCCCTCGACCTCGCCGTGGTCGAGGAACAGGCTGCCCGAGATCGGCCCGCGGCAACGGATCCAATCGAGCAACTCGCTGTGGTCGGCATGTGCCGAATAGTTGTCGATCCGCCGGACCTGCGCCTGCACGCGCACGTCGGCGCCGGATATCCGCACCCACTCGGCGCCGTCGAGGATAACCCTGCCGAGCGTGCCTTTCGCCTGGAAGCCGACGAAGAGGATCGTCGATTCGCGCCGGTGGAGGTTGTGCAGCAGGTGGTGGCGGATCCGGCCGCCCTCGCACATGCCCGAAGCGGCAAGGATGATCGCCCCCGACATCGAGTTGAGCCGGATCGACTCCGCCGTGTCGGCGACGAAATGGAACGCCGGATGATCGAACACGTTCGCCCCGCCGGTGTCCTCGAGCTTGCCGGCATAACGGGCGAACACTCGGGTGATCTGGCTGCCCAGTGGCGAATCGATGAACACCGGCACGTCGGGAATGGCGCCGGAGTGCAACAAGAAGGCGAGATCGAGCAGCAGCTCTTGCGTCCGCTCGAGCGCGAAGACGGGGACGACCAGGTTGCCGCCGCGAGCGATCGCCGTGCCGACTTCGGCCTGCAGCAAGGTGCGCCGCTGCGCGATCGTCAGCTTTTCCCTCGTCCGTCCGCCGTAAGTGCTCTCGCAGACCACGTAGTCGAAGCCGGCCGGGCCGGCGGGATCGCGCAGGAATGCCTTGTGCTCGGGCCCGATGTCGCCCGAGCACATCGCCCGCACGCCGCCTGCTTCGAGCTCGACCGAAGCCGAGCCGAGGACGTGGCCCGCGTTCCACAGGCGTGCGCGAAAGCCCGGCGCCGGCTCGAACCAGTCTTCGAGATCGACCGGCCGGCACAAGCGCCAGGCGGCAAGGGCGTCCTGCTCGGTGTAGAGCGGCGCGAACGGCTCCTCGCCCGCGCGGTCGCGGCGGCGATTGCGGCGCGCGGTGTCGGCTTCCTGGATTCGCCCGGCATCGGCGAGCATGAATTCGAGCAGGTCGCGGGTCGGCTGGGTGCACCAGATCGCGCCCGAGTATCCTTCCGCGGCGAGCTTGGGCAGGAGGCCGCTGTGATCGATGTGAGCATGCGTGAGCACGACCGCGGCAATGTCCTTCGGATCGAATGCGAAGGCATCGAGGTTGAGCGCTTCGAGCGAGCGCGACCCCTGGAACAGGCCGCAATCGACCAGCAGCGAATGGCCGCCGTGAACGAATTGCATGCACGAGCCGGTCACCGTCTCGGCGGCACCATGGAATGTGAGCGTCAGGGGGTGTTCCGCCATTGCCGCCTCGTTTACCCGCACCAGCTGCGGCGGCGGATTTCCTCCGCCAGCACGGCGGCGGTCGGCAGGACGCCGGCGGGGCCGGCGACGCTGTCGGTCGCGCGGACCGACGCTATGCCGGCTTCGCGCAATTGCATGAGGTCGCCTTCTCCGGCGAGGCAATGGGTCGCCAGCGCATCGATCCGTCGGGCGCCCGCCCCGGCCAGCAGCTGCGCAGCTGCCTTCAGCGTCGCACCGCTCGAAACCAGGTCGTCGACCAGCACGACGGCGCGCCCCCGCGCGCGTTCTATGCCGGGGATTGCCAGGTCGACGCTGCGGTCGCCGAGCCGGCGTTTCTCGCCCAGCAGGAACTCGAGCCCGAGCGGCCCGGCGATGCTCTCGACCCATTGGCGGGATTCGCCGTCGGGCCCGACCAGCATTGGATCGTCCGAGGCGGTCAGCGCCGCGCGCAGGATCGCGGCGGCCGACAGGCTGACAGCTTCGATGCCGTGCATGATCTCGGCCAGCGAATGCGTGCGGTGGAGATGTGGGTCGAGCGTGATCAGCGCATCGAAGTGATTGGCCAGCAACGTGCCGACGACGCGCTGGCTCACCGCTTCGCCCTCGTGAAAGGCGGTGTCCTGCCGCATATAGGCGAGATAGGGCACGACGAGGATGACCTTCTGTGCACCGCTATCGCGCAGCGCCGAAGCCGCCAGCAGCAATTCGACGACCTTGTCGTTGGGATGGTCGAGCGAGCGGTAAAGCAGCGCAATGGCGGGCGAATGCTCGACCCGGACGAGGCTCTCGCCATCAGGAAAGCGGTGCACGCCGACCGTATGGCTCGGGACTCCGAGCTCCCGCGCCAGCCGCTGCGCTGGAGCCGCGCAGTCGGGAAATACGAAGACGGCGCAACTCACGGCGCCACCTCGTAGCCGGAACGTTCGGCCGCGAGTTCGCGGGCGAAGCCGAGGCCGGTCTCCGAATTGGCGTAGATTCGGAACAGCGTTTCGCCTTCGCGGACGTGTGTGCCGACCTTGCAGAACAGGTCGATCCCGGCGCCTTCGTCCATCGGTGCGCCGGCCAGGCGGGCAATCCGGGCGATGCGCTCGCAGTCGATCTGCCGGACGGTGCCTTTGGCGGTCGCGGTGACGTCGAACCGCAGGCGGCCCAGCTCCGGCTGTTCGGCGCGCCGGCCCTGCGCCTCGATCAGCCGCTCCATTGCCGCAAGCGCCGCGCCCGAGGCGAGCAGCTCGAGCGCGCGGGCATAGCCGCGGCCGCCTTCGAGCGCAGGATCGAACTCGAGCATGTGCCCGGCGAGCATGATCGCGTGTTCGCGCAAGTCCCCGGGCGCGTCGTCCTCGTTGTTCAGCACCGCCATCACATCGCGCACCTCGAGCACCGGGCCCACACCCCGGCCGACCGGCTGCGAGCCGTCGGTGAGCACGATGGTGGTGACGATGCCGAGATGCCGGGCGACATATTCGAACAGCTTGCGCAGCCGCACAGCGTCGCTTTGCGAGCGGACCTTGGCGGTCGGGCCGACGGGGATGTCGATCACCAGGTGGGTCGAGCCGGCGGCGGCCTTCTTCGACAGGATCGACGCGACCATCTGCTCGAAGGTATCGAGCCGCAGCGGCCGTTCGACCGAGATCAGCACGTCGTCGGCGGGAGACAGGTTGACCCGGCCGCCCCAAGCGAGGACCGCATTCTCCTTCGCGACGATCTCGGCCATCCGCTGTTCGCTCAAGTCGACGTTGGCGAGCACTGCCATCGTGTCCGCCGTGCCCGAGGGCGAGGTGATCGCACGCGACGAGGTCTTGGGGCAGATCAGCCCGTGCGCGGCGACGATCGGTACCACGATCATCGAGGTGCGGTTGCCGGGGATGCCGCCGATGCAGTGCTTGTCGACCACCAGCGGCGAATCCCAGTGCAGGTGGTTGCCGGCCTCGATCATCGCCCGGGTCAGCGAAAGCGTCTCCTGCGTGCTCATGAAGCCGGCGCAGGCGACCAGGAAGGCGCCGATCTCCATTGGCGAATAGAGGTGCGCGGCGATGTCGCGGACGATCGCGGCGATCTCGCTGTCGCCGAGCGTGTCGCCGCCGATCTTGCGGCGGACCGATTCCAGGCTGGCTGGGGGCCGCGCCTGGGCGATCTCCACCTCCGTCCCCTCAAGGCAGCCAAGCCGGCGGAACGCCTGTTCGCCCAGGCCGATCTCGCCGGGGCCGATAATCGCCTCGTCGTCGACGATCGCGAGCGTGGCGAGGATTCCGTGGCAGCCGGTCGAAATGCGGATCTTGCGCAACGCTTGGAATTGCTCGGGCGAATAGCCGTTTCCGTGGCGCAGAAGAAACGCCGTGTTCTCGGGATGCGTGTCGATTGGGACCCGTTTGATCGTCGGCATGCGCCACTTTCTCCGAACCGTGAAATCGCCGCGGGATTCCTAGCGACGAGCGTGGTTATGCCGCAGCACGGCCGCCACTATATCGGGAAACCTACTGAGTGTGCGTTCTCTTTCGAAGAGCGCGAGGAGTCGGAAGAGAAGGGCAACGGCCACCTGGGGAGAGTGGCACGCTGGACGCGGCCTTCTGCATGGCGGGCACCTGCTGCGCGCCGAAGGGACCGCGTGCGAGGTGCTCGAACGGCGCCCGCCGGCGCGATGCCGCCCCGGTCCTGCGGCGCGGCACTGACAAGGGCGGCCGCTTCACTTGTCCGACGAGGCCGTGCGGCTGCGGATCGCCGACGCGTCGCGCAGCGAATTGGAGGGGTTGAGGACCACTTCCTCTCCCTCGGCCAGTCCCCTGGTCACTTCGCCGAATTCGTCGTTCATGTGGTCGATGGAAACCGCGCGTTCTTCCGCCTTTCCTCCGGCAACGGCGAATACCCGCCAGCCGCCGTCTCCTCCCCGGAACAATGCGCCGATCGGCACGCGCAACGCATCCTTCGTGCTCCACAGCACGACCGTCGCGTCGACCTGGTAGCCGTGGCCAAGCCGAGCAGCCTGCCTGGCGGCCTCCCGGTCGAAGCCGATCACCACATTCACGCGCTGTTCCTCGATGCCCAGCGCGGATATCTTCAGTTTGCCGAATGGCTCGATCCGCTCGACATAGCCGACGAGCGGGTCGGGCCCGCCCCATTGGGTGATCTCCACCCGGTCGCCCGGTTTGACCCGCACCGCCTCGCGCGAGAGGAGGTCGACCACGACCTCGATCGCCAGCGGATTGCCGATCGTCATCAGCGGGGTGCCCTCGGCGATGACTCCCTCGCTCTCGGTGATGACCGTAAGGACCGAACCGCCGGCCGGCGCGCGGACGGACACCGGGGTATCGCCCCTGCCGGCGGGCTGGCTCAACATCGCCCGAATTCGCGCGACTTCGGCCCGGCCCTGCGCCAGCGTCGCCTCGCCGGTAGCGACGCGGGTCCGCGCGGCTTCGAGCTGCGCCGTGGGCAGGAAGCCCCGCTGGGCGAGCGCCTCTGCCCGCGCAAGGTCGTTGCGCGCCTGGACGAGCGATGCCTGCGCGCCGCTTGCGGCGGCCTGGGTGGATGCCAGCGCGCGCCGCAGTTCCGCCTGGCTTCTGAGGTCGAGCGGGGTCGCCGGTCGCCCGGTCATCCGGGTGATCAGCGTACCCCTGGCGACGCGGTCGCCTGCCTCGAGCTCAATGCGGGATAGGTAACCCGTGACCGGCGCGGAAACGACGTAGTATTCTTCGGCTCGCGTCACCCCGTCATCGGTCACGCCGACCGACATGGCGCCGCGCGTGACCTTGCCGGTGTCGACGAGCGTCGAAGTGGGCCAGAAGGCGTAAGCCAGCCCCAGCACCAGCAATCCCGCTATCAGGATGGCCCAACGCCAGCGTTTCAGCTTGTCCCACATCATTCGTGTGCCTTCAGTACCCGCACCATGTCCAGCCGCAACACCCGACGGGTAACGGCGAGGGCCGTCGCCATGGCCGCCGCCAGCACGATCAGGATCGAATAGCCATAAGTCGCGCGCGACGGCATGAAGGGCAGGCGGAAGAGGTCGGAGCTGAACATCGCGGTCATCAGCTGCGCCATCCAGTAGCCGATGACGCAGCCTAACGGGACCGCGGCAACAACCAGCAGGGCGAGCTCGCCGACGAGCACGATGCTCACTTCGCTACGATGATAGCCGAGGACGCGCAGCGTCGCGAGTTCGTGCGCGCGTTCGGAAAAGAGGATGCGCGCGCTGTTGTAGACCACGCCGACCGCGATGGCCGAGGCGAACGAGACGTAGAAGAACAGCATGGTGTAGAGATTGTCGTCGATCATCTGCTCGAACAATTCGAGAGTTGCGTCACTCTCGGTTGCTCCGAGGACGACGGGCATGTCCTTGAGCTCCGACAATATTTCGTCGCGCGCCTGCGGGTCGATCCTGAGGAGGGCGGCGCCGACCGGCGCTGCGTCGCGCGCGATGGCCTGCAGCGTCGCCTCGCTGGCGTAAGCCCGCGCGCCGATGAATTCGTCAACGATGCTGGCGACCGGCTGCATCGTCTGGGTCCTTCGCCCGCCGAGGAGCTCAACAAAGACCTTGTCGCCCGCGCGCACGTTGAGCTGGTCGGCAAGCTGGCGGCTCAGCATCAGGCCCGCGGGAGGGAGCCCGATCTCGTCGCCGTCGCTGTCGATCCGCGCGGTGAGGATCGCATCCGGGCTGGCGCTTTCGATCGCGGTGCGCTCGGCGCGGTTGCCGTGGCTCAGCCGCACCGGGACGGCGCGCGTCGCTTCGACCCGCTGCACTCCGGGAATCTGGGCGAGGGCGAACAGGACACGCTCGTTGCGCGGCTCGGTGAAGGTGACGGTCAGGTCCTGCCGCTGCGCGCGGAAGAAGAAGGAATCGAGCATCGTCCGGCTCGAATCGATGAACTGAAGCGTGGCGAAGAGCAGGCCGATCGACAGCGCGACGCCGAGGATCGTGATCGTCGAGCGCCCCGGCCAGCGCGCGATGTGGCGCACGATCATGTGCCCGATGGCGGTGAAGCCGGCCAATTGTCCCAGCCGTTCGATCAGGCCCGCGCGATAGATCACCGGCGGCGGCGGCGACATGGCCACCGCGGGGTTAAGCTTCACCGCCGAGCGCATTCCGCCGATCGCGCCAAGCGCCGCTGCCCCGAATGCCAGCCCGCCCGCGCCGACGAAGACGCCGGGCGAAATGCGGTAATAGAGGAAGGGGAAGCGGTAATATTCACCATAGATTCGGGTCATGCCCTGGCCCATCCAGATGCCCGCCACCGAGCCGATCAGCGTCGCCAGCAACGCGATCGCCATCGCGAACTTCAGGTAATGCCAGCCGATCGCCCAGTCGGAATAGCCGAAGGCCTTGATCAGGCCGATCTGGGTCCGCTCGATGCGGATCATCCGCCCGAGCACGATATAGACGAGGAAGGTCGAGACGAGCAGGAAAACCGGCGGGATGACCTTGGTCATCGCGTCAAGCTGCATCAGCTCGTTTTCGAGGAAGGCGTGGCTCAGATGGTCCTTCCGGCCATAGGCGCCGGTGCCGCCGTAGGGTTCGAGCAAGCTGTCGACCTTGCGGATCACGTCGGGTTCCGATGCCCCGCGTTCGAGCGTGAGCGAGAGCGAATTGATCGCTTCGGTCCGGTCGGTCGCGGCTTCGAGCGCCTCCTGGCCCATCCAGAAGATGCCGAAGCGGCTGTTGTCCGGGAGCAGGTCGCCCGGCGCGATGGCATAGATGTGGTCGGGAGCAAGGCCGATGCCGACGATCGTCAGCCGCTGTCTGCTGCCGTAGATCAGGGCATCGATGCTGCTGCCGATGGCGAGTTCGTTGGCTTTGACGAAGGCCTCGTCCGCCACCACTTCGCCCGCCTGCCCGGGTCGCGGCATTCGGCCTTCGCGCAGGGTGACCTGGTTGAGCTGGTTTTGCCCGCGCTCGCTCAGCGAAACGATCAGGGCGCGTACCGGCACGTTGCGGTCCGGGAAGTCGAGCGTCGCATATTGCTGGATCGAGCCCTCCGCGCGCCTGACGCCGGGGATCTCCGCCACCCGGTCGACAATGCTGCGCGGCGCGCGCGTCATGCTGGCGAAGACGTCCGCGTAATGGTTTCGCGCGTAATAGGCGTCGCGCGTTTCCGTCAGCGAGCGGTGGACGCCCATCGACAGGACGAAGGTCGCGGTCGCCGCCGCCAGCACCAGCGCGATGGCGAGCGCTTGTCCGCGCATGCGCCAGAGATCGCGCATGAGCTTGAGGTCGAGCGCTTTCACCAGGTTATCCCTGCCGGATCGATCGGCTGCGCGTTTTCCACCACTCGCGCGATCTGCCCGTCGAGGAAATGGAACACGCGATGCGCCATCGCGGCAATCCCGGCATTATGGGTGATGATGACGACCGTGGTGCCGAGCTCGCGGTTCGCCTGGGCAAGCGTTTCCAGCACATGGACCCCGGTCGAGCTGTCGAGCGCACCGGTGGGCTCGTCGCACAGCAAGACTCCCGGCTGCTTGGCGATCGCGCGGGCGACGGCAACGCGCTGCTGTTCACCGCCCGACAGCTGCGCCGGATAATGGTCCTTTCTGTCGGAGAGGCCGACCAGCGCCAGGGCTTGGCCGGGGTCCATCGGGCGCTCGGCGATATCGGTGACGAGGCGCACGTTTTCCTCGGCCGTCAGGCTCGGGATCAGGTTGTAGAACTGGAAAATGAAGCCGACGTTGGCGCGCCGGAAGCTGGTAAGCTCTCTGTCATCGAGCGCGGTGAGCTCGGTATCCTCGTAGAACAGCGTGCCTTCGGTCGGCCGGTCGAGCCCGCCGATGATGTTGAGCAGGGTGGACTTGCCGCTGCCCGATGGGCCGAGCAGGATCAGGATCTCGCCCGTAGGAATGGCGAGGTCCACCCCGCGCAGGGCGTGCACCTCGGTCTCTCCGGTGCGGTAGATCTTGCGCAGTCCGTGACCGCTGAAAGCCAGGCCGCCCGGCTGGTGCCCATCGTCGCTGTTCGGTCGGTTCATAATCTGGCGACTTCATCCGCGCGCGGAACCCTGCTTCCGCGTCCAATTCACAACTGAGTTCAAGCTGGCTAACACGCCGGATGCAGGATGGCACGAGAACCCTCTCCCCAATCGTCGCGCATGCGATATCCGCCGCTCGGCCGCCTTGACCGATTGGCAGTCGCTCCTGAGCTGGGCTACAGCGAACTCGGGGGTGGCCGCGCCGCTCGCATCGGAGCACGGTGGATGCTAGGCGGCGATCGGGTCATTGCAGTCGAACAGGGAATCGTTGCCGCGTGAAAACTCAAGTCTGCATTATCGGCGCGGGGCCTGCCGGCCTGCTTCTCGGCCACCTGCTGCGCGCGGAAGGCATCGAGTGCGTGGTGCTCGAACGGCGACCGCCCGCTTACGTGCTGGGAAGGATCCGCGCCGGCGTGCTCGAACAGGTCACGGTGTCGCTGATGGAGCGGCTCGGGCTCGATGCGCGCCTCAAGGACGAAGGCCTGCCGCATGACGGTTTCAACCTGACCGACGGCGAGCGGCTCGTGCGGATAGACCTCAAGGCCCTCACCGGGGGTCACGTGGTCGTCTATGGACAGACCGAGCTAACCCGCGACTTGATGGACGCGAGCGAAGAGCGCGGCCTCGAGGTGGTCTACGATGCCGAGGACGTGGCGCTGCACGACATCGAGAGCGATGCCCCGTTCGTCACCTACCGCAAGGACGGCGCTGAACAGCGGGTCGATTGCCGCATAATCGCCGGTTGCGACGGCTTCCACGGCCCCAGCCGCAAGGCGATCCCGGCAAGCGTCGGCATGGAATACGAGCGCGTGTACCCGTTCGGCTGGCTCGGCATCCTGGCCGACGTCCCGCCGTGCAATCACGAACTGATCTATGCCAACCACCCGCGCGGTTTCGCGCTCGCCTCGATGCGCAGCGCAACGCGCAGCAGGTATTACGTCGACGTGCCGCTGAGCGACGATGTCGCCGACTGGCCCGACGAGCGGATCTGGGACGAGCTGGCCATCCGCCTCGGTCCCCAGGTGGCGGCGCACATCATTCGAGGGCCGGCACTCGAGAAGTCGATCGCGCCGCTGCGCTCCTACGTCTTCGCGCCGATGCGCCACGGCAGCCTGCTGTTGTGCGGGGATGCGGCGCACATCGTCCCGCCCACCGGGGCCAAGGGCCTGAACCTCGCCGCGTCCGACGTCCATTACGCCGCCGATGCCCTGGCGAAGTTCTTCAAGGGCGGCGATGCCGATGCGATCGCCGGCTATTCGGCCCGGGCGCTCGCGCGGGTGTGGAAGTCGGAACGCTTCAGCTGGTCGCTCACGCGGCTGATGCACCGCTTTCCCGACGACGGCCCGTTCGAGCGGGCGATGCAGGTCGCCGAGCTCGACTACATCGGCTCGAGCCGCGCGGCGCAGACGAGCATTGCCGAAAACTACATCGGGTTGCCGGTCTGATCGCCTTGAATGACCCTGCCGGGCCTCCCTTCGTATATAAACGGATGCCGCGGCGATCCTGGTTGCGCCAGACAGGCACCAGCAGGCGCTTTCGTGCACCCCTCCCTTACCCCCCGCCGCGAAGGGGCCTGCTTCTAATCCCTTCCTTCCACCGCAGGACGATGGTGCCGATGGCCCTAGCCTTCGGTTTGTGCCCGGACTTCGGCCTGGCGCAGGTTCTTGTAGACGTCCCATAGCGCGAGGAAGAGCACGGCGATCAGCGGGCCCACCAGCAGCCCGTTGAAGCCGAACAGTGCCAGCGCCCCTAGGGTGGTCGTGAACACGACATAGCCAGGCATGTGGGTTTCGCGGCCGACGAGGATCGGCCGGAGCACGTTGTCGACCAGACCGATCACGAAGATGCCGCAGAAGATCAGGATGAGCCCCTTGAGCACGGCACCCGTCGCGAGGAGATAGATAGCGAGCGGTATCCAGACTATCCCGGTGCCGATCGAAGGGAGCAGCGAGAGGAAGGCCATGGCCACGGCCCACAGGGCCGACGCGGGAATGCCGAGCAGGGCAAGCACGATCCCGCCGATCGCGCCCTGGACCAGCGCAACGACCAGGCTGCCCTTGATCGTCGCGCGCACGACCAGCACCAGCCGCTGCCCGAGCATCGCGCGCAGGTGAGTAGGCAGGGGCACCGTTTCGTCCAGCCATCGAGCGATCCTGTCCGCGTCGCGGATGAGGAAATACGACAGGTACAGCGAGACGAAGATGCCAAGCAGGAAACCAAGGACATTCTGCCCGATCTGGAACGCGTGATCGATCAGCGATTGCAGCCGGGCGGCGGCATCGACCTGCAGCCTGGCAATGAGCGCGTCGAAATCGCCGACTCCCCATCGCCCGAGGAAATCCTGTGCCCAGTCCGGCAGGCGCTCCTGGGACCTGCGAAACGAACCCTCGAAGTCGACCTCGCCCGAGGAAATCGACCGGTAAACCCTGGAAGCCTGCCCGATCAGAAGGAAGATGAGGAAAAACAACGGTACGACGACAATCACGATAATCGAAAGCAGGGTAATCGCTGCGGCCAGGGCCGGCCTGTTGGGCAAGCGCTGCAGGATGCGGCGGTTCAGCGGGGAGAACACGATCGCAGCGACGATGCTCCACATAACCTCGGTGGCAAACGGCATGAGCACCAGGATGAACGCCGCCGTCGCAAGAAGGAGGAGGCCGATAAAGACGCGGTCTTCCCTGGTATCCACGGCACCCCTCCCTGAGCGCAAGGCATGTTCGCTGGCGTAACATGGATCGCACGCTCGACGCAGGCTTTCGTTAGCGAACCTCCCCGGGCAACGATACGGCAAAGTGCCCGCTGAAGGATGGCGCAGCGAGACGGAACCCTGATTGCCCGCCACGTTCGCGGGTGCGGGCACGGGGTCCGGCACGATTGGGAACATTACCAATTTAGTTGCGCCTCGATTGCCGCTGAATCGGCGCCGTTGCGGCGCCGTCCCGGCAGGCCGGAACAGGAGATGGGTCATGTCCGGTGCAGTGCGGCTGGCGATTTGCTGTGGCATCGGGGCCGCGCTCCCGGTACGGGGCGGCCGATGAGCTATTGCGATTCCTGTGCCGTACGCAATCGCGCGATCTGCGCCGCGCTCGAGCCTGCGGAACTCGCGGCGCTCAACGGGATCGGCCGCCGCCGCACGCTCGAGGCGGGGGAATCGCTGATCTGGGAAGGCGAGGATTCGATCCTCGTCGCCAACGTGATCGAGGGCATTCTCAAGCTTTCGACCGGCACCGAAGACGGCCGTGAGCAGATCGTCGGGGTGGTCTATCCGTCCGACTTCATCGGGCGCCCGTTCGGCGCCACGACCCGCCATTCCGTGACCGCGCTGACCGATGCGCGGGTCTGCGTGTTCGCCCGCGCCGACTTCGACCGCTTCGCCGGCGAGCACCCGGCGCTCGAACACAAGCTGCTCCAGCGCACGCTTGTCGAGCTCGACCGCACCCGCGGCTGGATGCTGCTGCTCGCGCGCAAGAGCGCCGAAGAGAAGATCGCCACCTTCCTGCTCGAGATGTCCGCCCATCTCGGCGAACCGGGTTGCGAATCCGACGGCAGGCCGCTGGACCGCTTCGACCTTCCGTTCTCGCGGCAGCAGATCGGCGACATCCTCGGGCTGACCATCGAAACGGTCAGCCGCCAGCTGACCAAGCTCAAGCGCGACGGGGTGATCGACCTGCCGACGCGTCGCGCGGTCGAGATATGCGACCGCGCGACGCTCGAATTGTACGCCGGCTGATCAGAACCGCAGGCCGATCCCGGCGCTGAGCACCCAGGGATCGAGCTGGTGCTCGGTCTCGATCACCTTCACGCCCCCCGCATACCAGCGCGCGGTCGTGTCCACGAAGTAACGCTTGGCATCGAGGCTGAAGGCGAGCCCCGTGTCGTTCAGCGGAACGTCGATGCCGGCCTGCAGGGCCAAGCCCAATTCGTCCGACATCCTGAAGTCGTCCGCGCCCGCGGCCACCGCGGCCGCGCCGGGGTCCTCGCCGAACCACAGGAAATAGGCCGGCCCGGCGCCGACGTAGGGCGACACGCCTCCGGGATTGAAGTGATACTTCAGCGTGAAGGTCGCCGGGATCAGTTTGGCATCCGAGACGAGTTCGGCGCCGGGCAGGCCGGTCGTCCCATCGACGTCGTGCTGCGTCACGCAGCAGATGGTCTCGAGCGAGACGGACGGCGAGAAGAAGTACTCGATCGCCAGCGTCGGTACGTAGTTGTCGTTGGCCTTCGTCTGGAGGTTCGCCGGCAGGCCGATCAGGTCGGTATTGACCTTGTCGATCTTGCCGTCGGGCAAGACCGCCGTGGCGAGCAGCTTGACCTGGACGCGTCCCTCGCCGTCGCCCTCGGCCGCGAGCGAGGGGGAAGCCAGCCCGGCAGCCGCGGTGCAGGCGAGCAGGGCGAGAAATCGGCGCATAGTCATCTCCTTGGCGACGCAAAGGCTGCCCCATGCAGCCGGTCACTGCGTCGCAATCCGGACATTGCCCCGCCGGCGAGAATCGCTCATTGATCAGCCTCAAATCGGCCGGCACCGTATATTTCCGAATGGGACGTCTGGCGTTTGATCGCGATCAAGGCTGTAATCGGGCGGCGGGGCAAAGGGGCGTCCCGGCAGATGAGGGCGTTATCGATGGAAGCAGTAGTCACCCGCGCCGGATTGTGGTTCGGCATCCTGGTCCTTGCGGTCGTCGCGATGGCGCAGGCGCACGACGGTGCATTCGCGGTGCACATGGGAATCGTCGCCGCCGCCGCGGGCATTGTGCTGTGGGCGAGCGTGACGCAAGCCGACTATGGCGCGGTCGCACGGGGCATCCTGCGCGCTCCCGCCGATCCCTCGCGCTACGATGATGATCCCGTGCGCTGGGGTGTCATCGCCACCGTGTTCTGGTCGATTGTCGGCTTGCTCGTCGGCTTGTTCATCGCGCTGCAGCTGGCCTTCCCACTGCTGAACATTGAGCCCTGGTTCAACTTCGGCCGCCTGCGGCCGCTGCATACCTCGGGGGTGATCTTCGCCTTCGGCGGCAACGTGCTGATCGCTACCTCGTTCTATGTCGTGCAGCGGACTTGCCGCGCGCGGCTCGCCTTTCCCGGCCTCGCCCGCTTCGTGTTCTGGGGCTACCAGCTGTTCATCGTCCTCGCCGCGACCGGCTATGTCCTCGGCGTCACCCAGAGCCGCGAGTATGCCGAGCCCGAATGGTACGTCGACCTGTGGCTGACGGTGGTGTGGGTCGCGTACCTGGCGGTGTTCGTCGGCACGCTCGTGCGCCGCACCGAGCCGCACATCTACGTCGCCAACTGGTTCTACCTCTCGTTCATCCTGACGATTGCGATGCTGCACATCGTCAACAACCTGGCGGTGCCGGTCTCCTTCCTCGGCTCGCATTCCTATTCGGCCTTTTCCGGCGTGCAGGATGCGCTGACGCAGTGGTGGTACGGCCATAACGCGGTCGCGTTCTTCCTGACCGTGCCGTTCCTGGCGATGATGTACTACTTCGTGCCCAAGCAGGCCGAGCGGCCGATCTACAGCTATCGCCTGTCGATCATCCACTTCTGGTCGCTGATCTTCCTCTACATCTGGGCCGGCCCGCACCACTTGCACTACACTGCGCTGCCCGACTGGGCGCAGACGCTCGGCATGGTGTTCTCGGTGATGCTGTGGATGCCGAGCTGGGGCGGCATGATCAACGGCCTGATGACCTTGAACGGCGCATGGGACAAGATCCGCACCGACCCGATCATCCGCATGATGGTGATGGCGCTCGCCTTCTACGGCATGGCCACCTTCGAGGGGCCGATGCTCAGCATCAAGACGGTCAACTCGCTGTCGCACTACACCGACTGGACCATCGGCCATGTCCACGCCGGCGCGCTCGGCTGGAACGGGATGATCTCCTTCGCCGCGGTCTACTACCTCGTCCCGCGGCTGTGGAAGCGCGAGCGGCTCTATTCGCTGCGCTGGGTCAACTGGCACTTCTGGCTCGCGACCGTGGGCATCGTCTTCTACGCCGCGGCGATGTGGGTGGCGGGCGTGACCCAGGGCCTGATGTGGCGCGAATACGGCGCCGACGGATACCTGGTGAACAGCTTCGTCGAAACCGTCGCCGCGCTGAAGCCGATGTACCTGCTGCGCGCGTTCGGCGGCACGCTGTACCTCGCCGGGGCAGTGCTGATGGTCGCCAACGTCTGGCTGACGGTCCTTGGCCGCCGGCGGAGCGAGGCCCCGATGCACGATGCGCCGTACGATCCCGAGGCCGACCGGCCGATCGTCGCCCAGCCGGCCGAATAGGAAAACCGCGATGAGCCTTACGGAACAACACAAGAAGCTGGAGCGCAACGTGACGCTGCTGGGCGTTGCCGCGTTCGTCGCCGTCGCCATCGGCGGCGCGGTCGAGATCGCCCCGCTGTTCTGGATCGACAACACGATCGAGAAGGTCGACGGTATGCGCCCCTACACCCCGCTCGAGCAGGCCGGGCGCGACATCTACGTGCGCGAGGGCTGCTACGTCTGCCACAGCCAGATGATCCGTCCGTTCCGCGACGAGGTGGAGCGCTACGGGCACTATTCGCTCGCCGCCGAGAGCATGTACGACCACCCGTTCCAGTGGGGGTCCAAGCGCACCGGGCCGGACCTCGCGCGAGTGGGCGGGCGCTATTCCGACGAATGGCACGTCCAGCACTTGAAGGATCCGCGCTCGGTGGTGCCCGAAAGCGTGATGCCGACTTATTCCTTCCTCGCGGAAGCCGATCTCGAGACCGGCGACGCAGGGGCGAAGCTGCGGGCGCTGAAAGCGGTCGGCGTGCCTTATACGGCGAAGGACGTGGCCAACGCGGTGCTCGACATGAAAGCGCAGGCCGATCCCGACGCCGATGCCGGCGACCTAGCCGCGCGCTATCCGAAGGCCCAGCAGCGCGATTTCGACGGCAACCCGGCGCGCCTGACCGAAATGGACGCCCTCGTCGCCTACCTGCAGATGCTCGGCACGCTGGTCGACGTGAACGCGGCCGCCGCGCAGGAAGACCTGGCCGAGGAGAAGGGCCGGTGAGCGACCATTCGACCTACGACGCGCTTCGTCACCTGGCGGACAGCTGGGGCCTGCTGGCCATGCTGGTGGTCTTCCTCGCCCTGGTGCTGTGGCCGTTCAGGCCCGCCGCCCGCAACCGCAATGAAGACGCGGCCAACCTGATATTCAAGGACGACGACGATGGCGAATGAGCGCCCGAGTGGGAAACGGATCGACGAGCCGACCGGCACCGAAACCGTCGGCCACGAATGGGACGGCATCGAGGAGCTCGACACGCCGATGCCGCGCTGGTGGCTGTGGATTTTCTACCTGACCATCGCCTGGGCCATCGTCTATGCCGTGTTGTACCCGGCGTGGCCGCTCGTCGACCGGGCCACCGCCGGCGTCCTCGGCTGGTCGAGCCGCGGCCAGCTGGCCAGGGAAATGGCCAAGGAAGGCGAGCGCAGGGCGCCGATCCTGGCCGCGATCGCCGCGGTCCCGATCGAAACCCTGCCCGAAGACAGCGGCCGGATGCGCGCGGCGGTTGCCGGCGGGCGCGCGGCGTTCAAGGTCAATTGCGTGCAATGCCACGGCGCGGGAGCGGCGGGAACGGAAGGCTTCCCCAACCTCAACGACGACGACTGGCTGTGGGGCGGCGACCTCAAGGCGATCGAAAGCACGATCGTCCACGGCGCGCGCCAGCCGGGCGATGCCGCGACTCGCACCAGCCAGATGCCCGCCTTCGGCCGCGACGGCATCCTTTCCGCGCAACAGGTCGGCCAGGTCGCCGACCACGTGCTGAGCCTGACCGGCAAGGCCAGGGGCAGTGCCGCCGGGGCGCAGCTGTTCGCCGACAACTGCGCGGTCTGCCACGGCGCCGACGGCAAGGGCATCCGCCAGTTCGGCGCGCCCAACCTCGCCGACGCGATCTGGCTTTACGGCGGCACCAGGGAGCAGGTGGTCCGCCAGGTCACGTCGCCGCGCCACGGCGTCATGCCGGCCTGGGGCGGGCGGCTCGACCCGGTTACAATCAAGATGCTGGCGGCCTATGTTCATTCGCTGGGGGGCGGGGAAGACTTCGTGGAGGTCGTTCCCGAAGCAGAAAGCGCTCCGGCGGTGAAGGTCGATGAACAACCCTGACCTGACAGAAACCTCGCTCTACGAAAAGCACAAGACGGTCCACAACAAGCGGATCGACGGCCCATTCCGCCGCTTCAAGTGGTTCGTCATGGCCGTCACCCTGACGATCTACTACGCCACGCCGTGGCTTCGGTGGGACCGCGGGCCCTATGCGCCCGACCAGGCGGTGCTGATCGACCTGGCCCACCGCCGGTTCTACATGTTCGGCATCGAGATCTGGCCGCACGAGTTCTATTTCGTCGCCGGGCTGCTGATCATGGCCGGGATCGGCCTGTTCCTGGTGACCAGCGCGGTCGGCCGCGCCTGGTGCGGCTATTCCTGCCCGCAGACCGTCTGGACCGACGTGTTCCAGCATGTCGACCGCTTCATCGACGGAGACCGCAATGCGCGGGCACGGCTCGATGCGGCGCCGTGGACCGCGGGCAAGGTCGCCAGGCGCGCGTTCAAGTGGACGATCTACCTCGTGATCGCCTTCTGGACCGGCGGCGCGTGGATCATGTACTTCGCCGACGCGCCGACGCTGACGCGCGATTTCTGGGCCGGCGAGGCGGCGCCCGTCGCCTACGTCACGGTCGCCATCCTCACCGCCACGACGTTCGTGCTCGGCGGCTTCATGCGCGAACAGGTGTGCATCTACATGTGCCCCTGGCCGCGCATCCAGTCGGCGATGATGGACGAGAAGTCGCTCACCGTCACCTACAAGGACTGGCGCGGCGAGCCGCGCGGCAGCCTCAAGAAGGCGCAGAAGGATCCCGCCGCATTCGGCGACTGCATCGATTGCAACATGTGCGTCGCGGTCTGTCCGACCGGGATCGACATTCGCGAAGGTCCGCAGATCGGCTGCATCACCTGCGCGCTGTGCATCGATGCCTGCGACCGGGTGATGAAGGAAATCGGCCGCCCGCGCGGGTTGATCGATTACGTCACGCTCGAGGACGGCGAGCGCGAGAAGGCCGGCGAGCCGGCCCGCCCGGCGTGGAAGGCGCTGCTGCGCCCGCGGACCCTTGTCTATTTCCTCGTCTGGACGGGGATCGGGCTCGGCCTGCTGTTCGCGCTCGGCACGCGCAGCCATACCGACATCTCGTCCGCGCCCGACCGCAATCCGCCGTTCATGCTGATGAGCGACGGCAGCGTGCGCAACGCCTACACGGTCAAGCTGCGCAACATGGAAAGCCGCCCGCGGACCATGCGGGTGGCGATCGAGGGCCTGCCGGGCGCGCTGATGTGGACCGACGAAATCGACCGCAAAGACGCCGCCCGCGAGCTGTTGCGCACGGTTCCGGCGGACGAGACCGGGGCGCTGAGGGTCTACGTGATCGCCCCGCCGGGCACGCCGGCGCAGGACTTCGCCTTCACCGTCGTCGCGCCGGGCGGGAAGCGTGAGCACGACACCAGCGAAACGCACTTCACCGCGCCGGGAGAGGAATGATGCGCCGGACGTTCACGGGGCGGCACATGACGGTGATCCTCGTCGCCTTCTTCGGGGTGGTGATCGCGGTGAACTTCACCATGGCGCGCTATGCCAGCGCGACCTTCGGCGGGATCGTGGTCGAGAATTCCTATGTCGCCAGCCAGGAGTTCAACCGCTGGCTCGACGAGGCCGCTGACGAAAGGGCGCTCGGCTGGGATGCCGTGACGACCTGGCGCCCCGACGGGCGGCTGGTGGTGGCCATGCGCGGCGCGCCGGCCGCGGTGGCGGTGACCGCGATGGCTCGCCACCCGCTCGGCCGGCTGCCCGACCGCGACCTGACTTTCGAACCCATCGGCGGCGGCCGGTTCCTGTCGCGCGAGATGCTGCCCGAGGGCCGCTGGACGCTGCGCCTGACGATGGCCGCGGGCGGGCGTACCTGGCGGCGCGAGGAATCGCTGCGATGAGCGCACTGCGCCAGCCGGAGATGTCGCTTGAGCGCACGGTGCTGGCCGTGCCTTCGATGCATTGCGCCGGCTGCATGAGCAAGATCGAGCGCGGGCTCGGGGAAGTGCCCGGTGTCATATCGGCCCGGGTCAACCTTTCGGCGCGGACGGTGACGGTCGAGCACGACCCGGCGCTCGATTCGCACGACCTTGTCGGCCTGCTCGCCGATCTCGGATACGAAGCCCAGCCGCGCCGCGACGAACTGGCCCCGCGCCTTTCCGCCGCGCGCCCGCTGCTCGCCCCGCTCGCCGTCGCGGGCTTCGCGGCGATGAACGTGATGCTCCTTTCGGTCGGCATCTGGTCCGGGGCGGAAGGCTCGACGCGCGACCTGTTCCACTGGATCAGCGCGGCCATTGCGATCCCGGCGATCGCCTATGCCGGGCAACCGTTCTTCAAATCCGCCTGGCAGGCGGTGCGCCGCCGCCGGACCAACATGGACGTGCCGATCAGCATCGGCGTGCTGGTCGCCACCGGCCTCAGCTTTTACGAGACCGCGCGCGGCGGGCCGCACGCGTGGTTCGACGGCGCGCTCATGCTGCTCACCTTCCTGCTGGCCGGGCGCGTGCTCGACGCGATGATGCGCGACCGGGCCCGCGCCGGAGTCGACGCGCTGCTCAGCCAGGCGGCGCCGGGAGCGATGACTGTCGGCGCGGGCGGTGCACTGGCCTGGATTGCCGCCGCCGACCTCAAGCCGGGCATGATCATGCGCGTCGCCGCCGGCGAGCGGCTTGCCGCCGATGGCGAAATCGTCGCCGGGGCGAGCCGCTTCGACCAGTCGCTGCTGACCGGGGAAAGCGCGCCCATCGCGCTGCGAACCGGCGATGCGGCACTCGCCGGCACGCTCAACCTCGAGGCACCGGTCGACGTCCGGGTGAGCCATGCCGGGCATGACACCACGCTGGCCGAAATCGCCCGGCTGATGGAGGCCTCGACCCAGAGCCGCTCGCTCTACGTGCGCATCGCCGACCGCGCGGCGCGGCTCTACGCCCCGGCGGTCCACCTGCTCGCGGCGCTCACCGTGACCGGCTGGCTGCTCGCCGGCGCCGGCCTCTACCAGTCGCTGGTGATCGGCGTGGCGGTGCTGATCATCACGTGCCCTTGCGCGCTCGGCCTCGCGGTCCCGGTGGCCCAGGTCGTCGCCAGCGGATCGCTGATGCGCGCCGGGATCATGGTCAAGGACGGCTCGGCGCTGGAGCGGCTCGCCACGGTCGACCGGGCGCTGCTCGACAAGACCGGCACGCTCACGCTCGGCCGACCGCTGCCCGACCAGGCGGCGCTGGCCTCGCTCGAGGCGGACGAAGCCGCCGTGACGCTGGCGCTCGCGTCGCACAGCAGGCACCCGCTGTCGCGCGCGCTGGCCGCCGCCTTGTCGGAGCGGGGCATCGCCGCCGCGCCGGTCGAAGCGGTAAGCGAGCGCCCCGGCGAGGGCGTGTTCGCCCGTTGGCTCGGGCTCGAGGTCGCGCTGCGGCGGCCCGAAGGCAGTGCCGGCGGGATCGCCGCGGCCGTGCAGGTCGAGGGCCGGCCGACCCGGCTGATCCCGTTCACCGACCGCTTGCGGCCGGACGCCGGGGAAGCCCTGGCCCGGCTCGCCGCGTTGGGCGTCGAATGCTCGATCCTGTCGGGCGACGAGCCGGCCGCCGTCGGCGAGATCGCCCGCGCCACCGGCTTGACCGCGCAGGGCAACGCCCGCCCGGCGGACAAGCAGGCCGCGGTCGCCCGGTTGCGTGCCGCCGGCCGCAAGGTGCTGGTTGTCGGCGACGGGCTCAACGACGGCCCCGCGCTGGCCGCGGCCAATGCGTCGATTGCACCCGGCTCGGCCAGCGACGTCGGGTTGCAGGCGGCCGACTTGGTGTTCGTGCAGGATTCGCTGCTTGCGCTGCCGCGCGCGGTGTCCGCCGCGCGCCGGACGATGGCGGTGGTCAGGCAGAACTTCGCGCTGGCGATCGGCTACAACGTATTGGCCGTGCCGCTGGCGATCGCCGGAATGGTCACCCCGATGGTCGCGGCGATCGCGATGTCGACCAGTTCGCTGATCGTGGTCGCCAATTCGCTGCGTCTTGCACGGGCGGCGCGATGAACGGCCTCCTGTTCCTGATCCCGGTCGCCCTGGGGCTCGGGCTCATGGGGCTCGGCGCCTTCTTCTGGGCGCTGCGCGACGGGCAGTTCGAGGACCCGGAAGGATCGGCCTCGCGAATCCTGATCGACGAGGATGACGAATGACCCCGGCCAGCCTCCTGCTTGCCGCTGCCGCGCTGGTTCCGGCGATGACCGGCCCGGTGCCCTCCGGACGCCAGGCGGATCCTGAGGGCGCGTTCGTCGTCGCGCTGTGCAACGGCGGCTCGATGGCGATCGCGTTCGGGCGCGGCGGGCCGCCGCCGGGAACCGCGCCCTGCTGCGCCAAGGGATGCCGGTCGGGCGAGAGGCGAAAGCGGTTTGACCCAAAGCAATGACCGGGCCCGGGGCCCCGTGCGAGATAGCTTCGCATGTGGCCCTACCATCCCGACCTGCTGGCGACGCCGGTGCCGCGCTATACCAGCTTCCCGACCGCGGCCGAATTCGGCCCCGGCGTGGGCGCGGCCGAGTTCGCCGACGCGATCTCGACCGCCACCGGCGACGTTTCGCTCTACGTCCACATCCCGTTCTGTGACCGGATCTGCTGGTACTGCGGCTGCAACACCGCAGCGGCCAATCGTGCGCAACGCCTCGCCAGTTATCTCGATGCGCTCCACCGCGAGATCGCGCTCGTCGCCGCGCTGCTCCCGGCAAGCGCCCGAATCCGCCGGATCGCCTTCGGCGGCGGCAGCCCCAATGCGCTGAGCCCGGTCGATTTCGTGCGCCTGTTCGACGAGCTGGTGCTGCATTTCCCGCTCGAGGACCCCGAAGTCTCGATCGAGCTCGATCCACGCAGCCTGGGTGAAGAATGGGGCCCGGTCCTGGCCGCGATCGGCGCCCGGCGTGCGAGCCTCGGCGTGCAGACCTTCAGCCCGGCCTTGCAGGAAGCGATCGGCCGCTTGCAGCCGCTGTGCATGATCGAGCGGAGCGTCAAGCTGCTGCGCAAGGCCGGGATCGCCTCGCTCAATTTCGACCTGATGTACGGGCTTCCCGGTCAGTCGCGCGACGACCTCGCGGGCTCGCTCGACCTTGCCGCGAGCTATGGCGCGAACCGGATCGCGCTGTTCGGCTATGCTCATGTTCCGCACCTGATCCCGCGCCAGAAGCGGATCGACGCCAGCCGCCTGCCCGGCCCGGAAGAGCGCTTCCGCATGGCCGAGCTGGGCCATGACCGGCTGGTCGAGGCGGGCTACGTGCCGGTCGGCTTCGACCACTTCGCGCTGCCCGGCGACTCGCTGGCGCAAGCGGCGATGGCGGGGCGGCTGCACCGCAACTTCCAGGGCTTCACCGACGATGCCGCGCCGGTGCTGGTCGGCCTCGGCGCCTCGGCGATCAGCAGCTTCCCCACGCTGCTGGCGCAGAACGAGAAGAATGCCGGCCGCTATCGCATGCTGGTGTCGCAGGATCGCCTGCCGGTTGCCGTGGGCAAGGCGCGCAGCGCCGACGACCGCCGGCGCGGGGCAGTGATCGAGGAACTGCTGTGCCGCGGCCGGGCGCGCATCGCCAAGCCGATGATCGAGGATGCATGGGACCGGCTCGCGCCCTACGCCGAAACCGGCTTGTGCGAGGTCGAGGGCGGCCACCTGGGTATCGCCGCGCATGCCTTGCCGTATGCGCGCAGCATCGCCGCGTGCTTCGATCCCTACCGGCAGCATTCGCCGCGCCGATTCAGCTCGGCGGTCTAGCGCGGGAGGCGAAAAAGGGAGGGCGCCGCGATGGGCGTGGCGACCCCCCTCAGAAACATGGAGTCCGGTCAGGCGGCCAGCTTGGCGCTGTCGGCCCAGTTCCCGTGCAGCCCCTGGCGCAGGCGGATCGGCAGCTTGGCGCGGGCGATCGGGCCCTTGGCCACGTCGGTCGCGTCGAAGATGCACAAGTCCGAGTAATTGGTGACGTGGTTGTCGACCAGCGCGACCAGCCAGCCGTCGCCTTCCGGGGCATCGGCCGAACGGGGGATGAAGCACGGTTCCTGCAGCGAGCCGTCCGGGCCGCACCACCAGCTCTGCTCCTCGCCCGTCGCCAGGTCGAAATGGGTCAGGGTGTTGATCACGCCGGCGAACGGTCCCGGCGGGCCGTTGTAGGGCTTGTCGAGATCGTAAGTGATCATCCAGCCGTGGCGGTAGGGCTTGCCCGCCATGCGGTCGTCGATGCGCGGGAATTCGCCGGGCGCGTCGCCGATCCGCTCGATGCTTTCGACCGTGTCGCTGTTCGACATGAGGTCGACCGTGAAGCGCGAAAGCTCGGTCATCGCCAGCTCGGGATCGAACGGTGCGCCATGCTTGTCGGGAAAGAACGGCAGGCTGCCGATCTTCGACACGGGCGTGTCGAGGTGGATCTTGGTGCCGTCGGCAAAGGCGTTCATCACGTGGCAGCTGCACACGCTCGGGTCCTGCCTGAACCAGCGCATGTCGCTGCCGTCGCCGTCGCGGCGCATCACGCCGATGTAGGATGGCAGGTTCCGGTCATAGTAAAAGTGCGGCCGATCCTGCTCAAGCACGCTCGGGTCCGAGCTGTAGGGCGAGACCGGGATGACGACGTAGTCGCCCGCGATGCTGAAATCGTGCAGCATCGTGTAATACGGCACCTCGAACTCGGCGCGCCGGACGACGTGGCCTTCGGGCGTCAGCTCGAAATAGGTCCCATCGCGGCTGAGGTCGCCTTTGGCGGCATAGCTGATGTTGCACAGGTTGCCGGTTTCAGGATCGATCTTGGGATGGGCGCCGAACGTGCGCAGCGTCAACTCGCCGGCCCAGTCGGTGTAGCCTTCGGTATCGAGGGTCAGCTTGTCCATCACGAGGCAGGGGCTGTCCTCCTTCATCGCGAGGAGTTCCTCGCCGAAGAGGAGCACGTTGGTGTTCGCCGTGCCGCGATGCTGGCCGACGACCGAGGGATCGTCGGTGCGCGGATTGCGGTAGGAGCCGAACAGCGCGCGTCCGGCGGCGTTCTCCAGCTTCCACTTGTCGGTCCTGGCATAGCGCTGCTTGAACGAGACCTTGCCGTCCTTCACCCGGAACATGGTCACCATGCCGTCGCCGTTGAAGAACTGGTCGCCCGCCTTGCGCGGCGCGAACTGCGGGTCCGGGTGGACGCGGTAGAACGCGCCGTCCATTTCGGGCGGGACTTCGCCTTCGATCTCGAGATCGGCGATCTCGCCTTCGATGCGGACCAGCCGCAGGACGTCCTGGTAGATCGGCTCGTTCGGGAAGTGCACCATGCTTCAGTCCTCTCTCACGCGTGAACCAGGGCCTTGTGCTCGACCAGCATCGTCGCGGCCGCGGTGTTCGAGATCGGCACGTGGTAATTGTGCGCCAGTTCGCGGACCGATCCCCTCAAGGCGCCGCGAGCGGCCAGCCAGTTGAGGATCTCGACGCCCTGGCTGCCCGCAAGCTCGACGATGTCGAGCGTGTCGTGCTGGGTCAGCGCCTCGGGATCGGGCACGATGTTGCGCAGGCAGAACTTGTCGTAGTCGACGTTGATGTGCCCGGCTCGCGCGCCGTCGAGCTGGTGCGACAGGCCACCGGTCCCGAACACCACAATCTTCTCGTCGCCCGGCCAGCTTTCGAGCGCGCGGCCGACCGAACGGCCCAGCGCCAGGCACCGCTTCGGGCTCGGCAGCGGGTGCTGGACGGTGTTGATGCACACCGGCACCAGCTTGACCGGCCAGGCGTCGGTATCGGGCCAGCACAGCTCGAACGGCACCGCAACCGCGTGGTCGACCAGCATCGACTGGCAGGTGACCGGGTCGAACTCGTCGCCGACGACCTGCTCGATGATGTGCCACGACAGCGCCGGATGGCCGGGGAAGGGCTTGAACCCGCCGATGCCCCAGCCTTCGTCCTCGTGGCGGTACTCGCTCGCGGCGCCGATCGCGAATGTCGGCATCTTGTCGAGGAAGAAATTGAGGCCGTGGTCGTTGTAGAACACGACCGCGACGTCGGGCTTCTCGCGCCGCAGGAATTCGTGGACCGGCTCGAATCCGTCGAAGAACGGCTTCCAGTAGGGATCCTGCTGAAGGCCCTTGGCGATGGCCGCGCCGATGCCCGGAACGTGGCTGGTGAAAATGCCGCCTACGATCTCGCTCATGCTGCTACACTCCTTTCGGTGATGCCATGCGCCAGCAGCGCCGCCTTGAAGTCGTCGAGCGCCATGCCGGTCTGGATCGCGCCGAGGTCCTGCACGTTGAGGCCGAAGATTCCGGCCAGCTTGGCGAGGTAGTAGACGTTGCCGCCGGCCGCGAGCATGCCGAGCACGTCGCGCTTGCGGACCGATTCGCGCTGTTCCCCGGTAAGGCCGTAGCGCTCCATGTAGCCTTCCTCGTCGGCGCGGAACGCCTCGCGGTTGGCTTCGCTGTTGAACGAATAGCACATCGCGTTGAGCGCGAGGCCGCGCTGGGCGAGCTCGCCGTCGAACACGGTGGTGCCGGGGATCGACCTCCCCGTCCGCTCGTGGCTTTCTGCAAGCATGGTCATCGCACTTCTCCAGTATCAGGCTGGAGAATAGGCGGCGGCGGGCGCTTGTCCTTGCGCTAGGTCAATCCGGCGGCGATCCGGTCAGACCACCCCGAAGGCGAGCATGGCGTCGGCGACTTTCTTGAACCCGGCGATATTGGCGCCCTTGACGTAATCGACGTGCCCGTCGGCCTGCCTGCCGTAGGCGAGGCAGCGTTCGTGGATGCCGTCCATGATGTCGCGCAGCATGACCTGCAGTTCTTCTTCCTTCCAGCTGCGCCGCTCCGAGTTCTGGCTCATCTCGAGGCCCGACACAGCGACGCCGCCGGCATTGGCGGCCTTGCCCGGGGCGAACAGGATCTTCGCCTGCTTGAAGGCATGCACGGCATCGAGGTCCGACGGCATGTTGGCCCCTTCCGCCACGGCGATGCAGCCGTTGCCGACCAGCGCCAGGGCATCCGGCCCGAGCAGCTCGTTCTGCGTCGCGCAGGGCAGGGCCACGTCGCACGGCACGTTCCACGGGGTGACGCCTTCATGGAAGGTCGCCCCGGTGAAGTGGTCGGCATATTCGCTGATCCGCCCGCGGCGGTGGGTCTTGTGCTCCTTGACCCACTGGACCTTTTCCAGCGTCAACCCGTCGGGATCGTAGATGAACCCGCCCGAATCCGACAGCGTGACCGGCTTCGCGCCGAGCTGGATCAGCTTTTCGGCGGCATGGGTCGCCACGTTGCCCGAGCCCGAGACCACCGCGTGCAGGCCGGCGATGTCGCGCCCGGAATGCTTGAGCATGTTCTCCAGGAAGTAGACCGCGCCGTAACCGGTCGCTTCGGGCCGGATCATCGAACCGCCGTATTCGAGGCCCTTGCCGGTGAGCACCCCCGTGAACTGGTTGGTGATGCGCTTGTACTGGCCGAACATGTAGCCGATCTCGCGCCCGCCGACGCCGATGTCGCCCGCCGGCACGTCCACGTCGGCGCCGATGTGGCGGTAGAGTTCGGTCATGAAGCTCTGGCAGAAGCGCATGATCTCGCGCTCGCTCTTGCCCTTGGGATTGAAATTGGAACCGCCCTTGCCGCCGCCCATCGGCAGGCCGGTGAGCGCGTTCTTGAAGGTCTGCTCGAAGGCGAGGAACTTGAGCACGCTTTCGTTGACGCTCGGGTGGAAGCGGATGCCGCCCTTGTAGGGGCCGATCGCGTTGTTGTTCTGGATGCGGTAGCCGCGCTGGACGCGGACATTGCCGTTGTCGTCCTCCCAGCAGACGCGGAACGAAACGACGCGGTCGGGCTCGGCGATCCGGCGCAGGATCTGCTCGGAGTGGTAGGCTTCCTTGTCTTCGATGAAATCGAAGATGTCCTCGGCCACTTCCTGCACTGCTTGCACGAATTCGGGCTGGTGCGGGTTGCGGCGCTTGACCCCTTCCATGAAGGTCTCGAAATTCACGTGATCGGAAACGGCCATCTGATGTTCCTCCCGCTGCGCCACCCCCGTGGCCGGCGGCCGGCAATCAACTCCTAATCGCGGCCGAACACAAGCGAGCACAAGCCGCGGCCGCGGGTTGCCCTTCGCCGCGCATTGCCGCAGGTTTCCCGGCCTCTTCGAGATTCGAGGGGCCGCAGTGGGGGAAGCGATGGCCAGGCCAGTCTGTCGGGGCGCTCGCTGATGGCGGATCGCGAGGCCCGACGGGGTATCGCGACCATGCTCGCCCGCGGGTGGCGGAGCGTCCGTTCGGCCGGGCCGCGACGGCTGGCGGTGACCGGGGCGCTGCTGCTCGCGGCGCTGCTCCTTGCCCGGTTCAGCTGGTCGCTGCCGATCACCGACGATGCCGAGCGCGCGCTCTACGATCTGCGCACCGTGGTGCTGGCGGAAAGGACCGCGCAGGACGACCGGGTGCTGATGGTCGTCTATGACGACCAGACCCTGATCAAGGCGCGCAAGCGGTCGCCGCTCGATCGCGGCCTGCTCTCGGCGGCGCTGCGCAATCTCGACGCAATGGGGCCCAAGGCGATCGGCATCGACATCCTGTTCGACCAGCCGCAGGACGAGGACGAAGAGCTGATCGCCACGCTGAGGGCAATGCGGACGCCGGTTCTCGTCGCCTATGCCGAGACCGAAACGACCGAACTCGACATCAAATACGAGCAGCAGCAATTCCTCGACCGGTTTGTCGCCCGGCTCGAGGGAAGCAAGGCCCGGCCTGCCAGCATCCTGCTGGACAACAATTTCGGGGTGACGCGCAACTGGCCGCACGAAGACGCGCGCATGCCCCCGCTGATGAGCCGCGCCATGCTGGTCGCCGGGGGGGACGGGCGGCTCGCGATGCCTGGCTACGAAGGCGCGCTGCGCTATCGGCAACCGGCCTTCGCCGACCGGCCGGTCTTCACCAAGCTGCAGATCGACTTGTTCGCGGATCCGGAGCTGGCCCCGGCTTTCGCCGAACAAGTCGCCGGCCGCTACGTGCTCATCGGGGGAGACATCGTCGACTTCGACCGCGTGCAAACGCCCTTCACGAACTTCTCCGGCAAGACCGTGGAGACCGGCGCCAGCGACTACCTGCCGCCCGGCGTGGAAATCCACGCGACTATGCTGGCACAGATGCTCGACGGGGCGCGGCTGCCCAAGCCTTCCGCGTGGGTCCTCTGGGGACAAGCGCTGCTGGTGGTTATCATGGCCACCCTGAGCGCCCTGCTCGAGCTGCGCAGCTGGAAATTCGTGCCGCTGATGCTGGCCCAGGCGGCGCTGATCCTTGGGCTGCCGTTCCTGCTCCAGGCGCAAGGCGTCGACACCCACGGCTATCCCGCGGCCGGCCCGGCGCTCGGCTGGATTGTCGCCTTCGTCGCCGTGGTGTCGGCGGCGCGGGCCACGGGGGCGGTGCAGCGGCGCTTCGCGCAAGGCGCGCTCGGCAAGTACCTGCCGCGCAGCATTGCCCAGCAGATCATCGACCGACCCGAGCTGCTCGCGCTGCACGGCGAGAAAAAGGAGATCTTCGTCCTCTTCAGCGACCTCGAGGGCTTCACCAAGATGAGCCACGCGATCGAGCCGGAAGTGGTCGCCAGCCTGCTCAATCGCTACCTCGACATGCTTAGCCAGGTCGTGCTCGACCATGGCGGGGTGATCGACAAGTTCGTCGGCGATGCGGTGGTCGCCTTCTGGGGCGCGCCGATCGCATTGCCGCACGACGGCATGCGCGCCTCGCAGGCGGGTTATGCCTTGTGGCAGGCCGGCGAGCGCTTCCGCGCCGAAGTCGATCCGGCCCTGCCGCCGATCGGGCGCACCCGCGTCGGCCTCCATTTCGGCGAAGCCGTGGTCGGCAACTTCGGCGGCAAGGACCGTATCCAGTACACGGCGCTGGGCGACAGCATGAACACCGCTTCGCGGCTCGAGGCGGCCAACAAGGCGCTCGAGACGAAAGTCCTCGCCAGCCGGGAAATCGTCGAACGGTCCGAACTCGACTGGTGGCGGCCGATGGGGCGCGTGGTGCTGCGCGGCCGGCGCCGCCCCGTGGACATCTTCGAACCGGCGCCGGACTTCGCGCCGGAAGACCGCCTGGCGCTGGAAGAAGCCATGCGGCTCATCGGCGAAAATCGTGCCGCCGCCATCGACCTGATCGGGCAAGTCGTCGCGCGCAACCCGGATGACCATGCTTTGAAGAATTTGCTAGTCAGGACCCGCGAACTGAACGAGGAAGGGTCCTATGTCCTCGGTTAATTCGATCAAACTGGCAGCCACGCTTTGCGTGGTGGTCCTGGCCGTCGCGCCGGTCGTCGCGGAGGCGGGCGTCGTCGTCTCGGCGAGCGGCCCTTCGGCCGGGTCCTACCCGGTCGGGCGCAAGATCGGCGAGGACGAACGGATCGTGCTGCGCGCGGGCGATGCCCTGACGGTGCTCGACGGCAAGGGAACGCGCGTGCTGCGCGGAGCGGGGACATATACCCTCAGCCAGCAATCGGGCGCCTCGGCTTCGGGCGCCTTCGCCGTCCTGACCCGCCAGCGGTCGGCGACGCGGATGCGGACCGGGGCGGTGCGCAGCGAAGAGGCCGAAGGTCCGGCGACGCGGCCCAACCTGTGGTATGTCGACGTGGCGGCGCCGGGGACGATGTGCCTGCCGGGCGGCGGCGGCGTCAGGCTGTGGCGGGCCGACAGCACGGAATTCGCGACCTATACGGTGACGGCCGCAGCGGGCGGCAAGGCGGCTCGCGTGGTCTTTGGCGAGGGCGACATGCTGTCGGCCTGGGACGAAGAGGCCCTTCCGCTCAGCGACGGGTCGAGCTTCACCATTTCCGCGCCCGGGGGAACGGCCGTCCCGATCAGCTTCAAGGTCCTCGGCGAAGTTCCCGACGATCCCGAAGCGCTGGCCGGGAAACTGATCGAGAACGGCTGCGCGGGGCAGCTCGAATTGTTGTCGTCCGCCCTGATGCTGCCCGAAGGCTAAGCGGGGCGGAATCCGGGGTGGGTTAGGCCGCGGGGCATTTGCTTGCGCCCGCGGCATGACGGATGGCTTGTCGGGGCGGCGCGTTGGCGGGAGGGGGGACAATGCAGTTGGCACGAGCCGCTACCTGGACGCGATGGCCGAGCCATACGCCGACGCTGGTGGATGAACCGGTTGCGGGCGTTGGCAATGACGACCTGTGCGAAATACAATGCGCGGCCGACGACACCCCTTGTTCACAGGCGGAGGGCGACGAGTGAAATCACCGTTCACCTGGCCAGTTCCGGCATTGGCCGCAGCGCTCCTGCTGGCGCTGGGCGGGGCTCCTTCGACGACAGGGGCCCTGGCGCAGCCGGGCGCGCAATACGAAGGCGTCGCCTCGTGCGCCGGGTCCACCTGCCATGGCCGTGCGGAGGGCAACGGCAAGGTCGTTCGGCAGGACGAGATCGCCACCTGGCAGGAGCCGTCCGCGCCGAGCGGGGCGCACAGCCGCGCCTTTGCGGTGCTCGATTCGCCGCGGGGGCGGCAGATCGCCGCGACGCTCGGGCTGGGCGCGCCGACCTCGGCCGGCGAGTGCCTCGGCTGCCACGCCACGCCCGCGCCCGCTTCGCGGCGCGGCGCGCGTTTCCAGGTTTCCGATGGGGTCGGCTGCGAATCCTGCCACGGCCCGGCGTCGGGCTGGATCGCCAGCCATTACGCGATGGGCGGCACCCATCCGGCGAACGTCGCGGCGGGCCTGGTCCCGCTCGAACAGCCCGCCACGCGCGCCCGGGTCTGCCTCGATTGCCACTTCGGCAGCGCGGACGCGGGCCAATTCGTCAGCCACCGGCTGATGGCCGCCGGGCACCCGCGCATTGCGTTCGAACTGGACCTGTTCTCCGCCTTGCAGCAGCACCACGACGTCGATGCCGACTACCTCGAGCGCAAGGGCCAGCCGAGCAGCGTTCGCTTGTGGGCGGTCGGCCAGGCCGAAGCGGTGCGCCGATCGCTCGACCTGTTCGCCCGGCCGGACCGCGGCACCCAGGGCGCGTTCCCCGAATTCTATTTCTTCGACTGCCACAGCTGCCATCGGCGCATCGACGACGGGCCCGAACGGACGCTGACGTTCGAGACCAACCCCGCTCGCCCGATCCCCTTCGGCATGCCGCCCTACAACGACGAGAACATGATCATGCTCTCGGCCGCCGCGCGCGTGCTCGCGCCCGGGCAGGCGGCGGGCTTCGACGCCGCGAGCGAGGCGTTCCACCGGGCGCTGGGCCAGGGCCGCGGCGAGGCGGTGGCGGCAGCGCAGCGGCTCGGCGGCGCGGCGAGCGCGCTGTCGTCCGCGCTGGCGCAGGGCGGTTACGGCAACGACGACGCGTTCCGGGTCATCGCGGCGATCGCCGACCGCGCCACGGCGCCGCGCTTCACCGACTACGCGGGGTCGGCACAGGCGGTGATGGCGATCGACACGCTGCTCAACGCGCTGGTCCGCGAAGGCCCGATCACGGTCGGCGCGGCGGCCGGCATCCGCGCCGACATCAATCGCGCCTATGCCGCCGTGCGCAGCCCGGGCGAATACAGGCCGGCGCAGTTCCGCGAGGCGCTCGGCCGCGCCGCGCGCAGCATCGGAGCCTTGCGGTGAGGCGGCCCGGCGGCCGGGCGCTCGCCGCCGCGCTGGCGGTCTCGCTTGCCGCATGCGGCGGCGGCGGATCGGGTTCTGGCGGCGGGGGCGGCGGTGGCGGCGGCGGTGGAGGGGGCGGCGGTGGCGGCGGCCCTGGCCTGCTCTATGCCGTCCCGGCGCAGGAAGCGCTGACGGCCGCCGAAGTCGGCTTGATCGTCGCCCGCGCGGCCGCGCAGGCGCAAGGGCAGGGCACTCCCGCGACGATCGCGGTGGTCGACCGCGTCGGCAACGTCCTCGCCCTGTTCCGCATGACCGGCGCCCCGGCCACCGCGCACATCACCGACGCGCCCAACGGCGCCAATATCGATGCCCAGGGGCTCGATGTCCCGGCCGAGGCGGCCGCGCTCGCCAAGGCGATCACAGGGGCCTACCTGTCGAGCGGCGGCAACGCCTTTTCGAGCCGCACCGCGAGCATGATCGCGCAGCAGCACTTCCCGCCCGCGCCGAACACCGTCGGGCTCGAAAGCGGGCCGCTGTTCGGGGTGCAGTTCAGCCAGCTCCCCTGTTCGGACCTCTCGGCGCGCTTCGCCGCCGCCGGCGCCGGGGCACTGATCGGGCCCAAGCGCTCGCCGCTCGGCCTTGCCGCCGATCCCGGCGGGTTCCCGCTGTACAAGAACGGCGTGCTCGTCGGCGGCGTCGGCGTGATCGCCGACGGCAGCTATGGCTTCGACCCCGACGTGCTCGACGTCGAAAGCGACACCGACGAAAAGATCGCGCTTGCCGGCACGGTCGGCTTCGAGGCCCCGACCGCAATCCGCGCCGACCGGATCTACGTCGACGGCACGCAGCTGCGCTATTCCGACGCGGGCTACGCGGCGATCTTCGACGTCTCTGGTGCGACTTACGCCAACACCGCCCCGGCGCTCGGCGGGCTGGTGGCCTTGACCGGCTATTACCCCGGCGGCGCGCTGCGCGCCGGAACCGCCTACGGCGCGGAAGGCTCGGGGATCCGCGCTTCGACCGTGGCCGAATTCGCCAACCGCGACGCTTTCGTCCTCAGCGACGGCACGGGCGCCAACCGCTACCCGATCCGCGGCGGGACCGACGCCGCCGACGTGGCCCAGCCGCTGACCGCCGCCGAAGCGCGCGCGATCCTGGAGGATGCCTTCGCGGTCATGTCGCGCGCGCGGGCGCAGATCCGCCAGCCGCTCGACAGCCGCGCGCAAGTCTCGATCTCGCTGGTCGACACGCGCGGGCAGGTGCTCGGCGTGGTCCGCGCGCCCGACGCGCCGCTGTTCGGGATAGACGTCAGCCTGCAGAAGGCGCGCACCGCGACCTTTTTCTCGGGCGTCCATGCCGCGACCGACCTCGCCGCCGATCCGAGCGCCGACGTGCGCGCCTTCGTCGGCAAGGTGCGCACGTTCCTCGGCGACCCAACCGCGCTGACCGGGACGATCGCTTTTGCCGACCGGTCGGGCGGCAACCTTTCACGGCCCTATTTTCCCGACGGCGAAGTCGGCAATCCCAACGGCCCGCTGTCGCGCCCGATCGCCCAGTTCAACCCGTTCTCGACCGGGCTGCAATCGGCCCTCGTCATCCGCAACCTCGGCGAACACCTCGCTTACGTCACCGGGGCGAGCGGGACCGACACGGTGCAGCGCTGCACCTTCCTGCCGAATGCCGCGCCGGGCCAGAAGCGGCTGGCGAACGGTATCCAGATCTTCCCCGGATCGGTGCCGATCTATCGCGGCAACGCGCTGGTCGGTGGGATCGGCGTCTCGGGCGACGGCATCGACCAGGACGACATGGTCAGCTTCCTTGGCCTCAACAACGCCGGCGTGCGGCTCGGCGGTTTCGGCAATGCCCCGGCGGCGATGCGTGCCGACCGGATCGTCATCCCCGTCAACGGCAACAACGTGCGCCTGCGCTACGTAAGCTGCCCGTTCGCGCCGTTCCTCGATTCCGCCGAGCAGAACGTCTGCCAGGGGCTGTGATGGCCGTTGCGCTGATCTTCCCGCTGCTGCTGCAGGCGACGGCCGCCCAGCCGCCGCCGGCCGAGCTGCCTGGGCCGCCGGAGCAGGACGCTTCGGCGGGGGAACAAGCCGGTGAGGAGGGCCCGCCGCCGGTCGACGACGGGGTGATCGACGGCCGCCGCCGCCCGGGCTACGTCGCACCGCTGCCCGACAGGGTGACGCAGGAAAACCAGGGCGCGGTGCGCGCGCCGCCGCCCGAAGCTTTCCCGGTCGACCAAATACCCGTTCCCGACCGCTGGCGGCTCATCCAGTCGCTCGGCCTGGTCAAGGAACGCTGGTTCGATCCCTACAACCAGAACACGCTCAAGGGCGACCGCCCGATCGACCGGGCGAAGGTCCCATGGCTGCCGATCCACGGCGACGACTGGTTCTTCAGCGCGAGCATCGTCAGCGACACCGTGCTCGAGCCGCGGACCTTCCCGATCCCGGTCGGCGTGCAGACCACCGCGCGGCCGCAGAGCCTCGACGTGTTCGGCAAGGATGCGAGCTACGTCTTCTCCCAGACCTTCATCGCCGGCGTCGGGCTGACCAAGGGCAGCACCGCGTTCAAGCCGCCCGAGATCGAATACCGCGTGGCGCTGGCGCTCAACCTCAACTACGTCGACGTGCCCGAGCGGCGCGTGCTGTTCGTCGAGCCGTCGAAGCCGACGCATCGCTTCGATCACTTCCTGGGCGTGCAGGAAGCCTTCGTCGATTACCACATCCGCAATACCTCGGACCGCTACGACTTCGATTCGATCCGGATCGGCATCCAGCCGTTCCAGGCGGATTTCCGCGGTTTCCTGTTCAACGACCAGCAGCTCGGCATCCGGCTGTTCGGCAACCGCGACAACAACCGCTTCCAGTACAACCTCGCGGCGTTCTGGCGGCTGGAAAAGGACACCAACAGCGGGCTCAATGCGGTCTTGCAGCGGCCGCGCGACGACTGGCTGGTGATCGCCAACGTCTATCGCCAGGATTTCCTGATCCCCGCGCTCACCAGCCAGGTCACGATCGCCTGGAACCGCAACCGCGAAGGCGACGAGATCGAGATCGACGACAACGGCTTCCCGGTCCGCCCGGCGCTGCTCGGCACGTTGCGCGGGCGCGACTACGACGTGTTCTACCTGGGCTACAATGCCGACGGCCATATCGGGCGGCTGAACCTGACCGCGAGCGCCTATGGCGCGCTCGGCACGGACCGCGACAGCTTCTTCACCGGCGAGAAGGCCGATATCCGCGCGTTCTTCGCCGCGGCCGAAGCGAGCTACGACAAGGACTGGATGCGCTTTCGCTTGTCCGCCGCCTACGCCAGTGGCGACGGCGACCCCTACGACGGCAAGGAGGGCGGTTACGACGCGGTGTTCGAGAACCCGGTCTTCGCCGGGGCCGACACCAGCTACTGGATCCGGCAGACCATCCCCTTTGCCGGCGGCGGCCGGGTCATCTCCATCAACGGCCGCAACGGCATCCTCAATTCGCTGCGCTCGTCGAAGGAACAGGGGCAGTCGAACTTCAACAACCCGGGGCTGGTGCTGGTCGGCGCCGGGGCCGATTTCGACCTTTCGCCCGAATTGCGCCTTTCGGCCAACGCCAATCACCTGTGGTTCGCGGACACCGCCACGCTGGAGACGCTGCGCAATGAGGGCAGCATTCCCCGCGACATCGGCTGGGACCTCTCCGCCGCGGCGATCTGGCGGCCGAAGGCGACGCAGAACATCGTCGCGCGCCTCTCCGCCGCGGCGCTCGTTTCCGGCGACGGCTTCCGCGACTTGTTCGACAACCTCGGCAACGACCGCACCTACTTCTCGGTGCTGGCCAACGTGATCGTGAGCTACTGATGCGCGCCGACCGCCTGATCGCGCTCCTCTCGCTCGCGGTGCTGGCGTTCAGCGTCGCCTGGTCGGGCGGGCTGAAGGCGTCGGAAGGCGAAAAGGCGGTCGAGCGCGTTTACGTGACCGCACCGCCGGCGCCGCAGGCGCAGACCGTTGCCGAGATGGACGCCAAGTCGGCCGGCTGCGTCTCGTGCCACACGGCGAGCGATGCGCCGACGATGCACTTGACGCCCGCGGTCCGGCTCGGCTGCACCGACTGCCACGGGGGCGACTCCGCGGTGATGGGCAATGCCCGGCTCGAACACGACGATCCCGCCTATGTCGCCGCGCGCGAGCGGGCGCATGTCCTGCCGACTTTCCCGGAAAGCTGGCACTATCCCTCGTCGGCCAATCCGAAGCGCAGCTACACCCTGCTCAACCGCGAGGCGCCCGAATTCATCCGCTTCGTCAACCCGGGCGACTACCGCATCGCCCGCGAGGCCTGCGGCGCCTGCCACATGCCGCAGATCGAGGCCGCCGAGCGTTCGCTGATGGCCAATGCGGCGATGTTCTGGGCCGCGGCGGCGTACAACAACGGAATCCTGCCCTTCAAGAGCGCGGTCCTTGGCGAAGCCTACACCCGCGAGGGCGAGCCGGCGAAGGTCGTCAGCCCGGGCGACCCGCCGGGCACGCTGACCGAGCGGCAGAAGGCGCGCGGCGCGCTTGCCGAGCTCTATCCGATGCCGACCTGGCAAGTCGTCCCGCCCGGCGACGTATTCCGCGTGTTCGAGCGCGGCGGCCGGGTGATCAATCCCACGTTCCCCGAGATCGGCCTGCCCAATCCCTCCGGCAGCATCCAGCGCCTCGACGAACCGGGACGGCCCGACCTCAAGCAGTCGAACCGCGGCCCCGCCACCGGATTGCGCGTGGCGATTCCCGTGCTCAACATCCACAAGACGCGGCTCAACGACCCCTACATGTGGTTCATGGGCACCAACGACCAGCCGGGCGACTACCGCCATTCCGGCTGCACCGGATGCCACGTGGTCTATGCCAACGACCGCGAGCCGCGGCACAGCCTGACTTATGCGCAATACGGCCGCGACGGGCAGACCATCACGGCCGACCCGGCGATCGGCTCGGGCCACGGGGCGCTGCGCGAACCGGGCAAGCCCGAAGGCGAAGGCGGCCACCCGCTGCAGCACGTCTTCACCCGCTCGATCCCGACCTCGCAGTGCATGACCTGCCACATGCACCAGCCGAACATCTTCCTGAACTCGTTCCTCGGCTACACGATGTGGGACTACGAGGCCGACGCGCCGGCGATGTGGCCGAAGGAGCAGAAGTATCCGACCGCCGAGGAAGTGCGCGACGTGCTCGACCGCAATCCCGAAGGCGCGGGGCCGCGCGGCAAGTGGGCCGACCTCGACTTCCTGCGCGACGTCCACGACCTCAATCCGGAGCTGAAGGACACCCAGTTCGCCGACTATCACGGGCACGGCTGGAACTTCCGCGCGGTGTTCAAGCGTGACCGCGAGGGCAACCTGCTCGATGCCGACGGCAACGTGGTCGCTCCCGACGACCCGCAGAAATGGCGCAAGGACGGCGAAGGCGCGTTCGTTGCGCCGGGCGTCAACCCGGGCAAGGCGGTCCACCTGATGGACATCCATGCCGAGAAGGGCATGCAGTGCGCCGACTGCCACTTCGCGCAGGACAGCCACGGCAGCGGGTTGATCATCAACGAGGTGGCGAGCGCGATCGAAATCGGCTGCAAGGACTGCCACGGCACCGCCGATGCCTATCCCACGCTGCTGACCAGCGGCCCGGCCGCGCCGCCCGGCGGCAACAACCTGGCGCTGCTGCGCAACCCGGACGGCAAGCGCCGGTTCGAATGGACTTACGACAGCTTCGGCCGGCGCCAGCTGGTCCAGCGCTCGATCATCGACCCGAATCTCGAATGGCGAGTGAGCCTGGTCAGGGACAGCGTCGATCCGGCCGACCCGCACTTCAACGCCAAGGCGGCGCGCGCCAAGCTGATGAGCCGGGCGGGGGCGGAGGACGGGCGTTTCGCCTTCGGCCCCGGCATCGCGCCGTCCGAGCGGGCGCACCAGGACGGCGAAATGGCCTGTTTCACCTGCCACTTGTCGTGGACCACCAGTTGCGGCGGCTGCCACTTGCCGATCGAGGCCAACTGGAAGACCGAAATGCACCACTTCGAGGGCGAGACGACGCGCAATTTCGCCACCTACAACCCGCAGGTCGCGCGCGACGAGATGTTCCAGCTGGGTCGCCACCAGACGACCAAGGGCAACGAGATCGCCCCGGTCCGTTCGAGCTCGGCGCTGGTGCTGTCGAGCACCAACATCAACCGCGAGCGAATCTACGTCCAGCAGCCGCCGATCAGCGCGATCGGCTTTTCCAGCCAGGCCTTCGCGCCGCACTTCCCGCACACCGTGCGCACGACCGAGACCAAGACCTGCTCCGACTGCCACTTGTCGGACAAGGACGACAACAATGCGATCATGGCCCAGCTGATGCTGCTGGGGACCAATTACGTGAACTTCGTCGGGCTCAATGCCTGGACCGGGCTCGAAGGCGGGTTCGAGGCGGTGCGCGTGACCGAATGGGACGAGCCGCAGGCGGTGATCGGCTCGTACCTGCACAAGTACGCCTACCCCGACTATTACAAGCTCCACGTCGAGCGGAACGGGCGCGAGCTGAAAGACTGGACGCGAGGGGAGACGTTCGACGGGGAGCTTTCGGGCGAAACCCATCCCGTCGAACGCTTCGCCAACGTGGTCGAGGGGACGAAGGACCGCGTCGGCTGCCTGCAGTTGCGCGGCGAATACATGTTCGTCGCCGAGGGGCGCGGGGGCTTTCGCGTCTACGACGTCGCCTCGATCGCCAACAAGGGCGTGTCCGAGCGGATAATTTCCGCACCGTTCTCGCCGCTCGGCCACGATACCCACGTCGCGACCAGGAACGCCACCTGCATGGCCCTGCCGACCAACCAGGCGATCGCGCCGCTGCGCAACACAGCCAAAATGCGGGAAATGAACCAGGAACAGGACTTCCTGCCGATCTACCACTACGCCGCGATCACCGATGCCGAGGAAGGGCTGGTGCTGGTCGACGTCGATACGCTGGCCGACCGCGAGTTCCGCAACAACCGGCTGAAGCGCGCGGTAACCTGGAACCCCGACGGCGTGCTGGCCGGCGCGCGCCATATCGTGCTCGCGGGCGAGGTCGCCTACATCGCGGCCGACCGCGGCCTCGTCGTGGTCGACCTTGCCGACCCGCTGCATCCGAAGCTCGCCGCGGTGCGGCCGCTCGACGATGCGCGGGCCAGCGCGATCCAGTTCCGCTACTTGTGGGTGACCGATCGCGAAGGGGTGAAGCTGTTCGACGTGACCGACCTGCGCAATCCGGTCGCGGTGCCATCGGGCACGGTCCCGCTGGCCGACGCGCGGCGGCTCTACCTCGCGCGGACCTATGCCTATGTCGCCGCGAAGCAGGACGGCCTGGTGATCCTCGACGTGACGCGGCCGATGGCTCCGAAAGTCTATCGCCAGGAGACCTTCGGCGGGACGATGACCGATGCCGAGGACGTGATCGTCGGCTCGACCAACGCCTCGCTGTTCGCCTACGTCGCCGACGGCGTGAACGGGCTCAAGGTGATCCAGCTGACCAGCCCCGACAGCCAGCCCAATTTCTACGGCTTTTCGCCCCTGCCGATGCCCGAGCTGATCGCCTGGGCGAAGACGCCGACCCCGGCGCTGGCGCTGTCCAAGGGCCTCGACCGCGACCGCGCGGTGGACGAGACCGGCGGCCAGATCGCCGTGTTCGGCCGCATCGGCTCGCGCCCGTTCACCCGCGCGGAAATGGAGCGGCTGTTCCTGACCCGCTCCGGCGTGCCGTGGAAGGTCAGCGACGAGCCCGACATGGCCGCCTGGGTTCCGGGAGCGGGGCCGGCGGCTTACTGACCCCCTTTTTCGTCATCCCCGCGAAAGCGGGGACCCAGTGGGAGATGAGCGCTACGCGCGCCCTCTGGTTCGCTGGGTTCCCGCTTTCGCGGGAATGACGAAGGAAGGGGGTTAATCCCGCGCCGCTCCGCCGGGCACCGTCCAGCCGAGCTCTGCTTCGATCCGCCGTCGATATGGCGGGTCGATCTGGCGCGGCATCAATAGCTTACCCCCGCTCGGCGAACATGTCGCCGATCATCGGCTGGAGCTTGTCGGTGTAGCGCGCCAGCACGTGCCAGTCGCTGACCAGTTCGTAATGGGTCGCGAGCGTCTTTCCGTCCCACCTGTGCAGCGCATAGGCCGGCGGCTCGGTAGTGATGAGGTCGCGTCCGTCGGGCCGCTGGGGATCGACCGGGCGCAGGTCCATCGCCACCAGCGGGGCGATCGAGGCGGTCACCGCTAGCGGAATGCCTTCGAACGCAGTCACCAGCGGCCGGTGCAGGTGCCCGCAATGGATCGCGATCACCTGCTTTCGACCCCTGACCGCCGCGGCGAAGCGCAGGACCCATGGTTCGTCCGGCGCGGGGTCCATCCAGTCGATCCCGCTGACCACCGGCGGATGGTGCATGAAGATCAGCGTCGGCGTGTCCGGCGCCTCGTCGAGCCGCGCGCTAAGCCAGGCCTGCCGCCGCTCGCAGAAGGCGCCGCCGTGGCGCCCTTCCTCGAGCGTGTCGAGGAACAGGATCCTCAGGCCCTCCTGCTCGACCACGTACTGGGCGAAGCCGTCCTGCGGCACGATCTGGGGAAAGGCGTGGAGCAATTCGGCGCGGCTATCGTGGTTGCCGGCCATCGGCAGGATCGGGAACGGGCAATCGGCGAGCAGCTCGGCGGTGCGCTCGAAGCTTTCCCGGTCGCCGCGGTCGGTGATGTCGCCCGACAGCACCAGCATGTCGGGCCGGTTGGGGCTTTCGAGGATGCGCGCCAGGGTCGAGCGGAACCGCAGCCGGTTGAGCTCTTCCGGCCTTGCGTCCGGCTCGAAGCCGATATGGATGTCGGTCAGCTGTGCGATCAGCATCCCTGCCTGCCCCTCCCGGCGGTTCCGGGGCGGGCCGCGCCGCGAAGTCCTCTCCCGCTCATTCGGCTTTCCGCATCGCAATCTGCGTCGATGACGCGGGCGCGCCCGGCTGCGGATGGTAGCTATGGCACATCGCGCAGCCCGAGGGCACCTTCGCCTTCTTCGCGTCTTCGCCCAGGTGGCACGTGCGGCACTGGGCGATCCCCGGCAGCAGCAGGTCGGACGAGCTGCCCGACCGGGTCGCCGAGTGGCACGTGGTGCAGGTTTCCTGCTTGTGCTCATCGTGGTTGAACCAGCCGTGCGTGAAATAGCGGCTTTGCTGGACCACCGGCATGACGCCGAAGCGGCCCCCGGAGCCGGACGGGTAATGGCACTCGCCGCACACGCCCGCCGGCGACATCGCCCGGGCAAGGGTGCTGCTGCCGCCGGTGAAATTGCCGTAGTAGAGCCCGCCCGGCGCATATTGGCCGGGGCGGCGCCTGTCGCTGACGACCGGCTGGCGCGGCGAACGGTCGGCGGCGGCGAGGTCGGCCGTCATCTGCTCGACGTCGCCGTGGCGCAGGGTGCGGAAAGTCGGGCCGACCTTGTCGTAGACCAGGCTGTGGCAGGCTTCGCAGTCGCGCTCCATGTCGACCGGCAGGAAGCGCACCCCGTCGGCGGCCGGGCGGTGGCAGTCCGAGCATCCGAGGGCGGCGCCGTAGCCGTGCTGCGCGCCGATGCGCGAGGCCATCCGGGCGACGCCGCCGCGCTTGTCGAGGTGCAGGTCGTGCGGGAAGCGCAGCCCGGTCCATTCCTTCGGCTTGCTTGCCAGCGACAGGCGTTGCGGCTTCGACTGGTTGGGGGCGGTGGCGACCAGCGCCTTGAATTGCGGGTGGAGCTTGCCGAAGTCGGCGGCATCGCCGAGCGTCGTGTCGCTCAGGCGGCTGGCAAGCGTGCCGTGGCAGTCGGCGCAGAATTCCTGCCGCGCCGGCTCCATCCTGCCCGCTCCCTCATGCTCTGTGTGGCAGTCGGTGCAGGCCCCCGGGCCCGGCTTGTTGAACAGGTGGGCCACTTCCCACTGGAGCCGGTCGCCCCATGCGAATTCGCCGCGCGCCTTGGTGAGGCGCGGCTGCACGGCATGGTCGGCCGTGTCCTTGTGGCAGGCGAGGCAGTCCTCGTCCCTCACCGCGACGAAGGGTTCGACGTGGCAGGCCTCGCAATTGTTCTCGAGCCCGTGGTGCGCGGCGCTGAGCGCCCCCGGCGACCAGCTGGCGTCCATCGCCACCGCGCCGGGCCGGTCGATCGAGGGCTCTGCCGGGGCGCGGGCCAGGTTCGACCAGATCGGCACGGCGAGGAACGCGGCCAGGATCGCGGCAAGCGCGGCCCAGGCGATGGCCCGCTTGCCCGGCAGGGCATTGGCGAGCGAGAAGCCGCGCAAGGCGTCTGGCTTGCCGCCCTCGGCTTCCTCCGCCTGGCGCACGGTGACGGCGATATCGCCGCCCTCGCCGGCGGCAAAGGCCAGCCGGTAGGACCCCAGCGCCAGCTCGGCCCCTTCGCGCGGCGCAATCGTCGCGTCGCTCGTCGCCCGCCCGTCGAGAGCGAAACCGAGCGTTCCCAGCGCCTCGATCCGCAGCTGGCCACCCGCCGCGGCGGAGACGCGCACGTGGTGCTGCTCGATCGCGAGGTCGGGCAAGTGGATGTCGTTTTCGGCCGCGCGACCGATCGAAAGCGCGTCCTGCGCGATCGTCCGTTCGCGGACGAGCTCGCGCCCCGCGGCGGTAAAGTCGATCGAGCGGATCCGGAAAGCCATGCCCGCCTACCAGTAGTAGAACACGCTGACGATGTGCGCCGTCAGCGCGCCGAGCAGGGCGATGGTTGCGGGGACGTGGACGTAGAGCCAGATCTCGAGCAGCGTCCGCAGCCGCAAGTGGCGGCGGATCTGCTCGAGCTGGGCCATGCGCCGGCCGAGCAGCGAGCGCACGCGTTCCTCGGCCGGATCGCCCGGCGGCATGGCGGCGAAGGCCTCGATCGCCTGCGTGGTCCGGCAGTTGCGATAAGTCCCCGAAAGCCGCGCGCGCAGGCCGAAGCCGAACGTGTCCTGCTCGAGCGCGGCGATCACCAGGTCGGCCTCTCCGCGCCCGAGCGGCTGGGCCGCCTGTTCGAGCTGGCGGTCGATCGCCGCGAGCGCTTCGACCATCTGCCGCTTGGTCATCTCGCGCCGGTTGTTGCTCAGCGCGCTCGGCAGCGTGGCGTAAACGACGATCCCGTAGATGCCCGAGGCGATCACCAGCATCGTCAGCGCATAGGCCAGCGTGTGCACGTTCCAGCCGAACTGGAAGCCGGTGTGCAGCGTGGCGATCACGATCAGCGCCAGGCCGAGATAGACGTGCGCGCTGGTCCACGCCTTGAGCGACCAGTCGCCCTCGGTCATCGCCCGCTTGCGCACGCCGAGCAGCGAGAGCCAGACGATCAGGCCCGCGCCGATAGTCCCGAGCGTGTAGCCGTACCAGCTGCCGCCGTTGGCGCGCGGCTTCACGTCGGCCAGCACGTAGCCGAGAATCGCGATCGCCGAGACGATGAGCGCGACCTTGAGCCAGCGCATCCGCCGGTACGAAAGGAAGCTGGCATGGTCGGAATCGCGCCGCCGTTCGTGGAACGCGAAACCCTTGCCCGAAGCAGCCGCCATCAGTCGGCGTCCTCGGTCAGCTTGGTGAAGGAAAGGAACTTCTCGGGCGCGACGCGGATCGCGGCCCCGGTCGGGCAGGCGCGCACGCAGGCCGGCCCGCCCTCGATCCCCGAGCACATGTCGCACTTGATCGCGACCTTGGGCTGTTCCGTGCCTTCCTTCGCCGCTTCCTTCTTGCGCCAGGCCTGGCTTGCCTCGCCCGGCCCCGGGCCGCTGCCGAACAGCATCCAGCTCAAGAGGCCGGGCTTCTTCGGCGGCCTGGCGTCCATCCGGATCACGCCATAGGGGCAGTTGCGCTGGCAATTGCCGCAGCCGATGCAGCTATCGTCGATGAACACCTCGCCGTCCGGCCCGCGCCTGATCGCGTTGGGCGGGCAATCGGCCATGCAGTGCGGGTGCTCGCAGTGGCGGCACGAGGTCGGCACGTGGAGGTGGGCGTACGTGCGGCCGGCCTCGCGGTCGAGCCGGCTCAGTCCCTCGTGGCTGTCGGCGCAGGCCTTCTCGCAATTGTCGCAGCCGATGCACAGCTTTTCGTCGATCAGCAGCGCATCGGTCGCTTCGCCGAGGCCGTTGTCGACCAGGAACTGCGCGGTCTGCGAGAAATAGGCCGCCGCGCCGTCGAGGCTGTCCTTGCGGCTTTCGATGAAGGCGTTGAGCGCGATCCGCCCGGCCATGTCCGCCATCGCCTTTTCGCGCAGCTTCGGCTTGCGCTCGAGCAGCCGGCGGAATGCCTCGCCCTTGAGCTTGATCACCTCGGACTTGATCGCCGCGCGCACGGTGGCCGTGCGCAGTCCCCCCGCGAGCAGGGTCATCTCGCCGAAATAGCTGCTGCACGGCAGGTAGGACAGGAACACCGGCTTGCCGCCCATGTCCTTCTCGACCACCATCGAGCCGTAGCGGATGACGTAGATGTCGTCGCCTTCATCGCCCTCGTTGATCACCGCCTTGCCGGCGCCGACCTGGATGGTCTCGGCGCTCTCGACCACTTCGGCCACGTCCTCGGAAGTCAGGCCCGAGCCGAACATCTGCAGCAGCTGGCGCTCGATCGAGATGCGATTGACCGCGCGGGCGGCGCCCGGCGCCGTCGCCAGCAGCTTGAGCGCGGCATTGCGGGACAGTTCGATGCACACCGCCGGCTCGGCCGCGCGGACCGTCGCTCCGCGGCGTCGACCCGAGATCAGCCCGACTTCGCCGAAGATCGAGCCCTGTTCGATCGGCACGGTCACCGAGCGGTTCGCCGGATCGACTTCGACGAGCACGGATCCTTCGGCAATGCCGAACATCGACGAGCCCACGCCGTTGCGCTCGAAGATCACTTCGTCGCGGGCAAAGGCGCGCACCTCGCTGTCGAGCATCAGCTCGCGCAGCTGGAGCAGCGAAAGCTCCTGCAGGATCACGACATTGCGGCGGAACGTCTCGAGCCATTCGTCGACCGAGCGGCGGCCGGGCAACCTGGCGAACTTCTCGGCCAGGATCGGCTCGTCGGCCGGCTTCAGCGCGCTGTTCCCATTGAGGAACTCGATCACGTCGTAACCCTGGTTCATGCAGTGCTTGATCAGCGGATAACCGGCGAGCGCGCCGATCACGTGGATGCCCGGCTTGCTCGTCTCGAAAGTCGGCGAAAGGCCGGGGAAGGCTTCGCGTTCCTCGCTGGTGAAGGCGACTCCGCAGGCTTCGACGAAGTCGCGCGGGGGCTTCGAGCCGGTGCGGGCGATGATCCGGTCGCAGCGGATCGTTTCCTGCCCGTCGCGCGTGTCGAGCACCAGCTCGCCCTGGCGGACTTCGGCGGGCGAGGTTTCGCGCCGCACGATCACGCGCCCTTCGGCTTCGGCTTCCGTCAGCAGCTTGACGTTGGCTCCCTTGGCCCGCGCGAAATCGGTGCCGCGGTTGAGGATCGTGACCACATTGCGCTGCGCCGGGTCGGCGGCGAGGCCGAGCGCGTTCTCGATCCCCGCGTCGCCCGAGCCGATGACCGTGATGTGCTCGTCGAAATACTCCCCGGGATCGTCGAGCTGGTACTGGACGTGCGGCAGCCCGCCGCCGGGAATGCGCAGCACGTTGGGATTGCCCTGCGTCCCGATCGCCAGCACCACCGCCTCGGCACGGACCGGTTCGCCGCGCTTCAGCTCGATCGTGAAATCGCCCGCCTCGCCCTTGATCGCGGCGACTTCGGCATCGAGGCGGACGGTGACCTCGTGCTGTTCGACCTGGCGGTCCCAGGTATCGAGGATCGCCTCGCGCTTGCCGGCATCGAAATCGAGATCGCTGCGCAGCACCAGGTTGCTGGGCGTCGCCATCACGTGCTTGCCCTTCTGGTACTTGAAGATCGTGTCGGAGAGGTGGTCGGCCTTTTCCAGGAGCACGTGGCTCATGCCCAGTTGCGCCGCGCGGGCGGCAGCGCTCAGCCCCGCCGGACCCGAGCCGACTATCGCAACGCGAACCTTTTCAGACGCTTGCGCCGGCACGCCAACTCCCCCTTCGGCGGCATCATAAGGAGGTGGCCGAAAACCGCCAGACCCCGTTTGTAGCTATTCCAACGAGTTGCTATTCCAATCGAATTCGGGCGCATGGCGCGGGGAGTTGGCGGAATGGAAGTTCGCATCGGGCGCGGCGGAATCGCCGCTATCGCCGCCGTCGTGCTCGCCGCCGGGGTGATCGGCTATCGGGTGCTCTCGGGGGCTGGAGCCGAAGCGCCCGAGATGGCCGCGCCGGCGGGTTCGATCGCCGAGTTCGAACAGCGCACGGCGGCTTCGCCGAACGATGCCGGTGCGTGGCAGGAGCTCGGCTTCGCCCATTTCGGCGAAGGCAACTTCGACGAGGCCGTGCGCGCCTATGCGCGCGCCACCGAGATCAGCCCGAACAGCGCGGTACTGTGGTCCTCGCTCGGCGAGGCGCGAGTGATGGCGAGCGCCGACGACCCCATGCCGGCCGCCGCGCTGGAGGCGTTTCGCAAGGCGGTCGCGCTCGATCCGGGGGATCCGCGGGCACGCTATTTCCTCGCCGTGCAGAAGGACCTCGAGGGCGATCACGCGGGCGCGATCGCCGGCTGGCTGGCGCTGCTCGAGGACACGCCGCCGGGCGCGCCCTGGGAAAGCGACCTCAGGCGCACGATCGAGCAGGTCGGCAAGATCAACAAGATCGACGTCGCGGGGCGGATCGAGGCCGCGATGGCGGCCCGCAGCCTGCCGCCGGTGCCCGGCGGCGCGGCGATTCCCGGGCCGACGCAGGACCAGCTTGCCGCCGCCACCTCGATCCCGCCGAGCGAACAGCGCGGCATGGCCGAAAGCATGGTCGCGCGGCTGGCGCAGCGGCTGAAGGCCGATCCGTCGAACGTCGACGGCTGGATCATGCTGATGCGCAGCTACCGCACGCTGGGCCGCGATGGCGAAGCGAAGGCCGCCCTGCGCGATGCCGTCGCCGCGAACCCGGCGCGGGCGGCCGAATTGCGCTCGGCCGCGGCGGGGCTGGGCATCGCTCCATGACGCGTGACGCGCCCCTGCGCGTTTGGTAGGCCTGTCGCGGGGAGCGGGATGACGGCGCCGGGACGCGGAGCCATGCGCCAGCACGCGGGCTCGCGACCGGGCCGGCAACAGGGGGAGCGAGCCATGCCGAAGGGCAAGTCCAAGGCGTCCGATCTGTTCATCGAATGCCTCGAGCGGGAAGGCGTCGAATACGTGTTCGGCGTGCCGGGCGAGGAAAACCTCGATTTTCTCGACTCGCTGTCGCGGTCGGACAAGATCCGGCTCATCCTCACCCGGCACGAGCAGGGCGCCGGCTTCATGGCCGCAACCTATGGCCGCCATACCGGCAAGACGGGCGTGTGCCTGGCGACGCTGGGCCCCGGGGCGACCAATTTCGTCACCGCGGCCGCCTATGCCCAGCTCGGCGGCATGCCGATGCTGATGATCACCGGGCAGAAGCCGATCAAGAAATCGAAGCAGGGCCGCTTCCAGATCCTCGACGTGGTGGCGATGATGGGGCCGATCACCAAGTATGCCCACCAGCTCGCTTCGGCCGACAACATCCCCAGCCGCGTGCGCGAGGCATTCCGGCTGGCCGAGGAGGAGAAGCCCGGCGCGGTCCACCTCGAGCTGCCCGAGGACATTGCCGACGAGCACACGGCTTCGCGCCCGCTCGAACGCTCGATTGCCCGGCGCCCGTCGGCCGAGCCCAAGGCCGTGCGCCAGGCGGTCGAGGCGATCGAGAAGGCCAAGGCCCCGATCCTCGTGATCGGCGCCGGCGCCAACCGCAAGATGACCGGGCGGATGCTGCGCCAGTTCGTCGAGAAGACCGGCATCCCGTTCCTGACCACGCAGATGGGCAAGGGAGTGATCGACGAGCGCCACCCGCTGTTCCTCGGCTGCGCGGCGCTTTCGGCGGGCGACTTCGTCCATCGCGCGGTCGAGGACGCCGACGTGATCATCAACGTCGGGCATGACGTGATCGAGAAGCCGCCGTTCTTCATGCGCAACGACCAGGAAGGCGCGGTCGGCTCGGACAGCCCGCCGACGGTGATCCACGTTTCGACCAAGACGGCCGAGGTCGACCCGGTCTATTTCCCGCAGATCGAAGTGATCGGCGACATCGCCAACGCCGTGTGGCAGATCAAGGAAGACATCGTCCCGCAGGGCAAGTGGAAGTTCGGCCACATGCTCGCCTATCGCCGGGCCGAGGTCGAGCATACGGCCAAGCTGGCGGCCGACGAGCGCTTCCCGATCTTCCCGCCGCACGTCGTGCAGCAGGTACGCGAGTGCATGCCGGAAGACGGGATCATCTGTCTCGACAACGGGGTCTACAAGATCTGGTTCGCGCGCGGCTATGCCGCCTACCTGCCCAACACCGTGCTGCTCGACAATGCGCTCGCCACGATGGGCGCGGGGTTGCCGAGCGCGATGATGAGCGCGATGCTCTACCCGGAGCGCAAGGTGATGGCGATCTGCGGCGACGGCGGGTTCATGATGAACAGCCAGGAGATGGAAACCTCGGTCCGCCTCGGCCTCAACCTCACCGTGCTGATCCTGCGCGACGACGCCTACGGGATGATCCGCTGGAAGCAGGCCAACATGGGCTTCAAGGACTTCGGCCTGACTTACGGCAACCCCGATTTCGTGGCCTATGCCGAAAGCTACGGCGCGAACGGCCACCGCGCGGAAAGCAGCGCGCACTTGCGCGAGCTGCTCGCCATGTGCCGCGATGCCCCGGGCGTGCACCTGATCGATTGTCCGGTCGACTATTCGGAGAACGACCAGATACTGAACAAGGACATCAAGGAGTTGTCGAAAGCGCTTTGAGCCCTTTGTTTCGTCATTGCGAGGAGCGTAGCGACGAAGCAATCCAGGGCGGCGCGCGGAGCCCTGGATTGCTTCGCTTCGCTCGCAATGACGAATTACTGACGAGGTTCGGCCTGCCATGAAGCTCAAAGACACCTACCCGCTCTACCTCAACAACAAGGCGGCGCAGCCGAACGCCGACCTGGCGGTGACCGACAAGTTCACCGGCCAAGTCGCCTTCCGCACCGCGCTGGCCACGCCCGAGGTGATCGAGGAAGCCATCGCCGGGGCGGTGCGCGCGGCGGAGCCGATGGCGCGGCTGGCGAGCTACGAGAAGCAGGGCGTGCTCGATCATTGCGCCGCCCGCTTCCGCGAGCGGTTCGACGAGCTGGCCCATGCGCTGTGCGTCGAGGCGGGCAAGCCGATCCGCGATGCGGAGGGCGAGGTCACCCGGCTGATCGACACTTTCCGCATCGCCGCCGAGGAAGCGACGCGCAATTACGGCGAAGTCCAGCCGCTCGACATTTCTCCGCGCGCCAAAGGCTACATGGGCATCTGGAAGCGCGTGCCGATCGGGCCGTGCAGCTTCATTTCCCCGTTCAACTTCCCGCTCAACCTCGCCGCGCACAAGATCGCCCCGGCGATCGCGGTCGGCTGCCCGTTCGTGATGAAGCCCGCCAGCCTGACGCCCTTGGGCGCGATCATCATGGGCGAAGTGCTGGCCGAGTGCGACGTGCTGCCCGAAGGCGCGTTCTCGATCCTCCCCGCGCACCGCGACGGGGCCGACATGTTCACCGAGGACGAGCGGCTCAAGCTCTTGAGCTTCACCGGCTCGCCGGCGGTCGGCTGGGCGCTCAAGGCCAAGGCGGGCAAGAAGAAGGTCGTGCTCGAACTGGGCGGCAATGCCGCGGTGGTGGTCGACCGCGATGCCGACCTCGACCACGCGATCGAGCGGGTCGTGTTCGGCGCGTTCTACCAGTCGGGCCAGAGCTGCATCGGCGTGCAGCGGATTCTGGTGCACGAGGAGATCTACGACCGCTTCCGGGACATGCTGGTCGCCAAGACGAAGACGCTCGTCGCTGGCGATCCTAAGGAGCGCGACACCTTCATCGGCCCGATGATCTCGGAGAAGGAAGCCGCGCGGCTCAAGGGCTGGATCGACGCGGCGGTGGCCGCGGGCGCCACGCTGCTGTGCGGCGGCAAGCTCGAAGGGGCGATGCTCGAAGCGACCCTGCTCGAAAACGTGCCCAGGTTCTGCGACGCCAACAAGGAGGAAGCGTTCGGCCCGCTCGCCAACCTGTCGAAGTTCGCCGACTGGGACGAGGCACTCGAGCGGGTGAACGACAGCAAGTTCGGGCTCCAGGCGGGGATCTTCACCCGCGACATCCACAAGGTGCTCGATGCCTGGGACCGGCTCGAGGTCGGCGGCGTGGTGGTCAACGACGTCTCGTCCTACCGGGTCGACAACATGCCTTACGGCGGGGTCAAGGATTCGGGCCTCGGGCGCGAGGGCATCCGCTTCGCGATGGAGGACATGAGCGAGATCCGCAATCTCGTGATCCGCCGCGCCGCGCCGGCCTGAACGGCTCAGGCGCCGACGATGTCGCGCGAGCTGGCGATGGCGGTGATCGTCCGGCGCCCGTCGACGCGGCCGAGCTGGACGATCACGTCGATCACCGAGGCGGCATAGTCGATCGTATCGGCGCGGCTGAGGCCGATCCCGGTCTGCATTACCATCAGCGCGAGCTGGTCGAACGCCCCGCGCAGCGAATTGGCGTGGATGGTCGAGAAGCTGCCCGGGTGGCCGGTGTTGATCGCGCGCAGGAAACTGACGCTTTCGGCGCCGCGCAATTCGCCGAGCACGATGCGGTCGGGGCGCAGGCGCAGCGCTGCCTGGAGCAGGTCGTTGGGGGTGATCTTCGCTTCGCCCAGCTCGCCCTTGACCGCCACCAGCCCGACGCCGTTCGCCCCGGGCAGGCGCAGCTCGGGCGTATCCTCGACCACCACCACGCGCTCGCCGGCGGGAATCTCGCCGAGCATCGAATTGAGGAACGTCGTCTTGCCGGTGCTCGTGCCGCCGGAAATCAGGATCGTCTTGCGGGCGGCGATGGCCGCGCGAAGGAAAGCGATCGGCTGCTCGGCCGCATCGGGCATGGCCACGGCGGGAGCGACGAGGATCGGGCCCGAATCGTAGGCGTCGAGCGGCAGGTCGAGCCGGCGGTGGCGGCGGATCGCCATCGCCCAGTGCTGCCGGGTGGCCGGCGGGCCGCAGAACTGGACGCGGGCGCCATCAGGCAGCGTCGCGCCGAGCAGCGGGTGCTCGCGGTTGATGCCCTGGTGGCTGACCCGGGCGACTTGTTCGGCCAGCCGCTGGACCAGCCGGTCGTCGATCTGAGGCGCCTCGATGCACTGCATGCCCGGACGCGTCGAATCCTCGATCCACACCTCGCCCGGCCGGTTGACGAGGATCTCGGTCACGCCGTCGCGTTCGAGCCATGGCCGGAACGGCTGCAGGTATGCATCGAGGTAGGCGCTGCCGCCGGGCGAGGCGGCAGGCGCCTCGCCGCCCGCTAGCAAGTGGACTTCGGCGCTCACCCGCGCGCGCTCACAGCTGCGGCGCGCGCGAGAAATCGAGGTCGCGCGCGGTGAACACGCGGATCGGCTCGCCCTGGCGGACGCGAATGGTCGGGCCGATGTTGTTGCCCTGCGTCACGGCCGCCGCCGCCGCGCTTTGCCCGCCGCCGAGGATCAGGCCGGCCCCGCCGGTGCCGATGGCGCTGAGGCCGCCGACGACCGACAGCAGCATCGCCGAGCCGAAACGCTGGAAGAAGTGGGAATCGACCTTGCCCTGCAGGCCCGTGCTGCCGTCGAAACCCGTCGCCGGGGAAGCGAGGTTGACCGAAACCCCGTCGGGCCGGATCAGCCGGGTCCAGATGACATAGGCCCGCTTCTGCCCGCCCTGGAGGCCGGACTGGTACTGGCCGATCAAGCGGCTGCTGCGCGGCACCAGCACGCGGCTGCCGTCGAAGCTGCGCACGTCCTGGCTGACGACGGCGCGGACATAGCCCGGCACGTCGGTATCGATCGCGGTTTCGAGGATCGCCGGGATCATCGTCCCCTGGGTCACGGTGGTCTTGGGATCGACGTCGATGCGCGCCTGCGCCGGCCCGCCGCCGACGCCGCCGATGCGGCTGGCGAAGTCGCTGGCGCTGTTGCCGCCCGCCGCCTCGCCCGCGGGACCGCCGGGAACGGGCAGCGGCAGCGCGCTGGCGTCGAACACCACCGTCGGCGTGTTGTAGCGATTGAGCGCCGGCCCGAGATTGGCCTGCGGCGGCGCGGCGAGCACCGGCTGCGGCGCCGGATCGGGCAGCGGCGCCGCGCCAGCGACCGGCCCGGCCGGTTGCGGCTGGACCTGGCCGCCCGGCTGGCCGGGCTGCAGAGCCTGCTGCTGCGGAACCGCCGCCGGCGCGCGCGCGCCCTTGTCGTCGAACCGCGCCGAATTCATGCCCCACAATGTCGCCAGGCCGAGGGTCGCGACGATCGCCACCCCGGCGGCGAGGCCGAGCGCATCGGACCTGCCGCGGCGCTGGCTGACCGCGGGGTAGCGCGTGCGGCTGGCGAGATCGATGATCTCGGCGGATTCGCTCTCGCGCGGGTCCTGGTCGGCTTGCCCGGAACTCGCGGGCCGCGAGGCAAGGCGCATCGCAAGCTTCATCGTTTCACCTCGTCGAGCTTGGCCAGTTCGGCCGCCGGCCGATCGGGTCCGTTGTTGTCCAGCCTGGCCATGTCGCGGCCCGAGCGCAGGACGATCTCGCGCGGCACGCCGTCGATCACGATCACGTCGCCGCGCACCGCGAAATTGACCGGCCCTTCGGTGCCCGCCTTGTCCATGACCAGGATCGCCGGGACCGGCGTTCCCGCGCGCCAGGCAAGGTAGGTGGCCGCGCCGTCGTCATAGATGCGCGCGGGCAGCAGCTTGCGGTCGCCGCTGCCTGCCCAGGCGAAGTTGAGCTCGGCCGGATCGACCACCGCATAGGGATCGGTCGCGGCGGCCATTTCGATTTCGCTGGCCTGCCCGGCCGGCTGCGGCACGCGCGCCGCGTCCTTCGCGGGATCGTCGGGATAGGTGAACGACAGCACGTAGAGCGGATCGGCGACCTTCGGATTGGCGACGAGGTCGAAGAAATAGGTCCGGTTGCTGGTGACCACTGTCATGTTGGTCGCGGTGCGTTCGGCCAGCGGCTTCACGAACAGCAGGTTGGCGCGCTTGTTCGGCGTCACCTGCCAGGTCTGCGAATCGCCGATCGCCACGTTCTCGATCAGTTCGTCGTCGGCGAAACGAATCGTCGCCTGGACATTCGCCTTGCCTTCGATGCGCACGATCTCGGCCGGATCGTAGGGCCGCTCGACAAGGCGCGGGTCCTCGGCACGCAAGGGCGCGGCGAGCGCGATCAGCGCGAAAGCCGCAAGTGGCACGAGGCGGTTCATTTCAGCTTCTCCGAATGGCGAACGGGCGCGGGGCGGAATCGGCTGCCGATGCCCCTGGCGCGCGACGGGAACAGGGCGGACGCGGAAGCGGCCTGGCCGGCGGCGGCGCCGGCGATCCGCGGTTCGCGCCGCGCGGCGGCGGCGCTCCCGGCATCGTTGGCGGCAAGGGGGGCGCTCGGCGCCAGGCGGATCTGGCGCAGCGGCGCTTGTGCGGCGGTGCGCGCCTGGTCGATTGCGGCCCCGGCAACCGGCGCGGCGACGGCCTGCAGGCGCGGCGCGGGAGAGGATTCGCCCTTCTCGCCCGACTGCCCGCCGGCGAGGCCGAACACCGACCAGCCCGCGACCATGGTCGCGGCGACCTTGAGCACCAGCGCCATCAGCGCCATGTGAACCGCGCCGATCATGAAGAAGGCCATCGCCGCCTGCGGGTCGATCTGCCCGGGCACGGCAACCAGCGCGGCGAGGACCGGAACCGCCAGCTCGAGCATCAGCGAGCCGGCGAGGACCGCGAACAGCGGCGCCAGCGCCAGCAGCACCACGCCCTTGAGCCAGCCGGCGAACAGCCCGCGCGTGCCGGGGAACAGCGCCATGACCACGAACACCGGCCCGAGCGCGAGCAGCACCGCGAGCGCGATCCGCGCCGTCGCGAGGATGCCGACCGTGCCGAGCAGCAGCAGCGTCCCGCCGAGCCACATCAGCCCCGGCGGGGAGAAGGCGCTGTCGGCGCCTTGCCCGTTCGAAGCCTGGACCAGCGCCTGGAACACCACGTCGATCTTCTCGGCGAAGACCAGCGTCGCATTGCCTTGCGTGCCGGTGAGCAGGGCCGCGAGCTGGTTCGGCGCGCCCGTGGCGAGGTTCCAGACGACGCTCTGGTAGGCGAGCCAGCTGGTGGAGAAGGTCAGCACCAGCCCGAGCGTGACGATCCGCGGAGTGAAGGAGGATATGCCGATCCGGCTGCGCCCGGTGATCAGCGCGAAGGCGAACAGGGCGACGTAGAGCGTCAGCAGGATGGTCAGCGCCGGGACCAGCGCGCCCTGCGTGCCGAACAGGCGGCCGAAGGCGGATTGCGCCATCTGGCTCGCCGCGCAGTCGACCGCCTGCAGCGAGGCGGCGATGCCGCTGCCGACGCCGTCGAGCGCTTGCTGGCAGGCGCCGGCGCTCATTCGGCGGCTTCCCAGGCGACGAAGCCGTCGTCCTCGCTCGCTTGTCCCGGCCAGGCCCGGCCGGTCAGCGGCGCATACCAGTCGGCCGGGGCGTCTCCCACCGCCTCGCGCAGCAGGTCGAGCCGGCGCACGGCGCTTTCGCGGCCCGAAAGGATCGTCAGCACCTCGGGCGCGCCGGAAAGGTCGAGCCGGACCACGACCGAGGCGTCGGGCTGGCGGACCAGGAACGCCCGGCTGTGCGAGGGCAGGCTGCGGATCACCGCCAGCTCGTGGTCGGTCAGGCCGAAACCGTCGCAATAGTCCTCGGCGCGCGCCTTGGTGTTGGGCATGAAGATCATCGTCGCGGTCTGCTCGACCAGCGCGGTGGCGATGCGGCTGTCGAGCGCGTCGCGCGCGCTCTGCGTGGCGAAGCCGACCAGCGCGTTGCGCTTCCTCAGCGTCTTGAGCCAGTCGCGGATGCGCGCGGCGAACACCTCGTCGTCGAGCGCTTTCCAGCCTTCGTCGATCAGGATCATCGCCGGGCTGCCGTCGAGCCGCTCGTCGATCCGGTGGAACAGGTACATCATCACCGGGGTGCGCAGGCGCGGGTTCTCGAGCAGCGCGGTCATGTCGAAGCCGAGCACGCGGTTCGACAAGTCGAGCCGGTCGCGTTCGTTGTCGAACAGCCAGGCGTGCTCGCCCCCCTGTCCGTTATCGGCCCCGATCCACGGCGCCAGCCGGTCGGCGAGGTCGCCGGGTTCCGGGCGCCGCGCGCCGGCGAGCAGCTCGCGGAAATGGCGCAGGCGGCGCAGCGCGGAGGCGTTGGCATAGGCCGCGTCGACGGCTTGCGCGATCGTGGCAAGCTCCTCCGGCCCCTCGGCAGCCAGGAGCACGGCGAACCAGTCGCGCAGGAAGGCGCGGTTGGCCGCGCTGTCGGGCAGCGCGAGCGGGTTGAACCCGGTCGGCTCACCGGCGCGGATCCGGTCGTAGCGTCCGCCGATCCCGCGGATGAACAGCTCGGCGCCGCGATCCTTGTCGAACAGGACCGTGCGGGGGCTGAACTTCTGCGCCTGCGCGGCGAGGAAGTTCATCACCACGGTCTTGCCCGAGCCCGACGGGCCGATGACCGAGAAGTTGCCGAGGTCGCCATGGTGGAAATTGAAGAAGAACGGCGTCGCGCTGGTCGTCTCGAGCAAAGTGACCGCATCGCCCCAGTGGTTGCCTTCGGCCTTGCCGAGCGCGAAGCCGTGGAGGGACCCGAAGCTCGCCATGTTGGCGGTCGAGATCATCGCCCGGCGGACGAGGTAGGCCTCGTTGCCGGGGAACTGGCCCCAGAACGCGGGTTCGAGGTTGGTGTCCTCGCGCACCGCGATCGCGCCAGTGTCGGCCAGCGCGGCGGCGCAGGCGGCGGTGGCGTCGTCGAGCCGGTCGAGGCTGCGCTCGCGCACCAGCACGGTCAGGTGGTGGTCGCCGAAGCTGACCGAGCCGTTGCCCAGCGCGTCGCGCGCGGCGAACATGTCGGCGCGCTCGGCCATCGCTTCCTCGTCGGCCGAGCGCAGGCGGCGCACGGCAAGGTCGATCCGCTCGCGCGCGGTCTGCCGCTCGTGCGGCGCGAAGCTTTCGCTGACGACCATCTCGCACGGCAGCCGCAGCAGCGCGTCGAGCATGCCCGGCGAGGTGGCGTCGGGATAGTCCTTGAGGCTGAGGATCGCCGCGAAATCGGCGCCGGCCGCCAAGCCTCCGGGGCCGCGCAGCTCCATCGCGTCGAGCCCGAAGCTGGCCCGGCGATAGGGCAGCATGCGGCCGATGTCGGTGTCGTCGGCGGGCCGCCGCACGGGGCGCATCTCGCCGTTGTAGAGCGCGCTCAGCAGCTCGAGCAGCTCGTTGTTGGTCTGCCCGCTCGGTCCTTCGTAATCGCCGAGCGGCTGCGCGCCGTAGTCCCCGAGCGAGGCGGCGAGCGCCTGGGCCGCGGCGCGCAGCGAGCGCAACTCGCGCGGATCGGCTTCGACCTGGTCACGGCCCTTTCGGCGCCACAGCTTCCCGGCCCTTTCGGCCAGGCCCGCCTTGCCGCGAGCCGGGCGCCGCACCAGCGTGACGAACTGGTCGTTCACGAACAGCGAGCCGCCGGCCAGCTTCTCGCGCCAGCGGCGGTCGATGTGCGCGGCCAGCGGGTCGTCGAACTGGCCTGCCAGCTCGACGCTGACCCGCCGGCGCACGACATGGTGATAGAGCACGAACCGCGCATCGAGGTTCGAGCGCAGCATGACTTCGCGCGTCGCCGCATGGGCATTGAGCGCCATGCTGTCCTCGGTCTCGAACAGCAGGCCGGGAACCTGCAGCGCGGTCATCAGCGAGCCGTCGCGCAACAGGATCGTGCCCTCGTCGGCCAGCCGGGCATAGGGCAGGCGGTCGCCGGCATGGGCTTCCCTGGCGCTCCAGGCGGCGGCTCCGAGCCACTTGGTCGTCATCGCCATCTCCTCACGCGGCGTAGCTGTTGCAGCCCCAGCGCTGCCAGTTCTTCACACGCGGACATTTGCTGACTTTGGTGATCCACAGATCGAACACCCGCGGCTCCCGCAAACATGCGAAATAACCCGCGCAATGGATCGCCAACGCCGCCAGCAGCGCCAGGAAGCTGCCGGTGACGAGGAACAGCTCGGTCGTCACCGCCGCGTTGATGATGAAGAAGTTGTAGGTCACCCCGGCGAACATCTGCGGGCGGGTCAACGCCCGGTGGACGGGCTGGCGGATCAGCTCCATCTGCCCGTCCTCAACCGACCGCGGCGGCGGACTGGATGCCCGACACGATCGACGCCGCGCCGAACAGCACGAAGCAGCCGATGATCACGGTGGCGCCGAAGCGCCAATTCATCCGCCCGGTCAGCATCATGAAGCCGACCGCGGCGACGGCCATGACCGCCACGGCTGTCGCGACATTGCCGAGCAGCGTGCCTTGCATCCAGGCCAGCGCGGCGACGATCGGGCCCGAGCCCTGCGGGTCGGCCCCTTGCGCAAAGGCGGTGGACGGGATCAGCAACGCGGCCAGGGCTGCGGCTGCGGGCAAGGGACGTTTCATCGTTATCTCCGGGAATGGTCGGACAGGCGGCCCATCACGGCCGCGACATAGGCTTGGGTTTCGCGGATGCGCGGCACGCCGCCGGCGCTTTCGACCCGGCCCGGCCCGGCGTTGTAGGCGGCAAGCGCCTTTTCGAGATCGCCGTCGAAACGGTCGAGTTGTTCGCGCAAGTAGCGCGCGCCGCCTTCGAGATTGGCCAGCGGATCGTCGGGATCGACCCGCAGGTAGCGCGCCGTGCCGGGCATCAGCTGGGCGAGGCCGCGGGCGCCGACCGGCGAACGGGCGTCGGCCCGCCAGCGGCTTTCCTGCCACACGACCGCCTCGATCAGCGCCGGGCTGAGGTCGAAGCGGGCGGCAAGTTCCTGCACCTTGGCGGAATAGGCGGCCGGAACGACGGCTGCGCTACGCGCGGGATCGACGAGTGCGGCTTCGGTGAACTGCGGTCCCTCGACGGGCGCGGCCGTCGTGGTTTCGGGCGCGTCCGGCGTACCGCCGGCAACCCACCGCGCGCCATCCGGGCTGATTTCGAGGACGTCCGCATGCGCGGCCGCCGGCAGGCACCAGACGGTGCCAAACAGCGCCATTTGAACGACTCGTTTCCGGTTCATCAAACCCTCCGGGCGAGGGCTTTGCGTATCGGAAATGACAGGGCCGTGACAGTTTGGGCGCAAAAATGCAGTGGACTTGTGGTGAATTACCGCAAGTCCGCGCGAACTCCGGTTAGCGGCTGTTTTGGCTTAGCGGGCGGCGAATGCCGGAGCGGCGAATTCGCCCTTGTCGAGCATGGCCAGCGCGCGGCGCGCGAGGTCGCGGGAATCGACCCAGTCGCCGGTGGCCGTCTCGAGCCGGTAGCGTTCCTCGCTCCGCTCGGCGGCTTGGAACATTGCCCGGGCTTCGGCGTCCCGGCCGACCCGGGCGTAGGCGATGCCGAGGTTGATCAGCCGGGCAGGATGGTCGCCGTCACGCGCGTCGCTGCCCTCGATCCGCTCGATCGCGGCGATGGCATCGCCTGCTGCCAACTCGTCGTATGCGACCTCGATGGCGACTGCCTGCACCGGCGCCTGTGCCGCGATCAGCGACGCGAAAAGTGCCGAAACGACCATGATCCTGCTCCCATAGTTCCTCTTCTCGGACTGTGGTTGGTCCCGGCGGCGCCGAACTGCAACAAAAATGAAATATTGTCATCGAACTGTAACATTTCCCGCCGCCGGAGCCCCGCGGGCTGTCACATTTGACTTATTTCGGACCTATCTAGGTTCCTGAAGCAAAACGGAAATCTTGCAAGAAAACTGTCACCTCGCGGTCCTAGCTCGCGAGTCGCGATCACTCGTTCGCGTCATTCCGATTCTCGGATCTTGAGGGGACAATTTCCTGTGACATACTTCCACCGCTCGCTCGTTCTCGGCTGCAGCGTGCTGGCGCTGGCCGCCTGCAGCCCCGATGACATCGCCTCGCCCGGGACGGGCGGAAACGTGGACATCGACATCACCACCCCGGCACCTTCGCCGACCCCGACACCGACCGGTCCCGCCCTTGTCACGCCTGCGGGCGCCTGCCCGACGATCACCGACCCGCAGGGCCTGACCGACAAGGGCACGATTTCGGGCCCGACGGGCACCTGGCGCGTGTGCCAGCTGCCTTCGCTGGTCAGGGTTTCCTCGACCCTGCCGAAGATCAGCGGGCTGCTCTATTCGATCAACGGCCGCGTCAACATCGGATGCGACGGCGGCTTCAACGCGCCGAGCGCCGGCTCGCCGCACACCTCGACGACGATCGGCTGCGCCACGCCGCTCACCAGCGACACCAACGTCACCCTGACGATCGAGCCGGGTGTGATCCTCTTCGGCGCCACCGGCCAATCGTGGCTGGCTGTCAACCGCGGCAACAAGATCAATGCCGTCGGTACGGCGAGCAGCCCGATCGTCTTCACCAGCGCCGACAACGTCGCCGGATTCAATTCCGACAACTCGCAGGGCCAGTGGGGCGGCGTTGTGCTGATGGGCCGTGGCAGGGTGACCGACTGCACGGTCGGCTCGGTCGCTTCGAACACCTGCGAACGCGACACCGAAGGGTCCGCCGACCTCGCCCGCTTCGGCGGCAATAACGACACCTACAACGCCGGCTCGATGAGCTATGTCCAGATCCGCTATTCGGGCTTCGTGCTTGGTGCGAACACCGAGCTCCAGGCCCTGACGCTCGAAGGCGTCGGCTCGGGCACGACGCTCGATCACATCCAGTCGCACAACAGCTCCGACGATGGCGCCGAGTTCTTCGGCGGCGTGGTCAACCTCAAGTACTACATCGCCACCGGCGCCGACGACGACAGCCTCGACGTCGACACCGGCTCGCGCACCAATGTCCAGCATGCGATGCTGATCCAGCGCCCGGGGCTGGGCGACGCGCTGATGGAAATCGACAGCAACGGCAACGAGGGCGATACGCCGCGGACCAACCTCAAGGTGGTCAATTTCGTCGCGCTCCAGCCGCTCGTCACCGCCGCCAACGAAGGCGCCGACCAGGCTGCCACGCTCTTTCGCGGCAATGCCGACGTGACCTTGGCGAATGGCCTGATCGTCGCGCCGAACAACGAGTGCATCCGGATGAATGGGTCAAGCGGAACGCCGGCCACGCTGACGGTCCGCTCGGTCGCCATGACCTGCAACGCCACCAAGTATATCGGCACGGGCAGCTATACGGCGGCCCAGGTGGCGGGATTCTTCGGCTCGGGCTCGAACAACAACAACGACAACCTGACCTCGACGCTGACATTGCAGTACGTCAACGGCACCAACGAGGACGCGATCGTGGCGTTCGATGCCAGCACGCTGTCCGCCTTCTTCAACGTGCCGAGCCCGAACCGGGTGGGCGCGGCGTGGACCGGCAACACCACCTGGTACGCCAGTTGGACCTGCAACAGCTCGACGGCCAACTTCGGCGCCGGCTCGACGGCCTGCACGTCGCTGCCGATCACCTGAGTGACTGCCTGACAAGAATGCGGGGGCGGCCGGTTAGCGCTGCCCCCGCCGATGCATCCGATATTGAGGGAAATCCGATGGCCACCATGTCGCGTCTTGCCGGCGCCCTGCTGTTCACTTCCGCACTCGTCGCGCCGAGCGTCGCTTTGGCGCAGGCGGAACCGGAAACGGCGCCCGAAGCGCCGCCGTCCACCCCGCCGCTCGACGAGCAAGCGGACCTTCAGCAGGACGAGGGCGTCGAGATTTCCGTGCCCGGCGGCGGCGAGATCGTCGTCACCGGCCGCGCGAACCGCAACGTCGAGCAGTCCTCCACGCAGGTCCTGTCGGTCCTGTCGGCGGAGCAGATCGCCCGCACGGGCGAGGGCAACATCGCCGGGGCGCTCAGCCGAGTCACCGGCCTCAGCGTGGTCGGCAGCGGGTTCGTCTACGTTCGCGGCCTGGGCGACCGCTATTCGCTCGCCCTGCTCAACGGCTCGCCGTTGCCGAGCCCCGAGCCCCTGAAGCGCGTGGTCCCGCTCGACATGTTCCCGACCGGCGTGATCGCATCGTCGCTCGTGCAGAAGAGCTATTCGGTGAACTTTCCCGGTGAATTCGGCGGCGGCGTGATCAACCTCACCACCAAGGCGACTCCCGAGGAAGCGTTCCTGACCGTCGGCATGAGCGTTTCGGGTGACTCCTTCACCACCGGCCACGAGGGGCTGACCTATTACGGCAGCAGCACCGACTGGACCGGTTACGACAACGGCAACCGCGACATCGCGCCCGCGCTGCAGGCGTTCTTCGACAGCGGCGAACGGATCAGCTCGGGCAACGTCGATTCGACCGCGATCGCGCGCGAGCTTGTCACCGGCCGCAATGCCGTGGTCCAGCGGTGGGACGATATGCCGGTCAATTTCTCGGCCAGCTTTTCGGCCGGCAAGTCCTTCCCGCTCGGCGACGGCGAGATCGGTGTGATCGCCGGCGGCGGCTACAGCAACAAGTACCTGACCCGCCAGCCGCGCCAGCAATCCTCGCTCAGTGCCGACCTCTCGACTCTCGAGAGCGACTTCACCTCGACGAATACCGACCAGCGGATCGTGGTGAACGGCCTCCTGGGGCTGGGCTACGAGTTCGGCGGGAACACGATCCGCTGGACCAACCTCTATATCCACGACACGGTCAAGCAGGCGCGGATCGGCCTCGGCAACCGCCAGGAAACCACCACCGATTTCATGCAGCAGCGGACCGGCTTCTACGAGCGCCAGCTGATCGATTCCCAGCTGGTGGGCGAATTCGAGCTGACGCCCGACCTGGAGGTGGACGTGCGCGGCGCCTATGCGAACTCGCAGCGCAAGGCCCCGTACGAGTTGTTCTTCGAATACGTTCGCACGAATTCGCCGGCCGATCCGTTCGGCCAATATTTCGTCAACCGCCTCAACAACGGCAACGGCGGCGATGGCGGCGTGACCTTCTCGGACCTCGACGAGGACTTGTGGTCGGGCGGTGCCGACATCAGCTACACGATCGTGCCCGGCTACCGGGTGACGGTGGGCGGGGCCTATTCCGATACCCACCGCGTGAGCTCGCGGCGCGATTTCCTGTTCCTCGCGCCAAGCTCGTTCCTCGGCCAGCCGGCAATCATCAGCGGCATCGGCATGCTGCGGCCCGACCTGCTGCTGGGTCCCAACGTGGTCGATGCGTTCGGCATCGAGCTGATCGAGACCGACGAGGGCAACCCCGCGTTCGCCGCCGACTTGGTGAACTGGGCGGGCTACGGCAAGATCGATGCTCGATTTACCGACTCGCTGGGCGCCGACATCGGCGTGCGGTATGAAGACGCGCAGCAGGATGTCGCGCCGATCCAGGTCTTCACCGATCCCGGCGCAAGCAACGCCTCCACCAGCCTCGACAACCACTACTGGCTGCCCGCCGCGACGATCACCTACGAGATCCAGCCCGGAATGCAGCTGCGGCTGAGCGGGTCGAAGACCATTGCCCGGCCGCAATTCCGCGAGCTGATCAACCAGCCCTATTACGATCCCGACACGAACCGGCCCTACCGCGGCAACCCGCTGTTGATCGACAGCCAGCTGTACAACGGCGAGGCGCGCTTCGAGTATTACTTCGGGCGCGACGAGCGGTTCTCGCTCTCTGCCTTCTACAAGAAGATCAAGCACCCGATCGAAGCCTTCATCACCGGCGGCGACCTGACTACGTCATACGCCAACGCGCCGGAGGCCCAGCTCTACGGGGCCGAAATCGAGGCGCAGAAGCACTTCGACCTCGGTGAGCTGTGGGACGCGGACTTCCGCCGCCTGGTGGTGATCGGCAACTACACCTACACCAGGTCGAAGCTGAAGGTCGGCCCAACCGACACCGTGCAGGTGTTCGGCGCCGCCTCGACGATCGCGACCGACTATTTCCGCGACGGCGTGCCGCTGACCGGGCAGTCCGACCACATCGTCAATCTGCAGATCGGCCTGGAGGACCAGGACAAGCTGTCGCAGCAGACGATCCTCGTCACCTATGCCAGCGAGCGGGTCGTCAGCCGCGGGCTCAACGGCACCCCGCCGCAGCCCGACGTGATCGAGCGGCCCGGCGTGCAACTCGACTTCGTCGCCCGCGAGGGCATCACGATGTTCAAGCTGCCGCTGGAATTGAAGCTTGAAGTCCGCAACATCCTCGGGCGCGACCACGAGGAATTCCAGCAAAGCGGCGACAACCGGATCGACATCAATTCCTACACGGTCGGCACGTCGGTTTCGCTGGGAGTGTCGGCCACGTTCTAGGCGGACACAGGCTGCCCGGCGGGCCGTGGCGCCGCCGGGCAGCCGGCCGCTCAGATGATGTCGAGTACGTAGCCCTTGTTGTGCACCGTGCGCAGCAATTGGCCCGCGCCGGCCTGCCGCAGGCCGTGCCGCAGCCGCTTGATCCACACGTCGACGGTGCGCAGGTATTCGGGATCGCCCGACTTGCCCAGCGCGTCGATCAGTTCGCGGCGCGACAGGACACGGTTGGGGTTCTCTGCAAGGAAGTGCAGCAGGCGGAATTCGTTGGGCCGCAGCCGCACCGGCGTCTTGCCCCAGCGGACCTGCTCGGCCGCCAGATCGATGCGCAGCTCCCCGGCTTCGATCACCTGGCCGACGCCGCGGCGCAAGGCGTTCGGGTGCAGGGCGAGGATCCGGTCGAGGATCGCCTGGCGGCCCACCGGTCCGACCATGTAGTCGTCGGCTCCGGCCTTGAGCGCCCGCCGCCTGGCTTCGGGATCGTCGACTTCGAGCACCATGGTGATATGGGCGTCGCGCGTGCGCGTGTCGGCGCGCAGGCGGCGGCACATTTCGAGGCCCGAGAGGTCTTCCATCACCCAGTCGACGAAGGCCCAGGCGATGCCGTCGATCAGGATCGTCGGCCCGTCTGCCGTGAGTCGCCGGAACTCGAAGATCGTCTCGTTGAGCTCGAAATCGCCGAACGCCCCGGCATCGGGGCTGGTAGTCAAGATCGTTACCCGGTTCATCCGCGCAGGTCTCCCTTTGCAGGGTTTCTTTGCGGTGGCGATGTGACTCGTTTATGACGGTCGCAGATGCATTTCAGCCCTTTGGCCCGGGGGCATCTAGTAAATGGCAAACTCCGGGGGCATGGGCGAATGGATACCGGCGGGACGTGTGCTGGAATGGCCATGCAAAGGCCATGAATCCTCCCGCTGTAACGATAGTGTCATGGAACTCCCTAAACTCGCGGAGTGGCCTGCCGGACGACGACCTGATGAACATCGCTTCGCCCGGCCCCTTGCGCCAGGACGGCCCCGGCCGGGACGTCGCCTATTTCAACCGTGAGCTGAGCTGGCTCGCGTTCAACGAGCGCGTGCTCGCGGAAGCGGGCAACGAGGGATACCCGTTGCTCGAACGGCTGCGCTTCCTGTCGATCTCCGGCAGCAATCTCGACGAATTCATGATGATCCGCGTCGCCGGCCTCGCCGGGCAGGTGCAGCGCGGCATCGAAAACCTGTCCATCGACGGCAAGACGCCGACGCAGCAACTGGTGGAAATTCGCGCCAAGGTGCGCGAGCTGGAGGACCGCCAGCAGCACGTGCTCGGCGAATTGCGCGACAGGCTGGCGTCGGTGGGCATCAGGATCGCGGAGGCCGAGGCCATCGAGGGAGAGGCCGCGCGCTACCTGAAACGGTACTTCATCGACCACGTCCAGCCGGTCATCACGCCGCAGGCGATCGATCCCGCCCACCCGTTCCCGTTCATCGCCAACTTCGGCATCGGCATGCTGTTCAACCTCACGCGCCGCGCCGACCAGGCGCAGCTGGTGGAGATGGTCCTCGTTCCCCCGGCAGTGCCGCGCTTCGTGCGGATTCCGGGCGACGAGGCGACCTATGTTCCTATCGAGAGCGTCATTTCGCGTTTCGCGCGGCTGGTCTTCCCCGGATTCCGCATCGAGGGCGACGGCGTGTTCCGGGTCCTGCGCGACAGCGATATCGAGATCGAGGAAGAGGCCGAGGACCTGGTCCGCTATTTCCGCTCTGCCATCCAGCGCCGCCACCGCGGGCGCGTCATCCTGCTCGAGCTGGACCATGGCTGCGACCCCGCCGCCGAGGCCATCCTGCGCGAGCACCTGGGCCTGCGGCACGCGCTGGTGACCAAGAGCGCGGGCCTGCTGGGCATCAGCGGCCTCGCGTCGATCGTCGAGGAGGACCGGCCCGATCTGAAATTCGCGCCGTACAGCCCGCGCTACCCGGAACGCGTTCTCGAACACGACGGAGACTGCTTCGCCGCGATCCGCGAGAAGGACATCATCGTCCATCACCCCTACGAAAGCTTCGAGGTGGTGGTCGATTTCCTGCGCCAGGCGGCGGCGGACCCGGCGGTCGTCTCGATCAAGCAGACCCTGTACCGCGCCGGCCACCAGTCACCGGTCGTGGCGGCGCTGATCGAAGCGGCCGAAGCCGGCAAATCGGTGACGGCCGTCGTCGAACTGAAGGCGCGCTTCGACGAGGAGCAGAACATCCTCTGGGCCAACCAGCTCGAACGGGCGGGCGTGCAGGTGATCTACGGCTTCGTCGATTGGAAGACCCACGCCAAGGTCTCGATGGTCGTGCGGCGCGAAGATGACGGCTACCGGACCTACTGCCACTTCGGGACCGGCAATTACCACCCGGTGACGGCGAAGACCTATACAGACCTCAGCTTCTTCACTGCGGATCCCAGGCTCGGGCGCGATGCCGCGCGGCTGTTCAACTTCGTGACCGGTTACGTCGAGCCGCCGCGGACCGAACTGATCTCGATCTCGCCGATCGACCTGCGCGAAACGCTCTACCAGCTGATCGATCGCGAAATCGAGAACCGGCGGAAGGGCCGCCCGGCCGGCATCTGGGCCAAGCTCAATTCGCTGACCGAGAAGGGCATGATCGACCGGCTCTATTCGGCGAGCGCCGCCGGGGTCGAAATCCAGCTGGTTGTGCGCGGGATATGCTGCCTGCGGCCGGGCGTTCCCGGCCTCTCGGAAAACATCAGGGTCAAATCGATCATCGGCCGCTTCCTCGAGCACAGCCGGATCTGGGCCTTCGCCAACGGTTATCGCCTGCCGGGCACGAGGGCGCGGGTCTTCATCAGCTCGGCCGATGCGATGTCGCGCAATCTCGACCGCCGGGTCGAAGCCCTGGTCCCGATCCTCAATCGCACCGTCCACGAACAAGTGCTCCAGCAGGTGATGCTGGCGAATCTGCTCGACGAGGAGCAGAGTTGGCTGCTCGATGCCGGCGGCGAATACCACCGCCTGGCCGGCGGGCGCAAAGGCTTCAATTGCCACGAATATTTCATGCGCAACCCGTCGCTGTCCGGCCGGGGAGCCTCGCTCGCCGAAAAGGGCGTTCCCACCCTGACGCTGCGCAAGGGGGCGGCGTGATGGCCGCGCTCGAGCGCTACAGCCGCCGCCTCGACGGCGACCCGCCCGATCGCGCCGTGATCGACATCGGCTCCAATACCGTGCGGCTCGTGGTCTATGCCGGCTCGGGACGCGCGCCCGAGGTGATCCACAACGAACGGGTCACTCCCCGGCTCGGGCGCGACCTGGCGACGACCGGGAGGATCTCCGAACGGTCGGCGGAAATCGCGCTGGCGGGCCTGCGCCGCTACCGCCTGCTGTTGCAGTCGCTCGGCATCAAGCACGTCCAGGTGGTCGCGACGGCGGCGACGCGCGACGCGGAAAACGGGGCCGAGTTCCTCGAACGGGTGCGCGCGATCGGTTTCGAGCCGCGCCAGCTGTCCGGCGAGGAGGAGGCGGTCGCCGCCGCGGCCGGCGTGATCGCGGCGTTCCCCGACGCGCACGGGGTGGTTGCGGACCTCGGCGGCGGAAGCCTCGAGCTGGTTTCGGTGGAGGACGGCCGCTGCCACCAGGGCGTCAGCCTGCCGTTCGGCACCTTGCGCCTCGCCAGCCTGCGCAAGAAGGGGTCCCGCTCGTTCAAGGGCACGGTCCACAAGTCGTTCGCCAGGGTCGGCTGGGCGGTTGCCCACCCCGGGCCGCTCTACCTCGTCGGCGGCACTTGGCGCGCTTTCGCCCGCCTGGCGATGATCCGCACCGGGTCCCCGCTCCACGATACCCATGGCTTCGAGCTCGCGCCCGATGCGGCCGACCGCATCTGCAAGAAGCTGCTCCGGCCGGATTCGTCGCTGCCGCGGGGAACGGGCGGACTCGCGCCTGCCCGGCTGGAAGCCCTGCCGGATGCCGCGGCGCTGTTGCGGGTGATGCTGGCCGAGCTGCAGCCCTCGGGCCTCGTATTTTCCTCCTGGGGCCTGCGCGAAGGCCTGCTCTACCAGCAATTGCCGCCGGTCGCGCGGCGGCAGGACCCGCTGATCGTCGGCATTTCCCGCTTCGCCGCCCCGCTCGGCGGCTCGCCGGCGCGCGCGGCGATGATGGCCGGCTGGACCGCCGAGGCGGTCGGCGCGGACGGAGCCTACGGCGAGAAGTTACGGCTCGCGGCGACGATCCTGGCGCTCGCCGCCGCCCGGCTCGAACCCAACCTGCGCATCCGCCATGCGGTGGACTGGGCCCTGCACAAGCGCTGGATCGGGATCGACACGGCCGGCCGCGCGCGGATCGCCGCCGCGCTGACCGCCACCGGCGGCAAGGCGGGCCTGCCGTCCGAACTGCTGTCGCTGGCCCGCGAGGACGAGCTGTACGAGGCGATCGGCTGGGGCCTGGCAATGCGCCTGTGCCGGCGGATCGGCGCCGGATCGCGGTTCTCGCTGGCGGGAACCAGCCTCACGCGCGATGACGGCCGCCTGCTGTTGCGGTTCGACAAGTCGGCCCGGGACCTCGCGAACGAAGGCGTTGCGAACGATCTCGCCACGCTCGCCGGCTGGCTCGGCCTTGGCCATTCGATCGAGATTGCCGACCGGGGCTGACGTCCATCTATGACCGCGATGTGATCGTGCGACGACGTCTCTTGCCGCCGGACCCGCCAACGCGCAGCATTCGCCACGGGAATTGCCGAGTGAGGGAACGATGGCCGGAAAGACTCATGTGAAGACCGCAACCAACGGTGCCGGCAGGGAGCAAGCAATCGCCGTTCCGCCGGCTCCCCCGGCGCTCGATCGCGACGCATTGACCGACAAGGAGCTCGCCAAGGCAGTTCTTGCCCGCGAATTCAGGCCGCGTGTGGCTGAGGTCAGGCGCCTCGCCGAAGCGCTGCTCGGGAAAGCCGCGAAGAAGGACCGGCCGAAGGGCAAGGGCAAGAAGGCGAAGTCGAAGAATCTGGCGAAGATTCCCCGCCAGAAGAAATGACCTGGCGCCCCGTCACACCGGGTCCGCGCCGGGCTGGTAGTCGGGGTGCGCCAGCCGGACCGGCTGTTCGGCCATCGCGTTGCGCGCCGCTTCGGCCAGCCGCGGCCAGCGTGTGCAATCGACGTTGTTGCGCTGCGCCGAATAGTACTGCGGCACGAGGTGGCAATCGGCCAGCGTCAGGCTGTCGCCATAGGCGAAGCGCCCGCCGTGGCGCGCGATCATCGCCTCGAGCGCGGCGAAGCCTTGCCCGATCCAGTGCGCGATCCACTGGTCGATCGCGGGCTGGGCATGGCCGAGCGGGTGCCTGAGGTACTTCAGCACGCGCAGATTGTTGAGCGGGTGGATGTCGCAGGCGACCGCCATCGCCATCGCCCGCACGATCGCCCGCCCGGCGAGGTCCGGCGGCAGCAGCGGCGGGTCGGGATAGCGTTCCTCGAGCCATTCGAGGATCGCGGATGACTGGGTCAGCACCCCGTCGGCGGTTTCCAGCGCGGGGACGAGGCCTTGCGGGTTGAGCGCGCGGAATGCGTCCGACTCCTGCTCCCCGGCGCGCAAGTCCACCGGCACCTGCTCGTAAGCCAGGCCCTTGACGTTGAGCGCGATGCGCGTGCGATAGCTGGTGCCCGAGCGCCAGTAGCCGTGGAGGACGAGCGCGTCGCTCATCCCGCGATCCGCCCGCGGCATTCGCCGAAGCCGATGCTGCGGAAGCCATCGCGCGCGGCATGCGCGCTCATGATCACTTCGTCGCCGTCTTCCAGGAAGCTGCGCGTCTCGCCGTTCGCGAGCGTCAGCGGGTTCTTGCCGCCTTCCGACAATTCGAGCAGGCTGCCGAAAGTCTCGCGCCCCTCGCTCGACAGCGTCCCCGTGCCGAGCAGGTCGCCGGCCCTGAGGTTGCAGCCGCCCGACGTGTGGTGCGCAATGAGCTGCGCGGCGGTCCAGTACATCGCGGTCATCGGTCCCTTGCTAAGCCGTTCGGGCGCGAGGCCGGCAGCGCGCATCTTCGCGGTGAGCAGGTGGACTTCCATCTCGATCGCGAAGGCGCCGTGCGCCTGGTCTTCGGCGTCGAGCAGGTAGGGCAGCGGCGCCGGATCGCCCGCGGGCCGCGGCGGCTGGGGGATGCGGAACGGGGCGAGCGCGGCGCTGGTCACCACCCACGGCGAGACGGTGGTGTGGAAGTTCTTGGCGAGGAAAGGCCCGAGCGGCTGGTATTCCCACGCCTGCAAGTCGCGCGCCGACCAGTCGTTGAGGATCGACAGCCCGGCGATGTGCCTGGCCGCCTCGCCAATCGGGATACCGGTGCCGAGCTCGTTCGAGCCGCTGGTCCAGATTCCCATCTCGAGCTCGTAGTCGAGCCGCTGCGAGGGGCCGAACACTGGCGCGTCGGCATCGGGCGCCTTGCGCTGGCCCTGCGGCCGGCGCACGTCGCCGCCGCTCGGCCGGATCGAGCTGGCGCGGCCGTGGTAGCCGATCGGCACGTACTTGTAGTTCGGCAGCAGCGGGCTGTCGGGCCGGAACTGCCGGCCGACGTTCTCGGCGTGATGAATGCCGGTGTAGAAATCGGTGTAGTCGCCGATCGCGAACGGCAGGTGCAGCTTGCAGCCCTTCGCCGGGACCAGCGCGGGGGAAACATCGCCTTCGCGCGCCGGATCGGCCAGCAGGCGGAACACGCCCAGCCGCAGCGCGTCGGCCGCCTCGTTGCCCTCGGCGAACAGCGCGTTGAGCGTTTCGCCCGAGGCCAGCCGCGCCGCTTGCGCCGCGTCGCCGCCGAGCAGTCCGGCGACGCCCGCGAGGTCGAGCACGAAGTCGCCGATCGCCACGCCGCCGCGCTTGCCGCCCCCGGGGGGCGAGAAAATGCCGAGCGGCAGGTTCTGCACCGGGAACTCGGCATGGCCGCCGGCGCCTGCCACCCAGCTGGCGGCGGCGGGATCGTGGGTTTCGTCGAGCTGCGTCATTGGGGCAATTTTGCTTTCTCGAAGCCGCTCCAGCACTCGTCGTAATCCGGCTGCAGGCCCGGCAGTTCCATCGCCGCGGCTGTCGGGCGGATCACCCAGCGGCTTTCGAACATGAAGGCGAGCGTGTCGGCGAGCTTCACCGGCGTGAGGTCGGCGGCCATCGCCCGCCGCGTCGTCTCGGCGTCGGGACCGTGGCCGTTCATCTGGTTGTGCAGGCTCGCCCCGCCTGGCTCGAATCCGCCGCCCTCCTTTGCGTCGTAGACGCCGTGGACCAGGCCCATGAACTCGCTCATCACGTTGCGGTGGAACCACGGCGGGCGGAAGGTGTCCTCGCCCACCATCCAGCGCGGCGGGAAGATCACGAAGTCGCAATTGGCGGTGCCGGGGATTTCGCTTGGCGACGTGAGCACGGTGAAGATCGACGGGTCGGGATGGTCGAAGCTGACCGTGCCGATCGCGTTGAAGCGGGCAAGGTCGTAGCGGCACGGCACGCTGTTGCCGTGCCAGGCGACGACGTCGAACGGCGAATGGCCGATCGTCGTGCGCCACAAGTGCCCCTGGAACTTCTGGACGATCTCGTGCTCGCCCTCGACATCCTCGAACCAGGCCACGGGCGTCTCGAAGTCGCGCGGGCTCGCCAGGCCATTGGCGCCGATCGGGCCGAGGTCGGGCAGCACGAACGGTGCACCGTAGTTCTCGCAGACATAGCCCCGACTGGGCCCGTCGAGCGCGACCGAAAAACGCAGGCCGCGCGGGATGAGCGCGATGTGGCCGGGCGGGACGTCCATGCGCCCGAGTTCGGTGACGATGTGCAGCGTCCCCAGCTGCGGCACGACCAGCAACTCGCCGTCGCTGTTCTGGAACACCCGCCGGTCCATCGACCGGCTGGCGGCATAGAGATGCACGGCGATCCCCGCGCCGGTGCCGACGTTGCCGTTGCCGCCGAAAGTGACCAGGCCCTCGAGCCAGTCGCGATCCGCTTCGGGCAGCGGCAGCGGATCCCAGCGCAGGCGGTTGGGACTGGCCGGGCCGGGGAACGGCGCGCTTTGCAGGCTCTCGAACCCGCCGAGCGGCTCGAACGGCGCATGCTCGGCCATCGGGCGCATGCGGTAGAGCCAGCTGCGCCGGTTCGCGCCGCGCGGCATGGTGAAGGCGGTCGCCGAGAACTGTTCGGCATAGAGCCCGAACGGCGGCCGCTGCGGGCTGTTGCGTCCGACCGGCAGCGCGCCCGCGACCGCCTCGCTGGCGAAGTGATTGCCGAACCCCGTATGATAGTTGGTCATGAAACTATCTCCTGGGTCCCCGATATGAGGGGCAGGCGCCTAAATCAATGCGCGACCGAAGGCTCCGCATGACGCCTTGGCGCAACGCGCCCGGCCAAGACCGCGAACAGGCACAGCGCGAGATAGCACGCGGCGGGCACGGCGAAAGCGGCGACGTAGCCCGCCTTGTCCGACACCGCGCCAGCCAGTAGCGGCAGGAACGCGCCGCCGACGATCGCTGTGCACAACAGGCCCGAGGTGGCTTCCTCGGTCGCGCTTGAGCGTTCGAGCGCGAGCGTGAAGATCACCGGGAACATGATCGAGTTGAACAGGCCGATGCCGAGCGCGACAAAACCCGCGGTGACCCCGCCGACGGCGAAGACGTAGAGGCACATCGCCGCCGCGACCGCGGTGAACAGCGCCAGCAGCCGTGCTGCCGGGAAGCGCGCCAGCAAGGCCGAGCCGACCGCGCGGCCGACCATCGCCCCGCCCCAGTAGAACGCCACCGCCTTGCCGGCTTCCTGCAGGCTGACGCCGGGCACTCCGTCGCTGCCCATCGCGCGGCCGAGCAGCGGCGCGCCGAACGCCGCGTCCGAGTTGCCCCAGATCGCATCCGAATTGAGGAACAGCGCCATCTGCGTGCCGATCGCGACTTCGGCGCCGACGTAGAGGAAGATCGCCGCGCCGCCCAGCAGCGCCCATTTCGAGGCGAAGGCGTCGCCGATCATCGCGCCGATGCCCTCGCCGGGCGCGGGCTCGGGCGCTGCGGTGGCCACGGTCCGGCGGCTGAACCAGAAGAACGCCAGCAGCAGCAGCAGGAGGCCGCAGATCCAGAAATAGGCGCGGTCGATCCCGGCGAGCGCGGCGGCGCGCACCTCGGGCGTGATCACCGCGCCTTCCTTCACTTCGACGCCTTTGAGGAACAGCATCGCGCCGAGGAACGGGCCGATGAAGGTGCCGAAGCTGTTGAACGTCTGCGACAGGGTCAGGCGGAAGTGGCTGCCCTCCGGCGGGCCGAGCGCCGCGGCAAGCGGGTTGGCGGCGACCTGCAGCACGGTGATCCCGCTCGCCAGCACGAACAGGCCGACCAGCACGAGTGAGTAGGCCGCAAGGTTCGCCGCGCCGAGCATGATCAGGCAGGCGAGCGCCATCATCGTCAGCGCCAGCAGGATCGCCGGGACGGGCCTGAGCCTGGCGATCAGCGCGGCCGCCGGGAACGACACCACGCCATAGGCGATGAAGAAGGCGAAGGCCGAAAGTTGCGCCTCGACGTCGCTCAGCGTGAACACGCCCTTCACCGAGGCGACCAGCGGGTCGATCAGCGAGGTGATGAACCCCCAGGCGAAGAACAGCGTCGTCACGGCGACGAACGCCGCGCGCACGGTGGCCTTGGTTTCCATCGATCCTCCCGCTCCCTTTTCGGTCGGGATAGAGCATTGTTCGCCTTGATCGAAGCGCCTTTTCCCCTCCCCCTTGTGGGGGAGGATGGGTGGGGGTGTGCCACGCCGATGGCCGTGACGCGCGCCTGCGGCGCGCTCCCCCACCCCCACCCCCTCCCCGCCGGGGAGGGGAGTTTCAGGCAAAGGCGGATTCAAGTTCGACCCGGAGGGGCGAACGCAGCCGAAATTGCTATTTGCCGCGCAATCGGGGAAAGCCTCCCGCACCAATGAACGACCATGCCGCCCTGATCCATGCCGCGACGAGCGACGCGGCGCTGTGCACGATCGTCGGCATCGACGGCAGCTTCTCGCGCCGGGTCGGCACGCAGCTGGCGGTCTCGCCCGAAGGCAGCCGGGTGGGCGACATGGCCGACAAGTGCCTCGACGAGGAACTTGCGAGCCAGGCGCTGGCGGCGATGGCCGAAGGCGAAGCGTGCATGCTGCGCTATGGCCGCGGCTCGCCGGTGGTCGATTTCCGCCTGCCGTGCGGCTCGGGGCTCGACATCTGGATCGACCCCGCGCCCGTTCGGGCGGCGCTGGCGCGCTGCGTTGCCGAACTTGAGGCGCGGCGCGAGGCGGCGCTGCCGCTTGCCTTGTCGGGAGACGCCGCGCCCGGCCTGCTGCGCGAGCGGCGCTACATCCCGCGCCTCAGGCTCGTACTGCTCGGCGCGGGCGCCGAGTGCGCGGCGCTGGTCCGGCTGGCCGGGGCGCAAGCGGTCGAGGTCGAATGGCGCGAGGCGGGGCAGGGGCTTGCGCTCGGCCGCCCCCCGTCCGGGCTTTCCGCCGACGCCTGGACCGCGGTGCTGCTCCTGTTCCACGACCACGAATGGGAGCACGCGCTGCTCGACTGGGCGCTCGGCACGCCGGCGTTCTACATCGGCGCGCAAGGCGGCGCCCCGGCGCGCGATGAGCGGCTCGATCGGCTGCGCGCGGCGGGGCACTCGGCAAGCGAGCTGGCCCGGATCACCAGTCCGGTCGGCCTGATCCCGCGGGCGCGCGACCCGCAAGTGCTCGCCCTTTCCGTAATGGCCGAGATCGTCGGCGCCTACGAAGCGCTGCATCCGCACCGATGAGCCTTGCCATCGCCTTGCTCGCCGCCGGCGGCGCGACGCGGTTCGGCGGCGGCAAGCTCGATGCCATGCTCGCCGGCAAGCCGCTCGGGCAATGGGCGCTCGAGGCGGCGCTGGCGGTGGCGCCCGAGCGGCTGGCGCTGGTCGTCGCCGACCCGGCGCCCGCCTTCGCCCGCAAGGCGGGGTGCGAGCTGCTAGTCAACCGGCGGGCGGCCGACGGCCTCGGCACCTCGGCCGCGCTGGCGGCGCGCTGGGCGGTGGGGAGCGACGCGCTGCTGCTCATGCTGGCCGACATGCCGCTGGTCACGGCGGCGACGCTGGACAAGCTGGCGGCAGCCGGCGGACCCGCCGCCGTGTCCTACCCGGGTGGCAAGCCCGGCGCGCCCGCCTGCTTCCCGGCGGCGCTGTTTCCCGCGCTCGCGGACCTGGCGGGCGATGTCGGGGCAGCGCATGTGCTGCGCGGCCTGTCCGGCGTGACGCTGGTCGAGGTCCCGCCGCATGAGCTTCGCGACGTCGACCGGCCGGAGGACCTCGCCGAAGCGGCTGCGCTGCTCGGTTAGAAGCGCCGTCCCAACATTTTCGTCATTGCGAGGGGCGAAGCCCCGCGGCAATCCAGGGCTGCTCCATGTCGCCCTGGATTGCTTCGCTTCGCTCGCAATGACGAAATCCGAGGGGCGTCAGGCGAACAGCTTCCGGTCGATCGGCAGGTTGCGCACGCGCTTGCCGGTGGCGGCGAACACCGCGTTGGTCAGCGCCGGGATGACCGGCGGCAGCGCCGGTTCGCCCAGGCCGGTCGGGGCGTTGTCGCTCATGACGAACTCCACGTGGATCTGCGGCACCACCGGCATGCGCGGCACCGGGTAGTTGTGGAAGTTCGAGTTCGTAACCGCGCCGTTTTCGACCTCGACCGCGAGCGAGAGCGCCTGGCCGATCCCGTCGATCACCGCGCCCTGGACCTGGTTCAATGCCCCGAACGGGTTGATGATCTGGCTGCCGACGTCGCCCGCGACCCAGACATTGTGGACCTGCACCTGGCCGGTCTTGGTTACGCTGGCTTCGACGACTTCGGCGAAATGGCCGAGGTGGCTGTAGTAATAGCCGAAGCCGAGCGCATGCCCTTCGGGCAGCTTGGCGTTGCCCCATGGCGACATGGCGAGGGCCTTCTTCGTCACCGCGCGCAGTCGCGCCGGGTCGAACCCCGGCTGCCGGCCGAAGAACCCGTTCTGCGCCGGTTCGGCCTCGGCCCCGTCGACCAGTTCGAGCAGCAGCGTCGGCAGGTCCTTGCCGGCTTCCCGCGCCACTTCGTCGAGGAACGACTGGAACACGAAGCTGAGCGCGTTCGAGGTCGGTGCGCGCAGTGCGCCCATCGGCACCGCGGTCTTGAGCTTGGTCTGGCCGTAGGACACGTTCGGCACGAAGGCGGCCGGGAAATGGTCGGCCGGCATCGTCGCCGGGTTGAAGGCACCGGGGCCGGGGATGTCGAAGGTGACGAAGTGATCCTCGAGCCCGACGAGCTTGCCGCCCGCATCGAGCGCGGCGCGCAGGCGGTGCCAGCCGGCGGGCCGGTAGAAGTCGCTGCGCAGGTCGTCCTCGCGGCTCCAGATCAGCTGCACCGGGGTGCCCGGCATCCTCTTCGCGATCGCCGCCACCTGGTGCATGTAATCGTTGGTCAGCCGCCGGCCGAAGCCGCCGCCCATGCGGGTGATGTGGACCACGACCTTTTCCTGCGGCACGCCGAGCATCTGGGCGACGGTCTGCTGCCCGCCCTGCGGCGTCTGCGACGGCGCCCACATCTCCATCGTGCCGCTGTCCGCGTGCCACAGCGCGGTGCAGTTCATCGGCTCCATCGGCACGTGGGCGAGGAACGGATAGTGGTATTCGGCATCGACCACCTTGGCCGCCGAGGCGAAGGCCGCGGCCGTATCGCCCTTGCTGGCGAGGCTCTCGGCCGGCTTGCCCGAAGCCATCAGCGCGCGCGCCTGCGCGTCATAGCCCTTGGTCGAGTGGCTGGACCATTCGCCGTTGTCCCACTCGACGGCGAGCTTGCTACGCGCCTTGTTGGCGAGCCACCAGTTTTTGGCGATCACCGCCACGCCGTCGCTGAGCTGGTCGGGCAGGCCGTTGCCGGGTATGGCGAAAACGTCGATGATCCCCGGCTCGGCCTTGGCCGCCGCGAGGTTGGCCGACTTGAACTTCGCGCCGAACACCGGCGAGCGTTCGAAAGCCGCGTAGACCATCCCCGGCAGCCGGGTGTCGACCCCGAAGATCGGCTCGCCCCTGACGATCTGCGGGCTGTCGATGCCGCCGATCTTGCGGCCGATGATGGTGAAGTCCTTGGCGTCCTTGAGCGGGAGCTTGGCGAGGTCGGGCACCTTCACGGACGCCGCGGCCGAGGCGATTTCGCCATAGCCGATCGTCCGGCCGGTCTCCGGCTCGATGATCTTGCCCTTTTCGGTCTTCAGGCTGGATGCGGCAGTGCCCCAGTGGAGCGCGGCGGCTTCGAGCAGCATCGCGCGTGCCGCCGCGCCGACCTGGCGCATCGGCAGCCAGTTCATCGGCGTGGCGAAGCTGCCGCCGGCGAACTGGACGCCGTATTTCCTGGCATCGCTGTCGCCCTGGACGATCGAGACCTTGTCCCAGTCGGCATCGAGCTCCTCGGCGATCAGCATCGGCAGCATGGTCTTGATGCCCTGCCCGATCTCCGGGTTCTTGCCGACGATGGTGATCGCGCCGTCGGGCGCGATGGTGACGAAGGCGTTGAGCGGGGCGGGCTCCGCCGCGCCGGTCGCGGCGCGGGCGATGCCCGGCATGGTGGCAGTGAGCATCAGCCCGCCGCCGGCGAGCACGCCGGCCTTGAGCAGGGTACGGCGCGAAAGCTGCACGGTCTCCGCGATCTCAGACATCGGCGGTCACTCCTTCCTTCGCCGCAAGCTGGATCGCTTCGCGGATGCGGGTGTAGCAGGCGCAGCGGCAGATGTTGCCCTGCATCGCCGTGTCGATTTCCTTGACGCTCGGGTTCGGGTTCGCGGCGAGGAGCGCGCTGGCGTTCATCAGCTGGCCGGCCTGGCAATAGCCGCACTGCATCACGTCAATATCGAGCCAGGCCTGCTGCAGCGCGAGGCCGACCGGGCTTTCGCCGAGCGCCTCGATCGTGGTCACCTTCTTGCCGGCGAGCGAGCCGACCGGGGTCGAGCAGGAACGCGTCGCCACCCCGTCGACGTGGATGGTGCACGCGCCGCACAGGCCCATGCCGCAGCCGAACTTGGTGCCGACCATGCCCAGCTCGATCCGCAAGGCCCACAGCAGCGGCATGTCGTCGGGCACGTCGAGCTCGCGCGTCTCTCCGTTGATGGTGACCTTGGTGGGCATGCGATCCTCCGCGGAATGAATTCGGGCAAAGTTTAGTATGATTGTCCGCGCGTGGAAACCCGCATCGGGCGCTGGTCGCTGCCGATATCGAAAAGCACGTCGGCGCGCGCGGGCATTTCGGCGAACATGTGCCCGGTCAGCCGCTGGTAATGGGCGAGGAAGCGGTCGAGCTTCGCGTCGTCCATGACTGCCGGGCCGGCACCGAGCTTATCCTCCTGCAACCGCCGGTTGGCGCGCACGGCGGCGAAATCGGGCGCCTTCAGCATGACCAGCAGGTCGATCCGGGCGAACAATTCGGCATAGTCGGTGGCGAGGCGCCGGTTGACCTCGCGCCGCCAGGTGCCGTCGGGATCTTCGAGGCGTTCGAGGTCGTTGACCGGATCGCGCAGGGCGTCGGCGGATTGCGGGGCGGCGCCGACGCACCAGCCTTCGAACAGCACGACATCGACCGGGCCTTCGATGCGCAGCATCTCGCGCGAGCGGTCGTCCGCCGCCTTGTCGAACTGCGGCAGGTCGGCGGGCTTGCCGGCCAGCAGGTGATCGAGGAGCGCCATGCCCAGCTCGACGTCGTGCGTCCCGGGTACGCCGCGGGTGGCGAACAGCGAGTGGTGGTCCCCGGCGATTTCCTGCCGTTCGGCGCGAGTCAGGTAGAGGTCGTCGAGCGAAAGCGTGACCGCCCTGAGGCCGTGCTCGGCCAGCAGCGGCTCGAGGAACCGGCACAGGGTGCTCTTGCCCGACCCTTGCGCGCCGTTGACGCCGACGACGAGGGGGCGTCCGGCGGCCCGTGGCTTGCCGGCGATCGCGCCTGCCAACGGGCGCCAGTATTCTTCGACCACCGCTGCGTAACCGCCGGGCAGCCGCTCGGCTTCGATCAGCGCGGCGAGCGCTTCGCTCATGCGATGCGGTCGGGCAGCGGGCGGCCTTCGGCCCAGGCGATCACGTTGGCCAGCGCCCGCTCGCCCATCGCGATGCGCGTTTCGCGCGTGGCGCTGCCGAGGTGCGGCAGGAGGACGACGTTCTCGAGCCCGAGCAATTCAGCCGGAACGTCCGGTTCGGCGGGATAGACGTCGAGCCCGGCCCCGGCGAGGCGGCCGCTTCGCAGCGCCGCCGCCAGCGCCGCGTGGTCGACCACTCCGCCGCGCGCAGTGTTGATCAGGTAGGCGCCCGGCTTCATCGCCGCCAGCGCCGCTTCGCCGATCATCCCTTCGGTCTCGGCGCCGCCGGGTATGTGGAGCGAGACGAAATCGGCCACGCCGAGCAAGCCGTTAAGGTCGGGGTGGAACGCGGCCTCCAGTTCGGCGGCGATCTCCCGCTCCGCCTCGCGCCGGGCGTAATAGGCGATCTTCATCCCGAAGCCATGATGCGCGCGGCGCGCGGTCGCCTGGCCGATTCGCCCGAAGCCGACGAGGCCGAGCACCTTGCCCTTCAGCGAGGCGCCGAGCAGGTGCGTCGGCCGCCAGCCAGTCCACTTGCCGGCGCGCAGCTCGCGCTCGCCTTCGCCCGCCCGGCGCGCGGCCATCAGCAGCAGCGTCAGCGCGATGTCGGCCGTCGCGTCGGTCAGCACGTCGGGAGTGTTGGTGACCGCGATGCCGCTGGCCTTGGCCGCGTCGAGCGCGATGTGCTCGAAGCCGACGCCGTAATTGGCGATCAGCTTCACGCGGTCACCAGCAGCGATCACGTCGGCATCGATCCGGTCGGACACCGTCGGGCACAGCACGTCGAATTCGCCCATCGCCGCGGCCAGCTCCGCCTGGCCGAGCGGGGCGTCGCGTTCGTTGAGCGTGACGTCGAAGCGTTCGGCCAGCCGGCGTTCGACTTCCTCCGGCCAGCGGCGGGTGACGAGGACCCTTGGGCGTCCCACCGGCGGTCAGGCCTTGGCCATGCCTTCGGTGATGCGCCGGGTCTCGGCGCGGGTCGATTCGGGGCCGGTGTTGCGCTTGTGGATGCCGCCCGCGCCTTGCGGGGCGAACAGCGGCGGGTCTTGCGGGCGCTGCTTGAGGCCGAACAGCGGGAACAGCCCCGGATGGCGGCCGAGCCCGCCGTAGAGGTCGAGGCAGCGCTCGATCCACCCCCGCAGCGGGTCGTCGTCGGCCAGCACGGGGCTGTTGCGGCACACCGAGGCGGTGAACAGGATCGAGCCCATGATGCGGTAATCGGCGTAGTTCGGCCCGTCGCCGCCGAGCCAGTCTGCTTCGCGCAAGGCGATTCGCAGCGGCTCGAGCGCGGCGGAGATCTGCGGCAGGCGATCCTCGTAGCCTTCCTGCATCTCTTCGAGCGTCTTGCCGAGCATCTTCTCGCGCGAATGGGTGATGTATTCGTGGTCTTCGGGGTTGGCGAGGTCGCGGTAGCTGACGCAATTGCAGCGCATCCACGGGCCGGTGGCGACGCCCCAGAACCACGCGTCGAGCGCGCGGGTGACGATCGCGACGCTTGGGTGCGGGATCAGCGTGGGCCGGTCGGGATAGGTCTCGTCGAGGTATTCGACGATGCCCCAGCTATCGAGCACCCACTTGCCATCATCGACGATCGCCGGGAGCCGCTCGGTCTTCCCGCCGGTCCGCTCGGGGATCCCGGTGAACCCGCCGGGCACGACATCGAGCTCGAAGCCCTTGTGCTTCAAGGCATATTTCGTCGCCCAGACGAACGGGCTGATCGTCGCGCCGGTCGACAGCGCGAGATCATAGAAGGTGATGGTGTTGTCCTTGGCCATCGGGCCGGCTCCTCTCGAAGGATGACTTTGTCCGTTTCGCTACGGGGTGGCGCGGGAAAAGGGAAGGGCGAACGAATCCCCCCTCCTCTTCAGAGGAGGGGGTTGGGGGTGGTGGCGCGGCCCCGGCACCACCCCGCTGCGACTAGGGCCTGCTGTGCAGACCCAAGTCTCGCTGCCCCTCCTCTCAAGAGGAGGGGGTACTCCTCATTCCCCGGCGAGCTTGGCTTCCTCGAGCTTGACCAGCCGCCACAGCGTTTCGGTGACCGGCACGGCGATTCCGCGATCGTTCGCCGCATGAACGATCGCCCCGTTGATCGCGTCGACCTCGGTCCGGCGGCCGGCCTTCACGTCCTGCAGCATCGAGGCTTCGTGGTCGGCGTGGTCGGTCACCGAGACGACGGTGAGGTCGAGGATCGGCTGCGCCTCGATCATCACGCCGTTGGCCCTCGCCGCGGCGACTCCTTCCTCGACCACCGCGCGGATCATCGCTTTCGCTTCCTCGTGCGCGCCGAGGAAGCCGGGCGTGCGGCGAGTGAGCGCGCACAGGGTGTTCATCGCCGCGTTGAAGATCGCCTTCGACCAGATCGCGGCCTGGATCCCGGGCTCGAGATGCGTCGGCAGCCCGCCGGCGGTGAGCAGGTCCGCCACTTCCTGCGCGAAGGCCGGGTCGCCGCCGAAGGCCGGGTAGATCTTCGATCCGCCTTCACCGTGGCTGCGGACGCGGCCGGGGCCGACGAGGTCGGACGGCAGCGTGCTGATCCCGGCGATCACGCGGTCGCGCGCCACGTGGCGGGCCACCGCCCAGTCGTTGCCGAGACCGTTCTGCAGCGTGAGCACGTATGTGCCGGGTCCGACGATCGCCTTGACGCCTTCGAGCGCGGCGTCGGTGTGGAAGGTCTTGGTGAACAGCACGACCAGGTCCGCGACTTCGCTCGCTTCCTCGGGCAGCACGGCGGGCAGGGGCAGGATCTCGACCCCGGCGCGGGTGTCGAGCTCCAGCCCGCGCGCGTTGATCGCGGCGACGTTTTCGCGGTTGACGTCGACCAGCGTCACCAGCGCGCCCGCGCGGTGGAACGCGGCGGCATAGAGGCAGCCCATCGCGCCCGCGCCGACGACCATGACCTTCATTGCGCGGCGTCCTCCAGCAGCTGCGGGCCGAGCAGCATCAGCAGCCGCACGTCGATCCCGTGCCCGCGCGCGCGGTGCTCGGCGACCGTTTCGGCGATCCGGGCGAGCGGCACGCGGTGGACCAGGATGTCCTCGTGCTCGGTGCCGCCGCCTTCGGCGACTTGCGTCAGCCCGGTCGCCTTCAGCAGCGTGAAGCTCTCGCTGACCATGCCGGGGGAGGAATAAAATTCGCCGAGGTCTTCCCATTGCGCCGCGCGGTAGCCGGTTTCCTCCTCCAGCTCGCGCATCGCGCTGGCGAGCGCATCCTCGTCCTCGCCGCCCTCGTCGTCGCCGATCAGCCCGGCGGGCAGCTCGAGGCACGGCTTGCCGAGCGCCACGCGGTACTGCTCGACCAGCAGCACGTCGCCCGAATCGATCGCCAGGATCACCGCCGCGCGGATGCCGCGCGCGCGGGTGGCATATTCCCAGCGCCCGCGGCGTTTGGCGACGATGAACCTGCCTTCCCACTCGACCCGCTCGGGCGCGTCGGCATCCGGGGGGAGGGGGACTTCGGCGGAAGGGGGGTGTTGTTGCACCCCCGCGCTCATAATTCGATCAGCCGGTCTGGCAACTCGTTATGATCGACCCCGTCGCGCGGGACATGCTCGGCGAGGACCTTGCCCACGCGTTCGACCGCGGCGATCATGCCCGCCGCCACGCGGCCCTGCCCCAGCTCGGCGAGCATCGCCGCCATCGCATCGCCCCACACTTCAGGTTCGACCTTGCTCGCGATCGCCTCGTCGGCGAGGATATCGGCCCGGTGCTCGCGCATCGACAGGTAGATGAGGATGCCCGTGCGTCCGTGCGTGCGCCGCTCGGCGCCGACCTTGAACAGGCCGGCCGCGCGAGCGAGGGCGCGGCGGGTCTTGATCGGCCCGGGGACGAGGAAGAACTTGAGCGGTTGCCACAGCTGGACCAGCCACATGCCGGCGAACTTGAGGATACCGACCGCCAGCGCCAGCCCGAAGATCCCGCGCGGGGTCCACGCGCTGTTCCATCCGCCCAGCAGCCAATCGACCTTGGCGAGGTAGAAACCGGGGAACAGGGTGAGGAAGGCGATCGCGGTGAAGGCGGCGATCGCCGACCATACCAGCGCCACGTCGCTGTAGCCGTCCGAGCGGTCGGTGATGATCGTGACGATCTCGCCCGCGGTATGCGCCTCGGCCGCGGCGACCGCGTCGCTCACCGCCTTGTGCTCGGCCTGGGTCAAGTGTCTCATGGCCTACCAGCTCCCCGATGCGCCGCCGCCGCCGAAGCTGCCGCCGCCGCCGGAAAAGCCTCCGCCGCCGCCGAACCCGCCGCCGCCGCCCCAGCCGCCGCCGTGACCGCCGCCCCGGCCGCTGCTGAGCGCCGCGTTGATCGCGCTCCACAGGACCACGTTGCCGACCGCCTCGCCGACGCCGCCGCGGTAATGCCGGCCGCCGCGCGCCCGGGCGAGAATCGGCAGGATGAAGAAGAAGAACATGAAGGCGATCCAGATGATCACGCCCACCGGGAAGCCGCCCTCGCTTTCACGCGCCTGGCCGGCCTCGGCGGCGATGCGCTGCGCTTCCTCGGGCGGCAACTCGAGCTGGGTCATGATCCGGTCGGCCCCGGCGACGATGCCTCCGGTCATGTCGCCGGCCTTGAAGCGAGGAGTGATGTCCTGGTTGATGATGTCGTAGGCGAGGCCGTCGGGGATGATCGATTCGAGCCCGTAGCCGACCTCGATCCGCAACTTGCGCTCATTCGGCGCGACGAGAAGGATGATGCCGCTGTCGTCCTCCTTGGTTCCCAGTCCCCAGTGGCGGCCGAGCTGGTAGCCGTAGTCGGCGATGTCATAGCCGTCGAGGCTCGGCACCGTGGCGACGACGAACTGCCGCTTCGTCCGTTCCTCGAACGCATCGAGCTTTTCCGAAAGCTGCGCCTCCACCGCATCGTCGATCACGTTCGCCGCATCGACCACCGGCGCGGTCCCGCGCTCGGGGAATTTCGGTGCCGCGCTGGCGGGAGCCGCAAGGGCCAACAAGAACAGCGAGAGGAGGGCTAGAATTCGTTTCATCAGGCTGCCTTTGCGGCGGCCGGTTGTGCCGCATTGTCGTTGGCGGGAAGCGTCGGATGCTCGCGCATGTGAGTGACAAGTTCGTCGACTCCGGCGGTAATCCCGGCCTCGAAATCACCTTCCTTGAAGCGTGGGATGATCGCGTGATCGATCACCTCCTTGCAGTACACATCGGTGAACGTGTCCTCGATTCCCTTACCGATCTCGATGCGGACTTTTCGCTCGTTGGGGGCAACGAGCAAAAGCATGCCGTCATTGCGAACCTTGTCGCCTAAACTCCACGCACGGGCGTAGAAAAGTGAGAAGTCTTCAATGCTGTAATCGTGGAGCGAATCCACGGTCACCACTGCCATTTGCGGACCGTAGCTTGCTTCCGCGCGGTCTAGTTGGTCGGTCAGATGTCCCTCGACCTCGGGCGACAACAGGTTTGCCATGTCGCGAATACGCCCACCTTCCTTGTTGAAATAGGGGAATGGCGTCGGCTCTGCCGCCGCCGAGCAGGCGACAAGCAGAGCCGAGCCAATCAGGACCAGATAGCGGACCATCGCGGTCTGGTCCGCCCGGTCAGTTTGCGGCGGCCGCGGGGGTCGCCGTTTCGGCCGGGGCGTTGTCGTTGGCCGCGGGCGCGGCGGCGTTGCCGCCTTCGCGCATGTTCAGCGTCGGCGCGACTTCGGCGCCCGGCGTCACCGCCTCGTAAGGCGTCATCGGCTTGGAGCCGTAGACGATCTTCGCGGCCATGATCGAGGGGAACGTGCGGATCTCGGTGTTATAGGCGCGCACCGCCTCGTTGTAGTCGCGGATCGCCACGCGGATGCGGTTCTCGCTGCCTTCGAACTGGGTCATGAAGCGGCCGAAGTTCTCCTGGCTCTTGAGCTCGGGATACTGCTCGACCGAGACGAGCAGGCGGGCGAGCGCGCCGCCGAGCTGGTTCTGCGCCTGCTGGTAGGCCGCAACCTTGGCCGGGTCCTCAAGGTCGTCGCCGCTGATCTGGATTTCCGGGCGGGTCGCCGAGGCGCGCGCCGAAATCACTTCGTTGAGCGTAGTGCGCTCCTGCTCGGCCGAGGACAGGACGATTTCCTGCAGGTTGGGGATCAGGTTGGCGCGTTCCTGGAACGCGGCCTGGACGTCGGCCCACTTGGCCTTGGCCTCCTCCTCGGCGGTCGGCACGGAGTTGATGCCGCAGGCGGACAGCGCGGCGGCGCCGAAAGCGACCATGGCGAAGCGCATCAGGCGGGTCGCAAGCGAAGTGGACATCTGGGGGACCTCCTCAATTGGTGTAGTGTTAAGATAGCACACCTGCGGGGGCTTTCAAGCGAAGCCGGGGTTGAGGCCGCCGAACGCAAGTGGCACTTTGGCCCGGGAACTGGAAGACCGGCAGGAGGCAATCGCCATGTGGCAGGATTTCAAGGCATTCATCGCCAAGGGCAACGTGCTCGACCTGGCGGTTGCGGTGATCATTGGCGGCGCCTTCGGCACGATCGTCACTTCGCTGACCGGCGACGTGATCATGCCGCTGGTCGGCGCCGTGTTCGGCGGGGCCGACTTTGCGAACCATTTCATCCTGCTCGGCGTGCCCGACGGCTACACCGGATCGACGACGGACTATGCCGCGCTCAAGGAAGCGGGCGCGGCAATGATCGGCTATGGCGCGTTCCTGACCGCGGTGATCAATTTCCTGATCCTGGCCTTCGTCATTTTCCTGCTGGTCCGCTGGGCGAGCCGGCTGGTGAAAAAGGCCGAGGAAGCACCGGCGGGCCCAAGCGAGATCGACCTGCTGACCGAGATCAGGGACGAGCTCAGGAAGCGGGGGTGACAGTCCCCCTCCCGCAAGCGGGAGGGGTTAGGGGTGGGCAAGTGCGAGGGTGAAGCGAAAGGCCCACCCCCGGCCCCCTCCCGCACGCGGGAGGGGAGATTCTCCCGGTCACTTCACATTAATCGCGCATTGCCTATATAGGGCGCGTCGGTTTCGGCCGGCTATGGCGATAAACTGCAGTGTGCAATAGGCGCAGCGGACCCGGGGGCAGTACCCGGCGGCTCCACCAAAAGCCCCCGCGCAGGCGGGGGTTCCTGACGGGGCCGAACTAGGATCGACGTGTGTTGAAAAGCACTGTTTTTGCCCGGGCTGAGTAACCCGTTTCAAGGCTCACAAACCACAAGTGCCAATGACAATGAAGCACTCGCTCTTGCGGCGTAATTTGACGGCCTAACAGCCTGAATTTACAAAGCCAAAGCGCGGTTGGACCGACCGGGCAACAGAACGGATTCCAGCGGCCCGGGGGGCGCCGGGCAACAGAAGCCCCCCATTTCCTTCCCGCCAGTCAGAATGGGCGTGCCCCCTCAGGCCGCGCCGTGCGCCTGCGCCGCTTCGCCGCGCGCCTTTTCGTAGCGCACGCAGTCGAGGATCTTGGCCCCGCCGAGGAACACCGCGCCGGTGCAGGCGAGGAACAGCAGGTCGCCGCCCCACCCCGGGTACTGCACGAGGTAGTGCGCGCCGCGCGTGGTCGCGCCGAGCGCGAGGGCGTAGATGATGAGATAGGCCTCCCAGCGAGTCTTGATCGTGAAGAGGCGGCTGATTTTCTTTAGCATCCCAGGTCCTTAACACATCGGGCAGCAATGTCCGTGCCAAGCCCGCGAATCCGCGGGGGATAGTGGTTAAGCGATCGGCGGATGTAAACCGTTCCGACAGGCAGGGTTCAGGCGAGCCCGCCGAGCTCCAGGTATTCGAGCAGGGCGCGGCGGGCGGCGCGGACCGAGGCGGCCAGCAGTTCGCTGCCGAGGTCCGCCGGATCGACCTGCGCCGGCCAGCTGCGGTCGATCACTGCCTCGATGTGCTCGGCCTTGGCCTCGTCGAGCAGGAAGCGCGGGTCGACATGGGCCGGGTCGGCGACCACGCGCAGGCGCAGGCAGGCGGGCCCGCCGCCGTTGGCCATCGACTGGCGCACGTCGACCGGGATCACCCGGCGGATCGGCCCGTTGCCCGCCAGCATCGCGTCGAGCCAGCGGCGCCCCGGCGGGCTGTCCCATGCCTCGGTCGGGACGACGAGCGCCATGTCACCCGCCGGCAGCGATACCAGCTGCGCGTTGAACAGGTACGAGCGCACGGCCTCGCGCAAGCTCACCACCGCACTCGGCACCACGACGAACTCCGCCGCGGGAAACTTCGCGCGGATCGCCGCGAATGTCCCCGCCGGGTCGGCGAAGGCCTGTTCGTGCGCCAGCAGCACGCGTTCGTTGGCGACCGCGACGACATCGTTGTGGAAGGCCCCGGCGGCGATCGCTTCCGGGGATTGCTCGATGAACAGCACGCGGTCGGGATCGAGCCCGTGGCGGCGGGCGACGATCCGGCCGGCCTCGGCGTGCTGGCGCGCCGGGAAGGGGCCGCCTTCCTTGCCGTGGACGAAGATCTCCAGCCCCGGCTCGCCGTGGCCCGAGGCCAGCCGCATGTGGTTGGCCGCGCCTTCGTCGCCGAAGCTCGGCGGGACCGGGCCGTGGACCGCGAAATGCGCGGCGTCGGCGAAGGCGAGGCGCAGCTGGCGCAGCGTGTCGGGCCATTCGTGGGCGCGATGCGGCATCGTCACCAGGTTGGCGACGGTCAGGTGGCAGCGGCCGTCGGCGGTGTCGGGCGCGGGGCTGACCGTGGCGGCATTGGCGGTCCACATCGAGCTGGCCGACCAGGCGCCGGCGACGAGCGCGCGGTCGGTCGCCGCGTCGGCCGCCAGCTCGCCCAGCCAGGCCTCGTTCGGGCGGGGCAGCGGCACGAGGAACCCTTGCGCCAGGCCCAGCGCCAGGTTCGCGCGCATCTTGGCGAGGCCCTCCAGCGCCGCCGCTCGCGGGCAGGACACCTGGCCGGCGTGGGCGGTCGCGGCGAGGTTGCCGGGGCTGAGCCCGGCATAGTTGTGGCTCGGGCCGACGATCCCGTCGAAGTTGATTTCTGTCAGCACCGTCTCAGCTCTCGTCATTGCGAGGAGCGAAGCGACGAAGCAATCCAGGGTCGGCTCCGCGTGACGCCCTGGATTGCTTCGCTGTGCTCGCAATGACGAAGAATTGGGTCATCGAGCTGCCCACCACACGGTATCGCGTAAATCTATCCCAAGGAGCTGGGCTGTTTCATTCGTTATGCCAACTCCGCCATCCACCTCCTGCACCTTGCCGAAGCAGCAGCGAAATCCCGATAAGTGCCCTGCCGCAACGAGGCATTTCTTTCCTTGAACCGCGTCGATGCCGATAACCTTGTCCGCCCGGGCCTCGGCGATCGAGCGGACGTTATCGGTCCGCGCGGTCATCGTCGGGCCGCCGTCGAAGATGTCGACGTAGCCTTCGAAGCTGAACCCCTCGTTCTCGAGCATGCGCATGGCCGCGCGGCCCGAGGGGTGCGGCAGGCCGATCACCCGGCGGGCGTCTTCCGATAGCATCGCGACGTAGACCGGGTGCTTGGGCATCAGGTCGGCGATGAACTGGTTGCCGTGGGTGGCGTTGAACTCGTCGGCGTCCTGGAAGCTCATCCCGAAGAAGCGCCCGCCGATGGCATCCCAGAACGGCGAGCCGCCGCGCTCGTCGATGATCCCGCGCAACTCGGCGAGGATGCGGTCGCCGAAGCGCGCGCGGTGGCTGGCGATGAACAGGTAGCGGCTGCGCGCGAGCAGCATGCCGAGCCCGCCGGCCCGTTCCGAGGGGTGGAGGAACAGGCCGCCGACTTCGCTCGACCCTTCGAGGTCGGTGACGAGGCTGAGCAGCTCGGCGCGCACCGTGCGGTCGAGCTCCTGCGAATGCTGGGTCAGCGTGGTCAGGCGGTAGGAATAGAACGGCCAGCTCTGCCCGACCTGGGTGAACAGCTGGCAGGTGCCGCGGACGTCGCCGGTCAGGGCGTTCTCGAGCACGAGCACGAACAGCTCGTCGGCGATCCCGTCCTCGCGCCGCGCGCAGGCCCGCGCCGAGCGGTCGAGCTTGGCGCGCAGCGAATTGCGGTCGGGCGGCAGGTTGGTGAAGCCGCCGCCGGTCAGCTTGGCCATTTCGTAAAGCGCCTGGAGGTCGTCTTCGGTGGCGGCGCGGATCACGAAGCTCATGGCGGCGCTCCCGTGGCGAGGCGGTGGAGGACGACGGCGGACAGCGCCGCGCGCTCGGACAGCGAGGATGCGATGAGGTATTCGCCCGGCGAATGGATCGCCCCGCCGCGCACGCCCATGGTGTCGACCACCGGCACCCCGCAGGCGGCGATGTTGTTGCCGTCGCACACGCCTCCCGAGGATTGCCAGCCGATCGGCCGGCCGAGCGCGGCCGAGGTATCGGCGACGAGGTCGAACAGCTTCTGCGCCCGCGCGTCGACCGGCTTGGGCGGGCGGGTCACGCCGCCGTGAAGCCGGATCGCGACTTCGTGGCCGTGTTCTATACTGCGCAGCAAGACGGCGAGATCGCGCTCGAACGCGGCCGCGGCCTCGCTCGTCTTCGGGCGGATGTTGAATCGCAGCACGGCATTGTCGGGCACGACGTTATTGGCCGACCCGCCGTCGATCTTCGCCGGGTTCACGCTGAGCTCGGTGTGCTCCATCGCCTTGAGCGCGACCGCCAGCGCGGCGGCGGCGACCAGGGCATTGCGCCCCTCTTGCGGATTGCGCCCGGCGTGGGCCGAGCGGCCGGTGACGGCGAGGCTGTAATTGCCGCTGCCGCCGCGGGCGTGGGCCAGCGTGCCGTCGGGCAGCGCCGAAGGCTCGTAGGTCAGCGCCGCCGCCTTGCCGCGCGCCAGGTCGGCGATCAGCGCGGCCGAGGAGAGCGAGCCGGTTTCCTCGTCCGAATTGATCAGCACGTCGTAGCCGACCGACCCCGCCGCCTTCGAAGTCTCGAACGCCGCCAGTGCATGCAGGATCACTGCGATCCCGCCCTTCATGTCGGCCGCGCCGGGGGCGTTGAGCGTGTCGCGGTCAAGCCAGGCGGCGTGCTGGAACGGGTGGTCGGCCGGGTAGACCGTGTCCATGTGCCCGGTGAGCAGGAAGCGCCGTTCGGCTCCGGGCCGCACGCTCAGGACCAGGTGGCGGCCATGCCGGCATTCGACTTCGTGCCCGGCGGCGTCGATCGCGGTGACCGGCGCTGGATCGCGCAAGGACACGTCGCCCGGCAGCACGGCGAAGGCGTCGGCCAGCTCTCCCGCCTGCGCGGCGAGCCCGTCGAGGTTGCCGGTGCCCGTGTTGATCGCGCTCCAGCGCTCGGTTGCGGCCAGCATCGCCGCCTGGTCGATGCCGTCGGCCAGCGCCAGTTCTTCGGGAGCAAGCTGTTTCATTCGCAACCGGCTTAGCGGCCGGCGGCGAACTCTCCAACCCCGCCGTTCAGGACAATTCGCGCGCCACGGCGACGAATTCGGCGACCGAGAGCGTTTCCGCCCTGCGCGCCGGGTCGATCCCCAGCGCTTCGAGCGCGGCGAGCGCGCCGGGCAGGCCCTTGAGGCTCTGGCGCAGCATCTTGCGGCGCTGGCCGAAGGCGGCCTCGGTCACGCGTTCGAGCACCCGCGCCGAAACGCCGCCGGGCATGGCGGCCGGGATCACGTGGACCACCGCGCTCATCACCTTGGGCGGCGGGGTGAATGCGCTGCGGTGGACCTTCATCGCCAGCTTTGCGGCGGATCGCCACTGGGCCAGCACCGCCAGCCGGCCGTATTCCCCGCTGCCGGGCCGGGCGACGATCCGCTGGGCCACCTCGAGCTGGAACATCAGCGTCAGCGAAGTCCAGCGGGGCGGCCATTGCTCGCCCGCAAGCCAGCGGATGAGCAGGGCCGTGCCGACGTTGTACGGCAGGTTGGCGACCACGGCGTAGGGCTCGCCCATCAACTCGTCGTGATCGAGCGCGAGCGCGTCGCCCTCGATTATCCGCAGCTTGCCGGGGAAGGCTTCCGCCAGCTCGGCGAGCGCGGGGAGGCAGCGCTTGTCCATCTCGATCGCGGTGACTCGCGCGCCGGCGCGCAGCAGCGCGCGGGTGAGGCCGCCGGGCCCGGGCCCGACTTCGAGCACTGCCCGGTCCGCGAGGTCGCCCGGAATCGCCGCGATCCGGCCGAGCAATTGCTCGTCGAGCAGGAAATTCTGTCCCAGCGCCTTCGACGCGCTGAGGCCGTGGCGCGCGATGACTTCGCGCAGCGGGGGAAGGGAAGGGGTGTTCGTAACCACTTTCACTTCGTCATTGCGAGCCGCCGAAGGCAGCGCGGCAATCCAGTGCGGTTTCCTGTTGCCCTGGATTGGTTGGCCTTTGGCCAGCTTCGCTTCGGTCGCTGCGCTCCTCGCAATGACGAAATCATGTTTTGGGGCTCTTGGCTCTAAGCGCCGCCGCCTCTCCGGCCATCTTGATGGCGGCGATCGTCGCGCCGGGGTCGGCGATGCCCTTGCCGGCGATGGCGAATGCGGTGCCGTGGTCGGGCGAGGTGCGTACGATCGGCAGGCCGAGCGTCATGTTGACGCCCTGGTCGAAGTCGAGCGCCTTCAAGGGCACCAGCGCCTGGTCGTGGTACATCGCGATGGCGACGTCGTAAGTCGCGCGGGCGCGCGGGGCGAACAGCGAATCCGCCGGGTGCGGGCCGGTCGCGTCGATGCCTTCGGCGCGCAGCGCGGCAATGGCGGGCGCGATGATCCGCCGCTCCTCGTCTCCCATCCGCCCGTCCTCCCCGGCATGGGGATTGAGCGCGGCGATGGCGAGGCGCGGGGAGGCAATGCCGAAATCGGTCCGCATGGCCCGCGCCACGATCCGCGCGCGGCGGACGATGAGCTCTTTCGACAGCAGTCCCGGCACCTCGGCCAGCGCGCAATGGACGGTTATCGGCACGGTCCTGAGGCTGGGCCCGGCGAGCAGCATCACCGCATCTTGCGCATCGACCCCGCAGGCGTGGGCGACGAATTCGGTCTGCCCGGGAAAGGCGAAGCCGACTTCGGCGAGGCGCGCCTTGGCGATCGGGCCGGTGACCACGCCGCCTGCCTCGCCCGCCACCGCCAGCGCCACGGCGCGATCGAGCGAGGCGAGCGCCAGCCTGGCCCCGTCCGCGTCGGGTTCGCCCGGGCTGTAGGGCCCGTCGAGGTCGCCGAGAACGGGCAGGGCGCGGCCGAAGGCGGCAGCGGCATCCGCCGGCCGGCCGATCGCGCGTGTCGGGATGTCGAGGCCGCGCGCCCGCGCGGCATCGTGCAGCAGCTGCAGGCCGCCGACGGCGAAGAACGGCGGCAGGCGGAACGCATCGCGCCGCGCCCAGGCTTCGCAGATGAGTTCCGGGCCGACCCCCGCCGGATCGCCGAGCGATACCGCGAGCGGGGGAGGTGCAGGGTCAGTTATATTCGATCACCGCGTCGCGGCGCAGGTCGCGCAGGTAGCGCTGGGCGCGCTTGCCGACGCGGTCATCCTCGATCTGCGCCATCAGTTCCTCGAAATTGGGCCCGGTTTCCGCCTTGGCGTCGTCGCGCCCGCACAGCATCAGCACGCGAACGCCCTCGGTCAGCGAGCCGAACGGCGGGGTGGCCTGGCCGACGTCGAGCTGGAGGATCGTCTGCTGCAGCGAGTCGGGCAGGGCGCGGGCGGGGATTTCGTCGTTGCTGACCACTTGCGCGCCGATCGCCGCGGCCGCGGCGTCGGCGTCGCCGCAACCGCGCATGTTCTGCACCGTCTGGGTGAAAGTCGCCACCGTCCCGCGCGCATCGGCTTCGCTGATGTCCGGCGGGAAGTCGATCGAGATCTGCTTGAGGCTGAGGACGGCGTCGCGCGGGTCGGGCATGCCGATCTGGCGCCTGTCGATCAGGTAAAGGATCGAGAAGCCGCCGGGAATCTCGATCGGGCCGGCCAGCTGCCCGGGCACCATGTCGCGCGCCGCGGCCTCGAGCGTCGGGTTCTGCAACTGCTCGAGCCTGATCCAGCCGAGCTCGCCGCCGACCGCCGCGGTCGACGCTTCGGAAAACTGGCGCGCATAAGCGACGAAGCTGCCCCCGTCGCGCAACTGGTCGACGATCCGCTGGGCGTTTTGCGCCACGGCCTCGCGCGTGGTCGGCGTCGCCGACAGGTAGATTTCGCCGAGCCGGTATTCGGCCGTCCCGCGCGATGCCTGCAGGCGGTCGTAGAGCTCGGTCACTTCTTCGGACGACACGCTGACGAACGGCTGGACGTTGCGCCGGATCAGCCGGTCCCAGGCCAGTTCGCCTTCGATCTGGCGCTTGAGCGAATTGGCCGACGACCCGACCGAGGCCAGGTACTTGACGAGTTCCTCGGGCGTGCGGCGGAAGCGCTGCGAGGCAAGGCGGTCAAAGGTCTGGTCGACCTCGTCCTTGGTGACTTCCATTTCCTGCGCTTTCGCTTCCTGGACCTGGAGCGTTTCGTCGATCAGGTTGCGCAGCACCTGCCGGCGCAGGGCCTGCAGTTCCTCGGGCTGGATTTCCGCGCCCTCGTTCGCCGCGATGACCAGCGCCACGCGCTGGTCGACGTCGGTGCCGGTGATGATCGCGCCGTTGATCTTCGCCGTCGCCCGGCGATTGTTCGGATCCATCGTGCCGAGCAATTGCACGTTGTCGGGAATGTCGAAGGCATTGCCCTGTTCGCCTTCCTGGGCCACGGCCATCGCGGCCCCGAAGACGCAGGCGCCGGCCATTGCGGCGGCGCATCCGTAAGTCAAAATTCCGCGGGCGGATCCGATCACGTAAAATTCCTCCAGCGGCGCGTCATGCGCCGGTCATGCAACACCAGCCGATCGCCGGAAGCGGCTGAACCGTTGCTGAGCGCAGCGCCGATAGCGCGTTTGCGGCAGTCTGCCAATTGCATCGCCCCGATCAGCGGACGCCGAGGTTCTTGAGCGAAACATAGACCCTGAAGGTATCGCCCAGCTTGGCGTCGGCGATCGCCACGTAGTCGCGCCGCCAGGTAAGCCCGAATTCGATGCAATCGTCGGCATAGGCCACGCCGAGGCGCGTGCGCAGCAGCTCGAAGCCGTCCGAGGTCAGCGTCGGATCTTCCGCGCGATCGGTCAGGTTGACGACCGCCGAACCGAACACCGACCAGTACCTGGCAAAGGCGACGCGGCCGGCGGCGCGCAGTTCCTCGCGGTCCTGCAAGTCCTCGAACGTCAGGTCGATGTCGCGGTTGAGGCGCAGGTAGCCGACTTCCAGATAGGTCCGGTCGGTGCCGACCGTGGCGTCGATCTCGTTGCGGCGGATCGCGAAGTTGTCCTTGTCGAGCCGGAAGCGGTGGGTGAACTTGACGAAGTCGCGATAGCGCACCTCGGTCCGGCCGACCCAGTCGGAGAACTGTTCGTTGAGCCCGGTGCCGTCGGGGAACAGGGTCGGCTTGTCGTTCAGGCGGTACGACTGGCCGATGGTGGTGCGCAGGCGCCATCCGGGGCGGGTAAGCTCCCAGTCGACGCCATAGGTCACCCGCACCCCGTCCTCGACCCGGTCGTAGCCCGGGAAGCGGTTGAGCGCGAACAGGTTGCTGTCCTCGAGGTCGATCGCGCGGGCATCCTCGTTGGGGATGGCGAGGTTGCGGATCGGCGGGCTGGCGACGATTTGCACGCGCGGCGCCAGCACTTGCGTGCCGCCCAGCAGCTTGCCGATCAGCGGCCACTTGAGGTCGACCGCGGCGATCGCCACCCCGCGCGCCTGCCAGCCCGATTCTCCCCGGTAGAGCGCCGTCAAAGTCGTCGCGTTCTCGTCCGAGTGGTAGATGTCCCCGCGCACCAGCGCCGTCAGCGTCAGTTCCTGGCCCCAGCCGGTGACCCGGCGCAGGTCCCATTGCGCGCGGGCGAAGGCGCGCTGCGTATCCTGCCCGTCGGTGCGGACGATGCCGAGGCTGTTGAACTGGGCTTCGATCCGCCCCCCCAGAAGGGGATCGGCCAGTGTCCGGCGATAGTCGATCGCCGGCAAGGCGATCGGCACGGAGCCCTGGTCCTGGTTGGTCAGGAGGACCTGCGTCGCCCATCCGGCGACCGTGAGGTAGGAATTATCGTCGATCCGCTCGACGTTGACGGTCGAGCGCAGCCGGTCGTCCTGGCTGATGTCGTAACGGCGCAGGAACGTGCGGTCGCTCGCGGCACGGACCGAGCCGGTCACGCTCCAGTTCGGGTCGAGCTGGAACCTGCCGTTGGCGAAGAGGTAGCCGCGCCAGTCCTTCTCCGCCGTCGGCACGGTCGAGCCGACCGGGATGCGCTTGCCGTGAGTCAGGTAGCCGGTGACCTGGTAAGCGCCGCTCCCGGTCAGCTCGCGGTATTGCGCCGAGAGCATCGGCGCGGTCTTGGAATAGATATAGCCCGTCGCCAGCAAGTCGCGGTTGTCGGCGATCCGCCAGTAAAAGCTGTCCCTCACTTCGAACCCGTTCGAGACGCTGTAGCCGAGATCGGGAATGAGCACGCCCGAGCTGGCCTTGCCCCCGGTGCCGAGGCTGAGCCCGATGAGCGGCAGGATGCGGGTGCCGAACACTTCGAGGTAGGCGCCGCGGAATCGGATCCTCCCGGCTTCGGCGTCGTAGGTCACGCGTTCGGCGATGACGCGCCAGCTCGGGTCCTTCGGGCAGCCTTGCGCCGTCTCGACCGCGCACGATGAATAGGCCGCGCGGGTCAGGACGATGTTCCCGTCCGCGTCGCGGTCGCCCCGCGTCGCGGCCATCCGCCCGCCCTCGCGCAAGGCGAGCAGGAGGTTGGTCATCGCCCCGGCGCGCAGCTCCTCGGTCAGCTCGGCGCGGTCGGTGAACAACTGGTTGCCGTCCTCGTCGACCAGCCGCACGTTGCCTTCGGCGACGATCACGCCGCTCATGCGGTTCCAGCTGACGCTGTCGGCGCGGACCGACTGGTCGCCCGACCGCAGGATCACGTCGCCGGCGGCCGAAACCGTATCGGCCTCGCTGTCGTAGCTGAGCGTATTGGCCTCGAACGCCACTTGCCGTTCGCCCGCGGCATTGAACTCGGCGACCGGCTGCGCGGCCCCGTCCTGCGCCGCGGCGAGCCCCGGCAGCGCCACGGCCAGTGCCACGGCAACGGCCGATCCCGCGCCCGGCCGAAGGGCGCGCAAGCTGCGGGATCGGGCTTGCAGCACGGACTGCGGGACAGGGGGCATGGCTTGCCTATCGCACCAGCGGCGCTTAACTGCAACGCCAGCAATCCGGGTGCGCCGCCGGCCGGCCGCGCCCCGCCTTCAGTTTACCGGAGATAGCATGCTGATCAGCTTCCGCCCCGCCGCAGACGCCGGGACCCCGCGCCTTGTCGCCCGCATTGTCGAGCAGGACAACCTGCCCGCCGACCTGCCGCGGACCGACGCCGAAGGGACCGCCGCGGCGCGCTTCACAGGCAAGGCCGGGCAGCTTTTCGAAAGCTTCGCCGAGCGCGACGGACGCATCGTCCGCCAAGTGCTCGCCGGTGCCGGCAAGGCCGGCGCCGAGGGCCGCAGGGCCGCGCTCGAGAAGGCCGGCGCCGCGCTGGCGGCGAAGTACCTGACCTCGGGCGAACGGGCGATCGCGCTCGACGTGTCCGACAGCCGGCTGGCTGCCGGCGAAATCGCCTCGGTCCTGCTCGGCCTGCGCCTCAGGGCCTGGCGCCACGACGCCTATCGCACGCGGCTCAAGGACGAGCAGAAGCGCACGCTGGCCGAGGTGGTCGTGATCGGCGCGCCCGAAGGCAGCGAGGCGGCGTGGGAAGTCGAGCAGGCGCTCGCCGAAGGCGTCGAACTGACGCGCGAGCTGGTCGCCGAGCCCGCCAACGTGATCTATCCCGAGAGCTTCGTCGAACGCGTGACCAAGCGGCTCGAGGGCACCGGGGCGGAAGTATCGTTCCTCGACGAGAACGCGATGCGCGCGCTCGGCATGGGCGCGCTGCTCGGCGTGTCGCAAGGCTCGCCGCGCGCGCCGCGGATCCTGGTCATCAAGTGGCTGGGCGGCGCCAAGGACGGCAAGCCGACGGTGTTCGTCGGCAAGGGCGTGACGTTCGACACCGGCGGCATTTCGCTGAAGCAGCCCGCCGGTATGGAAGACATGAAATGGGACATGGGCGGCGCCGGCGCGGTGGCCGGGGCGATGCTCGCGATCGCCCGGCGCAAGGCCAAGGCCAACGTCATCGGCGTGTGCGGCCTGGTCGAGAACATGCCCGACGGGAATGCCCAGCGCCCGGGCGACATCGTCACCACCATGTCCGGCCAGACGGTCGAGGTGATCAACACCGACGCCGAAGGGCGGCTGGTGCTGTGCGACGCGCTGACCTGGGTGCAGAAGGAATTCCATCCCGCGGTGATCGTCGACCTCGCCACGCTGACCGGCGCGATGATCATATCGCTCGGCCACGAGCACGGCGGGCTGTTCGCGAACAACGACCGCCTCGCCGAAAGCCTGCTCGCGGCGGGCCGGGCGAGCGGCGACAAGATGTGGCGCTTCCCGCTCGCGCCCGAATACGACAAGCTGATCGACAGCCATATCGCCGACATCAAGAACGTCGGCCCGCGCCATGCCGGCTCGATCACCGCGGCGCAGTACCTCCAGCGCTTCATCGACAACGGCACGCCGTGGGCGCACTGCGACATCGCCGGGATGGTCTGGGCCGACAAGTCCGGCGCCACCTGGGACAAGGGCGCGACCGGCTTCGGCGTGCGCCTGCTTGACCGCTTCGTGCGCGACAACTTCGAAGGCTGACCGCCCTCAAGTAGCGGAGCGATAGGGCACAAGAGATGCAGCTCGATTTCTGGCAGCTGTCGCGCGATCCCGTCGAGCGGGTCGTCGCGCTGATCGCCGAACGCGCGCGCGGCGCGGGCGAAAGGCTGCTGGTCGTGGCCGGGGACGAGGAGCGGCGGGCGGCGATGGGCCGCGCGCTGTGGGAAGCCAAGCCCGAAGCCTTCCTCGCCAACGGTGAGGCAGGCGCCCCGCACGCCGCGCGCCAGCCGATCCTGCTTTCGCCGGATTGCGCGGCCGCAAACGGTGCGCGCTATCTCGTGCTGGCCGACGGGCAGTGGCGCGACGGCGCAAGCGGGTTCGCGCGCGTGTTCCTGCTGTTCGACGAAGCCGGGGCCGATGCCGCGCGGGGCATCTGGCGCATGTTCGACGGGCGCGACGACGTCACGCGCAGCTATTTCGCGCAAGAAGACGGCAAGTGGGTCAAGAAGGCCTGAGGCCCCCAAGCCCCCCAAAGCCCCCTAAGCCTTGCGCCGTGCGGAGCCGCCCGCTAGGGGCGCGCGCAAATCCCGCAACAGCCAGTTCGCAAGGAACACCCCATGGCGGCCACCCGCACCTTTTCGATCATCAAGCCCGACGCCACCCGCCGCAACCTGACCGGCGCCGTCACCAGGATGCTCGAGGAAGCCGGCCTGCGCGTCGTGGCCAGCAAGCGCATCCGCATGAGCCGCGAGCAGGCCGAAGGCTTCTACGCGGTCCACCGGGAACGCCCCTTCTTCGGCGAGCTGGTCGAGTTCATGACCAGCGGCCCGGTGGTCGTCCAGGTGCTCGAGGGCGAGGACGCGGTGAAGCGCAACCGCGAGGTGATGGGCGCGACCAACCCGGCCGACGCCGCCGAGGGCACGATCCGCAAGACCTATGCCGAATCGATCGAGGCCAATTCGGTCCACGGCTCGGACAGCGACGAGAACGCGGCGATCGAGATCGCCTTCTTCTTCAAGCCCGAAGAAATCGTCGGCTGACTTTTCGTGCCCGGCCGGCGCGGTCAGTCCCGGCCGGCCCGAACCGCGGAATCGAGCTGCGGAACGGGACGCATGGTGTTGCGCCGGAAATCGCTGGCGGTCATTCCGGCGTGCTGGCGGAAGCTGCGCGCGAAATAGGCGGGATCGTCGTAGCCTAGCTCGCTGGCGATCTGTTTCACGCTCGCGGTGGACAGCGAGAGCGAGCGCTTCGCCTCGAGCAGCCGTCGCTCGTTGACCAGCGAACCCGGCGCCTTGCCGGTCATTTCCCGGCACGAACGCGTTAGCGTGGCCTGGCTGCTGCCCAGTGCGGCGGCGTATTCGCCGACGGACCAGCCGGCGCGGAAGTTCCGTTCGACGAGCTGCATGAAACGCCGGAACAGCGCCCGCCGCGGGCTGGGCGCGCCTTCCTTGCGTTCCACCTCCGCGCTGGAGATTTCCTCCGCCAGCGAGAAAAGCAGCGACAACGTGGCGAGCACGCCGTTCGTGACCTGGATGTTCGCGTCCAGCCGGCGGCGCTCGAGATCGCGGAACAGCAGCCGGATGAGGTGGCCCTGGTCGTCCGCCGGGACGGGGATGCGCTGGATCGCGCTGCGCTGCAGGAAGCGCTCCTTCTCGGTAATCGCCACGCGCTGGTCGTAGAACAGGGCGTCGGCCACCGAGAGGACCCAGCCCCTGGCGTCGGCGTCGAAGCGGAACGCGTGCGGGCAATCGCAGGGCGAGAGAACCAGCGAGGGCAGGTCGAGCTCGAATTCGCCGTCCTCGGCGATCAGCGTGCCGCGGCCTTTCTCGATGTAAAGCAGCTGCACGATGCTGGGATGGCGATGAGCGTCGATGGACCAATTATGCAAGCTGGCCCTGGCCGCGATCGTTTCCAGGTGCACGAGATCGGGGACGTAGGTCTCTAATCCGTCCCCGTATAATTGAAACGTCCTGACCTCGGCGAGCATGTCCATGGCCCGCGCAAACTATCCGCTTGATCGGATAGTGCAAGTCTTTGCCGGAAATGTGCGTTGCCGCGCTTCCCTCGATGATGCAGCGAGGCGCGAAATGACCGGCAGCATGGCCGGATAAAGGGGGAGAGGCGCTATGAACCGTCACACGAAGTCCGTCCGCCTGCTGCTGACCGCGGCGGGCATTGCCGTTGCCGCCGGGATCATGCCCGGCGCGGCATGGGCCCAGGATGCCGAGGAGGGATCGGACAACGAGATCATCGTCACCGCGCAGAAGCGCGAGCAGAACCTGTCGGACGTCTCGCTGTCCGTCTCCGCCGTGGGCGGGGAGACGCTGGCCGAAACCGGCACGGTCAACATCGAGGCGCTGCAGAACCTCGTGCCGTCGATCAGCTTCGGCAACGACTTCAACTTCGCCAAGCTGTTCATCCGCGGCATCGGCCTGTCCAGTTCGCTGCCCGGCGTCGACCCCTCGGTGGCGCTGCACGTCGACGGCGCGGTCGTCTCGCTCGCCCAGGCGCAACTCGGCTCGATGTTCGACCTCGAGCGCGTCGAGGTCCTGCGCGGCCCGCAAGGCACGCTTTACGGCCGCAACGCCACCGGCGGCGCGGTCAACCTGATCACCGCCAAGCCCACGGCCACGCTCGATGGCTACGTGCGGCTGACGGTCGGCGGTCCCGACCTGCTGCTGATGGAGGAAGCCGCGGTCGGCGGGCCGATTTCCGACACCATCCGCGCGCGCGTCGCGGTGCAGAAGATCGACCGCGACGGCTATGGCATCAACGAATACACCGGGCACGACATCGACGACGCCAACCAGCTTTCGGCGCGCGCGCACCTGCAGTTCCTGCCGAGCGAAAACGTCGATATCCTGCTCACCGGCGAATATCACCGGGAGGACGACCGCTCGCTGGCGATCAAGTTCCGCGAGGTCTCGTTCCCCGGCGTGCTGACCGACGCCAATCCGGCGAACGACAGCCTGAGCGCGCTCGGCCAGCGGACCAATGCCGACGGATCGCCGGTCGCGTTCGCCAGCAAGGCGCGCGACCTCAACACGAATTTCGACCCGATCAACGACCGCGAACAGTGGGCGCTGACCGGCGCGATCACGATCGACGCGAGCGACGCGGTCACGCTCAAGTCGCTGACCTCGTACCGCAAGTTCGACGCGATCTTCTTCCACGATTTCGACATGTCGACCTACCTCGGCTACCGGCTGGCGCAGACGAGTGCCCTGCGGACCAGCGCCAACCACTGGCAGCCGGTGTTCCAGAAGCAGTTCTCGCAGGAATTCCAGGGCAACATCGACCTGGGGCCGCTCTACGGCGTGGTCGGCCTGTTCTACCTCGACGAGAAGATCCGGGTCGAAAACCACATCGGCTATGACGTGCTCAACAATTCCGACCCGTTCCGCGTGCAGTTCGACGGCACGCTCGACATCGAAACCTGGGCGGCGTTCATCAACCTGACCTACGATGTGAGCGACAGGTTCGCCATCAAGGCCGGCGGGCGCTACAGCTGGGAAAAGCGCCATCTGGCGAACAACACCGGCATCGGCTCGGCCGCCACCGGCTTCGTGCTCGACCCGCTGCAGTGGGACGACAGCAAGAAGTGGACCGATTTCTCGCCTTCGCTGGGCTTGGAATTCCGGCCGAACGACGACTGGCTGCTGTATGCAAACTGGTCGCGCGGGTTCAAGAGCGGCACGGCCGAGATCGGCTCCACCCGCAGGCTCTCGCCCACCCAGCCGCTGCCGTTCGTCGACCCGGAAAAGGTCGAGGCCTTCGAAGTCGGCGCGAAATACGCCACCGGCGACTTCAACTTCAACGTCGCGACCTTCTTCCAGCGGCTGAAGAACGGGCAGTTCTCGCTGACCCGACCGATTCCGGTCCCGCCGTTCTTCACCAGCTCGCTGACCAATGCGGCGAAGAGCGAGGCCTACGGCGCGGAATTCGAGTTGCTGTGGCGGCCGACGCGGGAATTCTCGCTCAACGCCTCGCTCGGCTACCTGCACTCGGAATTCACCGAGTTCTTCTCCAAGGACCCGCTCGACCCGGCGCTGTTCGGCCCCGGCGGCGCGGCGGTGCCGGATAGCGACTTGTCGGGCAACGCCACCCGCATGTCGCCCAGGTGGAGCGTGAACATCAACCCGAGCTACGATTTCGACCTGTCGGATGGTTCGATGATCACCGTGGCGTCGAACTTCGCTTATCGCTCCAAACAGTACCACACCGAGTTCAACGACGAGCGCCTGTCGCAGGACGGCTACATCATGCTCGATGCGAACCTGATGTACACCGCCCCGGACGCGGACTGGACGGTCAACCTGTGGATGAAGAACGTGACCAACGAATTCGTCTGGGCGGGCAGCTTCTCGGTTTCGACCAGCCGCACGATCGGCGGCACGCTGATGCCGCCGCGCACCTTCGGCGTGACGGCAGGCTACAGGTTCTGACGACGGCGGGCCGCCCGATTGGCGGCCCCCGATTCATATGGTAGGCTTGCGCCATTGAGGGTCGCCTCTTGCTTCCTTGGGGAGGGAATCGATGGCCAAGTCTCTTACCCTGGCGGCCTCGGCCGCCTGCTACGCCGCGTTCTTTGGCGCATTCGTGTATCTGATCGGCTTCGTCGCGGGCTTCGCCCCGCTGCCGACCACCGTCGACAAGGGAATCGACGGCCCGCTGGCGCAAGCGTTGCTGGTCGACGTGGCGCTGATCGCGCTGTTCGGGCTGCAGCATTCGGTGATGGCGCGGCCGGCGTTCAAGGCGCGCTGGACCAGGATCGTCCCGCCGCCGCTCGAACGCTCGGTCTATTGCCTCGCTTCGGCGCTGTGCCTCGTCGCGCTGTTCGCCTTGTGGCACCCGATCGCGGGGACCGTGTGGTCGGTCGGCGACCCCACGGCGCGGATCGCGCTGTGGGTGCTGTTCTTCCTCGGCTGGGGAATCCTGTTCATCGCCACGCACTTGATCAGCCACTGGGAGCTGTTCGGGTTGGCCCAGGCCTGGCGCCACTTCCGCGGCACCGAAGGCGTGCCGCCGACCTTCAGGACGCCGCTGTTCTACCGCTGGGTGCGGCACCCGATCTACACCGGCTTCCTGCTCGCCTTCTGGGCGACGCCCGAGATGAGCTACGGCCACCTGCTGCTCGCAGCCGGGTTCTCGCTCTACATCTTCGTCGGCATCGCCTTCGAGGAACGCGATCTCGTCGGCCACTACGGCGCGATCTACATCGAGTACCGCCGGAAGGTGGGGATGGTGTTCCCGGGAGTCGGGCGGGGGGCGTGAACCCGTCGTCCCGGCGAAAGCCGGGATCTCGTGCCGCCAGGCCGGACTTTGCCGAACGAGGTCCCGGATCGAGTCCGGGACGACGATTGCTCAGAACGCGTCGGCGACGTCGATCAGCGCGGTGAGGCGCTTGGGCGCTACTGAGCGCCAGCTGCGTTCGAGCCACTGCGCCACGTGGTCCCAGTCGACGCCGGGGCGGTTGAGGATCACTCCGACCCATCCGCTCGCGCCGTAGTAAGCGGGGCGGAAGTACGTTTCCGGGTCGCGCTCGACCAGCGCGTTCAATTCGTCCGGCCCGTCGGTCTTCACCAGCAGCGCGACGTGTTCGACGCCGTGGTGCTGGTCGTTGAAATAGGCGAAGAACTTGCCGCTCTTGCCGCCGGTGCGCCAGCCGGGCGCGCCGTGGCTGTCGCGGTCCTCGACTTCGGGCAGCGCCAGCGCCAGTTCGCGGACCTTTTCCAGCAGCCAGTCGGCGCGGTAGGGGCGGCTGACATAGTCCGCCAGCATCCGCGGATAGAGCTGGTATTCGGCCATCAGCACCCGCGCGCCGAGGCTGTCGGGCGTGTCGTCGGGCAGGATGTGCACCGCCACCTGGCCGAGCAGCGGCCCGGCGTCGAGCTCGGGCGTGACGACATGGACCGAGCAGCCGCCGTGGGTTTCGCCCGCCTCGATCGCCCGCTCGTGGGTGTGCAGGCCCTTGAACTTGGGCAGCAGCGAGGGGTGAGTGTTGAGCATCCGGCCGGCCCACTTGTCGACGAAGCTTGCGGTCAGCACTCGCATGTAGCCGGCGAGCGCGATGTATTGGGCGCCGGCATCGCGCACCGCCCGGTCCATCACAACCTCGTGTTCCTCGCGCGACATGCCCTTGTGGCTGTGGGCGAAAGTCGCGATCCCCTCCGCCTCGGCGATCCTCAGCCCGCGCGCATCGGGCACATTGCTGGCGACGAGGACGAGTTCATAGGGGCAACCGGGCAGGCGCGAATGGAACAGCAAGGAGGACATCGTCGTCCCGTTGCCCGAGAGCATCACGGCGACGCGCGCCTTGTCATGCATTGTGGCTGGCGTCCCACGCCTCGGCCGAGCCCCAGCTTCCCGCCGGCCCGCGCACCGTGCAGCCGCGCGGGCCTGCGGCGACTTCGCCGACGTGGACGACGTCCTCGCCAGCTTCCTCCAGCTCGGCGACGACTTCGCTCGCCAGCTCGGGCCGGACGGCGAGGACCATGCCGATCCCGCAGTTGAAAGTGCGGGCCATTTCGCCGGGCTCGATGTTGCCCTGGCGCTGGAGGAAGGCCATCAGCCCCGGCTGTTCCCAGGCCCCGGCATCGACCACCGCATGTGCCCCTGCGGGAAGGACGCGCGGAATGTTCTCGAGCAGCCCGCCGCCGGTCACGTGGGCGAGGGCGTCTATCTTGCCCGCGCGCACCACCGGCAGGAGGTTCTTCACGTAGATTCGCGTCGGCTCGATCAGCGCGTCGAGCAGCGTGCCGGAATCACCGAATGGCGCATCCATGTCCCAGCCCTTGTCGGCGGCGAGGCGGCGGACCAGCGAGAAGCCGTTCGAGTGCACGCCCGAACTGGCGAGGCCGAGCAGGACGTGGCCCGGCGCGACGCGTTCGCCGGTCAGCTGCTCGCCGCGCTCGACCGCGCCGACGCAGAAGCCGGCGAGGTCGTAATCTCCGCTCGCGTACATCCCCGGCATCTCGGCGGTCTCGCCGCCGATCAGCGCGCAGCCGGCCGCCTTGCAGCCTTCGGCGATGCCGGCGATCACGCGTTCGGCGACACTCGTATCGAGCTGCGCGCAAGCGAAGTAGTCGAGGAAGAACAGCGGCTCGGCGCCCTGGACGATCAGGTCGTTGACGCACATCGCGACGAGGTCGATGCCGACGGTGTCGTGGCGGTCGTGGTCGATGGCGAGCTTGAGCTTGGTGCCCACCCCGTCGTTCCCGGCGACGAGCAGCGGATCGCTGTAGCCGGCGGCCCTCGGATCGAAGAACCCGCCGAAGCCGCCGATCTCGCCGTCGGCGCCCGGGCGGCGGGTGGCCTTGACCAGCGGCCCGATCGCCCTGACCAGCGCGTTGCCGGCGTCGATCGAGACGCCGGCTTTCTCGTAGGTGTAGCGCTTGTCGGTGGCCATGATGGGATGCCTTTATCCTTTCGCGCTTGGATTTCCACTCGCCTTTCGGCAAAAGGCCCGCGGTTTCCCCCGATGACTGGCCAGACGCTTCCCTCCTCCCCGCAAGCCCGCCGCGCGCTTGCCGCACTCGCGGGCATAGTTATGCTCGCGCTGGCGCTGCTCGCCGCCAGGGCGCTGGTGGCGCAGGTTGCCGGCGATCGCGGGATCGCCCCGGTGGCCAGCAGCAGCGACATCGAGGTCGGCGGGATCGAGGTCAACGTCCTCGGCAAGAGCCCCGAGGACGCGCGCATGCTCGGCTGGCGCGAGGCCCAGCGCAAGGCGTGGAAGAAGCTCGGCGGGCCCGATATGCCCGACGCGCGGATCGAATCGATGGTTTCGGCCGTGGTGATCGAGAACGAGCGGCTCGGCCCGCGGCGCTACGTCGCCCGGCTCGGCGTGATCTTCGACCGCAAGCGCGCGGGCGGGCTGCTCGGCGCCGGCGGGGAAGTGGCTCGCTCGTCCCCGATGCTGACCCTGCCGGTGCTCGTTTCCGGCGGCACCCAGACGATGTTCGAGGTGCGCAATCCGTGGCAACGGGCCTGGGCCGAATACCAGGCCGGGGCGAGCGCGATCGACTATGTCCGTCCCTCGGGCGCGGGGTTCGAATCGCTGCTGCTGACCTACGGCCAGGTCGGGCGGCGCAGCCGCGCCTGGTGGAACAACATCCTCGACACCTTCGGCGCGGCCGACATCATCGTGCCGGTCGCGCACCTGCAGCGGCAATGGCCCGGCGGGCCGGTGCGCGGCACCTTCACCGCGCGTTTCGGCCCCGACGACGCCTGGCTCGACCAGTTCACCCTCACCGCCAGGAGCGAGGAGGCCGTGCCGGCGATGCTCGGCCAGGCGGTCCGCCGGTTCGACGCGATCTTCGCCCGCGCGCTGGCCGACGGCAAGCTGCGGCCCGATCCGACGCTGACGCGCGAGACCATCGAGGTGCGGCCGGAAATCCGCGCGCTGATCGACGCCGCGCGCCGGGCCGAGTCCGGCGAGGCGGCGGGCGAGGCGATCCCGGCCGTGACCGGCGGCGCGGCGCCATCGTCCTCGCCCTCGGCCGAAGCGCAGGTCGTCAGCGCCTTCACCGTGCAGTTCGCGACGCCCGACGCGGCGGCGCTCGACGCTTCGCTGGCGGCGGTGCGCGGCGCGGCGGGCGTGCGCGGGGCGGCGATCAGCAGCACCGCCATCGGCGGCGTCTCGGTGATGCGGGTGAGCTATGCCGGCGACGTCGCCGGGCTCGCCGCGGCGCTGCGCTCGCGCGGGTTCCAGGTCAACCAGGCCGGCAACGTCCTTTCCGTCCGGCGCTAGGGAGCGCTGGCCCGATGCCCCCGCACTTTCGTCATTGCGAGCCGCCGAAGGCGGCGCGGCAATCCAGGGCGGTTTCCTGTTGCCCTGGATTGGTTGGCCCTTGGTCAGCTTCGCTTCCGTCGCTTCGCTCCTCGCAATGACGAAAGGAGAATGAGGCGAAAATGTCGCAGATCGCCCTTCCGTTCCACCATGCCGCCGGCAGCGGGCCGGCGCGGATCGTGCTCGGGGCCAGCAACTCCCATGTCGCCGAGGCGCTCGCCAATCCGGACAGCTGGCCGTTCCGCACCGCCGTCCTCACCGGCCCGCCGGGCTCGGGCAAGTCGCTGTTCGCCCGCTGGTTCGAGAGCACCGGCAAGGGCGATGCGATCGACGATGCCCAGGCGCTCGACGAAGCCGAGCTGTTCCACCGCTGGAACCGGGCGCAGGAGCAGGGCCGGCCGCTGCTGATCGTCGGCGGCGAGCCGCCGTGGGACGTGGCCCTGCCCGACCTGAAATCGCGCCTCGGCGCCGCGTTGCAGCTCGAGATCGCCCAGCCCGACGACATGATGGCGGCCGAGCTGGTCCTGTCGCTGGCCGAGGAGCGCGGGCTGCCTTTGGGCGGCGAAGCGGCGCAATACCTTGTCCCGCGCGCGGAGCGTTCCTACCTCCAGCTCGAAAAGCTGGTCGCCGAAATCGACCGGCTGAGCCTCGAGCGCAAGGCGCCGCCGACGCTGGCGGTGTGGCGGGCGGCGCTCGAAGCGGTCCAGGGACCGGAGGAGCCCCGCTTGCTTTAGCGGGTTTTTTGGGGGAGAATCGCAGCGTTATGTTCGACCGCCTGATCGCCTACCTGGACTCGGTCCGCGCGCGCGATCCGGCGCCGCGCAGCCGCTGGGAGATCCTCATCTACCCCGGCGTGTGGGCGCTGGGCTTTCACCGCGTGGCGCACTGGCTGTTCGAGGCCGAGCTCTATTTCCCCGCCCGCGCGGTCAACCACTTCGCCCGTTTCCTGACCGCGATCGACATCCACCCCGGCGCCAAGATCGGGCGCAACTTCTTCATCGACCACGGCTTCACCGTGATCGGCGAGACAGCCGAGATCGGCGACAACGTGACCATCTACCAGTGCGTGACGCTCGGCGGCACCAACCCGGCCAACGGCCAGGGCGGCAAGCGCCACCCGACGCTCAAGGACAACGTGATTATCGGCTCGGGCGCGCAGATCATCGGCCCGATCACGGTGGGTGAGCGCGCCCGCGTCGGCGCCAACGCGGTGGTCACCGACGACGTGCCCGAAGGCGCGACCATGGTCGGCCTCAAGGCGCGCTCGACGCTGGTCCCGGCCGAGACCTGGCTCAAGGAATTCATCCCCTACGGCACCCCGTGCGACGAGCCGTGCGAGCCGGGCATCACCACCGACCGCGCCGAGGCGCTCGAGCGCGAGCTGGCGAGCTTGCGCGCCGAGATCGAGGCGCTCAAGCAAGGCTCGCGGAAGCAAGAGGTGGCCGAACCGGCGGCCCGCAAGCGGAGCGCGAAGCGCTGATGCGCGCAGGGCCGTTCGACGGCAACATCGTCCTCTTTCCGAACGCGCGCGCGCCTCAGCAGGTCGGCTTCGAACGCGCGGAGCTTACCCGCATCCTCGACCTCTACGGCCGCATGGTCGCGGCCGGCGAATGGCGCGACTACGCGATGGATTTCGACAGGGATTGCGCGGTGTTCGCCGCCTTCCGCCGCACCGCCGAAGTTCCCCAGATGCGCCTTGAAAAACGCCCCGCGCTGCGCGGCAAGCAGGGCATGTGGGCGCTGTTCGGCGAACAGGGCCAGGTGCTCAAGCGCGGGCACGACCTCGCCGGCGTGCTGGCGCCGGTCGAGCGGCGGTTGCTGAAGGTTGTGAGCGGGTAGGGGGGCGCCGGGTCAGCCGGGCACGAACTCAACTACCACTTCCGCCGACAGATGCTCGCGCGTCGGCTGCAGGCTCAGGATCGTGTCGCGCGACGATTGTGAATCGGGCGCCAGGCAGCGCAATTCGCCGTTCGTGCCGAACGGGCCGGTCGGTCCCGGAGCCGCGAACGACAGGCCGACCCGATTCACGCCCGGCCGCATATGGCGTTCGAGATCGGCATAGGCGTTGAACGTGCCCACGGTCGTGCCGTTGACCGTGACCGTGAGAACCGTCGTGGGCGTGAACCCCGAGCCGTTGACGTTGAGTCGCTTGCAGCGGACGGCGTTGGAAGCGGGGGAGGGCGCGGCGGCCGGGCCGGCGCGGGCCTCGAGCTCCGCCACCCGCGCCTCGAGCGCCCGCACCCGCGCTTCGAGGTCGCCGCCCGAAGGCTGGGCCTGGGCGGGGGCGGCGGCCGTGGCGAGCGTGAGGGTCAATGCTGCGGCAAATTGAGTGGGACGCATCGGCTGGTCCTTCCGAATTGCGGCAAGGCCCAGTCTAGCGTCACGCGGCGCGCGCTGCAATCCTGAGCAAGCTGGTGGAGGGGCAAGTTACGCCGGCCGCAGCCATGTCGGCCGCGCAGGTATCTGCTCTCGGACGCTCGCGGTATAGCGTCCTTCATGGAGTCGTCCGAAACGAAGCGCCCGTCGAACGATGGACCGGTTACGCATCCGGCAGGCCAGGCGTGGCCGGTCGATCAGGCATGGTGGGCGACCGGGATTGACCCGCTGCTGCAGCAGCTCCAGTCCGGTCCCCAGGGGCTCGCTTCGGCCGAAGCCCAGCGGCGCGTGAGCGGCCATGCCGCGGCCTCATCGGGCAATGCGCCCTGGCGCTTGTTCGCTTCCCAGTTCGCCTCGCCGCTGGTGCTGATCCTGATCGGCGGCGCGCTGCTCTCGCTGGTGCTGCGCGAATGGGTCGATGCCGCGATCATCCTCGTGATCGTGCTGGGCAGCGGCGTGCTCGGCTTCACGCAGGAATACCGCGCCTCGCAGGCCATCGCCGAATTGCGCTCGCGCCTCGTGCGGCAAGTGCGCGTAATCCGCGACGGCGAGGAAGTTGCGCTGCCGTTCGACCAGGTGGTGCCGGGCGACGTCGCGCTGCTCAAGGCCGGCGATATCGTGCCGGGCGACGGGCGGCTGATCGAGAGCAACGGACTGCTGGTCGACGAAGCGGTGCTGACCGGCGAGGCCTTCCCGGTCGAGAAGCAGCCCGGTGCCGCGCCGCGCGATGCGGTTGTCTCCCGGCGCCTCGGGGCGCTGTTCGAGGGCACTTCGGTGCGCAGCGGCACCGGCCGGCTGCTGGTGGTCCGCACCGGCAAGGACACGCTGTTCGGCGCGATCGAGCGCAATCTCGAGAAGGCCGAGCAGGCGACCGAGTTCGCGCGCGGCCTGGCCGGTTTCGGCCGCATGCTGCTGCGCGTGATGCTGGTCGTGGTCGCGCTGGTCCTCGCCGCGGCCATGACGCTGGGCCACGACCTGATGGGTTCGCTCCTGTTCGCCATGGCGCTGGCGGTGGCGATCTCGCCGGAGCTGCTGCCCGCGATCGTCAGCGTGACGCTCGCCGCGGGCGCGCGCCGGATGGCGCAGGACGGCGTGCTCGTCCGGCGGCTGCAGGCGATCGAGAACATGGGCGGGATGGACGTCCTGTGCACCGACAAGACGGGCACCCTGACCAAGGGCGCCATCGCGCTCAGCGCGGCAGTCGACGCCGACGGCCGGCCTTCGGCTCCGGTGCTGCGGCTGGCGGCGATTAACGCCTCGTTCCAGACCGGCATGGCGAGCGCGCTCGACGAGGCCATCCTGGCGTCCGGCGCGGCCCACGGCGTGGAGCTTGCGGGCATCGAGAAGCTCGCCGAGACGCCGTACGACTTCGCGCGCCGCCGGTTCAGCGTGTCGGTGCGGCCGCCGGGCGAACCCGCGATCGTCATCACCAAGGGCGCGGTCAACGAGGTGCTGGCGGACTGCAGCAGCGTGCGGCGCGGCGGGGATGTCGGCCCGCTCGGCGACGAAGACCGCGACAGGCTGCAGGATTTCGTGCGCGAAAAGGGGCTCGGCGGATTCCGCGCGCTGGCGCTTTCGACCGGCGAGGCGGGCCAGGGCTGCCTCGAAGGCTTCCTGCTGTTCTACGACCCGCCCAAGCGGGGCATCAAGCGAACGGTCTCGACGCTCGGCCGCCAAGGCATTTCGGTCCGCATCATCAGCGGCGACAATCGCCACGTCAGCGCGCACATGGCCGCGCTGATCGGCCTGCCGGAAGGCGAGCTGCTGACCGGCGAGGATATCGCCGCGCTCGACGATGCGGCGCTGGCCGCCCGGGTCGCGGCGACTTCCGTCTTCGCCGAGGTCGAGCCGCAGCAGAAGGAGCGCATCGTCCGCGCCTTCCAGCAGGCCGGCCACGCGGTCGGCTACATGGGCGACGGCATCAACGATGCACCGGCGCTGCGCGCGGCCGATGTCGGCATCTCGGTCGACAGCGCCGTGGACGTGGCGCGCGAGAGCGCCGACATCGTCCTGCTGCGTCCGGATCTGGACGCCATCCGGCGCGGCGTCGAGGACGGCCGGCGGACCTTCGCCAACACGCTCAAGTATATCGCCATCACGACCAGCGCCAATTTCGGCAACATGGTCAGCATGGCGCTGGCGACCGTGCTGCTGCCGTTCCTGCCGCTGCTGCCGGCGCAGATCCTGCTCAACAATTTCCTGTCGGACCTGCCTGCGGTCGCCATCGCCGGCGATTCGGTCGACGAGGAAACGCTCGCCGCCGCGCAGCGCTGGCAGATCGGCCGCATCCGCAGCTTCATGATCCTGTTCGGCCTGGTCAGCACGGTGTTCGACCTGATGACCTTCGCCTTGCTGCACTTCGTCACCCGTGCCGATCCCGAGACCTTCCGGACAAGCTGGTTCGTCGTCTCGCTGCTGACCGAGCTCGCCGCGCTGCTCGTGCTGAGGACCAGGCGCCCGTTCTGGCGCAGCGCGCCGTCTCCCTTCCTGCTGTGGAGCAGCGTGCTCATCGCGTTGCTGGCGCTGTACCTGCCCTACAGCGGCCCGATCGCGGCGCTCTTCGCCTTTCGGCCGCTCGCTCCGGGCCTCCTCGCCCTGCTGCTGGCGATCGTCGTCGTCTATGCGCTCGGGACGGAATTCGCTAAGCGGCACCATTCGCTCGTGGGGAGCTGAACATGGCCAACTGGCGCAACTGGTTCGTGGGCCTGGTCATCATCGCGGCCCTCGTCGGGGCCGTGCTGCACTGGGGGGAATTGCGCAATTTCGCCGAGCTCCTGCGGCGCGCGCAACCGGGCTGGCTGATCCTGGCGATCGCCCTTCAGCTCTCGACCTACGTCAGCGTCGCTTCGGGGTGGCAGGCGGTCATGCTGCGTGCCGAGGGCAAGCGCTACGCCATGCGGCCGCTGCTGCGCATCGCGCTCTCGAAGCTGTTCGCCGACCAGGCGCTGCCGGCGGCGGGCATGGGCGGAAACGTGTTGCTGGTCGATCAGCTGGTGGCCCAGGGGGTGACCCGCGGCACGGCCGTGGCCGCGCTGCTGATCTCGCTGCTCGGCTTCTACGCTTCCTACCTCGCCTTCGCGCTGGCCGCGCTGTTCCTGCTGTGGATGCACGGCGAGGCGACGCCGCTGATGGTCGGGCTGGTGACGAGCCTGGTGCTGGTGGCGATCGCCATTCCCGCGCTGGCGCTGTGGCTGCGGCGGCGCGGCGACAAGCCCTTGCCCGCCGCCGTCGAGAACATACGGCCGATCCGCCAGTTGCTCGAAACCGTGGCCCAGGCGCCGGCGGAGCTGATCCGGGATCGCCGGCTGTTCTTCCGGGTCATGCTGTTCAACGCCCTGGTCTTCGCCGCCGATATCCTGACGCTGTACACCTGCCTGTCGGCCTTGGGAACCGAGGCCAGCCTGGCGACCTGCCTGATCGCCTACATCCTCGCCGCCATTGCGGTGACGCTCGGGCCGATCCCGCTCGGGCTGGGCAGCTTCGAGGTCGTCTGCACCAGCACCCTGCGCCTGCTCGGCGTGCCGCTCGAGGCGGCGCTGGCGGGCACGCTGCTGCTGCGGGTCCTGATCCTGTGGCTGCCGCTCGTGCCCGGCCTGGTGCTGATGCGCCGGATGCTGCGGCGGCGGGGAGGGCAGCCGCCGGCATGAGGCTGGAGGCGTGCTGGCGCCGGTCGAGCGGCGGTTGCTGAAGGTGGTGAGCGGGTGGGGTAGGGATCGAGCAAATGACCCTTAGGCGAAATCACATCCGCGGGCTTCTCCCGACGCAGTTCAGAGGTTTTCGAGGGGTTCCTTCGCTAACTGCGATAAATTCCAAAACCGAATTGCGTCAACTGTCGAAGCATGTTGATTGTGAGCAACTACGTTTCGGGTAGATCTTAGGTCACGGAGCATTTCGTAGACACTCGGAGTGATTAACCTGTCTTCCTTTAGCTTCTTCATAGTTCGATAAGGTGATCCACTTATTTGTTGATCATAGCTCCGACGCTTCGCGATCGATCTTAGCTGAACTTCAATCTTGGCCCAAGCGTCAATTATCGCAGCTGAGGGCGCAATTTCAACCAAGCTTCGAAACCGCTCGTCGGGGATCGGCAGGTCCGAGGTTAGCTCGGGCGCCTGATTTGCCGCCTCCCGCGACGCATCTTCAATAGCATCGAGCTTCTCCGCTAATTCTACTCTTGCGTCCCCGTAGGAAATCGCTCTGATCTTTTTCAGGAAAGCGGAGATTTGCGAGCGGAATATCGCTGCAACGATGACGACCGCCAACGGCCATGCGAGCGAGCCCGTCATAGCCGAGACGAACTCTAACCAGTCCAAGCTTGACGATTGGTCCCTAATAGTAAGCTGCAACATTGGCACCCCCTAAAGGAAGGCTATGCAATGGCTTTGTGGCGCGCGCAATTACGGCGGTGCGCTGAAGGTCCGTGGATTCCAGTGAGAGCAAGCATATTTGCTATTGGAAAAGCGCCGCCCTGAGCCAACGCAGGGCAGAGGATACAGCTTCATTTTAGCTGATCGAAGGTTCCCGCGGCGCGCGATATGTCTCGCGCTTCGCGGTAGGTCTCGAAGGCTTTCACTGGCTGTCCATTTAAAGCGTATGCGGCAGCGAGCTTCCGGAGACCGCGAACGAGAAATCCCTTGCGCAGCGGCTCATCTCGCATTTTCTTCACTCCTTCTTCGCACAATTCGAGTGCTTCGCGCCACCGCCATTGACGCAAATACGAGTATCCGAGCTCATTCTCGGCCTGTCCGACATCGGCCCCAGAATGGCGGCCATCATTGCGAAGGCGGAGAACCTCCTCATAATCTGCGATCGCTTCAGAGATTCTTCCGGTCGACCTGTGGATGCTCCCCTTAATAGCCAGAAGTCCGGAAAGGTCTGCCGACTTTTGGTCGATGGCTTGTTTGATATCCTCAAGAGCCTCTTCAAATCGAGCCTTGCGATCCATCCCTACGTAAAGGCGTTTCGCTATGGAGTATTTGGCGCTCGCAAGTGCGCCGCCTGCATAGCCGTATCGATAAGCTTCATCCTTGGTCCTCGAATTGCGCTTCAGCTTTTCGCGGACGAATAGCTGGCTGTTTAGTGCCGCCAAGCAACCAAGCGGCATATCGCCATGCAGTCCGTACCATGATCCTGCGCTCGCCCAGCTGCCGAGAATCTCATTCCAGAACTCTAGCACCTCTGGATTCGATGTCTGGGAATAATGCGCTGCCATTAACTCACGTATCGCTATCCAGATACGTGAAAGGCGCTGCTCTTCGTTCGAACGTTTTTGGAGATCTTTCTGAATTGAAGAGACGATTGTAAGATCAGGCTTCCTCTGTGCTGTTTCTTTTTCATTGTTTAGAAAGTTTACCACTGGCGGCGGCCGATTACGCGCCCGCAGGGCGTACATGCCTTGGACGAGGCGGGCCAAAAGTGAATGATAGTGAATCGCGTCTCCAATTTTAGCCGCGCGTCCGAGCCAAATGTCTCTTCTCAGATGCGACAGAATCTCACTATCAGTCAGTCGCGGAAGCCACCGCCAATCACCCAATGCGAAGCTAAGAACATCCAAAACGGACGAGAGCCGGGCATCCGGTTCAAAGTCATTGCGGACATAGACTTTGACGCCGTTGCCGCGAAGTGCCGCTTGATACAGCTCGATTTCGAAGAACGAGACGGCAGAGGGGCGGCCGCTGACGCGAATTGGGGTGCCATGCCGGGTACCGCCAAGAATGCACACAAATAGATCGGCCTCGCGCACACGCTGAATTAGGTCGTCGGCCGTCGCCAGGTGGTCCTGATCCTTGATGTCGCGCGGGTTCGCTTTTTCATCTACATATATATTGATCTTGCCACCAATGTCCTCATACGCGCGAGCACGAAGGTCAATTAATTCCGTGCAGAGCGATGACAGGAATATTGGGAAGCGTTTGTACGCCTGCTTCGATGTGTTCCCCTGTTCGCATCTCATCGAAGACATTGACTGCACCCTCAAACGGGAAAGGGCCTTCCGAGCCTTCCTCTTTCTTATCGAACTATCTGCGTGCCGAGCCCGCAAAAAAATTCCCCGACGGCACCGCCACCATCGCCTCGCCTTCCTCAAACACCACACCCGGCGGATCGCCGCCCGCCGCGACCGCGTCCATCGCCCGCCGCAGCATGCGCCGCTGCATCCCGATGCCCTTGTCGCTGGTCACCAGGTGCTCCTCGCTGTGGAGCGAGATCGGGCCTTGCCCCGCCTGCGCCTCGTAGTCGCCGGGCTGGTCCTGCCGCTCCTCCACCGTGCGCTGGTGCCAGGGCTTGAACTTTTCCGCTTCCAGCCCGCGCATCGGGCGGGTGCCGGCGGCGGTGGCGGGCACGCGCATGGTCATCAGGATGCGGGCATGGCTGTCGTCGACCGGGACCGAGAAGCCGAGCGAGTTCGGGCGGCCGGGGCGCATGGCCACGTCGGGCACGCACATCACGTTGGGCATCAGCCAGGTGGAGGTGCGGTTGACCTTGCGCCCGTCGGCGAGGTCGCGGTGCGCCTGGTAGATCACGCCGGCCGGGATCTCCTCGAACTCGACCCGGGGCATGACTTCGAACTCGCGGACGAACTGGGTGCCGGAAAAGGTCGTGTGGAGGACCTGGACGTGAAACGGGTCCATCACGTTGTCGTTCATGTGCAGCCAGCTGTACGGCACGACTTCGGGCCCGTCCCTGTCGCCGTGCGCGCCGAGGCTGTTGTCGAACGCCAGGTAGTCCTCGCCGGCTTCCAGTGGCTCCATGCAGTCGAACCGCGGCATCGCCGGCATCCGCTCGGGCGGACCCATGTAGGCCCAGACGAGGCCGTAGCGCTCGCGCACCGGGTACCACGGCTGGCGGTGCTCGGGGCGGCATTGGTGCGGGTTGGGCTCGCACGGCTGCTCGAGGCAATTGCCACGCACGTCGAACTTCCACCCGTGGTAGCAGCAGCGGATGCCGTCGGCCTCGACATGGCCCCAGATGAGGCTGGTGCCGCGGTGCATGCAGCGCGGGTAGAGCAGGCCCGGCCGCCCCTCGCCGTCGCGGAACACGATCAGGTCTTCAGCCAGGATGCGCACTTCGCGCGGGCGGGCGGTGACGTTGCGGCTGGCGAGCACCGGCTGCCAGTAGCGCCGCATCAGCTCGCCCATCGGCGTGCCGGGGCCCACTTGCGTCAGCGCGGCGTCGGGATGCTGCGGCGCGCGGCCGTAGGCGGTGCCTTGCGGGATCCTGGGCGGGATGTCGCGCCCGGGGGCGGGTTTCTCTTGCGTCGCCATCGCGGGTTCCTCTCCTCGCGCCCCTCGGCCGGGGGGTCCCGCGCAGGCTAGGCCAGCCGGTGCGGGCGCGCAATTCGGCATCGCCCCGCGACCCGTGCCACCTTCCGCAAAGACCATTTTCCTACACGCCGCCGCCCGGTCAGACTGGCGCCCGGCTCTTTCGAATCGTCGTTCCCGGTCCCTGCCCGGCCATCCGGCCGGAGGCGAAAGCTCGCGCACGCCCATGCACGCGCCGATTCGCGGACTCTGTCACCTCGTCTCTTCGACAAGAGAATCGAGATTATACAATGGCTTAAGCCATAGATTTCAGAGTGACACGGTGTCACTTGTGTCACCCTGGCTGTTCCGCATGGTTCAGGGAGATCGGCGTATTCCTGAACGGTTACAGCGCCAGGAGCGCGCCCACCAGCTCGTCGAAGTGGCCGATCAGCGCGTCGGCGCCGAGGGTTTCGGGCGGGGCGTCGTGATAGCCGATGGTCAGCACCACGCAGGGCACGCCCGCCGCCCGCGCCGCCTTCACGTCGAAGCTCGAATCGCCGACCATCGCGAACCTGCTGCCGCCGCTGCGGCGGATCGCCTCGTCGATCATGTCGCGCGCCGGCTTGGCGCGGCCGGGGCCGAGCGAGTCGCCGCCGAGGATCGAGTCGAAGCGGTGGCCCAGCCCAAGCTCGTCGAGCAGCTTGCGGGCGAGGTATTCGGGCTTGTTGGTGACCACCGCCAGGCGGCAGCCGCGCCGCTCGAGCGCGTCGAGCGCGTCGAGGCAGCCGGGGTAAGGCGCGCTGTGGTCCGAGGTGTGCCGCTCGTAGCAGGCGATGAGATCGGCGTAGAGCGCCTGGAACCGTTCCTCGCCCACCATGCCGCCGGTGTGGTCGAGCGCGCGGGTCAGCATCGCCCGGGTGCCGCCGCCGATCAGGTCGCGAGTGACCGCCTCGCCGATCGGGCCGCGCTCGATGCCGGCGAGCGCGTGGTTGAGCGCGCGGCCGAGGTCGGGCGCGGTGTCGACCAGCGTGCCGTCGAGGTCGAAGCCGACCGTGTCGAAGGGAAAATCGCTCATGCCGCCGGCCAAGTGCCTTCCGCCTGTGGAAACCGCAAGCGTTTGGTGGCATTGCCGCGGGCCATGAACGAAACGTCCGACAATCCCGGCCGGCCCGTCGCCGCCGTCATCCTCGCCGCCGGCAAGGGCACCCGGATGAAGAGCGAGCGGCACAAGGTGCTGCACGAGATCGCCGGCCGGCCGATGATCGCGCACCTGCTGGCGTCGGTCGAGGCGCTGGCGCCCGCGCATACGGTGGTCGTGGTCGGGCACGGCCGCGAGCAGCTCGAAGCCGCGCTCGGCGCCCGCGCGACGATCGTGGTGCAGGAACCGCAGCTCGGCACCGGCCACGCGGTGCAGCAGGCCGAGGGCGCGCTGGCCGGGTTCGAGGGCGACGTGCTGGTGCTCTACGGCGACGTGCCGTTCGTCACCGAGGCGACGATGCGGCGCATGCTCGACCGCCTGCACGAAGCCGACGCGCCGCCCGCCGTGGTGCTCGCCTTCCAGGCCGCCGATCCGGGCGCCTACGGCCGGGTGATCAGCGTCGACGGGCGGACGATCGTCAAGATGGTCGAGTTCAAGGACGCGACCGAGGCGGAACGCAAGGTCGAGCTGTGCAATTCGGGCATGATGGCGGTGCGCTCCGCCGACTTGTTCGCGCTGCTCGGGCGGATCGGCAACGACAACGCCGCGGGCGAGTACTACCTGCCCGACATCGTCATGGTGGCGCTCCACGACGGCCGGCGAAGCGCCTTCGTGGTGACCGGCGAGAGCGAGGTCCACGGCATCAACAGCCGCGCCGAGCTCGCCGCCGCCGAGCGCCATTGGCAGGAATTGCGCCGCGAGCAGGCGATGGCCGAAGGGGTGACGCTGGTGGCGCCGGAAACGGTGTTCTTCGCGTGGGACACCAGGCTCGGCCGCGACGTGACGATCGAGCCCAACGTGGTGTTCGGGCCCGGCGCGAGCGTCGCCGACGGGGCGACGATCCATGCCTTCTGCCACATCGAGGGCGCCGAAGTGGGCCCTGGCGCCTCGGTCGGGCCGTTCGCCCGGCTGCGCCCCGGCGCGAAGCTGGCCAAGGGCGCCAGGGTCGGCAACTTCGTCGAGATCAAGAACGCCGAGCTGGGCGAAGGCGCCAAGGCCAACCACCTGACCTACCTCGGCGATGCGACGGTGGGCGCGGGGGCCAACATCGGCGCGGGCACGATCACCTGCAACTACGACGGCTATTTCAAGCACCGCACCGTGATCGGCGAGCGCGCCTTCATCGGCTCGAACAGCGCGTTGATCGCTCCTCTGACCATCGGCGCCGACGCGATCGTCGCCGCCGGTAGCGCGGTCAGCCGCGACGTCGCCCCCGGCGAGCTGCGCATGGTCCGCGCCGAGCAGCTGGTGAAGCCCGGCTGGGCCGACCGCTTCCACGACGCGATGAAAAAGAAGAAGGCGGAAACGAGAAAGTAGCTTGTGTCGATATCATGATATGATATCAGGATATTAATATGCCCCGCATTCTCGTTGACCTGCCAGACGAAGACGTCAAATGGCTCGACCGGTTGGCGGGGGAGCAGGGCAAGTCGCGCGCCGCCGTGCTGCGCGAGGCGGTCAGCGCCTATCGCGGCGCGGGTTCGGCCAGCTGGATCGATCGCGGTTTCGGCCTCTGGCGGGATCGTCCGGACCTGCGCCGATGAGCGGCTTTGCGTTCGACACAGGCATCGTCATGGACTTCCTCGCCGGCCATGGGCCCGCACGCAGCGAGCTGAACAGGGCCCTGTCACACGGCGGGCGGCCATGGATCAGCCGCCTGACATGGATGGAAGTCTTGTCGCAGGCTACACCCGGATGCCTGCGCGAAGTGGAGGCTTTCCTGGCAGGCTTCTCGATCGACGAAGTCGATGAGGAAATCGCCTCGCGGGCCGCGTCGCTCCGGCGCGAACGGCCGCAACTCGGCTTGCTTGACGCCACCGTCCTTGCCACTGCGCTATCGCGCGGGCGGGTTCTCGTCACACGCAACACAAGGGATTTCCCGGCCCAGATGCCGGGCATCCGCGTTCCCTACACACTCTAGACCAAGGCAGCTGGGCCCATGTGCGGAATTATCGGGATCGTCGGCAAGGAGCCGGTCGCGGCGCGGCTGGTCGATGGCCTCAAGCGGATGGAATACCGCGGCTATGACAGCGCCGGCATCTGCACGCTGCATGGCGGCGAGCTGGTCCGCCGCCGCGCCGAGGGCAAGCTCGGCAACCTGGTGTTCGAGCTCGAACGCCATCCGGCGCCCGGCGAAGTCGGCATCGCCCACACTCGCTGGGCCACGCACGGCGCGCCGACCACCAGCAACGCCCACCCGCACGCGACCGGTGAGGTCGCTCTGGTGCACAACGGCATCATCGAGAATTTCCGCCCCTTGCGCGAAGCGCTCGAAGCGCGTGGGCGCAAGTTCGAGAGCGAGACCGACACCGAAGTCGTTGCCCACCTCCTGTCGGAACTGGTCGAGGCCGGTAAGTCGCCCGAGGAGGCGATGCGCGAAGTGCTGCCGCAATTGCGCGGCGCCTTTGCCCTCGCGATCGCCTTCCGCGCCCATCCCGAGATGCTGGTCGGCGCGCGGCTCGGTTCGCCGCTGGTCGTCGGCTATGGCCCAAAGGACGAGAACGGGGGCGAGACCTACCTCGGCTCCGACGCGCTCGCGCTCGCCCCGCTGACCCAGCAGATCGCCTATCTCGAGGAAGGCGACTGGGTCGTCATCACCCGCCAGGGCGCGACCATCTTCGATAAGGATAACAACCAGGTAACGCGCGAGATCACCACCTCCGGCGCTTCCGCGGGACCGATCGAGAAGGGCAATTACCGCCACTTCATGCAAAAGGAGATCTTCGAGCAGCCGACCGTCGTCGCGCAGACGCTCAGGTCGTACCTGCGCCCGCTCGAGCAGCAGGTCGCGCTGCCGCAGATCGATTTCGACATCAGCGGGATCGACCGGGTGACGATCGTCGCCTGCGGCACTTCGTACTACGCGGGGATGGTCGCCAAGTACTGGTTCGAACAATTCGCCCGCGTGCCGGTGGACATCGATTTCGCCTCGGAGTTCCGTTACCGCCAGCCGGTGCTCGAGCCGGGCGGGCTGGCGCTGTTCATCTCGCAGAGCGGCGAAACCGCCGATACGCTGGCGGCGCTGCGCCATTGCCGGGCGGAAGGGCAGACCATCGCGGTCGTCGTCAACGTGCCGACCAGCTCGATGGCGCGCGAGGCGGACCTGCTGTTGCCGACCCATGCCGGGCCCGAGATCGGGGTCGCCAGCACCAAGGCGTTCACCTGCCAGCTCGCGGTGCTCGCCGCGCTCGCCGCGCATTTCGCGGTCAGGAAGGGGCGGCTGTCGCGCGATGAGGAGGCCGAGATCGTCCGCCACTTGCTCGAAGCGCCGGCCGCGCTCAACGCCGCGCTCGATCACGACGACGAGATCGCGGCCATGGCGCACCTGATCGCTCCCGCTCGCGACGTGCTCTACCTCGGGCGCGGGCCGGATTACCCGCTGGCGCTCGAAGGCGCGCTGAAATTGAAGGAAATCAGCTATATCCATGCCGAGGGCTACGCCGCCGGCGAGATGAAGCACGGCCCGATCGCGCTGATCGACGAGGCGGTGCCGGTGATCGTCCTTGCTCCGTCCGGCCCGCTGTTCGAGAAGACCGTCTCCAACATGCAGGAAGTCAGGGCCCGCGGCGGGAAGATCGTGCTGATTTCCGACGCCGCCGGCCTGGCCGAGGCGGGCGAGGGCTGCCTGGCGACGATCGAGATGCCGAGCGTCCATCCGCTGATCGCGCCGCTGGTCTATGCGGTGCCGGTCCAGCTGCTTGCCTACCACGTGGCCGTGGCCAAGGGCACCGACGTCGACCAGCCCCGCAACCTCGCGAAATCGGTGACCGTGGAATAGGCTTGCCGCCCTCAATCTCCGGGGCCGGGGCTTTACGCTGTTTCAACCATTGAAAGTTACGCTGCTCCTGCGTGACGGACAGCCAGCCCGAACTGCCGCAGCTACCGCTTAAACTGTCGCTGTGGGCACTTATCGGAATCCGGGCCCCCGACAAAGGGGACTGGGCATCGTTGCGCGCGCTCCAATATGCCCATCTCCACCTTTCCTCGCGCAGCCGGGCCATCGCCCACGCGATCGGCGCGGTGATCACTCTCGGGCTCTATTTCGGCAAGGCGCCGCTGCCCGGCCTGATCGCCTGGATCGCCGCCATCGGCGCGGCACTGTGGAACGCCTGGCGAATCGACCTCGGCCTCGCCGACATCGACCGCCGCTCGATGAAGCTGCGCGAGTTCAGGCGCCAGTCGTTCGGCGTGGCGGGTGTCGCCGCGGTCTGGGCCATCGCGCTGCTGGCGTTCGCGCCTTTCGGGAACCCCGCCGATCATTTCGCACTGTGGACGCTCGTCGCGATGCTGATAACCGGCTCGGCCTTCGCGATGGCGCCGGCGCCGATGGCGACAATCGTGTTTGCCGCGATAACCGGCTTTACCGCGATGGTGTCGTTCATCTGGCAGGGCGATGCGCAGTTCGCGGTGGTCATCGCGGCCTTCGTCGCGATCGCCATTGCCGGCTCGCTCAACGTCGCCCGCACCTACCTCGTCGCGCAGATCGCCGAGGCGGGCGTTGCCGAGAAGAGCGAGGTCGTCTCGCTGCTGCTGCGCGAATTCGAGGAAAACGAGGCCGACTGGCTGTGGCAGGTCGATACCAACCGCCGCATCCGTTCAGCCAGCCCGCGCTTCGCCTATGCGCTCGGCCGCGACGTGGCCGACGTCGAGGGCATTTCGTTCATCGAACTCATCGCCGGTTCGGCCTGGGAGAGCGGGCAGTTCCCGCCGAGCCTCCACGATCTCGCCGAACGGCTCAAGCGGCGAGAGAGCTTCTCCAACCTCCTCGTGCGGGTCGAAGTCGCTTCCGGGCGTCGCTGGTGGGAAATTTCCGGCACGCCGATGCGCGACGACAAGGGCCGCTTCGTCGGCTTCCGCGGGGTCGGCTCGGACGTGACCGAGCAGCGCGAATCGTCCGAAAAGATCGCCTACCTCGCGCGCTACGATACGCTGACCGGGCTGCCCAACCGGCTGATGGTCACCGAATCGCTGAAGGAAGCGCTGCGCTACGCCGAACAGTGGCGCACCCGCTGCGCGTTCCTGATGATCGACCTCGACCGGTTTAAGGCGGTCAACGATTCGCTCGGCCACCAGATCGGCGACCGGCTGCTGGCGCAAGTCTCGCAGCGGCTGGATGAGCTCGCCGGAGACAACGAGATGTGCGGCCGGCTCGGCGGCGACGAGTTCGCGGTCGTCATTCGCGATGCGTCCGATCGCGGCGCGGTAGCCACCTTCGCCGGCCGCGTGATCGACGCGCTGTCGCAGCCCTACGATGTCGAGAACCACAAGCTCTACATCGGCGCCAGCGTCGGCTCGGCGATGGGCCTGCGCGACGGCGATTCGGTCGAAGCGCTGATGCGCAATGCCGACCTCGCCCTGTACCGCGCCAAAGACGATGGCGGCGGCGCGCATTGCGTTTACGAGCCGACTCTCCATGCCGCCGCGGAGGAGCGCCGGCAGCTTGAATCCTCCCTGCGCTTCGCCACCGCCAAGGACGAACTGCTGCTCAACTACCAGCCGGTGGTCGATGCCAAGCGCGAAACCGTCGTCGCGTTCGAGGCGCTGGTGCGCTGGCAGAGCGCCGAGCACGGCTTCGTCAGCCCGGCGAAGTTCATCCCGCTCGCCGAGGACACCCGCCTGATCGTGCCGATCGGCGAATGGGTCATGCGCGAAGCGTGCCGCGAGGCGACCAACTGGCCCGAACATATCAGGGTCTCGGTCAACGTATCGGGCGAACAGCTGCTCGAGCCCGGGTTCTCCAACACCGTGGTCCGCGCACTGTCCGACACTGGGCTGCCGGCCAGCCGGCTCGAGGTCGAAGTGACCGAGAGCATCTTCGTGCGCGACGCACAAGTTGCCCGGCAGGCGCTCGAAGAGATCATGGCGCTGGGCTGCTCGATCGCGCTCGACGACTTCGGCACCGGCTATTCCTCGCTCGGCTACCTGCGCGCGATCCGCTTCTCGACCATCAAGATCGACCGCAGCTTCGTGCAGGGCGCGGCGCAGAACAGCCCGGAAAGCCTGGCGATCATCCGCGCCGTCGTGGCGATGGCCGACAGCCTGGGGATGACGACGACCGCCGAGGGCGTCGAGACGGCGTCCGAAGCGACAATGATCCGCGACATGGGCTGCACCAAGATCCAGGGCTTCTATTTCGGCCGCCCGATGCCGTCTGCCGACGCGCTGGCGGTGGCCAAGCGCAGCCTGGACGGCCGCGTGGCGGCCTGAGGCGCCGGACTTCCCGACCCCGCGATCAGGCCCCGACCAAGCCCTTCACCGCGCTTTCGAACAGCACCCGGCCGTCGCTGCCGCCCAGCGCCGGCTCGATCGCGCGTTCGGGGTGCGGCATCATGCCGAGCACGTTGCCGGTTTGGTTGAGCACCCCGGCGATGCGCCGCTGCGAGCCGTTGACCTCGTCGGCATAGCGAAAGGCGACGCGGCCCTCGCCTTCGAGCCGGTCGAGCGTCTCGCTGTCGGCGAAGTAGTTTCCGTCGTGGTGGGCGACCGGCATGTGGACGATCGCGCCCTGTTCGTAGCCGGCGGTGAACAGCGACTGGCTGTTGACGACTTCGAGCGGCACCTCGCGGCAGGTGAAGGTCAGCTGGGCGTTGCGCATCAGCGCGCCGGGCAGGAGCCCGCTTTCGGTCAGGACCTGGAAGCCGTTGCAGATGCCGAGCACCGGAACGCCGCGCCCCGCCGCTTCGACCACCGCGCGCACGATCGGGCTGCGCGCCGCCATCGCGCCGCAGCGCAGGTAGTCGCCGTAGGAGAAGCCGCCGGGCAGGGCGATGAAGTCGAGCCGGTCGGGCAGATCGGCATCGCCGTGCCACACGCGGATCGCCGGGACCCCGGACACCGCTTCGAGCGCAACCGCGAGGTCGCGGTCGCAATTGGAGCCGGGGAACGTCACCACGGCCGCGCGGAACGCCATCACGCCGTCTCCAGCTTCTCGATGCGGTAGTTCTCGATCACCATGTTGGCGAGCAGCTTGCGGCACATGTCGTCGAGCGCCTCGTCGCTGGTCGCGTCGGCGACGTCGAGTTCGATCAGCTTGCCGACGCGGACGTCTTCGATGCCCGAGAAACCGAGGTGTTCCAGCGCATGGTGGACCGCGCGTCCCTGCGGGTCGAGCACGCCCGGCTTGAGGCTGACATGGACGCGGACCTTCATCGGCGGGCCTTTCGACTGGGGGCTTGGACTCGCGCGCAGCCTATGGCGAATGCGCGGCCCGCGGGCAAGGGTCGGGCAAGGCGTTGACGCGAGAGCGGAGTTGAAGTGGACTTTTTTCCTGAGGGTCATGGCTATGTTCTTACAAGAGTCTTGCTTCGAAACGGCGTAACCTTCCGATTGCCGAAGTCCACGGTGCAAGTTGACAAAATGCATGCGGGCCCGGGATCTACGCCCGGCGCCGGCGAGGTGGGCAATCGGATCGAGTGCGCGCATGTCGTGAGCCATGCCGAGGAATGGGCCGGGACCCTAGGCACATCGGGGGCGTGTAGGAAAATGGTTTGTCTGGGCGCGCGGGGGAACGCCCTGGCGGAGGCCAACGGCGTGCGCTATTTCAAGATTCCGCTGAAGCTCGATCCGGGGCTGGCAGCCTAGGTGGGCCGCCGCTTGGCCGTCGGGGCAGCCGGGGACGGCAGGATCTGGCCGATCTTCTCGTCGAGCGAGGCCAGGATGCGGATGAGTTCGCTGTTCACTGCCTTGATCTCGGCATTGAGGTCTTCCTGCCCTCGCCAGCGCTGCTGCTCTTCGGCTTCGCGCTTCTCACGCGCGGCGGCGATCTCGAGCGCGCGGGCGACGGGGTCGGCGATCTGCTCGAGCGTGTCGCGCTCGTCCTTGCCGTAGAGGCTGCCGTCCGGCCGCGGGCCGAGCAACAGCCAGCCGACGCGGCCGCGACCGATGGCGACGAGCGGGACGCGCAGCGGGAACAAGCGGTCTTCGCGCGCGATCTCGATCCCAGCTTGGAGTTGCGGCGTCCAGACCGCAAGCCATCGTTCGGCTTCTTGCTCGTCGATGCCGCGCGTGTCGACGATGCGGCCGTCAACGATCAGGACAGCGCGGCTGGCACGCACTCCGCGCGACACCCAGTCGAGCGAAACCGCCCCGATCCGCCCCGCCGGCGCGGTCTCGCGCATGTCGTCGACCAAGGCAGGCAGCCCCTTGCGCAACTGGAAGAGGTCCTTCTGGAAGTGATGCTCGGCCCAGTGGCGCAGCCGGTGATGCAAGGGGACCACCGTCAGCGCGGCGACGGCCGCGCCGATCCCGCCGGCAAGCACGCCCAGCTCTTCGTGGAACCATTCCTCGCCAAGGAGCTCGATCACGCGCTCGGTGCCGGCGAACAGCGCGAGCAGCGCCAGCGCCAGCGCTCCGAACGACACCGACCGGGCAATCACCACATCCGCGTCGTAGAGCCGATAGCGAAGGAGAGAGACGATGAGGCCGCCGGCGACCGCAAGCAGGAGCAGAATGTTCAGCGCATCGCGGATGTTCTGGCTCCACAGCCACACAGTCAATGGCACATCCCCCGGCAGCACTAGAAATTCGATGACCTGGGTCGGCACCATCAGGAAGGCGCCGACTCCGAAACCGAACAGCGCCCAGCGAATCTGCTGCCGCTCGGTCCCGCTGGGCAGGTGCCGGTAACGGACGACGAGCGAAATGGCAGCCGCGAGCAGGAAGGCGCTGTGAAGCACCGGCCAGCCCGTGGTGATGACGCCGAACATACCGAGCGGAGTGGCCGCAAGCAGGGCGAGCGCGACCCAGCGCATCCAGCGAGGGTGGAACGTGCCGTTCGGAAACAGCATCAGCGCCAGGATAAGGAGAGTGAAGCCGCCGGTCAGCATCGGCGCCCGCAACGTCAAGCCGGCTCCGGCGAGAAAATCGGCGTTGAGGGTCGAGAGGCTCAGGATCGCGAGGCCGAACGAAAGCAGCATCGGCACCCGGCGCTGCCGGCCCCTGACGAACAAGAGGATGGCGGCAGCCGTCAGGGCACAGCTCGACAGCAACGAGATCAGGTAAAGGAACCACGCTCTCGATCGTGGCGGGATTCCCGAGCTGGATAGGGCCGCGTCCATATGGGCGTCTGTTCGGGTCAGGCGGTGCTCGCGGATCGCGCCGTCGGCGGAGCGGGTCGTGAGGCGGACCGTGGTGCCGTCTGCGCCGGCGAGTCGCACGGCAAGCTCGGCGCTCGGCCCGCTGGCCGAGCCGGCCAGGGGAACCCCGTCGACAGCCAGCACCCGGTCGCCGGCCCGAAAACCGGACTGGATCGCCTCATGCGAAAACGGCCGGAACGGCGTGCCGGTCGAAAGGCCGACCCGCTCGAACGGATTGCCCTTGCCGTCATCGTGGGACTGAAGGATTGGGCCCAACAGCGGCGCCACTATCGCCGCGACGATCAGCGGCAGCCACAGGACGAACAGCGCCCGGCGCAACCAGAGAGCACCTTCGGACCGGTGGGACGAATCGTGCGCTTCCACTTCGTCCGTTTCGAGCACTGCGAGCGACATCGGCCCCCCTGATGTGCGATCCGTGCCCAGCTTATGGGATGAAACGCCGCGCGGCTAGGGTGCGGGCTCCCCCGCCTTCGGCAGCACGTCGATCTCCAGCCGCTGGTCGGGCTGCAGGTACTTCGCCGCCGTCGCCCGCACGTCCTCGGCCGTCAGCGCTTCGAGCTTGGCCTTGGCCGAAGTGAAGCGGGCGATGCGGTCGGGCTGGCGCTGCGCGTCGTCGGCGAGTTCCATCCAGCCGGCATTGGTCTTGAGCGCGTTGTCGTAAGCTTCCAGCAGCGGGCGCCGGGCCCGCAGCAGCATGTCGGCATCGACCGGCTCGGACACCAGCTTGCGGATCGCGGCGAGCATGGTTTCGCGCGCGGCGTCGACTTGTGCGGTTGCGACCGGCGCGGCGACGTTGAAGGTTCCGTAGCCCGGCCAGGTGCGCGACTGGCTGGCGTTGACGCCCGGCGAATAGGTCTGCCCGAGCTCTTCGCGCAGGCTGTCGGTCAGTTCGAGCTGGACCACCCGCTCGAGCAACTCGAGCTTCAGGACCTCGTCGAAATCGCGATCGTCGACGGTCGGCCAGATCAGCCGCACGATCGCCTGGTCGGCCGGCCCCGAATGGCGGATGACCCTGAGCGAACGGTCGGCGGTGAAAGTCCGCTCGCGGTTGTCGGCATAGGGCAGGAAGGCAGGCTCGCGTGCCGGCAGTGCGCCGAACGTCCTGGCGACCAGCGCGATCGCGGCATCGGGATCGAAATCGCCGACCACCGCCAGCTCGAGTGCGCCGTGATCCAGCCGGTCGCCGATCGCCTGGTGCAATTGCGCGAAATCGAGCGCGAGGTAGGCCTCCTTGGGCCCCTGCGTGAAGCGCGGGTCGCCGTCGGAAACGATTTCGCCCAGGTTGTTCGCCAGCGCGCTCGACGGCGTCGCTTCGCGGCTGGCGAAGAAGTTCTCGATGTCGCGGCGGTACTGCGCCTCGCCCTGCGGACGGTAGCCGGGGTCCGCCACCGCCGCGGCCAGCAGCTCCAGCTGCAGCTCCAGGTCGCGCGGCGTGGTCGTGGCGGCCATGCGGAAGGTTTCCTCGTCGGCGGCGATGGCGAAGCTGACGCTGCGCCCGGCGAGGATCGATTGCAGCTCGTCGAACGAATGCTTGCCGAGCCCGCCGACCGGCAGGACGCTGGTCATCGCCGTTGCCAGCGGCTGCGCGCGCGTGTTGAGCAATTGCCCGCCGTCGATATTGAGTTCGATCGAAACGCGGTCGCGCTGGAGCGCGGTCGGCTGCAAGTTGAGCATCAGCCCGTTGGCGAAGCGAAGCGTGCGGATGCCGAGCAGCGGCTCGGTCGTGTCGGACACCACGGTGCCCGGGGTGCCGAAATCGGTGTAGGCGAATTCGCCGAGCGCGGTTTCGTCCTCGCGCGCCAGCGCTTCGGCCAAGCCTTCGTTCCACGCCGCGCGGATCGCATCGCCGCCGCCTTCGGGCGGAGTGCGCCCTTCGAAGCGGATCAGCGGGTTTTCGAGCGGGACCAGCTCGCGCCTGAGCGCGGCAAGGACCGCTTCGGGCGTGATCCCGGGCGCGAGGGCCTGGAAGCGTTCGAGCGAGCTCTCGGGAGTGGTCGGCACTTGGTCGTCCTGCAACAGCGCCAGCGTAGCGCCCACGAACGTGGCGTTGCTGCGGGTGGCGGCCCCGGCGGCGACGTTCTCCAGCGTGGTGCGCAGGTTGGCGACTTGCTCGGCGACTTCGGCGGCGGTGAAGCCGAATTCGAGCGCGCGGCGATATTCGCGCTGTGCGGCGGCGAGGCCGCGCCGCCATTCACCTTCGGCGGCATCGACGATCAGGTTGGTGCTGCGCCCGGCCTTGAACACGTCGGCGGTGCCGAGCCCGGCGCCGCGGAACGGCGGATCGTCGGTCCGGGTGAGGCGCTGGAATCGGCGATTGACGATGCCGTAACCGATCTGCCGCAGCAGGGTCTCCCGGCGATTGGCGATCGTGTCCGGCTCGTCGAGCCAGGGGCCCGAGCGGGCGACGGTCACGCGCTCGGCCAGCGCCGGGTCGAGGTAGACGTCGGTCTCGCCGCCGCGGCCGAAGTCGATCGGTCCCGCGGCGGGTTGCGGCAAGGCCGGCGGCGCCTGCCAGCTGGCGAAATGCTGCCGGATCGCCGCCTCGACCGCGTCGCCGTCGAAGTCGCCGACCACGATCAGCGCGGCGTTGCCCGGGCGATAGGTCCGCTGCCACAGCGCCTTCAGCGCCTCGGCGTTTGCCTGCTCGACCGAGCCGGCCACGCCGATCGGCAAGCGCTTGGGGAACAGGGCGTCGGGGTACTGGAATTCGAGCTGGTCGATCGTGTTGCGCAGGGCGAAAGTGTCGCGCACCCGCCGTTCCGAAACCACCACGCCTTTTTCTCGCTCGACCGCATCGGGCGCGAAAGTCAGCTCGCCGGCCGCCTCGCGCATCAGGATCAGCGCCGTGTCGAGCAGCGCGGGGTCGTTTCTCGGTAGGTCGAGCTTGTAGACCGTCGCGTCGAAGCTGGTCTGTGCGTTGGTGTCGGCCCCGAACGCCAGGCCCTCGCGCTCGAGCAGCTTGACCATCTCGTTCTCCGGCACGTGAGTCGAGCCGTTGAACGCCATGTGCTCCACGAAATGGGCGTAGCCGCGCTCGTCGTCGTGTTCCGAGGTCGACCCGGCATGGATCCACAGCTGCACCATCGCCTGGCCCGGCGGGGTCGCGTTCGGGCGGACGATGTAGCGCATGCCGTTGGCGAGTTTGCCGAAGCGGAAGCCGGGGTCGACCGGCAGGTCGCTTTCCTCGAAGGCCCAGTCGGGCTCCGGCGCGGCCAGGCTTGCCCGCGGGGCCGGCGCGTCGGCCTGCGCCCAGGCGGCAAGAGGGAGGAGGAACGGGGCGGAAAAGAGGACCGCGAGCCGGACGAAACGCCTCAAGGAATCACCGTCGCCCCCGCCCGGGCAGGGGTCCAAGTACCGAAGGGAAAGCGTGCAGCGCCGCCATGTCTGTGGCCCTGCCTACGCAGGGACGGCGGCAAAGGGAAGCGCCCAGCCGGGCCTACTTCTTCTTCGCCGGCGGCTCGCGCAGCTTGGTGCGGTGGGCGGACAGGTCGAACACTTCGCCGGGGCTGCCGTCATCCTGCAGCAGGCCGAGGCGGCGGGCGACTTCCTGGTAGGCCTCTTCCTCGCCGCCGAGGTCGCGCCGGAAGCGGTCCTTATCGAGCTTTTCGCCGCTGACCATGTCCCACAGGCGGCAACCGTCGGGGCTGATCTCGTCGGCCAGGATCACGCGGCTGTAATCGCCGTCCCAGATGCGCCCGAACTCCAGCTTGAAGTCGATCAGGCGGATGCCGATCGCGGAGAACATCCCGCACATGAAGTCGTTGATGCGGATCGCCATCGCGGAGATGTCCTGCATCTCCTCGTTCGAGGCCCAGCCGAAGCAGGCGATGTGCTCTTCGGCAACCATCGGGTCGCCCAGCGCATCGTCCTTGTAGTAGTATTCGATCAGCGTGTGCGGCAGCTGCTCGCCTTCCTCGATGCCGAGGCGCTGGCTGATCGAGCCGGCGGCGACGTTGCGCACGACCACTTCGAGCGGGATGATCTCGACCTGGCGGACGAGCTGCTCGCGCATGTTGAGCCGGCGGATGAAGTGCGTCGGGATGCCGATGTGCGCCAGGCGGGTGAAGACATGCTCCGAAATGCGGTTGTTGATCACGCCCTTGCCGCTGATCGTGCCCTTCTTCTGGGCATTGAAGGCGGTCGCATCGTCCTTGAAATACTGGATGATCGTGCCGGGCTCGGGCCCTTCATAGAGGATCTTGGCCTTGCCTTCGTATATCTGGCGGCGGCGGGACATGGCATGCACCTTCACTGGCGGGAAAAGCGAGCGCCCCGGTGGGCGAAGCAGCGCAGCTTCGCGAGGCCGGGGCGCGAGGCTGACCATATACGCGCAATGGCCCGAAAAGCAATTGCGTCGGCCAGGCGGACCAAGGCGATTGAGCCGGGGGGCGCGCTTGGCTACACCGGGCAGGCCAATCGGGGAGGACAGCCATGAAGACCGACCGCCGAACCGTCATCGCCGCCGGCACCGCGCTGACGACCCTGCTCGCCTCGGGAGCGCGCGCCCAGGCGCAGGCGTCCGAACCGCTGGAGCCGGCCAGGGGGCCTTCGGGACTGATGGAGGTGATCCATATCTGGGCGGACGAGAACGGCGTCTCGCACGTTGGGCGGGTGACAGTGGTCGGTTCGCCCAAGCCGCTGCCGGCCGATGCCGTGGTCGCGACCTCGATCGCGCAGGGAACCGAGGACTGGCACCAAGCTCCGGCCAAGACCTTCACCATCAATGTGGTGGGCGACATAGAGGGCGAAGTCAGCGACGGCACCAGGGTGAAGATCGGGAAGGGCGACCTTGTGTTTCTCGAGGACCGGACGGGAAAGGGCCACGTCACGCGGCTGCTCACCCCGGTCGCGAACCTGTTCATCCGCATGAAGGACGATTTCGACTTCCTCGCCTGGGCGGCGGCGGAGCCGACTTCGGACAGGATCTGGGATTGAGCCGGACGTCAGGCCGCGCCTGACCGCGGCTCCTTGGCCGACGGCGGCTGGCAAGGCGATTGCGGGCATGCCCCAACGGCGCTAACGGCTGCGGCCATAAAGTTCAGGAAGGGTTGCCATGATCCAACGCACGATGTGCCGTGCCGCGTCGCTCGCCGCCATTGCCGCGGCACTGGCCGTCACGCCGGCAGCGGCGGAGGAAGAAGTGGGTGACAGCCAAAAGCAGATCGTCGTTACCGGCACGCATATCCGCGGCTCGGCCGAGGACGCGCCGGCGCCGGTCGAGGTGATTTCGGGCGGTGACCTTCTGGACCAGGGCTCGCCGACGATGATGGGGCTGGCAAAAGCCCTGGCGGTATCGAGCGGCGTGCTCGGCGATGCCGCCCAGTTCGACACCCGCAGCCAGTTCAACCAGGGCGCGGCCTCGGTCAACCTGCGCGGGCTGGGGCCGCAGCGCACGCTCGTGCTGCTAAACGGCAAGCGCGTGGTCGCGACGGGGGCTGGCAACCTGCCGCTGGTCGACGTGAACCTCATTCCCTCCGCGGCGCTCGACCGGATCGAAATCCTCAAGGACGGCGCGGCGGCGACCTACGGCTCGGACGCGATCGCCGGCGTGGTCAACTTCATCACCCGCACCGACCAGCAGGGCTTCCTCGCCGCGGGCGATTATCGCTACGTCGAGGGATCGAGCGGCGACTGGACCGGGGCGTTGAGCTGGGGCGGCGAAGTGGGCGGCGCCCGCCTGTTCCTTTCGGGCGGCTACCAGCGCCGCGGCGAACTGCGCTCCACCGACCGCGATTACGGCATGCTGCCGTTCGAATTGAACCCGCAGGGCGGCTACTCGGGCGGCGGCAACCCGGGCAATTTCGACTTTGACGCGACACTGAACGGCATCCGCTTCGATGCCGACGAAGGCTGCACGGGCGTCGGCGGGTTCCGCTCGCTGCCCGGCTCGGCGGCCGACTTGTGCATGACCAACTATCTCGGCATCACCGATTTCGTCGAGCCGGAGGAGCGCTTCCAGCTGTTCGCCGACGTCGAGCTGCCGCTGGGCGCGGCCGACCTGCGCCTGACCGGCCTCTACGGCCGCACCGAGACGGTGTTGACGACCAGCCCGAGCTACCTGCCGACGATCGCGCCCTCGGCCAATGCGGCGTTCGGCGGCAGCGGGCTGTTCGTGATCCCGCAATATGCCCCGGCGCTGATCGATTACTGCGCCCGCTTTGCCTCCTCGGGTTGCTCCGTGGGCGCAGACGGCAACCCGCAGGCCCCGGCGCTCGCCTATCCGGTGCGCTTCCGCCCGGCGCTGCTCGGCGGCAATCCGCTGTTCGACAACGACCGCCATGCCGCGGTGCTGCCGTACACGGGCGAGCAGTACCAGCTCGCCGCGACGCTCGAGCTGCCGGTGACGGACGCCATCGACCTGGCGGCATCGGTCACCTGGTCGAAGAACGACCGCCACTTCCAGGGCGGCGACAGCTTCGTCGACCTGCTCCAGAACGCGCTGGCCGGGTTCGGCGGGGAAAGCTGCGCCTATGCCACGCCGCAATCGCGCGCCGGGCTGACCCCAGTGCAGCTCGCCGCGCTGGCCGGCACGGGCGGCTGCCATTTCTTCAACCCGTTCTCGACCGCGATCGCCGGCAACACCGTCACCGGGCAGGCCAACCCCAACTACGCCGGCACCAGCAACCCGTTCGGGTTCGACCTCACGCCGGGCGCCGGGCTGATCAACGATGCATCGACGTTCGACGATTTCTACACCATCATCGACCGCACCGCGACGACCGAGCAGTGGGTCGCCGACCTCGCCTTTTCGGGCGGCACCGGCTGGCAGCTCGGCGGCGGCGAGGCGAGCTTCGCGCTCGGCGCGCAGTATCGCGACGACGGCTACCGCCGCACTTACGGCGCGACCAACAACCTCGATGTCTATCCCTGTCCCGGCTCGATCCTGAATCCCGCCGCGACCTGCAATCCCGAGACTGGCCCGATCGGCTTCCTCGGCTCGAACCGCGACGCCGACGTGTCGAGCGACGTCTGGTCGCTGTTCGCCGAGCTTCAGCTGCCGGTGACCGACCGGCTGCAGGCGCAGCTTTCGGCGCGCTACGAGGATTACGGCTCGATCGGCTCGACCTTCGACCCGCAGCTGCGCGTGAAGTACCAGGTCGCCGACTGGCTCGCGCTGCGCGGGGGCGCCGGCACCACGTTCCGCGGGCCGCCCCCGCAGAACACCGCGGCCGACCTGGTGATCCTGACTTTCATCGGCGGCGCCTTCCGCGCGGTGGACATCCTCGCCAATCCGGACCTCGAGCCCGAGACCGCGACCACCTGGAACGGTGGCGTGCTGGTCGATGCTGGCGGCTTCAAGGCAAGCGCCGACTACTGGCGCTACGAGTTCGCGGGCGCGATCGAGGCCGAGCCGGTCAGCGGCATCGTTTCGGCGCTGTTCGGGTCGACCGGGACCGCGCATTGCGGCGATCCCGCCTATGCCGGGCTGCAGGCGCGCTTCACTTTCTCGGGCGGGATCTGCTCGGCGGCCAACGTCCAGCGGCTCGCGACCTTTGCCTTCAACTCGGCCGACGTCACCACCAGCGGGCTCGACTTCAAGGCGAGCTACGATTTCGCCGCCGGCTCGGGCATGGTCCAGGCGGGCTTCGCGGGCACGCACGTGTTCGATTACAAGGTCGGCGATGTCGTGGTCGAAGGAATTACCGTGCAGCCGGCGTTCGACGCTGCGGGCAAGCTCAACTACCAGACCACCGCCTACCCGATCCCGCAATGGAAGGGGCAGGCCTGGCTGCAGGGCGCATTCGGCGGGCACCTGGTGCGGCTGCAGGCGAACCACATCGCCGGCTACGACGACCAGCGCGGGGCCGACGTGTTCGGCCCGAACAACGGCGCGCTTGCCGGGGCGGCGGTGACGACCGGCCAGCATATCAAGGCCTTCACCACGTTCGACGCGATCTGGCGCTGGAACCCGTTCGGCGGGACGACCGTGGCCGTGGCGCTGGAAAACCTGTTCGACGAAGACCCGCCCTTCGCCCGGCTCGACCAGAACTTCGACCCGTTCACGGCCAACCCGCTCGGCTTCACCGCCAAGTTCGGGGTCAGCCAGTCGTTCTGAAATCGATCCTCCCTGTCGCGAAGCGATGGGGAGGGGGACCGCGACGGCCCAGCCGTCGTGGTGGAGGGGCCGGGTGCACCATCGCCCCTCCGTCAGCCGCCTGACGGCGTCTGCTACCTCCCCATCCGCGCTTCGCGCGGACAGAGAGGATCTTAGTGGATCGCCGCCGGGGCTTCGGCCCTCGCAATGACGAATCCAGCGGGTGCTGCTCGCCTATTCGGCCGCCGTCGCCGCGCCGGCGAATTCGCTGTCGTAACGCGCGATCAGCGCGCGGTCGTCGCGGTTCCACGGATGGAAGCCGGGCAGGAAATACGACAGCCACGCCGGAAAGATGCGCCGCAGCACGCCCGGCCTGCCCAGCAGGTACCAGAAGAAGCGCGCCTTCGCCCGCCAGCCGGCGATCCCGTCCTGCTCCAGCAGGTCGAGCGCGTCGAGGGTGCGGTTCCGCAGGAAATTGCGAGTGACGAGAAGCATGACGAAGGCCTTCAGCCGCCAGCGCGTCCACCTGCCCCAGTCGCGCGTGGCGTGGAGCCAGGTGTCGTAGGCGACGCCCTTGTGCTCGATTTCCTCGATCGCGTGCCAGCGCCAGATGTCGCCCTGCTCGACGTCCGCGCCGACGAAGGCGTGCGGATCGCGCAGGAACACGTGCGCGAACATGGCGGTGAAGTGCTCCAGCGCCATGGTCACCGCCAGCTGCACGATCGGCGGGCGGCTGCGCGAAAGCGCGATCATGCTGTCGATCCGCTCGTCGATGCGGTCCATGCGATAGCCGGTCGCGGCCGCCGCCTTGTTGAAGGCGACGTGCTCGCGGCTGTGGTTGACTTCCTGCCGCACGAAAGCGCGGATTTCGCGCTCGAGCCGCGGCGGGGCACCGTCGCGGAAGGCCTTCACCGCGTCGACGAACAGCGCCTCGCCGCGCGGGAAGGTGGCCGAAAGCGCGTTCATCCAGGCGGTCGCCACCGGGTCGCCGTTGCACCACCAGCGGGCCATCGCCCGGCCGCGCCCGAAGCGGCTGTCGCGCACGGTGATCGCGAGATCGGCGGGGGCGGGGCCCGCCGTGGCCGTGGGTCCGCCCGGTTTCGCCTGCGTCCGCATCGGCCGGCTACTCCCCCGGCTCGAGCCAGGCGGGCAGCAGGGCGCGGTCGATGGCGTCGACGCGCAAGTGGTCGACCGCGAAGCCGAGTTCGGGGTAGCCGGCCTTGCGCCGCGCTTCGTCGGAGCGTGCGAACGGCACCACCACCAGGCGGCGGTTGACCTTCTGCCGCCAGTTCATCCGGGCGGTGTTTTCCTGGCCGACGTAGCAGCCCTTGGTGAAACTGACGCCGTTGAGCTCGGCGGCATTGGCCTCGAGCCACAGCACGTCGCCCAGTTCCGCGCGCCCCTCGGGCACGCCGAGCGACAGGCGGTGCCTGCGCCAGGCCTCGTCGGCGCTTTCGTCGCCGGGGGAAGCGACCGCGATCCACCGCTGGCCGAGCTCGTGCAGCCGCGGGTCGGGCGCGCCGCCGTCGCCGAGTTCGGCCTGCCAGTAGACGCCCAGGCTGTCGTCGCGCGCGATGCCGATCCTGCGCCGCAAGCGGTACATCGACAGGCGCTTCACAAGCTCGTCGGCCGCCTCGGTCTCGCAGTCGAGCAGCAGTTCGCCGTGCCCCGCGGGCCAGACGATGAAGTCGAACAGCGCCTTGCCCTGCGCGGTCAAGAGCCCCGCCCAGGCGGGCAATTGGCCGGTCACGTCCTGCGTGACGAGGCCCTGGAGGAAGCCGGCGACGTCCTCGCCCTCGCCTTGCGGGCTGAGGCGGATCACGGCGCGGGAAAACAGTCGTTCTGCGGCCATGGGTGACAGATAGGCACCCGCATGGCTAAGGGGAAGTCATGGCGCCACCCGAAACCCTCACCATCCGCCGCCCCGACGACTGGCACGTGCACTTGCGCGACGGCGAGATGCTGCGCGCGGTCGCGCCCTTCACCGCGCGCCAGTTCGCCCGCGCGATCGTGATGCCGAACCTCTCGCCGCCGGTCACCAGCGTCGCCGTGGGCGATGCCTATCGCGCGCGAGTCATGTCGGCGCTGCCCGAAGGAACGCAATTCACCCCGCTGATGACCGCCTACCTGACCGACGGCACCGACGCGACGGAGTTGGCGCGCGGGTACGAGGCCGGCGTGTTCACCGCCGCCAAGCTCTATCCGGCGAACGCCACGACCAATTCCGAGCGCGGCGTGACCGACATCGCCCATGTCCGTCCGGTGCTCGAGCGGATGGCGGATATCGGCATGGTGCTGTGCGTCCACGGCGAAGTGACCGATCCCGAAATCGACGTGTTCGACCGCGAGGTAGTGTTCATCGACCGCGTGCTCGACCCGCTGCTGCGCCAGCTGCCCGGCCTGCGCGTGGTGTTCGAGCACGTCACCACCGAACAGGCGGTGCAGTTCGTCGAGGGCGCGGGCGCCAACGTGGCCGCGACGATCACCCCGCACCACCTGCACATCAACCGCAACGCCATGTTGGTCGGCGGCATCCGCCCGCACGCCTATTGCCTGCCGGTCGCCAAGCGCGAGAAGCACCGCCAGGCGCTGCGGCGGGCGGCGACATCGGGCTCCGCGAAGTTCTTCCTCGGCACCGACAGCGCGCCGCACCCGCGCGAGGCCAAGGAAAGCGCCTGCGGTTGCGCCGGGATATTCAACGCCCCGTTCGCGCTCGAAAGCTATGTCACGGTGTTCGAGGCCGAAGGGGCGCTCGACAAGTTCGAGGGATTCGCTTCCGAGCACGGGGCCCGCTTCTACCGCCTGCCGCTGAACGAAGGCACGGTGACGCTGGAGCGGGTGCCGGTCGACGTGCCCGGCGAACTGCCGGCGGCCGGCACGGCGCTGGTGCCGTTCCATGCCGGGGAAATGCTCGGCTGGAAAATGCGTGGCTAGGCGACCGGGTTGATCGCTTCGCCGCGCGCGCCGCGCACGATGTCCCAGATGAACAGCGACGCGGCGAGCCAGATCGCCACGAAGCAGGCGAGCTGCGCGGGATGGAGCTTCTCGCCGAATACCAGCAGCCCGGTCAGGAAGACGATCGTCGGCGAGGTGAACTGCAGGAAACCGACCGCGGTGTAGGGCAGCCGGCGCGCGGCGAAGGCGAACATGATCAGCGGGATCGCGGTCATCGGCCCGCCCCAGACGACGGCTGCGGCGACCAGCGGGCCGCGCGCCAGCGCCGACCCGTCGGGCTGGACCGCGTACCACCCGACTAGGCCCAGCGCGACCGGCGCGAGGATCAGCGATTCGAGCGTCAGGCCCGCCAGCGCGCCCGCGTTGACTGTCTTCCTGAGCAGCCCGTAAGTGCCGAAGGTGATCGCCATCGACAAGCTGAGCCACAGCGTCGTCAGCGCTCCCGCTGCCAGCGCAGCCACCCCGCTGGCGGCGAGCGCGACCGCCCACCATTGCCGCCGGGTGAGCCGTTCGCCGAGCACCGCCAGGCCGAGCAGCATCATCGCCAGCGGCAGGATGTAGTAGCCCAGGCTCGCCGCATAGACGTGGCCGCTGTTGATCGCCCAGACATAGAGGAACCAGTTGACCCCGATCAGCGCCGAGCTGGCCAGGAGGGTCAGCATCGCCCGCTTGTCGCGCAGCACGCCGCGCACTTCGGGGCCCGCGCGGCGCCAGGCGATGATCGCGAGGCACAGCGGCAGCGTGAACAGGATCCGCCAGGCGACATATTCGACCGCCGGCACCGTCCGCACCAGCTGCAGGTAGAGCGGCATCGAGCCCCATACCGCGTGCGCGCCGAGCGCGTTGGCGAGCCCCGCCCGGTCGTACTTGTGCGCCGCCCCTGTCATCGCCGCCGGGTTACGCGCGGCCGATGGCGGGGACAAGCGCCGCGTGGCGCCGTCCGGGGATGTGCCGTTCGACGGGGCTATCGCCGCCGGCGCAGCGGGGGCGATTTTCCCAATTCGGGACGGCACTTGCCTTTAACCCTGTTCGGCAACCCAATCCGCCGCGAGTGCGCTATGAGGCGGCTGCGGCGCGCCACGCGGCCGCCCCGGAGGAAGTGCCATGTCCCGCAAGTCCGTCGTCCTCATCGCCCCGCTGTTGCTGCTGGCGGCCTGCACCAGCGAAGACGAGCCGACCGAGGCCGCCGAAGGCGATCCGGCAATGGCCGGCTCGCTCGGCGAGCAGATCATGCTCGATCCCGACCTCGCCGGCGCGAACCGCGCCAACAATGCCGCCGCGGTGCCTTCCGCCGACGGGTCGATCCCCGCGGAACAAATGACGGCCGAAGCGCTCGCCAGCGCGCGCGGGCAGGCGCTCAAGCTGGTCGGCGGCCCCGGCGCGATGAAGAAGGCGCCCGAGGCGCGCGTCGCCAACGGCACGCTACCGGCCGATTCCGAGCTGACCGCCGCCGCGCGCGCCGCGGCCGCCCCGGCCGGCGAAGCCGATTGCGCGGCCAAGGCGCGCTATACCGCCGAATGGGCCGCGAAGCTGCCCGCCGCCTTCCCGGTCTATCCGCGCGGCGCGGTGCAGGAAGCGGCCGGCACCGATGATGGCGCCTGCGCGCTCAGGGTCGTGAATTTCACCACCCCGGTGCCGCTCTCGGAAGTGATCGACTTCTACTACACCCGGGCGAGCGCCGCGGGCTTCACCGCGCAGCACATCGTCGATGGCGAGGACAACGTGCTCGGCGGGACCAAGGGGCAGGCGAGCTATGTCGTCTATGCCCGGCGGCTCAAGGGCGGCGGGACCTCGGTCGACCTGGTGACCAGCGGGGGGTGACGAACTCCCGCAATCCCTTCTTTCGTCATTGCGAGCGCAGCGACGCAATCCAGTGCGGCACTCGACAGCCCTGGATTGCCGCGCGACCTACCGTCGCTCGCAATGACGAAAAGGGAAGTTAGCGCACCTCGCCGCGACGGTCCTCGCGGAAGCCCGCGCCGACGCTGGCGCGGGGCTGCTCCATCTCGGTGCTGGCGACCGGATAGGCGCAATAGTCGGCGGCGTAGAATGCCGCCGGGCGGTGGTTGCCCGACAAGCCGATCCCGCCGAACGGCGCCGACGAGCTCGCGCCGTTGGTCGGCCGGTTCCAGTTGACGATCCCCGCGCGGATATTGGCCCAGAAGCGGCTGTATTCCTGCGGGTTCCCGCCGATCAGCGAGGCCGAGAGGCCGAAGCGCGTGTTATTGGCCTCGGCGATGGCTTCGTCGAAGCTGTCGACCCGGATCACTTGCAGCAGCGGCCCGAACAGCTCGACGTCGGGGCGTTCGGCCATCGCGGTGGTGTCGATGATGCCCGGGGAGACGAACGGCAACCCTTCGCGCGGCCGGCGCATGTGGCTGAGCACCTTGCCGCCATTGGACATCAGGTAGAGGAAGCCCTCGGTCAACTGGTCGGCCGCCTGCATGTCGATCACCGGGCCCATGAACGGGGCCGGTTCGTCGAACGGGGCGCCGATGATGATGCGGCCGGTGAGGCGCTTCACCTCGGCCATCGTCTCGTCGTAGAGCGACGACTTGACGATCAGGCGCCGCGCGGCGGTGCAGCGCTGCCCGGCCGTGGTGAAGGCCGATTGCACGATCAGCGTCGCCGCATCGGAGATCTTGGGCGTGTCCCACAGCACGATCGGGTTGTTGCCGCCCATTTCGAGCGCGACGATCTTGCCCGGATTGGCGGCCAGCTTGCGGTTGATGGCGATGCCCGCCTGGGCCGAGCCGGTGAACAGCACGCCGTCGATCCCGGGATGGGCGACCAGCGCCTTGCCTTCGTCCGGGCCGCCGATCAGCACTTGCACCAGCGCCGCGCTGATCCCGGCGCGGTTGAACAGCTTGGCCAGGAATTCGCCGACCGCGGGGGTCTTTTCGCTCGGCTTGAAGATCACCGCGTTGCCGGCGATCAGCGCCGGCACAATGTGGCCGTTCGGCAAGTGCGCGGGGAAGTTGTACGGCCCGAGCACCGCCATCACGCCGTGCGGCTTGTGGCGCACCGCGGCGGTGCCCTGCAGCGCGCTGTCGAGCTTGCGTTGCCCGGTCCGCTCGGCATAGGCGCGGATCGAGATCTCCACCTTGGCGATCACCGCCTCGACCTCGGTGCGCGATTCCCACAAGGGCTTGCCCGTCTCGCGCGCGATCAGCTCGGCGAACTTCTCCTGTTCCTTGCGCACTTCGTTGGCGAAACGGCGGACGAGCTCGATGCGGGTGGCGAGCGGCTGCGCCGCCCAGGCCGGCCATGCGCGGCGCGCGCGCTCGACCACGGAATTGACGTCGCCGGCCTTGCCGCGCCACAGCTCCGCGCCGGTCGCCGGCTCGGTGGATATGATGATGTTTTCGCTCAATTAACCAGCGGGAGACATGTGAAACGGTAGGGGGGTATCGGCTTCACCTGATATACGGTGCGAGTTAACCACGCCAGTGCGCTAAGGGTTTATTTCCCGCTAAGCGAGTGCCCCATCGGCGCGGGCGGAGCGCCGTGCGCTTCGCCCATTCGCCGGACGGCCGCGACCTTGTTATAGAGCGGGTTCCAGTCATCGCGTTCGGCAATGGCGGACCAGATCGCCTCGACCTCGTCGATCAGCATCGCCTGCGGGGCCGGGCCGGACCAGTACGGGTGTTCGCCGCCCGCCGCATCGAAGCCGGCCAGAGCCTCGGCCAGCGCGCCTTGCGCGCCGCGCCCGCCGCGGTGGCGGAAGAAGAATTCGTCGGGCCCCAGCTCGCCTTCGCGCATGGTCCGCTCGGCGGCGGCGATCAGCGCGCCGTCGGCCTCCACGCCGCGGCACCGGACGCCCAGCCGCCAGCAGAACCGGCGGGTCATCGCTTCGGCATAGCACTCACCGAAGCGGTTGAAGGCGGCGACCAGCGGCTCGGCCTCGCAGATGCGCCGCAGCGCGATCGCCAGCTGGCCGAGGTTCCAGCGGATCGCCTCGGGCTGGCGGCCGAAGGCGTAGAGGCCCCCGTGGTCGAAATAGGCGGCGGTGAAGCCCGGCTCCCAGCGCGGCAGCCAGCGCCACGGCCCGTAATCGAAGCTTTCGCCGGTCACGTTCATGTTGTCAGAGTTGAGCACCCCGTGGACGAATCCGGCGACCATGTAGCTCGCGGCGAGGTCGGCCAGCCGTTCGACCGCTTGGTGCATCAGCCGGGCCGCCGGCTGGTCGCGGCCCGGCGCCTCCTCGGGCGGCGGCGGGCCGGGGAACTGCGCCAGGCAGCAATCGACCAGCTCAGCCATGTGCGCGTCCTCCTCGAGCACGGCGAGGCGCTGGAAGGTGCCGATGCGGATGTGCGAATGGCTCAGGCGCACGAGCACGGCCGAGCGGGTCGGCGAAGGCTCGTCGCCGCGCTCCAGCGCCTCGCCGGTCTCGATCACCGAGAAGGTCTTGCTGGTATCGACGCCGAGCGCCTCGAGCATCTCGGTGGCGAGAATCTCGCGCACCGCGCCCTTCAGCGTCAGCCGCCCGTCGGCGGTGCGACTGTATGGCGTGAGGCCGCTGCCCTTGGTGCCGAGGTCGAGCAGACGGCCGGCACCGTCGCGCAGCTGGGCGAAAGTAAAGCCGCGGCCGTCGCCGATCTCGGAGTTGTAAACTCGGAACTGGTGCCCGTGGTAGCGCAGCGCGAGCGGGCGGGCGAGGTTGTCCGGCAGCGGTTCGAAGCGCCCGAAATGGCCGATCCATTCCGCATCGGACAAGTCCGCCAGGCCCACGGCCCGGTCCCACCGCCGGTTGCGGAAGCGCAGCTCGTGCATCGGGAACCGGGCTGGCGCGACTTCGTCGCCGAGCCATCCGGCGAGCGTTTCGATCTGCGGATCGGGGCGGTAGGGGGCGGCTTGCGGTTCGGCGCGCATCTGGCATTAGTGGGCGCGCGATTGGCCCGGCGCAAGGCACGGGCGGCAGGCGAGGGGCGCGTGGGCAGCATGGCCGAGACGGCCTATTCCGAAGGCGGGTGGGACAGCGAGGACGGCCTCAGGCTGTACTTCCGCGACTACCCCGGCGGCGCGGGGCGCCCGCCGCTGCTGTGCCTCCATGGCCTGACCCGCAATGCCCGCGATTTCGAGGCGCTTGCCGCGGCGTTCGCCGGCGACTGGCGGCTGATCGTGCCCGAAATGCGTGGCCGGGGGCAAAGCGAATATGCGCGCGATGCCAGCAGCTACCAGCTCGGCACTTACGTCGCGGACGTGGTGCGCCTGCTGCAACGGCTCGATTGCGGGCCGGTGATCGCCATCGGCACCTCGATGGGCGGCCTGATGGCGATGCTCATGGCCGCGACCAAGGCCTGGCCGCTGCGCGGGGTGGTACTGAACGACATCGGGCCCGACCTCCACCCCGCCGGCATAGCGCGGATCCGCGGACAGGTCGGGCAGGGCGGCAGCTTCGAGACCTGGATGCACGCCGCGCGCCATTTGCGCGAGCTGTCCGGCGCCGCGCACCCCGGCTATGCGATCAGCGACTGGCTGGCTTTCGCCAAGCGGGTGATGGTGGTCGGCGGCAACGGCCGCATCGCCTTCGATTACGACATGAAGATCGCCGAGCCGTTGAATGAGCCCGGAGCCTTGTCGGTGGACATGTGGCCGGCCTTCCGCGCGCTTGCGGGCATGCCGGTGCTGGTCCTGCGCGGCGAGTTGTCGGACCTGCTGTCGACGGCGACGGTAGCGAAGATGCAGGCCGAACTGCCCGCCTTGCGCGCGGTGACCGTGCCGCGCGTCGGCCATCCGCCGACGCTGGCGGAGCCGGAAGCCCGGGAGGCCATCGCCGCGCTGCTGGCGGAGGCCGCGTGAGCCGCAAGCCCAACCAGGTGCCGCGCATCCTGCACGTCCATTCCACGTTCGACGCGGGCGGCAAGGAAGTGCGCTGCGTCAAGCTGATCAATGCCTTCGGCGGCGCCGCCCGGCAGGCGATCGTTTCGGGTGACCCTGAGCGGCGCGGGGCCGCCGCGCTGCTCGATCCCGGGCTCAAGGTCGCCTGGCCGGCCTTCCCTCCGCTCACCGGCCTGCCGACGCCGGGGCGACTGAAGCGGATCGCCGCGGCAATGGCGGGCTATGACCTGATCTGCACCTACAACTGGGGGGCGATGGACGCGGTCATGGCGCATACCGTGTTCGCCGACGTCTATCGCCTGCCGCCGCTGGTCCACCACGAGGACGGCTTCAACGAGGACGAGGCGGAGCGGCTCAAGCCGGCGCGCAATTTCTACCGCAAGATCGCGCTCGGCCGCAGCGCCGCGCTGGTCGTGCCCTCGCGATGGCTCGAGCAGGTCGCGCTCGAGGTGTGGCAGCAGCCGCGCACCCGCGTCCGCCGCATCGCCAACGGGATCGACACCCGCGCCTATGCGAAAAAGCCGCGGCCCGACGTGCTGCCCGGCCTGGTCAAGCGCAAGGGCGAGCTGTGGCTCGGGACCCTCGCCGGGCTGCGCAAGGTCAAGGACTTGCCCCTGCTCGTCCGCGCCTTCGCCCGGCTGTCCGACCAGTGGCAGCTGGTCATCGCCGGGGAAGGGCCCGAGCGCGAGGCGATCGTTCGCGAAGCGCAGCGGCTGGGCATCGAGCACCGCGTCCACCTGCCCGGCTTCGTCGAGGATCCGGCGAGCCTGATGGACCTGTTCGACTTGTTCGCGCTGTCGTCGAGGAGCGAACAGTTCCCGATCTCGGTAGTCGAGGCGATGGCCGCCGGCCTGCCGGTGGTCGCGCCCGCGGTCGGCGACGTGGCGGCGATGCTGTCCGAGGAAAACCGGCCGTTCGTCGTGCCGCCGGGCGACGAGCGGGCGCTGGCCGGGGAACTGATTCGCCTCGCCGCCGATCCCGCGCTGCGCCGGCGGATCGGCGCGGCCAACCGTGCGCTGGCGCGCAAGGCCTACGACGAGACGGCGATGATCGAGCGCTACCGCGCGCTGTACTGGGGCCTGATGGGCCGCAAGTTCGCCTGAGATACGCTTAACCGCCGGTTCACCTCGCGGTGGACACAGCGCCAATCGCCAATTGAATTGCCGCGCCCATCAGCTAAACAGCCGGCCAAACCCGACCCAAAAAAGCGTTGCAAGAAAGCCCCCAGTGGCCCTGACACCTACTCCCGAACAGACCCGCGCCGAACAGCTGGCCGCCCGCGAAGCGGCGCAGAAGGACTTGCTGATGCGCGAGGTCGACGAAGCCGTCAGGCAGGACGAGGCGGCGCAATTCGCCCGCAAGTACGGCAAGGCGATCGTCGGCGGGATCGTGCTATCGCTGGCGGCATTCGGCGGCTGGCTGTGGTGGCAGGAACATCGCGAAGGCCAGTTCGAACAGGGTTCCGAACAATTCATCAAGGGGCTCGACGAGTTGCAGGCGGGCAATAACGCCGGGGCGGACAGCGAATTCGCCGCGATCGCCAAGGACGGCACCCCGGCCGCCGCGGCCGGCGCGGCGATCCTGCGGGCCGGCATGCTGATCGAGCAGGGCAAGCACGAAGAAGCCGCCACGATGCTGTTCGCCGTCGCCGACGACGGCGATGCGCCGCAGGCCTACCGCGACCTCGCCGCGATCCGCGCCGTCGCCACTTCGTTCGACACGATGGACCCGCAGAAGGTGATCGACCGGCTGAAGCCTCTGGCGACCCCGGGCAACGCGTGGTTCGCCAGTGCCGGCGAGCTGGTGGCGATGGCCTATCTCAAGCAGGGCAAGACGGAACTTGCCGGCCCCCTGTTCGCTTCGATCGCGAAGGACGAGGACGCGCCGCAGACGCTGCGTTCGCGCACTCGCCAGATGGCCGGCATGCTCGGCTACGATGCCGTGGTCGATATCGACAAGGCGGTCGCCGAGGCCGGCGACGCCCAGGCTTCGGCCCAATGATGGATGGACAAATGACCGCTCGCTTCCCGATTATCCGCCGCGCGGCCCTGGTGCTGGCGCTTGGGGCCCTGCTCGGCGCATGCGGTGTCATCGGCGGCAAGGACAAGCCGACGACGCCGACCGTCGGCAACCGCAAGCCGATCCTCTCGTTCATTTCCAACGACGTCACCGCCGATCCGGCGCTGGCCAATGTCGCGGTCGTGCTGCCGCCGGCGCAGGCCAACGCGGAATGGACGCAGGCCGGCGGGACCGCGGCCAAGAGCACCGGCCACCTGGCGCTCGGCAACGCCCCGGTGCGCGCCTGGACCATCTCGATCGCCGGCTCGAGCAAGAAGATGCGCCTCGCGGCGTCCCCGGTGGTCGGCAACGGCACGCTTTACGTGGTCGACACCAAGGGCGCGGTGAACGCCTTCGACGCCGCGACCGGCGGCAAGCGCTGGGCCTATCAGCTCGATGTCTCCAAGGACCTGAGCAATTCCCGGTTCGGCGGCGGCGTGGCCTATTTCGATGGCCGGGTCTACGCCACGAGCGGCGCGGGAGACGTCGTCGCGCTCGATGCCAATACCGGCGCGCAGCTGTGGCGCGTGAAGCCGGCCGGGCCGCTGCGCGGCTCGCCCACGGTCGCCTTCAGCGCGGTCTATGCGATGACGCAGGACAACCAGGTCTTCGCGCTCGACCTCGCCGACGGGCACATCGTCTGGCAGGATGCCGCGGCCACGGGCGAATCCGGCGTGTTCGGCGTCGCGACCCCCGCTGCCGGGCAGGGCACCGTGATCGCCGGCTACAGCACCGGTGAGCTGGTCGCCTATCGCTACGAGAACGGCCGGGTGCTGTGGTCCGACGCACTTTCGCGGACCTCGATCTCGACTTCGGTCGGCACGCTGACCGACGTCGATGCCGATCCGATCATCGACAGCGGCCGCGTCTACGCGCTCGGCCAGGGCGGGCGCATGGCGGCTTACGAACTGGTCACCGGGCAACGGATCTGGGAACTGACGCTGGCCGGGATCTCGACCCCGGCGGTGGCCGGCGAATGGATCTTCACGCTGACCGACGACGCCCGCCTGCTGGCGATCGCCCGTTCGACCGGGCGCGTGCGCTGGGTCACCCAGCTCGAACACTACCGCAACCCGGAAAAGCGCACCAACCCGGTGTTCTGGACCGGCCCGGTGCTGGCCAACAACAAGCTGTGGATCGCCAATTCGCGCGGCACGGTCTTCTCGGTCGACGTGATGACCGGCGAGCCGACCGAATTCGCCAAGCTTTCCGACAGCGTGTCGATGCCGCCGATCGTCGCCAACCAGACGCTCTACGTCCTGGCCGACGACGGGACGATCACCGCCTTCCGCTGACGGCAGGCGTTACCCGCGCCTTAACCCTTTTCGCCTAAGTCCGGGCGCGATGAGCGCGCCTCCCCCTCGCGCGGGCAAGCTGCCCGCAAGCGACGTGTCGCCTTTCGTCGGCCTGGTCGGGCTGCTCGGCCTGTTCGGGTGGCTCGTCGTGTGCCGCAACTGGCCCGCGATCGCCGATGCCTTCGCCCTGCCGGGGCCGCGCGTGCGGCTTGCCGGGCCCTATGCGGCGCTGGCCGCGATGGCGATCGCCGGGGCGCTGATGGCGCTGTGGTCGGTGCTGGTCGACAAGGTCCACCGCAATCCTTCGACCGGGATCGACTGGGGCCGCAAGCGCCCGCTTTCCGCCACGCTGCATGTCTCGGTGACCAAGCTCGCCGGCCTGTGGGCGACTTGGGCGATCATCGGCTTCATCTATTGCCTCGGCCGCTTCTACTGGGACGGGCAGTACCTGTTCGCGATGGGAGTGATCGGCTGGGCGGCGCTGCCGCTGTTCGTGCTCTCGGTGCCTTACGTGCTGTGGCTCGACCGCGTGCTGGCGGAGCCGCGCGACTATGCCTGGCATTTCGGGGCGATGCTGATCGGCCGCGAGCCGTGGGATGCGCGGGAAGTGAAGAAGCACTGGCGCGCGTGGATCATCAAGGGCTTCTTCGGCGCGTTCATGATCTCGATCCTGCCGCCCGGCTTCGCCGCGGTGGTCAACGCCGACTGGGGGCGGATCGCTCACGATCCGGTGCTGCTGGGCACCGCGCTGTTCGACCTGCTGTTCGTGATCGACGTCCAGATCGGCACGGTCGGCTACCTCCTGACCCTGCGCCCTCTCGATGCGCACATCCGCAGCGGCAACCCGTTCCTCGCCGGCTGGCTGGCGGCACTGATCTGCTACCCGCCGTTCGTCTATGCCTTCATGGGCAACGGCGGGCTGATCCAGTACGAATACAACACCGCCGGCTGGGGCTACTGGCTGGCCGGGCACGACGCGCTGCTGTGGGCCTGGGCCGGCGGCCTCGTGTTCCTGACCGCGGTCTATGCCTGGGCGACGGTCGCCTTCGGCATTCGCTTTTCCAACCTCACCTATCGCGGCGTCCTGACCAACGGCCCCTACCGTTTCACCCGGCACCCGGCCTACCTGTCGAAGAACCTGTTCTGGTGGCTCTCGACCCTGCCGTTCCTCGTCACCAGCCATTCGCCGGTCGACATGGTCAGGAACACCGTGTTCCTCGGCTGCGTCAGCGCGATCTACTTCTGGCGCGCCAGGACCGAGGAAGCGCACTTGCTGGGCGAGGACGCGAAGTACCGCGAATACCACGCCTGGATGCAGGAGAACGGGCCGATCACCGCGCCGCTCGCGCGGCTGCTTTCCCGCACTCGCCCGCGCCGCGTGGCGGTCCAGCCGGCGGAATAGCGGACCTTCACCAGAACTCGTCGCCCCTGCGAAGGCAGGGGCCCAGATGAGGGCAGCGACCAACCGCTGCCGTCGCGCTTCGAAGAAACCTCGGATGGGCCCCTGCCTTCGCAGGGGCGACGGTGGGTTAGAGCGGGGCTTCTGCGCCGGCTTCGAGAGCGCTGACCTCGCGGTCGAAAAAGCCCAGCGTCTCGCGCACCTGCTGCCATTCGCGCATGTGCGGGGCTTGGAAGTGGGCGTCGAGCGCTTCGCGGCTGTCCCATTCCTCATAGACGCGGAACAGGCCGGGTTCGGTGACGTCCTCGGCATAGCAATAGGCGCGGCAGCCGGGCTCGGCGAGCGAGGCGGCGATCACTCGTGCCATTGCCGGGCGGGCTTCGGCGATCCGCCCCGGCGGCAGGCGGAAGCGGCCGCTGACGACGATCACGCTCAGAAGCTCTCTTCGTAGACGCGGCCGATGTCGCCGCCCCATTCGCCGTGGAACTTGTCGAGCAGCCGCTGCGCCGGGACCTTGCCGCTCTCGGCGATCTCCTCGAGCGGCTCGAGGAATCCCGTCTCGTTGTCGCCGCTCGAATTGAGCCGGGCGCGGGCCGAAAGCCCGGCCCGGGCGATCGGCAGGACCTGGCGGGCGAGGTCGCGCAGCTTGCCGCCGCCGGGCAGCGGGGCGTCGAGCGCCAGCCGCGGCACCGCGTCGCGCAGCGCCTCGCGCTCCTCCATGCTCCAGTGCTTGACGAGATCCCACGCCGCCTCGAGCGCGACAGGATCGTACAGCAGCCCGACCCACAGCGCGGGCAGGGCGCAGATCCGGTTCCACGGCCCCCCGTCGGCGCCGCGCATTTCGAGGAAGCTCTTCAACCGCACTTCGGGGAAGGCGGTCGACAAGTGGTCGATCCAGTCGCTTTCCGTAGGCAGCTCGCCGGGCAGGGCGGGCAGCTCGCCCTTCAGGAAATCGCGGAAGCTCTGCCCGGCGGCGTCGATGTACTTGCCCTCGCGGAAGACGAAGTACATCGGCACGTCGAGCATGTAGTCGACGTAGCGCTCGTAGCCGAAGCCGTCCTCGAACACGAACGGCAGCATGCCGGTGCGGTGCGGATCGGTGTCCGACCAGATGTGGCTGCGATAGCTGAGGAAGCCGTTGGGCGTGCCTTCGGTGAACGGCGAATTGGCGAACAATGCGGTCGCCAGCGGCTGCAGCGCCAGGCTGGTGCGGAACTTCTTGGCCATGTCGGCTTCGGACGAATAGTCGAGGTTGACCTGGATGGTGCAGGTCCGCAGCATCATGTCGAGGCCGAGATTGCCGACCCGCGGCATGTGCCGCAGCATGATCGCATAGCGCCCCTTGGGCATGATCGGCAGTTCGGCGCGGGTCTTGTCGGGCCACATGCCGAGGCCGAGGAAGCCGACCCCGCAAGTCTCGCCGATCGCCTTGACCTGGTGCAGGTGGCGGCCGGTCTCGGCGCAGGTCTGGTGGAGGTTCTCGACCGCGGCGCCCGACAGCTCGAGCTGCCCGGCGGGCTCGAGGCTGACCGCCCCGTCCTCGCCCGACATGGCGATGACCCGTCCGCCTTCCTCGACCGGCTCCCAGCCGAAATCGCGCAATTGCAGCAGGATATCGCGGATACCTCCGGGCTCGTCGTAGGACGGGGCATGGTGATCGGCGATCTTGTAGACGAGCTTCTCGTGCTCGGTACCGATGCGCCAGCGATCGGGGGACTTCTCGCCCTCTTGCATGGGGGCAACGAGCTGCGCGCGGCTCTCGATCCGCGGCTCCTCCCCCGTCGACGCGGTGCGCGTGCTCATGGCTGCGCCGTTACGGAAGGAAGCCGCGCCGCGCCAGCGCTAATTGCGGCGGTTCATTGCGCCTGTCGGGATTTCCAGTCGCCCGCCCCGGCCATCCACAGCGCAGTGCCGGCGATCGCGGCGGTTTCGCCGCGCAGGATGCGCGGACCGAGCGAGACCGGCCGCGCGGCCGTATGCGCGCGGATCGCGGCGCGCTCGGCCTGGTCGAACCCGCCTTCGGGGCCGACCAGCAGCGCGGCGGGGCCGGCATGCGCGGCGAAAGCCTCGGCGGCCGGCTCGCCGCCCGTCTCGTCGGCGAAGAACAGCGCGCGGTTCGCCGGCCATTCGCGCAGCAGGGCATCGAGCGAGACCGGTTCGGCCAGTTCGGGCAGCGCGGTGCGCGCGCATTGCTCGGCTGCCTCGACCGCGATTGCCCGCGCTCGCTCGAGGTTGAGCTTGTCGGCCACGCAGCGCCGCGTGACGAGGGGCCGGATCGCGCGCACGCCGAGCTCGGTCGCCTTTTCGAGCACGAGGTCGAAGCGGTCCTTCTTGAGCAGCGCCGGGCACAGCTCAAAATCCGGCACCTGCTCGCGCTCGCTCAGCCTGGCTTGCGGTTCGAGCACGACGTCGCGCTTGCCGACCGAGACGACCCGCGCCGCCCATTCGCCGGTCGCGTCGTCGCACAGCACCACCGCATCGCCCTCGGCCACGCGCATGACCCTGGCGAGATAGTGCGCCTGGTTGCCCGCGACGGTCACCGCGGCGCCTTCGGCCAGCGGCCCTTGCACGAACAGCCGCGGTGCACTGCGCGGAGGCCAGGCGGGAGTTGCGGGCATCAGGAGGCACCTAACCCATTCGTCACCCCCGCGAAAGCGGGGGTCCCGCTTCCTGTGGCGCAGTGCTTGAAGGAGAAGCGGGATCCCCGCTTTCGCGGGGATGACGAGGGTTGTAGGGCTAGGCGCGTGAGCTCCGCTGATATCGTCCCCGACACCGAGCACCGCGGGCTCGTCAGCCGGCTGCCGCAGCGGCTGCGCGACTACGCGCTGCTGGCGCGGTTCGACCGGCCGATCGGCTGGTGGCTGCTGTTCTGGCCCTGCGCCTGGGGCGTGTGGCTGGCGGGCGCGGGATGGCAGCTGGCGCTCGTCGCCTGGCTGCTCGTCGGTTCGATCGCCATGCGCGGCGCCGGCTGCGTCTACAACGACATCGTCGATGCCGACCTCGACCGGCAGGTGGCGCGCACCGCCAGCCGGCCGGTGGCGAGCGGGCGAGTCAGCGCCAGGGCGGCGTGGGTCTGGCTGTTCGCGCTGTGCGGCGTGGGCCTGGTCGTGCTGTTCCAGCTCAGGTGGCAGGCCCAGCTGGTGGCGCTCGCCAGCCTCGCGCTGGTCGCCGTCTACCCGTTCATGAAGCGCGTGACCTGGTGGCCGCAGGCCTGGCTGGGCCTCGTGTTCACCTGGGGGGCGCTGGTCGGCTGGACCGCGCTGCGCTCCGACCGGCTCGAGGCGATGGTCGCGCTGTGGGCCGGGTCGATCTTCTGGTGCATCGGCTACGACACGATCTACGCGCTGCAGGACCGCGAGGACGATGCGCTGGTCGGCATCCGCTCGAGCGCCTTGCGGCTCGGCGACAATGTGCAGGCGGGCGTGATCGCCTTCTACTGCCTCGCGCTCACCTTGTGGGGCCTTGCCTTCTGGCTGCTGCGCGACGACTGGCTGGCGCTGCTCGCGCTGCTGCCCGCCGGGTTGCACCTGATGTGGCAGGGCTTCACGCTCGACCCGGCCGACGGCGCGGGCGCGCTCCGCCGTTTCCGCTCGAACCGCTTCGCCGGGGCGCTCGTCGCCGCCGCCTGCTTCGTGGTGGGCAACGCCTGATGTGCAACCTCTACCGCATGACCAAGAACGCCGACGAGGTGGCGCACTTGTTCGACGTGGTGGCCGAAGCCGGCAGCAATGCCGGCGGCGAAGTCTATCCCGGCTATCCCGGGCTGGTCGTGGCCGAGGGCAAGGTGCGCTCGATGGCCTGGGGCTTTCCGCTGGCGACCCGCGGCAGGAGCGGCCAGGTGCTCAAACCCCGGCCGGTCACCAACGCGCGGACCGACAAGCTTGCGGGCCCATTCTGGCATCCGAGCTTCGAGCGCCGCCGCTGCCTGGTTCCGCTCGAGGCCTTTGCCGAGGCCGAGGGGCCGCGGGGCGGCAAGACGCGCACCTGGATCAGCGTTCCCGGCGAGGACCTGTTCACCGCCGCCGGGATCTGGCGCTGGAGCGAGGAATGGGGCGAGGTCTTCTCGATGGTGATGACCGACGCCGGCGCCTCGATGGGCGGCGTGCATGACCGCATGCCCGTGCTCCTCGCGCCGGAGGACCGCGCGACATGGCTTGCAGGATCGCCGGGCGAGGCCCTCGCCTTGTGTCGGCCGTGGCCGGGCCCGCTGACCCTCGACCGCACGCGCGAGCCCTGGGCCGGGTGGCGCGCGGCGGGTTAGGTAGCCGTCCCGCCGGCGAACAGCTCGTCGTGGCGGGCGCAGACCTTCGGCCAGATCTCCCGCGCGCGCGGCTCGGCGATGCCGAAGTCCTGCTCCAGCGTGGCGGCGAATTCGTCGGCATCGGCGATCTGGCGCTTCCTCGCGCCTTCGGGCCCACGGTCGGCGAAGACGCGTCCACGCAGCGACAAGTGCCTGCCGGGCAGGCGCTGCTGGGCGACGAAGTTCCGGGTGAAGTTCGAGGCGGGGTCGGTCGCCTGCCAGCGGCACTTGGCGGCCAGCAGCGCCTCGTCGGCCGGCTCGGCGCGGAAGTCGTAGCCGAACGGGTCCTCGCCGGCGTGCTCGGTGAAGCGCCAGTGGCCGTCGTCGGTCGGGGCGAGTCCGACCGCGAACGGCGCATCGTCGCGCCCGCCGTGCTCCAGCGGCAACGGCGCGATCAGGCTGCCGCCGAAGCCGACGTCGACCAGCCACTGGCAGTCCCCGGCCGCGACCAGCAGCGCGAGGTGCGTGCCCATGCGTTCGTCGCCGCCCACCTGGCGCATCACGCCGCACGACAGCCGCGTGACCGCGAAGCCGATTTCCGATAGCGCCCAGCCGAGCAGCCCGTTCATTTCGTAGCACCAGCCGCCGCGGCGCCGCTCGACCAGCTTGTCGAAGATCGCCTCGTGGTCGATGCCCGGCACCAGCCCGAGCTGGACGTCGAGGTCCTCGAACGGGATGGTCGTCACATGGGCGCGGTGCATCGATCGCAGCGTCTCGAGGTCGGGCCGGACGTTCCAGCCGTGCCCGATCCGTTCGAGATAGCGCGCCAGGCGGCTGTCATTCATAACTGACCACCTCGAATTCGATCCCGTCCCAGTCGAAGAAATAGAACCTGCGCCCCGGCTCATAGTCGGCGTGGTTGAAGGTTTCGAGCCCCGCGTCGAGCACGACTTGCTCCGCCGTGGCGAGATCGTCGACCACTACGCCGACGTGGTTGAGCGGCGCGCCCTTGGCGAAGCGCGCGTGCGGCTGGCGGTCGGTGTAGAGCGCGAGGTAGGCGCGCTCGTCGCCGACATGGATCGTCTCGCCCCCGTTCATCGCCGCGCCGCGCCAGCGTTCGCGCCAGCCGAGCAGGTCCTGGAACAGTTTCGACGAGCGTTCGATGTCGCTCACCGTCAGATTTGCATGCTCTATCGTGCCGTGGGGCATATCGGCTCCTTCGTTCATCCAGGGTGCAGGCTCCGGACCGATTTTCCAGTTTTTCGGGGACAGGCCGAATCATCCTGCTTGCCCATCATGCAACCTCAAGGTAACTTGAGGTCAAGAACGAAAACGGGTCGGGGACTGACGTGGCGGGAATTTCCAAGGACGATGTCATCACGATCGGCATCCTGGCCGCGCGCACTGGCGTGGCGGTGTCGGCAATCCGCTTCTACGAAGACAAGCGGCTGATCCGCTCGGTGCGTACGAACGGCAACCAGCGCCGCTTCCTGCGCTCGGACATCCGCCGGGTCAGCTTCATCCTGATCGCCCAGCGGCTCGGCCTGGCGCTGGCCGAAATCGAGGAGCAGCTCGCGCTCCTCCCCGAAGGCCGCACGCCCAACCCGCGCGACTGGCGCCAGATCAGCCAACGGATGCGTCAGCAGATCGACGAGAAGATCAAGCTGCTTTCGCTCGCTCGCGCCAAGCTCGACGAATGCATCGGCTGCGGCTGCCTCAGCCTGACCAAGTGCCAGCTCTACAACCGCGACGACAAGATGGGCGCCGCCGGCGCGACGGGGCCGCGGCTGGTGCTCGATTCATAGGCGTTGCCACGGCCGCCGGGCGCGGTCACAACCGGCGGCGATGGGCAAGCTCGACAGGAAGGAATACCAGGAGGCGATCGAGGCGATGCAGCGCGAGCTGGTGGCGCTGGCGCGCTGGGTGGCGGACAGCGGCGCGCGCGTGATCGTGCTGTTCGAGGGCCGCGACAGCGCGGGCAAGGGCGGGGCGATCGGCGCGATCCGCGAGCACTTGAACCCGCGCCAGTGCCGCGTGGTCGCGCTCGGCAAGCCGACCGAGCGCGAGGCCGGCGAGTGGTACTTCCAGCGCTACCTCGCGCACCTGCCCAGCGCGGGCGAGATCGTGCTGTTCGACCGCTCCTGGTACAACCGCGCCGGGGTCGAGCAAGTGATGGGCTTTGCCACGGATCAGCAGGTCGAGGCCTTCCTCGAAGCCGCGCCCAGGGTCGAAAAGCAGCTGGTCGACGACGGGATCATCCTCATCAAGTACTGGCTCGCCTGCGACCAGCAAAAGCAGGAAGAGCGCTTCGCCGAGCGGCGCGACGACGTGCTCAAGGGCTGGAAGCTCTCGCCGATCGACGTCGCCGCGCGCGCAAGATACGACGACTACACGGCTGCCCGCGAAGCGATGCTGCGCGCCACGCACACCGAATGGGCGCCGTGGACGCTGGTCGATTTCAACAGCCAGAAACGCGGCCGCCTGACGCTGATCCGCGACCTCTTGGACCGGATTCCCGAGTGCAAGGTGGACGAGCAGGCGGTGGAGCTGCCGCCGCTGATGAAGCCGCCGAGCGAGGAGCGCTTTTCGGTGATCGAGCCGTTGCCGAACTTTGAACCCTGGCCTGGCGATCGGGAGCAGCTTCGATGAAGCCGATGGAATTGCTGGCCACCGCCAGGGCCCCCGACGGGGAAGAGCTCAAGCTGATGCGCCGCGGCGGCGATTTCATGATCGTGCTCGACCGCAACGAGCTGATGAACAGCCGGATGAGCGGATCGGAAGAAGCGCTGGCGACAATGGCCTGCGAGCGGCTGCGGGGCCGCGCCGCGCCGCATTTCCTGATCGGCGGCTATGGCATGGGCTTCACCTTGCGCGCCGCGCTCGCAGCGCTCGGGCCCCAGGCGAAGCTGACGGTGGCCGAGCTGGTGCCCGAGATCATCGCCTGGGCGCGCGGCCCGATGGCGCACCTGACCGCCGGCTGCCTCGACGATCCGCGCGTCACCGTCGTCATGGAAGACGTGGCCGACCTGATCGCCCGGGCGCGCGGGGCTTACGACGCGATCCTGCTCGACGTTGACAACGGCCCCGACGGGCTGGTGCGGCAGGCCAACGATCGGCTCTACACCCCCGCCGGCCTCGCCGCCGCCAGGGCCGCGCTCAAGCCGGGCGGCGTGCTGGCGGTGTGGTCCGCCGCCAAGGATCCGGTCTTCGCCAACCGCCTTCGCAAGGCCGGGTTCGCAGTCGACGAAGCCACCGTCCGCGCCCGCAGCAACGGCAAGGGCGCTCGGCACACGATCTGGTTTGGCGTTCCGCTTTAATCGAAAAAGAACAGAGGCCGCTAGGCAGGAGCGGCCAAAAGGCGCTCCCCCCGAAATTCGTTTCGCTCAAGTCCCGCGGCGGCAACCACCTCGTCGCCGCGTCGAACATCGCCTGGCTCAGGTCTGACGAGAACGGCCAGACCAACGTCGATCTTGTCGGGAGCACCCCGTTACTCGTCGACAGCACCGTCGAGGAAGTCGCGGAAATGATCCTGACCGCCCGACGTTGCTTGTGTCCGATTCCGACCCGTAGCGGTCGCTAAAGATACAGCTTAGTATCCGGCAATGTCGCGACAAGGAGCCGCGCTGATGGTTCGCGTTCTCGGTATCGATCATCTCGCAATTCGCGTTTCCGACATTGCGCGCTCGAAGCAGTTCTACGACCGGTTGCTCACGTTCATGGGCTTCGAGCGCGAATGGGAGTTCGGTCAAGTCGTCGGCTGGAACAATTGGAACACGATGTTCTGGATCACGCAGGCAGATTCCGAAGGGTTGCTCCACCCTCACCGCACCGGCGACATCGGCTATCATCATTATGCCTTCGAACTTGAGAGCGCAGCGCAGGTCGATGACCTCTATTCCTTCCTGCTCGGCGAAGGCGTCGAGATCGTCGAGCCGCCGACTGGCTATCCCAGTTATGGTGAGGGCTATTATGCCGTCTTCTTTCTTGATCCCGATGGCCTCAAGCTTGAGGCCATGCACTTCGTCGAAAAAGAAAAACGCCGCGCGCGGCTGGCGGCTGGCGGCGAGCCCTGAGTGTGCGGCGTTTGCGACGGCTAATGGACGGAGAGGGGGGCTCAGGAGACGGTCAGCTATCGACCCATTGCGGACATTAGCCGAGGTTCGTCACAAGCCGTGTTCGACCCCCTCGTCATGAGCTAGCGCGGCTGCAATGAGATTGGCCGGGATGGTTACAGTCTGGGACCTAGACGGCGTGAGATTGTAGCCCGGCGCGAACAACCGCATGCAAATATCGCGATTGGCCGTGAGCAGGTCGTATCGAGAGCGGTCACTCCGCCGCCAGCAGCTCCTCCGCGCCTCCCAAGTCGACGCTGACCAGCCGGCTGATGCCCTTTTCGACCATCGTCACGCCGAACAGGCGGTGCATGCGGCTCATGGTCACCGCGTTGTGGGTGACGATCAGGTAGCGGGTGTCGGTTTCCTTCACCATCGCGTCGAGCAGGTCGCAGAAGCGGTCGATGTTGGCGTCGTCCAATGGGGCGTCCACTTCGTCGAGCACGCAGATCGGCGCCGGGTTGGTCAGGAACAGCGCGAAGATCAGCGCGATCGCGGTCAGCGCCTGCTCGCCGCCCGATAGCAGCGTCAGCGACTGGAGCCGCTTTCCGGGAGGCTGGGCGTAGATTTCCAGGCCCGCTTCGAGCGGATCGTCCGAATCGACCAGCGCCAGGTGCGCCTGGCCGCCTTCGAACAGCCGGGTGAACAGCCGCTGGAAGTGCGTATCGACCGCTTCGAACGCGGCGCGCAGCCGCTCGCGGCCTTCGCGATTCAGGCTGCCGATCGAGCCGCGCAAGCGGTTGACCGCCTCGGCCAGCTCGGCCTGCTCGGCGGCGCTCGAGCCGTGCTCGGCCTCGAGCTTGGCGAGCTCGTCGGCGGCGACGAGGTTGACCGGGCCGATCCGTTCGCGATTGGCGAGGAGGCGGTCCATTTCCTCGCTCTCGGCGTGCGAATCGAGCACCTTGCCGTCCTCGAAGCCGAAGCGTCCGCCCAGCAGCGGAGGCGGGCACTGGAAGCGCTCGCCCGAGATGCGCGCCATTTCCTCTCGGCGCTGTTCCTCGTTTTCGGCGCGGGCGGCGGCCCCGGCGCGGTTCTCGCGCGCCGACGAAAGCGCCTCGGCGGCCTCGGCGAGCGCGGCTTCGGCGGCCTTGGCCTGCTCGGCGGCAGCGTTGACCGCGGCTTCGGCCGCGGCCAGCTCCTCACCCAGCCGGGCACGGACCGCGTCGCCCTGCTCGATCTCGCGCATCAGCCCTTCGGGCCTGGCCGCGGTGACCGCGCGTTCCTCGGCTATTTCCTCGGATCGGCGCTCCATGTCGGCGAGGCGGCGGGCGGCGTCGCCGGCGCGCGCTTCCCAGCCCTTGATGTCGGCCCGCTGCGCCCCGGCCCGCTCGCGCGCCACGGCGATTGCCTGGTCGTGCGCGGCGAGCGCGCCGAGGGCGGCCTGCAGAGCCGAGCGGGCAGCCTCGTGCCTGGCCTGCGCCGCGTCGAGCCTCGCCCGGCCGCTTCCGGGGTCGGGCAGCAGGGCGCGCTTGGCTTCGGCCGCCTCGATCTCGGCTTCGGCCTGCGCGCGCTGCTCGGCGAGGTCCTGCGCCGCCGCGTCGAGCTGCTCGATCCGCGCCGCCATCCGTTCGCGCGCCGCTTCCGCCTGGTCGAGCGCGCGCAGCGCGTGGCGCTCGGCCTCGGAGGCCTGCGTCACTTCGCGTTCGGCGCCGACCAGCTCGCGCTGCAACGCGCCGAGCGCGCCCTGGGTCTCGTCGTGCGCGCGCTCCGCCTGCTCCGCCGCGGCGCGCAGCGCCGGCAATTCCAGCTCCAGCTCGGCGAAGCGGTTCTCCGCCTCGAGCCGCGCTGCCTCGGCCGCGCCTTCGCCGCGAGCGACGAAGCCGTCCCACCGCCTGAGGGCGCCCGCCATGGTTACCAGCCATTCGCCGGGCTTCAGCGGCCGCCCGTCATCGCTTTCCGCGACGTGGACCAGCGCCAGCCGCGCGGCGAGTTCGGGCGGGCATCGCGGCACGTGGTCGGCGAGGCTGCCGGCGACTTTCGCCGGGGCGGCGGAGCCGGTCCAGAAGCGCCCTTCGGCCTGTCCCTCGGGTGAGCCGAGCGGGGCCCTGGCATCGCGCCCGAGCACTGCGGCGAGCGCCCGTTCGTAGCCCTTCTCGACGCCGATCCTGTCGAGCGCCGCCGGGAGCCCGTGGCGGTTCGCCGCCTGCCGGGCGCGCGCTTCGCGGTCGCGGGCCAGCGCGTTGTATTCGCGCTCCACCCCGGCGAGCTCGGCGCGCGCGGCGGCAAGCGCGCTCGCCGCTTCGTCGCGTTGCTCGGCGAGCGTTTCCTTGCGCGCCTGCATCGATTCGAGATCGGCGCGCTTGAGTGTCAGCGACCCGCCGGCCGCGGTCGCCGCCGCCATGGCTTCAGCCGCCGCCACGTCGGGATCGTCTTGCTGCGTAAGCGCGGCGCGGGCTTCGTCCTGCCGCCGGGCTTCGCCCATGAGCCGGTCGAGCCGGGCGCGCGCCTGCGCCAGCTCGGCCTCGGCGACGCGCCATTCGGCCTCGACCCCGGCATGGTCGGCGGTCGCCTTGGCCAGCGCCAGCTCGGCAGCACGCGCGGCGCGCTCGGCCTCTTCGGCCTGCGCGGCGATCTCGGGACGCCGCGCTTCTTCGGCGGCGAGCGCCTTCTCGCCGGCTTCGAGGTCGGCCTGGAGCTTCCTGAGCGCTTCGGCGGCATCGCCGGTCAGCCGGTCGGCCTCGCCGCGGTCGGCCTCGAGCCGGGCCTGCTGCCGGTCGAGGTCGGCAAGGCGCTGCTCGGCGGCTTCGAGTTGGCTCGACAGCGCCGCCATGCGGTGGCCGTGGGCGCTGGCGTCGTCGCGCCGGTCGGCGAGTTCGTCGCGCGCTTCGGCGAGCTTTTGCGCGAGTTGGCCCTGCGCCTTCTGCGCCGCGTCGGCCGCCTGCTTGGCGGCATCGACCCAGGCGTCGGCCGAGCGGGCCTGTTCGCGCGCGGCCTCGGCGGCGGCGGCGGCATCGCGCCAGCGGGCGTAGAGCAGCCGCGCCTCGGCGACGCGGATCTGGTCCGACAGGGCCTTGTAGCGCTCGGCCTGCTTGGCCTGGCGCCGGAGCGAGGCGATCTGGCCGTCGAGCCCGGCCATCAGGTCCTCGAGCCGGGCGAGGTTGACCTCGGTCTGCCTGAGCTTGCCCTCGGCGTCGCGGCGGCGGACGTGGAGGCCCGCGATCCCGGCCGCTTCCTCGAGCATCATCCGCCGCTCGGCCGGCTTGGCGGCGATCACCGCGGCGATCTTGCCCTGGCTGACCAGCGCCGGCGAATGCGCGCCGGTGGCGGCGTCGGCGAACACCAGCGCCACGTCCTTCGCCCGCACGTCGCGGCCGTTGACGCGGTAGGCGCTGCCCGCCCCTCGCTCGATCCGGCGGGTGACCTCGAGCTCCTCGCCGGCATCGCCTTGGGCATGGAGCACGACTTCGGCGAAATCGCGCGGCGGGCGCTGCGCCGTGCCGGCGAAGATCACGTCGTCCATCCCGCCCGAGCGGAGCGACTTGGGCGAATTCTCGCCCATCACCCAGCGGATCGCTTCGAGCAGGTTGGACTTGCCGCAGCCGTTGGGGCCGACGACCCCGGTCAGCCCCGGCTCGATGCGCAGCTCGGCGGGTTCGACGAAGCTCTTGAAGCCTGACAGCCTGAGCTTGCGGAACTGCATCTCGCCGGTTTCTCCCTTCCGCCGGACCCTAGCGGGCGCCGGCGTTCTGGAGGATCGGTTCGAGCGCGGCCCAGGACGCCGCGTCGAGCTTGCTGCCGTTGAGGAAGAAGGTCGGCGTGCCGGTCACTTCCAGCTCCTCGGACTGCTTGTTCGAACGATCGAGGATCGCCTCGGCCTTGGCCGGATCGGCCAGGCACTGCATCGCCTGGTCGCGGCTGATTCCGCGGGCGGCGAAGAAATCGAGCAGCCCGGCGGCCTGGGCGATGCGCTGGAAGCGGTCGGGCGTGGTGCTGCTCATCGCCTGGTTCACCGCCGCATTGTTCGTCTGCACCGTGTCGAAGATCGCAGCCAGGTTGGCCCAGACCTGGTTGGCCAGCGGATGGAAGCTGGCGGGATCGCCGCAGCGCAGGATCGTAGCCATCGTCAGGTCGATCCCGTCGTGGACCTGGTTGCGGATCTCGTAGCTGACCACGCCGCTTTCGATGTACTTCTCGAGCGGGCCGGCGCCCTCGGCCGAGAATTGCGCGCAGTGGCTGCAGGTCAGGCTGGCGTATTCGAGCAGCTTGAGCGGCGCCTCGGGATTGCCGAGGCGATAGCCGTCCTCGGGCGTGACCGTGACGCTGTCGAGCCAGCTGCCGCCCGCGGGCGCCGCGACATGGGCGATCGGTTCGCCCGTCGGCGCCCCGCCTTGCGCCGGCTCGTCCGAGCCGCAGGCGGCAAGCGCGAGCGCGAAGGGGGCGGCGATGGCGGCGAGGGCGAAGCGGCGAAGCGCGGTCATGAGAATCCTATCCCGGCGAAATGCGAATGGCGAGGCTAGCCCAGCGGGCGCGGGGGTCAAACCGCGGTAACCACGGCGGCGGTCCTTTTGCACAGGCTTGTCGCTATTTCGTGGCCGCCGCGAGCAGCTTCTCCAGTTCGGACCACTCGTGGACGCCCGCCGCGAGCTTGCCGTTGATGACGAAGCTCGGCGTGCTGTTCACCTTGTAGAACGTGCGGGCGAACTGGTCCTTCTCGACCATGTCGTCGATCCAGGCCTGGTCGTTGAGGCACTGGTCGACCTTGGCGCGGGTATAGCCGCGCCCTTCCATCATCTCGTAGAAGCCGAGGTCGCTGGTGATCGCGTGGAGCCGCTGCTGGGTCGAGCCGGTGAACCAGCGCTGCTGCTGCGCCCGGTCGGCCGCCTGCGCCTTGCCGAGCCATTCGTCCTGGCGGCTGAAGAACATCTCGTGGTTGCCGAGGAACTTCGAAGTGTCGCCGCAATTGGCGAGGACCACCGCGGCAAGGTCCACCGGATCGCGGATGAAATGGCGAATCTCGACCGAGACCTTGCCCGGCTGGACCAGCGCGACCTTGATCGGCGCGTTGGCCTGCCTGAAGAATTCGCCGCAATGCGGGCAGGTGTAGCTGACGAATTCGACCAGCCGGGTTTTCGCCTCGGGATTGCCCAGGCGATGGCCGGCCTCGGTCGCGACGACCGTTGTCAGCCAGTTCTTGCCCGCCGCCAGGGCCGGCAGTGCGGCAACGGCCAGCGCGGCGGCGGCAATGACGTATTTCCTCATCCTTCGTCGTCCTCCTGCCCGCCCCCTTGCGCGCCAATGCTGCGGGCGAGCGATTCGAGCACCGTGCGCAATTCCGGGTCGCCGATGTCGCGCAAGGAATCGCCGAGCTCCATCGGGATCGGCTTGAGCGACAACGGCGCCTTGGCGCGCTGTTCTGCATGCGGCGGCTTAACCTCGCCTTGCCGGAGCTTGACCCGGGCGACCGCCTTGTAGCCGAAGAAGCGGTTCACCCGCTCGATGATTTCGGGGATCACGTGCTGGATCAGCGGGGCATGCGCGGGCAGCACCACGAGCTGGAGGATGCCCTCGCTCTTCTCGCCCGGCGGGAAGCGGATCGATTCCGGCATGCAGACTTGCGCATGGCGCTCGCCGACGATCTCGGGCCAGCGCGTGACGACCGATGACTGGACGAAGCCGAAGCGGCGGAAGGCAGCGCGGCCGATCTGCGGCATGAGGTCGGCGATCGCCTTCGCCGGGCCGCCGCGCGGGCGCTCCCAGGCCTTCGGCTTGCGCGCCGTGGGCTTGGCCTTGGCCGGTTTCTCGTCGTCCCGTTCCATGATCGCCGCCGCCATGCCATAGGCGGCGGATGACCGCCAGCCAGTCGATCCCCGCACTGCTGCTCGACTGGTACGACCGGCATGCCCGCGCGCTGCCGTGGCGCGTGCCTCCCGGCGGCGGCGCGGCCGATCCCTACCGCGTGTGGCTGTCCGAGGTGATGCTGCAGCAGACCACTACCGCAACCGTCGCGCCCTATTTCGCCGCCTTCACCGCGCGCTGGCCGACCCTCGAAGCGCTCGCTGCCGCGCCGGAGGAGGACGTCCTCGCCGCCTGGGCGGGCCTCGGCTACTACTCGCGCGCCCGCAACCTCGTCGCCTGCGCGCGCGAAGCGGCACGGCGCGGCGGCTTCCCGGACGACGAGGACGGCCTGCGCGCGCTGCCCGGCCTCGGCGCCTATACCGCCGCGGCCGTGGCGGCGATCGCCTTCGGCCGCCGCGCCGTGGTGGTCGATGCCAATGTCGAGCGGGTGGTCGCCCGGTTGTTCGCGATCGGCGAGCCGCTTCCGCAAGCGCGCAAGGCGATCCGCGCGGCGGCGGAGCGGATCACGCCGCACGAGCGCGCGGGCGATTTCGCGCAGGCGGTGATGGACCTCGGCGCGATGGTCTGCACCGCGCGCGACCCGAAATGCCTGTTGTGCCCGCTGTCCGCCGAATGCGCGGCGCGCGCGCAGGGCGATCCGGCGCGGCTGCCGCTCAAGGCGGCGAAGAAGGCGAAACCGCGGCGATCGGGCACCGCGTTCTGGATCGAGCGCGACGGCAGGGCCTGGCTGGTTCGCCGTCCGGGCAAGGGCATGCTCGGCGGCATGCGCGCGCTTCCCGACGACGGCTGGAGCGCGCGCGCCGACGGAGCGGGCGAGGCCCCGCTCGCCGGTTCATGGCGCGGGTGCGGGGTGGTCCGCCACGGCTTCACCCATTTCGACCTCGAACTGGGCGTCGTCGCCTATGCCGGCGATGCGTGGAGCGAGCTTGGCGGCGAGGGCGAATGGTGGCCGGTCGCGGAAATCGACAGCGCCGGCTTGCCGACGCTGTTCGCCAAGGCCGCGCGGTTGGCGAAATCGTCGTGAGTCCCTGCGCAGGCAGGGACCTCATTCCTCCGGCGCCGTGCTTGCGGCCAGCGGCTCCTGCCTTCGCAGGAGCACGGGGTCAGAAAATCCCTCCGCCCAGCATCAGCCGCACGACCGCCAGCGCGAACACGATCAGGCAGAAATTCCTCCCGCCGGTCGAGCGCGACAGCGCGCCGAGGCCGACCAGCGCGATCGGCAGCACGAACCAGTTGCCCCAGCCGAGCAGCGGAATGGTGGAAGGGATCGCCAGGACAAGCGCGACGATGCCGACGAGGATCGATGCGAGGTTCAACATGTGTGTTATATGCATAAGACAGTAGTCAGATGCAAGGTTCAATCGGCGAAATCAGCCGCTAAGCTGCCGTTAACGCCCGGCCTTCGAATGAGCGGGGCGCCGTCAGGGGGAGAATGCGATGAAGCCGGCCGAATGGAACCTTTCGCTGACGCGCCGGCAATGGCTCGGCGGGGCGGCGGCGCTCGGCGCGGGCACGGCGCTCGGCTTCCCGGCGCTGGCGCGGGCGGGTTTCGCATGGCCCAACGTCGCGCGGCTGGTGTCGGACTACGTCGATTCCCGCAAGGTCGCCAACATGGTCGTCGCGCTTGGCTTCGGCGACGACGAGCCGCTGGTCATCGCCAGCGGGGTCGATACCTTCGCGCAGGCCCGCAAGTCCGACGCCGACAGCATCTATCGCATCTATTCGATGACCAAGCCGGTCACCGGCATGGCGGCGATCTCGCTGATCGACGAGGGCAGGCTCGGCCTCGACCAGCCGCTTCACGAGATCCTGCCCGCCTTCAGGAACATGCAGGTGCAGAAGGTCTATGACGGGCCGCTCACCGCCGACAACCTCGAACCCGCGGTGCGCCCGATCACCATCCGCCAGCTCCTGACCCACACCTCGGGCCTGGGTTACGGCATCGTTCAGTCGGGCCCGATCGCCGAGGCGTTTCGCGACCGCGGGGTCGTGCCGGGCCTCGTCACCAGGCTGCAGGAGCTGCCGGTGTTCCGCGGCACCGCGGTGCCCAGCCTCGCCGAATTCGCCGACCGCATGGCCGAGATGCCGCTGGTCTACCAGCCGGGCACGCGCTGGAGCTATTCGATGGGGCTCGACCTGATGGGCCGGGTGATCGAGGTCGTTTCCGGCCAGCCGTTCGATGCCTTCCTGCAGGAACGCTTCTTCGACCCGCTGGCGATGGGCGACACCCATTTCCAGGTCCCGCGCGCGGACGCCGGGCGGATGACGACGAGCTACTACCTCGACAACGGCACCCTGCTGCCGATCGACCTGGGCAAGGATTCGATCTTCTTCGACACGCCGCCGTTCCCGTTCGGCGGCTCGGGCCTCGCCAGCACGCCGCGCGACTACGACCGGTTCCTGAAGATGCTGGTCAATAACGGCAAGGCCGGCGACCGGCGGGTGATGAGCAAGCGGGCGGTGCGGCTCGGCACCTCGAACATCCTGCCCGACACGCTCCTGCCGGGAGGCGATTATGGCGGCAAGTGGGGCTTCGGCGCCGGCGGGCGCGTGGGCAAGGGCAAGGACAAAGGGGTTTACGGCTGGGCCGGCGCCGCGGGGACGGTCGGCTTCGTGCACTTCCCGCTCAAGCTGCGCGCCGGGCTCTACACCCAGTACATGCCCCAGTCCGCCTATCCGCTGATCGACGAGTTTCCCGCCGCGGTCCGCGCCGACCTCAAGCAGCGGAGCCGCGCGTGAAGGGGCGCCCGATCGCGTTTGCGGGTCACCCGCTCGACCGCGCCGACCACGTCCGCGCCGATCCCGCCCGGCTGGCCGCACTGGCCACGCCGGAGGCCCGGCTGCTGTCGCTTGACGGGCTTATCCCGCTCTATGACGACGAAGGACGCCTGCAATGGGGCCGCGTGGCCGACGCGGGCGAGGGCGCGGAACTTGTGTTCCTCGGCCTGCTCGAAGACGAGCCGCTGTTCGCCGCCGTGCCGCCCAAGGGCGACACCGATCCGGCCTATGCCCGGCGCGAGACCTGGGCGGCGCTGGGGCGGCTCGGGCTGGATGACCTGGCGATCTACGGCGGCGCGCGCAGCCTGCTCGACTGGCATGCGCGGCACCGCTTCTGCCCGCAATGCGGCGGGCCGACGCACCTGGCCAAGGGCGGCTGGCAGCGCGACTGCGCGCACGAAGGCTGCGGCGCGCAGCATTTCCCGCGCACCGACCCGGTGACGATCATGCTGGTCGAGCACGAGGAAAGGGTGCTGCTCGGGCGCAATTCGCGCTTCCCCCCCGGCAGCTATTCGGCGCTGGCCGGCTTCGTCGAGCCGGGCGAGACGATCGAGGAAGCGGTCGGGCGCGAAGTGTTCGAGGAAGCGGGCGTGCGCGTGCGCGACGTCGCCTACATCGCCAGCCAGCCGTGGCCGTTCCCCAGCCAGCTGATGATCGCCTGTCACGCCCATGCCGAAGATGATAGGCTGGCGATCGACGAAACCGAGCTGGAGGATGCCCGCTGGTTCACGCGGGAGGAAGTCCGCGAGGCATTCGAGAAGGGCGCCGAGAGCACCAGCTTCCGCGCGCCGACCCCGCAGGCGATCGCGCACCATATGCTGCGCTGGTGGCTGGAGAAAGAGTGATGCCCAAGCCCGTAGTCGACGTGCAGATCTGGTCAGACGTGATGTGTCCGTGGTGCGCGATCGGCTATGCGCAATTCGCCAAGGCGATAGAACAGCTCGACGGCGAGATCGAGGTCGTCACCCGCTGGATGCCGTTCGAGCTCAATCCCGACATGCCGCCCGAGGGGCGCAGCCAGGCCGAGCACCTGGCGCAAAACTACCAGCGCTCCGACGAGGAAATCCGGCAGATGCGCGCGCGGATGATGGCGGTCGCCGAGCGCGCCGGCTTCCCGATGGCGTTCGAGGGGCCGAACGGCGAGGCGGGGATGATGTGGAACACCTTCGAGGCGCACAAGCTGTTGCGCTGGGCGCTGGCGGTGCACGGGCCCGAGGCGCAGACCCGGCTCAAGGTCGCCTTGCTGAAGGCCCATTTCCAGGACCACCGGCATATCGGCGAGCGGAACGTGCTGCTCGACATCGCCGCCGAGCAGGGCTTCGACCGCGCCGCCGCCGTCGCGGCGCTCGACGAACAGGCGCTCGCCGTCGCGGTGCGGCTGGAAGAGCAGCGCGGGCTCGAGCAGGGCATCAACTCGGTGCCCAGCTTCGTCTTCGCCGGCCGCTACCTCGTGCCGGGGGCGCAGGAGCCCGAAGTCTACGCCGCCACGCTGCGCCGGATCGCGGCCCTGGCGCAAGGCGAACTGCGCAACGCCTGACGCGGGCTCAGGCTTCGACCTCGACCTGCTCGCTGAGGGTGAGCCATTCGGCCTCGCTTGCCGCCAGCTCGTCGCTCAACCGGGCCCGTTCGCGCGACAGTTCGCCCATCGAAAGGCTGGCCAGTTCGGGCGCCGCCGAGGACGGTTCGAACATCGCCCGGTCGATCTTCGCGCACCGCGTCTCGAGATCGGCGATGGCTTGTTCGACCGCGGCGATACGGGCCTTCTTCGCGCGTGCCTCTTCGCGCTGGCGGGCGGCCGCCTTGCGGTCCTTCGTCGCCGGACGCGGGGAGCCGTCGCCCTTCGGCTGGTTCCGCCCGAGGACGAAGTCGATGTAGTCTTCCATGCTGCCTGGATAGTCGCGCGCGGTGCCGTCATCGACCAGCACCAGCCGGTCGGCGGTCAGTTCGACCATGTGGCGATCGTGGCTGATCAGGATGACCGCGCCGGTGAAGTCGTTGAGCGCCTGGACCAGCGCCTCGCGCGCATCGACGTCGAGGTGGTTGGTCGGCTCGTCGAGGATCAGCAGGTGCGGCGCATCGCGGGTGATCAGCGCCAGCGCCAGTCGCGCCCGCTCGCCGCCGGAAAGCTGGCTGACCTTGCTCGTCGCGCGCCCGCCCGAGAAACCGAACCGTCCCAGCTGCGCGCGGATCGCGCCCGGCGTGCAGCCTTGCATGACCCGGGTCATGTGCTCCAGCGGGGTGGCGTCGCCGGCCAGTTCCTCGACCTGGTACTGGGTGAAGTAGCCGACCTTCATCCGCCCCGAGTTGTGCATCGCCCCTTCCATCGGCGTCAGCTGCGCGGCCAGCAGCCGGGCCAGCGTGGTCTTGCCGTTGCCGTTGCGGCCGAGCAGCGCGATCCGCTCGTCGGGGTCGATCCGCAAGTTGAGCCGCCGCAGCACCGGGGTATCGGCGGCATAGCCGACGGCGGCGAGGTCGAGCGTGATCAGCGGCGGGCGCAGATCGCCGGGATCGGGAAAGTCGAAGCTCAGCGAAGGGTCGTCGATCAACGCGGCGATCGGCTGCATCTTGGCCAGCATCTTGGCCCGCGACTGCGCCTGCTTGGCGGTCGAGGCGCGGGCGTTGTTGCGCGCGACGTAGTCCTGCAGCCGCGCGCGCTGGGCATCCTGCGAGGCCTTGGCCGCCGCCAGCTGCGCCGCGCGCTCGGCCCGCTGCCGCTCGAAGCTGTCGTAACCCCCGGGATAGAGCGTCAGCTTGCCGCCCTGCAGGTGGAGGATGTTGTCGACCACGTTGTTGAGCAGGTCGCGCTCGTGGCTGATCACCACCACCGTCGCCGGATAGGACTTGAGGAAATTCTCCAGCCACAGCGTCGCCTCGAGGTCGAGGTGGTTCGACGGTTCGTCGAGCAGCAGCACGTCGGGCGCCGAATAGAGCAGCGCGGCGAGCGCCACGCGCATCTTCCAGCCGCCCGAGAAACTGTCGAGCGGCTGGCCCTGCATGGCCTCGTCGAAGCCCAGCCCGGTCAGGATCCGCGCCGCGCGCGAGGGCGCCGAATAGGCGTCGATCGCCAGCAGCCGCTCGTGGATGTCGCCCAGCCGGTGCGGATCGTGGCAGTTTTCCGATTCGGCGAGCAGCGCCGCGCGTTCGGTGTCGGCGGCGAGAACCGTCTCGGCGGGCGTGGCCGGCCCGCTTGGCGCGTCTTGGGCGATATAGCCGAGCCGCGTCCCGCGCGGCATCTCGACCGAGCCCTCGTCGGGTTCGATCGCCCCGATGATGACCTTCATCAGCGTCGACTTGCCCGCGCCGTTGCGGCCGATCAGCCCGATGCGGCCGCCGGGCGGGATCGCCGCCGTCGCGCGATCGAGAATGGTGCGGCCGCCAAGCCGCACGGTAATTCCGCTGATTCCAAGCATGCGCGCGCGCCTACCAGCGGACGCGGCAAAACCCAAGCGGGGAGGCGGTGGAAGGCGAAACTAGTTCCCGACGACGGGGAGCTCACACCAGCCCCAGCTTGCTCAGGTCGCGCACCATCCGCACCGGCAAGGCATCGCCGGCCACTTCGCCCGGGGCCAGGTCCGGCGGCGCGTCCTTGGCCTTGAGGTAGCGCCAGCCCTGGTGGGCGCGCTTGGCCTTGGGGTGGACGAGGACCAGCCTGGGCGCGAGGCGGATCGTCCAGCGCCGGTCCTCGCGCTGCTCGAAGCCGAGGATCTCGCTGCGCGCGACGATCGCGTGCTCGATGATCCAGTAGAGCGAGCCGCCGACCATTTCCGCGTGCCGCTTGGGGCAATAGCGCGTGGTCATCAGCGCTTCTTCGCCCGCCTCGACCCACTGGCGCAGGTTCTCGACGCTGCCCGAGCGGTAGGCGATCTTGGTCATGTGCAGCGGCATGGCAGGCGAGATAGGCCCCGTGGCCGCCGGGACAAGCCCTAGCCGACCAGCCCGGTCGCCACCGCCAGGCCGAGGAACACCAGGAAGCCCATCGAATCGGTCGTCATGGTGACGAAGATCGACGAGGAAATCGCCGGGTCGGCGCGGAAGCGGTCGAGCGTCAGCGGCACGAGCACGCCGGCGACCCCGGCGATCAGGATATTGGCCATCATCGCCAGGCCGATGACCATGCCGAGGTGCCAGTCGCCGAACAGCCAGGTGACCACCGTGGCGATGACCAGCGCCACGCTGACCCCGTTGAGCAGCGCGATCGAGATCTCGCGCCGCACCGCGCGCCAGGTGTTGCTCGAGGTCAGCTGGTTGGTGGCGAGCGCGCGGACGGTGACGGCCAGCGTCTGCGTGCCCGCGTTGCCGCCGATCCCGGCGACGATCGGCATCAGCACGGCGAGCGTGACCAGCTGGGCGATGACGTTCTCGAACCGCGAGATGACGAACGAGGCGACCGAAGCGGTGAGGAGGTTGGCCATCAGCCAGCGCACGCGCGCGGCATAGGCGTCGCGGATCGGCTCGTTGATGTCGCCTTCGCCGGCGCCCGACAGCAGCAGCGCGTCCTCGCCCGCTTCCTCGGAAATGATGTGGACGATGTCGTCGACTGTCAGCTGGCCGACCAGCCGGCCGCTCTCGTCGACCACCGCGGCGCTGATCAGCGCGTATTTCTGGAAGCGGAGCGCCACTTCCTCCTGGTCCATGCCCACCGGGATCAGCGTCTGGTCGCGCTTCATCACGTCGGTCAGCGCGACATGGCGCGGGGTCCGCAGGATCCACGAGAGCGCGCAGGTGCCGACCGGCTTGTGCATGTGGTCGACGACGAACACTTCCCAGAATTCGGTCGGCAGCTCGTCGCGCTCGCGCAAGTAGTCGATCAGGTCGCCGACGGTCATGTGCTCGGGCACGGCGACCAGCTCGCGCTGCATCAGGCGGCCGGCGGTCTCTTCGGGATAGGACAGCGCAGATTCGATCGCCGCGCGGTCCTCGGGCTCCATTTCGGCCAGGATCGCCCGCTGGTCCTCGGGCTCGAGGTCCTCGATCAGCTGGACCGCGTCGTCGGTGTCGAGCTGCTCGGCGATGTCGGCCACGGCCGAGTGCGGCAGCGCCTCGATCATGTCCTCGCGGACGTAGTCGTTGAGCTCGGCGATCACGTCGCCGGTCAGGAGGTCGGTGATCGCCTTGGCCAGGGCCAGGCGCTCGTCGCGATCGAGCAGTTCGAACAAGTCGGCGATGTCGGCCGGGTGGAGCGGTTCGACCAGCTCGTAGGCGCGCGCTTCGTCGCGCTGTTCGAGCGCGTCGGCGACCGCGCGGACGAATTCTGACTTCAACCGGTTCTCCTCGTCGAGCTGTTCGCCCTCCTCGGGGGCGGCGGTCCCGGCGACCAGCTCGTCGACGTCGTTTTCGGCCATGGCGAGTTCCCTATGCCCACGCGCGCCAAAAGCAAGCGCGGGGTGACATTGCCGTGCCGCCGCCTATATCGGCGCGGCATTTGCAGGAGAATTGATCGATGGCCGACGATACCCTCACCTTGACGCTCGACACCGGCAACGGGGAGGGCGGCGACGTGGTCATCAAGCTGCGTCCCGACCTTGCGCCGGGCCATGTCGAGCGGATCACGTCGCTGGCGAACGACGGCTTCTACGACGGCGTGGTGTTCCACCGCGTCATCCCCGGCTTCATGGCCCAGGGCGGCGACCCGACCGGCACCGGGATGGGCGGCAGCGGCAAGCCCAACCTCAAGGCCGAATTCAATGCCGCGCCGCACGTGCGCGGCACTTGCTCGATGGCGCGCAGCCAGTTTCCCGACAGCGCCAACAGCCAGTTCTTCATCTGTTTCGACGACGCCCGCTTCCTCGACCGCCAGTACACCGTCTGGGGCGAGGTCGTCAGCGGCATGGAGCACGTCGACGCGCTGCCCAAGGGCGAGCCGCCGCGCAATCCCGGCAGGATCGTCAAGGCGACTGTCGGCTGAGCCGGCGCCAAAAGAAGGGGGGCGCCGCGGCGCCCCCCTTCCTCCCGATATGCAGCGGGAACGCTAGTAATACACGCCGAGCGTGAAGCCGACGATCCGGCCGCAGAACGGGATCGCGATCCACAGGAACAGCGAGAACAGGCCCGACAGCTTGGCCGCGGCCGGGATCGTCCCGCCGGGCCGGCCCCATTCTTCCACGCCCTTCGACACGATCCGGTGGAACACGGCCATGTTGATGCCGGCAACCAGCATCATGCCCATCTTCCACAGGAAATAGGGGTTGGCCATGTAGACGGTCGCCTTGCTGACGAACAGCAGGGAGCCGCTGATGACCGCAACCGCGAAGGCGATCCACGTCACAGGAATCGTGTCGTGCTCCATCGCCTGCACCGTCCGGTTGGTCGAGGTCAGGCCGAGCAGCCGCATGTCCATGATCGCGATGCAGCCGATCACCGTGACCAGCGCGAAGACGTGGACCGTCTCGATCGTCGGGAACATCCATTCATTGCTGGCGATGGTCGTGCCGAGGCCCGAGCCTTCCAGGTTTTGCCACAGAGAATTCAACATCTTGGTTCCCTCTCAAACCGGCGCGTAAGCGATCCAGCGGCCGCCCACCATCACCACCAACCACAGCAGGATCAGCGCGACCGCGCCCACGCGCAGCATGCCGTGCCCGCCGGGCGAAACTTCCCACTGGTCCATCCGCGCGCGCAGGCCGCGCTGGTACAGCAGGCCCACCACGACCGTGACGAGCAGGGCGGACATCTTCAACCAGAAGATCGGGTTGACCATGTTGCGCACCGGCTCGCTGATCAGCAGGATGATGCCGCTGGCGACCAGCACCAGCAGGCTGGCGCGGATCCACGGCTGGTAACGGCTCAGCGTCGCGGCCATGGTCTGGTCCTTGCCGTTGACGCCCAGAACCTTGAGGTTGAGCATGAGGGTCGAGCCGAACAGCATGGCGATCGCCAGGATGTGGAGCGTCTGGAACCCCGGGATCGCGTAGAAATGGCTCTGCAGCCACAGCGCGAACTGCCAGTCCGAGACCCAAAGTGAAAACTCGACCAGCTGCGTCGTTCGCAGCAGTTCGGTCAGGTGAAATAACCAGTCGCCAATCGACATCCATCTATCCCCTGCCACCGGCAATGGCGCCACCTGGCGCAATCGTCCGTTTCAGCCAGCATGAACCGCCGCAATGGTATCCGGCAAGCCCCTGTCGTCAAAGAAAGATGACTTTGTCCGGCCCGGCCGGCATTGACGCAGATCAACCAGAGCTCGCCGGAGCCACGGCGAACGGGGATGCTACAGCCCCGCGCCGACAAGCCAGTCGTGGAAGATCCGCACCGGGCGGTTTTCGAGGTCGATCGGGCGGCAGACGAACCAGTAGCTGTAGGGGCTCTGCACTTCGACGTCGAACAGCTTGGCGAGGCGCGGGTCGTTGGCGCGCTTCAAGTGGTCGTCGTGCATCATCGCGATGCCGAGGCCTTGCGCCGCGGCTTCGAGGATCAGCTGACCCGAATCGTAGTGGTCGATCGCCGCCGGGTGCAGGCCCGGCATGCCGATCGCCGCCTTCCACGCGTCGAAGCTCTGCGGCAGGTCGCTGTGGATGAGGAAGGTCTGTTTCTCGAGCGCTTCCATCGGCGGATTGCGGCCGATCTCCTCGACCAGCTTGCGGCTGCAGATCGCGTGGACGGTGTTGTGGTCGAGCTGCACCGCGTGGAAGCCCGGCTCGGGCCGGGTGGTCAGGAGGATCGCGGCGTCGAGCGTGTCGCCGACGCGGTCGATCAAGTGCGGCCCGGTGTCGATGTCGATATGCAGCCGCGGGTGCAGCTTGCGCAGCTCGGGCAGCCGCGGGAACAGCCGCTGCGTTCCGAACAGCGGCAGCACGCCGAGCCGCAGGCGCAGCAGCTGCAGGTTCTCCGACTGGTTCTCGACCGCCGCGGCGAGGGCATCGAGGTGCGGCTGGACGGCGTCGTAGAACGCGCGCCCCTCGTCGGTCAGCTTCATCGCCTGGCCCGAGCGCGAGAACAGCTTCTTGCCGGTGAATTCCTCGAGGTTGGCCAGCCGCCGCGACAGCGCCGAGGGGCTAAGGCCGAGTTCGGCCGCCGCCGCCCGCGCCGAGCCGAGCCGGACGGTGCGCATGAAGGCTTCGAGCGCGCGCAGGGGCGGGAGTCGGCGGATCGGCATGGCTCGTACTGTTCGGAAAATATGCAACTGCTGTCGAGTGGGGATCGCGGCTCAATCGCCGTCGCGCCGCTCCCGGCCCTTCGGCCGGTGCAGCCGCAACCGGGTGACATGCGTCTCGTCGCCCGCGGTCACTTCGATGCGCCAGCCCGAGGGATGCACGAGCACGGCGCCCGGCTGGGGGACCTGCTCGGCAAGCACGAAGGCAAGGCCGCCGAGCGTGTCGACCGCTTCCTCGACTTCGGCGAGCCGCGGGTCGCCGACGATCTTGGCGACGTCGTCGAGCTCGGCGCGGGCGTCGGCGTCCCACATGCCTTCGCCGATCGGCGTGACTAGCTCGATCGGCGCCTCGTCGTGCTCGTCCTCGATGTTGCCGACGATTTCCTCGACCAGGTCCTCGATGGTGATGATGCCGTCGGTGCCGGAGAACTCGTCGACCACGATGGCGAGGTGCGTGCGGCGCGTGCGCATGTCGGCGAGCACGTCGAGCGCGCCGCGCGCCTGCGGCACGTAGAGCGGCTGGCGCATGAGCACGGTCCAGTCGGCCGGCGGCGCTTCGCCCTTCGCGAGGTACGGGAACACGTCCTTGATGTGGACCATGCCGATCACTTCGTCGAGCGTGCCGCGATAGACGGGCAGGCGCGAATGGCCGCATTCGGCGAACTGGGCGATCAGGTCGTCCCAGCTGGCGGCAGCCGAAATCGCGATGATCTCGCTGCGCGGGATCGCCACGTCGTCGGCGTCGTGCTCGCTGTAGTGGAGCAGGTTCCTGAGCATCGTCAGCTCGAACGGCGAAAGGTCGCCGGCCGCCTGTTCCACCGCGCTCGAGGTCTGCTCTTCCTCGTGCTCGTCGATCGCTTCCTCGATCTGGGCGCGCAGCGAGGTGTCGGCCTCGCCGCCTTCGAAGAGCCTCCGGATGGCCTTCAGCAGGCCGCCGCTACTGTCCGCGTCTCCCGCGAGGGAGTCGGCGGTTCTGGAATCGTCGGGCATCGCCCTGTTCACTTCCTCTGTAATCTAGTCGCGGTCCCCATATGGGTCCGCGATACCCATAATCGCAAGCGCCTTCACTTCCAGCGCTTCCATCGCCTCGGCATCGGCCGGCGAGGTTTCATGGTCGTGCCCGGCCAGGTGCAGCAGGCCATGGACCACGAGGTGGGCGGCGTGATCGCCCAGCGGCACGCCCTTTTCCGCTGCCTCGCGCATGCAGGTCTCGCAAGCCAGCGCTATGTCGCCGAGCATCGCCGGCGGGCCCTCCCGGCCGAGCGCCAGCAATTCGGCGCGGTCGAGCATCGGGAACGAGAGCACGTTGGTCGGCTTGTCGCGCTCGCGCCAGTCGCGATTGAGCGCATGCACTTCCGCGTCCGAGGTGAACAGCAGGCTGGCCGACAGCCGCGGATTGGCGAGTTCGGGAGCGACTTGCGCCAGCGCGGCGGCGGCGCGCCTGGCCAGGTCTTCCCACGCGCCGGCGGGCCAGGGTTCCTCGATGTCTAGCTCAAGCTCCAAATCAACCTCATCGTCCCCGCGAAAGCGGGGACCCTTCTTCCTTGCGGCACAGCACTATCCGTTGATCCTCTCGAACAGGTCGTCCCAATCGCGGTTCATCGACTCGATCAGTTCGATCTTCCATGCGCGACGCCACTTCTTCACTGCCTTCTCGCGCCGGATCGCGTCTTCGATATCGTCATGCCATTCCATGTAGACCAGCTTCGTGAAACCGTACTTCCGACAGAAGGCCGAGCCTTTGCCTTCGCGGTGCTGCGATACGCGGAACGCCAAGTCCGCCGTTATGCCGGCGTAGATGCCGCCGCGATAGCGGTCGCTCATCATGTACACCCAACCGCCTTTCGCGCGCGTCACGCTACAAGGAAGCGGGGCCCCCGCTTTCGCGGGGGCGACGAAAATGAGGGAGTGTCGCGACTGTCATCGTCATGCCTGCAAGCTTTCAAGCGTCCTTGCCCTCATAGGCCTCGACGATCCGCCCGACGATCGGGTGGCGCACGACGTCGGCGATGGAGAAGCGCGTGACGGCGATGCCACCGACTCCTTCGAGCCGGGCGACGGCGTCGTGCAGCCCCGATTGCGCGCTGCCGCCGGGGATGTCGACCTGGTTGGGATCGCCGCACACCACCATCCGGCTGTTCTGGCCGAAGCGGGTGAGGAACATCTTCATCTGCTCGCGCGTGGTGTTCTGCGCTTCGTCGAGGATCACGAAGGCGTCGCCGAGCGTGCGCCCGCGCATGAAGGCGATCGGGGCGATCTCGATCTCGCCCGAGGCGATGCGCCGGTCGACCTGCTCGGGCGGCATGCAATCGTAGAGCGCGTCGTAAAGCGGGCGCAGGTAGGGATCGACCTTCTCCTTCATGTCGCCGGGCAGGAAGCCGAGCCGTTCGCCGGCCTCGACCGCGGGGCGCGACAGGATCAGCCGCTGGACGCTGCCGGTGATCAGCTGGCTGACCGCCTGTGCGACCGCGACGTAGGTTTTGCCGGTGCCCGCCGGGCCGAGCGCGAAGATGATGTCCCCGCTGGCCAGCTGGCGCATGTATTCGGCCTGCATCGTGCTGCGCGGCACGATCGTCTTGCGGCGGGTGCGGATCATGATCGGCGGGTGGTCGGCCTCGCCGGTGACGATGCCTTCGAGCGTCGGTTCGCCCGACATGGCGATGAGCGATTCGATGGCCCCCGAATCGAGCTCCTGCCCGGTGAGCAACCGCTGGTGCATCGCCTTCAGCACGTCGCGCGCGCGGGCCACGGCATCTTCGGAACCCTCGATGACGATCTTGTTGCCGCGGGCGCCGATGTACACGCCGAGGCGATTCTCGATCTGGACGAGGTTGGCGTCGAATTCGCCGAATAGCGTCCCGAGCACGGCCTGCTCGTCGAATGCGATTTCGGCCCTGGCGCGGCGCGCGGCGTCGCGGCGGTCCTCGGGATGGCTCAGCGCCGCCTGGGTGTCGGCGCGATCGGGTTTACGGGCCATGCGCTCCTTTCAGCGTTACCGGCCGAAGATAGGCGCGCCCGGGGCGGAGACAAGCGGGCGCGAGGCGCGGGGCGGTGGAAAAGCGCTCAGGCGTGCGCGGGCTGCAACAGGCGCCCGGCGAGCGAGTTGGGGCCCGCTTCGGCCAGTTCGACCTCGACGAGGTCGCCGATCGCCGCGTCACCCTCGAAGAACACCGATTGCAGCCACGGCGACTTGCCGAGCCACTGGCCGGGGCGCTTGCCCCTGCGCTCGACCAGCACCGCGCAGCGCTTGCCGACGGACGCCCGGTTGAACGCCAGCTGGTCGCGATTGAGCGCGGCCTGGAGGCGCTGCAGGCGCTCGTCCATCGCCTCGCGCGGGACCTGGCCGTCCATTGCCGCGGCGGGCGTGCCGGGGCGGGCCGAATACTTGAAGCTGAACGCCTGGGCATAACCGACCGCATCGACCAGCCGCAGCGTGTCTTCGAACTCGGCCTCGCTCTCGCCGGGGAAACCGACGATGAAATCGCCGGACAGCGCGATGTCGGGCCGGGCGGTGCGGAAGCGGTCGAGCAGGCGAAGGTAGCTGTCGGCGGTGTGGCTGCGGTTCATCGCCTTGAGCACCCGGTTGCTGCCGCTCTGCACCGGTAAGTGCAGGAAAGGCATCAGTTTGGCGACTTCGCCTTGCGCCGCGATGAGCCCGTCGGTGACGTCGTTCGGGTGGCTGGTGGTGTAGCGAATCCGCTGCAAGTCCGGCAGCTTGGCAAGCTCTCTTATCAGGCCGTCGAGGCCGAGCGGGCGACCTCTGGGGTCCTCTCCGGCCCAGGCGTTGACGTTCTGCCCCAGCAGCGTGATCTCGCGCGCGCCGGCTTCGACCAGTTTTTCGGCTTCGGCCAGCAAGTCATGGAAAGAACGCGATATTTCCGCGCCGCGCGTGTAGGGTACGACGCAGTAGGTGCAGAACTTGTCGCATCCTTCCTGCACGGTCAGGAACGCGCCCGGCGCCGACCTGCGGCGGGCCGGCAGCGCGGCGAACTTGGCGTCGGCCGGCATGTCGGTGTCGGTCGCCCGCTCGCCGCGCACGGCCTTGTCGATCATCTCGGGCAGGCGGTGGTAGGCCTGCGGGCCGACGACCATGCCGACCGCCGGCGCCCGGGCCATGATCTCCTCGCCCTCGGCCTGCGCGACGCAGCCGGCGACGGCGATCATCGGCGGGCTGTCGCCGCCCGCCTTCACCAGCCGGCCGATGTCCGAATAGACCTTCTCCGCCGCCTTCTCGCGGATATGGCAGGTGTTGAGCACCACAAGCTCGGCCTCCTCGCCCTCGGGCGCGGGGGCGATGCCCAGCTCGGCCAGCAGCTCGGCCATCCGCTCGCCGTCGTAGGCGTTCATCTGGCAGCCGAAGCTCTTGACCCTGAAGGTGCGGGGACGCTCGCGTGCATGCATGGGGCCGGGCCTCTAAGCCATCGGGCCGCGGAATTAAAGCGCGAGTTCCCGGGCGATCGCCTCGCGCGCGGCGGCGGCCATCGCCTTGCGGTCGGCCAGCGCGGGGCCGGCCAACGGCTCGAGCAAGCGCAGCTCGAGCCGTATCGGCCGCGTGCGGGCGAGCATGCGGAACGCATTGGTGAGCCCCGGCTCGTCACCGACCCAGGCGATTTGCTCCGCCGCTTGGTAGACCAGCGCCACCGGCTGGACCGGCATGCCGGGCGGCAGCGGGTCGACCGCCGAGAGCAGCGCGCTCTTGAACGGCAGCAGCTCGCGCCCGTCGCCGCAGGTGCCTTCGAGGAACACGGCGAGCGGCCGGTCGTCGCGGAGCGCCTCGCGCAACTGCTCGACCTGGCCGGCGACCGTGCCGCGCCGGCTGCGGGCGATGAAGATCGTCCCGTTCTGGTCGCACAGCCACTTGAGCACCGGATGCCCGGCAAGCCCGTCGTGCGCGACGAACGCGGTGCGCGTGGTGGCGGCGAGCGCCATGATGTCGAGCCAGCTCAGGTGGTTGCCGAGCAGCAGCGCGTTGCGCCGCGCATGGCCCCTGGCCGCAATTCGCAGCCCGGCGATTCGGCCGATGCCGCCAAGGTAGACCGGCGGCACCGCGTAGGGCCGCCCGAGGACCAGCAAGGCGATGTGACACGGGACCAGCAGCGCCGTCCAGGCCAGCATGGCCGCCACCCGCAGCGCGACGAGCAGCCAGCGCCAGCCGAGCGCGGGTGCCTCAGTCCTCGCGGTCGAGGCGGACGCCGTAGAGCTCCATCCGGTGATCGACCAGCCGATAGCCCAGCTTCTCGGCGATCTGCCGCTGCAGCGCTTCGAGTTCGGGATCGACGAATTCGACGACCCTGCCGGTTTCGACGTCGATGAGGTGGTCGTGATGCGCTTCCGGCGTCGCTTCGTAGCGCGAGCGGCCGTCGCCGAAATCGTGCCGGTCGAGGATTCCGGCATCCTCGAACAAGCGGACGGTGCGATAGACGGTCGCGATCGAGATCTTCGGGTCGATCGCCGAGGCGCGCTGGTGCAGCAGTTCGACGTCGGGATGGTCCTCGCTCTCCGACAGCACGCGGGCGATGACTCGCCGCTGCTCGGTGATCCTGAGGCCCCGTTCGGCGCAGAGCGCTTCGATGTCGATCGTCTGGTGCAAGATGCCTCTCGAAAAAGAAAACGCCCCGAACCCTTAAAGGGCCGGGGCGTCTATCTCAAGCCGTGAGGGCTCAGGCTGCCGACTTCTTGCGCCGGCCGCGGCGCTGGCCGGGCTTGCGGCCGAGGCCGATCTTCTTGGCGAGCTCGCGGCGCTTGTCCGCGTAATCGGGCGCGACCATCGGATAATCCGACGCCAGGCCCCAGCGCGCACGGTATTCGTCGGGCGTCAGCCCATGATCGGTCATCAGGTGGCGCTTGAGCATTTTCATCTTCTTGCCGTCTTCCAGGCAGACGACGTGATCCCTCTTGACCGAAGAGCGAATCGAAACGGCGGGTTCCGGCCGGGTTTCGGCCGCCGGTCGTTCGGTGCCCAGTCCGGCGAGCGTGGCGAACACGTTTTCTATCAGCGAGGGGACTTCGTCGGGCCCAAGCGTGTTGTTGGCGACGAAAGACACCACGATATCCGTCGTGTGGGTGATCAGGGATGCCTGCATTTCGGCAGTTGCTTCGTCCATAGCGAACCTCTTTTCTATCTTAGGACGTTGTACTTTTTTCGCTCCTCCATCTGACCCCTCCAGGCGAAAAAAAAGAGCGCACACCTGATACGTCCGGAAATTTTTTTTTCAAGGGCTTCGGGCAGCCTTCCTGAATTAATTCCACCGTCCGCAAGTGCGCACAAGAATTGGTGTCCGAAAATCAGGTTCGCGAATACGTAATTGCGTCGAGCGGCCCGCCGGAAGCACCGCGGTAATAATTGCGCCGCCTGCCGATGGGCTCGAAACCCGCCCGGCGATACAGCCGGTCGGCGGGATTGCCGTCGCGCATCTCCAGGAACAGGCGGGTCTTCCCGCGCGCCTCGGCCGCGTCGATGAAACGGCGCAGCAGCACGGCGCCGATCCCGCGACCCCTGTGATCCGGGTGCACGGCGATCATCAGCAGCTCTTCCTCGTCCGCCGCGCCGCGCGACAGCACGAAGCCGGCCGCCGCTTCCCCCGGCCCGGGCGCCTGGCCGTCGGCGCCGGCGAGCAGGTAATGGGTATTGGGCAGGACCAGCGCATCGCCCACCTGGCGCCGATTCCAGGCTTCGCCGTAGGCCGGATCGAACGCGGCCTCCATCACCGCCATGATCCGGTCGAGATCGTCGTCAAGGCCCCCGGTCACCCCGGCGCCCCCGGCAGCCTCGCATCGGGTTCGCGGCCGTAGTGAGGGGTAAGGTCGCCGGCGAGCAGCGCAGGGGGCAGGAGCGGCAAGCGCCGGGCGTCGGGCAGCAGCGCCAGCGCCTCGCCCGATCCGCGCAAGGCGACCAGCCCTTCCGCCTGGCTCCCGGCGACCAGCGGGTGCGAGGCGGCCGCGGCAGCCTTCAGCGGGGCGAGCGAGGCGAGCGGGGCCTCGGGCAGTCCGTCCGCCGCGAAATCCTGCACGAACCATTCGCCGTGCCCGCCGGTCATGCACACCGTCACGGGTCCGGGGTGCTTGTCACGCGCCATCGCCGCGACCAGCGCCAGCGTCGGGTAGCCGAGCACTTCGGCGCGCCATGCCAGCCCGAGCGCGCGAGCGGCGGCAAGCCCTATACGCACCCCGGTGAAGCTGCCCGGCCCGAGCGAGACGACGATCCGTTCCGCCCGCCCCTTGCCGGGCAATTCGGCGATCATCGGCACCAGCCGTTCGGCATGGCCGCGGCCGATCGTTTCGCGGGTTCCGGCCAGCAGGACATCGTCCTCGAACAGCGCCGCCGAGCAGGCCTCGGTCGCGCAATCTATGGCGAGGACGCGCATCCGGCCGCGCCGGTCACAGCACGCGGTTGAATGTGTCGAAATCGGGCCGCGGGCTGCGCGCGAACACGCTCGCCGGGTCGCCATGGCCGATCGAGCAGATGAAATTGCTCTTCCAGTTCGGCTCGGCGGCGAAGAAGTCGGCGTCGACGGCCTGGTTGTCGAAGCCCGACATCGGACCGCAATCGAGGCCGAGCGCGCGCGCCGCCATGATCAGGTAGCCGCCTTGCAGCGTCGAATTGCGGAAAGCCGATTCCGCGCGCTTGGCCGCGTCGCCGGCAAACCAGCTTTTCGCATCGGTGTGCGGGAACAGCCACGGCAGCTGCTCGTGGAAGTCGACGTCCATCGCCAGGATCGCGCAGACCGGGGCGGTGAGGATCTTCTTCTTGTTGGCTTCCATCGCATGCGCGGCAAGGCGCAGCTTGGCCTCGTGCGACTTGCACCAGACGATCCGCGCCGGGAGCTGGTTGGCCGAAGTCGGCCCCATCTTCATCAGCTGCCAGATCGCCTCGATCTGCTCGATGCCGACGTCCTCGTCGAGCCAGCCGTTGTAGCTGCGCGCCTGGTTGAACAACTGGTCGAGCGCGGAATCGGGCAGGGCTTCGGCCATCGGCGTTTTCCTTGCGGTTCAGGGCGGTTCAGGCGGCGCGGACTTCGGTGACTTCCGGCACGTAGTGCTTCAGCAGCCCCTCGATCCCGTGCTTGAGCGTCGCGGTCGAACTGGGGCAGCCCGAACAGGCGCCCTGCATCTGCAGGTAGACCACCCCTTCGCGGAAGCCGCGGTACTGGATGTCGCCGCCATCGCCGGCCACCGCCGGGCGGACGCGCGTCTCGATCAGCTCGCGGATCTGGGCGACGATCTCGGCGTCGGCCGGATCGTCGTCGATCTCGGGCTCGGCCGGAACCGCAAAGCCGCTCGCGTCGCCGCCGGCGAACAGCGGCGCCTGGGAAACGAAATGGTCGAGCAGGATCGCCACCACTTGCGGCTTGAGCGCCGACCAGTCGACCCCCGGCGCCGCGGTGACCGAAACGAAATCGGCGCCGAAGAACACGCCGGTCACCTCGCCGGTGTCGAACATCGCTTCGGCGAGCGGCGAGGCCGCGGCTTCCTCGGGCGTGGTGAATTCGCGCGTGCCGGCTGGCATGACCTGCCCGCCGGGGAGGAACTTGAGCGTCGCCGGGTTGGGCGTGGTTTCGGTCTCGATGAACATGGCCGCGATGTAGGGATGGAGCGGCCCGCGGGCAAGCGCGGCGGCGCTATTCACTGTCCCTTCATCCCTCGGCCGCCTAATGCGGCGCCATGACTTTCCCGACGCGCGCGCTCGGCGCCATCGTATCCCTCCTGCTGGCCGTCCCGCTCCCGCTCGCGGCGCAGCACTCGACGGTCACGATCCTGCCGGCCCCCGCAAAGCCGGCGCCGCAATATGCGAAGCCCGACGACCCGTGGATCTTCCGCGGCACCGATATCCCGGTCGATCCCGACTGGCTGTTCGGCGAAATGCCCAACGGGCTGCGCTACGCGGTGCGGCACAACAGCGTGCCGCCGGGGCAGGCCTCGATCCGCATCCGCATCGATGCGGGATCGCTTTACGAGCGCGAGAGCGAGCAGGGCTTCGCGCACCTGATCGAGCACCTCTCGTTCCGCGAGTCGAAATATCTCGCCAACAACCAGGCGATCCCGACCTGGCAGCGGCTCGGCGCCACCTTCGGCAGCGACACCAACGCGGAGACCACGCCGACGCAGACGGTCTACAAGCTCGACCTGCCCGGCGCGCGGCCGGCTTCGCTCGAGGAAAGCATCAAGCTGCTGTCGGGCATGGTCCGCGAGCCGGCCCTGTCCTTCGCCAACCTGCGCACCGAAGTGCCGATCGTGCTGGCCGAGCGGCGCGAGCGGACCGGCGCCGACATGCGGGTGGCGACGGCGACGCGCGAGACGCTGTTCGCCGGCCAGTTGCTGGCCGAGCGACCGCCGATCGGCACCGTCGATACGCTGGTCGAGGCAACGCCGCAGTCCGTGCGCACGTTCCACGACCGCTGGTACCGGCCGGAAAACACCGTGGTGGTGATCGCCGGCGATTTCGACCCGGCCTACCTGGCGACGCTGATCGAGCGCTATTTCGCCGACTGGAGCGGTGCGGGCGAGCCGGCCGCGGCGCCCGATTTCGGCGCCCCGGCAGCGCCCCCGGGGGCCGATCCGGCCATGCCGGTGGGCGAGACCCGGGTGATGGTCGAGCCGGGCCAGCCGCGCGGCTTCAACTATGCCTACCTGCGGCCCTACGTGCAGGTCGTCGACAACCTCGAGTACAACCGCGGCAAACTGATCGATTCGATCGCCGAGGCGATCGTCAACCGCCGCCTCGAACGGCGCGCGCGCAAGGGCGGATCCTACTTGTTCGCGGCGATCGAGAGCCAGGACACGAGCCGCTCCGCCAGCGGCACCTACGTCACTTTCGCGCCCACCTCGGGCGACTGGCGCACGGCCCTGGCCGACGTGCGCGGCGTGATCGCCGACGCGCTCGCCAGCCCGCCCAGCCAGGCGGAAATCGACCGCGAGGTGGGCGAGATCGACGTGATCTTCGCCAACCAGGTCGAGCAGGCCGCGGTCCAGGCCGGCGCCTCGCTGGCCGACGACGTGGTCAACGCGGTCGACATTCGCGAAGCGGTCGGCACGCCCGACCTGTTCCTCGAGGTGTTCCGGTCGCTCAAGGGCCGGCTTACGCCCGGCGAAGTGTTCGCCCACACCACGGCGCTGTTCAGGGGGAGCGTGGTCCGCGCGGTCTACCTGACCCCGGCGATCGGCGAGGCCGATGCCGAAGACCTGGCCGCCGCGCTGCGCGAAGTGCCCAGGCCCGACGGCAGCGCGCGGCTCGATTCCACGCCGATCGCGTTTGCCGACCTGCCGCCGCTCGGCGCGCCGGCCGCCCCGGTCGCGCGCAAGGACATCGGCGTCTTTGAAGTCGAGCAGCTCGATTATGCCAACGGCGTGCGCGCGATGCTGTGGAACAGCGGCAACGAGCCCGGCAGGGTGACCGTGCGAGTCCGCTTCGGCAGCGGCTGGCGCGCGTTTTCGGGCAAGGACGCGGTCTATGCCCGGCTCGGCCAGATGGCGCTGGTCCCCTCGGGCGTCGGCCCGCTCGGCGAAGAGCAGCTCGATGTCGTGGCGACCGGCCGCAAGATGGGCTTCGACTTCCAGATCAACGACGGCGTGTTCGAGTTCGAGGCGCAGACGAGGCAGGCCGACCTCGCCGACCAGCTCTATCTGTTCGCCGCCAAGCTGGAGATGCCCCGCTGGGATCCCGATCCTGTCAACCGCGCCCGAGCCTCGGCGAAGCTCGCCTATGCCAGCTACCAGGCGAACCCGTCGAGCGTGCTCGGACGCGACCTCGAATGGCTGCTCAACGACCGCGACCCGCGCTTCGTGACGCCGACCCCGGCTGTTCTCGACGCCGCCACTCCGGAGGGGTTCCGCCAGGTCTGGGAGCCGCTGCTGGCGCAGGGCCCTGTAGAGGTCGACGTGTTCGGCGACATCGACGTCGAAGCGACGGTGGCAGCGCTCAACCGCACCTTCGGCGCCTTGCCGCAGCGCCAGCCGATCCCGGCCGAGGCCCTGGCGCGCAAGCTCAGTTTCGCGAAGCCCAACGGCGAACCGGTGGTGCTGCGCCACGCCGGCGAGGCCGACCAGGCCGTCGCGGTGATCGCCTGGCCGACCGGCGGCGGTTCCGCGGGGCTGCCGGAAAGCCGCAAGCTCAAGCTGCTGGCCGAGATCTTCGGCAACCGGCTGCTCGAATCGCTGCGCGAGCAGGCCGGCGCGAGCTATGCGCCGCAAGTCTCCGCCGACTGGCCGCTCGACCTCGATCAGGGCGGGCGCTTCCTGGCGCTGGCCCAGCTGCCGCCCGAGCTGGCGCCCGAATTCTTCGCCGAAGCCGAACGGATCGCCGCCGAGCTTGCCGCCAACGGTCCGACGGCCGACGAGCTCGAGCTGGCGAGCGAACCCCTGCTGCAGCTGCTCGACCGGCTCCAGACCGGGCACACCTTCTGGCTCAACCAGATCGAAGGGGCGACGACCGATCCCGAGCGCGTCAGGCAGCTGCCGTCGATCATGGTCGACTACACCCGCTCGACCCCCGACGAGATGCGTGCCCTGGCCGCGAAATACCTGCGGCCCGAGCGCGCTTTCCGGCTCGAAGTCGTGCCTTCGAACGCCGGCCGATAACGGCGATTCGATACCAGAAGTAACCTTTGCAATGCCGGGGGGCAGCGCGTAAATGCGCGCCTCCCCGAAAGTAATGGACTTGCGCGACGTGGCACAGAATTGGACTCCCGACAGCTGGAAGAAGTGCGAAGCGAAGCACTTGCCGCTGTATGAGGACGGCGAGGCTCTCTCCCGGACCGAGGAAGTGCTGGCCAGTTTCCCGCCGCTGGTCTTCGCGGGGGAAGCGCGCGCGCTCAAGGCGCAGCTGGCCGACGTCGCCGCCGGCCACGGCTTCCTGCTGCAGGGCGGCGACTGCGCCGAGAGCTTCGCCGAATTCCACGCCAACAACATCCGCGACACCTTCCGCGTGCTGCTGCAGATGGCCGTGGTGCTGACCTTCGCCAGCAAGCGCCCGGTGATTAAGGTCGGGCGCATGGCCGGGCAGTTCGCCAAGCCGCGCAGCGCCCCGACCGAAACGCAGGGCGGCGTGACGCTGCCGAGCTACCTCGGCGACATCGTCAATGCGATCGAGTTCGAGGAAACGGCGCGCGTCAACGACCCGCAGCGCATGCTGCGCGCCTATTCGCAGAGCGCGGCGACGCTCAACCTGCTGCGTGCGTTCGCCACCGGCGGCTATGCCAACTTGCGCCAGGTCCACCAGTGGACGCTCGATTTCATGGGCCGTTCGCCGTGGGCCGAGCGCTTCACCGACGTCGCCAACCGCATCGGCGAGGCGCTCGACTTCATGGAGGCATGCGGGATCGATCCGTCGACCGTGCCGCAATTGAAGAGCACCGATTTCTACACCAGCCACGAAGCGCTGCTGCTGCCCTACGAACAGGCGCTGACCCGGCAGGATTCGCTCACCGGCAAGTGGTACGACACCAGCGCTCACTTCCTGTGGATCGGCGACCGCACCCGCTTCGAAGGCAGCGCGCATGTCGAGTTCCTGCGCGGCGTGGGCAACCCGATCGGCTTGAAATGCGGGCCGAGCCTCGAGCCCGACGCACTGCTGCGCCTGCTCGACACGCTCGACCCGGCGCGCGAGCCCGGCCGGATCACGCTGATCAGCCGCTTCGGCCACGACAAGGTCGAGGCCGGCCTGCCGCGGCTGGTCAAGGCGGTCAAGGCCGAGGGGCACCCGGTGGTGTGGAGCTGCGACCCGATGCACGGCAACGTGGTCAAGTCGGAAAGCGGCTACAAGACGCGACCGTTCGACCGCATCCTGAACGAAGTGCGCGGCTTCTTCGCGGTCCACCGCGCCGAGGGCACCCATGCGGGCGGCATCCATATCGAGATGACCGGCCAGGACGTGACCGAATGCACCGGCGGCGCGGTGGCGATCACCGACGCAGGGCTGGCCGACCGCTACCACACGCACTGCGATCCGCGGCTCAATGCCGCGCAGTCGCTGGAACTGGCGTTCCTGCTGGCCGAAATGCTCAACCTGGAAGCAGGCGAACGGCAGAAGCACGCCGCCTGAATAGTAGGGAAATTTCCCGCGCCGTTCGAAGTAATCGCTTAACCACAATTCCCTATCGTCCCTGCAAAGGGGACTGGAATTTAAGTGGCCAGCTTCGAACAGATACGTGGCCCGCTGGTTGCGGGCCTGCTGTGGAGTGCCCTCGCGCTTGGCTCGACCTATGTCCGCGATACGGGCGGGGCGGTGCTGCTGCTGTGGCTGCCGAGCGCGGTTGCGGTCGCCGGCCTCTATGCCACCCCGTCGCGCCGCTGGCCGTGGCTGCTGGCCGCGCTGTTCGCCTTCCAGATGGCGACGTTCGCCTATCTCGGCATGCCGCTGGAAAGAATGCTCGGCTATGCTTTCGCCAACCAGGTCGAAGCTGTGCTGTGCGCCGGCATCGGCTTGCGCGTGCTCGGCGGGCGGCCCAGGGGTCCGGAGACGTTCGCCCACTTCGCCGGGCTGTTCGCGGCGGCGGTGGCGGGCTGTTCGGCCGGGGCGCTGCTGGCGCTGCCGTTCCGAATCGAACCGAGCCTGGCGGAACTTGCCTGGTGGTTCCTCTCAAGCGTGCTCGGCGTCCTGGCCGCCACCCCGGTGCTGCTCTACCAGCGCCAGTGGCTCGGCTTCGGCGACCAGACCGTTCGCTTCAGGTCCGGCAACAGCCAGCGCGGCTTCCTGCTTTCGATCGCGGCGATGTTCTTGCTGGCCGCCGGCGTATTCGTCAGCCCGCTGCCCGGACTGATGGCGCTGCTGGTGGTCGCGATCGTGTTCGCGGTGATCCGCTACGGCCAGCTGGCCGCCGCCTGCGGGGTGATCGCCTATGCCGCGGCGGGAACGCTTGCCAGCCTCGGCGGCGCGAGTCCGGCGACCTCGCTCGGGCTCGAGCCGTTCGCCGCCGGCCTGGTGGTGCAGGGGCTGATGCTGCTGATGCTGGCGACCACGCTGCCGATCGCGGCCATGCTGATGACTCGCGACCGGCTGGAGGAAGGGCTGCGCAAGAGCAACGAGGAGCTGCGCGCCAGCCTTACGATCCTCAACCTGACCCAGACGCTCGCCGGGATCGGCCGCTGGCACTACGACCTCGTCACCGGCAAGCAGGAATGGTCGGCGCAGATGCTCGCGCTCAACGGCCTTTCGCCCGAACTGGGCCCCGACCCCGGCGACCTTCGCCACTTGCTGCACGATCGCGGCGATGCGCTGTTCGCCAGGTTCGCCGAGCATCGCGACACGCGGATTCCGTACAGCTTCGAATATGTCGTTCACCCGCCGGGAGGCGGCGAGCGCACCCTCAAGATCAACGTGTTCAACGAATTCGACGAAAACCGCCGCCGCGTGGGCCTGTTCGCCGCGGCGATGGACGTGACCGAGCAGGTCAATCGCGAGCGGGCGCTGACGAAGGCGCGCGAACAGGCGATCGAGCTGGCAGCCCAGGCGCAAAAGCTCGCCAACACCGACCAGCTCACCGGCCTCGCCAATCGCCGCGCGACGCTCGACTGGCTCGAGACCTTGGTCGGCCCTTCGCAGGATATCGGCGAGCCGCTGGCCGTGCTGATGTTCGACATCGACCATTTCAAGCAGATCAACGACACCCACGGTCACCAGGCCGGCGACGAAGTGCTGCGCGAAGTCGCCGCCATCGCCCGCTCGCAGATCCGGGCCGAGGACCTCGTCGGCCGGATCGGCGGCGAGGAATTCGTCTGCATCCTCTCGGGCCTGACCGGGCGCGAGGCGCGCGGCCTGGCCGAACGATTGTGCCGGGCGATCGCCGACGGGACCAAGGCGAGCCCGGGCCCCTGGGCGACGACCAGCGTCGGGCTGGCGCTGCTGCGCAAGGGCGACACGGTCGAAACGCTGCTCGCGCGGGCCGACGCGGCGCTCTACGAAGCCAAGCAGGGCGGCCGCAACCAGGTGCGCCGGGCGGCCTGAACCCCGCGATCCCTCCATCGCAAAACCGGGCGAGCGGGCCTATATAGCCGCCATGGTGGATTTCGCACCCGTCTGGGACCAGCTGGCGCAAAGCATCCAGCAAGTGCCGCGCTCGGGGCTGTTGCTGGCGGCGCTGGCGTCGATGGTGATCGGCGTGGCCGGGTCGCTGGCGATCCGCCGCTCGCCGGCTTTCGGGCGCCTGCTCAGGGCCGGCAGCACGATCGGGCTGATGGGCGTGCTGCTGCTGGTCGTGCTGCAGCTGTCGCGGATGGACCCACGCTTCGATATGGCGGTGCCCGAGCTGGGCCTGCCCGAGCAAGTCGTCGAAGGCGGCGAGACGCGCGTGCCGCTGGCGCCGGACGGCCATTTCTGGCTGCGCGCCGAGATCAACGGCACGCCGGCCAACTTCCTCGTCGACACCGGGGCCACGCTGACCGCCGTTTCGACCGAGACCGCCGACCGGGTCGGGCTGAGCCCGCGCGATGCCGGGATTCCGGTCCGCATGCAGACCGCCAACGGCGCGGTGGCCGCGCAGCTGACCACGATCGACGAGCTGCGCTTCGGCAATGTCTCTGCGCGCGGGCTCGACGCGATCATCGCGCCGGGCCTGGGGCCGACCAACGTCATCGGCATGAACCTGCTCTCGCGGCTCGCATCGTGGCGAGTCGAAGGCAACACGATGATCCTCGTGCCGCATCACCCGCAGCCGGCAGCCGAAACCGCCGATTGACGCAAGGGTCCGGCGCGGCCACTCTCGCGTCCGACAGGATCCTTCGGGGAGAGGGGCCGCATGGCCAGCGCAGCCGGCACGCATCGTTTCGATGTTGCCGAATTCATCGACGAGCGCGCGATCGGCTGGCGCGAGATCACCATGCTCGCCGTGTGCTCGGTGATCCTGTTCATCGACGGCTTCGACATGTACTTCCTCGGCAAGATCGCCCCGGCCGTCGCGCGCGGGCTGGGCGGCGAGCCGGCCGACATGAAGATGGTTTTCCTGTGGCAGCAGATCGGCATGGCCTTCGGCGCGTTCACCTTGCCGTTCTTCGCCGACCGGGTGGGCCGCAGGCCCATGCTCGCAGCCTGCCTCGCCGGGTTCGGCGTGCTGTCGCTGGTCGCGGCCTTCGCCTCGTCGCTCCAGGAACTGACCGTGCTGCGCGGCCTGGCAGGCGTGTTCCTGGCCGGCGCGTTCCCGATCGGGCTGGCGCTGCTTTCCGAGATGACGCCGAAGCGGCTGCGTGCGCCGTTCATTGCCATTTCGCTGGTGTTCCTTTCGGGCGGCAACATTGCCAGCGGGGCCGTCGCCGCATGGCTGCTCGACTTGTACGGCTGGCAGATCGGATTCTGGCTGGCGGGCGTGCTGCCCCTGGTCGCGCTGCCTTTGCTGCTGCTGGTGCCCGAATCGCTGGCCTTCCGGGTGTCGCGCGATTCGGTCGACCCAAGGATCGCCCGCCTGATCCGCAAGATGGACCGCCAGATCGTCTTCACCGGCTACGAGCGGTTCCAGTTCGGCACGCACCCCGCCGACGAGCGGAGAGGACCCTCGGCCATCCTCAGCCGCCACTATCGCCTGCAGACACTGGTCCTGTGGGGCACCTGCTTCCTGTCGCTCGGCAACATCGCGCTGCTGTCCAACTGGCTTTCCACCTACTTCCAGGAACTGGGCGGGGTGCCGATCCAGCAATTCGCCAAGTTCCTGATGATCGGCTTCATCGGCGGCGTCATCGGTACGCTGTCGATGGGCTGGTTCATGGCGCGGACCAATCCCTACTGGCTGATCTGCGGGTTCTTCCTGCTCGACGCGGTGGCGATTGCCGGGCTCGGTTGGCTGCCGTTCGGGACCGCGGCGTTCGTCTTCGCGCTGATGGCGTGGAATTTCGCCCAGACGGGCGGCCAGACCGGGCTCAACACGCTGGCGACGCTTGGCTACCCGCCCGAGATGCGCAGCAGCGGCATGGGCTGGGCCAGCTCGGTCGGCCGTTTCGGCGGGATCGTGTTCCCCTACCTGGGCGGCAATGCGCTCGAAGCCCTGTTGCCGCTGCAGACCATCATGCTGCTGGTCGCGGTGCCCGCGGTGCTGGTGGCGATCCTGATCGTGATCCTGGGCCTGGGGGAGCGTCGCCAGGCGACGGCGGAATGGAGCCCCGCCACCGCCTGACGAGCACCGCGGCTCAGCGGGCCCGGCTCCTCAAGCTTGCCGGTCCGCGAGCCATCAACTGTCGATCCCGAAATGGTCGGCCAGCTTGTCCGGCGTGAAGCCGTAGCTCGGCGCGTTCGGATTGGAGAGCATGGTGGCGTTCCACGCCGCGAACGCGGCCTTCATGTCGGCGAAGCGCTGCGGTTCGCGGTCCTTCCGGTTGCCGCGTTCGAGCGGGTCGGCGACGACGTCGAACAGGAACTCGTTGCCGTTGATCGACAGGTACTTCCACTTGCCCCGGCGATGGGCCTTCTGGTCCTTGTTCTTGAAGCGCCAGAACAGCGGCCGCTCGGGCAGGTCGTGGCCCGTCAGCGCCGCGCGGATGTCGACCCCGTCGCTCGGGTAGGCCGGGTCGGGCGCGCCGCCGGCGGCGGCGAGGAACGTCGGCAGCCAGTCCATCGACATGATCGGCACGGTGCTTTCGCTCGCCGGCATGGTCAGGCCGGGCCAGCGGACGATCGCCGGGATCCTCAGGCCGCCTTCGAGCAGCTCGGTCTTCTTGCCGGTGAACGGCCAGGTGTTGGAAAAGCGCTCGCCGCCATTGTCGCTGGTGAAGACCACCACGGTATCCTGGTCGAGGCCGAGTTCGGCCAGCCTGGCGAGCATGCGACCCACCTGCCGGTCGAGCTCGGTGACCATTCCGGCATAGGTTTCCATGTCGCCGCCGTCGAAGTGGTCGATGGCCAGGCCTTCCTTCTTGTCGAGGCGGGCGGATTCTTCCTGGTCGTCAGGCCCTTCCCACGGCCAATGCGGCGCGGTGAAGTGCATGGAGACGAAGAACGGCTGGCCCGCGGCGGCGCGCCGTTCGAGGTGCTCGATCGCGCGGTCGGCGAGCAGCTCGGTATAGTAGCCGACTTCGTGGATCTTGGTCTCGCCGTCCCACAAGTCGTCCTGGCCGCCGATCTTGTGGGTGAAATAGTCGACGCCGCCGCCGCGATTGCCCCAGAATTCGTCGTAGCCGCTCTTGAGCGGGCCGAAGTCGGGCAGCGAACCCATGTGCCACTTGCCGAACAGCGCGGTGTGATAGCCCTGCGCGCGCAGCAGCGAGGCGATCGTGGGATGCGACGGCGGCAGGCCGACGTCGCGCGTGCCGAGCGGCTCTTCCAGCCCGACCGGCAGCCGGTACTGGTAGCGCCCGGTGATCAGGCCGACGCGGGTGGCGGTGCAGACCGCGCTGTTGGCATAGGCATGGGTGAACCTGATGCCCTGCCGCGCGAGACGGTCGATCGCCGGGGTCTGGTACTCCTGGCGGCCGTAGCACGAGAGGTCGGCGTAACCCATGTCGTCGGCCATGATGAACAGGAAATTGGGCTTGCGCGCCGGATCGTGCGCCATGCCGGGCGCGGCGGCGGCGAGTGCCGCCGTGCCGAGCATCCCGCCCATCGCCGTGCGGCGGGTCAGTCCCGCGCGAGCGGTGTCGTCGGTCATTTCTGCATCCCCTCCGGTAATTCACGAGCGCGGGTCGGCCCCCTTTTCGGGGCGCCGGCCCTACGGCGTCAAGCGAGCACGACAACACCCTTCACAGCTTGACCTTGACCCCGACCGTGTAGCGCCGGCCGTACGGTCGAGCCGCACTTGCGCCAGCTGGCATTGGCCCGGGCTGGGTCTGCGGCCACCGCAAGTTCGCCGCGGGCCGGCAATTGCCGCTCGAAGCGATTCGGTGAACGCGCTGCCCTGGCAGGCTAACCGGGCAGCTGGACCAGTTCGATCTCGTGCCCTTCGGGGCTGGCGAGCATGGCCACCCGCACCGGGCCGACGGCGAAGATCCCGCTCAGCGCCCGCGCCCCGGCGGCCAGCGCGCGGGCGTGGCTCGCCTCGATGTCGCTGCACTGGAAGCCGACCGGGCCATGGCCGCGGCCGACCGAAACGTCGCGCGCGTCCTTGTAGGCGACCAGCAGCAGGTTCGGCCCCGCTTGCTGGCCGGGCAGGGCCATGATGTGTTCGAGGAAATCCGCTTCGTCGAACGTCTGCGCCACCTCGAACCCGAACGCCGCGCGCCAGAACGCCAGCGCGGGCACCATCTCGGGCACGTTGAGCTTGAAGAAACTGAGGCGAACGGTCGGCTCGGTCATCGCAGGTCCCTTCCCGCGTGCATGGCTAACCGGCGATCGCCGCCTTGGCGAGAGGGAAAGGCGCCGCGAAGGCTGGCTGGGGCGGCAGGATTCGAACCTGCGCATGGCGGTACCAAAAACCGCTGCCTTACCGCTTGGCTACGCCCCAGCAGAGGTGCGCCCATAGTCTCGCGCCCGGGGGAAGTGAAGGGGCGGTGGAGCCCTGCAACTGCGAAATTGCCTGATCCCTATAATAACTCTATGGAGATCTAAATAATAACAAGACCCAGGGGAGGGAATATGAGGTTCTATCAGGCGGGCCGGCTTGCCGGCATTTCGCTCGCGGCACTGGCGATGGCCACTGCAGCGCCGGCCGCGGCGCAGGACGACGCGGCCGATACCGGCGAGGCGAGCGCCGACGGCACCGACCAGACAGCCACCGACGACAGCGGCAACGCGATCGTCGTCACCGGCCTGAGGCGCGCCGATACGCTGCAGGACACTCCGGCCGCGATCACCGCATTCGGCAGCGAGGAAATCGAGAACGCGCGCATCCTGCGCCCGTCCGATTTCATCGAGCTGACCCCGAACGTGAACCTCGTCGAGACGCAGAACGCGGGCAACGCCTTCATCATCATTCGCGGCATCACCCAGGCGCGCAACAGCGAGCCGTCGGTCGCGGTCGTCGTCGACGGCGTGCAGCAAGTGAACCCGGCGCAGTTCAACCAGGGCCTGTTCGACATCGAGCAGATCGAAGTGCTCAAGGGCCCGCAGGGCGCGCTCTACGGCCGCAACGCCATCGGCGGGGCGATCATCATCACCACCAAGCAGCCGAGCGACATGTTCGAAGGCAACGTCACCGTGGGGGTCGACAACGGCTTCGGCTATTTCACCCGCGGCGGGATCAGCGGGCCGCTGGCCGAAGGGATCAAGTTCCGCCTGGCCGGATCGTACCTGAACACCAACGGCTATATCCCCAACACCTACCTGCTCGAGGACGCGGACCCGGTCGAGGACACGGCGCTGCGCGGCAACCTGCTGTTCGACCCCGGCGGCGGCTGGAGCGTGGACCTGCGCGCCTCGATGGACCTGCTGCGCACGCAGGCGCTCTATTTCAACATCGTTTCCGACGTGAACGACACGAGCCTGCCGGTGCGGGTCAACAACGCCGGCCAGAACGATCGCGACATCTACAGTTTCTCGGGCAAGCTGAGCTATGCTGGCGAAGGCTTCACCGCCACCTCGATCACTTCGTACGACACGCTCAAGGAAGTCCTCACCGGCGACGCCTTCGACTTCCTGCCGATCAAGGAATCGTTCTTCTTCAACCTGTTCGAATTCCTGTTCGGCACCGGCAACGGCTTCGACCTCAACCAGAGCCAGTACCTCAACGTGAAGGCGATCAGCGAGGAACTGCGGTTCGAATCCCCGGCGGACCAGCCGCTGTTCTGGATGTTCGGCGGCTACCTGATCTCGACCGACCGCTTCATTTCGACCGGCAACATGATCGACACCGGCAATGGCGTCTTCCCGGTCTACCGCACGCCCAGCACCAATCCGCTGAACCCGCAGTTCACCTTCCTGTCCGACCAGCAGGACAACTTCGCCTGGGCGCTGTTCGCCAACGTCGGCTACGAATTCTCAGAGCAGTTCCGCGTCGACGCCTCGGTGCGCTATGATCGCGACCGGCGCAAGAACACCACGCTCACGCCGACCCAGTACCTGCCCAACGTTCCCGGGTTCCCGGCGGGCGTTACCGGCCAGGTGCGCAAGAAGAGCTTCGACGACATCCAGCCCAAGGTCACGCTGACCTACATGCCGACGCGCGACATCACGCTCTACGGCGGCTATTCGCGCGGCTTCCGCAGCGGCGGCTTCAACCAGACCGGCGTGGGCGCGGTCGCGGCGGGCAACGGCATCGTCGGGGTGGGCGACATCTTCGAGGCGGAAACGGCCGACACGTTCGAAGTCGGCTTCAAGACGCAGCTGCTCGACCGCGTGCTCAGCTTCAACGGCGCGGCCTACACCACGCTGTCGAAGAACAGCTATTTCTTCGTCTTCCTCGCCGCCAACTCGACGCAGAACCTGGGCAACGTGCCCAAGACGCGGCTCCAGGGCTTCGAGCTCGAACTGAAGTCCGAGCCGATTCCGGAGGTCCAGCTCAACGCCGCGCTCGGCATGACCTGGAGCGAGATCAAGGAATTCCCCGACCCGGCGTTCATCGGCAACGAAGCGCCGCTGATCTCGCGCTACACGCTCAACCTGGGCGCGCAGTTCACGCCGCCCCTCTCCAGCATGCTCGACGGCCTGCTGCGGATCGACTTCCGCCGCACCGGCAAGACCTGGTGGGACGTGCCCAATTCGACCGTGCGCAAGCCGATCAACGTGATCGACGCGCGCGCCGGGGTCCAGGGCGACCACTGGAGCCTGTCGTTGTTCGCCAGCAACATCGCCAACGAGAAGTACAACGCCGAGTTCTCGCCCGGCGGCTTCGTGTTCAAGGCCCGCCCGCGGGTCTTCGGGGTCGAGGGCGGCTTCAAGTTCTGACGGCGGCCAGCGGCCGGCATGGAGGATTTCGTCCTCGCCCGCGCGATCCACGTCGCCGCGGTGGTGATGTGGATCGGCGGGGTGGCTTTCGTCACCACCGTGCTGATGCCGTCGATCCGGCGCGCGACGCCGCCGGCCGAGCGGCTGGCGGCGTTCCGCCGTTTCGAGGCGAGGTTTTCCCCGCAGGCCGCGGGCTGGGTCCTGCTGGCCGGGGCCAGCGGGCTATGGATGACCTGGCGCGCCGGCCTGTGGAGCCGCTTCGCCGACCCGCATTACTGGTGGATGCACGCGATGGTCGCGGTCTGGCTGCTGTTCGCGACGATGCTGTTCGCGATCGAGCCGCTGTTTCTGCGCAAGCGGATGGCGGCATCGCCCGATCCGGCGCGCGATTTCGCGCGCATGGAACGGATGCACCGCGTGCTGCTGGCGCTCTCGCTGGTCACGCTCGCCGGGGCCGTGGCCGGCAGCCACGGCTGGTGGTTCTGAACTGAGCGGCTCAGTCTGAAGCGTCTGAATCCCCCTCCCCGGCGGGGAGGTGCAGGGGTGGGTGAGCGCCCTTCGACGCCGCTTGCGGCGTCGCTCAGGATAAACTCCGCAGGCGCGCGTCCCGGCCATGGCGTGGCACACCCCCACCCAACCCCGGATCAAGCCCGGGGCAGGCTCCTCCCCCTCAAGGGGGAGGACCTTAGTAGTCGGCGCGCTTCCTCACCGGGTCGAACAGCGCCCGGTCGAGCGTGTCGAAATCGGCCGCCGAGTGGCGCTCGGCGAGGCCGTTCTGCGAATTGACCAGCCGGCCCCTGATCGCCGCGGGGCGCGCGTCGATCGTCTTCACCCAGCGCCCGACGTTCTCGTACTCGTCGAGGCTCAGGAACACGTCGCAGCGGTTGTAGGCGCCGTGATAGAGGTTGCCGAGCCAGGTGTAGGCGGCGATGTCGGCGATCGTGTAGTCGGCCCCGGCGAGGTACTCGGTCTTGGCCAGCTGCATGTCGGCCACCGCGAACAGCCGCTTGGTCTCCATCGCGTAACGGTCGATCGGGTACTTGTAGCGCTCGGGCGCGTAGACGTAGAAATGGCCGAAGCCGCCGCCCATGAACGGCGCGCTGCCCATCTGCCACATCAGCCAGCTGAAGGTTTCCGCCCGCGCCGGGTTCTCCTTGGGCAGCAGGTAGTCGAACTTCTCGGCCAGGTGGACCAGGATCGCCCCGCTCTCGAACACGCGGAACGGCTTGGGGCCCGACTTGTCGAGCAGCGCGGGGATCTTGCTGTTGGGGTTCAATTCGACGAAGCCCGACCAGAACTGCTCGCCGGCGAAAATCTTGATCAGCCAGGCGTCGTATTCGGCCCCGGTGAAGCCGGCCTCGAGCAGCTCCTCGAACATGATCGTCACTTTCACCCCGTTGGGCGTGCCGAGCGAATAGAGCTGGAACGGGTGCTCGCCGACCGGCAGCTCGTGCTCTTCGCGCGCGCCGGCGGTCGGGCGGTTGATCCCGGCGAACTGGCCGCCATGGCCTTCCTCCATGCTCCAGACCTTGGGCGGGGTGTAGACGTCGGACATCGGTCTCTCCTGGATGGAATCTCGCTGCGTCCACATGAAGCGCAGCGCGCGGCGCCACAAGCGAGAGATTGTTTAACAAGCGCCTAGTTTCGCTTTTACGACCGGGCGGCGGGGCCCCTTCGGGCTTGTGGCGATAGTCGCGGCTGCTACACCTCGCGAGGGGGTCGTCGCGCTGTCTTCGCGAGGTCGGCACATCAGCGGGAGGGCGTCCAATGGCCAAGACGATCGGGCAATTGCTCGACGATCCCGACGAATTCTTCTTCTGGCTCAACACCGCCTGGACCTCGATCGCGGTGCTCAACGCGGCGATCGAATCGGGCATGCTCGATGCCCTGGGCGATGAACCGGTCGCCCTCGAAGAGCTGGCCGGGCGCCTCGGCCTGCCGTCCGACAAGCTCGCCCGGATGGTCAATTTCCTGGCGGCGCACGGCCTTGTCGAGCTGACGGGCGATGGCGGCGTGGTGCAGACGCCCGCGATGGACCGGCTGCGCGACGCGGCAACCAGCGTGCAGAACACCATGATCAGCACGCTGGCCGGTTCGGTGCTCTATCCCGCGCTGCGCCAGGGCGTCACGCCGTTCGAGATGCGGTTCGGCAAGCCGGTGTTCGAGCATTTCACCGACAACCCAGAGCTCGCCACCAGGTTCGCCGATTTCATGGGCTTCATGACTCGCCGGATCGAGCGCTTCCTGTTCTCGCGGCACGAATTCAAGCCGTTCGCGACCGCGGTCGACGTCGGCGGCAGCCACGGCGGGCTGCTGCTGCGGCTGCTGGCCGAGCACCCCGAGGCGCGCGGCATCCTGTTCGACCTTCCGCATGTCGCCGCCCAGGTCGCCGCCGCCGTCCGCGCCGCGCCGCAGGGCGACCGCGTCGAAGTGATCGGCGGGAGCTTCTTCGAAGCGGTTCCCGCGGCGGACCTCTACCTGCTCAAGATGATCCTGCATGACTGGGACGACGAGGAATGCGTCGCCATCCTGCGCAATATCCGCAAGGCGATTCCGCCCGGCGGGCGGATCGCGGTGATCGACCACCTGCTGCCCGAACGGCCCGAGCCGACCGAGGGCCTGGGGATCGATCTCGCGATGTTGGTCTGGGACACCGGGCGCGAGCGCAAGCTTTCGGAATTCGAGGCGCTGTTCGACGCATCCGGCTTCCGGCTCGACCGCGTGACCGAGAACCCGCACAGACAAAGCGTGATGGAGGCGGTGCCGGTCTGAGCGCTATTCAAGAAGGGAAAATGCAACGGGACAATCGATCGGCGAAATACTCGACAGTCCGGCGAGCTACTGGAACTGGGTGAATGCAGCGGCCTCGACCCTGAAATGGCCCGAAGACCGGTCGAATTCCTCGCCGCGGAGGCGTATTCGAAGTCGACGAAGCGAGCAAGCTCGCCCTCATCCGCAATCGAATTCACCCGAAGTGTCATCGCCCGGCTGTGGATTGCCCGTGCTGCACCAACATATTTCCGTTCTCGACGACACGCCGTCGCTTCCGAGAAAGTCGCAGACAAGCTTCACGCATCGGCCCTGATTGCCATCGGGCAATGTGCAATGGTTGCCCCAGATTCGGGTGGACGACGCCTGAAACGAACCGTCCGTTGAAGCGCCCTCAATCGTCGCGAAGAAGCTTTCGGGTACGTCAAGGTCGGCAAGTGCCGACCGCAGTTCGCCGTGCGACCCATGCAACTTTCGATCGTTCGCCATTCGGCAAGTCCTTCAGTTTGCGTCAAACGTGATGATGTAATTTCTCTGCAATCCGTAGGGAGGTATGTCGCCTTCGCGAGGCGAGAGATCGACGATCCAGCCTCGACCGGGTGCGCCAACCCGAAGATCCATCTTGGATGGTCCGCCCCAGGTGTTGATCAGCTCGACGATAATCACGTTTCGGCCTCTTACCTCCACTGGACGTTGCGCATCGAGTGGCGGCTGATTTCCGGCAACGTGTCTCTGCCAACCCTCGAATCGAATTCGAGCATCGTCGTCGACATTGCCGAGCCAAAATCGAAGAACCGTCCCGACCGGAATAGCGCCGACATGAAAGTGATAAAAGTGCTGGTCCCCAGCGTGGGCTGCAGCCGATACCAGCCAAGACGCTATGTCGCGCAAGTCGCTGTTCAATTCTTTCGCGATGGCTGCCACTACACTCGGGGCTATCTCGCCACCAGAAGCATTATCGGCCATCATCTATCCCCGCTTTTCGACGCCCCAAGTGCCGTTTTCCTCACCTAGTGATTTCGATTGATTTCGGCAAGTTTGTTGGTGGGAACAAACGCCTGTTTGGCAATAATCTCTTTTTCGAATGCCGGGAGAAATTCCTGGCGGCGCGACCGGTTGAACTGGCAGTGTGATTTGCGGCCGTCTTGAACGATATGTCGCGTTGGCACTAAAGGTTGCATCCTGGCAGGAGCAGGATTTGGCACAACTCTACGACGGCAAGTGGCTCGACACCGCGCCGGCGGCCGAGGAAATCGGCGCGGACGGGCGCTTCCGGCGGATCGACAGCCCCTTGCGCGAGTGGGTCTCGCCCGACCCGGGCGCCGAATTCCCGGCCGAGGCCGGGCGCTATCACTTGTGGACCGCGTGGGTCTGCCCTTGGGCCGCGCGCACGTTGGCCTACCGGGCGCTCAAAGGGCTCGAGGACGCGATCGGCGTATCCTACGCGCGGCCGGGGCTGCCCAAGCAGGGCTGGGTGTTCGACGAGGGACCCGACGGCCCGGTCGAGGGCGGCTATCCGCTGTGGCGGCTCTACGTCGAGCACGACCCGCATTTCACCGGCAAGGTCACCGTGCCGACGCTGTGGGACAAGAAAACGCGCCGGATCGTCAGCAACGAAAGCTCGGACATCATCCGCATGATGAATTCCGCGTTCGACCACCTCACCGGCAACCGGCTCGACTTGTATCCCGAACCGCTCAGGCCAGAGATCGAGCGGTGGAACGCGCTGATCTACCCCGGGCTCAACAACGGGGTCTACCGCGCCGGTTTCGCCGGCACGCAGGAGGCCTACGACGAGGCCGTCGGCCAGGTGTTCGCCACGCTCGACGCGATGGAGGAACACCTTTCGCGCCATCGCTACCTCGCCGGCGAATACTGCACCGAGGCCGACTGGCGCGCCTTCACCACGCTGGTGCGCTTCGACGTCGGCTACCACGGCGCGTTCAAGTGCAACCTCAGGCGGATCGAGGACTACCCGGCGCTGTCGGGCTACTTGCGCGAGCTCTACCAGTGGCCGGGCATCGCCGCGACGGTGAAGCTGGAGGAAATCAAGCGCAACTACTACGCGCTGACCGACAAGCACCAGGTCTACCCGATCGGGCCCGAAGTGGACCTCGACGCCCCGCACGGGCGCGAGGCGCTGCCGGGCAGGGGCATCTGGGAACGCTAGGCTGGTCGGCTCCACCGAACGATTCGTCATCGCGAGCCCGCGGCAGCGGGCGCGGCGATCCAGGAGCGGTACCGTGCCGCCCTGGATTGCCACGGGACCTTCGGTCCCTCGCAATGACGATCCGATTGATAGTGCTCAGTCTTCAGGCGCTCGCTCTAGAGAAACCGCCACTCGCTGAAGGTCGCCGCCTGGCCGTGGTGCCGGCCGTGTTCGTCGACCAGGTTCCACACGCTCGCCCGTTCGATCCGGAAGCGGCGGCCGTCGGCGGCGATGCGCACGCCCGAATAGTCGTCGATCAGGTCCCGGCTTGCCAGCCGCGCGAGCATCGCCGCGCGCTCTTCGCGCAGCGCGGGCTCGGCCGATTCGTGGGAAGGCAGGCCGATGATCTGCTGCGCCGGCATCGCGAACAGCTCGAGCGCCAGCCGGTTGGCGTAGAAGAAGCGCGGCGGGTCTTGCGTTCCGTGGGCGACGATCGCGCGCGGCGCGTCCCACAAGTCCTCGCCCGGCGCCACCAGCGGGCGTCCGGCCAGCCGCGCGAAGCTCTGCGCGATCAGCTCCAGGCGCTCCCCGGCGCAGGCCTGCATTGTCAGCCGGTCGTCCATCGCCGGCCCCTTGCGCCGCCCGCGACGCTGCCGCAAGGACGAAGCGCGAGGGAGGGCAAGGATGCCGGGAGAAGCGGACCTGATCGTGATCGGCGGCGGCTCGGCCGGGGCGGCCTGCGCGGCGCGGCTGGCCGAAGGCGGCAAGCGCGTGCTGCTGGTCGAGGCGGGCAAGTCCGACAACGTCATCCGCTCGAAAGTGCCCGCGCTGATGAGCGGCATGGTCCACACGCCCGAATTCGACTGGATGTACATGGCCGAGCCCGATCCCTCGGTCGGCGGGCGGCCCGACGTCTGGCCCGCGGCCAGGCGGCTCGGCGGCGGCAGCGCGATCAACGGGATGATGTTCATCCGCGGCCACAAGTGGGACTACGACCGCTGGGCCGAACTGGGCGCGACCGGGTGGGATTACGCCAGCGTGCTGCCCTATTTCCGGCGGCTGGAGGACAACGAGCGCGGGGCGGACGAGTGGCGCGGGCAAGGGGGGCCGGTCGCGGTCAGCGAAGTCCGCTCGCGCTATGCGGTCACCGACCAGTGGATCGAAGCGGTCCAGCAGGCGGGCTACCCGCGCTCGCGCGACTTGAACGGCGAGCGCGCCGAAGGAGTCGACCATATCCAACTGTCGCAGCGGCGCGGGCTGCGCTGTTCGACCGCCAGCGGATACCTGCGCGACAAGCCCGCGGGGCTCGAGGTGATGATCGAGGCGCAGGTGCTCGGGATCGAGATCGCCAATGGCCGCGCGACCGGGGTCACGGTGCGCCGGGGCGGGGACGTGCGTACGATCGCCGCGAGCGCGGGCGTGGTCCTGTCGGCCGGCGCGCTCAACACCCCGCGCCTGCTGATGCTGTCCGGCATCGGCCCGGCACAGGAGCTGGCCAGGCACGGCATCGGCGTGCGGTGCGACCTTCCCGGCGTCGGCGCCAACCTGCAGGAGCATCCCGGCGTCCACCTGGTGAACGAGGTTTCCGCCCATACCCTCAACGACGATTCGCGCGGGCTGGCGGGAGTGAGACAGGTGCTGGCGCTGGCCCTGCGGCGCTCGGGCGCGCTGACCACCGGGATCGGCCACGCGCAGGCCTTCGTGAACAGCCGCGAGGGGCTGCCCGCGCCCAACCTGCAGCTCGCCTTCTCGGCCTTCGCCTTCGACGTCACGCCCAAGGGCAACCTCGAACTGCGCAAGGAAAGCTCGGTCTCGACCTTCGTCGCGCTGATGCGGCCCGCCTCGCGCGGGCGGATCGCGCTGCGCTCGGCCGATCCCGACGCGCCGCCGCTGATCGAGCACCGCCTGTTGGGCGAGGAGGTCGACGCGGCGCAGCTGGTCGAAGGCCTCGAAATCGCCCGCCGGATCATGGCCCAGCCGGCCATCGCCGGCGCGGCCGCGAAGGAAGTGCGCCCCGGGCCGGACCTCGCCACGCGCGAGGCGCTGCGCCACTACGTCGGCCTCGCCACCATCCCGATGTTCCATCCGGTCGGCACCGCCAGGATGGGCGCGGCGGACGATCCGGGGGCCGTCGTCGGCCCCGATTGCCGGGTGCGCGGAGTAGCGGGCCTGTGGGTCGCCGATGCCTCGATCATGCCGACGATCCCGCAGGGCAACACCAACGCCACCGCGATCATGATCGGCGAGCGGGCGAGCGACCTCGTGCTCGGCGCGCTCAAGCGGAAGCCGGCGGCGTAGTGACTCAGGTCCGGGTCCTGAAACTCCCCTCCCCGACGGGGAGGGGCAGGGGGTGGGGGAGCGCGGCGGCAGCCGCGCGTCTCAGCCATCGGCGTGGCAGCCCCCCACCCCAACAA